>Ga0255336_100023_pt1 | contig 382342 bp, 354 predicted proteins | sample MeOH1_35cm_T3_17_FD_189102 | JGI IMG/M metagenome (GOLD analysis project Ga0255336, IMG submission 189102) | Sandy soil microbial communities from University of British Columbia, Vancouver, Canada - MeOH1_35cm_T3_179 | ecosystem: Engineered > Artificial ecosystem > Sand microcosm > Unclassified...
GAACCGTCGATGGGCTCTGGCGCCGTATCGGCCAACTCCTGGACCACTTCAAACCAGACGAGTGCGAAAACTATCTCCATGCCGCAGGCTATGGAAAGTCATTCTGAAAACGCTCTAGATATATTGTTAGAGCCGGTTCCTGCCCGAGAGGACGGGCCAGCCATTGCCCGGCTGAGCGGCGAGCCGATCGTGGAGCAGGGCCAGCACCAGGAAGAAGCCGGTATGGGCGAGCGCGAAGCAGAGAATGCCGAGCCCGCTCAGCGTCGACATGCCGGCGAAGCCCTCGCCCAGCAGCGGCAGCACGATCGCGGCATTGGCGATCCAGAAGAGGAGGGCGGCGACGAGCCCGGCCCACAGCGGCCGATGCTGCCAGCGCGGCGCGATCAGAAGGGCGTAGATGAGCGCCATCACGAGCGCTACGCCGACCTTGAAGCCGAGCATGAACGGGGGCGTTTCCGGTCCCGGCAGGCCGAGGCCGGTCCAGAGCCGGTCGGCGCCCAATGCCGCGAGCGGCGGCGAGGCCCACAGCTTCACCAGCTTCTGCAGGCCGCCATGGGCGGTGGGAATGCCGGCGGCGTCGAAGCCGTCGAGCAGGGCGATATTGACCGCGATCGCCACCGCCCCGGCCAGCAATGCCGCCGGGGCGCGCGCGAGCCGCATCAATCCTTGCCTTTGGTCTGCGCCAGATAGGCCACGATCGGGGCGACATCCGCCTCGTCGACCGGCGCCTTGTAGACATTGATCATCTTGTGCACTTCGGCGTCCCAGGCCGCGCGCGGCAGGGCCGGCTGGTTCAGCACCATGCCGGCGGAATGGCAGGCGAGGCAGTTGCCGTTGATGGCGTCCGCCTCCTTGCCGCCGGGGAACATGCGCTCGCCGGTCGGCAGCTCGACCTTCACCGATTTCAGCTCGGGCGCCGTCTGGGCCGCGGCGGCCGAGGTCAACGCGCCGAGCAGCAGCCCCACGGGCAGGATCCTTGTCAGCATCTCGGAGCTCCCAGAGCCGGATCGGAATGGGTGGAATCCACCCATTTCGTGAATCCGTCTCTATTCAAATAGTTAGACTACGATTCACGCATTGGCTGTTTCCAGCCAATGCGATCGTGCTCTAGGCGGCCGTGACGAGCGTGGTCTCGACGACATTGCGCATGAAAGCGCCGGGATTCCAGTTCGCCACGTCCGGCTGGATGAGGCCGTCGCTGTTGGTGCAGCGGACCTGAAGCGAGTGCTCGCCCTTCCCGGTCAGGGTGAAATTGGTCTCCCATCGGCGGAAGCTGTATTTGCCCTCGTCCTTGCCGAGCGTCGCTTCCTGCCAGCTTTTGCCGCCATCGGCGGAGAATTCGACCTTGGCGACGCCGGTATCGCCGCCGAAGGCGATGCCGCGCACGAGCGTCGGCGCCCCAGCCGTCACGGCTGCGCCGGGCTTGAGATTGGTGACGAAGGAGCGCGGCACCATCCGATTGATCGGCACCATCTTCACGCCGGTTTGGCCGGGCTTCATATCCGCACGCGGCGTGTCCGGGATCGTGTAGGCGGTCTTCATCCAGAAATTATCATCGGGCTTATCGAGCACCTCGATGTCGCTCAACATCTTGATCCAATAGGTCGAATACCAGCCGGGCACGATCAGGCGCAGCGGGAAGCCGTTGACTAGCGGCAGTTGCTCGCCATTCATGGCGAAGGCGACCATGACCTCGCCGTCGCGCGCATGGTCGATGTCGAGCGACTTCATGAAATCGGGCGCGCCGTCCACGACCGGCTCGTCGAGCCCGTTGAAGCGCACCTGGACGGCGCCGGCCTTGACGCCCGCCCGGTCGAGCACGTCCTTGAGGCGCACGCCCATCCATTTGGCATTGCCCATGGCGCCGTTCGACCATTGGCCGCCGGGCACGCGCGGCAGGAAGTAGCCCCGCGAATTGCCGGAGCATTGATTGACGGCGGCCATCTCGACGCGCGGCAGATCGTGGGTGAGCTCCTGCAGCGTCAGCGACAGGGGCTTCTCGACATGGCCGCGCACGGCGAGCCGGAAGCTGCCGACATCGACGGCTTCCGGAATGACGGCCCAGTGCCACCGCACGAAGAACTGATCGTTGGGCGTGAAGACGCCGCGATCGAACACCTCGAACGGCGTCTCCAGCAGCGGTGGCCGCGTGCGCTGCAGGATCATGGCCCCCTTCTGGGGAAATTCCGTCGTGATCGCCCGCTCTTCGGGTCCGCCCGGCAGCGGCAGCTTGACTGTGTCCGCCAAGGCCGGCCCGGCGGCGAGCGCCAGCCCGACAGCGCCCACCCGCTCAAGAAAATGCCGGCGGGTCGATAATGTCGATGAGCCTGAGAAACGCATGCCGTCTCCTCCCTTTTTGTGATCGCTGTCGACGATCGAAGGTTGGACGCTCGTTCAGGCAGTTTATTCCGGTTGAGAGTTCAATTTCCAGCGGGATGGAAACGGCCGCAGCAGGCTTCGCGGAAATCGTCAGGCCCGTCTTTGCACGCTCCCGGCGGCGCGCAAGAAGACCATGTAGATTGCGGCAAGGCCGACGATCCAGCCCAATCCCAGAAGCGTGGGCAGGCGAAGATGCTCGTTCGCGGCCATCGTCGCCAGCACGCCGAGAATGAAGAGAATGACGACATAGTTCGAGACCGGCGCCAGGGGCATGCGCAGCGGCGTGCCGGCTTCGTCGCCGCCACACCGGTGCCTGCGGCGCAGATGAGCGAGGACGATCATCGCCCAGGTCCACAATAGCGGTACCGCAGCACTGATCACCAGCAGGCCGAAGGCCTGTGCGGGAACGAGGTAGTTGAGGCCGACCGTGCCGAGTTGGATCGCCATCAGGAGCCGGATCGCCCGCGCCGGGACGCCGCGCCGGTCGAGCGGAGCGAGCCAGCCTGGCGCCTGGCCGCGCACGGCGAGCGCGCGCATCAGGCGCCCGACGGCGAACAGTGCCGAATTGCAGGACGATAGGATGGCCGTGATCACGACGAAATTGAATAGTCCGGCGGCACCCGGGATGCCGATCTTGTCGAAGACGGTGACGAAGGGGCTCACATCCGGCGCGATCTGGGGCCAGGGGATCAGCGCCAGGACGATGGCGAGCGCGCCGATGTAGAAGACGAGAATGCGCAGGATGAGGCCGTTGATCGCCTTGGGCAGCGTCTTTTCCGGGTTTTCCGCTTCGGCGGCGGCGAGGCCGATCATCTCGATGCCGCCGAAGGCGAAGAAGGCGATCGGCAAGACGCCGACCAGGCTCGACCCGCCGGCGGGGAGCAGTCCGCCATAGCGCCAGAAATTGGCGACATTCGCGTCGATCTCGCCGTTCCTGTAGCCGACCAGAAGCAGGGCCGTGCCGATCGCGATCAAGGCCAGGATCGTCAGGATCTTGATCGAGGCGAGCCAGAATTCCGCTTCGCCGAAGGCGCGCGCGCCGAGCCGGTTGATCGCATAGAGCATTGCCAGGGCTACGAGTGCCGGAATCCATTGCGGTAGCGCGGGCCACCAGAAATGCATGAGCACGCCGATCGCGGTGAGCTCCGCCATGCCGCCGATGATGGCGCCCAGCAGATAGACCCAGCCGGTGACGAAGCCGAAGCCGGGACCGAGATATTCGCCGGCATAGGCCGAGAAGGAGCCGTCGCGCGGCTCTTCCAGGGCCATCTGGCCGAGCGCCCTGGCAATGAAGAAGATGATCGCGCCGGTCAGCGCGTAGGCGAGCAGCAGGGCCGGTCCGGCGGTATGGATTCCCTCCGCCGAGCCGAGAAACAGCCCAGAACCGATGGCGCCGCCGAGGGCGATGAATTGCAGGTGCCGGGCAGAGAGTTTTGGAACAGGTATCGCGGAAATGCTCACGGCCCTTCGCCTGAAATCGCCAAATAATAATCGATCATGTCGCACGTGAATGCGGCCATCGTTGAAGCTTGAATGACTTCCATATGCGAAACGAGCCGCTCGAATAAAGCGGTGCTGCGTTACATACTTATCGCGGCCGCGTAAATTGCGTTACAGCCGTAATGGGCTGTACGCTGATGTGCCTGTTATCAGATGACCCGCCGGCCCACGGTCCAGACGCCGCGCACCAGCGGCACCTCGTGATCCTCGACCCGGACGAGGTCGGCGCGCAGTCCCGGTGCCAGGCGGCCGCGATCGGCGAGGCCGACGCGGGCGGCGGGCTCACCGGCAACGGTGCGCACGGCGCGCGGCAGATCCCAGCCGGGCACTTGCTCGGCCAGGATGAAGGCGCCGTGCAGCAGGCTCTGCGGCACGTAGTCGGAGCTGAGAATGTCGAGCAGCCCCTGCTCGGCGAGGCCGAGCGCCGAGACGTTGCCGGAATGGGAGCCGCCGCGCACGACGTTGGGGCCGCCCATCAGGATCGCCATGCCCCGCTCGCGCGAGGCGCGGGCGGCCTCGTCGGTGGTCGGGAATTCGGCGATGGACATCCCATCCAGGATCGCTTCCTCGACATGGTCGAGCGTCGCATCGTCGTGGCTCGCCAGCGTCAGCCCGTTCTCGCGGGCGAGATCGACGATGGCGCGGCGATTGGGCACGCCGTAGGTGCGCGCGGCCTCCGTCTGTCGATCGGCGAAGGCGAGGAATTCCTCCTCCGACCAGCCATATTTCTTCTTGTAGTAATAGCGGTACTTGTCGAGCGTCGTGAATTGCCGCTGCCCCGGCGTGTGATCCATGACCGAGACCAGCCGCAGCAGCGGATCGCCCAGGAACTCCTCGAACAGAGTCACGACATCGGCGTGGCTGATCTCGCAGCGCAGATGCAGCAGATGGTCGGCGCGCAGCATCTCCTTGGCCGTCGCCTCGCGGATGGCGGCGGTCATGGCGGCGAGATTCTCCAGCCGGTCGCCACCGCTCGACGCCTCGCCGACGGCGAGCGCATCGAGCACCGTGGTGATGCCGGCGGCCGCGACCTGGGCATCGTGCCCGACCACGGCAGCCATGGACGGCCAGCGCGTGCCGGGGCGCGGTACGAAATGCTTTTCCAGATTGTCGGTATGAAGCTCGACCAAACCGGGCAGCAGATAGTCGCCGCCAAGGTCGAGGGCGCCCGGAACGCTGCTCCGCCCTTCGGCAATCTCGGCGATCCTTCCGTCGCGGACGACCAGCGTGCCTTCGATCACGCGGTCTTCCAGCACCAGCTTGCCGTTGGTGAACACGCCGTCCCGACTATCGCCCATCATGCTGCCGCCTTGGTCTCGGTCATGTCGTAAATCCGAGTGGCGACACGGTCGCGCACCTCGATATCGTGGAAGATGCCGATGATCGCAGCACCGCGCGTCAGCGCCTCGTCGATCAGCCCCAGCACGGCCCTGCGGTTGTCGCCGTCGAGCGATGCCGTCGGTTCGTCCAGGAGCAGCACCGGATACTCGACCGCGAAGCCGCGGGCAATGTTGATTCGCTGCTGCTCGCCGCCGGAAAAGGTCGCGGGTGCCAGCGACCAGAGCGCTTCCGGCAGGTTGAGCCGGGCGAGCAATGAGGCTGCCCGATCGCGCGCTTCTTCGGCGGACAGTCCGCGCAGCCGCATCGGCTCGGCCACGATCTCGATCGCCGGCACGCGTGGGATGACGCGCAGAAACTGGCTCACATAGCCGATCGTGGTGCGCCGGAGCTGCAGGATCCGGCGCGGCTCGGCCGCGGCGAGATCGACCCAGCCCTCCGGCCGGGCGACGAGGATGCGGCCGGCGGCGGCCTTGTAATTGCCGTGGATGGTCCTGAGCAGCGTCGATTTGCCGGTGCCGGACCGGCCGTGGAGCGCCACGCATTCGCCGGGCGAGACGGTGAGATCGACGCGCGCGAGCACATCGATCCGGGCGCCGCCCTGATTGTGGAGGGTGAAGCTCTTGGCCAGGCCCTCGATGCGCAGAACCGGTTCCATCCTCACACCTGCAGGATCGAGGCGACGAGCAATTGCGAATAGGGGTGCTGCGGATCGTCGAGCACCTGATCGGTTAGGCCGGTCTCGACCACGAGACCGCCGCGCATCACCATCAGCCGGTGCGCCAGCAGCCGGGCGACGGCGAGGTCGTGGGTGACGATCACGGCCGCCAGGCCCAACTCGGCGACGAGGCCGCGGATGAGGTCGAGAAGGCGCGCCTGAACCGAGACGTCGAGCCCGCCGGTCGGCTCGTCCATGAAGACGAGGCGCGGCTTGGTGACGAGGTTGCGCGCGATCTGGAGGCGCTGCTGCATGCCGCCGGAGAAGCGTGATGGCGGATCGTCGATGCGGTCGCCCGGAATCTCGACCGCGTCCAGCCAGGACAGCGCCTCGGTGCGGATGCGGCCGTAATGGCGGGCGCCCACCGCCATCAGGGGCTCGCCGATATTGGCGCCGGCGCTGACCGTCAGGCGCAGCCCGTCGCGCGGATTCTGGTGGACGATGCCCCAATCGGTGCGCATCAGGCGCCGCCGCACCGGCTGGGCGAGCTTATGGATGTCGGCGATGGTGCCGTCGCGCTGCTGATAGAGCACTTCGCCGGCGGAGGGCTCGAGCCGGCCCGAGAGTGCCGCCAGCAGGCTGGTCTTGCCCGAGCCGCTTTCGCCGACGATGCCCAGCACCTCGCCGGGCCAGAGATCGAAGCTCACATCCCGGCAGCCGATCCGCTCGCCATAGGCGACGGCGACGCCGCGCGCCGAAAGCAAGGGCGGATCGTCGTCGAGCATCGGCAGCGCGCTCATTCCGCCGCCGCCTTGGCCGCCCTGCGGCTGCGGCAGTAATCCGTGTCCGAGCAGACATGGAGCCTGGTGCCGCGATCGTCGGTGATGATCTCGTCGAGGAAGCTTTCGGTCGAGCCGCAGAGCGCGCAGGCCTCATCCCAGCTTTCGACCATGAAGGGGTAATCCTCGAAATCCAGGCTCTTGACCTTGGTGTAAGGCGGGACGGCATAGATCCGCTTCTCGCGCCCGGCGCCGAAGAGCTGCAGCGCCGGATTCATGTCCATCTTGGGATTGTCGAATTTCGGGATCGGCGAGGGCCGCATCAGGTAGCGGTCATTGACCAGCACCGGGTAGTCGTAGCTGGTCGCGATCCGGCCGAGATGCGCGATATCCTCGTAGAAGCGCACATGCATGCTGCCATACTCGCTTAGCGCATGCATCACGCGCGTCTCGGTCTCGCGCGGCTCCAGCCAGCGCAGCGGCTCGGGGATCGGCACCTGATACACGATGATCTGGCCGGCTGCGAGCGGCGTCTCCGGGATGCGGTGGCGGGTCTGGACGATCGTCGCCTCTGGCGTCCGCTCGGTCGTGGCGACGCCGGCCGTGCGCGCGAAGAAGCGGCGGATCGAGATGGCGTTGGTCGTGTCGTCGGCGCCCTGGTCGATCACCTTCAGCACATCGTCGCGACCGATGATCCCGGCCGTGACCTGGATGCCGCCCGTACCCCAGCCATAGGGCAGCGGCATCTCGCGGCTGCCGAACGGCACCTGATAGCCGGGGATCGCCACCGCCTTGAGGATGGCGCGGCGGATCATCCGCTTGGTCTGCTCGTCGAGATAGGCGAAATTATAGCCGGCGAGAGGCTCGGTCACTCCGCCGCCTCCTTGGTCTCGTGCGCGGCGCGTAGCTGGCGCAGGAGCGTCAGCTCGGACTGGAAATCGACATAGTGCGGCAGCTTCAGATGCTGCACGAAGCCCTGCGCCTCGACCGTGTCGGAATGGTAGAGCACGAATTCCTCGTCCTGGGACGGGGCCGTCACCGGCTCGCCCAGCTCGCGCGCCCGGAGTGCGCGATCGACCAGCGCCATCGCCATCGCCTTGCGCTCGCAATGGCCGAATCCCAGCCCATAGCCGCGGGTGAATTGCGGCGGCACCGTTGCCGAGCCCTTGAACTGATTGACCATGTCGCATTCGGTGACGGTGATCTCGCCGATCTCGACCGGGAAGCCCAGCTCCTCCGGCACGATCTCGACCGTGACATCGACGAGCCGGATCTCGCCGGCGAAGGGATGGTTGCGGGCATAGCCGCGCTGGGTCGAATAGCCCATGGCGAGCAGGAAGCCCTCGTCGCCGCGCGCCAGATTCTGCAGCCGCACGGCCCGGTCGGCGGGGAAATCGAGCGGCTCGCGCGTTAGGTCCGGTGGCGCGGTGCCGTCGCTTTCGGGCGCCGGCTCGATGAGACCGTCTCGGCCGAGCAGCTCGGCCACGCGCGGCATCGGCGCCTCGACCGTGCCGTGCGCGGTCGGGCGCAAGGGCGGTTCCGACTCGGCCGCCAGACTGAAATCCAGTAGCCGATGCGTATAGTCGAAGGTCGGACCCAGCACCTGGCCCCCCGGCACATCCTTGAAGGCGGCCGAGACGCGGCGGCGGACGAGCCCGGCGCCGGTCTCGATCGGCTGGGATACAGCGAGGCGGGGGAGCGTTGTGCGATAGGCGCGCAGCAGAAAGATCGCCTCGACCAGATCGCCGGCCGCCTGCTTGATCGCGAGCGCCGCCAGGCCGCGATCGAAGACCGAGCCCTCGGTCATCACCCGGTCGACGGCCAGGGCGAGCTGCTGCTCGATCTGCTCGAGCGAAAGCTCGGGCACGGCGGGATCGCCGCGCCGTTCCGCCGCCATGAGCGCATGGGCGGCGTCGATCGCCTGTTCGCCGCCCTTAACCGCGATATACATCGGCTAGCCTCCGCTGACGAGGGTGGTGCGCGGCAGCGCCGCGAGACGGTCGCCGGCTGTGAGGATGAGATCGAGCCCGCGCGGGAAAAGCGGCGCCAAGGCGGCGCGCGCGGCCCAGAAATCCACGGGCAGCCCGGCGATGCCGAGGCGGGCCGCGTGCTGGATGCCGGGGCCGGTCAGGCGCAGCGGTCCCTCGTCGTCGAGCTGCGCCACCTCGATCACCAGCATGGTCGAGCGGTCGGGATAGGCGTCCGAGCCGAGCGGGAAACGGTCGAGCGGCGGCAGCGCCAAGGGCTCGGCGACGAAAGCGAAGGCCGCTTGTTCCGGAGCCGGAACGATCGGGCAATTGCAGTGGAAGCGCAGATGGGCAGCGGCCGGCATCGCCGCGGGGTCGAGCCAGACCGGTGTCTCGAAATCGAGCAGGGTCAGCGCCGTGGCGGTCGCGGCGCGGCCGAGGCCCGGCGGCAGGTCGGCGGGGCGGGCCATCGTCACGATCCGGCCGGGATGCGACATCGCATCGAGGATCTGGCGGAAGACCAGTTGCGCCTCGTCGACCGGATCGGCGAAGCCCGCTTGGGGCTGGAGGGCATTCTTCATTCACCGCGCACCATCGTGAGAAACTCGACCTTCGTCGCCGCCGCCTCGTTCGCCCGCTGCGCCCGTCGGGCCGCCTGCGCGGCGGCGAGCGGGCCGATCAGCCCGCGCTCGATCGCATCGTGCCGCGCCGGATCCTGCAGCATCGCATCGAACAAGGCTGCGAGCTCGGCATGGCGCCGGCTGCGGCCGGCGACATGGCCGAAGCCCGTGGGTCCGTCGGCAAGTTGAAGCGCGCAGCGGGTCATGGTCATCTCGCCGACATTGAAGGGCGCGCCGGTACCCGCGATACGGCCGCGCACCATGACCAGCCCGGTCTCGGCCGGCCGCAGCATGCGATAGGCGGGCGGATCGTCGAGCGCTGTCCAATAGGCTTCGAGCGGCGCCGGCCCGGCCTTGGCGAGCACGCCCATCCAGCGCTGCCGCGCCTTGGTGTCGTTCGATGTGGATGAGTCGAATATTTGTCTAGACATCCGTATCTCTCAAAGCCAAAATGTCGGAAAGTCGCTAAGCTGTAAAGCCGGCGCCGTGAGAAATATTTGCGACAGAGGTCGAGCCGTGCTGGAGACCGACGAGACGATCGATGAAGAGGCGATCGAGCGCGGCCAGGGCGTGTCGCTCTGGCGCCAGATCGACCAAAGCCTCAGCCGCGAAATCGCCTCCGGCAATTGGCAGCCCGGCGAAAAGCTGCCGACGGAGCAGGCCCTGTCGATCCGTTTCGGCGTCAACCGCCACACGATCCGCCGCGCGATCCAGGCGATGGTGCAGCGCGGACTGCTCAGGGTCGAACAGGGGCGGGGCACCTTCGTCCAGGAAGGCATCATCGATTACGTCGTCGGCCGGCGTACCCGTTTCACCGAGAATATCCAGCGCAACCGCCGGCATCCGTCCTACGAGGTGCTGAAGGCGGGCGAGATGCTGCCGCCCTTCGCCGTGGCGCGGCAGCTCAAGCTCGCGCCTCGTGCCCCGGTCGTGATGGTGGAAAGGCTGAGTTCGGCCGGCGGCTCGCCGATCTCGCTCTCGACCATGTATTTCCCCGCCGCCCGCTTCGCCGGATTCGACAAGGCGCATGCGGAAGCGGGCTCGGTGACAGAGGCGCTCAAGCGTTTCGGCGTGGCGGACTATACCCGCGCCGTGACGCGCCTGACCGCCCGCCTGCCGACCGCCGAGGAGGCGCGGCACCTGAAGCAGCCGGTGACCCGGCCGGTGCTGCTGTCCGAAGCGGTCGATATCGATGCCGAGGGCGTGCCGATCGCCGTCAACGTCACCCGGTTCGCCAGCGACCGGGTGCAGATCGTGTTCGGCGGCGACGGCTCTGACGCAATGCCGCAGCCGGATTTGTCTTTGTTGGCCAGATAGATCTGGAATTCTTTTCGAGTCGGATCTATATTCCCTCGCCGAAGTGTGTGCGAATCGATCTCGCGCGTCCGTCAGGGGAAGGTTCGGTGGCCAAGGATTCAGGGGAAAAAGCGGGCGCGTCGCGCCTGCATCGGCGGGAGCTGCTGCGCTGCGCCGGCCTCATGGGGCTGGGCGCTTTCAGCATGTCCCTGACCACGCAGGCGCTTGCCGCCGAGCGGGTGAAAGCCGCCATCGCGCCGCGGCGCGTGCCGATCATCGTCATCGATCCCGGCCATGGCGGCATCGATCCCGGCTGCATCGGCTATAGCGGCACCTACGAGAAGAACATCTCCTTCGCGACCGCGCGGGAGATCGCCCATCTCCTCGAATCGACCAAGCGCTACAAGGTCGTGCTGACGCGCGACGATGACGAGTTCATTGCGTTGCACGAGCGGGTCGAGCGCGCGCGCGCCGCCGCCGGAGACCTCTTCATCTCGGTCCATGCCGACGCCATTCCCGACCGCAGCGTCCGCGGCGCCTCCGTCTTCACGCTTTCGGAAAAGGCGTCTGACGCCGCCGCGGCCGAACTGGCCCAGCGCGAGAACAAGGCCGACATGGTGGCCGGCATCGATCTCGGCGGCAAAAGCCGCGAAGTCTCCGACATTCTGATCGATCTCGCCCGGCGGCAGACCAACAACATGTCGATCGGCCTCGCCCGGCAACTCGTCAGCAAGCTCGGCACCGAGGTCGCGATGCTGGAGAACAGCCACCGCTCGGCCGGATTCGCCGTGCTCAAGGCGCCCGATATCCCGTCCGCCCTGGTCGAGCTCGGCTGCCTGTCCAATCGCGAGGAAGACAAGCTGCTGCGCGCCGCCGCCTATCGGCACAAGCTCGCCATCGGGATCGCGCAGTCGGTGGATGCCTATTACTCGCAGATCGTGCGCGCCTGACGCGTTCGGCGGCCGGCTTTGGCTTGGCAGGGACGGGCCGGTCGCGCTAGGATGGTGCCGTATTTCGTGCTGGAGCCCGTGATGAACAGACTGGCGCTGTCCGCGTTCGCAATCGCCGCCCTTCTCGGCACCTTTGCCGGCGGGGCGCGCGCCTTCACCTATGACGGGCGGGCGAGCTACGATACCAGTACGAATGTGTCGCTGCACTATCAGGATCCGGATCCCGATTCGAAGTTCCGGAGCAACAATCTGAGCAACAGCAACGCGCCCGGCCAGAACGGCAGCTCCGGCAAGTTCGGCAATTTCTCCTTCAAATTCAGCGGCGGCAGCAGCAACGGCTTCGGCGGCCCGGCCAACCAGTTCGTGCCGAGCGGCAACAGCGCCTTCGGCTCGCCCTTCGGGCCCAACAATCTCGATCTGGCGCTCGGCAACCGGCACTGAGCCGGCCCGCAGCGCTGGGTTTCCTTCCGGCCGCTCGCTCGGCCGGGCTTTTTCCTTCGAATCAGAGGTAGCATGATGGCGACAGCCCTCGAGGCCGCGCGGTTAATTCTCGACGCCCACCGTTCCGGTCAGCCGACCGATCGCTTGCCGGAATCCTGCCGGCCGCAAAGCATCGCCGACGCTTACGCCATCCAGGACGAGATCATGAAGGTCTTGGGGCCGATCGGCGGCTGGAAGGTCGGCACGGCCGGCCCGGCGGCGGAGCCGAGCTGCGCGCCGGTCGGCAAGAGCGTCATCTTCGAGAGCGGCAAGGTTCTGAGCGCGAAGGATTTCCACAAGCTCGCCCTCGAGATCGAGTTCGCCTTCCGCATCCTGAAGGATCTGCCGGCGCGCGGCACGGCTTACGGCTATGACGAGGTCGTCGAGGCGATCGAGTTCGTGCCGCTGATCGAGGTCATCGGCACGCGCTACCGCGAGATCGCGGGCCTGAGCGCGCCCGAGATGCTGGCCGACGCCAACGCCAACGGCGCCTTCATCGTCGGGGCCGCCATCCGCGACTGGCGCAAGATCGATTTCGCCGCCGTGACGGTCGAGCTCACGATCGACGGCAAGCTCGCGCAGACGGCGCTCAACACCCATCCGCTCGGCGGTGATCCGGCCAAGCTCGTGGTCTGGCAGGCCAATCATGCGGCCGGCCGCACCGGCGGGCTCAAGCAGGGCGATATCGTCACGACCGGCGCGCTCAAGGGCATGAGCCCGGCTGGTGCGGGCAAGGGCGTCGGCACGTGGGAGGCTTACGGCCGGGTCGAGGTTTCCTTCAACTGACCTGCTGAGTTACGGCTGGCTCGAGCGAGCCAGCCGCTGCTTGGCCAGCCGCTCCATGTCGCGCAGCGTGTCGCGCAGCACCATGTCGGCGAGGCTGGTCATGCGCGCGAAGGATCTGAGGAAGCTGTCGGTGCGCGGCAGCTGAAACAGCGTTTCTTCCGCGTCGGTGCCGTCGATCGGTACGCAGACCGACAATACCTGCTCATGCGGGTTGATGATCAGCTCGCGGACGCGGGTGCCGGCGGTGGAGCGGATATAGTCGACGACTCGCGGAATCTCCTCCCGTCCCAGTTCCGAGACGATGGTCATCCGATGAGCGATCCGCGTCGTCGATGCTTCGAGGAGTGCCCGCGCGAACGGGCGGACGAAGCTTTCATCGAAACCGAGGAGCGCCATGGCCTCGGCGGCGCAATATTCGGACCGCATCTCCAGCGTCGCCCAGACCGAGGCGCGGCCGCCGTGATAATCTGCGGAGGCAATGTCGAAATTGAGCTTCTCGATGGCCAATGGCGAGGCGATCGCATTGGCGCACAGAAAGGCGAAGCAGGCGGGCTCGCGCTTGCACGACATCACGGTGCTGAGGTCGAGATGTTTGTCGTGCATCGGCTGCGGGCGTTCGATCATTGGGTGCGTCCAGTTTCGATAATCGGGTGCCGGGATACGGCATCGGTGAAAGGTTCGTTTCCGGTGGACCGTTTCGAGGTTCGGCAGGGCCGCGAAGGGCGCGATTTTCACGCAACGCATACTCGGCTCCGACACCCTCAGTGTTCCCTGAGCCCGTTAAAAAGCACCTAACGCGCTAGCGTCGAAGGATGGCAAAAGTTGGAAACAAAAAACAAAGGTCATATTTGAACGAATTTCTTTGATGTTCTTCTTGAAACGGCTTTTTAATCCCTTCTCGGCAAAATGTGGTCATTAAGGTTGCCGGAGGCGGCTATGAGCTCTTTGATGGAAACAATTGATCGAACTTTGATCAATATTGGGCGCGAACCACGCGATTTGCTATTGGAAACGATCGAAGCCTTCGACGTCATGGAACTGACGGATGAGGAGCAGATCTGCGCCATCGCCAGCGCGCTGGCGTCCAGCGCACGTTCTTCTCATCGCCGGCACATGGCGAAATATCTGGAAGCCGTCCGGGTCTGGTCGTTGGAGTTGGCGTCGTCCGCTCTGCCGGCACCCCCGCGGCTCAGGTCGCAGCCCTTGTCGAGGGAGATCGCGGCGGGAGCCGATCTGCTGATCGCCGGCGCCGAGCAACTGATCGAGGTGCTGCGTGAGGCCGAGATCGGCTTGCAGGATCGGCTGGTGGCTGAATTGACCCTGTTCACGCGGCTGCTCGGCCGGCAGGACGCCAACACCATCCATCGCGTCATCCAATGCGTCGCGAACGCCGCCGCGGTAGCCGACTTCCAGATCGGCGACATCGTTTCGGTGCCGCTGGGCGACATGCTGATCTCGAGCGAGCCGCTGTCGCTCGAAGACATGATGCCGCGCGGCACCGCTTGATCAAGGGACGCGCGTGATGCGATAGGTGCATCGTCGCCCGCCGGCGGCGATGTGATCTACCCGTTCGATCTGAAAGTCGGGGCCGAGCGCCGATTTGAAGATGGTGAGCTCGGCCGTGCAGAAGCCCAGGCAGGCCGTCGCGGCGACGCTGATCGGACAATGATTCTCGATCATCAGGAAACCGTCCTCTTCCTCGCGCCATTCCGCCATATAGCCTTCCGCCGACCGCAGCTCGGTCAAGGCCGCGACCTTGCCGGCCAAATTCGATCGGGTCGCCAGCCGCGACTGATAGGCGCCGAGTTGGTCCAGCCCGCGCCGGGCGACGATGCGGTCGAGTGCCGCCTCGCCCAATTCGGCCCGGATCGCCGCGATCAGCTCGACCGTCAATTGCGCATGGGTGTCGGGAAAGCGGGCGTGGCCGGCCTCCGTCAGAAGCCATTGCCGCTTCGGACGTCCGCGCCCGGCGGTCTGATCCTGAAAATCGACGAGCTGGCTGGCATGGAGCCGGTCGAGCTGCTGACGGATCGCCTGCGGCGTGACGCCCAGTGCCTGCGCCATCGCCTCGGCGCCGGCGGCACCGTGGGTTTTCAAATGGAACAGGATTCTCTCGCCCGGGCTGCTCAATTCCCGCTCCCTGATCGTATTCGGCGATCTTCTAGCCTGTTCGACACGTCTCGTCATGCTTTGCCGTGCATGGACACAAAGACGACTCTGCCTTTCCGTTCCGTCGGTTGACAGCTCGGGCCGCGCCGCGCTCCTCTGGTGCCAATAGCTGGGAGGTGACGGAATGACGGGCATGGCTGCGGACGACATCGTGGTGCCGGCGGAGCTTCTGGAGCGTCAGCTCTGCAACATCTTCACCGCCTGGGGAATGCCGGCGCCGATGATCGCGACCACGCTCGAGATCATGCTCTGGGCGGATCTCTCGGGCATCGACAGCCATGGTGCCGGTATGATGAGCCATTACCGCCGGCTGGTCGATGCGGGCATGGTCTCGATGCAGCCAGAGATAAAAGTGGTGCGCGAGAACGCGGTGACGGCGCTGGTCGATGGCGGCGGCGGGCTCGGCCATGTCCCGTCGGTGACGGCGACCGATCTCGCCTGCGACAAGGCCGCCCAATCCGGCATCGGCGTCGTCGCCGTGCGCAACTCCAACCATTACGGTGCCGCCGGCGCCTATGCCGACCGGGCGGCGGGCCGCGGCCTGATCGGCATCTCGATGACGGCGGTCTCGCGCCCGGCCGTGGTGCCGCTCTGGGGTGCCGATGCCATGTTCGGTACCAATCCCATCGCCTTCGCCGCACCCGCCGGCCGCAATCCGCCCTTCCTCCTCGATATGGCGACCAGCACGGCCGCCGTCGGCAAGCTCACCATCGCCGCGCGCAAGGGCAAGAATGTGCCGGAGGGCTGGGCGGTCGACAGCGAGGGGAACGCGCTCATCGATCCTGAGCAAGGCATCGCCGCCCGCCGCCTGACACCGCTCGGCGTCTCGCGCGAGATGGGCGGGCACAAGGGCTATGGCCTCGCCATGATGGTCGAGATCCTGTGCACGACGCTCGCGGGCGCGCAGTTCGGGCCGATCCGCGACAAGCGCGATCCGGATGCCGCCCGTCTCGATGTCGGGCATTTCTTCCTGGCGCTCGATCCCGGCGCCTTCCGCGATCCGGCCGATTTCCGCAACGATCTCGACGACATGATCGACGCGCTGCATGCGACCCGACCCGTGGATCCGGCGCGGCCGGTGCTGGTGGCGGGCGATCCGGAGGTCGCGGCGCGCGCGGCGCGGCAGCGCGACGGCATTCCCATGACGCGCAAGCTGGTCGAGGAGCTGCGCGATATCGCCGCCGGGGCGGGGGCCGGCTTCGTGCTGGACCGGAACTAGACCGCGATGACTTTAGGTCGAAGCGACCTAAAGTCTGAATCGCTGTCTAATCATATGTTTAGAGGCTGATTCAGACATTAAGTCGCCTCGACTTAATGTCATCAGACTCTGGGCTATCTGGTCAGCAGGATGTTGCACCAATCGGGGAGGGCCGCGCATCTCGGCGGTTGCGCTACACCTGCCGGCAGCCCTTCCACGTCGGTGCCGCAGGCGGTGCTCACCATCGCCTCGGTCACATCGGTGGCGCCGGTGAATTTCGCCTGCGAGATGTTCGCGCCGGCAAGCTTCATATCCTTGACGGCGGCGGCGGTGAAATCGGCGCCGATCAGCGTGGAGCCCGACAAGTCCGCCCCTTCCAGATGCGCGCCGGCGAAGACCGTGCCCATGCCGCAGACATGGTCGGCGACGACATGCCAGAGCGAGGCGGCGGGGAATTGCGCGCCCAGCAGATTGGCGTAGGACAGCTTGGCTTGGGCGAGGTTGACGCCGTCGGCCTGGACCTCGTCGAGCCGGGCCAGCCGCAGATCGGCCGCCCAGAGCCGGGCATTGCGGAGAAGCGCGCCTTTGAGGTCGCTCTGCGGTGCGAAGAGATGGGCGCCCTGCATGTCGCGGAGATCGGCGTTCTTGAGCGCCGGGCCGGTAAAGGAGGCGAGTGCTGCCGGAATGCCGTTCGGCTCGTCGCTCGCGGCCGGCGTGTCGCGTTCCGCCGACAGCCTGGCGTCGGTCAGCCGGGCGGCGGAGCGGAAGCCGACCGCATCGAGGATTTCGGTCGAAAGCCGGCTGCAGCTCGACAGAAACGACGATGCCGGTTCCGGCGTCAGCACGCCGATCGATAGGAAGATCAAGGCCACGGTCGACAGCGCGCACGGCAGGTGACTGCTGAGATCGCGCAGCATGAATCGCTGCTCGCGCTGATCGACGCCCAGTGTCATCGCGGCTCGGGTGTAGCAGATGCCGGCGGTGGTGATGGCGAGGCCGAACAGCAGCACCAGGAAGCTGGTGCCGGCCCAATCATGGCGCGGCAGGTAGCGCAGCCAGACCGCGGCGATGGTCAGCGGGGTCACCCCCCATATCAGGATACGGGACAGGCCGTTCTCGACCCGCGTCGCGCCCGGCCGGCAATCGCGCAGCCGGCTGAAATTCGCCTGCAGCATGCCGCTGAAGAACCAGGTGTCGGCCGTGCGGTCGGCGGTCTTGCCGTCCGGCAGATAGGCGGGCAACTCGGCCAGCGTTTCCCACAGGCGCTGCAGCGATAGCTGCAGATAGAGGAACATGCCGTAGAGCATGAGTGGTGCTACCCAGAAGAATCCGACGATCGGCAGCTCGACCGAGAGGACCGGCAATGGCGAGGTCGAGCTGTTCGCCACCAGGGCCGCGTCCGAGGTGGTGGCGAGCGTGATCCAGGCATAGAGGCAGAAGCCGAGCAGCGTCAGCAGCGTGCGGCTGGCCGTGGCGCTCAGCTCGGACGCGGTCGCGAGCAGGCTCGAGGTGACCGTCTCGATCGCGATGGTGGCGCCTGAAAGATTGCAGGCGCGGAACCGGCAGCCATCGAGCTTGGCATCGGTGAAATCCGCGAAGGTGAGGTCGCTGCCGCAGAAATCGACATTGCGCAGGTCGGCGCCATTGAATCGAGCCCGCGGCAGCTCGGCCTTCTTGAAGCAGGCGTGATGCAGATCGGCACCGGTGAAATCGGCGTCGTCCAGCACGGCGCCGGAAAAGTCGGCATGGGTGAGGTCGGCGCCTTTGAAGCTGGCATTGCGAAGAACCGAGCCGGCAAAATCCTTGCTGCCGGGCCAGCTCGCAAAGTCAAATTTCAGATTGGTTTGCTCTAGCGCGTCCGAATGTTCGGGAAGCGTGCCGTCTCCCATGTCCCACCTCCGAAGAAGCACGGGATTTTATCAAGCTTTCCCTAGTATCGACCAATCAAATTTGCGACGTCGACAAGGATCGAAACATCAAGTTCGCAACCTGCGGCCGTATCACTTGCCGTGCTCCACGACCCGCCAAGGCGGCAGCTCGATCCGGGCCGTCGTCCCCAGCCCCTCGACGCTGGTGAGCGCCAGCGAGCCGCCATGCAGCTCGATCAGCCCCTTGGCGATCGCCAGCCCCAGGCCGGCGCCGTCGATACGGCGCTGATAGGCGCCGCCGCCACGGAAGAACGGCTCGAAGGCGCGATTGAGCTCGGCCGCGGACATGCCGATACCGTCATCGATGACCTCGATCACCGCCGGCTCATGCAGCCGGAGCGCCAGGCGCAGCGTGACCTGGCCGTTCTCGCCGCTGAATTTGATGGCGTTGGAGACGAGGTTGATCAGCACCTGGCGCAGCGCGCGGTCGTCGCACAGCAGGCACAGGCCGGGATCGACCTCCTCGACGAGCATGCCCAGCGCGCGCTCCGGCGAGGCGACGCGGGCCCAGTCGAGGCACGACCGCACCAGCTCGACCAGATCGACCGTCTCCTCGGCTGCGACCTGCTTGCCGCTGTTGAGGCGGGACAGGTCGAGCACGTCATTGATCAGCGACAACAGATGCTGGCCTGCCGATTCGATATCGCGGGCGTACGCGACGTAGCGCGGCACGCCGACCGGCCCCAGCACCTCCTGCGAGATCATGTCGGCGAAGCCGATGATGGCGTTGAGCGGCGTGCGGAGCTCGTGGCTCATATTGGCCAGCATCTCGTCGCGCATGCGGATGAGCGCCAGCGCCTGATCGCGCGACATGCGCATCGCCACTTCCTGGCGCCGGATGCGCGTGAGGTCGGTCGCCTGCACCAGCGTCAGCCCGGCGCCCCTGCCGTCGATGCGGGCGCGGACGATCGAGCGCGTGTCGATCTCGACGATACGAGGCCCGAGCTCGGGTGACCAGATCTCGACCTCCGAAGCGGGCTTGCCCGAATCGATCAGGCGGCTGGGGTCGACGCCGAGGCGCCGGGCCAACGTTTCGGCGGTGCCGATCGGCAGGTCTTGCGGCTCCAGCCCGAACAGGCGGCGGAACATGCCGTTGCTTTCGACCAGCCGCAGCGGCTCATTGTCTCGGCCGCTGATCAGGGCGGCGCCGGCGCTGCTCGATTCCATGATGGCCGAGCGCAGCCTGCCGGCGCCGAAGGCGCGCTGGCCGAACTCGCCGATCTGGAAGCCCAGCTCCGCGGCGGCGGCGCTGTCGGAGGCGACGAGCGTCTGGCGCAGCGCTGCCGCAAGCGCCAGGAAGGCTTCGATCCGATGCGGCTCCCAGGCATGGACGGTAGCAGCGCCGTCCTCGGCCGGTTCCTGCTCCTGACGAAAGGCGACGAGACCGATACGCGGCGACGCCGCGATCATCACCGCCATCATGCCGCCGGTCCGGCTTCTTTCTTCGGCGGTGAAGGCGCCGTAGGAGGATAAGCGATCGGTCGTCCAGATCTTGCCGACGTTCCAGCCGGCGAGGCTCGGCAGCTTGGCGATCATGGTGTCGGGCGAGGGGCCGCGGCCGACGACGATGCAATCGGCGCCGCACAACAGGGCGACGCCGTCGGCGCCAGCGGTGACGGCGAGCAGGCGCTCGCCGAACAGCAGCGCTTCGACCGGCGAATGGCCGTCTGCGCAGGCCCTGTCGAAGGCGATGACGGCATCGGCGGCGAGCCGGCGCGCGCGCTGCCGGGCGCTGCGCTCCAGCCGCTCGGCGGCGGCGACGACCAGAGGCCCCAGATCGAGCGCGAAGCGCCGTGCCGCCTGGGTCAGCCGGCGTTCATGCCAATGTTCCGCGACCAGATGGCCCCAGACCTCGTCATTGGCGCTGAGCGGCACTACCGCGGCGGCGGCGGCGCCGTACTCGCGAAGCTGGTCCATCTGCTCGAGCGAGGGCGCCAGCAGCTCGGCGCGGCCGAGGACCGGGCGCAGCGTCTCGATTCCGGGCGCCGAGAGCAGCCGCACGGGGGCAGCCGCCAGGTCGGCGACCACGGCGAGCCGGCTCGGTGCCGTCAACGGCACGATCGCCTGTGCCGTCGCCGCCCGGCCGAACAGCGAAGGGAGGGCCGAATCGCGTGATTCGCCGATGATCTCGACGCCGCCCGCGACGGTGCGCGCCAGTGCCACCAAGCTGTAGCTGGCGGCCTCGGCGAAGCGCGTGCAGACGATCTGCGCCACGTCGCGCAGGCTGGTCGCTTCGGCCAGATTGGCCGCCGTGGTCTCCAGAAGGGCGCCCATGAGACGGACATCGACCGGCGCGTCGGCCGGCTCCAGCTCGACCAGGACGGATTGGCCGTCGGCGACCAGCCGCATGTCGAAACTGCCGGCCGGCAGCATCACGGTCCGCCGTTCCTCGGCGATCGGCGCCAGGCTATGGATGCGCTGGGCCAGCTTGTCGCCGAGCAGGCTCTGCACCGGTGCGCCGAAAGCATGGCGCAGATCGATCGGCAGCAGCCGCTGAACGTTTTCGCTGGCATGGATCAGGTTCAGGTCAGGCCGGTCGAACACCATGACGCAGCCATGCAGCTGTACCTGCACATCGGAAACGACTGCATTGCTGCGAGGCGGTGTGTTCATACCGGGGTCTGCAACAGCCGGTTTCCGCGTGCCCGTAATGTGCGTGCTCACCCTATCCTCGGACGCCATGTTCCCTCGCGTCGTAACGTGTATCATTGTCACGCGGACGACCTGCCGGGCGCAAGTCAATCATGAAGCTCTTCGCGAGCTTCACTGTATTCGAACGTAAATTACCAGTTGTGGTGCGTTTTAGTTACAGTTTAACCAGTTTCAGTCGAGCTTCTCCGCCACCGCCAGCCAAACGGCCTCCGCCGCTTCGAGCGACTTGGCGAGTTCCGCCAGCTGCCGCATCAGCTCGGTTCGCTTGGGGCTGTCGAGTCTGGGGTCAAGCAGGGCCAGTTCGACCTTGCTCTTCTCGGTGCCGATCCGGTTGAGCGTCGTTTCCGCGTCTCGTGCCTGGCGGCGCAGTTGCTCGCTCTGCTTGCGTCCCTCGGCGCCGCGTGGCCGTTCGGGCGGCTTCTCCTTCTTCGCCGAATCGTTCCGCTTGGGGCCGCTCTTCGGCCCCAGCATGTAGCGGCGATAATCTTCGAGATCACCGTCGAACGGCTTCACCCGCCCGTCCGCCACCAGCCAGAGCCGGTCCGCCGTCAGTTCCAGCAGATGCCAATCATGAGTAATGAGAATAACGGCGCCCGAATAATCATTGATCGCCTCGGCCAAGGCTTCGCGGCTGTCGATGTCGAGGTGGTTGGTCGGTTCATCGAAGATCAGCAGCGGTGGCGCGTCATGGGTAATGAGCGCGAAATTGAGCCGCGCCCGCTCGCCGCCCGACAGGTCCTTGACCTTGACGAACGCCTTGTCGGCGGAGAAGCCGAAGCGGCCGAGCCGGTTGCGCACCTCGAGCTCGCGCGCGCCCCGCATGAGCTCGGCCATATGGCTGAAGGGGGTGCCGTCCGGCGACATGTCCTCGATCTGATGCTGAGCGAAGAAGCCGATGCGCAGCTTCGACGAGCGGTGCTGCTCGCCCGTCATGGGAGCGAGGCGGCCGGCGACGAGCTTGGCGAAGGTCGATTTGCCGTTGCCGTTGGCGCCCAGGAGCGCGATCCGGTCGTCCGGATCGATGCGCAGATCGATCCCGGTCAGGATCGGCTTGCCGGTCTCGTAGCCGACCGAGACGTGATTGAACGCCAGCAGGGGCGGGCTCAGCTCCGCCGGCGCCGGAAACTCGAAGGCGAGGGCGGCCGAATCGCGCAGCACGGCGACCGGCGCCAGCTTCTCGATCATCTTGAGTCTGCTCTGCGCCTGACGCGCCTTCGAGGCCTTGTAGCGGAACCGGTCGACGAAGGATTGCAGATGCTTGCGCCGCTCGTCCTGCTTCGCCGCCATCGCCTGGGACTGGGCGATCTTCTCGGCGCGCAGCCGCTCGAAATCGTCGTAGCCGCCCGAGTAATAGGTCAGCGTCATCTGATCGAGATGGAGGATGTGGTCGACGGCGCTGTTGAGGATCTGCCGGTCGTGGCTGACCAACAGCAGCGTGTGCGGATAGGAGCGCAGGTAATTGTCGAGCCAGACCGTCGCTTCGAGATCGAGATGGTTGGTCGGCTCGTCCAGCAGCAGCAGGTCGGGCTCGGCGAACAACACGGCGGCCAAGGCCACGCGCATGCGCCAGCCGCCGGAGAAGCTCGACATCGGCCGGCCCTGCATCGATTCGTCGAAGCCCAGGCCGGCCAGGATCTGCGCTGCCCGGGCCGGTGCGGCGTGGGCGTCGATATCGAGCAGGCGGGAATGGATCTCGCCGATCCGGTCGGGATCCTCGGCCGTGTCGGCCTCGGCCAGAAGGGCCGCGCGCTCGGCGTCGGCGGCCAGCACCACATCGAGCGGCGTCTCGACCCCGCCGGGGGCTTCCTGCGCAACGATGCCGATGCGGCTGCCGCGATTGCGCTCGATCGAGCCGCCGTCGGGCTGCAGTTCGCCCAGGATCAGGCCGAGGAGCGTGGATTTGCCGGCGCCGTTGCGCCCGACCAGGCCGACCCGATGGCCGTCGGGAATCTGCGCCGAGGCGTTCTCCAGAAGCGTTCGCCCGGCGATGCGGTAGATCAGGGATGAGATGGTCAGCATGGGCCGGCGTGATAACACGGCCATCCCTGCCGGACCGCAATTTTTTATGCATCGGAACGGCTCGCTTTTTCGATGGCGTGCTGGCAGTCTCCCGGCGTCACATGCTCGACCAGCCGCCAGACTATCCGCCCGCGCCCGATTACCCCGCCGAGAGCGAGGCCGAACGGCGCGCGACCGAGGTCCTGCGCAGCGTCTTCGGCTATGCTGCCTTCCGCGGCCAGCAGCTGCCGGTGATCGAGCATGTCATAGAGGGCGGCGACGCGCTGGTGCTGATGCCGACGGGCGGCGGCAAGTCGCTCTGCTTCCAGATCCCGGCCATGGTCAGGCCGGGACTCGGCATCGTCGTCTCGCCGCTGATCGCGCTCATGAAGGATCAGGTTGATGCGCTGCGCCAGGCCGGCGTGCGCGCCGCTTATCTCAATTCGAGCCTGGCCTCCGGCGAGGCGAGGGCGGTCGAGGAGCAACTGCGCGAGGGCTCGCTCGATCTTCTCTACGTGGCGCCGGAGCGGCTGGTCATGCCGCATTTCCTCGAGCTGCTGGAAAGACTGCAGCTGTCGCTCTTCGCCATCGACGAGGCGCATTGCGTCTCGCAATGGGGCCATAATTTCCGGCCGGAATACCGTCAGCTCACGATCCTGCACGACCGTTTCCCCGGCGTGCCGCGCATCGCCCTCACGGCCACGGCGGACGGGCCGACGCGCAAGGATATCGTCGAGCGGCTGCAGCTTGGCCAGGCACAGATCTTCGTCGCCGGCTTCGACCGGCCGAACATCTCTTACCGCGTGATCGAAAAGCGCGAGGCCAAAGGACAGCTGCTCGAGTTCCTGCGCACCGAGCATCCGGCCGATGCCGGCATCGTCTATTGCCTGTCGCGCCGCAAGGTCGACGAGATGGCGGATTGGCTGAGCGGCCACGGCCGGTTGGCGCTGCCTTATCATGCCGGTCTCGATGCCGAGACGCGCCAGCGGCATCAGGACCGCTTCATCAAGGATGAGGGCGTCATCGTCGTCGCCACCGTCGCCTTCGGCATGGGGATCGACAAGCCCAATGTCCGTTTCGTCGCCCATCTGGACGTGCCCCGTTCGCTCGAAGCCTATTACCAGGAAACCGGCCGCGCCGGCCGCGACGGGCTGCCCGCCGATGCCTGGATGACCTATGGCCTGGGCGATGTGATCCAGCTCCGGCAGATGGTCGCGGGATCCGAACTGGAAGAGCGGCAGAAACGGGTGGAGCTGCAGAAGCTCGAAGCGCTTCTGGGCTATTGCGAGAGCGCCGGCTGCCGTCGCCAGGTGCTGCTGAATTATTTCGGCGACGCGCTGCCGCAGCCTTGCGGCAATTGCGATATCTGCCTCAACCCGGTCAAACGCTGGGACGGCACGGAGGCGGCGCGCAAGGCGCTCTCGGCGGTCTATCGCACCGGCCAGCGCTTCGGCGTCCAGCATCTGGTCGACGTGCTCACGGGCAAGGAGACCGAGCGGGTCATCCAATGGAGCCACCATCTGATCAAGACCTTCGGCGTCGGTGCCGAAATCAGCCGCACCGCGTGGCAATCGATCTTTCGCCAGCTCGTCGCCGGCGGCTATCTTGCGGTCGATCTCGAAGGTCATGGCGGCTTGCGCTTCGGTCCCAAGGCGGAGCCGGTGATCAAGGGGCAGGAAACGGTCGAGTTCCGTGTCGACCGCGCTGCGGAACCGACAGGCCGGCGATCCGCGGGTGGCCGGAAGGGGGCCGCCCCGGTCGAACTGGAACCGGACGAGACCAGGTTGTTCGAGGCGCTGCGCAAGCTGCGCATGGACCTGGCCAAGGAGCAGGGTCTGCCACCTTACGTGATCTTTCACGACACGACCTTGGTCGCAATGGCGCGCGCCAAGCCGCTCGACCGGGAGGAAATGGGCCAGATCCCCGGCGTCGGGCGCTCCAAGCTCGACCGCTATGGCGATCAGTTCCTGGCTGTGATCGCGGCCGGCTGAGTTCCGGCTCGATAATGCCACCACAGGTTTTGCTCAGGCGGTTGCCTTTGAGGCTGTACAACAACTGTACGTTGCTCCTATAGTGGCGCTGCGCGGCCCGCCGGGCCGTGGGGACGGGCAGCGTTGTTTCGGTGATTCTGAAGTTTTGCTTCCTCCTATGGCTGAGTTTGGGCTTCGCTTCCGCCGAGGCGGCACCGGCTATTCCGACCGATGCCTTGACCATCGGCGTGCTGAGCGAGCCGAAGCTGCTGCACCCGCTCCGCGACGTGGCCTTCAGCAAATATTTCCTGTTCGGCTTTGTCGATCGCTCTCTGGTCGGGCGAGATGAAAGCTGGATGATGAGCTGCTTTCTCTGCGCTTTGGTGCCGAGCGAGGCCAACGGCAACCTCAAGATCGTGGATCTGCCGGACCATCGGCGCGGCATGGATGCGAGCTTCGCGATCCGGCCCGAGGCACGCTGGGCCGATGGCGAGCCGGTGACGAGCCGGGATGTAAGCTTCACGCTCGAGGTTGCCCGCGCGATCGGTGTGCAGAACTCGGACGGCGATGCCTATCGTCACATGATCGGGGTCACGGTGGTCGACCAGCGCCGCTTCGTGCTGCATTTCGACAAGGTCGATTATTCCTTCATATCCGGCAGTAAGTTCTTTCTGCTGTCGGAGCATGTCGAGGCGCCCCGCTTCCGTGCCGCAACCGATCCCGAGACCTATCTCGACCGCAGCGCCTATGCCCGGGATCCCACCGCACCGGGGCTGTGGAACGGCCCCTATCGGATCGACGCGATCAGCGACCGGGAGATCGTGCTTGCGCAAAATCCCTATTGGGGTGGTGCAGCGCCGCAATTCAAGAAGATCGTGCTGCGCGAGTTTCCGGACGTGGCCTCGCTGACCCAGGCCATCGTCGCCGGCACGGTGGATTTCATCTCCGGCGAGACCGGCCTGCAGCCGGCAGAGGCACTCGATCTGGCCGCCGCCTATCCCGACCGGTTCGAGTTCGTCACCAAGCCGGGCATCCGCTATGGGCATATCGATCTCAACCTCGCCAATCCGCTGTTGGCCGACCGCCGGGTTCGGCAGGCATTGATGCTCGGGCTCGACCGGCCCGCGATGGTGCGCCAGCTGTTCGCCGATCCCCGGCCGATCGCGGACAGCTTTCTGGCGCCGGTCAACTTGTCCGTGCCGACGACCGATCACACCTATCCCAGCGATCCGGCACGAGCGGAGGCGCTGCTGGCCGAGGCCGGCTATCGCCGGGGGCCTGACGGCATCCTCCTCGATCCGGCCGGCCGCCGTTTCTCGATCACCCTCGTTTCATCGAGTGCTCAGCAGAAATACGTCCAGCAAGGCGAATGGCTGAAGCAGGCTTGGGGTCGGCTCGGTATCGAAACGAAGCTCGATTTCGTGTCGCCCGATCGGCTGTTTGCCGAAATTCTCCCGCGCCGCCAGTTCGATGCCGCCTTCTACATTTGGGTGATGGGGCCTGAATCCTCGCCGGTGAACGTGCTGTCGAGTGCCTCGATTCCGAACGAGGCGAACGGCTTCAGCGGCCAGAATTATTCCGGTCTGGCGGACAGGCGCATGGACGGGGCGATCGACGATCTCGTCTCGGAGCTCGATCCCGCCAAGCGCCTGGCGATCTGGGGGCGGGTGCAGGACATCTATGCCGAGGAGCTGCCGGCCCTGCCGCTCTATTTCCAGGACCAGACCTATCTGGTGCCACGCTGGCTCACCGGCCTCGGCCCGGTCGGCCACGGCACGCCGACCAGCTTCTGGGTCGAGAATTGGCGGGCGGGGTAGGGCTCGAGGCCGAACGGATGGCTGGGTTCATTCCTTCTCTCCTGTAAACAGGGCCAGGATCTGCAGCCAGATCGTGTAGACAAAGCACCACCAGATCGCAGTTGCCGGCTGCGTGACGTTCAGCCAACTCCTCCAAGTGGCTTCATTCCCGCCGCCGATGACGAGGGTGTAAAGCGATGTCAACCCAAGGCCGCTGAGAAAAAGGTAGATGGTGGCAGAACCCGGCCGGTGCGAATCGGGTGGGCTGGCGGCCTCGGCCGACTTCTCCGCGCTCGCAGGGTTCGACACCGACACAATCTCCTCGGTCGAGTGTCGGAAATCACGCTCCCGGCTCGTTAATGCTTACTGAAGGTTGCGAAACCCTCTCACTCCGTCAGCACTTCGCGCAGGACGCGGGCCAGATCCTCCTTGCGATAGGGCTTGCTCAAGAGCCTGAGGTTGGTGAGGACGAGGGCCGGTTCGAGCTTGACTTCGGGGAAGCCCGAGGTCAGCACGATCTTGATGGCGGGGAACCGCGCCATGATCGTCTCGGCGAGCTGGAAACCGTTCATGCCGCCCGGCAGGATGACATCGGTGAAAACGAGATCGACCGATCCCGCTTCGAGTGCCGCCAGCGCCTCGGCGCCGGTTCCCGCCTCGACGATGCGGTAGCCGAGCGCGGTGAGCTGTCGGACGACGACCTTGCGCAGCGCCGGATTGTCCTCGACCACCAGGATCGTCTCTTCCTGTCCCGGCACGATCGGCTGCATGCGGGCCGCTTCCTCTGCTTCCGCCGGTTCGGCGACGCAAGGCAGATAGAGCCGGAAGGTCGTGCCGACGCCTTCCTCGCTATAGACGTTGATGTGCCCGCCCGACTGCTTCATGAAGCCGAACACCATGCTGAGGCCGAGCCCGCTGCCGCGATCGCGCTCCTTGGTGGTGAAGAAGGGCTCGAAGATATGGGCCATGGCCGAGGCGGGAATGCCGGAACCGGTGTCGCTCACCTCGATCATCGCATAGTCGCCGGCCTTTACGTCCGGATGCTCGGCCGCGTAGTCGGCGTCGAGATGGCGCAGATCGGTGCAGATGATCAGCCGGCCGCCACGGGGCATCGCATCGCGCGCATTGTTGGCGAGATTGGTCAGCGCCGATTCGAGCTGGGCCGGATCGACCTTGACCAGGCAGCGCCGGCCGCTGAGATCGAGCGATATCTCGATATCCTCGCCGAGCACGCGGCCGAGGAGGGCGATGATGCCGGATACGAGCGCGTTGATGTCGACATGCTGCGGCTGCAGCGGCTGGCGCCGGGCGAAGGCGAGCAGTCGGCGCGTCAGGTCGGCGCCCCTGAGTGCCGCGTCGAGCGCTTCGCCTCCCAGCTCCTCGACATCCGCATCGCCGGGGCGGAGCGAACGCAGAATGTCCAGATTGCCGATGACGATGCCGAGCAGATTATTGAAATCATGGGCCATGCCGCCGGTGAGGTTGCCGATGGCCTCCATCTTCTGTGCCTGCCGCAGCTGCGCCTCGACGCCGCGCTTGTGGGTCACGTCCTCGACCACGTAGATGACGGCCCGCACCCGGCGCTCGGCGTCGAATACCGGCGCCATAGCTAGGCTCACATCGATCTGCGTGCCGTCGCGGCGCGGCCGCCGGCGCTCGATATCGGTCAGATGCTCGCCTTTCATGACCCGGGTCATGCGCTCGAGCGTCTCGGCCTTCTCCTCGGGCGGGGAGATGTCCAGTATCTGACGCCCGATCATTTCCTCGGCCGCATAGCCGAACATCTGCTCGGCCGTGCGATTCCAGCTCAGCACCGAATGGTCGAGCGCCACGACGGCAATGGCAAAGGGGGCGGCGTCGAAGGTCGCCCGCAGTAGCTCGGTGCTTTCGCGCAGCGCCGCCTCACGCTCGGTGAGCGTCTGATTGAGCCGGGAAAGCTCCTGCGTGCGTGCTTCGACGCGCGCTTCCAGCTCCTCGTTGACATAGCGCCTGATACCGTCCGGACCGACGCGGACGACCATGTTGGGGGAATTTTCGGCGAGCAGGCGGTAATCCTCGGCGATGGCGGCGGTGGCCCGCTCGGCCTGCTCGCGCCGGCCGATCTGAGAGGCGAGACGGGCGCCGACGATAGCAATGGCGAGCACCAGAAATCCCACGATCGTGCTCTGGCTCCAGGCATCCTGGCGCCAAGCTTTCAGGACTTCCTCCTTCGCCAACGCGGCGACGACGACGAGGGGAAAATTATCGACGCGGCGATAGCTGACGAGCCGTGTGATGCCGTCGAGCGGCGAGATACTCTCCATGGCGCCGGCGGGGGCCTGAGGCAGATGCTCATGGAAGAGGGGGCCGTTCGCCAGGCTCCTGCCGATGTTCGATTCGAGGAAGGGGCGGCGCGTCATCAATATGCCGTCGTCGCGCGTCAGCCCGATGGCGCCCTGCTGCCCGATCTCGAAGCTGTCGTAGAATTTCAGGAAATAGTTCATGTCGATGGCGCCGATCACGATGCCGGCGAAACTGCCATCGGAATGGTTGAAGCGGCGCGTCACCGGAATGTTCCAGATGCGCGAGGCGCGCCCGACGATCGGGGCGCCGATATAGAGGTTGCGATCGTCGTGATCCAAATGGTGCCGGAAATATTCGCGGTCGGAGTTGTTGCGGTCGGCAGACTGGTTCGGCACCACCGTCGTCACCCAGTCGCCATGCTCGTCGAAGATGGCGAAATTGGCGATTGCCGGAAATTGCGCGATCCGGTCGATCATCAGCCGGTGCAGCCGGTCGATCTGCGCTGGCCCCATGCCGTCATGCTCCAGCCGTTCGACCACGCCCAGAAGGGTGACGTCGACGGTGCGCAGCGTGTCGCTCGCCTGCTGGGAAATCGAGCGCACGAGATTTTCAGTGTCCGCCCGTCCGGCCCTCAGCGCATCCCGCCGATCGGTCCAGATCTGCAGCGCGGTAAGCGATAGCAGCACCAGGCAGATGGCCGCGACGAAGCCGGCGACGGTCGTTTTCGGCGATCGACGCTGCTGCATTTGGCGCCGAGAAATGCTGATGCCTGATTCGGAGAGGGACTTCACATTATGGCCTTGAACCGATCGGACTGTGGCCGGGCATGCGGTGCACGGCAGAGACGAAGCTCTCGGTGCCGATATCCACTTCAGGATCGGAAGGCCCAAAATTAATGCAGAGCGACCATGGATACAATCCCAGAATCATCAACTAGGAGTTGTTCGCCGATCGGACGCCGTTAATGGGGCGTTCATCGCTGCGGTCCAAGACTGTGCCGGTGTAGCTTGGAGGAAGTCCCCGTGTCGCTGGTGCTGGTGATCGATGACGATCCGATGATGCGCAGCCTGATGGCACGGCTCATCGAATCCATGGGGCATACCACCATGACGGCGGAGAATGGCGAGGATGGGCTCGCCCTGTTCGAGCAGTTCCGGCCAGCCCTTGTCGTCACCGACCTGGTCATGCCGTTGGGGGGGGGCGACGAGCTCATTCCTCGAATTCGCCGCATCGTGCCCGACGTGAAGATCATCGCCGTCTCCGGCCGCGCCGTGACCGGCAGCGCCGAGGAGGCGCGGCTCCTCGCTGCCGATGCCATGGTCGGCAAGCCGTTCCGGGTCGCCGAATTCATCGGCACGATCGACAACATCCTGGGCCGCTCGAATATCTGCCTGAGTTCCTGAGCCCGCGATCCTCCCGCCGCCAAACGGTGCTCGACAGGCTGGTCGGCCCGTTGTAACAGGGCAGGAAAGCGGGAGGATACTCATGCGCGTGGTAATCACGGGCGGAACCGGCTTCGTCGGCCGCAAGCTGGCGGCTCGGCTGCTCGCCGATGGCGAGATCGTCGGCCCCGACGGCAAGCGCGGCGAGCTTACCGAACTGGTGCTGTTCGATCAGGCGGCTCCCATGCCGCCACTGCCGCCCGACCGCCGCCTGCGTCTCGTCACCGGCGACATTGCCGACACGGCCACGGTCGAACGCCTGATCGCACCGGGAACGGCCAGCATCTTCCATCTGGCGGCCGTGGTGAGCGCCGCCGCCGAGGCCGATCTCGATCTCGGGCTGCGCGTCAATCTCGACGGTACCCGGGCGGTGCTCGATGCCTGCCGCCGGCTGCCGGTGCCGCCACGCCTGCTGTTCGCTTCGTCGGTCGCGATCTATGGCGGCGATCCCCCGCTCCATGTCGGCGATCTGACGCCGCCCAAGCCCCGCACTTCCTACGGCGCGCAGAAGGCCGCGGGCGAGCTGCTGGTTTCCGATTACAGCCGGCGCGGCCTGATCGACGGCCGCACCGCGCGGCTGCCGACCATCGTCGTGCGTCCGGGACGGCCGAACAAGGCGGCGTCCACCTTCGCCTCCTCGATCCTGCGCGAGCCGCTTTCGGGATTGCCGGCCAATTGCCCGGTGTCGCTCGAGAGCCGCATGGCGATCCTGTCGCCGCGCCGGCTGATCGAGTGCTTGATGCGGCTCCATGATCTCGACGGCGCCGCGCTCCGGCTCGACCGCACGCTGCTGCTGCCGGGGATCAGCGCCGGCATCGGCGAGATGCTCGCGGCACTGGAGCGGGCCGGCGGCAGGAAGGCGGCCGATCTGGTCAGCCACGACCGCGATCCGGTGATCCAGAAGATCGTCGATGGCTGGCCCATGTCGCTCGACGCTCCCCGCGCCGTCTCGCTCGGCTTTGCCGCCGATCGCGATATCGACGAGATCGTCGAGGCCTTCATTGCGGACGATCTGCCCGCCCAGAAGGCGCTCGTCGCCGGCTGACCGACACCGTCATTCTTTATTCACAGGGAGAGGGGAGACCATGAAGCTCCTGCGTTACGGTCCTGCGGGGCAGGAAAAGCCCGGCCTCGTCGATGCCGACGGCAAGATCCGCGATCTCAGCGGCCATGTCGCCGACATCGCCGGCGAGGCGCTGTCGCCCGCCGGCCTCGCCAAGCTCAGGGCGCTCGATCCCAAGAGCTTGAAGCTGGTCGAGGGCAATCCACGCCTCGGCCCCTGCGTCGGCATCATTCCGAAGCTGGTCGCGGTCGGTCTCAATTACTATGACCATGCCGCCGAGACCGGCAATCCGGTGCCGACGGAGCCGATCCTGTTCATGAAGGCGACCAGCTCGATCACCGGCCCCAACGACAATGTCATGATCCCGCGCGGCTCGGAAAAGACCGATTGGGAGGTCGAACTCGGCATCGTCATCGGCAGCGTCAGCCGTTATGTGCCGATCGAGGAGGCCCTGGCGCATGTCGCGGGCTATTGCGTCGTCAACGATGTCTCCGAGCGCGCTTACCAGATGGAGCGCGGCGGGCAGTGGACCAAGGGCAAGAGCGCCGATACCTTCGCTCCCATCGGCCCGTGGCTCGTCACCGCCGACGAGGTGCCCGATCCGCAGAAGCTCGACATGTTCCTCGATGTCAACGGCAAGCGCTGCCAGACCGGCAATACCAGCACCATGATCTTCGCCGTGGCGCATTTGGTGAGCTATATCAGCCATTTCATGACGCTGATGCCGGGCGACGTGATCCCGACCGGCACGCCGCCGGGCGTCGGGCTGGGGATGAAGCCGCCGGTATTCCTGAAGCCGGGCGATGAAATGCGGCTCGGCATCGCCGGCCTGGGCGAGCAACGCCAGAAAGTCGTGGCTTTCCAGTAACGCTTCGAAACTTGTCGCTCTGTTTGCGCCGGCCGGTCGAGAGAATCTTTACTCGACCGGTAGCGCCGGTCATGGTACTGGAATAGGGTTGTTGCTGGCGCATGTGTGCCACATAATTTAACCATGCTACCCCAGAGCGATCATGTATGAACGTCGGTCCGGCTCCTTCCACGGTGATGATGCAACCTCCGGGCGTCAGGTCACGACTCGGGTGAAATGGTTTAACGCAACCAAAGGTTTCGGCTTCGTCACGCCGACCGACGGCAGTCAGGACGCGTTTCTGCCGATGGCGATCCTGCGCCGCGCGGGATACGAGGATGTCGGCGAGGGCGCCACTCTCACCTGCGAGATCGGCGAAGGGGCCAAGGGGCCGCTGGTCCTGAACGTGATCGATGTCGATCCATCGACCGCCCAGCCGGCACCCGAGCGGCGCAGCCATGGCGGCAGTGGCAGCTACGATCAGGGACCGCGTTCGGCCGCCTCGACGCTCGATGGCTCGGTCAAATGGTTCGAGCCGGGCAAGGGCTACGGCTTCATCTCGCCCGATGGCGGCGGCAAGGACATCTTCATCCATATCACCGCGCTCCGGCGCAGCGGCCTCGAAGGGCTCGAACCCGGCGCCCGCGTCCGGGTCGATGTCGTCGACGGCCGCAAGGGCCTCGAGGCCGACCGCGTCGAGGTGATCTGAGGCCACCCTCCATCTGGAGCCGACATGAATTCACGCCCCGGATCGCATCGATCCGGGGCGTTATCGTTTCAAAATATCGGCTTCGCCGCCCAGTCCGGCACCAGGTGGCGGAGCGCGATGTTGAGCTGGGCGATCGCGCCCAGGCCAGAGCCGGCCGAGCGCGTCGCCGGGATGAGCGCTTCCAGCCCCAGCTGAAACCCGTCCCCGGAATAGAGAATGCCGGGCGCCACCGTCGCCTGCGTGCCGATGCCGTAGCCGTTGGTGGCCGGCGTGGTCATGGCGAACTCAACCAGAGGGGTCAGCCGGGCGATGAAGCCGTCATCGTCCTCCACACGCAAGTACCGAAGGCTGTACTGGATCGTGGCGCCGATCGAAATCAGCTCAGGCGTGTGATCGATGCCGCCGCGGCCGGTCGAGACAGGCTCGTCCGGAAAGCTATAGGCCAGCGTGCCGGTGATGGCGAAGGGCCGCAGCAGTTGAGTATCGAGATCGCCCATGCCCTTGCCGAAATAGAGCATCGGACCGGTGGCACCGAACCGGTCGGCGCCGACGCGCTCGGCACCGCTGCCGCCGAATTCCCGCACGATGCTGCCCGACAGCATGAATTCATGCGGCGCATCCCGAATCGCGACGCCCTTCAGCGCCACTTCCAGATTCTGCCAGCCCTCGAAGCTCTTGGCGCCGGTCGGGTCGATCCGCGTATAGCCGTCGGTGATCTGAACATCGACCCGCTCGGTCAGCCGCTTGTCGAGCTCGAAGGCGAGATCCTGCCGGTGGAAACCCGGGGCCGAGGCGATGCCGTTCTGGCGGATGGCGGAGAAGGTCGGGAGCGAGGTCTCGTCGTCCACACCGGGCTCGTCGATGGTCAGGGTCTTGGGAAACTCCCGCCCTTGATCGTCATCGTCGTCATCATCGCCGGCCCGCGCCGCCGAAGGCGTCAGCACAAGACATAGCAGGAACAGAAGACGCAGTGCCGCCCAGTCCACCGGTCGATCCCCCCATCAAACCAAGGATATGGTAGCGCGGTATGTTCCGCCGCCGCCATGATGCCTAGGAACTATGGCTTGCCGGCAGGCGGCGCTCCGGCCGGGGGTGCTTGTCCCGGCGGCGCCTGTCCCGGCGGTGTCTGGCCCGGTGTCGTCTGATCAGGCTTCGGGGGCGGCTTGACGCCGACGAAGACCTCGCAATCGCTGGTCCCGTCATTGCGGAACATATAGTCCTCCCCCGGCTTGGCCAGATGGTCGGGGTCGGAAAGGTTGAAGCCATTGCCTTTGGCGACGCCCAGCACCGCCGCCCCGCCATTCTTGGCGTGAAGGCGGACGACATAGCGGCCGATCTGATCCTCGTTGAAGCGCGAGACGGAGCACGCGTGCGACAGCTCGGGTGACCGCTTGCCGGCCTCCCAGTAATTCGATTGCGAATCCATCAGCTTCTGGGTCGCCGCCGCGGGCGATGCGATGGCGGCGAGGAGCAGGAACGACAGGGGACCGTGCCAATGCATGCTGCAATCTCGACCTTGCGGCCGGGGCTCCCGGCACTCTAACCTCGCGGGAAGATAGCAGGCGCCGATGACCGCGCCCAGCCGGGAGACCAAGATGTCCGCCGATCCTCGCGCCATCCGCGCCCAATGCACCCGGATCCTGTCCGGCCACCGGCAAAAGACCGGCCGGCAATGGTTCGAGGCGCTGGCGCAATCGAGCTTCGCCGAGTTGCCGCCGGACACCTATGGCGAAGGGGCGGCCATCCATGCGTTGGAGCATGAGGTGGCGGGCCTGCTCGGCAAGCCGGCGGCGCTGTTCTCGCCCAAGGGGGTCATCACCCAGCAGGTGGCGCTGCGCCTCTGGACCGAGCAGTCGGGCGTCGCCACCGTGGCGCTCCATCCGAAATGCCATATCGCGGTCGACGAGCGTGACGCGATCGAGCGGCTGCACCATCTGCCGTTGACCCGGCTCGGCAATGATTTCAGCCCCTTCACCGCCGCCGACCTCGATGGCGCCGCCGAGGTGCTGGGGGCGGTGACGGTCGAGCTGCCGCTGCGCCGCGCCGGCTTCAAGCTGACACCCTGGGACGAGCTGCAGGCGATCTCCGACTGGTGCCGCGACCGATCGGTGCCGTTCCATCTCGACGGCGCGCGCCTCTGGGAATCGCAGCCCTATTACGGCAAGCCACTGCACGAGATCGCGGCACTCGCCGACTCGGTCTATGTCTCGCTCTACAAGGGGTTGGGCGGCCTTGCCGGCTGCATGCTCGCGGGGCCTGAGGATTTCATCAAATCGGCCCGGGTCTGGCAGGCGCGCCATGGCGGCTTCCTGCCTCACGCCTTTCCCTATGTCGTCTCCGCGCTCGAAGGGCTGCGCCACCACCTGCCGCTGATGCCGAACTATGTGGCGCGGGCCCGATCGGTCGCGGCCTCGCTGGCCGAGCTCGACGGCGTCAGGATCGTGCCCGAGCCGCCGCAGACCAACGGCTTCCAGATCTATCTGCCGGCAGCGCCGGCGGCATTGGAGGCGGCGCATCTGCGCCTGGCCGAGCGCGAGCGCGCCTGGCTCTTCGGCCGCTTCGCGCCGACGGCGCTGCCCGATATGGCGATGGTCGAGATCTCGGTCGGCGACGCGCTCGAGGATTGGACCGACAGCGAGATCACGGGCGCGGTCGGCAGGCTGATCGATCTCGCGCAAGATGGCGGCTGACCACGATCTCCTGATCGTCGGCGGCGGCATCAACGGTGCCGGCATCGCCCGCGACGCGGCGGGGCGTGGGCACCGCGTCCTGTTGTGCGAGCAGGGCGATCTGGCGCAGGCTACGTCCTCGGCCAGCACCAAGCTCATCCATGGCGGGCTGCGCTATCTCGAATATTACGAGTTCCGCCTGGTGCGCGAGGCGCTGATCGAGCGCGAGCGGCTGCTCGCCATCGCCCCGCACATCATCTGGCCGCTGCGTTTCATCCTGCCGCACGAGGCGCATCTGCGGCCGGCCTGGATGATCCGCCTCGGCCTGTTCCTCTACGATCATCTGGGCGGGCGCAGGCGGCTGCCCGCCTCCGAGGGCGTCTCGCTCGCGGGCGGGCCGCTCAAGCCGGAATTCCGGCGCGGCTTCGCCTATTCCGATTGCTGGGTCGAGGATAGCCGGCTCGTGGCCTTGAACGCCGTCGATGCGCGCCGGCATGGCGCCGAGATCCTGACGCGCACGCGGCTCGCCGAGGCGGCGCGGCGCGACGGCGTCTGGACGGCGAGCCTCGAGGATGTCGAGACCGGCGCCCGCCGCAGCGTCACCGCCCGCATCCTGGTCAATGCCGCCGGCCCCTGGGTGGCGGAAACGTTGGGGCGTCGTCTCGGTCTCAACTCCGCCAAGCATGTCCGGCTGATCAAGGGCAGTCATATCATCGTGCCCCGGCTCTACGAGGGCGAGCATGCCTATATGCTGCAGAATCCCGACCGGCGCATCATCTTCACCATCCCCTACGAGCAGCGTTTCACCCTCATCGGCACGACCGACCTGCCGTTCGAGGGCGATCCCGCGAAGGTCGCGATCTCGGCCGAGGAGATCGACTATCTGTGCGGCAGTGTCGCCCGCTATTTCACCCGACCCTGCAAGCCGGCCGACATGGTGTGGAGCTATGCCGGGGTCCGGCCGCTCTATGACGATGCCGCCGAGAACGCCTCGGCGGTGACGCGCGACTATGTGCTCGATCTCGACGCGCCGGCCGGTGAGGCGCCGCTGCTGTCGGTCTTCGGCGGCAAGATCACGACCTACCGGCGCCTGGCCGAGCATGCGCTGGAGAAGCTCGGGCCCCATCTCCAAGGTGGAAAGTCCTGGACTGCGGGCGAGGCGCTGCCCGGCGGCGATCTGCCCGATCTCGATTTCGAGCGTTTCCTCGCCGGACTCATGGCGCGGCGGCCGTTCCTGCCCGCCGCCTTGGCGCGGCGGCTGGCGCGAGCCTACGGCACGCGAGTCGAGGCGCTGGTGGGCGAGGCGCGCGCGCTCGCCGATCTCGGGCAGGATTTCGGTGGCGGCCTGACCCGGGCGGAGGTCGATTATCTCGTCGCCGAGGAATGGGCGCGCTCGGCCGAGGATATATTGTGGCGCCGCTCCAAGCTCGGGCTGCATGTGCCGGCGGGCACGGCGGAGCGGCTCGCCGATTATCTGGCCGGTTCCGAGCAGCCGCGCCGGGCCGGGGAGGGCAGGGCATGAACGACTATGTCGGCGCCATCGACCAGGGCACCACCAGCACGCGCTTCATCGTGTTCGACCGCCAGGGCAAGCAGATCTCGGTGGCGCAGCGCGAGCATCGCCAGATCTATCCGCAGCCCGGCTGGGTCGAGCACGACCCGATGGAGATCTGGGGCAATACCGAGGGCGTCATCGCCGAAGCGCTGGCGCGGGCCGGGCTGGAGCGCAGCCAGCTCGTCGCGGTCGGGCTCACCAACCAGCGCGAGACGACCGTGCTGTGGGATCGCCGCAACGGCCGCCCGCTCGCCAATGCCCTGGTCTGGCAGGACACCCGCGTCGAACCGATGGTGGCGGCGCTTGCCCGCGAGGGCGGCCAGGACCGGTTCCGCGCCCGCACCGGCCTGCCGCTCGCTAGCTATTTCAGCGGCCTCAAGCTGCGCTGGCTGCTCGACAACGTCCCCGACGCGCGTGCCATGGCCGAGGCCGGCGACGCGCTCTTCGGCACGATCGACAGTTGGCTGCTCTGGCGCCTGACCGGCCGGCATGTGACCGACGTGACCAATGCCAGCCGTACCCAGCTCATGAATCTGGCGACGCTCGACTGGGACGAGTCGCTGCTCGCCGAGTTTGGCGTGCCGCGCGCGGTGCTGCCCGAGATCGTGTCGTCGAGCGAGGTGTATGGCGAGGCCGATGGCATGCTCGCCGGCGTCAAGCTCGCGGGCATCCTCGGCGACCAGCAGGCGGCTCTCGTCGGCCAGGCCTGCTTCCAGCCGGGCGAGGCCAAGAACACCTACGGCACCGGCTGCTTCCTGCTGATGAATACCGGCGAGAAGCCGGTCGCCTCGACCGCCGGGCTCGTCACCACCGTCGCCTATCGCTTCGGTAAGGAGCCGGCCTGCTACGCGCTCGAAGGCTCGATCGCCATCACCGGCGCCCTGGTGCAGTGGCTGCGCGACAATCTCGGCCTCATCCGGTCGAGCGGCGAGATCGAGACGCTGGCGCGGAGCGTCGAGGATAATGGCGATGTCTATATCGTGCCGGCCTTCTCCGGCCTCTATGCGCCCTATTGGCGCGCCGATGCGCGCGGCGTCATCGCCGGCCTCACCCGCTTCGCCACCAAGGCGCATCTCGCCCGCGCCTGCTTGGAGGCGACGGCTTATCAGACCAAGGAGGTGATCGACGCGATGACCGAGGATTCCGGCATCGCGATCGAGGAGCTGCGCAGCGATGGCGGCATGGTCGTGAACGAGCTCTTGATGCAGTTCCAGGCCGATATCCTGGATGTGCCGGTGGTGCGGCCGGTCGTGGCCGAGACGACGGCGCTCGGCGCCGCCTATGCCGCCGGCCTCGCCACCGGCTATTGGGCCAGCCGCGAGGATCTGGTGCGCAATTGGCAGCGCGATCGGGTGTGGCGGCCGGATATGAGCGCCGAGCGCCGCGCCGCGCTGTTCGCGGCCTGGAAGAAGGCGGTGACGTGCTCCTTCGACTGGAAGGAGTGAATGGCCGAATCCCGTCTGCTGCTGGCCTGCTTGCGCGCGGATCGGGCCAAGATCCAGGCGTTGCTGGCCGGGCCGATCGATTGGGCCGGCTTCGTGCAGCTTTCGCTCGATCACGGCGTCACGGCGCTCTCGTTCCGGCATCTACTGGCGCATCATCGCGACTCCGTCCCGGACGAGATCGCCGAGGCGGCGGCCGCCTTCCAGGCCGAAAGCGCGCGCCAAGCCCGGCGCGGCGTGGAGGATCTGTTCGCGATCCTCGACCGGCTGGACGCGATCGGCGTGCCGGCGGTGCCGCTCAAGGGCCCGATGCTGGCGGATCTCCTCTATGGTGACCTGGCGCTCCGGCCGTTTCGCGATCTCGATTTCCTGATCCATGAAACCGACATCGCGCCATGCCTCGCCGTGCTCGCCGATCTCGGCTATCGCCCGCGCGAACGGCTCAATGCGCTCGAGGCGCGGGCGCAGCAGCGCTATGCCGGCGAGGTCATCCGGTTTCGCGGGGAAGACCGGCCGGTCGAGCCGCACTGGGCCTTCGCACCCCATACCATGGCCGTGCCGTTCGATTACGACGCGCTTTGGCTGCGGGTCCGCACATCCCGGCTCGAAGGGCGCGCCGTGCTGGCGCTCGATCCCGGCGACCTGCTGCTCAGCCTCGTCATCCACGGCGCCAAGGAGCAATGGTCGCAGCTCAAATGGCTGTGCGACCTGGCCGCCCTGCTGCGGCGCCATCCGGAACTCGATTGGGAGGATCTGTTCGACCGCGCCCGGCGGCAAGGCTGCGCGCGCATGCTGCGGCTGGGCCTGGCGCTCGTTCATTCGGTCTTGGCGCTCGATGTACCGGCGGCGGCACTCGCCGACCCGGTGGCGCTCCGTCTCGCGGCGGACATTCGCGCCCGCCTGTTCCAGCCCGGCTACGAGCCGCCTTCGATCTTCCATCTGTGCCGGTTCGGCTGGGAGCTGCGCGAAAGGCGGCGTGACCGGCTACGCTATTTCCTGCGGACGATAGCGACGCCGCGGGTCCAGCATTTCGGGATCGTCAAGTTGCCGGCATCGCTCTTCTTCGCCTATGTGCCGATCAAGCTCGTGCACGATTATGTCTTGCTGCCGCTCTGGCTCGCCGTGAAGCGGGCCAGAGCGAGGCCGATCGGTCTCTAAATATATGATTAGACAGCGATTCAGACTTTAGGTCGATTCGACCTAAAGTCATCGCGGTCTGGCCGATCAGCCCGGGATTACCGGGCCGTAAGCGGAATCGGCGGCCGCGGGCTTCGAGGCTGCGGACAACAGCAGCGTCACTGCCGGCGCCGTGATCGCGGCCCGTCCGGCCTTGCGCAGGAAAGCGCGCCGCTCTTCAAGAGCCTTGCTGTCCAAATCGGAATTCATCTCTGCCATAATGCCTCCTGGAAAAAGCTCGCCCCGGCTTACCGCACCAGGGCGCGAATCTTGCCTTGCCCAAATAATTTGAAGACTGATTCACCGCTCGGCGCCGTTTCGGTGCAGGCGGACCAACCCTCACCCCGTCTGGACGAGCCCTCGCCCGGACAAATCGGAGTGTGGAATTTGTAGCAAATTTTATTTGATCTGGCGCGAATATTTTCGCGCTTATTCCCGCGGGCGTACGAGTTGTCGCACCAGCGCCACGGCTTGGTCGAGGTCGGACATCGGCAGCTCGAAGCAGGCGAGGCCGCTCATCCAGGCGACCAGGTCCGCCACGTTCTGCCGATCGAGCGCCGCCGGAATCGCCATGCATTCCGCCATTATCCGGTGTAGCGCCTCGACTCGCGACAAGGGCAGCAGCGCCGTTTCCGCCGCCGCGTCATAGCGCGGGAAGACCAGCCAGCGCGCGGTCCATCCATCTGCGCGGCCCTGAAGGGCAGGCGGCGGCAGGTAGCGAACCCGCTTGCCATCTTCGCGCAGATGGATCGGCAGGCCGGCCAGCGCGGGATAGCGGCTCGCCAGCAAATCCCAGCCGCCGGCTTTCACCGCCGGGCTCAGCGGCACCGGTCGGACGCTCAAGCTTCCCGGCGCCAGCAGGGCCGCTTCGTCGGAGAGATAGATCAGGCCCGCGCGCGCCAGGGCCAGCGTCAGCACCGATTTGCCGCTGCCCGAGGGAGCCGGCAGCAGCAGGCAGCCATCATCGGCGCCGAGCACGCCGGCATGGATATAGAGAAAGTACCGGGCGTGGTTGATGGCGGTGACCCACACCTGGCTCTTGACCAAGGGCGCGAGCCCGTCGAGCGAGGTTCGCCCCAGCGCCGCGCCGTCGCGATGGACCTCGTGCCCGTCCGGACCGGAGAGCAGATCGAACGTCACGTCCGGCGCGCCGTCGCCAACGGCGAGATGGGCCAGCACCGGATGGACGCGTGCGACCTGCGCCGGTTCGGCGAAGCGTATCAGCAGAGTCGAATCGAGCAACCGGTAAAGGCGGCGCTTGGCGAACATCGAATCCGGTCGCTCGATGCCGTGCCCTTGCGGGATCGCAACGGGTGCCCGGTTCGCGATTGGACGATCCGAACCGGCGAGGAGGCCGAGATCCCGCCATTGGGCGAGGCTGTCCCGCACGAACCGGTCGGCCTCGGCGGCGGGCAGGCCGAAGAGCTCGGCGAGCGCCGTGCCGATCGCGGCTTCCGCCATGCCCTCCTCCAGGCAGCACCAGATGAAGGCGGCGGAATGGTTGAGCGCGTGGAGTTCCTGCCGGGGCTCGGAGAAGAGCAGCCCCGCCTCGTCGAGCAGGAACAGACGGGTTCCGTCGGCGGGGCGGGGCGGCAAGGTCAGGAGGCGTTGCGCTGCGCCGCCGGCAGCTCGATCGGCGCCAGCATCGCCTTGCCGCGAATCATGTCGGCGGCCTTTTCCGCGATCATGATCGTGGGCGCGTTGGTATTGCCGCTGACCAGGCGCGGCATGATCGAGGCGTCGATCACGCGCAGCCCCTCGACGCCATGGACGCGGAGCCGGTCGTCGACCACGGCGTCCGCATCCTGGCCCATCTTGCAGGTGCCGACGGGGTGATAGAGCGTCTCGGAATTGCGGCGGATGAAATCGTCGAGCTCCTTGTCGGCGGTGACGCCGGTTCCGGGCGCCAGCTCCTCGCCCCGATAGGGATCGAACGCCTTCTGCCCGATCACCTCGCGGCTGATCCTGAGCCCGGCGCGCAGCGTGCGCAGATCATTCTCGGAGTCGAGATAGTTCGGCTCGATCACCGGATGCGCCAGCGGGTCGATCGAGCGCAGCTTGATATGCCCCCGGCTCTCCGGGCGCGACAAGTTGAAATAGGACATGAAACCATGGCGCGGAATCATGTCGCGGCCATGGTCGTTATAGAGCGCCATGACGAAATGATATTGCAGGTCCGGATCGGCGACCTCCGGCCGCGACTTGACGAAGGCGAGCGCCTCGAGCCCTGGTGTGGCGCTCGGCCCGGATTTGAACAGGTAATACTGTGCCAGCGCGCGGGCGACGCCCAGGGGCTTGACGTTCCGGAACAGCGAGATCGGCTGGGTGCATTCCCATTTCACCATCGAATGCAGATGGTCCTGGAGATTGCGGCCGACGCCCTTGAGCTCAACGACCGGCGCGATGCCGTGCTCGCGCAGATGATCGCCGTCGCCGATGCCGGAGAGCAGCAGAAGCTGCGGCGAGTTGATGGTGCCGCCCGACAGCAGCACCTCGCGCTCGGAGCGGGCGGTCTGGACGCCGCCGTCCTGGACGTATTCGACTCCGACGGCGCGCTTGCCCTCGAACAGGATGCGCGTGGTTTGCGCCTTGGTGATGACGGTGAGGTTCGGCCGCGACAGCGCCGGCTTCAGGTAGCAGACGGCGGCGCTCGCCCGCCTGGCGTCGCCGATGGTGCTGTCGATCGGGCCGAAGCCTTCCTGGCCGGCGCCGTTGAAATCGTCGTTATAAGGATATCCGGCTTGCTGGCCGGCCTCGACCCAGGCCTTGGACAGCGTGCTCTTCACCGTCGGGCGCATGACGCGCAGCAGACCGTCGCCGCCGTGATAATCGTTGCCGCCGCGCTCATAGCGCTCCGACCGGCGGAAATAGGGCAGGCAATCGGCATAGGACCACCCCTCGTTGCCGAGCTGGCGCCACATGTCGTAGTCGCTGTGGCAGCCGCGGATATAGACCATGCCGTTGACCGAGGAGGAGCCGCCCAGCACCTTGCCGCGCGGCCAGAACAGCGTGCGGCCGGCGAGGTTCTTCTGCGGCTCGGTGTGATAGCCCCAATCGACGCTGCCGCTGCGCATCAGCGCGACATAGCCGGCCGGCATATGGATGAAGGGGTTGGTGTCGCGGTCGCCGGCCTCCAGCAACAGGACCTTGACCGAACTGTCTTCGGTCAAGCGATTGGCGAGCACGCAGCCGGCGGAGCCCGCGCCGACGATGACATAGTCGTACATTCCGATTCTCCCCGTGTGATCGCGTTCTGAGCGCGTCCTTGTTTTGAAGTTGACTCGGATGGCCGGCGGGTGTCCACGTCATTCAAACGATAAAAGCCAGGGAGAGGAACATGGCGGAGGCGTATATCGTCGCGGCGGCGCGCACGGCCGGCGGACGCAAGGGCGGGCGGCTCAAGGATTGGCATCCGGCCGATCTCGGCGCCAAGGTCCTGGATGCGCTGGTCGAGCGCACCGGCGCAGATCCGGCGATCATCGAGGATGTCATTTTCGGTTGTGTCGGCCAGGTCGGCGAACAGGCGATCAATATCGCGCGCAATTGCGTGCTCGCCTCGTCCCTGCCGGAAAGCGTGCCCGCGACCTCGGTCGACCGGCAATGCGGCTCGTCCCAGCAGGCGCTGCATTTCGCGGCGCAGGCGGTGATGTCGGGCGCCATGGACGTGGTCATCGCCGGCGGCGTCGAGAGCATGACGCGCGTGCCCATGGGCCTGTCGGCGGCGCTGCCGGCCAAGAACGGCTTCGGCGTCTATAAGAGCCCGAAGCTGGAAGAGCGCTATCCCAATATCCAGTTCAGCCAGTTCACCGGCGCCGAGATGATGGCGCGCAAATACGGACTCTCCAAGGACGAGCTCGATCGCTTCGCCTATGACAGCCACCGCAAGGCGATCGCGGCAACCCAGGCAGGCCACTTCAGGGACGAGATCGTCCCGCTCGAGGTGAGGCTGGAGGATGGCACTGCGGAAACCCATGCGATCGACGAGGGCATCCGATTCGAGGCTAATCTCGATGCCATGCGCCAGGTCAAGTTGCTGGTCGAAGGCGGCGCCATCACCGCGGCCAGTTCCAGCCAGGTCTGCGACGGTGCCTCGGGCGTCATGATCGTCAATGAGCGCGGGCTGAAGGCGCTCGGGATCGAGCCGATGGCGCGCATCCACCACATGACCGTGATAGGCGGCGATCCGGTGATCATGCTCGACGCGCCCCTGCCGGCCTCGAAGCGGGCGCTTGCAAAGGCGGGCATGAGCATCGACGAGATCGATCTCTACGAGGTCAATGAAGCTTTCGCCTCGGTGCCGACGGCGTGGCTCAGGACACTGGAGGCCGATCCGGAGCGGCTCAACGTCCATGGCGGTGCGATCGCACTCGGTCATCCGCTCGGTGCTTCGGGGACCAAGCTCATGACGACCCTTGTCCATGCGCTGAAGAGCCGGAACAAGCGCTACGGGCTGCAGACCATGTGCGAGGGCGGCGGGCTCGCCAATGTGACGATCGTCGAGCGCCTCTGAGAGGTGCCATGGTCCCGGACCGTTAAGCTGTTTTACTTTGTCTTGGGACCGGCGGTAGTGTCGGTCCCGACTCTCGCGGCTGGCGATAACGAAACTTCTCGAAGATGGTGGCATGAAGCGCGCGTTGATCAGCGGCATTACCGGCCAGGACGGCTCCTACCTGACCGAATTCCTGCTGCGGAAGGGCTATGAGGTTCACGGGCTGATCCGGCGCGCGAGCTCGTTCAACACCGAGCGGATCGATCATCTCTATCACGATCCTCACGAGACCGGGTCCCGGCTGTCGCTGCATTATGGCGACTTGACCGACGGCACGGTGCTGCGTCGGGTGTTGGAGGAGGTGAAACCGGACGAGGTCTACAATCTCGGTGCCCAGAGCCATGTGAAAGTCTCGTTCGACGTGCCGGAATATACCGCCGACGTGGTCGCGAACGGCGCCTTGCGGCTGCTCGATGCGGTGCGCGACCATATCCTGAACCACAAGCGGGAGGTTCGGCTCTACCAGGCCGGCTCGTCCGAGATGTTCGGTGCCGCGGCACCGCCGCAGGACGAGACCACGGCCTTCTATCCGCGCAGCCCTTATGCGGTCAGCAAGGTCGCGGCGCACTGGTACGGCATCAATTATCGCGAAGCTTACGGGATGTTCGTGACCAACGGCATCCTGTTCAATCATGAGAGCCCGCGGCGCGGCGAAACCTTCGTCACGCGCAAGATCACCCGCGCCATCGGGCGCATTCGCGAAGGGCTGCAGGACAAGCTCTATCTCGGCAATCTCGACGCCAAGCGCGATTGGGGCTTCGCCGGCGACTATGTCGAGGCGATGTGGCTGATGCTGCAGCACGACCGTCCCGACGATTTCGTGGTCGCGACCGGCGAGGCCTATTCGGTCCGGGAGTTCGTCGAAAAGGCATTCGCGGCGGCAGGACTCGACTGGCAGGAGCATGTCGAGATCGATCCGCGCTATTTCCGGCCGACCGAAGTCGATTTCCTGCAAGGCGATTCGTCGAAGGCACGCGCGGCGCTCAATTGGGCGCCGCGGGTCTCGTTCGACCAACTGGTGCGGATGATGGTCGAGTCCGATCTCGACCTGGCGAAGCAGGAAGCGGTGCTGCGCTCGGCCGGCCATGCCGTGCCGCTGCGCGGCGCCGGTCGCGGTTGAGGAGAGAGGTCATTTCTACGCCCCCGTTCGATCTCACCGGCAAGCGGGTCTTTGTCGCCGGCCATAACGGCATGGTCGGCCGCGCACTGGTCCGGCGGCTGGCGCAAACGGACAGCGAGCTCGTCACGGTCGAGCGCAGGCAAGTCGATCTGCGCGACCAGTCGGCGACCTTCCGTTGGCTCGAAGAGACGAAGCCCGACATCGTCATCCTCGCGGCCGCGAAGGTCGGCGGCATTCTCGCCAACGCCACCTATCCGGCCGAATTCCTCTACGACAATCTCGCCATCGAGATGAATGTCATCGAGGGCGCCCGGCGTGCCGGCATCGAACGCCTGCTGTTTCTGGGCTCGTCCTGCATCTATCCCAAGCTCGCCGAGCAACCGATGCGGGAGGAAGCGCTGCTCGCCGGCCCGCTCGAACCGACCAACGAATGGTACGCCGTCGCCAAGATCGCCGGCATCAAGCTGTGCCAAGCCTATCGCCGGCAATATGGCCTGAATTACATCTCGGCCATGCCGACCAATCTCTACGGTCCCTACGACAATTGGGACCTCGCGACGAGCCATGTGCTGCCGGCTCTGATGGCGAAGACGCATCAGGCGAAGCTCGAGGGGCAGGCGGAGATGGTGCTGTGGGGCACGGGCACGCCCAGGCGCGAATTCATGCATGTCGACGATCTGGCCGAGGCCTGCCTGTTCCTGCTCGAACGCTACGATGGCGACGAGCATCTCAATGTCGGCATCGGCGAGGATCTCAGCATCAACGAACTGGCCCAGCTTGTTGCCGGCACGGTCGGCTGGCGCGGCCGGTTCGTGCATGACCTGACCAAGCCCGACGGCACGCCGCGCAAGCTCATGGACGTGTCGCGGCTGAGGGGCCTCGGCTGGTCGCCGCGGATCTCGCTGACCGAAGGTGTCGCATCGACCTATCGCTGGTATCTCGACATGCTCGAAGGCCAGCATGGCGAGGCCGATCGCCGGCGGCATGGTTAGAGCCGGATCGGAATGGGTGGACCACCCATTCCGTGAATCCGTCTCTATTCAAATAGTAGAGAGGAAGATGGCAGCGCTGAAGCTCTACGCCTTTTGGCGGTCGTCGGCGGCCTATCGGATCCGCGTCGCTCTTGCCCTCAAGGGCATCGAGGCCGAGGAAATTCCGATCGACCTCGATGCCGGCGAGCAATTCGCGCCCGAATTCCTGGCGGTCAATCCCGAAGGGGCGGTGCCGGCCCTGATCGAACCGGGTCAGCGGCCGCTGACCCAATCGATCGCCATCTTGGAATATCTGGAAGAGCGCTATCCCCACCCGGCGCTGATGCCGGCGGATGCGCATGGGCGGGCGCGGGTGCGCTCGCTCGCCGCCCTCATGGTCAGCGACACGCATCCGCTGGTGGTGCCGAGGGTGCGCGAATATCTGATGGGCAAGGCGGGTTTAGACCTACCGGCCTGGCGCGCCTGGCAGATCCACTGGTTCACGCGCGGCCTTCAGGCGATGGAGAAGCGGCTGGCCGCGGATCCCGCCACCGGCGCCTTCTGCCATGGCGATACGCCCACCATCGCCGATATCTGCCTGGCCAGCGTCCGTGCCGTCGCGCGCGTGTTCAAGGTCGAGGTGTCGGACATTCCGACGGTGACGCGCATCCTCGATCGCTGCGAGACGCTCGACGCCTTCGCCCGCGCCAACCCGGCGCTGCAGCAAGGCGCGCCGAAATAAGGCGGGAAGCGGATTCGCCCTCCCGCCGTCTTATTCACAGGATCTGGTCGGCTACTTGTTGAACGTCTTGGCCGCAGCCGCGCAGACGGCTTCGTCCTGGGAGCCGGCGCCACCCGAGCAGCCGATGGCACCGACGATCCTGCCGTCCTCGATCAGCGGAATGCCGCCGCGCGAGGCGACGACGTCATCGAGGGTCAATGAATAGGTGTTGCCCTTCTGGATGGCGTCCTCGAAAGCCTTGGTCGGCCGGCGATATTTGACCGCCGTGCGGGCCTTGTGCTCCGAGATGGAGATCGAGGCGAGCTGGGCGCCGTCCATGCGGCCGAAGGCGACGAGGTTGGCGCCGCTGTCGACGACCGCGACATTCATCTGCCAGCCGCGCTTGTTGGCTTCCTCGATCGCCGCCTGGATCAGCGACTGGGCGCGCTGCAGCGAGATCGGCGCGCCATAGGGATTGTTGAACGGCATCTTCTCGGGAATGACGTCGAGCGGATTGGCCGTCTCTGCCGGTTGCTGGGCATAGGCGCCGGCGCCGAGCAGCGTGGCGCCCATGATGGCGGCACCGATGATGCGGAATTTCACGAGCGGATTCTCCCCGGTATTTGATTGCCGGCGCCATGGGGCGCCAGCGGGGCCAATCTAGCGAGTGTCGGCTGTGTCGCCCAGCGGCTCTTATCGCCGGGCGCGAGTCGGAATCAGGACGGGCAATGGCAGGCCGCCAGATGATCGATGTCGCCATGCGGCTCGAGCGCGGGCCGCTCCCGCCGGCAGCGATCGATCACCTGCCAGCAGCGCGGATGGAAGGCGCAGCCCGGCGGCGGATCGAGCGGGCTGGGCGGCTCGCCGGTCAGGCGAATGCGGCGATGGAGCCGTGTCCGGCGCGGATCCGGTTCCGGGCTGGCCGAGAGTAGCGCCTGCGTATAGGGATGCGCGGGGTGTTCCCATAGCGTGGCGGCGGCGCCGGTCTCGACGAGTCGGCCGAGATACATGACCGCGATCCGATCCGAGACGTGCCGGACGATCGCCAGATCATGCGAGATGAAGACGAGGCTCAGCCCCAGCCGCGCCTTCAGTTCGGCCAGCAGATTGACGATCTGCGCCTGCACCGACACGTCGAGTGCCGAAACCGCCTCGTCGCAGACGAGAATGCGCGGCTCCAGCGCCAGCGCGCGGGCGATGCCGATGCGCTGGCGCTGGCCGCCCGAGAATTCATGCGGATAGCGGCCCATCACCGCCGGATCGAGCCCGACCAGGCTCAACAGCCCCGCAACCGCCTCGCGCCGCGCTTTTCGGCCGGGATGGAGCCCATGCACCGCGAAAGGTTCGCCGACGATCTCGGCGACGCTCATGCGCGGGTCGAGCGCGGTGAACGGATCCTGGAACACCATCTGGATATGGCGGCTGAGATCCAGCCGTCCCGTCGTTCCGGCGGCGCCCTCGAAGGACACGCTGCCGGTATCGGGCTGCTCCAACCCCACCAGCAGGCGGGCCAGCGTCGATTTGCCACAGCCTGACTCGCCGACGATGCCGAGCGTCTCGCCGGCACCGAGCGACAGGCTGACCCCGTCGACGGCGGTGAGGCGCCGGCGAGCGCCGGTCCAAAGCCGGCCGACCGGGAAGCTCTTGCGCAGATCATGGGCGGCGAGAACGGCGTCAGGCATGCCCGGCCTCCATCGCCCGCGGAAAATGGCAGGCGACCGTCGCATTCGGCCCCCGCTCGCGCAAGGCGGGACGCTCGGCGGCGCAGAGCGGTTGCGCATAGGCGCAGCGCGTGTGGAAGGCGCAGCCTCCCGGCAGCGCCGCTGGGTTGGCCGGCACGCCGGGAATGGCGCGGAGCGCCGCATCGCCGCGCGGAGTCGAGGTGAGCAGCGCTTCGGTATAGGGATGGGCCGGGGCGGCGAAGAGCGGTTCGACCGGCGCCGTCTCGACGATCCGGCCGGCATACATCACCGCGACGCGATCGGCGATCTCGGCGACCACGCCCAGATCGTGCGTGATCAGCAGGATCGCCATGCCCAGCTCGCGCCGCAGCCGGTCGAGCAGCTCCAGGATCTGAGCCTGGACGGTGACGTCGAGCGCCGTGGTCGGCTCGTCGGCGATCAGAAGCCGCGGCCTGAGCGCGATCGCCATGGCGATGAGCACGCGCTGGCGCATGCCGCCCGAGAGCTGGTGCGGATAATCGTCGATTCGCTGCTCGGGTGCGGCGATGCCGACCAGGCGTAGGAGATCGAGCGAGGCGCGCCGGGCTTCAGCCCGCGAGGTGCCGCCATGCAGCCGAAAGAGTTCGCTCAATTGCGTGCCGATGGTGAAGACCGGATTGAGCGCCGACAGTGCGTCCTGGAAGACGAGGCTCATGCGGCTGCCGCGCAGCGCACGGGCCTCCGTCTCGCTGATCTCCAGGAGATCGGCCGTGTCGAGCCGCAGCCGGTCGGCACGGACGGTCGCCGTGGGCGGGCGCAGCAGCCCCATGATGGCGCGGGCCGTCGCCGATTTGCCCGAGCCGGATTCACCGAGCAGCGCCAGGATCTCGCCGCGCGCCAAGTCGAATGTCAGATCGGAGACTGCCGGCACCGTGCCGCTGCCGGTACGGAACGTCACGCACAGGCCCCGGACGCTCAGGGCTGGTGCGACATCGGCGTCGGAAGCTAGCGGATCCAGGCCCATGGCGATCGCGGCTCATCCGGGAAAGAGGTGATGATGGTTGACGGAGCATGACCGACTTTGCAACCGTGTTGGCGACGGTGATCGGCGGGGCGGTCGCCGCGATCAGGGAAAACTTCCCAATGCGATCAAAGAGCTGTGGCTTACGACTTTGGGTCGAGCTGGCGCTCGTCCTATGGCTGGGTGTTATGCCGTTGCAGGCCCGCGCGGAGAGCGCGCCGCTGCGCCTGACGGTCGGGACGACCGCCGATATGATCGACTACAATCCGCTGACCAGCGACAGCCGGACGGACCGATGGATTCTGGATCTGATGTATCCCAGCCTCATGCGGGTCACCGAGGATGGCGGCACGGCCGACGTGCTGGCGGTAGATTGGCAATATGCGGATGAGGGCCGGATCGTCCGTCTCAAGATCCGGGACGATTTCCGCTGGAGCGACGGCGTGCCGATCACGGCCGAGGATGTCGCCTTCACGATCGAGGCGATCAAGCGCGAGAATCTCGGCGTCACCGCCGCCTCGATCCCGGCCTTCGAGGCAGCCAAGGTCCTGTCTCCGACGGAGGTGGAGTTCAGGTTGAGCCGGCCGGACGGCACCTTCAAGAGCGCCGTCGGCCTGTGGATGCCGATCGTGCCGGCGCATGTCTTCGGCAAGGTCGGCCAGATCAAGGGGTTTGCCAACGACCATGATTGGGTCAGCGCCGGCCCCTACAGGCTGGTCAAGGTCGAGCGCGGCCAACGCTATGTGATGGAGCGTGTCGATAGCTATCCGATGGCGCCGAACGGCAGGCCCACCCTCGACGAGGTCGTGTTCCGGGTCTTCCCGGACGTGAATGCCGAGGTGCTGGCGCTCCGCAACGGCGATCTCGATCTCGTCGCCAACACCTTGCCGCCCAATCTGGCGCGGTCGCTCGAAAACAACCCGACCATCACGTTGCAGCCGGTCAAGTCGCTGGGCTTCGCTCATATCGAGTTCAATCTGAAACGCTCGCCGCTCGATCAGGTGGAGGTTCGGCAAGCGATCGCGCATGCGATCAATTACGACGCGATCCGACGGGTCGTGCTGCGCGGCGCCGGCCTATCGAGCGATTCCAGCGTGCTCACGCCGACGCTCAAATTCTGGCACGATCCGTCGGTCACCGAATACAGCTTCGATCCCAACGCGGCGCGGGCGCTTCTGGCCAAGGCCGGAATTTCCCACCTCTCGGTCAGCATGGTCTACGACCAGGCCGACCCGTATATCGCCAGTTGGGCTCAGATCTTCCGCGATTCCGCCGCTGAAGCGGGTATCGAGATCAAGCTCAACGGCATGGAGCGCAACACCTACCTGCAGCGCACGCACGACCATGATTTCGAGATTTATGCGGGTTCCTGGTCGATCATGGACAATCCGCCCTCCTATCTGGGCTTCGCCTTCAAGACCGGCGCCTTCGTCAATTTCGGCCAGCTCTCCGACCCTGCGCTCGACAAGCTGATCGACCGGGCACAAGAGGCGCTGACGCCGGAGGCGGCACTCGATCCGGTGCGCGAAGCGGCCAAGCTCATCCATGACGAGGTCTATGACGACCCGCTCTATGTTCAGGAGTTCCGCATCGCCTTCAACGCGTCGCGCTGGACCGGCTTCGAGGTCCAGCCGAGCGACCTCCTGTCGATCGTCAATCCGCAGTCGCTCGCGCGCGTCACCGCGGTGCCGGCCAAATAATGGCACTGCTGCAGTTTCTCGGCCGCCGGGCATTGCGGGGACTGCTGACTTTCTGGTTCGCGGTGACGGTCACATTCTTCGTCCTGCGGCTGCTCCCCGGCGATCCGACCATGGCAGTGGCCGATCCCGGCATGACCGAGGCGGTGCGCCAGTCGCTGCTGGAGCATTATGGCCTCGATCGCCCGCTTTGGGTGCAATACGAGCTCTATCTGCTGCAGCTCGCCCATGGCGATCTCGGCCTTTCCTTCCGCCAGCATGTCCCGGTGACCTCGGTGCTGGCGGCGCGGCTGCCCTGGACCCTGCTGCTCACCGGCAGCGCGCTCGTGGTCACCGTGCTGCTGGGCATTCCGCTCGGCGTGCTCGCCGCCACGCATCGCCGCGGCTGGATCGATCGCGCCATCCAGATCTTCGCCGTTACCGGTCAATCGCTGTTCGTGCCCAGCGTCGGCATCCTGCTGCTCTATTCGGCCGGGCTGATGCTCAAGCTGTTCCCGATCGGGGGCGCCATAGATGCCGATCTGACCGGGGTCGCGGCATTGCGCAGCATCGTCATGCATCTGGTGCTGCCCTGCCTCAGCCTCGTCCTGGTCCAGCTCGGCCCCTATGTCCTCACCCTGCGCGCGACCCTCAGCCATGCGCTCGCTCAGGATTATTGCGATCTGGCCCGCGCCAAGGGAGCGGGGCCGATGCGGATCGTTTGGCGGCATGCGCTGCGCAACGCGCTCTTGCCGACCACGACGCTGCTCGGCCTGCAGATCGGCTTCCTCGTCGGCGGTGCCGTCCTGACCGAAACCGTCTTCGCCTATCCCGGCCTCGGCCGCGCGATGTTCGAGGCGGTCGGCCAGCTCGATTTTCCGGTGCTGCAAGGCGCCTTCGTCATGCTGGCCGCGACCGTGGTGCTGGCCAATCTGCTGACGGATCTCGCCTGCGGGCTGATCGATCCGCGCGTCAGGCTGGCATGAGCGAGGGGCGCGTCTGGCGGCGCTTCCGGCGCAATCCCATCGGCCTCGGCTCCGTCGCCATCCTGCTGGCCAACCTTCTCGTCGCTGCGGCGGCTCCGCTCATCGCCGCTTATCCGACCGGCTATGGCGAGGATCTGCTGGTCGGCCCGTCGCTCGACCATTGGTGCGGCACCGACGATCTCGGCCGCGACGTGTTCGCCCAGATCGTCTGGGGGACGAGGATCAGCCTGCTGGTCGGCTGCGCCGCCTCGGCGCTGGCCATCGTCATCGGCGTCGGTGTCGGCCTCGCCGCCGCCTATTTCCGGCGGCTCGACGCGGTGCTCGGCATGCTCGTCGATCTGTCGCTGTCGCTGCCGGTGCTGCCGTTGATGATCCTGGTGGCGGCGCTGGTCGGTCCGAGCGTCGGCAGCCTAGTGATCGTCATCGGCCTGTTCTCGTGGCCCGAGGTCGCCCGCGTCGTCCGGGCCGAGGCGATGGCGGTCGTGCGCCTGCCCTATATCGAAGCATCGCGGCTGCTCGGCGGCTCGCATGGCTGGATCCTCTGGCGCCACCTGCTGCCGGCGACGGCCCCGATCATCATCGTCGCCGTCGTGCTGACCTCGGCGCGCGCCGTGCTGTCCGAGGCCGGCCTGTCCTTTCTGGGGCTGGGCGACGCCAATGCCTGGTCCTGGGGCAAGATCCTGCACAATGCCCAGATGTCCGGCTCGCTCGCGACCGCCTGGTGGACGACGCTGTTTCCCTCGGCGGCGATTCTGGTCCTGGTCGTGGCCGCGACGCTCGCCGCCATCGCCTATGACGATGCCCGGCACCCGCACGCGCCGGACTAGAGCACGATCGCATTGGCTGGGAACAGCCAAAGCGTGAATCGTACTCCAACTAACAGAGCCGGATCGGAAGGAGATCCCATGTTCGTCGAGATCAACGGCAACAAGCTCAATGTCGAGGTACTGGGCGACAATCCAAAGGCGCCGGTGATGATCTGCCATCACGGCGCGCCGGGCCTGGGCTCGATGGCCGAGCCTCTGAGCACGTTCGGCCCCTTCTCCGACCGCTACCGGGTCGTCGTCTTCGATGCGCGCGGCAGCGGCCGAAGCGAGGGCACGCCGCCTTTCACTCATGAGCAATGGGCGGCCGATGTCGACGGACTCCGGCAATGGATGGGCGCCCAGTCCATCATCATGGCGGGCGGCTCCTATGGCGGCTTCATCTCGATGGAATATGCGCTGCGCTATCCCGAGCGGGTGAAGGCGGTCGTGCTGCGCGACACCTCGGCCGACAGCGCGTTCCACGAGGTCGCCATGGCCAACGCGCTCGGCTCCGCGCGGGTCGCGATCGACCGCGCCAAGCTCGACCGGATCATGGCGGGACGCAGCCGCGACGATGCCGATCTCAAGGATTGCTGGCGCGAGATCCTGCCGCTCTATGACCATCACTACGACCCGGCCAAGGTCGAGGAAAGGGTCGAGGCGACGCCCTATCGCTACGCCACCCATAATTTCGCCTTCACCCACAATTTGCCGAACTACGACCTGAAGCCGCAGCTCGGCCGGATCGCCTGTCCGACCCTGGTCACGGTCGGCCGACACGATTGGATCACGCCCGTCGCCTGCAGCGAGACCATAGCCTCGCTCATTCCGAATTCGCGGCTGGTGATCTTCGAGAATTCCGGTCATTCGCCGCAGGTCGAGGAGGCGGGCGCTTTCCGCCGGCTGGTCGGTGAATTCCTGGCCGAGCATGTGCCGGCCGAGGCTTGAGAAGGGGGAAGCGAGATGGACGATAGGACGCAACGGATCCTCGACGAGGTCTCGATCGATCTGCCTTGGCGGTTGGTCGAGGAATTCGCGGTGCTGCCGCGCTGCCTGCCCGAGGATGTGAACCGGGGAGCCGATCGGATCGCGGCGCATCTGGCCGCCGAAGGCGTGCCGGTGACGATGCATGACGCCGAGATCTATCTCAGCATCCCGCTTCATGCCGAGGTCAGGGCCGGCGGCAAGGTCTTTCGCGGCAAGCCGCCCTCCTACAGCACGAGCTGCCCGGACGGGATCGAGGGCGAGCTCATCTATGTGCCGGCCGCCTATTCGAAATCGATCAGCACCTTGTTCGAGCAGACCAAGGCGAGCGATGCCGTGCGCGGCAAGATCGTCATCTCTGAGGGCTATGCGCTGCCCGGCAAGGTCGCCGAGATGGAAAGCGCCGGCGCCTTGGGCGTCATCGCCATCAATCCCGGCACCGATGTCCATTGGGGCATCTGCACGCCGATCTGGGGCTCGCCAGGCCTCGAAGACCTGCCGCGCAAGCCGAACATTCCGGTCGTCGCCATCAACAATCCCGACGGGCTGGCGCTGATCGAGCTCGCCCGCGCCGGCGGTCGCGTCACGATCGCGACCCGGCTGGAGGAGGGCTGGTACAGCCAGAAGCTGCCGGTGGTCGAGATCCCGGGGCGGCACGAACCGGATCGGTTCGTCCTGCTGCACGGGCATTACGACAGCTGGGATGTCGGCGTCGGCGACAATGCCACCGGCGATGCGACCCTACTGGAGATCGCCCGCGTGCTGTGGCGGCAGCGCGACGCGCTCGACCGCTCCGTCCGCATCGCCTGGTGGCCGGGCCATTCGACCGGGCGCTATGCCGGCTCGACCTGGTATGCCGACCGGTTCGCGGCCGAGCTCGACGAGGGCTGCGTCGCCCAGATCAATTGCGACAGCCCCGGCTGCCGCTGGGCCACGACCTACCTCAACCTCTCGGTCATGTCCGAGGCCGAGGATTTCCTCGTCCGCCAGATCCGCGAGATCAGCGACGGGCCGATCGGGCCGGAGCGGCCGCTGCGCGCCGGCGACTATTCCTTCAACAATATCGGGCTCAGCGGTCTCCTGATGCTGAGTTCGACCATGACGACCGAGGATCGCGAGGCGCGCGGCTATTACGCGGTCGGCGGCTGCGGCGGCAACATCGCCTGGCATACCGAGAACGACACCCTGGAGATCGCCGATCGCGAGGTGATGGTCCGCGATATCAAGCTCTATCTGCTGAGCGTGCTGGGCGTCGCCAATGCCCCCTTGCTGCCCTTCGACTGGCGGGCGACGGCGCGGGAATTCGAGCGCACGATCGAGCGGTATCAGGATGCTGCCGGTGCTGCGTTCGATCTGGGGCCGGCGCGGGCGGCGCTCGCCGCGTTCGCCGAGCTGCTCGGGCGACTCTATGGCTGTGCGGTGCCGACGGAGAAGGCCAACGAGGCGATCTTGCGGCTGGCCCGCATCCTCGTGCCGCTCAACTATACGCGCGGGCCGCGGTTCGGGCATGATCCGGCCATGTCGGTCCCGGCCTTGCCGAGCTTGGCCATGGCGCTCGAGATCGCAGCGCTCGATCCGTCACTCCAGCCCTTTGCGCGGACCCAGCTCATCCGCGGACAGAACCGCTTCCTCGGTGCCCTCGCCGAAGCGCGGCGCGTGGTGGCCTGGGCGATAGGCTGAGGATCAGGAGGTCGGCGTGACCAGCCGTTCAAGCTGCGGCTGCGGTCCGCCGAACCCGGAAACGCCCTTGCTGGCGTAGAGCGCCATGAATTGCCGGATGCAGCCGGCCTGGCGGAAATTCTCCGCGACCCGCTCGATCGCGGCTTGGCTCATCTGCCGGCGCAGCGCCGGATCGGCGCCGATCCGTCGGACGGCGTCGGCGAGCGCCTGGGGATTGCCGGGCGGGACGATGAGCCCGGCCTTGCCGATGATGAAGGCGGAATCGCCGACATCGGTCGCTACCACCGGCAGGCCGCAGGCCATCGCCTCGAGGATCGCGTTCGAGGTGCCCTCGCCATAGGCGGCACTCGACACATAGATGTCGGATGCGTTGAGGATCGTCTCGATGTCGTGCCGGATACCCAGTCCGATCAGATTGCGCGGTTTCTTCAGGAACTCCGTGCCCATGCCGATCGCGATGCCGACGGTCTCAGGCAAGCGGGAAAGCGCATCCTGGAAGGTCGGATAATCCTTCATCTGATGCCGCCGGGCCGCCATCACCACTACCAGCGCATCGTCCGCGATGCCCAGCCCGGCGCGGCCTGCGGCGCGCAGCGCCGGGTCGGGCCGAAAACGCTCCGGCTTGATGCCGTTATGGATCACCGTCATGCGGTCGCCAGCATAGCCGATCTTGCAGTGATCCTCCTTGCCGGCATTGGAGTTCACGATGATGCGATCGGGGGCCCAGGAAAAGAGCGCGCATAGCCTGACGATCAGGCTGAACATCGGCCGCCGCTCGAAACGCGTGATGTTGGTGCAGCGCACGCCCCAGAACAGCTTGGTCGAGCGCCGGCGGCCCGACAGCCACAGCGCGAACAGCGACAGCAGGTCGGCGTGATACATCCAGCTCTGCAGGATGTCCGGCCGGAATTGCCGGATGATACCGGCGAGCCGGATGAGGCCGGGCAGGGAGGGTCTACCGCGCTCCATGTCGAGCGACACGACCTTGATGCCCATCTCGCGGATCACGTCGTGGAAATGGCCCGACGAGGTGAGCGAGACGACCAGGATGTCCTGGAGCTGAGGCCGCGTGCCTTCCAGGATCAGCGACAGCGAGCGCTCGGCGCCGCCGACGGTAAGCCCGGTGATCACGTGCAGGATCTTCAGCCGCCCTGTGGCGGGCGCGAAGTCGGCCAGGCTGTCGCGGGCGGTCATCGATGCCCGCTCGGGCTCAGGTGCCGCGTGGGGGAACCCAAAACGTCGTTGCCGTCCGCAGCGCGGAACGAGACGACCGTCGGGAAAGGCGGCTTAACCATCATGTTCTAATTCTATGCCTGTTCGATCGAAAGCGGGCTAGCCCTCGAAACGCGAAACGCTTCAAGTCCATAAACGTTCACAGTCTCTGAAATCATCCGGTCCATGTCGAACTGTCGCCGGACGAAGTCAGGTCCGAGGGTTTCGCACGCCTCGCGCAGCTCCGGATTGTCCAGCAGATGAAGAACAGCGGTGGCGACGGCATCCGGGGATGGGCGGTCGACGATCCACCCCGTTCTGCCGGGATCGACCGCTTCACGGGTACCGCCTGCCTCTGTCGCAACCACCGGGGTTCCTACCCATTGGGCTTCAATCACTGCGTTAGGCAGGCCTTCACTGTAAGAGGTCAATAGAAACACGTCCATGGCCGAAATGGCTGTCAGAGGATCGTCGGTCACGCCCGGCAGGCTGAAGCGGTCCGTCAGCCCCAGCTTGCCGATGAGCGCCTCGACTTCGCCGTGGAGAACTCCTTGGCCGAAGATGATGAAATTTGCGGTTGCGCATTGGCGCGCGACTTTCGCCGCCGCCTCAACCCAAAGCAACGGATTTTTTTCCGGATAGAGACGGAATGCGCCACCGATCAGCAGCGCGCCTCGGGAGATGCCGTAGCGGGCGCGAAAGGCGGCGCGGGCGTCCGGACCGGCCCGTCCGGCCGCGCCGAAATCGAGGGCGTTCCGGATCACGCGAATCCGCGATGGCGGCATGGCGAGCCAAGCGGCGTAGTCCGTGGCGCCAGCCTCGCTGTTATTGAGGAAAACCACATTGGGCAGCCCGCACAACGCCTTGTAGGCGGGTTCCATGTAGCTCCGATAGAAGGCGAAGTGGCGAGGGTTCAGATTCCGTCCCGAGATGACAATTTTCGGAACGCCCGCCAACGCCGCGGCCAGACCGGCGCGGATATTGCTCCAATCGAGCCAGGCATGCACGACGGCAGGCTTCAGCGCGCGGAATTCCAGATAGAGATTGGCGATATCGACCCGAAGCCCCATCGGCAGGGAAGTGGCGGCGGCCAGCTCCGGCGGCAGCCCTTGGGCGGCGCCGACCTCGTCCGCGACGGGCATGCGGATGGCGCGTACCGGCACGCCGGCTTCCAGGAGGGGGGGCAGGAAGAAATCATAGCGTGCGGAATGGTCGGGCAGCAGCAGGTCGCACAGAAGCTGCACCGGTGCGCCGCTTCGATGGAGGCCGAGCACCGTGTACATGACCTGGCGTTCGGCGCCGCCGGGACTCAAATTGGGGCAGACGAAGACGATCGGGGCGCCGGGCTCGGCGGAGACCGGCTTCGCGTTCCGCAGCAAGCGGTCGAAGGCCTCCGAATCCGTCGGCCTCATCGCGGCGACCGCCTGCCGGATCAGCCGCCCGGCCCGAGCGGCCAGAGCGAGCGGCAGCTTCAGCCAGAGCGGACCGCAGCGGACCGACAGCCCGCTTATGTTGCGCCGGATCGCGGCGATGAGCATCGCCGGCGTGATCCGGCGCCAGGAACCCAGGAAATAGATGGGTGCCGCCGTCTGCGGCAGTTGCCACCGGCCCGGCGCCTGATAGAATCCCAGCCGCGGGTCGTCGAGCCGGTCGGCGGGCAACTGGCTATGGCGCGGATCGTCCTTGTGGACGAGCCCGGCGACCATCGGATGGCCGAGCCAGCCATCGATCTCCTCGATCGGCAGTGTCTCGGTCATTGCCACGCAGATCTGGCCGAGACCGCGCGACTTGGCGTCGTCGAGGGCGCTCCGGATGAGCAGGGCATATCGCCGCTCGCTCATCGCTCACCCGATCCGTCGGCCACTCGGTCCCCCTATCGCCATTATGTATACAGCCACATATCTCATATCGCTAAAGTGGCATAATCGTGACAGGATTTTGCGACGTCTTATCGACCGGCCCGGTACCGCTCGATCGCGTCGATCAGCGTCACCTCGCTCGCCTCGATCATCCGGTCCAGTCCGAAACAGGCCTCGATGCGGGCGCGGGCATCGAGGCCGAGCTTGTACCGTTCGTCGGCCGGCAGGTCGAGCACGGCCTGCCAGGCCCGGACTAGACTTTCGGGTGAACGGGGCGGCACGATCCGGCCGCATGCGCCGATCACCACGCTACTGTCGCCGATATCGGTCGCGACGCAAGGAACGCCGCAGGCCATCGCCTCGCCCAGCACGTTCGGAAACGCCTCGCCGAAGCGCGAGGAGAGGGTGCAGAGATCGAAGGCGTTGTAAAGCGCGGGCAGATCGAGGCGTGGCCCGGTCCACAGCACGCGGCTGCCGATCCCCAACGCCTCCGCCTGGGCCTGGAGCTGCCGCCGCAACGTCTCCGGCCCGCCGCCGACCACGACCAGCCTTGCCGCCGGGCGGTCGGGCAGGTAGCGCGCGGACGCTTCCAGCAGCGTCGCATGGTCCTTCATCGGGTCGAGCCGCGCGACCATGCCGATCACCGGCGCCTGCTCGTCGAGGCCGAGCTCCTGCCTGGCCCGGTGCCGTGCCTCTCGATCGAGCCGGAAGCGGGCGGTATCGATGCCGTTCGGTATTACCGCGATGCGCGCCTCGTCGACACGGTGTGCCACGAGCTCCTGGCGGGTCGAGCGGGCGTTGGTGATGATCACGGCCGGTCGGCCGCCGAGGCGGCGCAAGGCGGCATCGACGGCCCATCGGGCGAAATCATAGGCGTCGGGCTCGATGTCGGTGCCGCGCACGCCCCAGGCGATGACAGGCGCCTCCGGCAGCCAGGTCGCCAGGCCCGATATCAGGTTCGGTACCTGCAGCCAGCTATAGAGCAGGTCCGGGCGCAACCGGGCGAGCGTGCGCCGGAAGCGGCCGACGAAGCCGACGAGGTCGTAGCGATGGCGCTTGCCGAGATCGACGATCTCGATCCGGGCGTCGAGCGCGTCCAGCAGCGCGCCGTTCGCGTACAGCAACAGGATCGAGATCCGATGGCCACGCGCGGCCAGCCCGTTGGCGAGTGCTACGAGCTGGCGCTCGGCGCCGCCGATTTCGAGCGCGCGGATCATGAAGGCCAGATGCTTGCGGGCGTGCTGCGTCATCGAATGCTGCAAGAGCGGCGGGGCGGCGCTCTCTAGCACGGAAATGACGGAGCGGCGATGCCGCGCATCTTCGGGCGGGGTTTTACAGCTCCTCGGCCGTCGCCCAGGCCTCGAAATCGTGCATCGGCCTTTCGGGCGGGTTGCCCATCTTCCGAGGATCGATATAGGGAAAGACGATCATGCCGAAGACGATATCGGCCCGCTCGCCCGTTTTCGAGACGGGCAGCAACAGCCTGATGAACTGCATCCATTTCTTCGGGCCTTCAGCCAGGTGGCCGCCATAAACGACCGGTCGCTCGCGCTCCAGCACCCCCCGGAACAGGCGTGTCCGACTGGAGACGGCGGCGGGAACGACCAACTCGTCCAGATAATGACCGGTGGGATCCCGGTGAAAGGCGGCGCCGATTTCCGTTCCGGCCAGCCGGCAGTGGAAGCGGTCGCCGATCGCCTCATAGAGGAAGAGGTTGGGCAGGATGCGGGCCGGCATATCGACCGGATCGATCGCGCGCTTGAGCGGCGGCCGCCGCCCCATCCGGCGATCGCGCCAGAAATCGAAGCAGTCCCGGAGTCCGGTTCCGGCAAGGCGGGCACTAAAGGATGGCTCCGCGGCGGACACGCGCCGCGGTACATCGCTTTCTTCCCGGCTCGGCCCGTCCTCGAAGACGACGCTCACATCGGCACTCCCCGTCGAGGCGGCAGCATTCTCGATCTGCGGCCTGACGTAGAGAGGATGATACGAAATTCTCCGGCGTTTCGCACCCCCGGCTGAGGGGCCGGTAAAATCGGGGTTCTCGCCCCGATTCGGCGGACAAGATCGAGTTGTCGACCTCGCCCTCGGGGGCGCTCTACGGATCTGATCGGGCCTCCTTAAGGGTTTGTTTGCCTTAGAGGAAACATCTCGATTTGCCGATAATCAAAGGTTGATGAAAGGGTGCGGCCGAGCTACGGTCCGGGCGTGAAGCCAGCACTTTCTATATATTTCGACTTTGCGCGCGCCTTTGCTGCGTTGGCCGTCGTCCTGACGCATCTGTCGGAGCTCTTCTTTCCGAATTATTCGACCGTTATCCCCGGGCACGATGCGGTCATGCTGTTCTTCGTGCTCTCGGGCTATGTGATCGCTTATGTGAGCGACCGCCCGTCATTGACGCTCCGTCGCTATCTGTTCGACCGCTTGTCCCGGCTCTGGTCGGTGCAGGTGCCGGCGGCGCTCCTGGCCGGCGTGGCGATGGTCCTCGTCGGCGCGGTCCAGCTTCCGGGCGGCACCGCCTGGGCTCCGACATGGTCGAGCTTCCTGCTGGATACGATCGCCAACCTGACCTTTCTGGGGCAGGGATGGTCGAGCCCCATCCTCTCGCCCTACAACACGCCGGTCTGGTCGCTCAATTACGAGGCTTGGTACTACGCCATTTTCGCGGCCTGGATCTTCCTCCCGGGGCGGACCAGAATCTTCGTTGGCGCCGCGCTCTGCGTCCTCGCCGGGCCGAAGGTCATGGCGCTGATGCCATGCTGGCTCGCCGGTGTCGTCCTCTATCGGTACCGAGACCGAATTGTAATGGGCGAGCGTGCGGCAGCGGCCCTCTTCATCGGCGCCCTTGCGCTCTATGCGGTCTGCTATGCGCTCGATACCCGCGTGCTCGCGGTTCATTTCGTCCAGCGTATCTCACACGGCCAATCCTATCACCTCGGATGGTCGACGCCGTTCCTCTCCGATTATTTCGTGGCACTCCTCGTTTCGGCGCAATTCGCCGCCGTGATGAGCATGCCGAGGCTGGGCCAGGCCCTGGAGAGGTGGAAGGCGCCCATTGTCTGGGCCGCCTCCTATACGCTGTCGCTCTATCTGTTCCACATGCCGCTGGCGATCATGCTGTTCGCCGGCGCCGGCTTGGACGCGTACGGCACGGCCGGCGCGCTGATCACCTTGTCGGCGATCCTGCTGTCGGTCGTCCTCTTGGGGACGATCACGGAGCATCGGCGGTCCGATTGGCGGCGTTGGATGGCATGGATATTTTCCATTCGCTCTTTCCGCCGCGCGACCGCGCCGGCCAATCAGTGACGCGGTGCTCGGGCGGGCCAACAGATTCGCCGACAGCGATCTCCGGATGGGCGCGGCCGGCGCGCCGCACATCTTCAAAAGCACACGAGCCAGGGCCCACGCCTGTCTAAGACGGCGCGGGTCATGGCGGCAACGGAGTCCGATCGCGGCTCTGTGAACGCCTGTCGAACAGGCTTCGCGAATTTTCCACGTATCATTGGCCTGCAGTCCTACCCCGTTCCGGTTTGTTCTTCCGAACGAACGGCGTGGGCCATGAAAAAACGTGAGGGAAACTGGTGCTACCGCACAGGATTTAACCGTGGGCCTCCCCCTTACCAAGGGGGTGTCCGCCTTGTGCTTGCTCTCCTTGTGCGGACTCTGTAATCAGGGGGCGCCTCGCGCTCCGGGCATTGTGAAACAGGGCAGGCAGGTGAGTTCACATCGAGGATCCCCGCGCCTTGGGGAAAGTTTTGCAAGGTTTCTTAGTTATGTATGTGGCCGCTCCCGCGGGGCCGTGCGTTGCAGCCCTATACTGAGCTTTCTGCCGGCGTGATCGGCACTGCCACGCCCGAAGGCGGCACGATTGTCGGGATCCGGGCGGAGCGCAACATCGGGCTGGATCTCGTGCGAACGGTGGCCATCCTGCTGGTGATGCTTGGCCATCTCATGCCGGTTTTCCAGGCGCCGCCACCCTGGCCCGATATCGCGACCTATATTTCCGATCTCGGAGTCGAGCTGTTCTTTTCGCTTAGCGGATTCCTGATCGGGCAAATTTTATTGGACACGCCGCCGGGGGCGACTCGCCGATTCTGGATTCGTCGTTGGCTTCGGACATTGCCGGCCTATTACTTCTATTACGCACTTTTCGCGCTGGTGCAGCCGCCGGCCAAAATATCGACACTCTTTTTTGTGCAGCAATTTTTCCCTCCGCCGACTGGATTCTTCGTCGTGGCTTGGTCATTGGCGATGGAGGAGTGGTTTTACCTTCTGTTTCCGATCATATGCTTGGGGCTCGGGGCATTTGTGTGGCCGAACCAAAAGCGGCATGTGATCGTTCTTCGATCGGCTCTTGCCGTCATCACCGCCTGTTGCGCAATTCGATTCGGTGCGCTCCATTTTCTTCTGCACTGGCCGCACGTCCTGGGCGAGTTGAGCTTTCGGGCCCATCCCATCGTTCGCCTCGATTGTTGCGCCTATGGCGTTGTCCTGGCGGCACTCGTCCGGATGGATCCGGTGAGGTTGCAGGCGCTGGTCGCCCGCTGGCGGCCGATACGGGGGATCCTCTGCTGTATCATTCCCTTTGCGTTGTTGGGGGTTGTGTTCATCGTTCTCGTTACCGGCAATCACGAGGTGGAGCGAAGGATATTCTTTCCGCTCTGGGCGGCTTCTTACTACACATTTGACTATCCCGTTAAAGATCTTACCGCCACCATTCTTGTCATGATCATATATTTCACCGAATTTAGTTTTTCTTCCGGAGTACGATATTGCATTCAGAAATGCGGCATGATTAGTTACAGTATTTACCTAGTTCATACCTTGGTCAATTTAACTTGGACAACCGTCTTTGTAAGCTTATTTGGCATGAGCGGCGGTGTGGCGGTCTATCTGATGGTCGTCATTTTCTGCGCCATGCTCTCATATCGTCTTATCGAGCGGCCATTCCTGGCCGTTCGGGAGCGTTTCTTTCCCGGTTTACCGTCGAGATCGTCGCCCCGCCATTCGGAGCGGAAACTCGATGCAATCCCCGCGAAATAAGCTGGGCTGGGTGGCCATAGGTTCGATGCCGGCTGACCGGTCCAAATTTTTGGAAGTTCGAATGCGATATTTTTGGCTATTGCGGCTGCTCGGCTTCGAAATCATTACCGTGATGGTGCATTGGTCGGTTCACCGAGGCTATTTCCAGGTTGAGGATTATCTCTGGCTGCACCTATCCAATTGGCAAAGTGTAGCGAGGTCATTTTACGGCAATTGGGGGTATGGGATCGCTTATCGGCCGCTGACGCGGCTGAGCTATTGGCTCGACGAACTCGCCTTTGGGGATTGGGCGCCGGGATGGCATTTTACCAATGTGGCGCTACACGGGTTGGCGGCGGCACTGCTTGCACAGCTGCTTGAAAGGCTTGGACTTCGGCGGCTGCCTGCGACTGCCGCCGGACTGCTGTTCGTGGCGGCGCCGTTCACCGCAGAGAGCGTCGCATTCATCTCCGATCGCACCACGATCATCTGCTTCATCTTCATGTTGCTTTCAGCACTGGCCTGGCTTTCGGCGCTCTATCGCCCGCGCCGGACGATGATCCTTGCCATGGTCGTATGCGCGGCGGCGGCCGGCATGAGCTATGAGGCGGGCTTCATCCTGCCGATCGTGCTCGGGTGTCTGCTGCCGCTCGCGGTCCGGCAATCAGGGGGTTCGCTTCCGCGGGTCATCTTCCTGACGGGCATGGCGGGCCTGATCATGGCGGTCCTGCTGGGCGTTCGAGCCCTTTTCCTGGGTATGGTAACGACCAACATCGATGGCCGTCAGCCAGATCTGATGACGGCGATCACTTCCAATGGACGGGAGATCGCCCATCTGTTCGATCTGAACTTCGGGGCGCTCGCGCTTTGGAGTCTTGCCGTGGCGATGATCGCGGCGCTGGCGATACGGGGCGTCCGACTGGCGGTGCTGACCGCGCTCGTTCTTTCGGTGGTGCTGTATCTGCCGTTCCTCATGGTGGATGCCGTCGGCGATCGTTTTCTCTACATGGCAGTGGCGCCGCTCTGCGTGCTGCCGGTACTGGCGGCGAACAGGCTGGGGCGCTATGGCATGAGCGCGGTCGTTGCGATCGCTCTTATTCTGTTCTTGCCCGGATTCATCACCGTTACGCACGCGAACTCCAGGGCAATATCCGACGCCGGCCAGGCCGTTGGGCTGCTCAGGCGGAACATCATTCGTGATCTGCCCAATGATCATATTCCAGACATCGTCGATGACGTTCCATTCCATCAAGATGGACGGCCGCTCTTCGGAGATTTCTTTGAGGTGGCGGTCATGGATGCGGTCAAGCCGACGGGTCCATGGGCGATCCGGACCGAGTTCGCGGAAAAAAGCCCGATCATCATCTATGATCTGATGCGCCGCGAGACGCATTTCTGGCGGCTAGACCCCGAGACCAAGCATCTCGTGGCGCTCACCAAGCAGGAGTGGCTGAACCGTCACTCCGAGATCCAGAGCGTGATTGCGACCATCAGCGCCGACGGCTCAAGCTTGGGGCTGGTTTCGCAATCGGAGGCTTGCGCCGCCGTCAACGCCACGCTGACCCCAATATCAGAAGAGTTGATCAAAGGCGCAGGGCCACCTCCGTCGGATCTCGTGGCGAGTGCGGCCACCCCCGAGGATGGAGGCGTGATCTATGTACCCCTCGAGGACGGGTTTGCAGCCTTCATCGCAACGCTGCAAAATAAGGGCTCGGCTCCCCGTTCCGTTCATGTCTCGGCTAATACCGGCGCAGCGGCGCTGCCGCTTGCGCTCTCGCTGTGCGAAAACAACCCGGCCACCGGTCTCTGTCTCGACCCGGCTGCCGGCGGTGTCGATACGATGATCGCGCCGGGGACGAGCAGAAGCTTCACCATCTTTGCGAAGGCCTGCGGGCAGATCAGCCTGGATCAGCAGCGCAATCGGATCTTCTTCGATATCGAGGATGGTGCAAATCTTTCATTCTCGACTGATGTCGCTGTGCGGACAGTTCCATAACGGCATTGCGCTCTTGGTGTAGGCAGAGATCGGGCAGGTGCTACAGGCGGAGGCGCTTGAACAGCCGTTCCGGCACCAGGGATATCAGGGCCATGACGAGCCGCCAGATGCGCCGAACATAAACGACGTCACGTCCATGCGCGATGGCGCCGAGGATTGCCTCGGCAACCTCCTCGGGCTCTGCCGTCAGCCAAGCAGGAAGCGTCATCTCCTCCGTCATCCGGGTGCGAACAAATCCAGGCTTCACCGTGATGACCCGCACGCCTGCGGAGGCTAACCGGTTACGCAGCCCGGATAGAAAAGCTGAGAAACCGGCTTTGGCGGAGCCATAGATATAGTTCGAGGCTCGCCCGCGATCTCCCGCGACCGAGCTGATGCCGATGATGATGCCGTTCCCGCGTCTTTCCATCTGATTGCCAATTTCGCCGAGCAACAAGATCGGTCCCAGATAGTTGGTTCTGACCACCCGTTCCGCGGCGCCGGTATCGGCTTCCGACCGGGCCTGCTCGCCGAGAAGGCCTGCGACCATGACCACAATATTGGGCGGCTCGGGCATCGATGCCAGGAGTGGCGCAAAGCTCTCTATATCCAACAGGTCGAATGCGGCAACCGCGACGGTCACGCCGAAGCGGAGGCGCAGATCGGCCGCGTCGGACGTCAGATCATCAGGCTCGCGAGCCGCGAGAATGAGGGAATTTCCGCGCCTTGCAAAAGCGCGCGCAAGGGCACGGCCGATATCCGAGGTTGCGCCAAGGATGAGGGCGGTTTTCGAGTGATCCGTCACAGGCCGAGCCGAATGGATTGAGCGGACGCGAACCGATGATGCGGGTCGACCGCTTCGCGTACGGCCCGAAACCGAGAAAGCATCGGATAACCGTGAAGCATTTCCGGTCCGCTTCGGGCATCCTTAGCGAGATAGAGGCGACCGCCTGCACCGGCGACGATCTCGTCGAGCGCCGCGAGCAGCGCCGGAATGCCGGGCTTTGCCGGAAAGTCGAGCGCCAGCGTGTAGCCCTCCATCGGAAAAGAGAGGTAGCCCGGGTCGGCTGCGCCGAAGAGCTTAAGGACGGCAAGAAAGGCAGCCTCTCCCGCAGCTTTGATACGGTCGAGGAGTGCTCCAATCGCCATCCGGCCCGCCGCGCGCGGCACGACGCACTGATACTGGAGAAAGCCTGCGGCTCCATAGCACCGATTCCAGGCACCTAGCGCGTCGAGCGGGTAAAAATAGCGATCATAGGGGATAAGGGTCGAACCGTCCGAGGCGCGGTTGTAATAGGCCGTTGCGAAGAGGCGTGCCGTCCGGTGGTTGAGCAGGAAGGAGGGGAGGTCGCACGGTACCGACAGGCGAACCGGCGGCGGCGGTGTGAGGCCGGCATCCCTGACTTCGTCGCGCTTGGCATGCTCTCCAAGATAAACCACCGCGCGCCCGTGGGCGGTGTCGGAGAGCGCGTCGACCCAGGCGACAGAATAGGTGGCGGTGCTTTCAGACTCCATGAGCGCCATCGTTTCATCGAGCTTTCCGGTCTTGATCGCTCGCTGCCGAATCATGCCGGTCTCGACCCGGATCAGTCGGAACGAGGCCGTAAGAATCAATCCGGTCAACCCCATGCCGCCGCACGTTGCCCAGAACAGCTCGGCCTCTTGCTGGGGCGAGCAGCTTACGGCTCGCCCATCGGCGAGCATCATCTCGAGAGATTCGACGTGTCGGCTAAAGCTTCCTGCGGCGCCGTGATTCTTACCGTGAACGTCAGCGGCGACCATGCCGCCGATCGTCACGAATTTGGTACCTGGCGTTACCGGTGGGAAAAAGCCTCGCGGGATCGAAAATGCCAGGAGGTCGGCCAGCAACAGTCCGGCCTCGCACTGGATCGTCCCGGTTCTGGTATCAAAGGCTAGAATACGGTCGCTGCGAAGAGTCTCAAGGACGCAGTCCGTGTTGAGGGCTGCGTCGCCATATGCGCGTCCATTGCCGCGCGGGATCAAGCTCGGATATCGGTCGAGGATCGCCACCGCGTCCTGCCGGGAACTCATGCGCCGACGCGTGCAGTCGAGACGGGGGTTGCGTCCCCAACCCGATAGCATGACCATGGCAGACCCCGCTTTACGACTTATCAGCCTTTTGGCATACGGCACTGGGCTTGGCTACCGCCCTTTTGCAGGGCCGGGATCCGCGATCGGTATCCTGCCCGGATCTCATTGGTCTTGGGCGTGTGCGCTTCCGGAGCTTGACCGCTATAGGCGTCAAGACGGATTGTCCGGTGCGCGAGACTGTCATTTCAATGTTCAGCCTTCCGCACACTGTCCTTGTCAGCATTCGAGGCGGACTTCCAGCATGAGCGTTTCCGTCGCGGTCTCCGAATATCCCCTGGTGGTGGATCTGGATGGCACGCTGATACAGTCTGACATCTTGGTGGAGAGCTTCTTCGAACTCCTCTCGAGCCGGCCGTTGCGGGCTTTGGCCTCTTTGAGGTCGTTGGGAGAAGGCCGCGCCGCCTTCAAGGCACGACTCGCCAATGAGGTCACGCTTGATCTGAGCACGCTTCCCTTCAATGAAGAGTTGCTCGCCTTCCTGCGTGCCGAGAAGGCCAGGGGACGGCGAGTATATTTGGCGTCGGCGGCGCATGAGAGCTGCGTCAAGGAGATCGCAGCACGTCTCGGCCTTTTCGATGGCGTCTTCGCTTCGGACGGTAAGAACAATCTGAAAGGCAAGGCCAAGGCAGACGCCTTATGTGCCGCCTTCGGGCATGGCGGATTTGATTATGCCGGCAACGACCAGATAGATCTCGCGGTGTGGAGCGAGGCTAGAGGGGCGATCGCCGTCAACGCGTCCGCCAAGCTCATATGGGCGGTTCGTCAGCGCTTCGGAGATGTTGTGATCATCTCGCCGCGACGCGCAGACTTCGCGGAGTACGGGCGTGCCCTTCGTCTTCATCAATGGCTGAAGAATCTGCTCGTCTTCGTCCCGGCGTTCACCGCGCACCATTTCGAGGGGACGACGATTCTCGCCTGTTGCATTGCCTTTCTCAGCTTCAGCCTTTGCGCCTCCAGTGTTTATTTGGTGAATGATCTGCTCGATCTGCGGAGCGACCGCGACCATCCGACAAAACGTCATCGGCCGCTTGCGGCCGGGCGGCTGGGCGTCTTCAACGGCATAATATTGGTTCCCACGACAGCAGCAGCGGCCGTGATGCTGGCGCTGCTTCTCCCGTGGCAATTCTTCGGCACGCTGGCGGTCTACTGCACGCTGACGCTTTCTTATTCGCTCTACATCAAGCGAAAGATCATGCTCGATGTCGTAGCATTGGCATGCCTCTACGGCATGCGGCTATGGGCGGGCGCCGCGGCTGTCTCGGTTCCTCTGTCTCCTTGGCTTTTGAGTTTTGCGCTCTTCCTGTTCCTGAGCCTCGCTCTCGTCAAGCGGTGGACGGAGCTGTCCGACCGGGCCGAGACCGGCAAGGGCGATCCAGTCGGGCGGGGATATCGCGTAAGCGATCTTCCGGTTATTCAGGCCATGGCGACAGCAAGCGGCTATATAGCCGTCATGATTTTTGGCCTGTATATCAACAGCACCACCGTCGTTCAGCTTTATGCCCGGCCCGGATACCTGTGGGCCATCCCCGTTATTCTACTCTATTGGATCAGCCGCATCCTTCTTCTCACCCATAGGGGCGAGATGCATGATGATCCTGTCCTGTTCGCCGCGACGGATCGTACCAGCCTTCTCTGCGCCGGCCTTATCGGATTGGTCGTAGGGGTGAGTGGCATGCAATGAAGGCACCGAACGCCAGTTGATGGAGCGGCTGGAGTTCGACCTTCTGTTCAAAAGTGTTCCGTCAGTTTCGGTCGCGAGTCGTCGCGGCTGAAAACGGCAAGCCCTGGGAAAGCCCTGGAAAAACTGGTGCTGCCGCACAGGATTGAACTGTGGACCTCCCCCTTACCAAGGGGGTGCTCTACCACTGAGCTACGGCAGCGCGCGGGCCGGGCCCGTCGAAGCGGCGCGGACCATGCCATAGTGGAACGCGAGGTGCAAGCGGTGCCACAGTGAGGCCGCAATCCTGCATCATGCATGGCGAGGGGCCGGGGCTAAGGGGATCATGGGCGAAGACGAGACGGAGAAACCGGCGCTGACCGACTCGGCGAAGCGCCGGCAGGAACGCGAGCGCGAACGGCTGGCGGCGGCCCTGCGCGAGAATCTGCAGAAACGCAAGCAGCAGGCACGCTTACGCGACGCCGACGAATGAGCATGCATTTTCCCTTTGCAACGCCACGCGTTCCGCGCGATGGCAATAGCGCCGGAACGGCCTCGACCCGGTGACAGCGACGATCAGGATCGACAATGGATAAGATCAGAATACGAGGCGGACAGGCGCTCGACGGCACCATCGTGATCAGCGGCTCCAAGAATGCCGGCCTGCCGCTGATGGCGGCGAGCCTGCTGACGGACGGGACGCTCGAGCTCGCCAACCTGCCCAACCTCGCCGATATCGTCTCCATGACGCATCTGCTGGAGCAGCACGGGGTCGCGATCGGCACGGGCGAGCGCGGCGCCATGCAGCTTCGGGCCGAGCGTATCGGCTCGACCACGGCGCCCTACGATCTGGTGCGCAAGATGCGCGCCTCCGTGCTGGTGCTGGGGCCGCTCCTCGCGCGCGCCGGCCATGCCCGCGTGTCGCTGCCCGGCGGCTGCGCCATCGGCGCCCGCCCGGTCGACCTCCATATCAAGGGCCTGCAGCAGATGGGCGCCGAGATCGAGATCGACCAGGGCTATATCGAGGCGCGCGCGCCCAAGGGCCTCAAGGGGGCGGAGATCCTGTTCCCCTTCGTCTCCGTCGGCGCTACCGAGAATCTGATGATGGCGGCGAGCCTCGCCGAGGGCGAGACGGTGCTGGTCAATACCGCGCGTGAGCCCGAGATCATCGATCTCGCCCATTGCCTCATCGCCATGGGGGCCGAGATCGAGGGCGCCGGCACCGACCGGATCACCATCCGTGGCCGTGACCGCCTCAATGGCGCCAAGCATCGCGTCATCGCCGACCGGATCGAGACCGGCACCTACATGATGGCGGGCGCCATCACCGGCGGGGCGGTGAGCCTCACCGGCACCTCGATCGGCCTGGTCAGCGCCGTCGCCAATGTCTTGAACAATGCCGGCGTCGCCGTGACCGAGATCGAGGACGGCATCCGCGTCACCGGTTCCAACGGCTGGGGCCGGCCGCATGTCGCCGGCACCGATGTCATGACCGAGCCGTTCCCGGGCTTCCCGACCGATCTGCAGGCGCAGATGATGGCGCTGATGACGATCGCCGACGGCGCCGCCATGATCACCGAGACGATCTTCGAGAATCGTTTCATGCATGTGCCGGAGCTGTGCCGCATGGGAGCCAACATCAATGTCCACGGTGCCTCGGCGATGATCCGCGGGGTGAAGAAGCTGACCGGTGCCCCGGTCATGGCGACCGATCTCCGCGCCTCGGTCTCGCTCGTGCTCGCTGGCCTCGCCGCCGAGGGCGAGACGGTGGTCAATCGCGTCTATCATCTCGACCGCGGCTACGAGCAGCTCGAAGCGAAGCTCGCCGCCTGCGGTGCCGACATCGAACGTCTCGCGGAGGGTTGATGATGAACCAGTCCCTGCGTCTCGCCGCCGTCGATGCCGAGGATCTGGCCGTGATCGCCACATGTCTCCAGGACGCGCTGGTGCTGGTCGGCGATATGGCTTACCTGCCCAAGGATCATCGCTTCGTCCTGGTCGCCAACCGCTTCCTGTGGGAGAGCAAGGCCGAGGACGGCAGCTATGCCCGTACCAACGCCGGCCTCGTCTTCGACAAGGTAGCGCGCGTGCAGCGGCGCAACGTCGATCTCGGCAAGCAGGATACGATCCTATCGCTGCTGACCATCCAGCAGCAGCCGGGGATGATCGAGCTCACCTTCGCCGGCGACGCCTCGATTCGGCTCGAAACAGCGGAAATCCAATGCCGCCTCGAGGATCTGGACGAGCCCTGGCCGACCAACTGGAAGCCCAAGCATAAGCTCGATTGAGCGTGCTTTCCCGGCATGGGTGCCCTGTCGCGCTGGACAGGCGCGCCGGAGCGCTCTAAATCCGGCTGGATTCAAGCTCGACGGGAGGGGCGCTGTGCCCGGGAACGAGACGCTGGTGCTGGCGCTGCCCAAAGGACGGATCCTGAAGCAGGTGGTGCCGCTGCTCGGGCGCGTCGGCATCGAGATCGAGCCGGCGTTCGACGACGAGGAGTCGCGCCAGCTCCGCTTCAAGACCAATGTCGCCGAGCTCGATGTCATCCGGGTGCGCAATTTCGATGTCGCGACCTTCGTGGCGTTCGGTGCCGCCCATTTCGGCATTGCCGGCAACGACGTGCTGATGGAATTCGATTACCCGGAGATCTACGCGCCGCTCGACCTCAAGGTCGGGCAGTGCCACCTGGCCGTGGCCGGGCCCGCCGATCTCGTCGCCAAGGACGAGCCGTCGCGCTGGAGCCATGTCCGCGTCGCCACCAAATATCCCGAGATCACCCGTCGCTATTTCGCCGCGCGCGGCGTCCAGGCCGAATGCATCAAGCTCAACGGCGCCATGGAATTGGCGCCGACGCTCGGCCTGTGCCGGCGCATCGTCGATCTGGTCCAGACCGGCGTGACCCTGAAGGCCAACGGCCTGGTCGAGATCGAGCGGATCGCCGATATCACCTCGCGCTTCATCGTCAACCGCGCGGCTTTGAAGACCCGGCCGGGCGAGGTTGGCGATTGGCTCGAACGGTTCCGACAGGCGGTCGACAATGTCGCGGCCTGATGGACCCCGCCGGCTCGACACCAGCAGCGAGGATTTCGCCCAGGCCTTCGCGGCACTCGCCGACGAGACACGCGAGGCGGCCGAGGAGGTGACGGGCGCCGTCGCCGCCATCCTGGCCGATGTGCGTGCGCGCGGCGATGCGGCGCTGATCGACTATACACGCCGTTGGGACCGGTTCGAGGCGACGGCAGAGACGCTGGCCATCACCGCCGACGAGGTCGATCGGGCGGTCGCCGCCTGTGCGCCAAAGACGCTCGACGCGCTGAAGCTCGCCGCCAGCCGTATCCGCGCCTATCACGAAAGCCAGAAGCCGGCCGATCTCGACTGGATCGATGCGAGCGGCGTCCGGCTCGGCGCGCGCTGGCGGGCGATCGGGGCGGTCGGACTCTATGTGCCCGGCGGTACCGCTTCCTATCCGAGCTCCGTGCTGATGAACGCCGTGCCGGCCGCGGTCGCCGGCGTCGAGCGCCTGGTCATGGTCGTGCCGACGCCCGACGGGCAGCTCAATCCGCTGGTGCTGGCCGCGGCCCGGCTCGCCGGCGTCCACGAGATCTACCGCGTCGGCGGCGCCCAGGCCGTGGCGGCGTTGGCTTACGGTACAGCCACGATCCGGCCTGTCGACAAGATCGTCGGTCCCGGCAACGCCTATGTCGCCGCCGCCAAGCGGCAGGTGTTCGGCACGGTCGGCATCGACACCATCGCCGGCCCGTCCGAGATCCTGGTCATCGCCGACCGGCACAACGATCCGGTCTGGATCGCGGCCGATCTCCTGTCGCAGGCCGAGCATGATCCGGTCGCACAATCGATCCTGATCACCGACGATCGGGACTTCGCCGACGCCGTGGCGCTCGCGGTCGAGCAGCAGCTCGAAACCCTGCCGCGCCGGGCCATCGCCGGCGAAAGCTGGCGGCGTTTCGGCGCCATCATCGTCACCCGCACGCTCGACGAGGCGGTGCCGCTGGTCGACCGGATGGCGCCCGAGCATCTGGAGATCGCGACCGACGATCCCGATATTCTGGCCGGCCGCATCCGCAATGCCGGCGCCATGTTCCTCGGCCGCTACACGCCGGAGGCGGTGGGCGATTACGTCGCCGGGCCGAACCATGTGCTGCCGACCGCGCGAGCGGCGCGCTTTTCCTCCGGGCTCGGCGTCAATGATTTCGTCAAGCGCACGACCTTGCTCGCCTGCGATCCCGTGAGCCTGGCCGCGATCGGCCCGGCGGCGATCACGCTGGCCGAGGCCGAAAGCCTCGACGCCCATGCCCGTTCCGTCGCGATCCGGCTGGCGAGACCGGCATGAGCGACGAGGCGGCGCGCATTGCCGGGATCACGCTCGACGAGCGTACCGTCATCCGCCGCAGCGCCGATATCGAGCATGAACGGGCGGTCGCGATCTTCGATCTGCTCGAAGAGAATTTGTTCCGGCATAAGGGTGGACTCACCGGTCCGTTCCATCTGCATCTCTCGCTCGAGGACAACCGGTTGATCCTCGATATCCAGTCGCTCGACCGCACCTCGCTCGACAAGGTCACGCTGGCGCTCTCCAGCTTCCGCTCGATCGTTCGCGACTATTTCCTGATCTGCGAGAGCTATTTCACCGCCATCCGCAAATCCAGCCCGACGCAGATCGAGGCGATCGATATGGGCCGGCGCGGGCTTCACAATGACGGCTCCGAGCTGCTGCGCGAGCGCCTCGCCGACAAGGTCGAGGTGGATCACGACACGGCGCGCCGTCTCTTCACCCTGATCTGCGTCCTGCATATCCGGGGCTAGCGGCAGATGGCGCCTATGCCTTCCGCTGTCCTGTTCGCGTGCACGATGAATTCCGTCCGCTCGCCCATGGCCGAGGCGATCATGAAGCATCTGCACGGCCGCCGCGTCTTCGTCGATTCGCGCGGCGTCAGGGCGGGCGAGCCCGATCCTTTCGTGGCCGTGGTCATGGACGAGATCGGCATCGATCTCACCAAGCACCACGCCAAGAGCTTCGAGGAACACGACGACAGCTATTTCGATCTGGTCATCACCCTCTCGCCCGAGGCGCATCACCACGCGCTGGAGATGACCCGCACCATGGCCTGCGAGGTCGAGTTCTGGCCGACCTTCGACCCGACCGCCGTCGAAGGCAACCGCGACGCCAAGCTCGACGCCTATCGCTCGGTACGCGACGCGCTGCTGCAGAAGATCAGCCTGCGCTTTCCGCTGGGGCCAAGGTCCGAGGTTTGAACCTCAACTCCTCTGGACGATCTGGCTCGACTGGTGATGGACCATCCGCCACAGCCCGTTCTCCATGACGAAGAGGTTGGTGGCGGCGAGCGAGACGGTTTCGAGCTGTTCCTCGCACACGACCATGGCGACGCCGTCGAACAGGGTCGCCCGCTCGTCGAAGCACAGGACGGTTGGCGGCGACGGGCCGGTCAGGATGGCGCGCCAGCTCGCCAGCACCTCGTCGCGCCCGGCCAGCGGCGCCCAGCCCGGATGAATGCAGCTTACCGCCGCCTCGCGCGCCCACAACCGGTCCATGGCGGCCAAGTCGCGCGTGCTGAAGGCGCGGTAGAATTCAAGATTCTGGCTGAGGGCGGTATCGGCGTCGGTCATGGCGATTCGGATTGGAGACCGGCAGACCCTGATGGTCAAGCCTGACCACCAGGTCTGCCAGTCCCGCGGCGCCCACCGCACAAGCAAAAGCGACGTTGATGAAGCGCGTGACGCGCCGGGACAGCGGCACGAGGCTCAGACCTTCAGCTGGGCGAGCGACAGGATATGACCGTCGGGATCCTTGAACCATGCCACCTTCTGGCCGTTGGGGGCGGTCCAGACGCCGCGCTCATCCTGCTCCAGCCCGGGAAAGCGTTCGAAGGCGACACCCCTCGCGGCCAAAATCGCCGCCATCGCCCCGATATCGCCCACTTCCCAGCCGAGCGCCGTATAAGGCGGCGGGCTGGGCGGGGCGCCCTTCTGGATGCGCAGCAAAGTGCCGCCGCCGGTGAAGACCAGGGCAAACGGCGTGTCCTCGACCAGCTCGAGCCCGAGCGTATCGCGATAGAAATGCAGGGCCCCATCGGGCTTGGCCGTCGCGACGAAGGCCATGATCGGTGCGTTGCCAAGCGGCATGGGGCATCCTTTCACTCGAACCCCGAGCATAGCGCGAAACCGTTTGGCCTGCGCGCTGGCCTCGGTCATACATTGTCGCGAAAGGGCCAGATCATGCGCTCGACCCACTCCAGCGATTATCAGCGTTCGCCGCATCTCGTGCTCGCGATGGCCAAGGACTATCCGGCCGGGCACGACATTCATCCGCATCGGCACGAGCGGGCGCAGCTGGTTCATGCCGTGAGCGGCGTCATGCGCGTCACCACCGAGGACGGCACCTGGGTCGTGCCGACCTGGCGCGCTTTATGGATTCCGAGCGGCATCACCCATGCGATCCATATGCATGGGGTGGTCGCGATGCGCACCCTCTATATCGAGCCCGGTGCCGCCCTTCACCTCCCGCCGCGTTGCGGCGTCGTCGAGGTGCCGCCGCTGCTGCGAGAGCTGATCCTGGCGGCGACGGCGCAGGCGCCCGACGAGCCCGATCAGGACGGACGGCACGGGCTGATCACCGCGCTGATCCTGCGCGAGCTCGAGACCGTGCCGTCGGTGCCGCTACATGTGCCGATGCCGCGCGACAAGCGGCTCGCCGCGATCTGCGCGGCGCTGGCGGCCGAGCCCGAGCGGGCCGATACGCTGGATGAATGGGCCGACCGGGTCGGCGCCAGCCGGCGCACTGTCGCGCGCCGCTTCCGGGCGGAGACCGGGATGAGCTTCGCCGCCTGGCGCCAGCAGCTTCGGCTGGTCGAGGCGCTGAGCCGGCTCGCCGCGGGCGCGCCGGTGACGCTGGTGGCGCAGGATCTGGGTTATGACAGCCCCAGCGCCTTCGCCGCCATGTTCCGGCGCAGCCTGGGTTGCGCGCCCAGCCGCTATTTCGAGCCGGCTACTTCAGCGCGTCCTTGACGTAGGGTCCCCAGACGCTGGCCAGCGCCAAGGTCTGATGTCCCTTGGTCTTGTCCGAACCGGGCACCAGCACGTAGCGGCCATGCTTCAGCCGCTTCATCGCCGCCTCCATCACGCCGAGCTCGGGCGGATTCAGCAGATCGTCGCCGAAATTCACCGCCACGACCTTGGCCTTGATCTTCTCGATATCCCCGGACGGATCGTAGTCATACGAGGATTCGAACCAGTAGAGCAGGTCGTTGGCGTCGAGCTTGGCGATCTGGCCGATCGCCTTGTCGTAGTAATCGTTGGCGGCGGCGCGGGTCGGCGCTTCCTTCTGCAAGGACGGCGCGCTGTTCTGCATGATCGCCGCGATCTCATAGAAATGGCTATAGAGCGCCGGCTCGGTCTCGTAGTCGCCATTGTGCCATTCGGGATCGGCGCGCACGGATTCGATGACCAGCCGGCGCCACAGCATGTTGCGCCCGGCGATGGCGATCGGCTGGGAGGCCACAGGCATCAGCGCGTCCATCATGTCGGGATGAGCCTCGCCCCACATCCAGACCTGCATGCCGCCCATGGAGGTGCCGAGCACCAGCTTCAGATGCTTGATGCCGAGCCCCTCCGTCACGACCCGATACTGGCCTTCGACCACGTCCTTGTAGCCGTAATGCGGGAAATGCCCCTTCATCCCGTCGCTGGGCTTGGTCGATCCGCCGCGGCCGAGCCCGTCGGGCAGGATAATGAAATATTTCCCGGCATCGAGCGGCTGACCCTTGCCGAACAACTCGCCGGCGAGCGACGGGGCGAGGAAGTTCTTTCCCGTGCCGCTCGTCCCATGCAGCATCAGCACCGCATTGGTGATCTGGCCTTGGGCATTGCGCTCGGCCGTGCCGAGGGTGGTGTAGTGGAACTTGGCTTCGGGCAGCGTCTCGCCATTGGCGAGGTGGAAATCCTTGACGGTCAGATCCGCTTCCTGAAGATTCGGATAGCTTTCGGCCCGCGCCGGCACCGCTTGAGCGAGCAGCGCGCCGAGTGCCGCAGCGCCGAGCGCCTGTCCGATATGCTTCAGCGTCGATGATGTTTTCGGATCAGCCTTCATTCCCCTGCCGCCCCATGAGTTTAGGAAGCCGAAGGCTAAGGCAGCGCGGGGTAGAGCGTCCAGCCGATCCTGACCGCCCGGTGGAAAAGCCGCAGCCCATTTGCTTATCTCTGCCAGGAGATGTCCCAGCGAAGAGGATAGCGTCATGACGCCTGAGACCGGGCTGACCGAGCGGCAGCAAAAATGGTTCGAATCGGTGCGTTCCGGCCTGGAGCGCGAGACCGGCAAGAGCCTGGACGAATGGGTGAAGATCGCCATGACCTGTCCCGAGACCGGCCATCGCGCCCGGCTGAGATGGTTCAAGGAGACTCACGGCCTGCTGCAGAACCGCGCCTCCTTCGTGCTGTCGACCGCCTTCCCGCCGGCCGAGGGCTGGGACGCGCCCGAGGCGCTGCGTGCGGCACTCTGGTCAGATCCGGCCGCGCGCGCGATCTTCGAGGCGGTGAAGCGGGCGGCCGAGGCGCTGCCGGAGATCGTCGCCGGCCAGCGCAAGGGCTATTCGGCCTGGTCGCGCAAGGTGCAGTTCGCGGCGCTGCGCCCCGTCAGGGGCGGAACGGCGATGCTCGGCCTGGCGCTGCCGCCCGAGGCCGATCCGCGCTTGCAGATGCCCAAGAACGAGGGTTGGTCCGAGCGGCTGAAGAGCCGCCTGCCGCTCGCGGCGCCGGAAGAGGTGGATATGACGATCGACGCACTGCTGAGGCGGGCCTGGGAAGCGAGCTGATGGTGAGGGGGCGGGCCGCGACCTATCAAATTGTAACTTTTAGTTGAGTGATCGCCGATTTCCTGTAGGATGGTCGGTATGCACAGGATCCGATGAGGCCTGCACGACATTGCTCCGTCGATCGTCCTCCGGGACAGCGCGAATATTTGGGATGCACCGATATTTCGGCGCTGAAAGCCTTGCTGTCCTTATAGGGATGGCGACGGACCAACAGTTAACAGTGTCGATCCGACATGAGTGCAGGCCGCTGGCGGCGCTCCTCGGGCGAGGTATGTCCTCAAGCGATCGGCTTGAGCTTCAGGGAGGCTGTCATGGCGATACAAGACAACTGGCGGTGGTGCAATAAATGCCAGGCGATGTGCTTTGCCGGCAGCGCCGCTCTGGGCGCTTGCCCGGCGGGCGGGCAGCATGATCATGGCGGCAGCGGCGACTATGCGCTCGTCGACAACGATACCAACGTCCCCGGTCAGGATAATTGGCGCTGGTGCAACAAGTGCCAGGTGCTGTCCTTCGCCGGTAATGCGACTTTGGGCGCGTGCGCGGCCGGCGGGTTGCACAACCATAGCGGCAGCGGCAACTACGTCTTGTCACAGACTCAGAATGGTACGCTAGGCCAGGACAATTGGCGGTGGTGCAACAAATGCCAGGAGCTGACCTTTGCCGGCAGTCCTTCGCTCGGCGCCTGCCCGGCGGGTGGCTTGCACGCCCATAACGGCAGCGGCGACTATGTCATGGCTCAGGTGACCGATTGCAGCCCGCTGCTCCAGCAGGCGAACGCGCTGCAAAAGGAGATACTGGGGATCCAGTCCGCGCCCGGCTATATCCAGGGTCCGAACGACCCTCAACCGGGTAAGCCCGATCCGGAGCTGTTGGCCGAGGTCAAGGCGCTGCAACTCCAGCACACGGCGAAGACGGGCGCCTACGATACCTGCGAAGCCGCCATGAACGATATTCTCGATGTCGTCTGCGACGAGACCCGATGCGTCTCGATCAAGGCGGTCTACGCCAATATCGCGGCCCGGTTGAACGGCAAGGTTGTGGGCTATTCCTGCTCGGTCGGCCGCTCGCTCACCTATCAATCCTTCGGGCACGCACGAACGAGCGCCAACGCGCCGGCCCAATCCTTCCTGTCGTCGACCAAGATCCCGGTGGCGAGCGTCAGCAAGGTGGTGACGGCGCTCGCCGCCATCAGCGTCCTCGGCAAGCATGGCGTCAGCCTCGATGCGCCGATCGGATCGCATTTACCGAACGACTGGGTGCTCGATCCCAACGTCGCCGCAATCACCTTCCGGCAATTACTGTCGCATCGCAGCGGCATCAAAGATTACGGCAACGTCTCGCAGGATTATGCCGCCCTGAAGAAATTCTTCACGCAGAAGGTCGATCCCACCAAGAACTCGTCCTGTACCGGGGCGGCGGTGATCAACCCGCCGGATCCGATCAATCCGAACAACAAATCGCCCTGCTACAGCAATTACAATTTCGCCATCTTCCGCGTGCTGCTGCCGATGATCGACGGGTTCACGGACGATCCGGTGCATCGGGCCGAGAACATGGCGGCCGCCTATGTCAAGATCGCGCAGACCCACGTCTTTGAGCCGGTCGGTGCCGTCGGCGTCGATGCCAAGCCGCCGACCAACGGTCCGCAGGCGACCGCCTATGCATTTTCCTATAAGTTTCCCGGCACCAGCGCTGGGGTCGATTGGAAGGACGATACGCTGATCGTCGGCGCGGCCGGCTGGTATTTGGCGGTCGAGGATATCGCCAAGGTGCTGGCCAGCCTGAACAAGAATGACGGCAGGATCCTGACGCCGGCGCAACTCCAGGATATGGAGACAACGCCGCTCGGCTGGGACACGCTCACCGATGCCGCGGGATATCGCTGGATCGAGAAAAACGGCGGCTGGGGTGCCGACAACACGGCGATCAGCACGTCGATTGCGCTGTTCGGCCCCGGCGTGCTGGGTGTTCTGTTCATCAACTCCGACATTTCGGGTGAGCCCAATGTCGGTGCCGCCACAGTGCTCCACGATGCCTATATGAGCGCGCTTACGCCCCGGCCCTAGCCGTTAAGCCGGAACGGCCAAGTGCTGGGTTCGGATGATGATGAGCGCCGCTTCGGCGGCCTCGTTCAACGCGGATCGCAGCTCGTCCAGCCTGTCGCGGTCGCCGGCGTGGCAGATCGTCTCGAGGCGCCTTGCCATCGCCTCCAGCCGGCGCGCGCCGAAATTGCCCGCCGTTGAGATGAGGTCGTGCGCTTCACGCGCCAGCCCGTCGAGATCCTTCGCGGCGGCGAGCTCGTCGATCCGTTCGAGCCGGGCGGTGGTGCCTTCGATGAAGGCGTTGACGAGCTCGGCGAATTCCGGGGCGGAAACGAATTGCTGCAGCGTCTCGAGCCGCGTCTCGTCGAGGGCAGGGGCATCGGCGGCGGCAGGCTCCGGCAGCACCTCCGGCACGGGCTGTGGTTCGGGCGGCTGGTTCAGCGCCCGGCGGTCGATGACCTGCAGCATGAGCTTGGCGTCGATCGGCTTCGAGACGTAATCATCCATCCCGCTGGCCAGATATTGCTCGCGCACGCCCTCCATGGCGTTGGCGGTGAGGGCGATGATCGGCACGCGGCCGCGCGGCCCGGCATAGGCGCGAATGAGCTTGGTCGCCTCGATGCCGTCCATGATCGGCATCTGCACATCCATCAGGATGACGTCGTAATCCTTGTTGAAGGCGGCTTCGACCGCCTCCTTGCCGTTGCCCGCGACATCGACGCGGTGGTTGGCGCGCTCCAGGATGGCGAGGGCGACCTTCTGGTTGATGAGATTGTCCTCGACCAGCAGGATCCGCCGGCTCGCCGAGATCGGCATTGCGGTCGGCTCGGCCACTGCCGGCTTCGGCGGCGGCAGGTCGGACGCCGTGCCGTTCAGGCATTCCAGAAGATCGCGGCTCTTCACCGGCTTCATCACGATGGCGCATCCGCTCCGTTCATGCTTGGCATCGAGCCCGCTGTCGGTTGAGGTCGCGACGATGATCTTGCCATGAAAATGCGGCGATTGCTCCAGGACTCGGTCGACCAGCTCGGCGCCGTTCATACCCGGCATGGCATAGTCGGTCAGGATGAAGTCGAAATGGGTTCCCGATTCCGCGGCACTGCTGAGCATGGCGAGGGCGGTGAAGGCGTCATCGGCCTCGTAAACGGTCAGGCCCCAGCCTTCGAGCTGGCCGCGGAAGATGCGCCGGTCGAGCGCGATGTCGTCCACGACCAGGATGGTCTTGCCGTGCAGCCAGGCGTCGCCCTCGGTGCGCTTCGGCAGCGGCTCCAACGCGCGATCGAGCTTGGCGGTGAACCAGAAGGTGCTGCCGGCAGGGCCGCTCATCACGTCGATCGTGCCGCCCATCAGCTCGACCAGCTGCTGCGAGATGGCGAGGCCGAGGCCGGTGCCGCCGAAGCGGCGGGTAATCGAGCTGTCGGCCTGGCTGAATTTCTGGAACAGGTGCTGCCGCGCCTCGGGCGTGATGCCGATGCCGGTATCGGTGACCTCGATGCGCAGGACCCGGCTGTCGCCGACCCCGGCCATGGTCGAGGCCTCGATGGTGACGCCGCCCTTCTCGGTAAATTTCACGGCGTTGCCGACGAGGTTGATCAGGATCTGGCGCAGGCGATTCGGGTCGCCGCGGAAGTCGCTCTTGGCGCTCGGCCGGACGAGGGCGCCCAGATGCAGCCTCTTCTCGCTGGCACGCGGCGACATCATCTCGACCACGCCCTCGATCAGCGCTTCGAGGTCGAAATCCACCGAATCGAGATCGACCCGGCCGGCTTCGAGCTTCGAGATGTCGAGAATGTCGTTGATGATCGCGAGCAGCCCGTCGCCCGAGCTCTGGATCGCCTGGGTGTAGGAGCGCTGCTCGGCGTCGAGATCGGTGCGCAGCAACAGGCCGGCCATGCCGAGCACGCCGTTCATCGGCGTGCGGATCTCGTGGCTCATATTGGCGAGGAACTCGGATTTCGCCTGGTTGGCCGCCTCGGCCGCCTCGCGCGCCCGATCGGCGTCGTGGCGGGCGATCTTCAGCTGCTCGGCCGCGGCGATCAGGTCGGTCGCCTGCTCCTCGAGTTGGCGGCGCCCTTCCTCGACCTCGATCTCGCGGCGCTTGCGGTCGCTGATGTCGCGCACGATCGCGACCTGGCCGCCTTCGGGCATGGGGGCGGCACTGACCTCGATCCAACGCCCGGAGGCGAGCTGCCGCTCGCGATGCAGTATACCGTTGCGGCTCGCCACCTCGTTCTCGAAATCGGCCTGTTCGGCCTCGTAGCCCAGGCCGAATTTGCCGTCCTCGTTGACGGCGAGGCGCAGCGCCTTGCCCGGGTCGACGGCCGAGAGCGCCACTTCGGGATCGACGCCCAGGATGTCGAAGATCGCCCGGTTCCAGGCGATGAGCTTATGCTCGCGGTCGATCACCCGGATGCCGTCGGGCAGGGTCTTCAGGATGGTGTTGAGGATCGTGTTCTTTTCCAGCGTCGCGGCGGCGGCGGCGCTGGCGTCGCGCTTGGCCGCCTCGCTGCGCCGGCTCTGGCGCCACAGCAGGATGCCCAGCACGAGCACGAACAGCGCCACGGCGCTCGAAATCTCCATGTTGCGCGTGGTGTTGCGCTGCCATTCGGCCAGGATGCTGTCGATCGGCAAGGCCACGGCGATGACGAAGCGCCCGTCTTCCGAACGGTGGTAGGTGATCAGCCGGGCCACGCCGTCGATGCCGCTCGCCGTGAATGTGGAGAGGTCGAGCGAGGCGATGTGGGTTGGCAGATCAGGATCGTCGCCGTAGCGCTGTCCGACCAGCGCGTCGTTGTAGGGCTTGCCGGTCAGGAGCGTGCCGTCGAGCCGCATCAGCGCGATGCCGCCATTCTTGCCGACATCGATCGTGTCGTAGAAGCGGCGGAAATAATTGAGATCGACATCTGCGACCGCGACCCCGGCGAAGCTGCCGTCGGGCGCGTCGATCCGGCGGCTGATGGCGAAGGTCCAGCGATCGTCCAGCCGGTTGCGCCGCGGTTGGCCGACGAAATAATCGTTGGTGATGGTCTTCTGATGGATCTGAAAATAATCGCGGCCGGCCACCGACAACGAACGCACATCGTAGGATTGCGAATCCGCCAGCAGCCCGCCCTCGGCGTTGGCCACCATCAACTCCTTGACCTGCAGCAGCCCGTCCGAGCGTTCCTGCAGGAACCCGTGCAACGAATCTTCCGTGTAGCTATCGATGCCGGCCTGTTGGATGAGATCGACCGCCGTGCGCAGCACGATATTGGCGCCCTCGAGCGCACGGTCGGAATTCTGCGTGATCGCGCGCGCCAGATTGCGCTCGGCGACGCCGGCGCTGGCCAGTTCCGTCTGCCGGGATTCGAGCGCGAACCATCCCGAAAGGGCGACGACGGCGGCCGCCGCCATGGCGACGACGAAAAGCGCTATCGCAGAACGCGGTACGCGCATTCAATAATGTCCTTTCCACCAAACGGCCGCCAGTCGATCAAAGCTAGGAGAAAAGCCTTAGCATTACGTTACTTGCGCAAATCGGTCGGCACGCTCGGCCCCCGCCCGCAAGGCACGAATCTCCAGCATTCATCGGATCATAGCGAAATGCGTTGCGGTGCGACATCCCTGTCGCGGCAGGCCGGGGCGAAGGCGGTGGCATGCGGCCCGGCCGGCGATTTCGGAATGATGCCGGAACATGATTGTCGATCATGGCTGCCGAAGACTTGCGGTTGGAAAGCTTCGACTTGCCGAGGCTTCAACCTTTGAGCGCGTCGTCCACGATCTTGGCGAAGATCTGATCGAGCTCCAGCGCCAGGGCATCGAGCTTCGGATTGTCGTAGAGCGCCAGGATCGAGCTCGGCGTGCGATAGGTGATCGCGGCCTTGCGGTTGGCGCTCTCCGTGACATAAAGCCGGATCGGCGCTTCCATGCCGGCCAGCAGATCGGCTTCCATGATCCGCGCGGCATAGTCGTTGCGGAACACCAGCACCGTGGCGTTGGCCGGAATCGGCGGGGCGCGGCGTTGGGCGGTGGCCACGGCGAGCACGGTCATGCCGTTGGCGGCAACCGATTTCTCCAGCTTTCCCAGCAGCTCGTGGAAGGAATAGTCGGTCGGCCAGGAGAAGGTGCCGGGGTAGGGGCCGACCATTTCCGGCTCTTCCTGCGCCCGTGCCGCGGTGCTCGAGAGAAGCATTCCCGGCAACAGAAGAAGCAGGGCCGCGAGCAATAGACCGCTGCGCCGGGCGATGATCGCAAGCCTCATCTTCGACGCTCCCTTGATTGACGTCCCCCAGATATAGATCGGCACCGGCGCCGGTCACAGGCGGCGATGCGGCGCGGCGGGAACATTTTTCGCCGGTGGTCCGTCCGTTTCCGTGGCGCGCTGCTCTCGACCGACGCGTTGGCCGGGGCTACACAGTCAATGATCGAGGAGAATGCCATGGTTGGGTCCGACACGCAGCATGCCGAGCAGGTCGCCTATTGGAACGGGCCGGGCGGCGCTCATTGGGCGGCGCAGCAGGCGCGGACCGATGCGGGGCTCGCCGAGGTCGCGGCCGTGGCGATCGATCGGGCCCGGGTGCGCCCGGGCGAAACGGTGCTGGATATCGGCTGCGGCTCCGGCGCCACCACGGCGGGTCTCGCCGAAGCGGTCGGGCCGGCGGGGCGGGTGATCGCCCTCGACGTGTCCGGCCCCATGCTGGCGGCGGCGTCGCGACGGCTCGCCGGCCTCGGCAATGTCGATTTCGTGCTGGCCGATGCCGCCTCATACCGCTTTCCCGAGGGCGTGGCCGATCTGCTGTTCTCGCGCTTCGGCGTGATGTTCTTCGGCGAGCCGGCCGAGGCCTTCGCCAACATGCGCCGCGCGCTCAAGCCGGACGGGCGGGTGAGCTTCGCCTGCTGGCGCCCGATCGCCGAAAATCCCTGGGTGAGCGTCACGTTGGAGGCTGTCTATGAGCATGTGGCCCGCCCGCCCAGGCCCGATCCGGAAAGCCCCGGCGGCTTCTCCTTCGGCGATCCGGATCGGGTGCGGCGCATCCTGACCGATGCCGGTTTCGCGGAACCCTCGTTCGAGCCAGTCGACTTCGTGTTCGATCTGGCCTTGGGCGGCGGGCTGGAGGCGGCCGTCGACCAGGTCGTCGAGATCGGTCCGGCGAGCCGTCTGCTCGACGGCCAGCCGCCCGAGCTGCTGGCCGCGGCCAAGGAATCCCTCCGGCGCGTGCTCGCTCCCTATGAACAGGACGGCCGTGTGGCATTGCCGTCGGCGATCTGGATCGTCCAAGCTACGCTCTGAACAACAAGCTCGAAGGAGCCTTCATGTCCGCCCGCAAGACGCCCGAGACGCTGCGCAGCTATCGCTGGTTCGGCGTCGATGATCTCCGCTCCTTCGGCCATCGCAGCCGCGCCAAGCAGATGGGCTTCGCGCCCGAGGATTTCGCCGGCAAGCCGGTGATCGCGATCCTCAATACCTGGAGCGAGATGAACCCCTGCCACACGCATTTCCGCGACCGCGTGGTCGAGGTGAAGCGCGGCGTGCTGCAGGCGGGCGGCTTTCCGGTCGAGCTGCCGGCGGTGTCGCTGGGCGAGCCCTTCATGAAGCCGTCGGCGATGCTCTACCGCAATCTGCTGGCGATGGAGGCGGAGGAGCTGCTGCGGGCCAATCCGATCGACGGCGTGGTCCTGATGGGCGGCTGCGACAAGACCACGCCGGCGCTGCTCATGGGCGCCATCAGCATGAACATCCCGGCCATCTTCATGCCAGCCGGTCCCATGCTGCGCGGGCAATGGCACGGCCAGACGCTGGGCAGCGGCAGCGACACCTGGAAATATTGGGCCGAGCTGCGCGCCGGCCGGATCACCCGCGATGAATGGGGCGAGATAGAGGACGGCATCGCCCGCTCGCCCGGCCATTGCATGACCATGGGCACCGCCTCGACCATGACCTCGGTGGCCGAGGCGATGGGCTTCACGCTGCCGGGTGCCGCCTCGATCCCGGCGGCGGATTCGAACCATCCGCGCATGGCGGCCTCGACCGGCCGGCGCATCGTCGAGATGGTCTGGGCCGATCTGAAGCCGACCGATATCCTGACCTCGGCCGCCGTCGATAACGGCATCGTCGCGGCGCTGGCGCTCGGCGGCTCGACCAACGCGATCATCCATATCACCGCCATCGCCGGCCGGGCCGGCATCAAGGTGCCGCTCGAACGCTGGGACGAGCTCGCGCGGCGCGTGCCGGTGCTGGCCGATATCCGCCCGTCGGGCCGCTACCTGATGGAGGATTTCTTCTATGCTGGCGGCTTGCGCGCCGTGCTCTCGCGCCTCGGCGACCTGTTGGCGCTCGATGCAATGACCGCCAACGGCAAGAGCCTCGGCGCCAATCTCGACGGAGTCGCCGGCTATAACGACGAGGTCGTCCGCCTGCGCTCCAACCCGGTCAAGGCGGAAGGCTCGCTCGTCGTGCTGCGCGGCAATCTGGCGCCGCACGGGGCGGTCATCAAGCGCAGCGCCGCCTCGCCCGAGCTGCTGCAGCATCGTGGCAAGGCGATTGTGTTCCGCGACTACGACGATATGGCCCGCCGCATCGACGATCCCGATCTGCCGGTCGAGCCCGGCTCCGTGCTGGTGCTGCAGAGCGCCGGTCCGCTCGGCGGGCCGGGCATGCCGGAATGGGGCATGCTGCCGATCCCCAAGAAGCTGCTCGAAGCCGGCGTGCGCGACATGGTGCGGATCTCGGACGCGCGCATGAGCGGCACGAGCTACGGCACCTGCGTGCTGCATGTCTCGCCCGAATCCCATGTCGGCGGGCCGCTGGCCCTGGTGCGTGAAGGCGATGAGATCCTGCTCGATGTGGCGGCCGGCAAGCTGGAGCTGTGCGTGGACGAGGCCGAGCTCGAACGTCGTCGCGCCGAATGGGTCCCGCCGCCGGCGCCGTACGGACGCGGCTACGGCGCCCTCTATGCGAAGCACGTGACCCAGGCGCATGAGGGCTGCGATTTCGACTTCCTCGCCGCCGGTCCGCCGATCCCCGAGCCCGCGATCCACTGAGCTGCCGTTGGCTCTCTGCCCGGTCGCAGATTGACGCCGTCTTTCGCTTCTGCTATTTCTGTCTAGACTGAAATAACAGAAGACGAGCGATGCTGCTCACCCCCGTCATCGAACGCTACGTGCTCCATTGGGGCGAGATGGGGACGCGCTGGGGTGTCAACCGCTCGGTGGCGCAGATCCATGCGCTGCTCTATCTGGCCGCAGCGCCGCTGACGGCGGAGGAGATCGCCGACACGCTCGGCATTGCCCGCTCGAACGTCAGCACCAGCCTGCGCGAGTTGCAGAATTGGAACCTGATCCAGCTTACCCACGTGCTCGGCGACCGGCGCGATCATTTCGAGGCGAAGCGCGACAGCTGGGAAATGCTGATGACGATCGTCGAGGGCCGCAAAAGGCGCGAGATCGATCCGACCTTGGCGACGCTCCGGCAATGCGTGGCGGATGCCGAGACCGATCACCAGACCCCGGCGGAGGCCAAGGCCCGGATCGCCGAGATGCTGACTTTCATCGAGACACTGACGAACTGGTACGAGGATGTCCGCAAGGTGCCGCGCCCGACGCTGGTCAAGCTGATGAAGCTCGGCGCGAAGGTGGCGCGCTTCGTCGGGCGGTGATCCCTTTTTTTGACAGGATATTTCTGTCCATACAGAAACAACTGTTGTTCCGGTAGAGAATAGGAGGCGCTTCATGATGGCTCGTTCGTCCGCCCCCGCCGCGATCGCGGCATCTCCCGCCATCGATTTCGAGCGACTGGTCGGCGCGTTCGGTTGGCGCCGTCTGCCGGCCGATATCCGTCGGCGCTTTGGTCATGAGCCCGAGCCGGGACACGACATCCGCTATGTCGGCATCATGAGCCGGGTCGATTGCTCGCTCGCCGGGCTGGCGCTGGCGCAGCTCTGCCGGCTGATCGGCACGCCCTTCGCGCCCTATCGCGGCGCCGACATCCCGGTCGATATCCTGCTGCGTGCGACACCGTCCGGCGACGGCATCGTTTGGATGCGCGATTACCATTATCCCGGTCTGGACCCGATCCGCGTCAGCTCGACCAAGCAGGCGGCCGGCGACGGCACCTTGCTCGAATGCGTCGCCTACGGCTTCGGCATGCGGCTCGAAGTATTCGAGGCCGATCGCATCCTGCATTTCCGCAGCCTCGGCTATTTTTGGCAGGTGTGGGGCCGGCGCGTGCCCTTGCCCGATCTGCTGTCACCCGGCCGAGCCCATGTCATCCATCAGGATCTGGGGCGAGGCCGCTTCCGCTTCGCCATGACCATTCGCCACCCTCTGCTCGGCATGCTGTTCGAGCAGGATGGCATCTTCCGCGACGAAGGAGACCGGCCATGATTTCGGTTCTCGGCATGCTGACCGTGCAGAGCCTACTCGGCGCCTTCGACAATCTCTGGCACCACGAGCTGACCGAGGCGCTGCCGAGCCGGCCTTCGGCGCGGGGCGAGCTCATGCTGCATGCGGTCCGCGAATTCCTCTACGCGATCATCTTCATCGGGATCGCCTGGTGGCGCTGGCAAGGGGCGTGGGCCATCTGCTTCGCCGCCATCCTGGCGATCGAGATCCTGGTCACGCTGACGGATTTCGTCGTCGAGGACCGGACGCGGCGGCTGCCCGCCTTCGAACGGGTGCTGCACACCATCCTCGCCATCAATTTCGGCGCACTTCTGGCGCTCTGGTTGCCGGAGCTGTGGCGCTGGAGCCAAGGCCCGAGCGGTTTCGTCGCCGTAGATTACGGGCTGCTGTCCTGGATCATGAGCCTGTTCGGCATCGGCGTCTTCGCCTGGTCGATCCGCGACTTGGCGGCGGTCGTCCGGCTCGGCCTGCCCGATTGGCAGCGTCGCCCGATCCGCGCCGGCACGAACGAGGCGTCCCGGACCGTGCTCGTCACCGGCGCCACCGGCTTCATCGGCCAGGCGCTCGTTCGCGCCCTGGTCGCGCGCGGCGACCATGTCGTGGCACTCGCCCGCGATCCGCTCAAGGCGCGCTACCTCTTCGGCCCGCACGCCGAGATCCATCGGCGGCTCGACGAGATCGCGCCGGGCGACCGCATCGACGCCATCGTCAACCTGGCCGGCGAGCCGCTCGCGGGCGGCGTGTGGACCCGCGGGCGCAAGCGGCGCTTCGTCGAGAGCCGTGTCGGCGTCACCGCCGAGATCGGCACGCTGATCGGGCGGCTCGACCGTCGCCCCGCTGTCCTCATCAGCGGCTCGGCCGTGGGCTTCTACGGCGATCGCGGCGAGGAGGCGCTGTTCGAGGCGAGCGGCGATCGGCCGATCTTCCTGTCCGAGCTGTGCCGCCGCTGGGAAGAGGCGGCCGAGGCGGCGGCCGGGCGGGACACGCGGCTATGCCGGCTGCGCATCGGCTTCGTGCTCGGGCGCCGGGGCGGCGCCTTGCCGCCGCTGGCGCTCGCGGCCCGGCTCGGAACGGGGGCGGTGCTGGGCGGCGGCGGCCAGTTTCTGTCCTGGATCCATATTGCCGATCTCGTGCGCCTGATCCTGATGGCACTCGACGAGCCGCTGGCCGGCATCATCAATGCGACGGCGCCGGAACCGGCCACGCAGCGCGATTTCGCGGCGGCGCTCGCCCGCCAATTCGGCCGGCGTGCGCGGCTCACCGTACCGGCCTGGGTGCTCCGTCTCGGCCTCGGCGAGCTGTCGAGCCTGTTTTTGGCGAGCCAGCGCGTGCTGTCGACCGTGCCCGGCTTCACCTGGCGCTTTCCCCGGTTGGAGGCGGCCCTGGCGGATCTCTACGGATCGAAAGCTGAGGTGCCGGCAGACGCGCCGGTCACCGTGTTCATGAACGAGGCTTGCCCGGCCTGCCGGACCGAGCTCGACCATTATGCGACGCTGGCGGATCGGAGCGCGCTCAGCATCCGGCCGATCGGCGGCGATCCGGCGGCGCTCGCGGCCTACGGCCTCACCGAGGCGGATTGCCGGCGGCGGCTCTTCGCTTTCGATCGCGAGGGCGATCTCGTCGGCGGCATCGATGCGATGGCGGCGATCTGGCGCGAGCTGCCGCGGTATCGCTGGGCCGCGTGGCTGGCGGCGCTGCCGGGACTGCACCGGATCGGCGGCCTCATCTATGATGGGCTGGTCGTGCCCGGCATGGCCGCCTGGAATCGGCGGCACGGCCGATGAGCGGAGGCGAATCATGGTAACGGCACTCGGCAGGCCGCTCTATCCGCGGCTGCTCGGCGACACGTTCGACCGACTGCCCTCGGTCATCCGTGCTGTGCATGAAGCAAGCCCGCTTCTGGTCGTGAGCGGCACCAGCACGGTGACCGAAGGCACCTTCTGGGCAAGCCGGGCGCTCCGCCGCCTGCTGCGCCTGCCGGCGCCGGGCAGCGGTCTGCCGCTGCGCGTCGTGTTCGAGGCGCGCGGCGATGGCGAGAGGTTGTCGCGCCACTATCCGGGCGCCACGCTGACCACGATGCAGAAGCCGGCGGGCCGCTCCGGCAGCGGCTTGCTCTGCGAGAAATTCGGGCCGTTCTCGCTGATCATCCAGCTCGAAGCGCGCTCGCACAGCCTGTCCTTCACGCTCATCGATGTCCGGTTCATGGGGCTGTCGGTGCCGCGCTGGCTCATGCCGCGCCTGACCGCGCGCGAAAGCGCCGATGACGGGCGTTACCATTTCTTCGTTCGGATCGATGTGCCCGGGCTCGGCCGGCTCATCCAATATCAAGGCTGCCTCGACCTGCCCGAGGCGGTCTAGGAAATTGCCGGGGGCGGAAGCGGCCGTCCCCGGCATTGTCTCCGTCAGGCCGCGCGGATGCGGGCGAGGAACCCGTCGATCCGCTGCTGCAGCGTGGCCGAGCCTTCGTTCATCCGGGTCGACATCTCCGCGACCTGGCCGGCGGCGTCCCGGCTGTCGCGGGCGGCCGCCTCGACATGGGTGATCGTTCTCGACACCTCGGTGGTGCCCACCGCCGCCTCGTTGGTGCTGTCGGCGATGGTTTGTGTGACATCGCGCTGCTCGCCGATCGCCGCCGCGATGGCCGCGGCGATCTCGCTCACCCGGTTGATCGTGTCGCCGATATGCGTGATCGCATCGGCCGTATCCGATGTCGCCTGCTGCATCGCGGTGATCTGTCCGGCGATCTCGTCGGTCGCGCGCGCCGTCTGCCCGGCCAGGTTCTTCACCTCTTGCGCCACGACGGCGAAGCCCTTGCCGGCCTCGCCGGCGCGCGCCGCCTCGATCGTGGCGTTCAAGGCCAGCAGATTGGTCTGGCTGGCGATGACGCCGATCAGCTTGGACACGTCAGAGATCTTCTCCGCGGCATCGGTCAGGCTGCGAACCTGGCCGACGGCACTGCCGGCGCTCGCCACCGCCTCGCCGACGATGGTGGAAGAGATCAGGACCTGCTCGTTGATGGCGCCGATCGATTTCGACATATGCTCGGTCGAGCCCGCGACCGACTTGACGCTGGCGCTCGCCTGCTCGGAGGCGACGGCTACGGCGGAGACCTGGACGCTGGTCGTCTCGGCCGTATTGGTCATGAAGGAAGCGGTTTCCTGCAGCCGGTGGGCGGCGTCGCCGAATTCCTGGACGACTCTGCTCACATCGCGTTCGAGCTCGTCGGCCATTTGCCGTAGCAACAGCCGCCGCTCCTCGGCCTGTGCTGCTTCCGCGGCTTCCCGCTCGGCATTGAGCTCGCCGATGCGGACGGCGTAGTTCCTGAAGATTTCCGCCGATTTCGCCATCTGCCCGACCTCGTCGGAGCGATCGGCATAGGGAACGGCCGTATCCTGGTGGTTGGCGAGCGCCACCATCACCTCGGACAGCCTGACGATGGGGCGGACGACCCGGCGTTCGAACGCGACGGTGACGAAGATCCCGATCGCGATCACGGCGACGACGATGCTGAGCGCGAACCAGATGCCGTTGAGACCGCTATCCCGGTCGGCTCCGGCGATCTGTCGCGCGGCCTCGAGCGCGCCGTCGCGAATCTTCAGCAGCGAGGCGTTGGCGTCCACGGCGGATTTGCGCCAATCGTCCAGCGATACGGCGTAGGGGGTGCCGGCGGCCGCCGATTGCATGACCTGCTCGCGCAGCGGCTTGGTGCGCCCGAAATAGACGTCCCGCGCCGTGGCGATGGCCTGGCGCAAGACGGAAGGCGACGCCGCGGTCTCGCCGTCGGCGAGGATCCGGCTCCAGAGCTGGTCGATGCGGCCGGACGTGAAATTGAGCTTGTCGCGTTCCTCCGCGGTCGCGGCACGGCTGCCCGCGATCATGTTGGAGAGCGCCAGCGAATTGACGGCCGCCAATTGCCGGATCTGCCAGCCCGACTGGGCGACATCGAGGAAGTCGCCCGAATCGGGGCTGAGCCTGATGGATTCCTTGATGCCCGCGGCCAGGGCGTCGTTGAGGATGTTGACCACCTCGTTATAGGCGTTCAGCGCCTCGTTGGCGGCGCCGGGCGTGCGGTCGCTCGATGGCTTTACCCATTCCTGCGCGGCCTTCTGGCGCGCGGCCGCCACCTTCGCGCGGATGGTCTCGACCTGGCGGACCAGGTCCGGCCGCTTCGCTTGGGCGAGCGTCACGATCTGGGCCAAGGCGGCATCGCTGGCGGTGCGATTATTCTCGAACTCGTGCAGAACCGCGTCACCGGCGGGCGTGGTTCCCTTCAGCGCGCTGTTCACAGGGCCGCGCTCGATGGTAAGGCCGCCGGCAGCGCTGAATTCCGCATCGATGAGTACTTCTTCATCGAAAGCACTGCTTGACCGATCGTAGATCGACCATTTCTGATAAAGCTGGAATCCGGCAAAGGATAAAATGATACCGATTAGCAGCATTGTGATGAAAATGGCCGAAGCTCTAATTGACATGCCCTGTATCCTCGCGGCTCTGAGGCGATGGTTAGACTTGTTAAGTGTATGTTAAAATAGTAACAATCGCGTTAACGTCAGTTTCGAAATTCCGATATCTGCACACAACCGCAACCTCCCAGCCGATCGTCTTCGTAATCTTCCCTCGATGATTGGATAAATCGACCATGGAGCGATAGTGCGGCCAACGTAAACAACCTTGATTCCCCACGCCGCTCGGAGCTCAGCGCTCGGTGCCTGGAGCGGGCTCATCGTGAAGCGCGGCGGCGGCGAGTGCCGCGGCGCCGATCGCGGCCATGACCAGGAGGACACAGCCGGTCCAGCCGGCGCCGTTCCAGGCGAAACCGGGCAGGATCGATCCCAGGCTGCCGCCGACATAGAAACAGCAGACATAAAGGCCGACGGCGGCACCCTTGGCGTGTCCCCCCATTCGGCCGACGAAGCCCAGTGCCAGGGATTGGACCAGGAAGATGCCGGCGACGAAGAGGCTGAGGCCGAGCATGACCGGTATCGCATGTGGTGCCAGCAGGACCGCCTGCCCGACGAGGCAGAGGCCGAGCGCGCAGCGCATGGCGTTGCGCATGCCCAGCCGGCGCAGCAGCGGAGCGGTGAGAGAGGTCGAGGTGGCGGACAGGGGATAGATGAGGAAGATGAGCCCAGTCTCCGCGGCGGAGAAGGAGAAGGGAGGTGCCGCCAGGCGGAAGCCGACATAGGAGAGTGTGGCGGTCATGCTGAACAGCGCTGCCGCCCCGATCGCGCAGGCGGCGCGGATACGGCGATTGCCCAGATGCTGCCGCATGCCCCGAATATGGCTAAGGAGGCTGCCGGGAGGGCGGCTCGGCGCCTTCGGCAGCCAGGCGCCGACGAGCAGACCGCACAGCGCCGAGATCGCGGCGAGAACCAGGAAGCTGCCTTCCCAGCCGATCCGGTCCCACAGGCCGCCGGTGATGAATCGCCCGGCGAAGCCGCCGAGGGCCGAGCCGCTGACGTAGAGCGCCGTCGCCGAGGCCGCGATCGGGCCGCGCCAGCGTTCGCCGGCATAGGCGACCGCGCCGGAAAACAGGGCGGGCAAGACCAGGCCCTGGAGGAATCGGACCGCGAGCACCTGATCGAGGCTGGTGCAGAGCGACAGGAGGATGGTCAGCGGCACGAGCAGGAGGATGGCCGCGAGCATGGCGCGCTTGTGGCCGAACCGGTCGGTCAGCGGCCCGGCGATCGGCGCCGCGAGGGCGACCGAGAGCGTGGTCACGCCGATGACCGAGCCGGCGGCGGCCTTGCTGACGCCGAACATGGTCGCCATTTCCGGCATCACCGATTGGGGCGCGTAGAGGGGCAGGAAGGCGGCAACGCCGATGAGCGACATGGCCAGCCGTTCCCTGCCGGTCATGCCCGCCGATACCGGCCCGTCGCGGGCGATATCGGCGGCCGGCAGATCGAGCGAGGTCACAGCGCTACGTCGTTCCAGAACTGCCGATGGCTGTCGACGCTGCTTTTCCGGTCGACGATCACTTCGATCAAGTCCGGTCCCGGCTTCGCCAGCGCCAGTCGGAGCGCGCTGCGGAAGCCGGCGAGGTCGTCGACCGCATGGTGGCGCCAGCGGCAGGCGATGGCGGCGGCGCCGATATCGACGGTGGGCGGCGCCAGGAAATCCCGGAACTCGGGAATGCCGGCGACCGGCTGGTACTCGAAGATGGCGCCGCCGCCATTGTTGATGACGATCAGCACCGTGTCGGTGTCCTGGGCAAGCTGGAGGGAGCCAACATCATGGGCGAATGCCATGTCGCCGATATAGCCCACCACCTTGTCGGAAGAGGCGGCGGCGAGCCCGAGCAGGACGGCGATACTGCCGTCGATGCCGTTGGTGCCCCGGTTGGCGACGAGGCGGATCGGGCGATCGCCGGTGCCGGAAAAGCCGTCGAAATCCCGGACCGGTGTGGAATTGCCGATGAAGATCGTGCTCTCGGCCGGCATCTCCGCGACGAGCTGCCGGATCACGGCGCTTTCCCAGAACGGGCCGTCCGTTCCGGCAAGCAGCCCTTCCGCCCGCCGCTCTTCGGCGAGGAAGGTGTCCAGCCATTCGGCCGGGCCTTGTGTCATCCGGCCGAGCATTTCCCGACAGAGGACGGCGGGGCTGCCGCGGAGAACCCGCGTGGTGCGCAGCACGGGGTCCGGCCAGGCGGCGGTCTGATCGACCACGACGTGATGCGCGGCACCGCATTCCGCCAGCCATTTCAGGATCGGCTTCGATGTTGGCGTGCCGCCGAAGCGGAGAATCCAATGCGGGGCGGCGTCGGTGATGAATCGCGGTGCCCTGAGAAAGGCGTCGGCATGGGTCACGAGGGTGGAGCGATCATGCCGGCCGAAGCGCACGCCCGACGAGGCATCCGCGATCAGCGGGCATCGAATCTCGGCGGCGAGGCGAGCCACCATCGCGGCGGCTTCGCCCTGCAGCTCCTCTGGGCCGCAGATGATGAGGCCGGGCTGTCCCGACATGATCGCCGCCAGATCGCAGAGATCGTCGGCATCGGGCCGGATCGTCGGCACCGTGAAACGCGGCGGCTGCGGCAGGTTCGCACGGCGGCGATGGCGCGGGATCAGCGGCTCCTCGAACGGCACGTTCAGATGTACCGGCCCCGGCACCGGCCATTGCGCCTTTTCGACGAAGCTGGCGACGAGGGACGGCAGGATGCCGATGCTCGCGTCGGGAAGATGAAAATGCCGGGAGGCGCGGACATAGCCGCCGTAGATGCCGGTCTGCTCGATCGTCTGGGCGACGGCGCGGCCATGCTCGGACGGGCTCTTGTCGCACGATAGAAGGATCAGCGGGACCTGCCCCTCCGACGCCTCGATGATGGCGGGATACCATTGGCCGACGGCCGATCCGGAGGTGCAGATCAGCAGCGGCGGAGTTCCCGTGGCCTTGGCCAGCCCGAGGGCGAAGAAGGCGGCGCTCCGTTCGTCGATGACGATGCTGCACCGCAGAAGAGGATTCCCGCGACAAGCGAGGGAAATCGGCGCCATTTGCGCGCCAGGCGAGAGAACCGCGTGGCGAACCCCGGCATGCACGAACGCATCGACGATCGCCGTCGCCCAGGCGAAATTGAAGGCGGCGCGCCCGCCACCCGGTTCGATTTCTCTAGTGGAATTCAAGGCAGAAGAAAGGTCCGGCTTAACCGCAGAGGATACGTCAAGCATGTTCTGCTAATCCTTGTGCCGATGAAGAATTTTCTTCCGTCAACGTCAGGAGGGCCCGCCCGTAACTGTACAGATTTTCTGTACTATTTCTTGTCGCTGATGTTTTCTATCTCACTCAGAGGTAAAAGATGACCCTTCGTAGAATCGGTTACTAACGTCGCCTCGTTGTTAGGGAGGTGTATTTTCTCGTTGGCCAATTTCCCTCCCCTCCAGCGGCTGGCATGATATGCACGTCTCGCTATTCGATCCATAATAGATCGAAAATTAATTTAAAGAGTGTTAATGGCGGATCATTTCAGAGTATACGTCTCTATCTTGGAGGTAGATATTGAGTCATGGCCCTCATCAACCAAGTGATAAGGTTGCCATTGTTTCGGAATCATTGCACAAAATACGTGCAGCACAGTATTTTAGATAAAGTCTACGCTTCAGGTGGGCCAATCTCGCCCGACGGCATGGCTGATTCGTAACGAGCATACAAGAGCCCGTTTCGATTTGCACGCGTAAAAAGAGTGTTGATTAGGTCGTGTTCGTCCTTGGCATGCCTCTAACAGGCTGCGTCGGGCCGCCTTCCGTGCTGGCAGGCACGAACCCCGCTTTATCTATGATGCGCTGCACCATAATCGGTCGTCGACCAGCCCGCATCGGGCGCCCGGCTTGAAAGCGGGACGCCCGGCGCAGGACAGAAAGTTCAGGCGAGCGGCGTCAGGTCGAAGCCTTCGGCGATTTCGCCTGCGGCCTGACGCAGCCGGCCGAGCATGGCCAGATGCGGCCAGGCGCCAAGGCTCACCCGTGCCACGCCGAGCGCCGCCAACTGCCGAAGCGGCAGCGATTGCGCCGTCGCCATGACATTGACCGGAGCGGGAACCGCCTTCACCAGGGCCGCGATTTCCTCGGGCTGGACGAGGCCGGGCACGAAGATGCCGTCGGCACCGGCCTCGAGGTAGCGTTCCGCCCGCCGGACCGTTTCGTTCAGCCGATCCCCGGCCTCGATCTCGTCGAGCATATAGGTGTCGATGCGGGCATTGACGAAGAGCGGCACGCTCATCTCCCAAGCCCGATCGCGGATAGCCTCCAGCTTCTCGCCATGCGCGGACGGATCGGCGAGCCGGCGAACGCCGCCGACGAGCCCGTCCTCGACATTGATGCCGACCACGCCGGCACGCAGCAGGGCGCCCACCGTCTCCGCCGCCATGGTGGGCGACTCGCCGTAGCCGGCCTCGATATCGACGGTGAGCGGCACCTCGATGGCGCTGGCGATCCGCCCGGCCAGTCCGATCACCAGCTCCTTCGGCACCGTCTCGCCATCGGCGAAGCCGAGCGACGCCGCCATGGCATAGCTGCTGGTCGCCGCCGCCGGCAGGCCGGCCGCCGCGATCGCCCGGATCGAGGCGGCATCCCAGCCATTGACCAGCAGCAGCGGCTCGCCCGGCCGATGCAGGGCGCGGAACCTGTCCGCCTTCGACGGCGCGCGTCCCGCCATGGCCATTCCCAGATCTTCTCCGTACATGATCGTTCTCAGCCACTTAGTTGCGATGGGTCGTAATAGAAACGTTCCTCGGCGATCCGGTCGCCCTGCCAGCGCTGCCGCGCCAACTCGTCGAGCCGGACGATGGTGCCGTCCGGCCGAGCGATCTCGAACACCCAGTTGAGCACGGCCTCGTCGCCCGAGACGAAGACCGGGCCGGCTTGACGGGCGCCGACGATCTTCACCCGTTCCATGACGCCGCGCTCATGCGCGATCAGCGCCTCGACGCCGCGTCGCGGCGGCTCGCCATTCTCCTGCATGCTCGCCTCGGCATGATAGAACTGCTCCAGCGCCTCGATGAACTTTCCTTGTTCGACCAGGGCGATCAGCCCCTTGATCCGTTCCGTGCTCGGCATGGTCCGCTCCGTTCTATTGGGTGCGGCGAGCTTGCGACGTTCGGCGCCGGCCCGTCGCGCAGATCCGGATGGAACAAAGCAAAATCGGCCGACGATGAGCTTCTGGGCTCACAGCCGGCAGCGGCGAACCTCACTTGGGGCGGCACCCAGCAGGCGGCGCATGCAGCTCGCCATGTGGCTCTGATGCGCGAAGCCCGCCGCCAGCGCCACCTCGCTCATCGCCATGTCGCTGTCGAGCAGCAGGGTCTTGGCCCGCTCGACCCTGCGCTGGATGACATATTGATGGACCGGCATGCCCAAGGATTGCCGGAACAGCGCCTTGAAATGCGATGCGCTGACGCCGGCGATCGACGCGAGGCCGACGAGCGGCAAATCTTGGTCGAGATGGGTATCGATGAAATCGAGCACCCGCCGCCGCTGGGGCTTCGACAAGCCCTGCCGATAGACGGGGCCGGCCGCGTAGCGGCGCACCAGATGCGCCGACAGCGCCAGCCCGAGGCTTTCGGCGAGCAGCCCGCCGCCCGGATGACCGGCCTCGTAATCGGCCTGAAGCGCCCAGCCGATATGCTCGATCATCGGGTCGCGCAGATGCAGCTGCGGCGCGATCTCGATCCGGTCGGCATGGATGCCGAGGCTTTCCGCCGCCGTCGCCAGCAGGGACGGGGGGAGCGCGATGGCGAAGACCGTGCTCGGCCCATCTTCTTCCCAGGTGCCCGGCAGGCCGGCGGGAACGATGTCGATATCGCCGCGCCGCTGGACGCGCCGGTCGTGCCGGCCGTCGCAGCGGCAGGAGGCGAGAACCGGCCCGCTGGCATGGAGGGCCAGCAGATGCTCGGGGGTCGCCGGCCGTTCGAAGACACCCGCCGAGCCGGAAAAGAGCATGAGATCGAAACCGATCGCGGGGCGCACGATCGGATGCGGTCCACTGACGAGAGTCGTCACGGCAGCTTGGGCCGCGCTATCCTGCGGGTGCATCCCATAAGCAAATACCGCTTGCCCGGCGAAGGCAAGCGGTATCGGCAAGGTTACTGCGTGCGGACGGCCACGCTGGTCGAGCCGCGCACGACGCCGCTATCGTCGCTGAACACGACGAAAACCCGGTTGGTCGCCGCGTTCAGCGGGACATTGCCGCTGCCGGAGACGAAGACGCCGTAGGCGGCCGTGCCGCTGGCCGGGATCGCGCTGGTCACGCTCGGCGCCGGAGGAGCGAGGCAGGTGCCCGCGCCGCCGACCTGGCAGATCGTCAGCGTGATCGGCAGCGACGTGCTCCCGGTATTGGCCGAGGCGGTGATGTTCGCGGCAGCGCCGACATTGGCGGTTGCTACCGCGAAGGCGCCGTTCCCGGTATTGCCCGGAATGTCGACGATGCCGTCGCTGCTGCCGGTCACCGCCAAGGCGACATCGTCGGGCACCGGCGTCGTCGAGATCGACAACAGGATGGTGTTGACGCCGGCCGCCACTGGCGTGGCATCGACGCCCGCGCAATCATAGCCCATCGTGATCGTGGTCGGGACGAGCGGACCGGTCGGCGTGAAGGCCAGCAGGAAAGTCTGGAACGCACCGGGCTGGATCGTCGCCGGCGTGTTGATGGTCCCGTTGACGTGGTTGTTGCTGGGATCGGTCGTCTGATAGCTGAAAATAGCAGGAATTGGCGTGATCGCCCTGGGAGCGCAATTGGATAGCGGTGTCGTGCCGGCATTGATCATGAGCGCGAAGACGGTGGCGACCGTCGTCGTAACGCCCGATGTCGAGGCGATGAAGCCGGGGATGATCGGGCCGGTCCCGCCACCACCACCACCACCACCACCACCGCCGCCACCGCCGCCACCTCCTCCACCGCCATTGGTGCTGAGCGCGACCTCGACCGAGCGGCTGCCCGGCAGGATGGCTGCGGCGACCGGGCTCGCACCGAGATTGGTCGGTAAAGTGCCGATCTTGTTACTGCTGCTTTCCGTGAACCAGAGCGTGCCGTTGGGGCCGACGGCCAGACCGGCGGGTGCGCTGCTGCCGGTCGGAATCACGGTTTCAGAGGCCGTGCCGCTCATGGTGATCCGGCCGAGCCGACCGGCGCTGCCCTCGGCGAACCACATGGCGCCGTCGGATGCCATGGTGATGGCGGTCGGGTGCGCGCCGCCGCTCGGAATGTTGAACTCGGTGATGCCGCCGGCCATGGTGATCCGGCCGATCTTGTTGCTGACGCTTTCGGTGAACCACATGGCACCGTCCGGCCCGGGCGCGATCGAGCTCGGCTGCGAGCCGCCGGAAGGAATCTGAAATTCCGTCACGTTGCCGGCGGTGGTGATGCGGCCGATCCGGCTGGCATTCTGCTCGGTGAACCAGAGCGCTCCGTCCGGACCCGGCGCGATGCCGGTAGGCTGGCTGAACGCTGTCGGGATCGCAAACTCGGTGATTGCGCCGTCGAGCGTGATCTGGCCGATCCTGCCCGACCCGGTCGGGGCGCCGGCCTGTGTCTGCGGACCGCCGTCGGTGAACCAGATATTCCCGTCGGGTCCCACGGTCAGGCATTTGAGGAAGCTGCCGGAGGCGGGATTGGGGAATTCGCTGATCGAGCCGCCCGTCGTGATCCGGCCGATCTTGTTGCCGTTCCCTTCGGTGAACCACAGCGCCCCATCGGGGCCGGCAATGATGCATTGCGGCAGGGCCGATCCGGTCGGGAGCGCGAATTCGTTGAAGCCGCCGCCGGTCGTGACCTGCCCGATCCTGTTGCCGGTGGATTCGGCGAACCACAGGGTGCCGTCCGCGCCGGCGGCGATCCCCAGCGGATGGCTGCTCGCGGTCGGCACGCCGAACTCGCTGATGGATTGCGCCATTGCCGGGCCGGTACCGATCAGGGCCAATGCCGTCGCTGCCGCAAGCCGTCCCTTCGCCGCCATGGAATTCGTCCTTCTCACCGTAACGCTACCGCCGAAACCTGCTGCTACTCTCTCGGCAACCTGATGTCTTCTGAAATTCGACGACACAGACCAAATATTGAGTTTAAGTTGTACTTAATAAAATTCTATCTAATTTGACCGAATCTCGGCCGTCATCCATCGAAAGCTATACCTATACTGATTTATGTAAGGTTGACGGCCGGGCCCGCCATGCTCGGCCGACGATCCGGGTGCGATCTCGGGCGACGCTCAGCCGAGATCCGCTTCGGCCAGGAACCGGACGCCATGTCCGTCCAGCCGCCGGCGGGCGGCGTCGAGGCTCGTCCCTTCGGTGAGCTTCAGGCCGATGGCGCGGCAGGCATCCTCGACGATAAAGGCCTCGAACCCTTGCCGGGCGGCATCCTCGGCGGAATAGGCGACGCAGAAATCGGTGGCGAGGCCGGCCAGGAACAGCCGCCTGAAGCCGCGTTCGCGCAGCATTCCGGAGAGGCCGGTCGCGGTCTTGCGGTCATTCTCGAAGAAGGCCGAATAGCTGTCGATCTCCGGCCGGAACCCTTTGCGGACAATGAGCTCGATCCGGTTCCGGTCGAGCCGGGGATGGAGGGCGGCGCCGGCGCTGCCCTGGATCGCGTGGTCGGGCCACAGCGTCTGCGGTCCGTAGGGCATGGTGACGGTCTCGAACGCGCGCTTGCCCGGATGCGTGCTGGCGAAGGAGGAATGGCCCGGCGGATGCCAGTCCTGGGTCGCGAAGACATGGCCGAAGCGAGGCATCAGCCGGTTGGCGGCGGCGACCACGGCCTCGCCATCCTCGACCGGCAGCTCGCCGCCGGGCATGAAGGTCGGCTGGATGTCGATCAGGCCGAGAATGTCGGTCTTGGGGTCGAGCGTGATCCTGGCCATGGCCTCTCGCTCCTCAGACGATGACCGGGAGATCGTCGACGCCTTCGACGCCGAACACCGCGCGATAGCGCTCGACCTCTTCGGCCGGGCCGGTCGCCTTGGTGAAATTGTCGCTGAGCTTCACCGCCGGTCGGCCGTTGGCGGAGACGACCTTGCAGACCAGGCTGATCGGCTCGAACGCGCCATTGTCGTGAGGATGACAATGGCGGAAATCGTTGGTCAGGAGCGTGCCCCAGCCATAGGCGTCGATGATCCGGCCGCTGAAATGCTCATGCAGCCGGACGATCTCCTCGACATCGAGCCCGTCACTGAACAACAGGCGCTTGGATTTGGGATCGCGCCGCCGCGCCGCCAGCCAGGCGAGATATTCCTCCCCGGCCTTGAACGGTTCCTTGCTGTCGATGCGCACGCCGCGCCAATCGGCGACCCAGTCGGGGGCGTCGGCGAAGAACTGGCTGCTGCCGAAGGTGTCGGGCAGCATCACCAGCAGGGCGCCGTCATAGGTCTGCTGCCACAGCTCGAGCACGCGATACTGGGCGGCCTTGAGCGCCTCCGGCCCGTCGGCGAGGGCGGCCAGCACCATCGGCAGCTCATGGGCATTGGTGCCGATCGGCTCCAGATCGTGCTTGAAGGCGAGATAGGTGTTGGAGGTGCCGGAAAAGCCCTCGAGCTCGGCCGCCAGCGCCTGCACCACATATTCCTGCCAGAGGAAGCTGTGCCGGCGCCGCGTGCCGAAATCGGCGAGGCTCAAGCCCGGGGCGGCGCTCAGCATCTCGATCTTGCTCCACAGCTTGGCCTTGGCGCGGGCATAGAAGATGTCGAGCTCGAACTCGCTCATCCGGGCGAGCCCGGCGCGGCTGCGCAGCTCGCCGATCGTCGCCAGCGCATAGATCTCCCACATGGTCGATTGCGTCCAGCGTCCGGGAAAGGCGAGCTCGATCTGTCCGTCCTTGACCTCCAGCCGATAGTCGTCGAGCTGGAAGCCGCCCAGCCATTCGATGAATTCCGGGCGGAAGATGCCGCGCTTGCCATAGAAGCTGTTGCCCTGCAGCCAGACCAGCTCGGACCGGCGGAAGCGCAGCGAGCGGACATGGTCGAGCTGGCGGCGCAGCTCGGCGAGATCGATCTCCTCCGCGAGACGCACCCGGTGCGTCCGGTTGATCAGGTGAAACTCCGCCTCGACCTCGGGGAAATGCAGCCAGATGAACTGCAGCATCAGCAGCTTGTAGAAATCGGTGTCGAGCAGGCTGCGCACCGCCCAATCGGCCTCGAAATTATGGTTATGCGCGCGCTGCGACAGGTTGATGATCATGATGGGACTCCGGCCTACAAGCCGTAATGGTTGGTGATCGGCAGGCGCCAGCCCTTGTCGTAGCCGCGCGGGCTCAGCACCACGCCGGGCGGTCCCTGGCGGCGCTTATATTCGGCATGCCAGACCAGCCGGCCGATCCGGTCGGCATAGGCGGGATCGATCTCGGCGCCGATTTCCGCCGAGGCGAGGCTGGCGGCGCGCTCGGTGCCGTTCAACCCCTCGACCAGATGATGCAGCACCGCGTCGAGATGGGCGTAGCTGCCGAGTGCCGCCTCGTCGGTCTGGTCCGCCTTGAGCTCGGCCGAGGGCGGCTTGGCGATGATCCGCTCGGGCATGACCGGCCCGTCCGGTCCCAGCAGGTCCGACGGACGCTGCCGGTTGCGCCAGCGGGCGAGGGCGAAGACGCTAGTCTTGTAAACATCCTTCAGCACCGAATAGCCGCCGCACATATCGCCGTAGAGCGTCGCGTAGCCGACCGACATCTCCGATTTGTTGCCGGTCGAGAGCACGAGCGGCCCCAGCTTGTTGCTGATCGCCATCAGCACCATGCCGCGCGCGCGGGCCTGGATGTTCTCCTCGGTCGTATCGTCCGGCAATCCCGCGAACAGCGGACCCAGCATCGACCGGAAGGCGCTCATGGCGGGGCCGATATCGACCGTGTCGAGGCGCGCGCCCAGCAGCCGGGCGCATGCCGCCGCATCCTCCATGCTCTCGGCCGAGGTATAGGGCGAGGGCATGCGCACGAGCCTGACCTTGTCCGGGCCGAGCGCATCGACCGCAACCGCGGCGGAGAGCGCGCTGTCGAGGCCGCCCGACAGGCCGAGCACGATGCCGGGAAAGCCGTTCTTGCCGACATGATCGGCGAGGCCCAGCACCATCGCCCGATAGAGTGCCTCGAGCGGCTCCGGATAGAAGCTCGGCGGCTCGCCCAGAAAGTCGCCGCGCGTCAGATCCGGCCCGTGCATGCCCCGTTCCAGCGCCAGATCGAAGCAGGCCTCGCGGAAGGCCGCCTGCGCCAGGATATTGCCGTGGCGATCGAGCGCGAAGGAGCCGCCGTCGAAGACCAGCTCGTCCTGGCCGCCGACCTGGTTCACATAGATGAGCGGCAGGCCGAGCGCCGCCACCGTCCGGCGCGCGAGCGCCAGGCGGATCGCCTGTTTGCCGAGCTTGAAATGGCTGCCGTTCGGAATGATGAGCAGCTCCGCCCCCTCGTCGGCGAGCGCACGGGCGACATCGCCATGCCAGAGATCCTCGCAGATGAGCACGCCCAGCTTGACGCCGCGGAACGCGATCGGCGTGGGTATCGGCCCCTCGGCGAAGGTCCGCCTTTCGTCGTAGACTTCTTCATTGGGCAGCCAATGCTTCAGCACCATCCTGATGGTGCCGTCGGTATCGACGAGGAACATGGCGTTATAAGGCAGGGCGGCACCCGGCTGCGGACCGCCGATCAGGACCGCCGGCCCGTTCCCGCCGCGCATCTCCAGGGCGAGATCGGCCAGTGCTGTCTGGAAATCGCGGACGAAGCCGGGGCGCAGCGCCAGGTCCTGGACCGGATATCCCGCCCCGAAGAATTCGCTGAAGACCAGCAGGTCGGCCCGGTCGCGATGGCTCGCGCGATAGCGCCGGACGATGTCGAAATTGCCGGATATCGCCCCGACCGTGGGATTGGCCTGGACGCAGGTGATGCGCAGCCCGGCCGTCGAAGGATAGGTCATGATGGGAGCTCCTATGCCGATACGGGCGGCGTCAGCCGCGGGATGCGTAGGACAGCATGGTCTCGATGATGTGCCAGTGATCCTCGAACATGCGTTCGGGATCGAGCGCGCTGATCGGCAGCCAGAAGGCATGGCGGGCATCGTCGCCACCGCGCACCTTGGGCAGCCCGGCCGTGTCGCCGGCCAGCATGATCAGGAAGGCGTGGGTGATCGTTCGCCCGCGCGCGCTACGATAGGGATAGTCGAAGACCTGCGAGGCCTTGATCGAGCCTTCAAGGAAGCCGGTCGGCACCTTGAGGCGCGCCTCCTCGCGCAACTCGCGGATCATCGAATCCTTGATCCGCTCGTTCTGCTCGACGAAGCCGCCGGGCAGCGCCCACAGGCCTTTGCCCGGATTGTTCCGGCGCTCGATAATCAGGATATGGCCGCTCTGGACGACCACCGCGTCGGCGGTGACGAAGGTCGGCGGGTAGGGGGCGCTCGCCCATTTCCGCCGATAGTCGCGAATGAAAGCGGCCTCCTCGGCGAGGGCCGCATAGATGGGACCGCGGGCGAAGGTGCCGAGGAAGGTCGCGACATTGGGCGGAAGCTGCGCCCGGTAGCGGCCGAGCGCCGCCTCGGCATCGGCGAAATAGTCCTCGCGCATCGGCGTCGCCGAGATGCCCTCGACCGCCGGCGCCGCCATCGAGGTCCATTGCGGGAACATCTTCAGATAATAGCTCGAATGGTCCTTGGCGTGGCCGATGAGGCAGATGCGCGCCGGCTCGTCCGCTGTTTGCGCCTGGATCGCGGCTTGAACGTCGCGGGTCCATTCCACGTCATTGTAACGGTCGATCAGCGGGACGAGCGTGATGCGGCTGCGTTCCGCCGGCGCGAAGGCACCGAGGATTGTCTCGCTCACTTCGTCGAAATTGAGCGGGTTGCGCGCGCTCCGCGCCTGCCGGCAGGAGCCGACCAGGACGATCAGCCGGCGTCCGTGCGCGAGCGCCAGGCGCATGACCGCGAGATGGCCGTTATGGAAGAAACGGAAGCGGCCGATGAAGACCATGACATCATGGTCGTAGCCCGGCGTTCGGGATTTCTGCGGGGATGCGGAATTGGCGGACGGACGTCCGGCGTCGATTCTTTGCGTCATGCTCAGCAAGCTCCTTGCTGAAATATCGTCGCGGTCGTTCCACGACATGACTCTAAGGTCGGACGCTATGCGGTTCCCGTCAAGAGGCTGCCTTTAGGGCAGCCATGCGAAACGGCAATGCTTTTGAGCTCAGGCGGCGACTTGGCTGCGCATCGCCCGGTCCGCGTGCCGTGCCGGCACTTGGGCCTTGCGATATTCCTGCAGCTCGTTGAGCGAGCGCTGCAGCGCCTTGAACTCCTCACGATCCTCGCGATCCATCACATCCAGGCAGCTGAGCTTGATTTCGACGAGATCGATCAGCGTCTCGATAGAGCGGGTCGAAAACTGCGCCATGACATCCTCCCGACCAAAATTAACCGTGTTCAATCTGCCCGGTGGCGTGTTAACGAATTCTCTCCAAACGCGCAGATTTTCTCAATTTCCACGGGGCGTAGGTGATGTCCCGTAGATTCGTCGGGTCGCCGCTCCGCAGGGCGGGCGAATGCAAGAAAGTCTTTACCAGTGCGTCGTTAAATCGGGTGATTGCGGGCGGTGGGTCGCACGGCCTTGCGATCGCCGGCGGTCATGATCGGCGTCCCGTAAAACCTTCGCGCCGGTCGGCTTCTCGCCGCTGTCGTGCTATCAGAGACGATTGTGAGTCAAATCACGACAGCCGTTCCCCCGTCCCGCGATTTGACCGAACCGTCCTCCGGTCCCGCGCGCCAGCGCCGGCTCGCCGCGGCGGCCGTGGCCGGCTCCGTCATCTGGGCGTTGCAATTCGTCGTGCTGCTGCTCTATCCGGGCTTTCCCTTCGAGATCCATCCGGGCTTCCTGCTCAGCTCCATCGGCTTGGCCGCGTTCCTGATCCTGGCGCTGGCGCTTCGGCCGGGCGGCGGCTCGCGCGTGCGGCCGAGCACGGGTATTCTCGCCGGCATCGGAACGGCGAGCGTCCATATGATGCTCATCGCCGGGCTGCCGTCGGGCGAGGGACAGGGCATCGTGCCGGGCTGGGGCCTGCTGTCGCTGTTGATCGGCGCCATGACCGGCGGTGCCATCGCCTGGGCAGCACCTCTGGTCATCGATCGGTGGGGGGCCGCTTGCGGAGGCGTCGCAGCGGTGGCGGGGCTGATGCTCATGCATGTGACCGGCTATGCCGCGGTTACCGGCCAGGTCTCGGCGGCGCTCGTGCTGCTGATCGTCGTGACCATTCTGTTCTGCGGCAGCTTCGGCCTGCTGATCGGCATGCGCCTGGGCGATCTTTCGATCGTGGCCAGCCGGCGGTCCGTGGCGCTCCGCGAGCGTTTCCGCATCATCGCCGAGGCGTTGCCGATCCCGATCGTGCTGACGACCGCCAATAATGAGCGTGTGATCTTCGCCAATCAGCGCACCGAGCAGGAGTTCTTTCCCAATGGCGAGGCCGGCACGGGACGCTTCTCCGATCTTCTCTTCGCCGATCCCGACGAGCAGAGGCGGCTGATCGAGCAGCTGAAAAAGACCGGCGCCATCGAGAATCACGAGGTCGAGATGCGCCGGGCCGACGGCTCGACCTTCTGGGCGCTGATGGCGGCCAAGATCATCAATTTCACCGGCGAGCCGGCGATGCTGGCGGGATATTCCGACATTTCCGACCGCAAGGCGGCGGAGGCCGCACTGCTCGACAGCGAGGTGCGATACGCGCTGATCTCGCGCGCGTCCAATGACGGCATCTGGGATTGGGATATCCCGTCGGGCAAGGTCTATTACTCGAGCCGCTGGAAGGAGATCGTTGGCATTGCGGCGAGCCAGCGCATCTCCGACGTCGAGGATTGGCTCGCGCGGGTCCATCCCGACGATGCGCCGCGCCTGCGCGAGGAGATCGCCGATCACATCGCCGGCCGCACGCCCCAGCTCGACAGCGAATACCGGATCCGCCATGGCGACGGCCGCTATTGCTGGATGCAATGCCGCGCGATCGCGCTGCGCAACAATCTGGGCGAGCCGATCCGGATGGCCGGCTCGCAATCCGACATCACGCTGCGCAAGACCTACGAGAACAATCTGATCAACGCCGCCTACGAGGACCGGCTGACCGGCATCAACAATCGCGCCTTCTTCACGCACCTGGTCGATTCGCGCAATACCGCCCGCTCGATCGAGGGGACGGCGATCCTGCTGTTCAATGTCGATCAGTTCCGCCGCATCAACGATAGCCTCGGCAGCGGCGCCGGCGACGCACTACTGATCGCCGTCGCCCGGCGGCTCGCTGGCAAGGTCAAGCCGCAGGACGCGCTGTCCCGGCTCGGCGCCGACGAGTTCGCGATCTGGCTGCAGGACGCGCGCGACCATCAGGCGGCGCTCGACATCGCCGAGCAGATGCTGAACGAGCTGTCGCCGCCTTATCCGCTGGGCGATGTCGAGATGCCCGTCGCCATCTCGATCGGCATCGCGGCACCCACGCTCGGTGACGCCGCCAGCGGCAGCGATCTCTTGCGCAATGCCAGGCTGGCGCTCGACCGGGCCAAGCTCCTGGGCGGGAGCCGGGCCGAGCTTTTCGACGAGGCGTTGCTGCGCGAGACCAACATGCGCCGGCGCCTGTCCAAGGATCTGGCCAATGCCGATCGCCTCGGCCAGATCTTTTTCGAGTACCAGCCGGTGGTGACGCTCGAGCCCGACGGCGCCAACCGGATCACCGGCTTCGAGACGCTGATGCGCTGGCGCCATCCGGAGCTGGGTCTCATCCCGCCGGCGCGCTTCATTCCGATCGCCGAGGAGACCGGCCTGATCGGCCCGCTCGGCATCTTCGCCATCGAGAGTGCCGCGCGCGAGGTCCGGCGCTGGATCGATCTCGGCATCGTGCCGGACGCGTTCGCCGTGGCGGTGAACCTGTCGACGCGCCAGATCTCGGATCGGGGCGGCGTCATGCGCCTCCACGCGCTGCTCGACCGCCTGCCGGTGCCGCTCAGCTGCCTCAAGCTGGAGATCACGGAAAGCGTGCTGATGAGCGATCCGGAAGCGATGGCGACGATCCTGCAGGCGCTCAGGGAGCGGGGCGTGGAATTGTCGCTCGACGATTTCGGCACCGGCTATTCCTCGCTGAGCTACCTCCATCGCTTTCCGCTCGACGTGCTCAAGATCGACCGCTCCTTCGTCAGCCGCATGCTGAACTCGCCCGAGGCTTTCCGGCTGATCCGCTCGATCATCGAGCTCGGGCACGATCTCGGCCTCAAGGTCGTCGCCGAAGGCGTCGAATCGGGCGAGGAGGCGGAGCGGCTCCGGGCGCTCAATTGCGATCAGGCTCAAGGCTATTTCTTCTCGCGCCCGGTTCCTTGCGAGCAGGCTGAGGCGCTGTTGGCGAAGCGGGTGATCGGATGACGAGCCCGGAGCTGCAGCGGGCGAAGAAGGCGGGAACCACGGCCTTCGCGTTGATGGAGCAGCGGCAGATCTCGCCGACGCCGCAGAACTACATGGTCTGGTACAGCTACTGCTACGGCGCCAATCCGGGGCTGAAACGCGCCCTGGATATCCTGCTCAGCAACGGCCAGGAATTCACGCCCGAACTGTCGGCGGATCTGCACGAGCGCTTCTTCGGCTCCGACAAGCAGAGCGAATCGGTCCGGCAGATCAGTCAGCGGCTCGAGGGCTCGGTCAGGCGCGCGCTCAACATGCTGTCGAAGGCCGGCGACGATGCGCGGCACTACAATGAAACGCTGGGTGAAAGCGCCGCCAGCCTCGCGAATTCGGGCGAGGTCACCCGGGCCGCCGACATCATCCGAACGGTGATGCAGGATACCCAGGAGATGCTCCAGCGCAGCGATCATCTCGAGCGCCAGCTCGATAAATCGACGGCCGAGATCGGCGAGCTGCGCAAACAGATCGAGGATGTCAGCCGCGAGGCGCTGACCGACGCGCTGACCGGCATCGGCAATCGCAAGCTGTTCGATCAGCGGCTGAAGCAGATGATGACCGACGCGATCGAGGAGGGGACCGAGCTCGGCCTGCTCATGCTCGACATCGATTACTTCAAGAAATTCAACGACACTTACGGCCACCAGCTCGGCGACGAGGTGCTGCGGCTGGTGTCGCGCGCACTCGTCGACGGCATCAAGGGGCGCGATCTCGCCGCCCGTTACGGCGGCGAGGAATTCGCCATCCTGCTGCCGGGTACGCGCCTCGTCGATGCGGCGCGCGTGGCCGAGCTGTTGCGGGCCAGCATTTCCACCAAAGACCTGATCAAGCGCGATACCAAGGAGAAGCTGGGCTCGGTCACCATGTCGATCGGGGTCTCGGCGTTCCGTCTGGGCGAAGCGGCCCATCTCTTCATCGGGCGGGCCGATGCGGCGCTCTATCTGGCCAAGCAGTCGGGGCGCAATCGGGTCGTGACCGAGCTAGACATCGCCAATACCCGGGAAAGCCCGCCGCGCGTCAAGAGTGCGCCCGCCGCCAGCTAGGGCATCCTGCTCCGTCAGATCAAGCGGCACGACGAACCGACCTCCATGGCCGGACCTGGCCCGATGGCAGGCTGGCCTCAGCCGCCAGGGATAGAACAAGCACGCGCGCCGGATTTTCCATCGGCATGACGATGCCGTGCTCGCTCGCATGGCGGAATCCGAACCGCCCGTAATAGGGCTCGTCGCCGACCAGAAGCACGGTCCGATGGCCGAGCTCGGCGGCGCGGGCCAGGCTCGTGCGCATGAGCAGGCCGCCCAGCCCATCGCCGCGCCGATCCGCCCGGATGGCGATCGGGCCTAGCAGGAGCGCCGGCACGCGGCCGATCACGATCGGCCAGTAGCGGATCGTACCCACGATCTGGCCGCCCTCGCGGGCAATCATGCAAAGCGGCTCGATCCGTTCGATGCCCTGCCGATAGGAATAGGAGATCTTGGACCGCCGATTCGGGCCGAAGGCGGCGTCGAGAAGGGATTCGATGGCAGGCAGGTCGGTAGGCTGCTCAAGCGCTATGTCGATCATCGGGCTCTTTCTGAAAACAAGCGGGTCGGAAAGGTGTCCGCCTGTCGAGAGCCACGGCCGGTCAGCTATCGGCTGAACGCCTTTGCCCGCGCACAAGCGAACGGAGTCGGGACGCGGCGGCGCCGCGTCGCAAGCTCGTTCGTCGTCGTAGGATAGGCGTGTGCATGGGCACTCGGCTGATCGTTTCGGGCCAGCGCAACATGGGATCCGGGGCCGCCTCTGTCAAGCCTTTGATCTCACGTTTCATTCGGCCGTTTCCATTGCAACTATTCGGCGGCTCGACGCGTGTAATTGCCGCAATATAAGGCGGCGAATGACAAAGGTAGTATTCCGATGCCGTCCGCTTCGTTACAATGGCCTGAATTTACCAAAGTTACAGGGGACTGTTCCGTTGAAGCGAGTCATATCCAGCTTGATCGTCTCGTCGCTGACTCTTTCGCCGGCGCTCGCCAATGCCGCCTGCTTCACCGATACGGAGTGGCGGGCGGCTCATGTCCGCGTTCTGCAGACCGATCTGCAGGTAGCGGCGCTCGAATGCGCCAATGTCGAGGGCCATAGTTACACCAACGAGTACAACACCTTCATCGCGCGCATGAGCGACATGCTGGTGGTCGAGGCGAAGCGGCTCAAGGAACATTTCCAGCGGGCCTTCGGCGGCGCCTCGGGACGGGAGCTCGACACCTTCGTCACCAAGGTGGCGAACGACGCATCGGGCCGCAGCATGCAGGACATGTCGTTCTGCGCCAACTCGGCATCGCTGTTCCAGAACGCGCTGGCGATCGAGAAGCCGCAGCTCGAGCAGGCGGCGCTGGACTACGTCACCGATCACAGCGCCATCGGCGACGAGTGCCCGGCGGCGCCAGCGTCCAAGAAGAGCGCCAAGAAGGTCGCCGCGGCCGCACAGAAATAAACTCTCCCGGCTTCCTTACCGCCTAAGATAAAGCCCCAGCCCGTCCAGGGCTGGGGCTTTTTCGCATGCCGATCCAGGCAAATGAAAAGCGCGCCCGGATGACCGGGCGCGCCAATGTGCTTATGCGGTAAGCGGGGAAGCTTACTGCAGGTCGATCGTTGCGCGCCGGTTCTGCGGCTCGCGGACGCCGTCCTTGGTCGGAACCAGCAGGCCGGACTTGCCGACGCCGATCGTCGAGATCTCGTCGCCGGAGACGCCATCGGTCACGAGCTGCTTCTTGACCGAAGCGGCGCGACGTTCCGACAGGCCCTGATTGTACTTGTCCGAGCCGACCGTGTCGGTATGGCCGGTGACGGTCAGATGGGCGACATGGCCCGCCTTCACGGTATCGGCCGCGGCCTGGATGGTCTTGGCGGCGGCGGCGGTGATGTCCGACTTGTTGAAGTCGAAGAACACCTGGAACTCACGCGCCGGTTCGACCGGCGGAGCCGGCGGGGCCGGCGGCGGCGAGACGGGCGGCGGCGCCACAACCGGCGGGGCCGCTGCGGGCGGCTCGCCGAAATTGAAGCGCATCGTGGCCAGGATGTTGTGCGTGCCCAGATTGTAGGATGACCGGATGCTGCCATTGTTGGCGGCATTGCCCGGGACCGTGATCACCAAGTCGCTGGTGCCGATATAGCGATATTCCAGGCCGACATGGAAGCCCGGCGCCAGCGCATATTCCACACCGGCGATGGCTTGGTAGCCGAACACGGTGTCGTGCGTGTTGACGGGATTGAAGCCGACCCCGGTGGCGATACCGTCGACGCGGGCGCTGTCGAAGCCGAGACCGAAGCCCACATGCGGCGACCAGGGCGTGCCCGTGTCGAAATCATAGAGCAGGTTACCGAACACGGTCTGCTGAGTCGCCCGGCCGCTGTTCGAGTTGACGAACGCGCCGCCGCTCGACTGGGTGAAATTCCCGCTCGCATCGTTCTGGTGCCAGCCGAATTCGAGCTCTCCCCTGAGCCCGTTGCCGAAGCCCCAGCCGACCGCGCCGACGCCCAGGAAGCCGGTATCGAAATCCACATGAGTGTCAGTGGCGACACCCTTGGCCGTGATCGAATTCTCCCACGCGGGGCCGCCGCCTACCGAAATATAAGGACCATAGGTAGGGTCGTCCGCCAACGCCGCGGTCGACATCGAGCCGAGTAGCACCGCGGCGCATACACCGAGCTGATTCTTCATCGTTATTCCCCTCCACGCGACAAGCACATAAGTCCGAAGACCTTACAGACATCAGGCGCTAACTATTCAGTGAGTGTAGTGACGATAGCCACAACTTTCCGAACGAAAGCCGCCATTTCCGATAGCTGTGGCGCAAAATCCACGCTCATCGCCCCGCCGCGCCCCCGGAGGGGCGGTAATGCAGCATCATCCGTGCATTGGCGCCATCGGCCTCAACGCCAATACGGCGAAGGGCACGGGTCTTTGCTCGCCGGGGCGCTGCATTGGGTCGCACGATCGCGGCACAGTTGGAGGTTGGCATTCCGTGTCAACTTGCGCACCATGAGTTTCGTCCATCAGGGACAGCAGGGGAAGCAGATGCAGGGTCAGCAATTCAGGTTCGGTTACGCGCTTGCCGCGATCGTCGCCGGCGCAGCGCTCCTCGCGCCGCCGGTCGGGGCGGCGGAAGATGTCGCCGCCGTTGTGGCCAAGCGCCAGGCGGCGATGAAGGCGCTCGGCGCCAGCGTCAAGACGGTCAGCGAATATGCGCAGGGCAAGGCGGATCAGGCCGCCGCCATTGCCGCTTCGCAGAAAATCCAGGAGATCGGCAAGACCGTGCCTTCACTGTTCCCGCCCCATACCGGCCTGGAGGAATTGCCCGGCAAGAGCGGCGCCAAGCCCGAAATCTGGTCCGATCCGCAAAAGTTCAAGGATGCCGCGGCGGCGCTGGCGAGCGGAAGCGATGCGCTGGCCAAGGTCGTGGCCGCCGGCGACGTGGCCTCGACCGGCGCCAGCCTAAAGGCGCTCGGCCATGATGCCTGCGGGACCTGCCACGATACCTATCGGGTCAAGATTTGACGGTACGGGCCAGGTATCGGATCACCGCGGTCGCGGCGCTCGCCGCGGCCCTGGCGGGGTCCGCGGCTCGGGCCGCCGACCCCGACGCGGTCGCGCGCGGCGCCTATCTGGCGACCGCGGCCGGTTGCCCGACATGCCATACCGACGCCAAGGATAGCGGACCGGCACTGGCCGGCGGCCGGGCGCTGCAGACCCCGTTCGGCACTTTCTACACACCGAACATCAGCCCCGACCCGCAATTCGGCATCGGCAAATGGAGCGACGCCGATTTTCTGAGAGCGCTGCGCAAAGGCGTCTCACCTTCCGGCAGCGATTACTACCCGGCCTTTCCCTATACTTCCTTCACCTTGATGAAGGATGCCGACATTCTCGACATCAAGGCCTGGCTGTTCAGTCAACCGCCGGTGCCGAAGCCCAACCGCCCGCACGAGATCAGCTTTCCCTATTCGGTCCGGCTGCTGATGGTGCCGTGGAAGATCCTCTATTTCCGCGAAGGCTCGTTTCAGGGCAAGCCGGCGCAGTCGCCCGAATGGAATCGCGGCGCCTATCTGGTCAAGGCGGTCGCCCATTGCGCCGAATGCCATACGCCGCGGAACGCGCTGGGCGCGCTCGACAAGGGGCGCTGGCTCGCTGGCGTCGTCGACGGACCGGACGGGCTCAACGCGCCCGACATCACGCCTCATCCCGCAGCACTCGGCAAATGGAGCACGGCCGATGTCGAAGCCCTGCTCAAGGACGGCATCACGCCGGACGGTGATTTCGTCGGCAAGGGCATGAAGGAAGTGGTGGCCGAGACCTCGCAGCTCACGGCCGAGGATCTGCATGCGATCGGCGTCTATCTGAAGGCCGTCCCGCCGCAACCGCCACCGCCCAAGCACTAGAATACGATCGTACTCTAACTGTTTGAATAGAGCCGGATCGGGCAGGGCGGCGGGGTCAGATGCCGCCGAAAGGCTGCGGCTCGCTTGAGTGATAGCCCTGGGGCGGCGGGTAGCGCACCTGGATGCGGCGCCGGACATTGGCGGCATTCTCCGCGAACACAAGTATGCGCCGGCCGCGTGCCCATTCCGCCGCGATCGTGCCGGGCTTGGCGTCTTCGGTCGCGCCGTAGCGGACGATCACCAGCCAGGGTTGGTAGGAATTCTGAATAATCTGATCGAGCACGTAAACGGTCGTCGGCAGGCGGTGCTGGGTTTCATGCAGGCGCTGCCGCGCTTCGCGCAGCGAGGTTTCGGTCTGGTCGATCTCGGCCGAGATCTCCTCCAGATCCTGCTCGGCCCGCGCCCGATTCATCTCGGCGGCATTGTTCTCCGCATGCAGCGAGACGATCTGCTGCGCCAGCATCGCGGCCTGCTGGGGGATGGAGCCCAACCTGGTCTTCAGCCCTTCGAAGGCAACCCAGCTCATGATGCCGAACACGGCCGCGGCGACGAGCAGCAGGCCGATCCAATCCTCGCCGGGCATCTCAGGCGCCCGCCGCGGAGGTATGATCTATGCGTTCCGCGACGCGAACCGAGAAGCCGTCGGCTTGGCGGAAACGCTTCTCGACGACGGCCAGGGCCGCCGCCTGATTACGGTTCCAGGCGCGCGCCACGCGCGGGAGCTTCCACAGATTGCGCTCGGGGGCCGACAGGGTGGTCGAATCGAGGCTGTTCGGATGTCGGCTGATCAGGAAGTCGAAAGCGGCTTGCCCCGCATCCGTCCCGAACTCGAAAGTCAGTTCGAAGCTCTGTTTCGGCAGCCGCCCGATATCCTCCTCGATCTTGCGGAGTTCCACTCGCATGGCGGCGAGCTTGGCGGCAGCCTCATCTCGCCTTCCCAGCAATTCCCCGACGCCGTTCCGCTCCGCCGCGCGCTCGCCGCGCAGCTTCTTCGCCTCGTCCTGCGCAGCCTTCAGCCCATGCTGCCGTTCGGCCGCGCGCACCATGGGGGCGCCGGCCGTGACCAGACACAGGAAGCCGAGAAAGGCCAGCAGGAACGCCCCGATGGCAAAATCGAACATGCCTTCGTTCCGAACTCAAGGTGCCGTTGCCGAAAAAATCCGCCGGTGCATACGAAAGCAGCGACCCAGCGAGCTTACACCACGGCCCTTATCCGAAGGTTAGCGGGCGACGCCCCCGGCCGACTTTCTCAGCCCTGCACCTTCCAGGTACCGTCCGGCTGCTGGCAGGCGACGCCGTTGGCGGGGGTCTGCTGCCCATCGACGACAATCGTCTGCTGGAAGGACCGGCATTGCGTGCCGCCCTGCTGATAGGATTGCTGCGGCACGATCGTGCCGTAATTGCCGTTGTTGGGATTCTGCCATTGAACCGGCTGGCCCGAGGCGAAGGCGCGCTGGCTCGCCTGATTGGCATAGGCGAGATCGTTCTCGTCGATGCCGCGGCCGATCGCGTTGCCGGCGAAGGCGCCGAGGACGCCGCCCAGGATCGTCGTCGCGACTCGGCCGCCGCCCTTGCCGAACTGGTTGCCGATCAGCGCGCCGGCGCCGGCGCCCAACAGCGTGCCGCCGGTCGTGTTGTTGGCGCCGAAGGTGCCGGGCGGAGCGTAGCCCGGCTGACCTGGTCCCGGCGTGTAGCATCCCGTCAAAATCAGCATCGCACTGAGGGCGGCGAAGGCTGTCGGCTTCATGGCTCAATATCCGTTCGACTGTAAGGCTGGGAAGAATGTAGCAAGCGGCCCGACAACTTAAAGGCCCTTGCGCCGGTTCACGGAACCGTGACGCCGCCAAAATTAGAATGCGTGCGCGGGGAAGATCGGCTCACACGGCCTCGACCGCCGCCGTGAAGATATAGCCGGTTCCGCGGACCGTCTTGATCAGATTGGGGTTTTGCGGATCGTCCTCGAGCTTGCGGCGGAGCCGGCCGACCTGCACGTCGATCGTGCGGTCGAAGGGGCCCGCCTCGCGGTTGCGCGCCAGATCGAGCAGCCGGTCGCGGGTCAGTACCTGATTGGCGTTCGCCACGAAGGCGGCGAGCAGGTCGAACTCGCCGGTCGTCAGCCGTACCTCCTCGCCCGACGGCGAGAACAGCTCGCGGCTGGCGAGGTCGAGCTTCCAGCCATGAAACTGGGCGACGGCGGGGCGGTCGGAGCTCTTGATGTCGCCCGCAGAGGCTCGCCGCAGCACGCTCTTCACGCGCGCGAGCAGCTCGCGAAGATGAAACGGCTTGGGCAAATAGTCGTCGGCCCCCATTTCCAGGCCGATGATCCGGTCCAGGGTCTCGCCGCGTCCGGTCAGGATGATGATGCCGACATTGGAGTCGGATCGAAGCGCCCGGGCCAGGCTCAGCCCGTCCTCGCCGGGCAGCATGAGGTCGAGCAGCACGAGATCGATCTGCGCCTGCGCCATGACCTTGCGCATGCTGGCACCATCATGCGCGGTACTGACCTTAAAGCCTTCATCGGTGAGATAGCTACGAACCATCTCGCAAATGTCCTCGTGGTCGTCGACAATCAGAATGTGGTCAGTCGCTCTCATCGAACTCAGTCCGCCTTGGTTCCCGGCCCTCGTGGTCGATCCACTGTTCGAATTCCGAAGGTAAGACAAGTTCGGTTGCCGGACCAATCAGATAGTGGAGCAGATTACCACGAGCGGACCCCGTCGCCGATGCCGCGTCGCCCCCGCGCCAGCAGGAGCCGATCATATCATTCGCCGGTTGCGACGGCATACAGGGCAATTTAGCGCCCCGAGATGATCTCGCATTGTGAATTCCCAAAGTTCGTGCTCGCCTTGCGGGTTTCTCTGTGCCGCGTCACCCGGGAAGAAGCAAGTCGTATCAATCCTGTAAATCCTCCTTACCAGACGTTACAAAACATTACACTAAAATCCATTCCATGACATCGTCTGATTACATGCCTCCCATAAGCTCCGTCATAAGCGCTGGCCCTGGATTGCGACCGGCCGGCGCGCCAAATGGAGGCTATGCTATGTCGGACATGTTCCATCGCATCGAGCTCGAGATTCCCCGGCTGCGCCGTTATGCGCGCGCCTTGACCCGCGACGTGTCGGGTGCGGATGATCTGGTTCAGGATTGCCTTTCGCGCGCTCTGGCGAAGGTGCATCTGTGGCAGGAAGGAACCGATCTACGCGCCTGGCTCTTCACCATCCTTCACAATCAGTATGTCAACCATGTGCGCCGCGCGGTGCGCGAAGGCTCGTCGGTGGCGCTGAACGAGAGCGAGATCAATCTCACCACGGCGCCCGCCCAAGGCAAGAAGCTGGAGATCCGCGATATGGAGCGGGCTCTCGGGATGCTGCCGGAAGAGCAGCGCACCGTCATCCTGCTCGTCGGGCTCGAAGGCATGCGCTACGAGGAAGTGGCCGAGATTCTGGGCGTGCCGGTCGGCACCGTGCGTTCGCGCCTTTCGCGCGGCCGCGAGACGCTGCGTCAGCTCATGGACATCACCGTGATGGCCGATGGCGAAACGCCGCGCCGGGCCTCGCGACGCCGCACGCCCACTCGCTTCTCGTTCCAGACCTATATGCAATCGCGCGGCCGTCCGGCGCTCCAGCAGGCCGCCGCCCAAGCCCAAGCCTAAGTCTCGGGCGGCGAATCGGCGGCTCCGGGCCGCCGATTCGCCGCGTCGGTCACGGTTACTGTCAGCAATGGGTTGCCAGACGGCCGAGACCGTCGAGCAGCCCTTCCCACCAACCCCCCAGCTGCCGCAAATGTTCCACCAGCGCCTGCCCATGCAGGGCCGGGTGGTCCGGCGGCAGCTTTTCCCACCCCCGGTGCTCGACGATCACCCGCGTGCCGCCGGGCACGGGGCGGAACCGAACCTCGACCTCCGTCGCCTGTCCGGGAAGATAGTTGGTCGCGCGCCATTCGATGATCAGCAGCCGGCCGGGCTCCCAGGCCAGGATGCGGCCGACCTCATGAAAATCGCCCTCGCCGTAATGCTCGACCAGCCTGCCGCCGAGGCCGGGCTCGAAACGAAGCTCGCCCGACCGCTTGCCGCGGAAACGGTAGGCCGGCGAGCGGCGCCACCATCGGTCGATCTCGCCGGTGAAGAGCTCGAAGGCGCGCTCGGGCGAGACGGCGATGGTGACCGCGACCGTGGCGCTGGCGCTCATCCTTGCCCTCGCTCGGCCGCCTCGGCATAGCGCTTGAACGAATCGAGCTGATCGCTCCACAGCGCCTGAACCGTCTCGAGCCACGCCTGCAACTGCTCGAAAGGCTGTGGCCGAAGCTGGTAGAGCCGCACGCGCGCATCCTCGTCGAGCCGCGCCTCCTCGATCAGGCGGCTCGTCCGCAGCACGCGCAGATGCTTGCTCATCAGCGGCGCGCCCATATCGAAGGCGGCGGCGAGTTCGCCCGCCCGATACGGCCGCGCGCGCAGCAGATCGATCATCTGCCGCCGCGTCGGATCGGCGAGCGCGGCCAGGATATGGTCGAGCTCCGCTCCTGTTGCCGTCACGGCTTCATGTCGACGATGAGTCCGGTCGCCGCATTCATCTCTTCCGTCGAGACGTCGCGGATATGTTGGCTGAAGGTCCAGTGATGTCCTTCCCCGTCGAGGGCGCGATAGATCCGGTCGCCATAGAACTGATCGGAGGGCTCGGCCACGATCTTGGCGCCGGCTTGCCTGGCTTGGGCGCAATGAGCCGCGACGTCTTCGACCTGGAGATGGATATTCTGGGTGTTGGCGCCCCCCAAGGTTTTGGGGCTCTTGGCGAATTCGGACCAGCCGCCCGGGCCGAGCATGATCCGCCCGTCCTTGTGGCTCATCTCGGCATGCACCACGGCGCCCTTCTCGTCGGTGACGCGCAGATTGGTTTCCAGCCCGAACGCGCTTTCGAGGAAGTCGAGGGCGGCGGCGACATCCTCATAATACAAGGCGGAGGTGACAGGGGGGCGGACCGGCATGACAAATCTCCTTGTCGATTTGGAAAATATTTCCATATTCGTGAACTATTATCAAGCCCGTTCCGCGCCCCTATAGTCCTCTTCGGGGTTTTTCACGGGCGAGGGCGGACATGCGGGTCTTACTGGGTTTGGCGGCTTTGGCCGCGCTGATGCCGGCGGCGCGTGCCGACGAGATCGGCAGCTTCAAGAATGATTGGACCGGCAACCGCATCGTGGTCGAGGCGATCTCCGATCCGAAGGTGCAGGGCGTCACCTGCCATCTCACCCATTTCGACCGCAGCGTCATCGACCGGCTGAGCAAGGGCAACTGGTTCGAGGATCCGTCGAACTCCTCGATCTCCTGCCGCCAGACCGGACCGATCACGGTGGGGTCGATCGATGCCGGCGATGCGGGCGAGGAGGTCTTTTCCGAGCGCGCCAGCCTGGTGTTCAAATCGATAGCGATCCGCCGGATCTACGACCGCAAGAACGATACGCTGATCTATGTCGCCTATGCCCGCCAGGTGAAGGATGCCAGCGCCAAGATGGCGATCACCACCGTGCCGCTCGGCCTCGCCGGCGCCACCTGGACCGGCAAGAAGCCGCAATGACCGATCTCGACCAACTCGACACGCCCTCGCTGCTGCTCGACGAGGATCGGATGGCGCGCAATGCCGATCGGCTGAACCAGCGCATGGCGGCGCTCGGCGTCACGCTCCGGCCGCATCTCAAGACGGCGAAATCGGTCGAGGTCGCGCGCCGAATCCTCGGTGATCCGGCGCGGCCGGCTACGGTCTCGACGCTGAAGGAGGCCGAGATCTTCGCGGCGGCCGGCATGTGTGATCTGCTCTACACGATGGGTATGGCACCGTCCAAGCTCGACCGTGCCGTGGCGCTGCGCCGACGGGGAGCGGATCTCAAGCTGGTGGTCGACAGCGTCGAGGCGGCCGAGGCCGTGGCCGCGCACGCCCGGGTGGAGGATGACCCGATCCCGGTGCTGATTGAGATCGATTCGGACGATCACCGCGCAGGGGTCAAGCCCGAGGCGGCGGAACGGCTCGTCGCGATCGGCCGGGCGCTCGAGGCCGGGGCCGCGCTCGGCGGTGTCATGACCCATGCCGGCGCCTCCTACGACGCGCGCGGCGAGGCCGCGCTCGTCGCCATGGCCGAGCAGGAGCGGGCTGCCGCGGTCACGGCCGCCGGGGTGCTTCGGGCGGCCGGGCTGCCTTGCCCGATCGTCAGCGTCGGCTCGACGCCGACCGCGCATTTCGCGAAATCGCTCGACGGCGTCACCGAGGTCCGGGCCGGTGTCTATATGTTCTTCGACCTGGTCATGGCCGGCATCGGCGTCTGCTCGCTCGACGACATTGCGCTGAGCGTGCTCGCCACGGTCATCGGCCATCAGCGCGACAAGGGCTGGATACTGGTCGATGCCGGCTGGATGGCGATGTCGCGCGATCGCGGCACGGCCAAGCAGCCGGTCGATCAGGGCTATGGCGTCGCCTGCGATCTCGATCTCAAACCCTATGCCGACCTGATCATGGTCGATGCCAATCAGGAGCATGGGTTGCTGGCGATCCGGCCGGGCGGCACGGCGGCACTCCCCGATCTGCCGCTTGGCGCGCGCGTGCGCATCCTGCCCAATCATGCCTGCGCCACCGGCGCCCAGCATGATTGCTACGAGGTAGTGGGGTCGGGGGCGCGCCAGGTGCGCGCGACCTGGCCGCGTTTCAATGGTTGGTGAGCGGCATGACGGATCACGTTGAAATCATCGTCGCCGGCGCCGGTGTCGTCGGCCTCGCCGTGGCGCGGGCGCTGGCCCGGCTCGGGCGCGAGGTGCTGGTGCTCGATGCGGCCGAGGGCATCGGCACCGAGACCTCCTCGCGCAACAGCGAGGTCGTCCATGCCGGGATCTATTATCCGCAAGGCAGCCTGAAGGCGGCCTTATGCGTGGCCGGGCGCGAGCGCCTCTACGGCTTCTGCGCCGAGCATGGCGTGCCGGTGCGGCGGCTGGGCAAGCTCATCGTCGCCACCAGCGAGGCCGAGAACAAGCTGCTCGAAGGCGTCGCTCGCCGTGCCGCCGCCAACGGCGTCGGCGATCTGCGCTGGCTCGAGGCCAGGGAGGCGCAGGCGATGGAGCCGGCGCTCAATTGCACGGCCGCCCTGCTGTCGCCCTCGACCGGCATCGTCGACAGCCATGCGCTGATGTTGGCCTATCAGGGCGATGCCGAGGCGGCGGGGGCACTCTTCGCCTTCCATGCGCCGATCGAGCGCGGCAGCGCCACCGGCCGCGGTGTGGCACTCGAGATCGGCGGTGAGGAGCCGTTCGAGCTCACCTGCGACTGGTTCGTCAACAGCGCCGGCCTCAACGCCGTCACCGTCGCCAACCGCATCGAGGGCGTGCCGAGCCAGACGGTGCCCAAAGCCTATCTGTGCAAGGGCTCTTACTATTCACTGACCGGGCGGGCGCCTTTCTCCCATCTCATCTACCCGACGCCCGAGCATGCCGGGCTCGGCGTCCATCTGACGCTCGATCTGGGCGGCCAGGCCCGTTTCGGCCCGGATACGGAATGGGTCGATCATATCGACTATAATGTCGATATCGCGCGGGCTGCGGGCTTCTATGCCGCGATCCGGCGCTACTGGCCGGCGCTGCCGGACGGCGCGTTGCAGCCGGGCTATTCCGGCATGCGGCCCAAGATCAGCGGACCCGGCGAGCCGGCCGCCGATTTCCGCATCGATGGGCCGGCGGCGCATGGCGTGCCCGGCCTCGTCAATCTGTTCGGGATCGAATCGCCAGGCCTGACCGCCTCGCTCGCGATCGCCGGCGAGGTGGCGGCGATCGTCGAGCAGGGACGGTAGGAGCGGGTTCAGCTCTTGGGCAGGTGCGCCAGGTAGTAGGCCAGATCGGCGATCTGATCGTCGCTGATCGGGGCCACCACTTCCGACATGGTGCCGTCATAGCCCTGGCGGGTGTTGTTCTTGTACTCGCGCAGCGTCTTGGCGAGGTAGTCCTCGCGCTGGTCGGCGATGCGCGGAATATTGTCCCGGCCCGAGAAATCCGCATTGTGGCAGGAATTGCAGTGGAATTGCTGCGTCATCGCCTGCGCGCGCTGCATGCGGGCGGCGTCCGGCGCGTCGGCCGGTGGATTGGGCTTCGGCAAGGTGCCGAGATAGTCCGAGAAGGTCCTGAGATCGTCGTCGGTGAAATCCTTGGCGATCTCGTTCATGGGCTCGAAGGTTCTGAGCTTCTCGCGGAACATGAAGAGCTGGATCAGGGAGTAGCCGGGCTGCTGCGCGCCGAGCGAGGGAATGTTCTCCGTCTGGGATTGCCCGTTATCGCCATGGCAGGCGGTGCATTGGGCCGCGCGCTCCTGAATGGTTTCCGCCGCCGTGGCGGGCAGGGCTGCACAGAGCAGGGCTAGAACGGCGAATTTGGCGCGCATCGATCTTTCCGCGGGTTGCTTCGGGGGATAGGGGTCAAGGATCGGAAAGGAGGCCGGACGGAGCCCCGCCCGGCCTCTCGAGTCAGCGCTTAGTGGGCGGCGACTTTCTTTCCGTAGGTGACGCGATAGACGGCACCGTTCCAATCGTCCGAGACGAGCAGCGAGCCATCCTTCATGGGCTGCACATCGACCGGACGGCCGAGATAGTTGTTGTTGTCGATGAAGCCGGTCAGGAACGGCTTGACCGATTTCACGGTGCCGTCCTTGTTCAGCGTCACAGCGACGACATCGCCGCCGAGCTTCTTCGTCCGGTTCCACGAGCCGTGGCGGGCGATGAAGATGACGTTCTTATATTCCTTGGGGAACATGCTGCCGGTGTAGAAGCGCATGCCCAGCGATGCGGTGTGCGCGCCCAGCAATCCGGCCGGCGGGGTGAAGTCGCTGCAGGAATGACCCCAGCCGAAATCCGGGTCGGAGATGTTGCCCTGATAGCAATAGGGCGCGCCGAAATCCTCGCCGACCTTGGTGAGGCGGTTGAGCTTGTCCTCGGGCACGTCCTCGGACACCCAGTCGCGGCCATTGTCGGTGAAGTAGAACTGCTTGTTCTCGGGATTCCAGTCGAAGCCCACCGAATTGCGCACGCCCAGCGCGATCACCTCGGCGCCGGTGCCGTCGAGATTCATGCGGCGGATCTGGCCGTGGGCCGAATCATGCAGCACGTTGTTGCCGGGCTGGCCGACCGGGACATAGAGCTTGTTGTCCGGGCCGATGGAGATGAACTTCCAGCCATGGGCCTCGTCCTTCGGCAGATCGGTGTAGAACACCGTCGGCTTCGGCGGGTTGTCGAGCTGGCTCTCGATATTGTCGATCTTGGAGATCTGCGACAGCTCGGCGATGTAGAGCGTGCCGTCATGGAAGGCGACACCGTTCGGCCGATGCAGGCCGGAGGCGACGATCTTCACCTCATGCTTGTCGGCGGTGACGGCATAGACCTTGTCGACCGTGCGGCTGCCGACGAACAGCGTGCCCTTGTCGCTCAGCCGGATCTCGCGGGCGTTGGCCATGCCCGACGCATAGACCTCGACATTGAAGCCCGGCGGCGCCTTGAGCTTGGCAGTCGGCAGCTTGTCGGCGGCGGTGGCGATCGGCGGGCCGGAAACGGGGGCGAGCTTGGCGGCCTCGGAATTGTCGGGCCGGCCGATCAGCGGCGAGCCGGGCGGCAGGGCCGGGGCGGCCGGTGCTGCGGCCGGGGTCGCCGGCACTGGGGCGGGCGGCTGCTGGGCAACGGCGTCGAAGGCGAACAGGCTGAAGACGGCGCTGGCGAGCAGCCCGCGCCGCAGGGCGGATGAGGAAACCATACTGACGTTCTCCCAGTTCGAAGGTCGTTTGGGCACGCACGGCTAACGCTGCGGGCGTGTTCCACATCGCCACTTTGGAATATCCCAACGCCGCTGGACAACCGCCAATATTCCGATGGCAGGGCCGCGACGGAATGTCTCGGGAGGGTGCGGGCCGAACGCCTATCCCTTTGTCGCCAAAACCGTTTCGAGCTGATCCATCAGCCGGTCCATGCGCTTGACCAGCGCCCGGTAGGGTTCCGGGGTCGCCATGTCGAGGCCGGCCTGCTTGACCACCGGATAGGGATCGTCGGCATAGCCGGCCTTGAGCATGTCGAGATACCGGTCGCGGAACTCGGTGTCGCCGCGCTCGATGCCGTCGGCGAAATAGGCGGCCGCCGCGATCGAGGTAGCGTACTGATAGACGTAGAAATCATTGTAGAAATGCGGGATGTAGGCCCATTCCACGGCGAACAGATCGTCGATTTTGACGCCGTCCTGCCCGTCGCCGTAATAGCGCTTGAGCAGGTCGAGATAGAGCTTGCTCAGGCTCTCGCCGGTGACGCTGTCGCCGCGCTCGGAGGCCTCGTGGGCGGCCAGTTCGAACTCGGCGAGCATGGCCTGGCGGAAATAGGTCGCGCGCAGCAGCTCCAGCTCCTGGCTCAGCGCAAAGATCTTCGCCGAGCGGCTGGCGCTGGCGGCGATGACGTGATCCGCCAGCAGCATTTCGTTGGTCGTCGACGGAATCTCCGCCGTGAAGATCTTGTAATGCGAATTCTCGAAGGGCTGGGCGCGGTCGGCCAGCACCGTATGCATCGCATGGCCCCATTCATGGGCCACGGTCGAGACGCTCTCGTAATTGCCGCTGAAGCTCAGCAGCACATAGGGATGCACGTCATAGGCCGCCCCTTGCATAAAGGCGCCGGCCTCCTTGCCGGGCTGGACGCGCGAATGCATGGCGTGGCTGGCGAAGCCCGCGGCCAGATCGGTGTGATATTGCTCGCCCAGCGGCTTCACCGCTTCGAGCACGAGCTGCTCGGCTTCGTCCAATTTGTAGGTCTTGGTGGATTTCGCCAGCGGCACATACATGTCCCAATAGCGTTCGTCGGGCAGGTTCAACAACCGCTTGCGGATGGCCAGGTAGCGATGCAGCGTCGGCAGGCCGGCATTGGTCTCCTGCACCAGGGTCCGGTAGACGGTCTCGGGTACGGCGGTGTTGCCGAGCGCATAACTCAGCCCGTTCGGATATTTGCGCGCCTTGGCCTCGAAGGTCGTGCCGTTGAGATGGGCGGCCAAGGTGGCGCCGAGCGTCTTCTGGTAGCGGTTCATCTCTTTCCAGAAGGTCTCGAAGACCAGCTGGCGCACGGCGCGGTCGGCATCGTCGCGATGGGCGACATAGCCTTCGGGGTCGAGCCGCACATCCTGGCCGCGGATCTTGACGGTCGGCCACGGAATCTCTGCATTCGACAGCAGCGAATAGATGTGGCCCGGCTGATCGAGCACGTCCCCGGCGCCGGCGAGCAGCGCCTCGCCTTCCGGCGTCAGCGTATGGTCCGCCATGCGCAGGATGTTCCGGAGCTCGTGGCCATGCTTGGCGAGGCCCGGCTCGGCGGCGATGAAGCCGTTCACCCGCTCGGCGCCGATCGCGATGATTTCCGGCCGCAGGAACGAGGTCGCCTCGTCGAACTTGTTCCCGAGCGCGCTGGCGAGCTGCGCGCGCGCCTGGTTGTCGCTGATGCGCGTATCCTCGTCGGCCTTGAGATGGGCATAGGCCGACAGCCGATCGAGCCGCTTGCGCACGGACGAGATCCGGTCGAGAGCGGCCAGCAGCGAGCCGGCGTCACGCCCGAGCGTGCCCTTCAGCGCGGTGAGCCCGCCCAGGTCGGATTCGAGAGAGGCCTTCTCGGCTTGCCAGGCGGCATCGTCCGGATAGAGCGGGCGCAGATCCCAGACATCCGCCGGCACCTCGCCGGCCGGAAGATTGGCCGACCGCGCCGACAGCGGTTGCATCGCAAGCAGGCCGGCCGAGACGAGCAGGGCCAAGCGGGAAATCATCATGGGGCGGGATACCTAAGGAGAGTGGGCGCGGACACGATAGCCAGCCCCGTCCGCTCCCGCCCCTAAACTTTTTGTAATATAGGCTCGACCCTAAACCGACCGGATGGCGCCGCCGTCGATCCGGATCATCGAGCCGGTGACGTAGCTCGCCTGCTCGCTGGCGAGGAAGGCCGCGACCGCGCCGAACTCGGCGATCGTGCCGTAGCGTCCGACCGGTATCTCGGCGGCGGCGCGTTCGGCGACCTCGGCCTCGCTCTTGCCGGTGCGACCGGCGATGGTCCGGTCGAGCTGGGCCACGCGCTCGGTCGAGATCCGGCCGGGTAGCAGCATATTGACGGTGATGCCGTCGCGTCCGACCTCGCCGGCCAGGGTCTTGGACCAGCCGACCAGGGCCGAGCGCAGCGTGTTCGACATGCCGATCGCCGCGATCGGCTGGATCACGCCCGACGAGGCCACGGTCATGATCCGGCCCCAGCGTCGCGTGCGCATGCCGGGCAAGGCGAGATCGGTCAGGCCGATGATGTTGAGCACCATCATCTCGAACTGTTTCACCCAGCCGTCGCGCTCGAGCCCGGCCACGTTGGACGGTGGCGGCCCGCCGGAATTGTTGATCAGGATATCGATACCGCCGAGTTCGCTCTCGGCCCGGCGGAACGCCGTCTCGATGGCGCCCCGGTCGGCGAGATCGGCCGCGATGGCGAGCGCCCTGCCGCCCGTGGCACGGATCTCGGCGGCGGCTTGATCGAGTGCGGCTTGTTGCCGCGATACCAGCGCCACGGCGACCCCTTCGGCGGCCAGCGCGTCGGCGATGCCGCGCCCGATGCCGCGGCCGCCGCCCATTACCAGGGCCTGCTTGCCCGTCAGTCCCAAATCCATCGCTCAACCTCCACTGTCCGGCTTCGAGAGATTTTACTGTCCGCGAGGGCATAAGCAGCACGCCGCAAACGTCTCTGCAATAGTCACTGGCCTGATGCGATCTATCATGCTTGATAATCGTTGGGCAGATGCTGGCGGAGGAGGGTCATGGTTTCCGCGGCGAAATCGATCGGGGCGGTGCTCGTAGCTGCGGGGCTGGTCTTGGCATTGCCCGCCGCGGCGGACGGTCAATGCGCACTCGTTGCCAAGGCGTCGCTGCCGGTTCTGCCGGGCATCGACGCCGTGACGGTGATCCCGACCCATATCGACGACAAGGCGACGTGGATGATGATCGACACCGGCGCCATCCGCAGCATGGTGCAGGGCCATGCCGCCGATCAGATGGGGTTTGCGCGCGAGGCGCTCGATAGCAATTTGAACACGGCGCAAAGCCTCACCACCACGCCGGCGCCGGTTGTCGCCGGCCGCAGCCGGCGTGGTGGCGGCGGCGGCGTTGCCGTTCAGCCGTCGCCGTCGCCGCAGATCAACACGGACGAGATCGCGTTGCTCAACCGGCGCCAGATCGAGGCCTTCTCCGTCTACGGGCTCGGCGGCAAGCCGATCCGGGAGCAGACGCGCGGCCATGCCGTGCGGCTGGGGGCGCTCGGCTTCACCGACGCGTCCTTCCTCATCATTCCGGATATCCTGGGCGAGAAGTCCGAGGTTGCCGGCATGATCGGCATGGATCTACTGCGCGATTACGATATCGAGTTCGATATGGCCGGCCATTTCGTCAATTTGTTCAGCCCCGACCATTGCGCCGGCAACGTCGTCTATTGGGCCAAGGAATATCTGAGCACGCCGATCGAGGTGAACCGCGACGGCCAGGTGCTGCTCGATGTGAAGCTCGACGGCAAGACCGTCCGGGCTCTCCTCGACACCGGCTCCAGCGAGACCACCCTCGATCAGGCCGTGGCGAGCTGGCGGTTCGACGTGACGCCAGAGACCGAAGGGGTGACCAAGGTCGGCGACACGCGTGCCGCCGACGGTTCGGTTCTCACCTCCTACGAATATCAATTCAAGTCGTTGGAGATCGTCGGCATCACCTTCCACGATCCGGCACTGCGTCTCGTGCCGACGCGGCGGCCTTCCGCCGATCGAGGTTTCAGCTTGCGGGAAAGGGTCGCGGACGACGGGCCCGATATCATCCTGGGGATGAGCCAGTTGCGCCGGCTGCGGATCTATCTGGCGCTGCGCGAAGGCATGCTCTACGTGACGCCCGCCACGGCGTCGGTCGCAACGCCGGTAAGCAAGGCCGGGTAGCGCCGATGCCCGCCGTCAGCACTTCTCTCCCGGTTACCATCGTAATGCCGTGCTTGCGGATGTAACCCTATTTCTCTGACTGTCTCGCTATACATTTCGTACTATCGATTTTGGCGCGATTTCTCGCGCGTACGGGCGAATATTTTAGGATCTGTCATGATCGACGCTGAGGTCGTTGAGTCCAATACTCAATTCATTTCTATGTGGCGGGTGCTTGCCGGCGATCGGCCGGGCGCCGAGTTGATCGATCGAGCGGGCCTGGCGATCCGTTGGGCCGATAGCCCGTTCGTCTTTTGGAACGCGATCTTTCTAACGACGCCGGTTTCGGAGGCGGCGACGCTCGCAGACCGGCTGGCGGCCGCGGCGGCCTATATGCGGACAAGGCGGCAGGCGGGTCTCATCTTCATTTCCGAAGATTATGTCGCGGGGCCGGCAAAGTGGGAATTCGACGTGATCCTGGCGAAGGAGAAGCTCGAATTCGCGCTTAATGTGAGAGGCATGGTCGGCGACATCCTGCCTTTCCCTTCTCCCGTGCAATCCACGCTTCGCTTCGTCCGGGTCGCCGACGAAACGACCTTGCGCGACTATGCCGATCTCAACAGCGAAGGCTACGGCTTCTCCCTGGAAGCGGGCAGGGCCGGCCTCGCCGGTTCGAAATTCTGGAAGGAAACCGCCTATGCCTATGTCGGCTATGAGGACGACGAGCCCGTCTCGGCGGCGGCGGCGATCGTGAATGACGGGCTGCTTTTCCTGGCCCTGGTCGCGACCAAGCCGACGGCGCAGCGGAAGGGATATGGCGAAGCGACCGTCCGATACGCCCTGCAGGCAGCCCATGAGGCGACGGGGCTGAGTCGCACGCTTCTGCATGCGACCGACGCGGGCTTCCCGGTCTATCGCCGCATCGGCTATCACTTCACGACGAAGTTCCTGACTTACCGGCTCGCGCCGTAGCGTCCTGCGTCAGGAGAACAGCCTGGTCAGCGCCTCGAGCGCCGGCCCGTCCGGGCGGGCCAGGTTCTCCAGCACGGTGAAATGATCGTGCCCGGGCGCCGGGATGAGTGTAACGGCTTCGCCGGCCGCCCTTGCCGCCGCGGCGTAATCCTCGGTCTGGCGAATGAGCTCGGGCAGCTCGATGCCGCCCACCGTCAGCAGCAGGCGGGCGCCGGTCCTGATATGGCGGATCGGACTGAACGCCGCGACTTCCGCCGCATCGAGACGCAGCTTGTCGTTGAGATAATTGAGGCTGATCGGCTCCAGCTCGTAGAGGCCGCTGATGCCGAGCACGGCCGAGACGGCCCGATGGCCGCGATGCGAAGCGGCCAGATGACCGCCGGCGGAATGGCCGGCGAGGCACAGCGGGCCGCGAGCGGCGCCGAGCGACGGCAGCTTCGCCGCAAGGAAGTCGAGCGCATGGCCGATCTCGCCGACGATCTCGGTCATGCGCGCGGCCGGCGCCAGCGTGTATTCGACGAGGGCCGTGTTGAAGCCGCGCGCCACCGGCCCCTCGGCGACGAAGGAGAAATCCTCCTTGTCGCGCGCCTGCCAATAGCCGCCATGGATGAAGACAAGGGTGGGCGCATGCGGTGCCGCAGCGGGGAACCAGTCGATGCGCTGACGCTCTCCCGGCCCGTAGCGAAGGTCGCGCTCGCCGCCGAGCGTGGCACGGGCCTTTTCACTGCGTTGCAGCCAATCCGCGACCTTGTCGGCCACGTCCGGCACGGCGGCGCTGTTATTGTAGGCGGCGTCCAGCGCCGCCCGATCCATGCCGCGATAGAGTTCCATCCGATCCTGCTCCGCTCGTCACGCAGTCGATACGATGCGACGACACTATGTCATCCCTTCGATCGATCGCGGAAGAGCGGGCAGGCCGGGGATGCAAATCCGGACTATATGTAGCCGACGACCGCCAGCACGATGAGGATGAGCAGAACGAGGCCTAGCCCGCCGCTCGGATAATAGCCCCAGCCGGCGCTGTACGGCCAACTCGGCAGTGCGCCGACAAGCAATATGATAAGGATTATCAGCAGAATCAGGCGCACGATCTTGCTCCTTGCGATGGTGCCACTCTCGGCACGTGGCGAAGCTTGAACGGGATCGGGGCTGGATACGTTCCCGGCGGCACCGGGTTGGGGAGAGAGTTTGTGGCGACGGAGAAAATCGGTGCGATTACGGATCATGGCGGTGCCGTCGATCGTGCGATGGCACGCTTCGGCGCGGGCTCGGACTGGCTCGATCTCTCGACCGGGATCAATCCCTGGTCCTACCCCGTTCCGCCCGTGCCGGCGCGGGCCTGGCAGGCGCTGCCGGACCTGGCGGCGCTCGACCGGCTGAAGCGGGCCGCCCGCCTTTGCTACGGGGCGCCGGTATCGGCGCCGGTGGCGGCCGCACCCGGCTCGCAGGCGCTGATCCAGCTGCTGCCGCGCCTGCTCCAGCCGGCGCGCATCGCCGTCGTCGGGCCGACCTATGCCGAGCATGAACTGTGCTGGCGACTGGCCGGCCATCGGGTGAGCGTGGTCTCGACGCCGGACGAGGCGATGGCGACAGCGGCATCGGTGCTGGTCGTCGTCAATCCCAACAATCCCGATGGCAGGCGATTCGAGCCGCTCGTCCTGGCCGACCTCGCCGAGACGATGGCCGCGCGCGGCGGGTTGCTCGTGATCGACGAGGCCTTCGCCGATGTGGCGCCCGAGGTCAGCCTCGTGCCGGAAGCGGGCCGGCCGGGCCTCGTCATCCTGCGTTCCTTCGGCAAGTTTTTCGGGCTGGCCGGGCTCAGGCTCGGCTTCGGCTTCGGCCAGGCCGATCTGATCGAGCGGCTGGAGGCGGCGCTCGGCCCCTGGGCCGTCGCCGGCCCGGCAATCGAGATCGGTGCTAAGGGCCTTGCCGACCGCGCCTGGATCGCGGCCATGCGGACCCGGCTCACCGCGGCGGCGTCCTCGCTCGACGCGCTGTTGTCCGCGCACGGGCTGGAGCCGCTCGGCGGAACCGATCTTTATCGGTTGGTGCGCACCGGCCGGGCCGCCGCCATTCATGACGCGCTCGGGCGGCAGCACATCCTCGTGCGGAATTTCACGGCCTATCCCGATCGGCTCCGTTTCGGCCTGCCGGCGGACGAGGCGGCGTCGGCGCGGCTCGATCGCGCCTTAGTATTACGGGCGTAATTCTTTTAAGCCGATTTGGACATGCTCTCGTAATTGCATCGGCCCACCTTCCGTTCCGATTTAGAACGAAGGACGGTCGATGAAGCTCAGCTATGACTATGTGATCATCGGTGCCGGCTCCGCCGGCTGCGTGCTGGCCGCGCGGCTCAGCGAGGATCCGGATGTCCGCGTGGCGCTGATCGAGGCGGGAGGCGTCGACAGTGCCGCCGAGATCGGCCTGCCCGTCGCCTTTCCGACACTGTTCAAGAGCAAGTTCGATTGGGATTTCGCGACCGAGCCCGAACCGGCGCTCGGCGGCCGCCGCGTCTATCTCCCGCGCGGCAAGATGCTGGGCGGCAGTTCTTCAATGAATGCCATGATCTATATCCGCGGCAATCCGGCGGATTTCGACGGCTGGGCGGAAGATGGCGCGCTGGGCTGGTCCTATCGGGACCTGCTGCCCTATTTCATCAAGGCAGAGGGCAATGAGCGCGGCGAGGCGCAATTGCACGGCAGGCTCGGTCCGCTCACCGTCAGCGACGGAAGGTCGATGCATCCGTTGGCCGATCGCTTCGTCCAGGCCGGCATCGAAGCAGGATATCCTCGCAATGATGATTTCAACGGGCCCTCGCAGCTCGGGGTCGGCCGCTATCAGGTGACCCAGCGCGACGGCGCCCGCTGCAGCGCCGCGCGGGCCTATCTCCATCCGGCGCGCGAGCGGCCCAATCTCCATGTCTTCACGGATGCGTTGGTAATCCGGCTGATGCTGGACGGCATGCGCGCGACCGGTGCCGCGATCCTGCATGAGGGGGCCGAGCAGGTCCTATGGGCCGAGCGCGAGACTATCCTCAGCGCCGGTGCCTACGGTTCGCCGCAGATCCTGATGCTGTCCGGCATCGGCCGACCGGCGGCACTGGCACCGTTCGGCATCGCCACGGTGATGGATCTGCCGGTCGGTGAAAATCTGCAGGACCACGCCGCAGCCCTTCTCAATTATCTGACCGACGAGCCGACCTTGTTCACCGCCGGAACGCCGGAGAACCTGGCGCTCTACCAGGCCGAGCAGCGCGGTCCGCTGAGCTCGAACATCGCCGAAGGCGGCGGCTTCATGACGACGCGGCCGGGGTCCGACGTGCCGGATATTCAGTTGCACATGGCGCCGGTGCTGTTGGCCGACGAAGGTTTGGCGCCGCCTACCGTCCACGCTTTCGATTTCGGTCCCTGCGTGCTGAAGCCGACGAGCCGGGGCAAGGTCTCGCTGCGTTCGGCCCGACCTGATGCCAAGCCCCGAATCGTCCATAATTTCCTGACGACGCGGGAAGACCGGGAGACCATGATCGAGGGCGTGCGGATCTGCCTCGATATCGCCAACCAGCCGAGCCTCGCCGCCATCCGGCGCGGGGCGTATCAGGCGCCGGAATCGGACAGCGAGGCCGATATCTGGTCGTTCCTGGAGCGCTACACGCAGACGCTCTATCACCCGACCAGCACTTGCAGCATCGGCGCGGTCGTCGATAGCGAGCTGAAAGTGCTCGGCATCGACGGGCTGCGCGTGGTCGATGCCTCGATCATGCCCACGATCGTCCGCGGCAATACCAACGCGCCCACCATCGCCATCGCCGAGAAGGCCGCGGACTTGATTAGGGGTACTTAGCGCCGGAGCTGTCGCAGCAATTGCATCGCCATGGCACCGGCCGCGGCGATGCCGGCGAACAGGACCGCCCAGAGCAGCAGCCGTTTCCAATCGATCCCCGTGGGGAGCGGCGGCGGAGCCGGCAGCTGCTTCCAACCTCCCAGCTGCGCCGTTCCGATCGGTGGGGCCGCGGGCGTGCTCCAGCCGGGAACGAGGTCGACCGGGGCGAGATCGGCGGACTTGACCTTGCCATTGCCGATGGCGAGCCGGAACGGCGGATCGCCTTGGGCGAGGAACAGCACAGTCGGGGCCGGCAATCCGATGGAAAGCGTGGGCAGGCCGCCGCTGATGCCGCCCGTCCGCCCATCCGGCGCCAGCCTGATCGTATCGATCGGCACGGGCGGAATCTCGATGTCGGGCTGGGTCGTCTCATGGGCATCGAGAGCGAGCCGATAGATCGAGACCCGCGACAGCGCGGTCCATTCGGCATGCGGCAGCGTATCGTTCCTGCCCGACAGCTCGGCGTTGGGCAGCAGCGAATTCGGTCGCGGCAGGCCGATGCGCAGCGCCTCGATCAGGACCGGATGCGGCAAGCGCCATTGATAGGCGCCCTTTTCCGCCGGCGACGAGACGGCCGGCTCGGACCAGAGCAGGACGGCAGGCCGTGCGGCGCCGCCGCCGACCGTCACCGCCGCGGCGGTAAGGGTGGGTGCGGCGCGCGGCGAACGCCAGGTCACGCGCAGATAGCGGGCCTGTTCGCCCGGCAGCTCGATCTGCCGCCGCTCGATATGCTGGCCGTTGAAATCGAGCCTAGCGAGCTCGGTGCGATCCTTCCAGCGCCGCCAACCTTCGAGGTCGTCGCTCGCTTCGACCGAAACCTCCTGGAAGCCGGAGGCGGCCGGGTCCCAATCGAGCTCCAGCGCCCGAACCGGCTCCGTGATGCGGCTGAGATCGAGGAGATAGCCGTACCGCGTCTGAGCCTCGCCGGCAGCACCGCTCCGCACCGAGACGACCGTGCCGTCGGATCGGCGATCGACCTGCACCTCCGGCGCGTCCGTACGGGTTTCGGCGGCATAGAGCGGGAACCAGGCCACCGTATCCCGCGTCAGCGTTTCCTCGGTCGCGGCCGGCGCGCGCATGAGGGCGAACGGCACCGTCTCGGACCGGCTGTCGAAGATCCGCAGATCGCGCAGATCCGGGAAGTGAGCCGCCAGCACCGCCTCGACCGGCAGGGTCAGCTTGTAATAGGGCCCGGCCCCTTCGAGCACGAGCGGGGCGCCGGCCGCGAAGGCGCCGGGCATGTCGGCTGCGATCGATCGCATCGGCAGCAGCGTCAAGGCGAGAAGGGCGAGCCGGCGGATCACGGTGCCGCCCCCGCATGTCTGGGCGGCAGCGGCGCGAAATAGCCCACGATCAGCAGCAGCACGCCGACCCCGACGAAGGAGACGATGCGCGGCAACCCGCCGGTGTTGAGCAGTTCGACCAGGAACAGCTTGATCACGACCAGTGCGATCAGCCCGGCGCCGGTCAGCCACAGGCTGCGCCGGGCGCTGCGATGCCCCATGACCATCATGCCGAGCGCCGTGATCGCCCACAGGATCGACAGGCTCGCCTGCACCGCCATCGAATCGAGTAGAAGATCGAGATCCCACGGAATGCCGCCCCAATGATGGGCGGTGCGCAGCACGGCGCAGGTCGCCAGGAACAGGCCCGATGCGCCCAGTAGCCAGGCCGGTGCGGCTGCCGGAACCCGCTGGGCGAAGGGCAGTGCCGGGAAACCGACGCGCAGCCACAGCGCGATGCCGAACAGGACCAGGATTTGGCCGAGCTCCAACGGGTTCAGCAGCGGCAGATAGGGCAGGGGGTCGGCCGTGCCGTCGCTCAGCGCGTTGCTCAACCAGAACCAGGCCAGCATGATCAGCGCCACCGGCGGGGCCGCGATCGAGCGGTAGGCGCGCAGGTCGGTCGAGATCGGCCAGATCGCCCAGACGCGCCGTTGCGCCATCGCCAGCAGGTAGAGCGTCGGGACCGTGGCCCAGCCGAGCCAGCGCCAGGCATTGACCTCCCCGGTCAGCAGGATGAAGAGGAAGCGCGCTTCGAGCGCCAGCACGGCGAGCGCGATCCAGCAGCCGACGACATGCATGCCCTCGGCCACCCGTCGCGGCAGCAGTCCCGTAACTCCGCGCAGCGCCAGCAGATGGACCGCGAACCAGACCGGCCAGGCGAGGGCGCCCCAATCCGCGGCGGGGTGATAGAACGGCCCGTAGGCATCGAGCAACGCCAGGATCGCTGCGGGCTGCAGCAGGCCCGTGAACCGGGCGAGCATGGGCCATTGCCACCGGCGCGCCGCCGGGATCCAGACCGCCACCGTCGCGGCGGCGACGAGCAAGGCCGCGTGCGGCTGGACCGGGCCCGGCAGGAAACGGTCGATCTCGCCGAGCCAGGCGAGGCTCCACCAGACCGTCGCCCAGGCGAGCAGCATCGCCGACAATCGGTCGAAGCCGACAGGCATCGGCGTGCCCGGCCACGCCGCGTCATCTTGGCGATGCAGGCGCCACGCGCCGGCATAGGCGGCGAGCGCCAGGATCGCCGGTGCCCAGAAGCCGCTGTACCAGAATGACAAGTCTCCGTCGGACGCGAGTCCGAGCAGCAGGCCGGCGCCGAGTTGCAGTAGCAGGCCAGCGAGCATCAGCCCGCGATCCTGCAGCCGCGAGCCGAGGAAGAGTGCTGCGAGCCCGCCCACGGCCCAAAGTGCGGCACTGCCTTCCGCCCGGCACAGCAGCGGCGCCAACAGGGCGAGGAAGGTCGTTCCGGCGAACAGGAACAGCCGGCGCACCGCGGCATCTTCCGGAAAGCGCGCGCCGGGCGGCACACGGCGCAGCAGCCACCAGCCGAACAGCAGGGCGGCGCCCAGCATCAACGCGCCGAGCGAGGCCGCCGAGATCAGCCGGTCAGCCGTCCCGGCTTTCATCGTGCCGAGATAGGCGAGCGCCGCGCCCAGCTCGACCAGCACGGCAAAGCCGCGCGCCAGGCGTCTTTGCTGCCGGAGCGAGAGCCAGTAGAGGCCGGCGCCCTCGATCGCCCAGGCGGCGGAGGTCCAGCGCGCATCGAGGCCCAAGGGCACGGCGAGCGTGGCGAAGATCACGCCCAGCGCCAGATAGATCTCGACCAGCCCGTGCTGGCGCCGGCCGGCCTGGCGCAGCAGCAGCGTGCCCAGCAGCAGGTAGAAGAGACCGAGCGCCAGCGCGCTGAAGGAGTCACCCAGGTGCAGGTGGCGGACCAGCGCGTCCTGGGCCGCGAAGCCCACCACTGGCGTGCCGAACAGCAGCACGCCGTCGAGCGCGTTCGAGCGTCGCGCGGTCCAGCGCATCAGCTCGAGCCGCGTCGCGGCATCGGGCTCGTCCGGCGTGTCGAGCAGGACACGCCGCGCGAACAGGAGCGCCACCGCCACATACATGAGGAAGAACAGCACCAGGAACGGCTCGGTGCTGGCGAGCATGGCGGGCTCGTAGGATTGCAGTCCCCAGGCGAATCCCAGCACGAAGGTGCCGGCGAAGCCCACGAGATTGAGCGGGCGCCAAGCCTTGAACCAGGCGATGGCGAGGATGCCGGCATTGAGCAGGGCGAGATAGGCGAAGAGGGCGATGTGATGCTCACCGCCGCTCGACGCGAGGATCGGCGCCGCGAAGCCGCCGGCGGCGCCGGCCACGGCCAGGCCCAGCGCATCCTGCGCCACCGCCAGGATGGTCGAGAACAGCACGGTCGCGACCAGCAGGGAGAACCCCATCCCGGTCGGGATCAGCGGGTCGAGATGCATGGCCGCGAAGATGTCGAGATACATGACCGCGAAGGCGCCGCCTTGCAGCATCAGCCCATAGGCGCGACGCCGTGCGCGCAACCGCCAGCCGAGCCCGAGCAGGACGAGGCCGGCGGCACCGACCCCGGCGTAGCGCAGCTCGATCGGCACCGACAGATGCTCGGCCGCGTAGCGCAGCAGGAAGGCGAGGCCGAGGAACAGGAGCAGGATGCCGACGCGGGCGACGGTATTGCCGCCGATCAGCCATTGCCGTGCTGCGGCCAGCGCCTGATTCAGCGGCCCCGGCTCCCGCGCGGCGGGCGGCAGGGCGAGGATTTCCGGGAGCGGCTCGGGCGCGGGGCTCGCTGCGAGTGTCGTTGCCGCCGCTTCGGGCGCCGGCTCGGGCTCCGCAGGAGTGGATGCGAGGTCCGGCTGCGCGGCGACCGGCTCGGCTGCGGGGAGCGGCTGGGCCTCCAGCCGGGCGCGCAGGGCGTGCAACTCGGCCTGGAGTTGTTTCTGGCGCGCGGAGAGCGTGCCGATCCGGCCGGCGAGCACGCCCAGGATGGCGGCCAGGATCACGCCGCCGGCCGTCTCGGAATCGAAGCCGGTGAACAGCATGATGCCGAGGACCAGTCCGATGAAGCCGTAAAGGACCGCGCGAATGGGGGTGCCTCCGGATGCGATCTCTGCGCGAGATCTTGCCCGGAAAATAGGCTCCGGCGCTACGCCTTCGTCACGGGCTCGCCGAACGCGGCCAGCCCGTCGGCATGGGCCTGGTCGAACAGCCGGTCGAGCGCCGGGTTGAGGCCGCGGCAGCCGGCCACGACCGCCGCCGCCCAATCGACATAGTCGCGCTTGCGGATATCGCACCAGCCGGTCGGCGGCGTCCGCAGCAGCGCGCGCAGATTCGAGATCTTGTCGGCGATCTTGATCTGGCGGGCGCGTGCCGATTTGCCCGGCGTCTTCTCGATCTGCAGCCGCTTGCGATCGGCGCGCGGCAGGCTGGTATCGTCGGTGACTTCCTTGACCAGATGGGCGATCTCGGGCCCGAAGCTCGCTTCGAGCTCCTCGTAGGTGGTCTCGGTATCTTCGAGCGTGTCGTGGAGCAGGCCGCCGGCGATGAGGATCGGATCGTCCCCATGGGTCGCCTCGGCGAGCAGAACCGCCACCTCGGCCAGATGGTTGACGTAAGGCTCCCCGCGCTCGCCCTTGCGGCGCTGGTCGGTATGCTTGAGGGCGGCGAATTCGAGTGCCCGGGTGGTCAGCAGCAAAGGCACCATGATGTCTCGCTCGCGCCATGCGCTCATGTCTTCGATCCTTCACACGATCGCGCTATAGAGTTGATCGAATACTAACTCGAAAGACAATCGATCCGGGGATTGCCATGAAAGTCGGTCCTGCGCGCTGGCTCGCCCTCCCGATCCTGCTGGCACCGCTGCCGGCACTCGCGGCCCCGGCGACCCCGATCGAGCATCTCATCGTCGTGGTCGGCGAGAACATCACTTTCGACAACCTCTTCGCCACCTATCAACCGCCGCCGGGCCAGACCGTCGGCAACCTGCTCAGCAAGGGCATCGTCGCCAAGGACGGCAGTCCCGGCCCCAATTTCGCGCTTGGCCTCCAACGCACCGCCGACGGGCACGACCATTACAGCCCAACCCCGGCCATCACCGGCTCCTTCGATGTCCTGCCCCGGCCGGGCACGACCTACGCCAAGGGCCTGCCGAGCTGGACCGTCGATACGCGCATGCCCGGAGACCTGCCGAACGGGCCTTACCAGATCACCCGCTACGCGCTCTACGAATCCCAGGTCGGCGACCCGGTGCATCGTTTCTTTCAAATGTGGCAGCAATTCGATGGCGGTAAGAGCGACCTTTTCACCTGGGTCGCGACCAGTTCGGGCGAAGGCTCGCAAAAGCGCGACGATCCGGCCTCGGGTACCAACCAGGGCGGCGTTGCCATGGGCTTCTACAATATGGCGACCGGCGACGCGCCCTATTTCAAGAGCCTGGCCGACAGCTACGCCATCGCCGACAATTACCATCAGCCGGTGATGGGCGGTACCGGTGCCAATTATCTGGCGCTCAGCACCGGGCATGCCGCGTCATACCTGCTCGACGGCAAGCCGGCGGTGCCGCCGGCCAACCAGATCGAAAATCCCGAGCCGCGCCCCGGCACCAACAACTGGTACACGCAATCGGGCTATGCCAGCGGCTCCTACACCAAATGCGCCGATCCGGCGGAGCCCGGCGTCGGCGCCATCCGCGCCTATCTGAAGACGCTGCCCTATCCGGCCTTCAACGACGGCAATTGCGCGCCCGATACCTATTATCTCGTCAACAACTACAATCCCCCCTACGAGCCCGACGGCACGCCGAAGGAGCTCGGGCCGGACAAATACGTCCTGACCCCGCAGGCGGCCCCCAATATCGGCACGGCGCTCTCGGCCAAGGGCGTGTCGTGGAAATGGTACAGCGGCGGCCGGACCGACACCGGCATCGACAAGGATCTCTATTGCTCGATCTGCGATCCGCTGACGCATTCGACCGCGATCATGACCACGGACCTGAAGCAGAACCTGCAGAGCCTGGCCGCTTTCTACCGCGATCTCGGCGACGAGAAGAGCCTGCCCGCAATCTCCTTCATCGTGCCGCCCAACGCCGATTCCGGCCATCCGGCCTATTCCTCGGTTGCGGCCTATGAGGCCTTCGTCAAGGAGATCGTCGCCAAGGTCCAGGCCAATCCGGAGGTCTGGAACAAGACCGCGCTGCTCATCACCACGGACGAGGGCGGCGGCTCCTACGATTCAGGCTATATCCAGACGCTCGATTTCTTCGGCGACGGCACCCGCATCGCGCTCTTCGCTGTGTCGCCCTTCGCCAAGAAAGGCCATGTCGAGCACACCTACTACGACCATATCTCGATCCTGAAATTCATCGAGCGCAATTGGGCCGTGCCGCCGCTGTCCGAGCGCAGCCGCGACCATCTGCCGGACCCGGTAATGAATGCCGCCGATCCCTATGCGCCGCAGAACCGGCCGGCGATCGGCGATCTCATGGAGATGTTCCAGTTCTGAGGGATAGGCGGCTCATTGCGCCGCCAGATAGGCGGTAACGTCACGAATCTCCCCGGCACTGAGGTGCTTGGAGTTTTCGTGCATGATTTCGTTCTCGCGCGCGTTGGAGGCGAAATTCTCCAGCTGCGCGGCGAGATAGTCGCGATGCTGCCCGGCGAGGCGCGGGAACGAATCCTGTCCCTCGGCATGCTCGCCGTGGCAGGTTTGGCATGGCGGTACCTCGCGATCGGGAATGCCTTCCTCGAAGATCTTGCGGCCTGCCGCCATTTCGGTCGGGTCCGCCGGCGTTCCCGGCGCGGGCGGCTCCGCGGCGAAATAGGCCGCCAAGGCCTGGATGAGCGGGTCCGAAAGATGGGCCGCCATCCCCCACATATAGGTGTGCGCATGCGGATCGGCTCTGGTCTTGTCCCGGAACGCCTTGAGCTGTGTTTCGAGATATACGGCCTGCTGCCCGGCCAGGCGCGGGAAGGTTGGCGAGATGCTCCGGCCGTCGAGCCCATGACAGGAGGCGCAGACATGGACGGTGCCATCGACCTCATCCTGCGCCACGGTGCCGGTGCCGGCCTTGACCTGGCCGTCGCTGCCGCAGGCGGTCGCGGCCAGAAGCCCGGCGAGCCCGAGAATACGGCCGAGAAGGCGCACGGAGCCGTCGAGGTCGCGCCGATGTCCGTCTTGGAGCGCCATTGGCGAGCTGTTCATGATGGATATCCCGCGATGACGGTTCAGAAGGCGAACCAGGCGAAGGCATAGAGCGTGTTGTTGTTGGTCGCGGCGGAGCCGGTCATGCCGTTGAATTCCGGGTAATAGATGTATTGCACGCCGAGCTTGAGGTTGAGCCAGGGCCAGAAGTCCGGACCGCCGTGGTTGAACGGGATATAGTCGAGCTCGCCGATGATGCCGGTCGAATTCGGGCTGTTGCCGGGCGGGTTGGCGAAGAGCGTCGCATCCGGCGTGCCTTCGACCCGGAAGGCGCCGAGCGTCGCGCCGTAGGTCTGCTCGTAGTAATAGGTCGCCTTGGCGTGATAGCTGCGCAGAGTATTGTGGGAATTCGAGGCGAAACCGAGCGCCGGATTGGAACTGGCGCCCAAATTCTGGTTTTCGAAGATGGCGCTCGCCTGAACCGAAACGCTATCCTCGTCCGCGAGGAATTGGTATTGCGCATCGATGCCGACATCGGTCAGCCGGTCGGTGCCGAGGCCGGTCACGCGCTGCGGCTCGACGCGCGCGGTCATGCCGAACAGGCCGGCCTCGAGCGAGTTGCGGTCCCATTCATTCTGCAGGGCGAGCCGCCAATAGGGCGCGGCACCCTCGATGACATTGTTGCTGGCCGAATTGACACCGAGGATCGACTGCGTTTTCGGCGACAGGCTGCCATAGACGCCCATCTCCAGATAGACCAGACGGTTCCAATAGGCATAGGCGGTGGCGCCCACCACCTGTTGGGCGAAGCCGCCCTCGATCATGGTCGCCGCGGCGGGCGAAGGCGCCAGGTTCGAGGAGACGAAGGGAAAGCTCCAGGCCGGCGTCGTGTTCCAGACATCCTGCACGGTCGGATTATTGTTGAGGCTCACGCCCAGCACCGTTTCCGCATCGAAGAGGTGCGCCGTACGGGCGTAGCGGATATCGGTATTGTCCCAGCTGAAGGTACGGCCGATCCCATCATAGGTGACCTGGGCGAAGGCCCCGAGGTTGGGCGCGATGCGGCCGCCGAAGAACACGCTGGTCTGGTCGACCGCGAAATTGTCGTTCGGGCCGAAATGCGGTGCGGCGCCGCCCTGCTGGTCGGTCTGGGTGTGGTTGAAGGAGCCGAAGGTCATGACCGCCAGCGGCGGAAAATCCGACTGACCGCCGCCGAAGGTGTAGCCGTTCAATTTGAACAGCCTGCCGTAGGGCGTCAGCTCGGGAAAGCCATTGTGGCACGCGGCGCATTGCTGGCCGGTTTGCCTGGCGAAGCTTGGGAGCGCCTGGGCCTTGGGCACCGGCAGGAAAAGAACGGCCCCGGCGACGACCAGAGGCCCCAGGGTTGCACAGGTGATTGAGATCGAGATCCCGACACGCTTGCCCCTGCTTTTCATCGCGGCCCCCGATGTGCGAAAAATTACAATGAGATCAAAGCAACATCCTCATTCGTGAGCATTCGTATCGTCAGGATCGCTGAAGGCCCACTTCGATGACGGGTTCGGCAGATAGCCTCAAGTAATGCCCGGCCTGAAGGCCGGATCACTTCGGAAAGCCCGAGGACCCTACTGTCACTCCTCGAAGCAGAGCTTGATATATGTCAAATGGAGATGTCGGCGATCTCCGGTTGTGATCGTGCCTCTTTATCTACCGAACCGCTCAGGTTCGCCAGAATAATCAGGGGCGCTCGAACGATTCCAGGCCGAGGAAGGAGACGGTGTGCAACTGGCCGCCATTGTCGGCCGTGTCGATGACCTGAGCGCCGATGGTCACCCGATTGTTGTACGGCACCGCCAGCTTATAGCTGCCCGGCATGGCCCGGTCCGGTACGATCTTGCGGATCATGACGCCCGGCTGCATCGTCCCGGTCGTGCAGTCCATCTTGGACATCCGCTTGAAATGGATGCTGCATTTACGCTCGCCCGCGATGCGGCGATATTCGACATAGGTCGCTTCGGTCGCGGTGATCTTCGCCGCCCATGACGACAGATCGTAGCCGCTGATCTTGCCGTGATAGTTGAGCGCGTTGGCGATCTCGCCCATCTCCTGCTGCCATTGCTGCTTGGGCTGGACGGGATAACGGTTGGCCCGATTGCAGGTGCCGTAGAGCTGGAGATATTCGCCCCGCGGGCCATAGCTCAGCACGAAATCCAGGAACTCGCGGATTTTCCGCGTATTTCCCGGCGTGATGTGGAAACCGTAGAGCCAGTGCTCCGTCATCAGAACGACCGCGAGACAGCCTCCGAGGTTGGGGAAGCCGACGCTGTCGGTATCGTAGCCCACCTCGTCCTCAACGAGATATACGGTCATTCATCATCCTCTTCGTAACCGCAAGGTGCACTTTCGGAGAGCAACACGCTATCGGGCAGCCGTGTCAGGGGGATTTCAATTCCTCCACCATCTATTGCCGATGTAACAATCGGTTTGTCCCGGTTGCCGGGGCGCCTGAAACGCCGGGGCTTCACCCTCTGCCCGATCCGGTCTAGTTTCGGCCGAGCGAAAGATTCTTGCGGAGGAATGGCGCCATGGACGACGCCGGCCAATCGGGCTTCTCGGGACGCCCGAACGATCTCGAAGCCTTCTGGATGCCGTTCACGGCGAACCGCCAGTTCAAGGCGGCGCCGCGGTTGCTCGTTTCGGCCAAGGACATGCATTACAAGAGCTATGACGGCCGCACCGTGCTCGACGGCACGGCCGGGCTCTGGTGCGTCAATGCCGGCCATTCGCGCCAGCCGATCGTCGAGGCAGTTCAGCGGCAGGTGGCCGAGCTCGATTTCGCGCCGACCTTCCAGATGGGCCATCCCAAGGTGTTCGAGGCCGCCTCGCGCCTCGCCGCCCTCATGCCGGAACCGCTCAATCGGGTCTTCTACACCAATTCCGGCTCCGAGGCGGTCGATACCGCCCTCAAGATCGCCATCGCCTATCATCGCTGCCGCGGCGAGGGCACGCGCACCCGCCTCATCGGGCGCGAGCGCGGCTATCACGGTGTCGGCTTCGGCGGCATCTCGGTCGGCGGCATCGCCACCAACCGGCGCTTCTTCGGCTCGATGCTGCCGGGCGTCGACCATCTGCCGCACACGCACGACCTCGCGCTCAACGCCTTCACCAAGGGGCAGCCCGAGCACGGCAAGGAACTGGCGCTGGAGCTGGAGCGGATCGTGGCGCTGCACGATGCCGCGACCATCGCCGCCGTCATCGTCGAGCCGATGGCGGGATCGACTGGCGTGCTGATCCCGCCCAAGGGCTATTTGCAGGAGCTGCGGCGGATCTGCGACAAATACGGCATCCTGCTGATTTTCGACGAGGTCATCTCCGGCTTCGGCCGGCTCGGATCGAGCTTCGCGGTCGAGCATTTCGGCGTGATGCCGGACATGGTGATCCTGGCCAAGGGCATCTCCAACGGCACGGTGCCGATGGGGGCGGTGGTCGCGCGCGACGACATCTACGAGACCTTCCTCGATAATGCGCCCGACGGCGCCATCGAGCTCTTCCACGGCTATACCTATTCGGGCCATCCGCTCGCGGCGGCGGCCTCGATCGCCACGCTCGACCTCTACCGGTCCGAGGGGCTGTTCGCCCGCGCGGCGGAGATGGCGCCCTATTTCGAGGAAGGGGCGCACAGCCTGCGCGGCCTGCCCAACGTCATCGATATTCGCAATATCGGCCTCGTCGCCGGCATCGAGCTCGCGCCGCGGCCGGGCAAGCCGGGCGCCCGGGCCTACGAGGCGCTGGTCAAATGCTTCGAGCAGGGCCTGCTCATCCGCACCACCGGCGACATCATCGCGCTGTCGCCCCCGCTCATCGTCGAGCGTCACCATATTGACGAGATGTTCGCAAAGTTGGGCGCAGTCCTGAAAACAATCACCTGAACGCGGCGAGGCCGCACCGACATGAACGCGGCTCGCGCCGCACCGAAACGAAGATCGAGGAAGTCTAAATGCTGATCGGCGTGCCGAAAGAGATCAAGATCAACGAGAACCGCGTGGGGCTGGTGCCCGGCTCGGTGCGCGAGCTGCTGCTGCATGGCCATCAGGTGATGGTCCAGCGCGGCGCCGGCATCGGTGCCGGTTTCGGCGACGACACCTACGTCGCCGTCGGTGCCACGCTCGCCGATACGGCCCAGGAAATCTTCGCCAAGACCGACATGATCGTGAAGGTCAAGGAGCCGCAGCCGGAGGAATGCGCCATGCTGCGGGAGGGGCAGGTGCTCTTCACCTACCTCCACCTCGCCGCCGACCGGGCGCAGACCGAGGCGCTGATCAAGTCCGGCGGCGTCTGCATCGCGTATGAGACCGTGACCGATGCGCGTAACGGCCTGCCGCTGCTGACGCCGATGAGCGAGGTCGCGGGCCGTATGTCGGTCCAGGTCGCGGCTCATTGCCTGGAGAAGCAGCAGGGCGGTGCCGGCATGCTGATGGGCGGCGTGCCCGGCGTGCCGGCGGCCAAGGTCGTCATCATCGGCGGCGGCGTCTCCGGCACCAACGCCGCACGCATGGCGATGGGCATGGAGGCCGATGTCACCGTGCTCGACCGCTCGCTGCCGCGCCTGAACGAGCTCGACCTGCAATTCGGCGCCCGGATCCATACGCTCTATTCGACCTTCGAGAATATCGAGCAGCAGCTCCTCTCGGCCGATGTCGTGATCGGCGCGGTGCTGGTGCCCGGCGCCCAGGCGCCGAAGCTGGTCTCGCGCGACATGGTGCGGCGGATGAAGCCGGGCTCGGTCATCGTCGACATCGCCATCGACCAGGGCGGCTGCATCGAGACCTCGCGCCCGACCAGCCACGATGCGCCCACATATCTGGAGCACGGCGTCGTGCATTACTGCGTCACCAACATGCCGGGCGCGGTCGCGCGCACTTCCGCGCTGGCGCTCAACAACGCGACGCTGCCCTTCGTGCTGGCGCTCGCCGACAAGGGCTGGGTGCGCGCGCTCGAAAAGGACGCGCATCTCCGGAACGGCCTCAATGTCTGTGCCGGCCGCGTGACCTATGAGGCGGTGGCGCACGATCTCGGCCTCGATTACAGCCCGGTCGAAACCGTTCTCCACTAGAGCAAGATGATTTTACGCTTGTTCAGCCTAAAATCTGAATCTTGCTCTATTTTGTTATGGTTAGAGACCGATTCAGCGATCATGTCGAGTCGACATGATCGCATCGGGCTCTAGCCGGTGGAGCGTGTAACGGTCCTGGCGGCGACCGGGCGGCTGGGCCAGGTCCTGGTCCGCCGCCTCCGCTCCGCCGGCGTGCCGGTGGTGGCAGTCGGCCGCGATCCGGCGCGGCTCGCGGCCCTGCCAGAAGATGTCGAGCGACGGGTCGCCGATTTCGGCGATGCTCCGGCGCTTGCCGCCGCACTCGCCGATGCCCGGCTGGTGGTAAGCTGCGCCAACGCCGTGTTCGCGCCGTCGATCCTCGCGGCCCTGCCGGGTGGCGTCGAGCGGTTGGTGCTGATGGGCTCGACCCGTCGCTTCTCCCGCGTGCCCGACGGCACGGCCACGAGCGTGCGCGCGGCCGAGGCGGCGCTGGCGAGATTGTCGGTGCCCTCGGTCATGCTGCTGGCGACGATGATCTACGGCGCCGGCGGCAGCGTCGTCGACATGCTGGCGGCGAAGCTCCAGCGCTTTCCCGTCCTGCCGCTGCCCGGCGGTGGCAAGAGCCTGGTGCAGCCAATCCATATCGAGGATGTCGCGGCCGCGCTGGCCGCGGCCTTGAGCCGGCCCGAGGCGCCGGGCGCGCCGATCGTCATCGCGGGGCCCCGGCCCATGCCCTATGGGGAGATGGTGCGGATCGTGGCGCGGGCGCATCGGGTGCGCGTGATGATCCTGCCGGTGCCGGCCTTCCTCGTCGCTGCGGCGGCTGGCCTCGCCGGCTTGGCCGGACCTCTGCGCGAATTTGCCCAATCGCTCAACCGGCTTCTTGAAGATAAGGATTTCGATATTGCCGAGATGCGTTTACGTCTCGGCGTCGAGCCGCGCGATTTCGTACCGGGGGACACGATCGGATGAAGCTCTCACCGCTGCTGTGCGCGGGGCTGCTCGCCTTGTCTGGACGGGCCGTGGCGGCCACGCCGCTGGCGGTCGAGGCGCAGCACGGCATGGTGGTGAGCTCTCAGCACCTGGCGTCAGAGATCGGCGCCGAGATCCTGCGCGCGGGCGGCAACGCCGTCGATGCCGCGGTCGCGGTCGGCTATGCCGAGGCGGTGGTTAATGCCTGTTGCGGCAATATCGGCGGTGGCGGTTTCATGCTGGTCCATCTGGCCGATGGGCGCGACCGCTTCCTGAATTTCCGCGAGACCGCCCCGATGGCGGCGACCGAGACCATGTATCTCGACGCCTCGGGCAATCCGGTGCCGGCCGCCAGCCGCTACGGCTATAAATCGGTCGCCGTGCCCGGCACGGTCCTGGGGCTCGACACGGCGCTCAAGGAATATGGCAGCCTGCCGCGCGCCAAGGTGATGGCGCCCGCCATCCGCCTTGCCCGCGAGGGCTTCGAGCTGACGCTCGGCGATACCGACATCATGGACTATATGGCCAGGCGCCTCCGCGGCGATCCCGCGGCGGCTCGGATCTTCCTGCGCGCCGACGGGAGCAACTTCGAGCCGGGTGACCGGCTGGTGCAGGCGGATCTCGCCGCCACGCTCGAAGCGATCGCCGAGGACGGGCCGGACGCCTTCTACAAAGGCCGGATCCCGGCGGCCGTCGAGGCCGCGTCCAAGGCCGGCGGCGGCATCCTCACGGCCGAGGATTTCGCCCGCTACAAGATCGAGGAGACGGCGCCGCTGCGCTGTTCCTATCGCGGCTACGAGGTGATGTCGGCGCCGCCGCCCAGCGCCGGCGGTACTACTCTCTGCGAGATCCTGAACGTGCTCGAAGGCTACGACATGAAGGCCATGGGCTTTCATTCGGCCGCTTCCGTCCACGTCATGATCGAGGCGATGCGGCACGCCTATCTCGACCGCAACACCTATCTGGGCGATCCGGATTTCGTCGCCAACCCGCTCGATCGCCTCCTATCCAAGGATTACGCCGCGGCGATCCGCGCGCAGATCCTCCCCGATAAGGCAACGCCGTCATCCGCGGTCCATCCCGGCGCCGAGCCGCATGAGCAGACCGACACGACCCATTATTCGGTGGTGGATCAGGCCGGCAACGCCGTTTCCGTCACCTACACGATCAACGGCCTGTTCGGCGCCGCGGTCATGGCGCCCGGCACCGGCTTCCTGCTCAATGACGAGATGGATGATTTCACCGTCAAGCGCGGTGTCCCCAACATGTTCGGGCTCGTCCAGGACAAGGCCAATTTCATCCAGCCGGGCAAGCGGCCGCTCTCCTCGATGGCGCCGACCCTCGTCACCAAGAATGGCAAGGTGTTCCTGGTGCTGGGCAGCCCGGGCGGCTCGCGCATCATCACGATCACGCTCGAAGCCATCCTCAATATCGTCGATCACGGCATGGAGCCGCGGCAGGCGGTCGACGCGCCGCGCCTGCATCATCAATGGCTGCCCGACGAGGTCTATTACGAGCCGCTCGGCCTGTCGGCGGACACGATGAAGCTCTTGCAGGCGATGGGCTACAAGCTGACCGAGCAGACTTCCTGGGGGGCCGCCGAACTGATCGCGATCGGGCGCGGCGGCGATGCCGGCGGCCCGGCTTCGTCGGGCAATGATGCGGCCCTGAGCGGCGCGCTCAAGCCCGGCTTCGTCTATGGCGCCCACGACGATCGCCGCCCGGCGGGGGCGGCGATCGGGGAGTAGGATGTATCTTTCAGCGCAGCTCTTCGAGCGTGCTGATGACCTTGCTGATCATGCCGTACTCGATCGCCTCGTGGGCCGACATCCAGTAATTGCGCTCGCAATCGCGGCGGACACGCTCGATCGGCTGGCCGGTCTCGGCGGCGATGATCTGGGCCAGGCGCTCGCGCATCTTGATGATCTCGCGCGCCTCGATGTCGATATCGGTCGCCTGGCCGCGGATGCCGCCCAGCGGCTGATGCAGCAGGAAGCGCGTATTGGGCAGGCAGAAGCGCAGCTTCTTCTCGCCGGCGAGGAAGATATGGGCGCCGGCCGAGGCGACCCAGCCCGTACCGACCAGGCGCACCGGCACCGTCGTCTGCACGAACTTGATCATGTCGTGGATCGTGTCGCCGGATTCGACATGGCCGCCAGGCGAGTTGACGAAGACATCGATCGGCTTGCCCGATTCCTCGGCGAGCGTCAGCAGCCGGGCGCTCACATCGCGGGCGAGCTTGTCGTTGACCTCGCCGAAAATCATGACCTTGCGGCCCTTGAACAGGCGGGATTCGAGCTCGTTCACGGGAGCCGCGTCGGGCTTCTTGGCATCTTGCTCCGGCGTATCGTCATCTTCTTCGTCGGAACGGATATAGGGTAGACGATCGCTCACTTCAGGTATCCTCCGGTGTCGGCTCGGGCGGCGGAGCCGCTGTCCATCGCCCCGTATCATGTGGTGCGCCGGAAGTCGAGGAGAAGGAGGGGCCAGCCCGTCGGCCCGTGCTTTGCCGCCGCGCCCGTTGGCCCTTGTCGTCGGAGGCATTATGCTCGGCCGGTGCGAGGCGACGCAACGCGGGGGAAATGATCTTGAGACGGAAATTCATGGGGCTGGCGGCGGCGGCGCTGCTGGCGATGGCGGGGCCTGCGCTGGCCCAGACCGAACCGGCGCTGCAGCGTTACGAGATCGGCGATCTCAAGCTCGAGAGCGGCGAGGTGATCAAGGATTTCTCGATCGCCTATGTCACGCGCGGCACGCTCAACGACAAGAAGTCGAACGCGATCCTGATGGTGACGGCGATCAGCGGCAATCATCACCGGCTCGATTTCATGATCGGCCCGGGCAAGGCGCTCGATACCGACAAATATTTCGTCATCTGCACCAACGCCATCGGCAACGGGCTCACGACCTCGCCCAGCAACAGCAAGAGCCAGCATGGCACGGCCTTCCCGCATTTCCTCATCCGCGACATGGTGCAGTCGCAGCAATTGCTGCTGGAGCATCTGGGCATCCAGCATCTGGTCGCGGTCGCCGGCGCCTCCATGGGCGGCATGCAGGCGCTGCAATGGGGGGTGAGCCACCCGGACGAGATGGATGCGCTCATCGCCATGACGCCGATGGCGCGCACCTCGCCCTGGTCGATCGCGGTCAACGAGACGACGCGCAAGGCCCTGATGTCGGACGCCGCCTTCAACGGCGGCAATTACGACAAGCAGCCGGAGAAGGGCTGGCGCGCGCGGGCCGACGTGCTGCAGGTGCTGGCGACGCACACGCCCGAGGCGCTCAGGGGCGAGTTCCCGAACCCGCTCGACGTGCTGCCCTGGATCCAGGCGCAGGAGGATGCCGTGCTCAAGAGCGGCTTCGATGCCAATGACTGGATCGCCCAGACCTGGGCCTATGACCGCCACGATGTCGGCACCACGCCCGGCTTCAAGGGCGATTATCGGCAGGCGCTGAAGGCCATCAAAGCCAAGACGCTCCTCATCACCGCCGGCGATCTCGATCTCTACAACCCGGTCCAGGAGGCGCAGGAGGCGGCCCGGCTCATCCCCGACGCCCGGCTGATGCCGATCCCGTCGGTGCAAGGCCATGTCGCCGCCAGCGCCAACAAACCCGCCGATGTCGAATATATCAACAAGGTCGCGGGCGAGTTCCTCGATGTCGTCACCGACAAGGGAGCGAAGCTGCGCTGAGCGCCGGGATCAGCGCCAGGTCGCGCGCATTGGGCAATAATAACGCTCGCGATGATATGGGCACAGTAGACGCGTGCATTGACGGCCGTCGGCTCGACAAGTGTGGGACGCGAGCGGGACGGTCGTCGACGCTGATCATCGCCGCAGCATCGTCATAGGCGATCGCGAGCTTACGCAATATGGCGGCCATTTCGGCATCGCTGGTTTCACATGCTTGGCACCGGGCCAATGCGGCTTGGTCACGTAGGGTTTTACTTTTGACTCTCGGCATCGATGACCTCCCGCGCGCTTTGAAAAGGCGTGTCTATTCAAAATCCGTGCTGAGAAGGGAAGATGGTTCTTAAGCTGACGAGTACAAGCGTAGGTTAGTATTCGTCCGATATTTGGCGTATCTCAATTACCTCTAAATTGCAATTTGTGCAGCCGGATGGGAGTGTCGGCTTATAACTCTCTTAGATTGTTCACCGTTTCGGTTTTGTCTATTGCAATTAATCTATGCGGTATTGTGTTTATACGGGGCATGTTTACGTCATCGAGCCCTGATAAGTTCGAAAACGGGTCCCTGGCCCCGTTTCGTCAGGTTTGGCCCGCCGTGCGCGCCATGATCACCCGTCAATTCGCCTGCGCCGCCGTCTCGGCGAGATCCCGCATCACCCGCCACAGCCGGGCCACATCCTCGGCCTCGGTCTTGATCGCACCCACCGAGACGCGGACCATCCAGCGCCCGTCGAGCACGGCCGGGGTCAGATAGGCCGCACCCGATCGGTTCACCCGTTCGGCCCAGTCGCGCGTATGGCGGTCGAGCGCCTCGCCGTCGAGCCCCGGCGGCTCGTGCCGCAGGCAGACGGTCTGGAGCCGCACCGGCGCCAGCACCCGCCAGCCCGGCGCCGCCTCGGCCTCGGCGGCGAGCCAGGCGGCGTTCGCCATGTCCCGCCGCAGCCGCGCCCGGAGGCCCTCGACGCCCTGCTCGCGGATCACGAACCACAGCTTGAGCGCGCGGAAGCGGCGGCCGAGCGGGATGCCCCAATCGCGCAGATTGCGCACCTCGCCATCGACCGAGGATTGGAGGAAGCTCGGATTGGTCGCCATGACGCGCACCAGATGCTCCGGGTCGCGCACGAAATAGAGCGAGCAGTCGAACGGCACGCCCAGCCATTTATGCGCGTTCACCACCAGGCTGTCGGCGCCCTCGATGCCGTCCCACATCCAGCGGCATTCGGGCAGGATCATGGCGCCGCCGGCCATCGCGGCATCGACATGGAGCCAGATGCCGTGGCGCCGGGCGATCTCGGCGATCGGTGCCAGCGGGTCGATCGCGGTCACGGCCGTGGTGCCGGTAGTGGCGACGATGGCGCAGGGTACCAGCCCTGCCGCCAGATCCGCCGCGACCATCCGTTCCAGCGCCGCCGCATCCATGGCGTAGTCGGGGCCGGACGGGACGAGCCGCAGCGTCTCGCGGCCGAAGCCCGCGAGCAGGGCCGCCTTGGCGATCGAGCTGTGGCTGTGCTCCGTGCCATAGACGACGAGCGGCCGCGTCTCGCCCTGAAGCCCGCCGCGGGCGAAGCCGTAACCAGTCGTGCGCTCGCGCGCGCAGATGAGCGCCACCAGCGTGCTGGTCGAGGCGGTGTCCTGGATGACGCCGCTCCAAGCCGCCGACAGCCCGATCATCTGCCGGACCCAGCCGGTCGTCACCTCCTCGATCTCGGTGATCGCCGGCCCCGATTGCCATGACAGGCCGAGCACGCCCAACCCTGTGCTGACCAGATCGCCCAGCACGCCCGCCGGCAACGCATTGGCCGGGAAATAGCCGAAGAAGCTCGGATGCTGCCAGTGCGTGAGGCCCGGCACCACCAGCCGGTCGAGATCGGCCAGCACCTGCTCGAACGGTTCGGCACGCTCGGGCGGCGAGCCGGGCAGGGCGCCCGCGATCTCGCCCGGCCGAGCGCGCGATTGCACCGGGCGGTCGGCGATGCTTTCGTGATAGTCGGCCAGCCAATCGATGAGCTGATGACCGAAGCGGCGGAATTCTTCGCTGTTCATGCGGATGGTCCTGTCGGGTCCCGGCGATGCGATCGGCCTGGGCGGACTCCGGGGGAGAGCCGGCCGAATGCTTTTTGCCTACCATGACGCGGGTCCTGGTCAAAGGGACGCCTGCCGTCGCCCGGCACGCGGGCGAAGAAATTCACGCCGCGTTTCAATCGTAACGAAAAGATTTCCCCGCGAAACCCGACCGTAGTACCGGCGCGATATTCACGAACGAGCAAGAGAAGATGAAGGCCGCCATCCTCGAGCGGCCAACATACCGGATGATATTTCAGCAGATCGCTGGATCTACAAGCAGGGGAAATCAGCATGCCGGGTTTGCTGCGCCGATTGGGCACGGTCGAGGCCTTCAGCCTCTCGCTTTCGTTGATCGCGCCCACGGGCGCCATGTCCTTCGCCCCGATCCTGATGGCGCAGTCCGCCGGGCGCGCGACGCCGCTGGCGTTCCTGATCGGCGCTTTCGTGGCCGTGCTCGTCGGCCTGTCCTTCGTCGCCTTCAGCCGCAAGGTGGCGCATGTCGGATCGGTCTATGCCTATGTCGGCCTCGTCCTGGGGCCGCGCTGGGGCTTCGCCGCCGGCTGGATGCTCCTGCTGTTCTATGCCGTGGGCTCGGCGGCTTCGGTGGCGCTGGTCGGATCCTTCACCGCGACGGGCCTCGCCCATTTCGGCATCGAGGCGCCGTATCTATGGCTGGCGATCGGCCTCGCCGCAGCGCTGCTTTCGATCTGGCTGGTCTGGAACGACGCCAAGGTCGCCGCCCGGCTGCTCCTGGTGCTGGAAGTGGTCTCCGTGCTGGCCGCACTGGTGCTGTCGGCGGTGATCCTGACGCAGACGCACCTTTCGATCGTGCCTTTCCAGCCGGATCCCGAGCATGGCTGGACGGGTGTGGGATTCGGCCTCGCCTTCGCCATCATCGCCTTCGCCGGCTTCGAGGGGGCGGCGACGCTGGGCGAAGAAACCCATAATCCCAAGCGCGCCATTCCGCTCGCGGTCATCGGCACGATCGTCTTATGCGGGCTGTTCTTCGTGCTGGTCTCGTATGCGCAGATCCTCGGCTACGGTCTCGACAATATCGACATGCTGGCCAAGTCCGATGCGCCGCTCGACGATCTCTCCACCCGGTACATCTTCGGCACCTTCGGCGCCTTCATGGATTTCGCGGCGGCGATCTCCGGTACGGCCGGCATCGCCGGCGCGCTCGCGGCGGCGGCACGCATCCTCTATGCGCTGGGCCAGTCGGGGCTGGGCTCGGGCGTTGCCGTGCTGCACCCGCGCCATCGCACGCCGACGCGGGCGATCTTGCTGCTCGGTTCCCTCAATGTGATCGGCCTGCTGACCTTCGGCGCCTTGATGGGCCCCACGGACTATGCCGGCGCCTTCTTCACCGTCGGCATCCTGGCGCTTCTCCTCGTCTACATGGGCGTGACCACGGCCCAGGCGATCGACGCTTTCCGCAGCCGGAGCCCGATCTGGTGCGGCATCGGCCTGCTCGGCACGGCGATGCTGCTCTGGCCGCTCTGGAACAGCCTCTACCCCATCCCCGACGGAGCCCAGGCCTTCCTGCCCTATATCGTCGCGATCTGGCTGCTCGTCGGCGTGGCGCTGATCCGTTTCCGGCCGCGGCTGAAGCAGCCCATCAGCTACGCCGCGGCAGAATAGATCCTCAGGCTTCGAGCTTCGGCAGCGCGATCGGCATCGCGCTCTCGAAGGCACGGGCGGCGCGGAACACCACATCCTCGCGCAGGCTCGGCCCGACGAGCTGAAGCCCGACCGGCATGCCGTCGACCAACCCGCACGGGATCGAGGCGGCCGGATGGCGGGTCAGGTTGAAGGGGTGGCTGAACGGCGTCCAGCCGGTCCAGCCGGCGAAGGGGCCGCTCGTCGGCACGTCCTGCCCGGCCTCGAAGGCGGTGATCGGCATGCTCGGCGTCAGGATCAGGTCGAAGCGCTCGAACAGCCGATTGACGGTGTGGGTGTAGTTCTCGCGCGCCTTCACGGCACTCAGATATTGCACGGCCGAGAATCGGCGCCCTTCCTCGGCGAAACGCTGCAAGCCCGGATCGATCTCCCGGCGCTGCTCCGCCGTGAAATTGTCGAGGAGGGCGGCCGCACCCGACAGCCAATGGATCGAGAAGGCGCCGCCGATGCCGGGCAGCTTGAACTCGAACGGCTCGACCTTGGCGCCCAGCGCCTCGAATTTGTTGGCGGCCTCGGCCACGCGCTTGGCGATTTCCGGATCGACCGCCTCGTCGTTGATCGTGTCGGCGAAGCCGATGCGCCAGCCGGCGACGCCGCCATCGATTCCGATCGTCCAGTCGCGCATCTCGTAGGGCAGCGCGTAGAAATCGCGATGATCGGGCAGGCCCAGGACGTTGAGCATCAGCGCGGCGTCGGTGACGGTCCGCGTCATCGGCCCGACATGGGCGACCGAGGCGAACGGGCTCGACGGATAGGCCGGCACGCGCCCGTAGGAGGGCTTGAGGCCGAAGATGCCGGTGAAGGAGGCGGGGATGCGGATCGAGCCGCCGCCGTCGGTGCCGATATGGAGTGCCCCCATGCCCAGCGCCGCCGCGACCGCGGCCCCTCCCGACGAGCCGCCCGGCGTGCGCCCCGTGTTCCAGGGGTTGCGGGTGATGCCGGTGAGCCTGCTGTCGGTGACGCCCTTCCAGCCGAATTCCGGCGTGGTCGTCTTGCCCAGCAGCACGGCACCGGCCGCGCGCAGGCGGGCGACCGCGGGGGCATCCTCGATCCAGGGCTGGTCCTTGTCGACGAGGAGCGAGCCGCGCAGCGTCGGCCAGCCCTTGGCCAGGATCAGATCCTTGACCGTGGTCGGCACGCCGTCGATCGGCGACAGCGGCTCGCCCCGGCCGTAGCGCGCCTCGGCGTCGGCGGCGGCGGCGAGTGCCCCCGCCTCGTCGAGATGGCAGAAGGCGTTGACCTTGCCGTCGAGGGCGTGAATGCGGGCGAACGCGGCGCGGGCGGCTTCGACCGGCGACAGCGTGCGCCGGCGGAAGGCCCGGGCCAGTTCCGCGGCGGACAGCAATGCGATATCGTCGGTCATCTCTTTCTCCCGCGTTTACGCCTTTTTACAACCATGCCCGCCATGGTGGGATCGGACAAGGTGAGTCAGGAGGTGCGGCGCCGTGACCGAGGATCTCAAAACCATCCAGTTCATCGATGGCCGTCTGACCGGCAGCTTCGGGTTCTGGCGGGCGAATCCCGAGGAGTTCTCGGAGATCTTCCCGGGCGACGGGCAGGATATCGAGATCGCGGCCCATCTCGCCGACCGCATCGGCGAGCGGGCCGACGAATTGCTGGGCGCGGTCCTGCAGCGGCCGATCCTCAAGCAGCAGCTGCGCGGCATCGACGGCACGCTGCTGTTCGAGGCCGAGGACCGGCGCGAGTTCCTGCCGCCGACCATGCGCGAGCGCGACTGGGCCAGCCGCCACCTCAACGAGGCGCAGCAGAAGCTCGCCGCCGGCACCTATGTCGAGCCCGATCCGCCCGAGGGCGGCTGGCGCAACATCCAGGTCATCAGTTCGGCGCGCAACTGCACCTTCAGCGTCTTCCGCGCTATGCCGCAGGAGTTCACCGCGCTGTTTCCGATGCCGGGCCAGGATATCGAGCTGGCCGAGGATGTGTTCGACCGCCTGGGCATCGCCCAATCGGTCCCGCTGTTGACCCCGATCTGGACGCGCCCCATCGCCAAGGCCGACGTGCTCGGCATCCATGGCACGCTGTTCTTCGATTTCCAGCACCGCCGGGTTCATATCCCCGCATCGAAGCGCGAGCGCGACCGGGAGGGGGGTGTTTAAAGGCGGCGCGATGGAGTAGATGGGGATTTGCGCCTGATTCGTCCGGGTTGCAGCCGAAGCGTGCGTTCGAGTCAGCTTCCGAGCCTCCCGAAATCGGACGTCCCGGCGGTTGCGGCGGCCATCGTGCGTGACCGGTTCAGTCGAGCATTGCTGCTCCCTCGACTGGAGGGCTGAGCGAACTTAATCCATGAGATCGAAGGGCCTCGGCTCTCCGTCCCAAGCATGGAAGAGGTGCGAGCCATCCCAATAAGAAACGCGCCCATCATGCACCTTGCGCTTCGTGCGCCACACCAAATCACTCCTAAGTCGAGAAATAGTCGTTCCGTCGAGCTGCGGCACCTCAAGCCCGCGCTGTCCATAACCATCGTCTGAGATTGTACTGTTGGGCAATCGCATAAGAAGCGCGGCGTGCTTGGTCTCTTTTATGACCAGGGCGAAGTCATTGAGAACCCTGTTATATCCATAACTTGTCGTAAGGATGCGCGGATCTTTGCGGCCAGTGACCTCAACAATGATTCGGCTGACCGAGGTAGGCGAGACGAGCGACGATTTATCGGCAATGATGCCCGCCGTTGCTCGTGCGCACCACTCCACGATGTCACACCTTTCAGCAAGCTCAACCAATCCCGAGGTTCGGACCGCAAAACGCTGGGCTGCTGGAGCGTAGCTTGATGTAGTGACGAATAGTGCTTTATCAGCGCCCTCCACCGCGCTGACACCATAGAGTGCGGCAACCTGGGTTAGATCGATCTTATTGCCTACGGCGTAGCGCTTGGCTTGCACAAGGGTGAGGATGTCACCGATCGGGTCGCGCTGCCACAGCCTGAGATCAACACCGCCATCGTTCCGGCCCGGTCCAAGCTCGGTCTCGAAGCCCTGGTTCTGGAAGATGCGAGAAAGGAGAATCTCGAAGTCGCGCCAATGAAGCCGATTGAGATCTTCGGGCCGGCGTGTGAAATGGTCGTAAAGCTCGTGATAAACGTCGGCGGTGTCCTCCATGATCAAGCTGCACACCCATTGCCAGTGGAAATAATCGGCAAAGGCGGATGAGAGGGACGGATCTTCGGGATAGATCGCAACTGTTACGCCATCGATCTTTTCGTAAAAATACCCAAGCTTATCGAGCAATGCGCGGAATTCCTCCTCATGGCCTTCGGGATCCTCGCCACCGAGCACTGGATAAAGGCCACCCTCACAGATAAGTAGGGTGACGATAGGCGGATCGCTGGGTTCACCGTTGACATGCCTAAGATACGATTTGAAGCTGCAATCGAACCAGAGGTCATGGGCTTCGGCCCAGACTTGGATAGCCTTCTGGACCCGCACTATCTCAGCTTCGAGCACACTGTCGGGCCGTTGTGGCGCGCCGCTGGTCATCAATCGATCTCGAACAGTTGCCGGAAAGATGCGAAAATCTAGAGTCTTTCATATTTCGACGGAAGCATATCCAGCCCTTGCGAAGTAGTTTCCGCATTCATCGGGTCTGATGGTGGCGACGAGATGGCCCACATATCGCCATGTCTCCTCGATCGTTCGTTTCCGGGCCTTCCGCATCCAGAGCTTGATTTTGGCGAAGGCCTGTTCGGTGGTGCTGAGGTCTGGAGAGTATGGTCCTAAACGCGAGTCTAATTGACCCCAATCCCTATGGCGCCACCACCGGCGTCTGGACCGCCTCGATGAAGCGCAGCGGCGGGATCGTCTCGACGCAGCCGTCATCGACCCGCCGATAGGGCGCGCGGAAGAACTGCCAGACCAGGATCGCGCCGCACAGGCTCGCATGCTGCACGCCATGGCCGGTATTGGGCAACTCGAGCCAGTTCGCCGACCGCCCGATCGCCAGCGCCGCCTGGCGGGCGAACGAAGGCGGCGTCACCGGATCGAGTGCGCCTGAAAGGAACAGGGTGGGCACGGGCAGGCCCGGCCGGATCCGCGGCGTCGGTCCCGCGAGCGGCCAACCAGCGCAGATGCGGCCGCCGGCATTGAGCAGGTCGAGCAGGCTGCCGCGATGCGCCTGCCCGTCAACCGGCCGGTCGCGGCATTGCACCGCCAGCATCGTGCCGAGGCTCTCCTGGCCGAACCAGCGCACGAGGCCGGCCATGAGCGGTTCCAGCTGGTCGGCGGCGCGGTCATGGGCGGCGGCGATGAAGGCGGGAAGCCGGCTCCAGCCGCCGCCTTCATAGAGGGCGAGGAAGCTCACGATCTCGAATTCGGCTGCCGACAGGACCATGCGGTTGTCGGGCAGCGCCAGGTCGGCGGGCATCACGACGGCGAGCGGCGCCTCGTCCAGCCGGCGCAGCGTGTCGGCATAGAGGCGGTCGAGCGCCGGATAGGCTCCGTTGCAGCCGGCATCGGCGGCGCACAGGCGGAACAGCAGGGCGAGCGTTTCCTCAAAGCGCCGCTTCCGGCTCTCGGGCAGCGGCTCGGGCGGATAGGCCGAATCGAGCAGGGCCGCGCGAATGCTCCGCGGATGCTGGTCGGCCATGGCCAGCGCCACGGTCGTGCCGTAGGACACGCCATAGAGATTCCATTCGCCGATATCGAAGGCGGCGCGCACCCGCTCCATATCGGCCACGGTCACGTCCGTGCCGAACCAGCCGGCCGCACCCGCCTTCAGGATCTCGGCGCGGCAGGCGGCATAGACGGATTCGAAGCCGGCGCCGAGCGTGGCTGCTGGGCCGCCCTGCGCCAGCGCCGCCAGCAGCGCGCCGGTTCCCCCGGTGCAGAAATGCGGTTCCGAGCGGCCGGTGCCGCGCTGATCGACTAGGATCAGGTCGCGCCGCGGCGCCAGGATCTGATGCAGCAGATAGTCGGCCTGGTCGAGCAGCGGGAAGCCGGGACCGCCCTGGAGATAGAGCACCGGATCATGCAGCGCCTCGCCCATGGGATGGATGATCGCGACGGCGAGCGACAGGCTGCCGGCTTCGGGATGCTCATAGAGCCGCGGCACGGCCACGGTGCCGCAGGTGATGCGCGCCGCGGCGTCCGCCGGGATACCGGAAAGCGCGCAGACGGCTGGATGGAAATCGCTGCCGGGCTCGGCATGCGCGGGACCGGCCGCGATCGTCATGACCAGGCCGAGGCAAGTCGCGCGCAAAAGGCGGAAGATCATGCGCCGATGCTGCCCGCCGCCGGCCGGCGGGGCAAGCCGCGCCTTTTCGCGAAATTGCGTGTTTCGTCCGGAATGGCTATGACGCTGCCCGGTTTTGCGCCATATCAGGCCGGTCGCGGGGACGGGGGTAGCATGCTGTTCGGGTTTCGCTGGGTGGGTCGGGGTGCTGCCGCATTGCCGTTCCTGCTGCTTCTGGCCGACGCGCCGGCGTGCGCCGGGGGCAAGAGCCTGCATTTAGCGAATCGGCCGGATTTCATCGCCGACGACACGATCCAGAAGTTCGAGGCCGAGACCGGCATCGAGGTCACCTATGATCTTTACCAGACCAACGAGGAGCTGCTGAAGGCGCTCCGCGCCGGCAACAAGGAAGGCTGGGATCTAGTGGTGGCGGCGGCCGTGCCGGTGCTGGCGCGCGCCGGCGCCGAGCATCTGCTGCAGCCGGTCCAGCCCGACCAGCTTTCGAACGACGCCAATCTCGATCCCGAGGTCCTGCAGGCGGTCGCGCCCTACGATCCCGGCAACCAGCTCGCCGTGCCCTATCTCTGGGGCACCTCCGGCCTCGCCATCAATGTGGCCGCCCTCAAGGCGGCGATGCCGGACGCGCCGCTCGACAGCTTGGCGCTGATCTTCGATCCGGCGCTGGCCGAGCGCGCCGCCGCCTGCGGCATCGCCATGGCGAATACGCCGGAAGATGATCTGCCGGCCGTTCTGTCCTATCTCGGCCTCGATCCCTCGACCGAGGACGAGCATGCGCTCGCCCGCGCCGCCGAGCTGCTGGCCAAGCTGAAGCCGATCGTGAAGCGCCTGCCGGTCAATGATTTCATCGACCGCCTCGCCGCCGGCAAGCTGTGCGTCGGCTTCGGTCCCTCGACGGTGGTGAGCGACGCCAAGAGCCGCGCCGGCGAGCAGGATGACGGGCCGGACATCCTCTACGTCATTCCCAAGGAGCATGTGCGCCGCTGGATCGACGTGCTGGCGATCCCGGCCAACGCCGCCGATCCGGACGCGGCGCGCACCTTCATCGACTATGTGCTCCGGCCCGAGATCATCAGCGACATCACCGACTGGACCGGTGCCGCCAACCCCAACATCCTCGCCCCCGATTTCGTCGACGAAGACGACAAGTCCGATGAGACCGTGTTCCCGTCCGACGCGTCCCGGCCGCGCCTCTTCCTCGACAAGCCGCGCTCGCCCGAGGCGGAGAAGGCGCGGGCGAAGCTCTGGGCGCGCACGGGATCGTAGAATTTCCGCCGGCTGAACTCGGGCTGGCGAAGCGGCTTGCATGGCGGGTAAGATGCGCCGCTTCGTCGCCTCCGGGATCTCTATTACCCATGCCTCCATCCACATCGCTCACGCCGGCTGCGGCGGGCTTCCATATGCCGGCCGAATGGGCGCCGCACGCGCGGAGCTGGATGGCCTGGCCGTGCCGGACCGATCTGTGGAACGGGCGCGAGGCCGAGGCGAAGGCCGCCTTCGCCGCCGTGGCGCGGGCGATCGCCGGGTTCGAGCCGATCTCGATGCTGGCGCGTCCCGAGGATGTGGAGGCCGCGCGCTCTGCCTGCGGTTCCTCGGTCGAGATCGTGCCGATGCCGCTCGACGATTCCTGGGTTCGCGATTCGGGGCCGACCTTCCTGGTCGATGCGAGCGGCCATGTCGCCGGCGCGGCTTGGCGCTTCAACGCCTGGGGCGGCAAGTTTCCGCCCTATGACCAGGATGCCAAGCTCGCCGGACGCATCCTGGCTACGCAGGGCATGGCCGCGTTCGAGGCGCCCTTTGTGCTCGAAGGCGGCTCGATCCATACCGATGGCGACGGCACGCTCGTCACCACCGAGCAATGCCTGCTCAACCCCAACCGCAACCCGCATCTGACCAAGCCCGAGATCGAGCGGGCGCTGATGGAGTGGCTGGGCGTGCGCAAGGTGATCTGGCTCGGCGAGGGGCTGGAGAACGACCATACCGACGGGCATGTCGACGACATCACCTGCTTCGCCCGGCCCGGCGCGGTCATCACCGCGACCTGCGACGATCCCGCCGACGCCAATTACCGGCCGCTCACCGACAATATAGAGCGGCTGCGCAAGGCGCGCGACGCGCAAGGCCGGACGCTCGAGATCATCGGGCTGCCGCTGCCGGCCCGGCGCATGACCGATGCCGGGCGCCTTGTGCTGACCTATGTGAATTTCTATCTGACCAACGGCGGCGTCGTCGTGCCGTCCTTCGACGATCCGCTCGATGCCGAAGCCGCCGAGATCCTGAGCCGAGCCTTTCCCGGCCGCCGGGTCGTCCAGGTGCCGGCGCTCGATATCCTCGAAGGCGGCGGGGGCATCCATTGCATCACCCAGCAGCAGCCGGCTGGTCCGGCCGCGCTCGTTCCGGAGGCGAAATGACCAAGGTCACGGTCGCGGCGACCCAGTTCGCCGTCAGCGACGATCGCAATGCCAATATCGAGAAGGCGGCCTCGATGGTGCGCCAGGCGGCGGCGTCCGGCGCGAACATCATCCTGTTGCCCGAGCTGTTCGAGCTGCCCTATTTCTGCAAGGACCAGGTGCCGGAATGGTTCGCCGAGGCGATACCGGCCGAGGGCAATCCGACGCTGGCCAGATTCTCCGCCTTGGCGCGCGAGCTCGAGGTGGTGCTGCCGGTCAGCTTCTTCGAGCAGGCGAACAACGCCTATTACAACAGCATCATGGTCATCGATGCCGACGGGTCGCAGCTCGGCCTCTACCGGAAATCCCATATCCCCGACGGGCCGGGCTATCAGGAGAAATATTATTTCCGGCCCGGCGATACCGGTTTCAAGGTCTGGCCGACCCGCTTCGGCCGGATCGGGGTCGGCATCTGCTGGGACCAATGGTTCCCGGAGGCCGCGCGCGCCATGGCGCTGACCGGGGCGGAGCTGCTGTTCTACCCGACCGCCATCGGCTCCGAGCCGCAGGATGCGACGCTCGACAGCCGCGATCATTGGCAGCGGGTGATGCAGGGCCATGCCGGCGCCAATCTCATGCCGCTCGTCGCCTCCAACCGGATCGGCCATGAGATCGGCCTCGCCTCGACCACGAATTTCTACGGCTCCTCCTTCATCGCCGATCCGACCGGCGCCAAGCTGGTCGAGGCCGGCCGCGAGGAGGAGGCGGTGCTGACCGCGAGCTTCGATCTCGGCCAGATCCGCCGCCAGCGCGACGCCTGGGGCGTGTTCCGCGACCGCCGGCCCGATCTCTATGGCGCGGTCGGCACGGCCGACGGACGGCAGCGCTGAGCGCGATGCTTTCCGGCCTGCTCGGCGCCGCGCGGCGGGCCATGCGCGGCAAGCCCGCGATCCGCTTCTCGGATCTGGCCGAGACGCCCGACCCGGCGACGCGCCCGCCGCTCGACCGGCCGGATGTCGATCCGGCGGGCCTCAGTCCGCTCCAGTGCGACTGGCACCGCGACGGCGTCGTGATCCTCCGGGGCTTCGTGCCCGACCATGTCATCGATCCCTATGTCGCGGTGCGCGAGCGCATGGGCCGGCCGGGCGGCTGGATGACGCCGCAGCCCTACGAGCATGTGCCGGAACTGCGCCGCCTCTCGCTCCATCGCCCGCTGATGCAGGTGATGCGCGACCTTATCGGCGAGGAGATGCTGCTCCATCTCAACCTCACCGGCTGGGTCTCGACCGAGCGCGACTGGCACCAGGATGATTACCTCAACCCGCCCTTCGTCAATTGCTGGTACGCCGCCGCCTGGATCGCGCTCGACCGGATCACGCCGGAATCGGGGCCGTTCGAATATATCCCGGGCAGCCATCGCTGGCCGCTGCTGCGCGGCGAGCGGGTGCAGGCCTGCATGACCGAGGCCGATCATGCCGAGCTTGCCGCCAAGAACGAGGCGCATCTCTGGCCGACCCTCACCCAGAAATATGTGGTGCCGGCGGTCGAGGCCGAGATCGCGGCGCGCGGCGCCAGATCCGAACGCTTTCTCGCCGAGAAGGGCGATGTGCTGATCTGGCATGGCGGCCTCATGCATCGCGGCACCAAGCCCGCCGCCCCCGGCATCGAGCGGCGGACCCTCATCGCCCACTACACCGCGCTCTCGCACCGGCCGGATCTGCCGGCGCGCGAGCGGGACGGGGAGGGCAGCCACTACGCCGTGCTGGGATTGCCGCTGCATTGGCCGCTGGAGGCGCCGTACTGGTAGGCCAGGCTCCGTTTAATCGACCAGCGACGCCCCCAGCGCGTCGAGCAGATGGCCGGTGCCGTGCTCGCGCGAGCCGGCATCGTCATAGCCGTCGAGGAAGGCGCCCTGCTCGGTGACCATGAGCGTGGTCTTCCCGCCCTCGGCCTGGAGCTGCATGGTCGCCAGCGACACCGAGATCTTCTTGTCGTCGAGATGCATCTCGTAGGTGTAGACCAGCCGCTGGTTCGGGATGACGTCATGATAGACGGCGTCGAAGGTGGAGACGATTCCGCCCTCCCACCGTCCCTTGAGCCGCTCGCGCCCGCCGACGCGCACATCCATCTGCCGCTCGATCAACTCCCATCTGCCGCCCGTGCCGCCGAACCATCTCTGCTTGGCCGCCACGTCGGTGAGCGCCTGCCACACCCGCGCCACCGGGGCTGAATAAGTGCGCTCCAGATGGAAGGTCGCGTGCACCACCGACCTGACGCCGGTCTCCGATCCGCCTTGCATGCGCACGACCTCCTTCTCCAGCTTCTCGAGCGTGGTGCGCCATCCTTCGGGCGCTCCCGCCACCATCGGTGCCGCCATCGACGGATCGATGAAGGTGTAGGTCTGCACCACATCCAACTGCGTGCCGCAGGGCGCGTCGGAGAAATTGACCTCGGTATAGGCGCGGAAAAGGGGTTTGCCGGCGCCGTCGACGGCGTGCATGTCGATCACCAGCCGAGTGAGCGGCACCACCTCGACGAAGCGGCCGCGCGTCCAGTGCCGTTCGCCCGTGGGCGCCCGCATGCACACCTCGAACCGGCCGCCGACCTCCATCTCGACGATGGCCTCGGGCACGGTGTAGCTCGCCGGGCTGAACCAGCTCTTCACATGCTCCGCCGTGCTCCAGGCCTTGAACACGGTCTCGCGCCGTGCATGGAGCACGCGGGAAAGCCGGAGCGGCGCCGGCTGCAACGCCGCATCGCTCTGTTTCGCCTCACTCGCCGGGACCATCGCTGCCTCCTTCTGGTTCGAGGGATTCGAGATACGCGCCCAACCGGTCGAGCCGACGCTCCCACTCGATCCGCCGGGCATTGATCCATTGCTCGGCCAGGCTCAGCGCCTGGGGCTCGATCGCGCAGGTCCGCACCCGCCCGACCTTCTCCGACCGCACCAGCCCCGCCGCCTCCAGCACGCCCAGATGCTGCATCGCCGCCGGCAGCGACATGGGCAGAGGCCGCGCCAGCTCACTCACCGGCGCCGGCCCCCGCGAAAGCCGCTCCACCATCGCGCGGCGGGCGGGGTCGGCAAGGGCTTGGAAGAGGCGGTCGAGATCGGGCGATTGGTTAAGCATGGGGTTAAGTATCATGGCGGGGATAGTTAGGCAAGGGGTTTAGTGTTGGCGATGGGGCTGCTGTGACCTGCGTCCGTTGGAGTCTGACGAGTTCCCCGGCCAACCTGATCACTTTCAGGCCGTTAACCGAAGAGAGCTCCATCATGTGCTAAGGGGGGCGACAGGGACGCCTTGAAGGACGAACGGATCGAGAAGGGCTGTACGTGTCAGATCAGAGAGGGCGGGAGCGCCTGATATATTCGGTGATTTCGCTGCGTAAGATTCCGATATCCTCCAGAATCCGATCATCAAGCCTTTTGAGGTAGGCGATCTCCTGTCTAATCTCCCACTTGCGGTAGAGGCGTGACGCCAGCCTCGCAAGCCATGGGCAAACCCAGGTTCCGAGAGCCAGGCGCCCCGATCTTTTCGACGTTGATTGTTTAGGGTGGCGGGACCTGGACCAATCAGCGGGGGCTTTATCATGGTTGGCTGAGCCATCGGTGTCTTCGGCAGCGACCCATGGCATCGCTGGGCCGATGCGATCGAGGCCCAGCAATTTCTCCGACAATCCCGGATTGTAAGTTGCCGCCCGATGACGGATACATATGGAACGGTTCTCTCGCGCTTCAAAGTTCGCGTAACAGCCGAAACGGTCCCCTACCGGCTTGGTATGCATAGACTCAGGCCGGGGAGGTCCAAGTTCGGCTGGTGCGGCAGCTTTGGACGCTTGTTGAGGTTGGTCGTCATAGTAAGTGAAGAGTACTACTGGCATTTTCGAAGTCCCATTGAGAATGGGAATAGAATATGTTCAATATATTACCTACCTATGTCCGAATAGAAGAATATAGCTACAATCGACGTGACGAGGATAGGTATATAGCTGCTTGCAGTAACCTGAAAAATCAGGTTACCGGTCAGGCATCATCCCATCGTTCAACATTGCGTCGCGTGAAAGTGACAATCTATGCACAATCGGCGTTCCATCTTGAACGGTTGGACCAATGCATGCTTTCAAGCCGCAAGGCGCCACCGGATTGCTGGCCAGACCGAGCGCCATGGATAGGCCCAGACCGGTGCCTTCGTGATCACGCGCCTCATCTCATTCCAAGAAGCACCCAGTGGAACTGCGACCACTGAAATCGTGGATAATATTGATCGGGCGCCTTATCCCATTTCTCGGGGCAGTTCTTGCTCTTACGTTTAGTCGCCTTACCAAGGGCGCACAATTTATCACACCACTCGGCAATGTCCCGGGGCATCCAGATAACATTCTTTGTCTTCATGAGCTGATCCATGTTCCCCATCGGCCATTGCATACCGCCGGCTTTAAGAACTCTGGCTACAACCGAGCTGCAGTTTTTCCTGTAGACATGGTAGCTCGGCTTTGACTTTCCGTACATGATCTGCTTCCACGCTTCGTTCATCGCAATATTCTGGTAGGGTTCGCACTCCAACGTATAGACGACGTGAGGCGGCGCTCCTTCTGCGATACAATCACTTTCGAAGCGCCTTCGGTGCCGAGGTTGAGCTTTTTCGGCCACTATCTGAGGCGAGGTGAAAGAAAAACCTCCTCCGGGCCACCAGCTTACATAAAATTCGCTGTTCTTGGGATCATAGTCATTTCCAAGATGCATGGCGGCGTGGCCAATATTTAAATTTTCCAGCTTTCCCCCCGCGTCATCGCGTATGGTCGGATACCATATATATACTCTGGTCATTCTAGGGTTTCTCTCCGGGTTTCGTCCGCTAGCTGGGGCGAGCTCTCTGCGTCTAGGCGCGGCCAGGTCCGCCCCGTACTCCCGGCCTGTTCAAGTTTGATCGTGAAGCCCGATCAGATACGGTGGTCATTCCGCAGCATTTGCGCCGCCCGCTCGCCGATAATGACGCAGGGAGCCATGGTGTTTCCGGTGGTTACTCGCGGCATGATCGATCCGTCACCTATGCGGAGATTGTCGATGCCGTAGACCTTCAATGTGCGGTCCACGACCGACATCGCGTCGCGCCCCATCTTCGCCGTGGAGGTCTGATGCCAATAGGTCACCGCGGCGTCACGAATGAACTGCTGCCGGGCGGCCTTGGTCGAAGCTCCCGGCATGATTTCGGCCCGCACCAGCGGCTCGAACGCTGCGGAATTACCAAGGTCGCGGCAAAGCTCGACGCAGGTGAGCGCGGTGCTCATGTCGTCGGGATGCGCCAGGGTGTTGGCATCTATTCTCGCGGAATGCCGCAGGTCGGAGCTCGTGAGATAGACCCGCCCGCGGCTTTTGGGCTGGGCCAGACCCGCGAACATCGTCCACCCATGGAGCGGTACGCCCCGAACCGCCGTCTCAGGACTGGGAACGGGGAACTCCGCTTGGCAGAACAGCAGATCCGGTCCGGTGAGCTCAGCGCTGGACTTCCAGTAGAGCGTCGCCTCGGCGCCGTTATTCCGCGGTGGGATGGGGTTCTTATAGTCCCAGATACAGCCGAAAGAGACGTGATCGTGCAAGTTCTGGCCGACGCCGGGAAGATGCTGCACCACGGGGATGGACAATCGCCGCAGTTCGGCCTCGTCGCCGATGCCCGAATGCATCAGCACCTTGGGCGTCTGGATAGCGCCCAAGGACAGCACCACCTCCGTCCCGGCGCCGATCACCAGTCTCTCGCCACCACGGATTATCTCGACACCCGTGACGCGTGTCGCATCGAGAACCAACCGGCTCACCAGGGTTTCAGTGAGCACCGTCAGGTTGGGGCGGTCGAGATAGGGATAGGTATAGGCACGAAATATGGATTGGCGCTTTCCGTCGCGGATCAGCACGTCGGTCAGGGCACAGCCACCGTCACCCTCCATCATGCGTCCGTTCTGGCTGTCGAAGACCGGAATATCCATCCGTCGCGCCGCATCCAACATCGCCAAGGCGATGGGACTGGGATCCGGGGAGGGTTGCACGAAGACCGGCCCTCCGGTTCCCCGATAGGCATGGTCCGGCGATCCCCGCCAATCCTCGATGCGCCGATAGATGTCCAGAACGGCGTCATATCCCCAGGCCTCATCGCCCGCTTCGGAAGCGAAGAAATCCCAGTCGCTCCGATGCCCCCGCGCCCACACCATGACGTTGATGCTGGAGCCGCCGCCAAGCACCTTGCCCATGTTCATCGGCATCGAGCGTCCGTTGACGTGTGGATTGGGGTCCGCTTGAAAGCCCCAATCGCGTTCGCTCCCGAGATTGGTCGGCCACAGACCGGGGGCCATGACGCTGGCAACGTCGTCGCTGCTACCGGCTTCGATCAGCAGCACGTTGACGAGTGGGTTTTCCGCCAGGCGTCTGGCGATAACGGAGCCGGAGGAGCCCGCCCCACAAATAATGAAGTCGTAGTGGGCTTTCAGGTTGGCGCTTAGGGTTGCTTGATTAACTCTCGCGCGATTGGAGAAGTCCCGGTCATAGAGATGGATTGCGATGGTCATATTGATCCTTGGCCGATCGATCGGCTGCCGGTCCAGGCAGATGATCCGGCGACAAAAACTAAAGATGGACGGAGCGAGCCGAGCATAACCGTGAAGTGCGTACGCTATTATCTAGTTAGTCTATCTTTCGCAGACTATTATGTTGGATTTCGTTACCTATAAATTTCAAGAAGGCCAGATGATAATTCCATTTTTAGTAATATAGACTCAATTTTTCTTTGCGTCGACAAGGTAACGCCGCTTGTATTTTGTTGAGTGCGTGAAGGGCGGTCGAAGCCGTCTGGCGCGGGGCTCAGGTATTCGGCGTTCACGCAGTCGCTCCGATCGGCAGGAGCAGGATCGTCGGGACACCGAGAATGGGGCTGGCGCCGCTCCAGATCCTCGAGGACGTTGCTGGAGATTCGAAGCTGGAATGTCAAGCTCTGTCGGCACAGCGTCTCACGGTCGAAGTCTGGTTCGTGAGGGCTAATCTATTCCAATCGATCCATGCCTCAATTGACTCCCGAGGGTCAGGCAATATAACAAATCGGGCATGACCCCAGCCCAGCTACGTGTCCTCGTCGCAGTCGCGGATCACAGCAGTTTCTCACGCGCGGCGGCCGAGCTCGGTCAGACGCAGCCCTATGTCAGCCGAACCATTCGCGCGCTGGAGGACGCCTTCGGGGCGCCGCTGTTCGTCCGTGCCGCAACCGGCGTGGCCCTGACCGAGCTCGGTCGCGAAGCTCTGCGTCGCGCACGGTCGGCGCTGCGCGAACTCGACGGCTTGCGTCAGATCGCAGTGGAAAGCGGTACGCATCTTCGCGGGACGCTGAAGGTCGGCGCGCCGCCGAGCCTCGCCAACTGGCCGCTTCCGAAGATCCTCGGCCCGCTCCGTCGACGGTACCCCGACCTTGCGATCCGGACGTTTGAGGGAGATCCCCCCGAACTCAGGACTTGGCTCGAAGACGGAGTCCTGGACGTTGCCCTCGCCACGCGCCCCGTGGCGGGCTGGACTTGGACGGCGCTGGTCGAGGAGGAATTCGTCGTCGTAGGCCCTTGGCCGGAGAGCGCGCGGTCCATGGCCATACCGATGACCGAAATCGCGACTGAGCCGTTGGTGCTGTCGAGCTGTGGGATCGAACGGGTTCTCGGCGAAGATTTCGCCCGCGAGGGTTTATCGCTGCGGGTAGCGCACCGCTCGCGGTCGTATAGCACTATATTCGCCATGGTCGAAGAGGGGCTCGGGCTTACCATTCTTCCGAAATCCATCGCTCTCTTCGCCCCCGCCCAACTTAGCGAACGCCCGATCGCGAACGGGCCGACCCGTACCATTGGCGTCCTGTCACCGGCGGCGCCCAGCCGGCCGATTAGTGCATTCATGATGCAGGCGGAGGGCATCACGACACGTCATCGTGATGAGCTGTAGGGTGTGCGAGGTATGCGTCGGCTGTCCGGCTGTGACGTGCTCCCCCGAACCGTATCCGCGATATAGTAAATGTTTGAAATCATTTAATATCGTTGATCGGCATTTTTGGCTCGGCTCACCCGCAGCTCCGTGAACATAGCTTCTCCCCGCCTTCGATCGCCTCTCACCCCCCAAACCGAAACAACTCCCCCACCGCCAGCTTCCCGAACCCCGCCGCCGGGTCCTCCGCGTAATTGTTCGGCAAATGATAGATCCACGAGAACACCGGCGGCTTCCCGCTCTTCACCGACAGCGGCAGCACGCACCGCGCCGTGAACCCGTCCGGCACCTGCTCGAAGGTCAGCCCCATGGCCGCGCGCTCGCGGGTCTCCCAGCCGAATACTTGCTTGCTGCTCTCCAGCCCGAAGGAGCGGCTCGCGACATATTCGCGGGCGAGCTCGGCGTCGAGCACGAACATGGCGTTGTAGGGGTTCCAGGCATTGACGAAGATATGGTCCTCGTGGCGCAACGTCTTGCTATGGCGGATGTCGAGCGTCGGGATATTGTCGGTATAGACGTGCTTTCTAAGCGCGCTGCTATATTCGATGCGCACGAAGGCGGGCAGCAGCCCTTCGCCGCGCAGGATCTCGCGATACGTCACGAAATAGCAGAAATTCGCGAAGGAGAATTGGATGTCGTCTTCCAGATAGACGAAGTGGCTATAGGGGCTGCCGGGCGCCAGGAAGTGCTCTGGGATGAGCGGCTTGTGGCGCCAGGTCAGCTCGTAGGGGTGGGCGAGGGGGCCGGCCACCAGGATCTCGCAATCGATGGTGCTGTCGGCGAAGTCGGCGCACAGGCTTTCGAGCGCCTCGGTCGCCTCGTTGGTCACGATCACCACATCGAGCCGGGCGGTGAAGAAGCCGGCCAGCGCCTTCAGCACCCGCGCGAGATAGAAGAGCCGCTCCGGCGCATGATGATAGCTGATGCAGACGAGCAGGCGCGCCGCGCGGGCTTTGTCGAGGTTGAGGTCGAGCGTCATCTTTTCCGGTTCCAGGCGCACTCACGGTAACGCAGCGTCCTCGGAAAAGACACCGCCGCGGCCTGTCCCGCCCCGTGCCGCAATGCTAGGGTGGCCCCCAAGGGGAGGAAAAAGATGAAGCTCTACAATTCGATGGGTCCCAATCCCAAGATCGTCCGCATGTTCCTCGCGGAGAAAGGCATCGAGCTGCCGCTGGTGCCGGTCGATCTGATGCGCGGCGAGAATCGCCAGCGGCCCTATCTCGACAAGAACCCGGCCGGGCAGATGCCGGCGCTGGAGCTGGATGACGGCACGATCCTGACCGAGGTCGTCGCCATCTGCGAATATCTCGACGAGACCGGCCCCGGCCCGTCGCTGATCGGCTCGACCCCGCTGGAGCGAGCCGAGACGCGCATGTGGACCCGTCGGATCGATCTCAACATCGCCGAACCGATGCTGAACGGCTTCCGCTACGCCGAGGGGCTGCCGCTGTTCAAGGATCGGCTGCATTGCATCCCGCAGGCCTCGGAAGATCTCAAGCTCAGCGCGCGGAAAAAGCTCGCCTGGCTCGACGAGCTGATGGACGGCCGGCCCTATATCGCCGGCGATCGCCTGACGCTGGCCGATATCTTCCTTTTCGCCATGCTCGAATTCGGCGCCACGGTCGGTCAGACGCTGGCGCCCGAGCTTGCCCATGTGCCGGCCTGGTACGAGCGGATGAAGGCGCGGCCGAGCGCCCGGGCCTGAGCGGGATGGGCCTCTTCGATCTCACCGGCCGCGTCGCCCTCGTCACCGGCGGGAATGGCGGCATCGGGCTCGGCATGGCGAAGGGCCTGGCGGAGGCGGGGGCGGCCATCGCCATCGCCGGCCGCAACGAGGCCAAGGCCAAGGCGGCGCTGGCCGAGCTCGCGGCGCTGGGCGTGCCCTGCGGCTTCGTGCCGGTCGATATCGTCGATGCCGAATCCTGCCGGGCGATGGTGGCGCGCACGGTCGGGAAGTTCGGCCGGCTCGACATTCTCGTCAACAATGCCGGCATGTCGATCCGCAAGCGGCCCGAGAGCTTCACGCCGACCGAATGGCACGAGGTCATCGACACCAACCTCACCGGCCCGCTGTTCGCCGCACAGGCGGCCTATCCCGAGCTGGTGCGGGCGGGCGGCGGCAAGCTCATCAATATCGGCTCGATGATGTCGATCTTCGGCACCTCCTTCGCCGCCGCCTACGGCGCCAGCAAGGGCGGCATCGTGCAGTTGACGCGCGCTCTCGCCACCGCCTGGGCTCAGGACAATATCCAGGTCAATGCCGTGCTGCCCGGCTGGATCGATACCGAGCTGACGCAGACGGCGCGGGTCGAGGTCGATGGGCTGAACGAGCGCGTGCTCGCCCGCACGCCGGCCGGGCGCTGGGGCGTCGCGCGCGATATGGCCGGCATCGCCGTGTTCCTGGCTTCTCCGGCCTCGGATTTCGTCACGGGGGCGGCCATCCCGGTGGATGGCGGCTATTCGGTCGCGGGGTAGGATTCACGGACGGTTACCGCGGTAATCATATCCCGGCGCGCTGGAAATTCTGCCGTAACCCCGGCAAGGTTTGAGTCGGTCTTATCGCAACCTTGATAGGAAGCTTCGATCATGACCCAAACCACACCGGGCAAACCGGCGGCACCGTTGAAGAAGCTGCCGATGCGGCTCCATCACAATGCCTACACGACCGACGATCACGAGCGGAACCGGCAATTCTACGAAGACGTTCTGGGCCTGCCGCTGGTCGCCATGTTTGTCGAGCACGAGATGTTCGAAGGCGAGATGGTCGAGCTCGGGCACGCCTTCTATGGCATCGGCGATGGCGGGGCGCTCGCCTTCTTCAATTTCGCCGATCCGCAGAAGCAAGCGGCCTACCGCGCCAAGGATCAGCCGCTCACCGCGCATATCGCGCTGCAGGTCGAGCAATCGACGCAGGACGAAATCAAGACACGGCTCGCGACCGCCGGGATCGACTCCTTCGTGCTGGATCACGGCTTCTGCACCTCGCTCTATGTCAAGGACCCGAACGGCCTGGCGCTCGAATTCACGGTCGATCGCCCGGATGCGGACGCGATCGCCGCCGAGATGGCGGCTTCCGCCCATCGCGACATGCGCAACTGGATGGCGGGCGACCGGACGCCCAATAATCGCTGGCGGCCCGAGCCGGCGGCAGCCGTCTGAGACGATTGGGAGCCGCGCCTTCCTTGACGGTCGCTTCAGCTTGCGACGCTGCCGTCTCGGAAGGCGCCGGCCAAATGGTCGATGAAGGCGCGCACGACCGGCGGCAGGCCGCGGCGCGTCGTGAAGACCAGATGAACAATGCCGTCTTCCGTGCGCCATTGAGGGAAGACATGCATCAGGCGTCCGCTCCTCAATTCGCCTCGGCAGATATGATCCGGCAGGAGGGCTACGCCGAACCCCGCGACGGCGGCATCGCGGAGCGCCTGGAAATCGACGCAGGTCATCCGTGGTTGGTGCCGGATCAGGCGTTGCTCGCCATCCGGCCCGGAGAACTCCCATACGATCTCGCCCATCTGATCGGTCGTGGCGAGCGTCGGCAGATCGGAGAGCACCGCCACATCGCCGCCGGCGCATGAAGCCGCGAGAGTCGGCGCCGCGACCAGGATCCTGCTGGAGCGACCTAGAGTCCGCATGGTCATGGCGGCGTCGGTGTCGAGCGCCGCGCGGACGCGAACCGCGACATCTATCCGCTCGTCGATGAGGCCGACCGCGCGATCGACGGCCACGACCTGCAGTTTCGCCTTCGGGAAAGCCTTCATGAAGCCGAAGAAGGCGGGCGAGAACGCCTCGACCAGCCCCAGCGGGCAACTGCAGCGGACAACGCCGCGCGGCTCGCCCAGCGCCTCGGACACGACCGCATCGGCCTGCTCCACGTCCATCACGACGATGCGGCAGCGCTCGTAGAAGGCTTGTCCGATTTCGGTGACCCGGAAACGGCGCGTGGAGCGCTCGATCAGCCGGACGCCGAGGCGCGTCTCCAAGGCCGCGATCCGGCGGCTCAGCGTCGATTTCGGCGCCCTGAGCGCCCGTCCCGCCGCCGCGAAGCCGCCATGGGTCACCACCTCGACGAAGAGAGCATAGTCGTTGAGGTCGAGCGCCATCATCGTCTCACCAATGGAACACTGAAGCTCAATATCTCGGTCTACTGCGTTCATCGTTCCGTGAACATCTTATTTCTCATCGGACGGCCATTCGCCGCCCAGACCCAGGAGACAGAAGATGACCGGCAAATTCGAGGACAAGGTGGTCGTCGTGACCGGCGGGACAAGCGGCATCGGCCTCGCCGCCGCCAAGCGCTTCGCGGCCGAGGGCGCATCCGTGTTCGTCACCGGCCGTCGCCAGGAAGAGCTGGACGCGGCGGTCGAGACGATCGGCGGACGCGTGAGTGGCGTGCGCGCCGACATGTCGAAACTGGCCGACATCGATCGCCTCTACGACGCGGTCCAGCAGAAGCACTCACGGATCGACGTCCTCTTCACCAATGCCGGCGGCGGCTCGATGCTGCCCCTCGGCGCCATTACCGAGGAGCAGTACGAGGACACTTTCGGCCGCAACGTGAAGGGCGTGATCTTCACGGTGCAGAAGGCTCTGCCGCTGCTGCACGAGGGCGCTTCGGTGATCTTGATGGGGTCGACCGCCGGTGTCGCCGGCACGGCCGCCTTCAGCGTCTATAGCGCCTCCAAGGCCGCGGTGCGCAATCTGGCGCGGAGCTGGACGCTCGACCTCAAGGAGCGCGGCATTCGCGTCAACGTCGTCAGCCCTGGCCCGGTGAAGACCCCGGGCCTCGTCGGTCTGGCCGGCCCCGACGCCGCCCAGCAGCAGGGGTTGCTGGACTATATGGCGACCCAGGTCCCGATCGGTCGCGTTGGCGACCCGGACGAGATCGCCAAGGCGGTCGCGTTCCTCGCCTCGGATGATTCGAGCTTCATGGCCGGTGCCGAGCTCTTCGTCGATGGCGGGCAGGCCCAGGTCTGAGCCATCACGGCGGACCGAGAGCCGACCCGCCGTCGCTCGCGGTCCGTCCCTCACCTGTCTCCGACTAACCGGGCTTGCGGATGGCGGCGCAGCCGGCGACGAAGGCGAGTTCCGGTTCCGTGCCGGAAAGCGCCCTCGTCAGCTTCGGGTCGCAGGTCGCGACGATGTCGCCCGGTGCCGCGCGCAGTGCCGCGCGCGAGGAATAGCGGACCGCCATGCCCTTGTCCTGCCATAGCAGCGCGTAGAAGCGAAGCTGTGGGGCGTAATTGGCGATGCCCTCGTCATTCTCGACGCCGTCGTCGACGACATGGATCTCGGCGGCCTGCTGCCGGCTCAGCGTCTCGAGCAACGTGCCGTACGGGCTCTGGGTCGCGTATCCTTCCCGACCCAGATCGTAGATGCGGGCGGCGAAGAGAAAGACGGGGATGGCGCCGGCCGCCAGCAGCGGCGCGTACCGGCGAAGGAGCGCCGGCGCCGTCGCCGGTCCGTTTCGTGCCGCCCGGGCCGCCGCGTGGATCGTGATCGCGACCGCCACGGACAGGAACGGGCAGGCCGGCTCGATATACCAGGGCAGCCTGGTCGAGCTTGCGGACACGGCCGCGATGAAGCAGACGCTGATGCAAAGGCAATAGAGTAGCCCGAACCGGGCGAGCCCACGGGTTCCGCGCAGGGCGAGCGGCGCCGCCAGGATCAGCGGGCCGCCGACAAATCCGCCTTCGAGGATGATCACGATATATTCCAGCGTTGAGCCGGTATGGGCGCCGATCGTCGTGAAGAATCGGCCGCCGATATCGTTGCGCATCGTGGCCGCCAGATAGCCCGGAGCGGCTGCTTCGCGGAGCGCCAGGAAGGCCGCGACGATCGTGGCGGTCAGGATGCCGGCGGCGAGGTAGCGCCCGGTCCGAAGCGGCCGCATCCAGCGGTTCGTGACGAGAAGATAGAGCACCACGCCCACCCCGGGCATCAGCCCGGCGATGGTCTTGGTCATGATGGCGGCGGCGATGACGAGGCCGATACCGGCCGCCTCGGCCCAGCCCGGCCGGCGCCGGTGCAGCGCGAAGAACAGCAGCGCCAGATAGGCGGTGGTGAAGAGGGTCAGCAGCGCGTCGCAATCGCCGGTGGCCGCCGCGTGATAGCCGATGAAAACCGGGCTCGCCGCCAGCAGGATCGCGGCGCCGGCGGCGGCCGGGACCGAGCGTGTCAGCCGCCAGGTGAAGCCGTAGGTGACGGCGACCGTGGCGAGGGAGGCCAGCGCCGAGGGCAGCCGCACCGCCCAGACCGACGGGCCCAGCAGCTTCATCGACAGGACCATCAGCCAGATCATCAGCGGCGGCTTGGTGTTCCACAGATCCGGCTGGAACTCGTAGGTCGTGACCAGGCTCCAGCCCGACCGATACATCTCGATCGCATTCACCGCGAGGCGGGATTCGTCCCAGAGCGCCAGCCCGGGCGCAGGCCGCAGGAAGAACAGGTAGAAAGCGCCGGCGGCGAGGATGACAAGGAGGGCGAGGATCGGGATTGCCCGGTCGCGGGCGGTGGCGCCCGCGCCAAGGCGGGGCCTCCGTGCCGCCCTGTCGCGAAAGACGATGTGCTTGGCCGCCGCGTAATTGACGAAAACGCAGGCCAGGGTCGCGACCGCCTTGGCCGCCAAGGCCGGCATGATCCGGGCGGAAGCGGCCACGATCAGGGTCGAGAGGGTGAGGGTGGCGAGGTTCGCCAGCAGAAAGAGCAGGGCCTGATAGTGCTGCCTGGGCGAGGCGGCCCGGTCGGAAAAAGTCCAGCTGCGATTCAGGACATAGCTGCAGACGGTGCCGGCCAGATAGGAGATCGCGTTGGCGACGAGGATGTTGCAGTCGAGCAGGAACAGCAGCGTCGAAAAGACGAGGAAATCGACGGCGGTGTTGAGGCCGCCGACGAGCGCGAAGCGGGCGAAGCGCGGCAGCGCTGCGACCGAGCGCTCGAAACCCAGGCCCTTCTGGATGATCATGTCCGATGTCGGGCGGCGAGAGCCGTCTGGGCCGGCTTGCCCGGCCGTGCCGGCTCGATGGCGGCGGAGCGGCCGCCGAGCACGCTCTCGATGACGAAGAGCGGCCGCCGCTTCGATTCCATGTAGAGCCGGCCGACATATTCCCCCATCACGCCCAGGACCAGGAGCTGGCTGCTGCCGATGATGAGGATGATGGTGGTGATCGAGGTCCAGCCATCGACGACATGGCCGAACGCCCAGCTGCCGAAGGTGTAGCTCAACATGAGCAGGCCGACGATGCCGAGGAGCAGCCCCAGGCCTGACGCCACGCGCAGCGGGACGACCGAGAAGCCGGTGATGGCGTCGAGCGCGAAGCGGATCATCTTCGACAGCGAATATTTGGTCGACCCGGCGAAGCGCGCATCGCGGTCGTACGGGAACGGCACCTGGCGCATGCCGATCCAGCTCACCATGCCGCGGATGAAGCGGTGATGCTCCGGCATTGCGTTCAGCACGTCGAGGCACCGCCGGCTCATCAGCCGGAAATCCCCGGTATCGAGCGGGATGTCGATATCGATCAGGCGCCGCAGCAGCCGGTAGAACCATTTCGCCGTCAGGCTCTTGAACGGCGTCTCGCCCTCGCGCCGGCGGCGCTGGCCATAGACGACATCGGCATCGGCATTGTCCATGAGCGTCATCATCCCGCCCAGCAGCTCAGGCGGGTCCTGGAGATCGGCATCGATGATGAGGATGCGCTCGCCGCGGCACAGCTTCAGCCCGGCCGAAAGGGCGAGCTGATGGCCATGGTTGCGGGACAAATTGACGACGGTCAGATGCGGGTCCTGGGCGCACAGCGCCCGCATCGCGGCCCAGCTCTCATCCTCGGAGCCGTCATTGACCAGGACGATCTCGTAATCCTCGTCCGCGGCCGCCCGGCAGGCTGCGGCGGCCCGCCGGAAAAACTCCGGCAGGCCCTCGGCCTCGTTGTAGCAAGGGGCCACCAGCGAAAGATAAGGTGACAGAAGGACCGCCTTGTTCATCTTCTCTGCCCGGAGCCGTCGTCCAGGCGGGATCATTGCCGCCGATCCCTTAAAAATTGATGTTGGTCCCGTCCTCCTTTTCGGCCGGTTAGGGGCGTGCCACGCTCCGGTAAACCAGCCACAGCCCCCATGCCGCCTGTCCAGCCAGGAAGATCGGCCAGAGCCACAACCATGGTGCGAGCGGGCACGTCGCCGGCTGGCAGGTCTTGAGCGCGAGCGGCGGGACGATGAGCAGCGTGACGATCTCGCCTTTCAGAGCGTCATCGACATCGGTGACGACGAACCTGACCTTGTCGAAGCCGGGGCGAAGGCTCAGCGCCGTATCTTTCCCCGGCCGCGGCCATACGCCCGATTCGGCGGCGAAGTTCGGGGTCATGGCCCGCCAGTCGCTGGTTTCGTTCCAGCCGCTCACCGGCATTGCCTCGTAAAGGACCGGAGCGGCTTCTCCATGCTCGGCCCGAATCCGAACCGGGGAGGCCGGCCTGACTTTCCCACCATGACGCTGGAATTCCAGCTCGAAGCGGAGAGGTGCGCGGGCCAGCCTGACGACGTCAAGCTCGACCGCCTGGCCGGGGCTCAGCTCCAGCTTGGCCAACTCCGCCCGGCCGGCCAAGAACGCCATCGCGACGTAGGCCGCGAAAGCGACCGACAAAACGGCCCAGGCGATCCACCCGCCCCGTCCCGTCCTGCCGGCTCGCATCTCCCTACGACGCCTGCCGCTCCGACGCCGCATGGCCCGCTGCCGCCAGCTCTCCGGCCAGGCGCTCGACGGAAGGGTAGTCGACCTTGCCGGTGCCGAGCAGCGGGATCGCGTCCACCTTCACCAGCGCGCGCGGCACCATTAGCTCGGTAATGCCGCGCTCGCGGGCGAAGGCGAGGAGCGTCTTGGCCTCGGCATCCTTGCGCGTCGTCACCAGCACCAGCTGCTCGCCCTTGCGTGCGTCGGGGAGCGCAATCACGGCATGGGCCTCGTCCGGCCAAAGCTGGGCCGCCAGCGTCTCGGCCGCGGTCATCGACACCATCTCGCCCGCGATCTTGGCGAAGCGCTTGGCCCGGCCCTGGATCGCGACGAAGCCGAGCTCGTCGACGCGGACGATGTCGCCCGTGTCGTACCAGCCCGCTTCGGGCGCTTCGAGCAGGCCCGGCGCCGTGGTGCGGAAATAGCCCAGCATGATGTTGGGGCCGCGCACGAACAGCCTGCCGCCTTCGGCAACGCCAGGTACCGGCTCGAGCCGCCATTCGATGCCGGGCAGGAACCGCCCGACCGTGCCCGGCCGGCTGTGCATCGCCGAGTTGATGGCGAGCACGGGGGCGGTCTCGGTCGCGCCATAGCCTTCGAGGATGCGCACGCCGAAGCGCTCGCTGAAGAGCCGCCGCGTCTCGTCGCGCACCTTCTCGGCGCCGGCGAAGGCGTAGCGCACGGCATAGAAATCGTAAGGATGGGCGAAGCGCGCCCAGCCGGTGAGGAACGTGTCGGTGCCGAACACGATGGTGGCGTCGGTGTCGTAGATGAGGTCCGGCACGATCTTGTAATGGAGCGGCGAGGGATAGAAGAAGGTCCTGACCCCGTGGAGCAGCGGTAGGATGGTGCCGCCGGTGAGGCCGAAGCTGTGGAACATCGGCATCGCGTTCATCACTCGGTCGGCCGGGTTGAAATCGATGACCGAGGCGACCTGGCCGCAATTGGCGATGATGTTGCGGTGGCTCAGCACCACGCCCTTGGGCGTTCCCTCCGAGCCGCTGGTGAAGAGCACCACGGCCGGCGCGTCGGGATCGGCCTTGGCGCCGGGCAGCCGGCGGGGGAAGCGGGCGCGGACCATGCCGGCAAGCTTCGATGGTATCCCGATCGAGGCGCGCACATCCTCGAGCCACACCAGCTTCACCTGCTCGCCGAGCTGCTCGATCACCTTGTCGAGCTTGCCGCGCTCGACGAATTTGCGCGAGCACAGCACGGTCTTGATCTCAGCCGCCATGCAGGCCGACAGCATGCCGTCGGCGCCGGCCGAGAAATTCAGCATGGCCGGCACGCGCTCCTGGGATTGCAGCGCGAAGAATGTGGCGACCGCGCCCGCGGAGTTGGGCAGCAGCACGCCCACCCGTTCGCCGGGCTTGGTGAGCGCGGCGAGCTTGCGGCCGAGGATGACGGCGCCCAGCACCAGCCGGTCGTAGGAGAGCGGCTTGCGGTCGGTATCCTCGACGATCGGCAGCTTGCGGCCGAACCGGGCGCGCGCGTCGAGCAGCGCCGAGAACAGCGTGCGGTCGGTATTGTGGGTGGCGAAGGCGGTGGCGACCATCAGATCCTGCAGCGCCGTGCCCACCACCTGCCGCCGCTTGCGCCCGCGCAGCGTCGGGTCGAGCGAGAGCTTCACCGGCGGCAGCACCTGGAGCTTGAGCTTCGGGAACCAGCGCCGCCGGACCTTGTGGCCCATGCGGGTGAAGGGGGTGAATTGCAGCCCGTCGATGCGGATCGGGATGACCTCGGCGTCCGAGCGGTCGGCGACGGTGGCCGCACCCTCGTAGATCTTCATCAGCGCGCCGGTCGTGCTGAGGCGGCCTTCCGGGAAGATGCCGAGCGGGATGCCGTCGCGCACCGTCTTGATCATCGCCTTGATCCCGAACGGGTTCGACGGGTCGACCGGGAAGATGCGCACGAAGGCGAGGAAGACCCGCGCCCACCACACCCGGGTCATGAAAGTATTGACCGCGAAGGTGACGTTGCCCGGCAGGTAGGCGGCGACGAAGCAGCCATCGAGGAAGCTCAGATGGTTGCAGATGACGACCCGGCGCGGGCCCGCTTCGCGGTAGTGCTCGATGCCGGAGATCTCGACGCCGTGCAGCGTCTCGAAATACCAGCGGAGCGCCGCGCGCATCATCTCGTGCGGCAGCAGCCGGCAGATCTGAATGGCCACGAACAAATTGGCGAGCGCCGTCAGCGCCAGGATCATCGGCGCCGACAGGCCGAGCATGGCCATGATCGCGGTCACGACTCCGCCGGCCACCATCAGCACGGCGTTCGCGACGTTGTTGGCGGCGATCATGCGCGAGCGGTGCGAGGGGTCGGACTCCTCCTGCAGCGTCACATAGAGCGGCACCGAGAAGACGCCGCCGCAGGCCGCCGTCAGGAACAGGTCGATCAGCAGCCGCCAGCCCTGGAACGAGCCCAACACGGCGCGGGTGTCGGCGAGCGTGCCGGCATGGGCGCAGGCGATGGCGAAATCGCCGGCGAAGAGCGACAGGCCGAGCACGGCGAAGGGCACATGCCGGACGGTCACCTCGCCCTTGAGCAGCCGGCCGCACAGGATCGAGCCGAAACCGACGCCGATCGCGAACACGGTTAGGAGCAGGGTCACGACGCTGCTGTCGGCGGCGAGCGTATCCTTGGCGATGATCGGGAATTCGGCGAGCAGGATGAGCCCGAAGGTCCAGAACCAGCTGAGCCCCAGGATCGAGAACCAGACCGGCTGGTTGGCGCGCGCCTGGCGCAGCAGCGAGATCGTCTCGCGCGGGATGTTCCAGCTGATGGCGAGGCCGGGGGCGGCGGGCTTGCCGTCCGGCACGCGGAAGGCGGCCACGGCGCCGGCGATGGCGACGACGAGGCCCGCGGCCGCGACGATGGCGGCGCCATTGTCGAGGCCGATGAACGCGCCGCCCGCGATCGTGCCGACAAGGATGCCGGCGAAGGTGCCGGCCTCGATGAGCGCATTGCCGTCGACCAGCTCCGGCTCGGCCAGCTGCTCCGGCAGGATGCCGTATTTGAGCGGCCCGAAGAAGCTCGCCTGGATGCCGAGCCCGACCAGCACGCCCATCAGCACGTCGAGGCTGGAGAAGAGGAAGCCGTAGGCGGCACCCGCCATCAGCACCACTTCGAACAGCTTGGTCAGGCGGATGAGCCTCGCCTTGTCGAACCGGTCGGCGAGCTGGCCCGCTGTCGCCGAGAAGATCGCATAGGGCAGGATGAAGAAGGCGCCGGTGAGCGCCACCAGCGGTGCCCCGCCGGTCTCGCCCGCGCGAAACAGGATGACGAGGACGAGGGCGTTCTTGAACAGATTGTCATTGAGGGCGCCAAGCGTCTGCGCCAGGAACAACGGCAGGAAGCGCCGGCTGGTAAAGAACGAGGGAGCCATTGGAACTCTCGCTATGGAAAGATTTTAGGCGGCCAGATGTCCCGTCTCAAGAAACGAGACCGTTGCCGCGATCACCGAGCGCCGGAACGGCAAGGTCCGGTGGATCGCGTGGAAGGTGAGGAAGCCGGCCTCGGCGCCGGGCGGCAGCCGCGTCTCCGGGATGGTGACGATGCCGTCATTATCGTCGCGGAGCAGCGGGTTGAAGCCGCGATTGCCGGTGCCGCCGGCGATGATCGCGATCTCGCGGTCGGGCACGGGAATGGTCGCAGCGGCGTCCTTGGTCACGGCCTCGGCGCAGGGGCCGAAGACGCGGTGGAACAGCATGAAGCGGTCGAGCCGGTCGGCGATCCGGGCGCCGGCATTGGGCGTGCCGATCAGCACGGCGCGACCCTTGGGCCAGTCCTCGGCCATCGCCTTGCGGCCGATGAGGCCGCCCAAACTGTGGCCGACGAAGGAGACTTCCTCGGCGCCGTCGGCGACCAGCCCTTGGGCGACCTGGCGAGCCTGCGCCGCATGGGCGTCGAGCGGCAGCAGCCGGCTCGGATAATCGAGATTGGCGACGGCCCAGCCTTCGCCGGCGAGCGTCCGCTCCAGCCGCCGCATGAAGCGGCGCGACGGGCCGAGCCCGTGCATCAGCACGACCGCGCGCCGCCTGGCGTCGGAGTAGGGGGCGAGGGACTGGCCCAAGCCCAGGCAATCCTCGCGCGTGCCGGTGAGGATCACATGGTCCTCCGGATCGAGCAGCCGGAAGATCGGCTCGCGCGCATGGGTTCTGACCCGCCAGCCGGAGCGCACCCAGATATCCGCCCAGGGCCGGAGCCCGGCCAGGATCACGCCACTCTTGCCCTCGGCGCCCTTCACCGCGTCGCTCATGGCCGCACCAGCTTCAGCGAGAGCGTCACCAGCTCGTCCGCCATATCCTCGAGATTGCGATCGAGCCGGCCGTACGCGCTGAAGGTTGCGGGCTGCAGCACCACGCCGACGAGGGCGGCGGTGACGATGCCGGGATCGCCGGCCGGGATCTCGCCGGTGGCCATGGCACCTGCCACCATGCGGTTCAACATTTCCATAGGGTTCTTCTCGTCCGGGGCGATCTGATGCAGATGATCATGCTGGCTCAGCAGGATGAAATTGAAGAGCGTCGGATCCTCGCCGTGCAATTGGCAGATCAGCCGCACGACCGCCTCGAACCGCTCGGCGAAGCTGCCGTCGCCGGTCGCGAGATCCGCCACCCGGCGGCCATATTCGGCATAGCCGGCCCGGAACAGCTCGCGCACCAGATCGTCGCGCGATTTCCAATGGACATAGATCGTGCTCGGCCGGATGCCGACCGCCTCGGCGATATCGCGCATCGAGACGGCATCGATGCCGCGCTCGGCGAACAGGCGAATCGCCTCCTCGCGAATTCTGGTGTTGGTGGCCGTGCCGTCCCGCATGTGACGCTTTCGTTATGAACGAACGATCGTTCATTTAACATAGCGCCGCAAATCTGTAACGTCAAGTCCGTGCCCTGATCGAGGCGCGGGGGGCCTCCATCAGGGCGTGCCGCGCTACCTAAGCCATTTCCTTGAAACGATTCTCCACGCCGATGCGCCACCCGGTCATCTCGGGGTAGACATAGGCGGAATGGATGGTCCAGCCGGTAAAGATGGCGACATCGCCGGGCTTGAGGCGCGGGCGGATCATCCTGTCGCCGAAGGCTTGCTCCAGCCGCTCGGGCTGAAACGCCGTTCCGTCGAAGCGGGTCGATTGGCCGCCCTCGTCGACCTCGTAAGGCTTCGAGGGGTCCCAGCCGACATATTGCTTCACCCGGTCGCGCGGGGTCTTCACGAAGGCGAGGCCGGGTGCATCGAAGCCGATGGGCATCAGCGGCGAATTGACGACGAGCAACAAGCCGTCATCGACGACGGCATGTTGATCGTTATGCCATTTGGTATGGATCGACCAGGATTGCTTGGGTGCCGAGACGCGTCGCAGCTGGGCGCCGAAATAGCGCCACGCCGCGGCCCCTTCGCGCCGAAAGATATAGGACACCAGCGCGTGCAGGGCCGGCACGCTCGGAATGTCGTACATCGAGAACGCGCCACCGGTGGCGGCGAGGACCTCGGCGTCGAACAGGAATCCGGTCTTATAGCTGTGCTCGTCCGAAAGCATGCCCTGCCGTCTCAACTCGTCTTGCCGTTCATAAGCGGCGAGCGCGAGGTCGCGGAAATGAGCGAGCCGGGTGACCGGGATGAGGTTGCGAACGATGAGCAGGTCGCTCTCGCGGAAAAGCTGGTAGGCCGCTTCGAGGTCCAGGCCCTCCGCCTCGATTTCCGGGCAATCGCTGTCGTCGCACAGCGTCACGCTATAGCGGCGGCCGTTGGAAAGCGGGCTGCTGTTATCGCTGGTGGAGAACAGCAGGTAATTGTCCCAGTGCGAATAGCGGCCGCCGCCGAGCCGCCGGATCTCGTTGTGATTCGTATGCGGGAACGCCAGCGGCTTGCCGTCCTCCAGCAGGACGATCTTGGAGTTCCTGGCGACGTCGGGCAGGTCGGGCACGGCCTCGATCGGCATGGGGGCATACCAGGACAATCCCTCCGACTGAACGACGTCGGCGAGGGGTGTGAGTTGTATTCCATGCACGAATGTTCTCCCCTTGGTGCGAAGGGAAGCTAACGTGAAGCCGTCGCCTTGACAACTCGGGCGCGGATTCGTCGCGAGCGGAGAACGTTTCTGGTGAGGCCGTTATCATGGTGCAGTTGAAATGCGCGGGCAACGCATTTCCTGTCCAGGGCCGGCGACGCCGCGCATTTTCAAACGGTCTCTGAGACCTTTCAACGCGCTGGGCCGAGTCGCTTGGAACTGCTATTATATTAACAAAGGCCGATGCGCCCGAGCCGCACCGGCACCAACAAGAACATGGGCCGGGAGCTGGCGGATGACGACATTGGACCATCCCATTCCACAATTGACCGAGCGCGAGCACCGCACGCAGCTGACGCGCGCCGTGATCGCCAGCACGATCGGCACGACCATCGAATGGTACGATTTCTTCCTCTATTCGACGGTCACCGGCTTGGTCTTCGCCAAGCTCTACTTCCCCGGCGACAATCCGATCGCGGGAACGCTGAACGCCTTCCTCATCTACGCCGTGGGCTTCGTGGCGCGGCCGGTGGGAGCGGCGATCTTCGGCCATTACGGCGACAAGATCGGGCGGAAATCGACGCTCATCATCACGCTGCTGCTGATGGGGGCGGCGACCTTCCTGGTGGCGCTGGTGCCGACCTACGCCGATATCGGCATCTGGGGCGCCGTCATCCTGACCGTGCTGCGCTTCGTCCAGGGCGTCGGCGTCGGCGGCGAATGGGGCGGCTCGGTGCTGCTGTCGATGGAATGGGCCAAGACCAACGCCCATCGCGGCTTCATCGCCTCCTGGCCGCAATTCGGCGTGCCGGCCGGGCTGTTCCTGGCCAATCTCGCCGTGCTCGGCTTCAGCGCGCTGTCGGGCGACGGCTTCCTCACCTGGGGCTGGCGCATCCCGTTCCTGCTCAGCATCTTCCTGGTGGTGCTCGGCCTCTATATCCGGCTCGGCATCATCGAGACGCCGACCTTCACCAGGCTCGCCGCCGCCAACAAGCTCGAGAAGATGCCGATGCTTGAGGTGATCCGGCAGCAACCCAAGGAGATCCTGCTCTCCGCCCTCCTGCGCATGGCGGAGCAGGCGCCGTTCTACATCTTCACCGCCTTCGTCTTCGCCTACGGCACCGGCGTGCTCAAGCTGTCGCGCGACTTCCTGCTGACCGCGGTGCTCGCGGGCGCGGTGGTCTCGATCTTCTCGGTGCCGCTCTTCGGCCATATCTCCGACCGGATCGGCCGCCGGCGCATGTATCTGATCGGCGCCTCCGTCACCGCCGTGTTCGGCTTCGTCTATTTCTACATGCTCGATACCGGCTCGCCCACGGTGGTGTTCGCGGCGATCATGCTGTCGCTCATCCCGCACGGCATGATGTACGGCCCGCAGGCGGCGCTGATCGCCGAGCTCTTCACCGGCCGGCTGCGCTATTCGGGCGCCTCGCTCGGCTACCAGCTCGCCTCGGTCATCGCCGGCGGCCCGGCGCCGCTGATCGCGACGGCGCTGCTTGCCCAATATCATTCGGGCATGGCGATCGCGGCCTTCATCGCGGCCTGCGGCGTCATCAGCCTGATCGCGGCCTCGATCGTGAAGGACTACACGAACAAGGATATCGACGGCGCCTACGAGTTCGAGGACGCCTGAGAAGGGGGAGGGGCTTCCGCCTCCCGCGGCCGCTCCGGCGCCTCGGTCGGCATTCGTTCGCGCCGCGGCTTGGGGGCGGGGCCGGACGGGCCGGTCAGCACATCGAAATCGAAATCGTCCATCGTGACCTCCTTTAAGGTGGAGGCCGCTCCATGGTCGGCGACGATCGAGCCTGATCAAAAAAACGAAAGCCGCCTCGGATGGGGCGGCTTCGGTTCTGCGAATTGATACGCGATCCCTAGTCCGCCGGGCTGTACCAGCGGTACCAAAATCGTGTGGTGGCGGGGCGCGTTGTCATAGCGGGATGGAAGATAGGGGCGGTGAAGGGTCGAGGCAAGTAGGATTTGAGTTCCATGCCTGCCGGGTTGACCTTGCCTAGCCGCACTTACACGCGGACGAGTCGGCCCACCCCGCCGTCACTGAACCGGCCCGAGCAGCCGCCTGCCGTCGTCGTTTACGAAGACGGTGCCATAGTACCGACCGATGATCGGGAGGATCGGGTTGACGACCTCGCCGCCCCCGGGGGGAACATTCGCAGCGGAATCCATTTCGATGGCGGCGAAGCGGTGTTCATCGATCGCCCGTTGCAGTGCCCCGGCGTCGTGCCGAAGGGCAACGCGCTGGCCGTAGAGGAAAAAGTCTATCTCGAAACTCTTTCCCGCCCAGTAGCACAAGGCAGGAGTCTCGCACGCAACCTTGCCGGGCGTTGCCGCGATACGATCCTCCAGTCGTTTCCAGGAAGCTTCCGCCGACGCACTCCCGGCGATCTCGATCACCTCGGCATCCAAGCTGGTCGGCAAGATTACGAGGAGAGGCAAGATCAGCCAGGGAAGCGGTTGCGCGAAGACGGGCTTGTCGAAAGCGGCGCGGCGGCGAGGCAGAGCAACGGCGGCGGCCGTGCACAGCGCGATCAGAGCCTCGAAATGCGCGTTGCGATCAACTCCCTGTCCGCTTCGTTGAAGGATGCCGAGCGGTACGCTGATCGCAATCGCTATCAACAGCAGATCAAGACGCGAATCTGATTTCCGGTCCCGAACCAACCCGGCCGACACGATTAATAGCGGAAGTGTCGCGAGAACGACGGGCGTAGACCTGAGGATCATGCGCAGCCAGGAATAATGTCGGTCGACGAAGACCAGATCGGCGAAGAAATCGATACCGTAGGCTCGATAGCAAAGCGCCGCCGACAGCAGGAGCGCTGTCACAGCCGTCCCGATCCAGAGCGCCAGCGAACGCCTGTGATGCAGCGCGAGCCACAAGGTCGCCGCCAGCGGAAAGGCGACGAGGTTGTGCTTCACGATGCCGCCAGCCACCACGAGGAGGGCCGCGACGACAAGGTTTCCGGTGATGGGTGGCGCGTACGGGCGATTGGGGATGAGGAGCGCGATGCCGGCCATCATCAGGGCATGGGCGAGCCATTGAGGGTCGTTCATGCACAGATAAGAACGGAACAGCGTGACGTTGAAGGCGAGAAATAAAAGCGCGCCTATGGTGGGCGCGCAACTGCCGGCAACGCTGAAACGGCGGACCGCGACGAAGATGCAGCCGGCCACGGCAAGCACGGCGAGCAGCGCGATGATCCGGCCCGCCACGATGGGATCGCCGAGCAGGCGGCCTGCCCAACCGACGAGATAGAAGGACAAGGGCGGATAGTTGTTGCCGATCAGCGCTTGGGGGCCCGAATAAAGCGGCCCCGTGCCGAAGGCACGGGATGCTTGAAACGCATTCCAGCCCTCATTGGGATCCGAAGAGAAGTGTGTGGGGATCAGCCATATCCGACTGGCGGAAAGAATGGTGATCAGGGCAATCGCTATTGCGATCCAGCCTCGAACATTCAACGGTTTCGTGAAGGGCATCCCAGGCATCCTTAGCGGCGCCTAGGCGGGGCAATTCACCGGGCCATTGGATATAGCGTGAACCCCGTTGGAGTCATGTAAGATTCTATCACTTGGTTCGGTTCTCTCGTTTCTGGGGTTCCCCTGCGCGCCAAAGTTGGCCTTGCCTACTGTTGCCGCGCCTGTCTCCGATCTGCTGCATGCCGGGCGCTTGTTCGCTCAGCCTGTCGAAGTGAAAGATATTGAGTAAAAAATAAGCATCATGCTGTCGTAATGAGCATTTTGTGCATCCTGCCGAACAGTAATAAGGGAGCTTAACCACTCCGTAATCGTCATTGCTGAAGGTTGCATCTCCTTGAATGCAGTAACGGTGACTGATATTGGACGGGCCGGGCGGGCGATCGGCGGAAGCGGCGCGGGCGGATGAGGCCTTTCTCTATCGCGGCATTTTCGAGAACGCGGTCTGGGGCATCTTCCAGACGACGATCGACGGACAATATCTCCGCGTCAATCCGGCACTGGCCCGGATCTATGGCTACGACTCCCCGGCGGCGCTGACCGAGGCGCTGACCGATATCGGGCGCCAGCTCTATGTCGATCCGGCGCGCCGCGACGAGTTCATTCGGATCATGCAGGCCGACGGTGCCGTCGCCGGCTTTGAGTCGGAGGTGCGCCGCCGCGACGGCGAGATCATCTGGATCGCCGAAAGCTGCCGCTCGGTCCGGGCTGCCGATGGCAGGCTGCTCTGGTACGAGGGCACGGTCGAGGAAATCACCCGGCGCAAGCAGGCCGAGACGGAGCTCAGGATCGCCAAGGAGCAGGCCGAGACCGCCAGCCGGGCGACCGCGAGCTTCCTCGCCCATATGAGCCCACGAGCTCAGGACGCCCTTGAATGCCGTGCTCGGTTTCGCCCAGCTCATCCGCGACGCGTCGCTTGGGCCGCTGAGCCGGAACTATATCGATTGCGCCGCCCATATCTTCGATGGCGGCTCGAACCTTCTGCGCATCGTCAACGATGTGCTCGATCTGGTCGATCTCGATGCCGGCCGGCTGCACCTGAGCGAGGATGCGGTGCCGCTGGGGCGGTTTCTCGGCCTCTGCGTCGAAGCGGCCGCGTCGGCCGATCGGATCCAGATCCTGCCGCCGGAGTGGCCGGCGACGCTGCTGATCGATCTGAAGCGGCTGCGCCAGGCGGTGGTCAATCTGCTGTCGAACGCGGTCCGTTTCAGCCCCGGCGCGGCACCGGTCACGCTCGCCGCCGCCTTCCTGGCCGAGGGCGGGGTCGAGATCTCGATCACCGATCTCGGCGTCGGCATGAGCGAGGCCGATCTCGAAACCGCCTTCCGCCCGTTCGGCCAGGTCGAGGCGTTGCTGTCGCGCCGGCATGAGGGGATGGGTCTGGGTCTGCCGATCGCCCGGGCGATGATCGAACGCCATGGCGGCCGGCTCGATCTCGCCAGCATGCCGGGGCAAGGTACGATCGCCACCATCCGGCTGCCGCCTGAAAGGCTGTTGGGTTAATGCCAAATCCCCGATTTGGTATCGCGAGCGACGGCGAGCGCGCGCCGCATGGCGTGAAGCCAAGCCCACGGAGGTGGGCGCCCGGCGACTGAGGCTCCGGGTAAGTTCTACTTGCCCGGATTTGAGTCAGAGATGGTTGCCAGGATCGGGATGGCGCGCCGGGCGATCTCAGCATAGGCCGGGTCGGGCTCGAAGCCCACCGCCCGGTAGCCCAGATGCGCCGCGGCCGCGAGGGTTGAGCCGCTGCCGGCGAAGGGATCCAGCACGATGCCGGTGCCGAACGGCAGGACCGCGCGCACCAGCTGCCGCATCAGCGATTGCGGCTTGAGCGAGGGGTGGGGCGCGATGCGCCGTTCCGCCGGGCGGGCGGGCGGGGCCGCGATCACGTCGCGGAACGGCTCGCGCTCCGACAGGCGGCGCAGCGCGCCGGTGCCCCAGCGGCGGAGGTTGGCCGCGACCGTCGGTTCGCCGAGCGGCTTGCGGAAGAGCCCCCAGGGCTCCCAGCCGGCGCGCGGCATCACCGTGATGTCGGCGAACTCCATCTCCGCCCCCTTGGGCCGGTCGCCGCCGCGGAGCGTCTGGACCAGCCGGATGATCTCGCCGCGCTTCTCGAAACCCACAGCTTCGATGCCGGCGAAGCAGATGCTCGATAGCAGGGGGGTGGAGGCGATGATAAGATGTCCGCCTGGCGCCAGGGATGGGAGCGCCAATTCCGCAAATCGCCGGAAGAATCCATCGAGCCGTTCGCGATCGCGTGCCGTCAGCACGGTGAAGCGCGGCACCGGCGCGCGGGCGACGCCGTCGAGCGTCGGCGGGATCCGCCACACGCCGCCGCGCCCGGTGCGCAGCTTCGTGTGATCCTTGTCCTCATATTCGATCAGCCCGTAGGGCGGGTCGGTGACGATGGCGTGGATCGAGCCGGCCGGCAGCCGCGCCAGTGCGGCGAAGGCATCGGTCTCGACCAGGCCGATGCCCGGGCAGGGTGCCGACCAGGCCGCATCGAACAGGCTGCCTAGTCCCGACCAATCATCCCCCGCATCCATTGGGCCATCCCGCGCCAGCGCCGTTTCGATCCTTCATGACCGAGCCGGCGGCGGCCGTCCATCGCTGCGTCGATAAGGGGCATTGATCAAGATGTTATAACATAACAATATCGGACCATCGGCAACCGCTCTCTCTGGACTATCGCGATGGATCAAAGGCTTCCCGTAACGGTGCTGTCCGGCTTTCTCGGCGCCGGCAAGACCACGCTGCTCAACCATGTGCTCAACAACCGCTCGGGCAAGCGGGTGGCGGTGATCGTCAACGATATGAGCGAGGTCAACATCGATGCCGATCTAGTGCGTGACGGGGTGACGCGGACCGATGCCAAGCTGGTCGAGATGACCAATGGCTGCATCTGCTGCACCTTGCGCGACGATCTGCTGCTGGAGGTGCGGCGGCTGGCCGAGGCGGGGCGGTTCGATTATCTGCTGATCGAATCGACGGGCATCTCCGAGCCGCTGCCGGTCGCGGCCACCTTCGATTTCCGCGACGAGGCCGGCGCCAGCCTGGGCGATGTCGCCCGGATCGATACGATGGTCACGGTCGTCGATGCGGTGAACCTGCTGCGCGACTACGGCTCGGCCGATTTCCTCAAGGACCGGGGCGAGGCGTTGGGCGAGGAGGACAAGCGCACCTTGGTCGACCTGCTCGTCGACCAGATCGAGTTCGCCGATGTCGTCATCCTGAACAAGCTCGACACGGCGACGCCGGACGAGGCCGGGGCCGCGCGCAAGATCGTCCGCGCCCTCAATCCCGAGGCCGACTTGATCGAGACCAGCCTGAGCCGGGTCGATCTCGACCGCGTGCTCGATACCGGCCGGTTCGACTACGGGAAGGCGCAGGAGCATCCGCTCTGGTACAAGGAGCTCTATGGTTTCGCCGAGCACAAGCCCGAGACCGAGGAATACGGCATCACCAGCTTCGTCTATCGGGCGCGGCGGCCGTTCCACCCGGAGAAATTCCACAAGTTCCTGAACTCGGCCTGGCCCGGAGTGATCCGGGCCAAGGGCCATTTCTGGCTGGCGACGCGGCCGCAATGGGTGGGCGAGCTCAGCCATGCCGGCGCGCTCGTCCGCAACGAGGCGATGGGCTTCTGGTGGGCCGACGTGCCCAGGGAGCGTTGGCCGGACGAGCCGGAATGGCGACGGATGATCGACCGGAACTGGCATCCGGTCTATGGCGACCGCCGCCAGGAGATCGTGTTCATCGGCGCCGGCATGGACGAGGCCTCGATCCGCCGTTGGCTCGATGGCTGCCTGGTCGGCGACGCCAACGCCAGGGAGATGCCGGTCAAGGCCTGGAAGCGGCTGCCCGACCCCTTCCCGGTCTGGAAGCGGGCGGACGAGGCGGCAGCCTGATGGGCGCTTTCCTGTGGACGGATCAGGCGGAGATCCTGGCGCATATTCTCGAGCCGGCCATCGATCTGGTACTATGGCGCCGGACGATGCCGGCAGAGTTCGAGCTCTGGCTCGATGCGCTGGCGCCGGCGCGGCTGCCGACGGGCCGGGTTCTGGTGCGGCCAGGCGCCGAGACGCGCGAGGCAGTGGCGGCGATCCTTGACGCCTCGGGCACGCCCAACGGACCGATGGCGCGATTGCTGGCCGAGGATGTGGTCGATCTCGCTTCCCGCTTCGCCGCGATCGCGGCGAGCGAGGAGGTCGATGTCAGGCTCGACGCGATCCGCAACGATGCCTGCTGGAAGTTCCATCGCGACCATGTCCGCCTGCGGCTGCTGACTACCTATCGCGGTCCCGGTACCGAGATCGCGCCGCCGGAGATGGCGGAACGGGCGATGCGGGAGCAGACGGATTACAGCGGCCCGGTCGAGACCCTCGATCGGCACGCGGTCGCCCTGTTCAAAGGTGATCGCGATGATCCCGGCCGCGGCACGGTGCATCGCTCGCCTCCGATCGAGGGCAGCGGCGCCACACGCCTGATGCTGTGCATCAATTTGCCCTCGATCGCTTCGCCGGACCCGTGGCGGGGCGGCGCCGACCGGATGATCAGGCGGCCGGCTCAGGAATCGTAGGCGACGACCGAATGGATGGGGGTGTCGAGCCTGTCGCGGCCGTTGAGGAAGCTGAGCTCGATGATGCAGGCCGCGCCCGTGACGATACCGCCGACCTGGCGGCACAGCGCGATGGCGGCCGCCATGGTACCGCCGGTCGCCAGCAGATCGTCGAGCACGACCACGCGCTGGCCGGGCTCGATTGCGTCGGCCTGGATCTCGATCGTGTCGGTGCCGTATTCGAGATCATAGTCGAAGCGCACCGTAGGGCCGGGCAGCTTGCCGCGCTTGCGGACCATGACGAAGCCGCAGCCAAGCTCGAGCGCCAGCGGGGCCGCGACCAGGAAGCCGCGCGATTCGATGCCGACCAGCACGTCCGGCTTGGTCGGTCCGACCGACAGGGTCAGCTGCCGCACGGTCTCGCGCCAGGCATCGGCGTGGGCGAGCAGCGTCGAGATGTCGTAAAACAGGATGCCCGGCTTGGGGAAGTCGGGAATCGCGCGGATATGGTCCTTGATATTCATCGTATGCGGCATTCCTCGGCGGTGCGGCCGGCAATCTAGCGTCCTTCTGGCCGGGTTTCGAAGGTTTTTCATAGGGCGCACATTCGGCGCATGGATACGGGTGCGCCTGCTCGTGTAGAGTGCGCCCGATCATGGCGGCGATATCCTCTCCAGTGCAGGTGCATGAGCGGGCTTGGTTCCGGACCGAGCGAGACGCTCACGTCTGCCGGCTCGTCGCCGGCGGAGACTGGCTGATCGGCGAAGCCAGGCGGCTCGACCCGCTGCTGCAGGACTACGATACTGGTGGCCGCTCGGAGGTCGAGATCTGCTGTGGCAATGTCGATCACATGGATACGGTCGGTGCTTGGCTGCTGCTGCGCTTGAAGCGGCGTCTCGAGGACAAGGGCTTTCATGTCGAGCCGATCAATGTGAAGCCGGAATTCCGGCCGCTAATGCACACGATCGATCATGAATGCCGCGCGCCGCCGGTCGAGCTGCCCGGGGGCGAGGATTTCCCCTCTCGGCTAGAGCGGATCGGCCGCGCCTTCGTGCATGTGCTGACCCAGGCGATGCGAATGGTGGGCTTCTTCGGCCTGGTTTCGGCCGAGACGGTCGAGACCATCTTCCAGCCGCGCCGCCTGCGGGTGGCCGCACTTTTCCATCAGATGGAGGAGACCGGGCTCAACGCGCTGCCGATCGTGGGGCTGCTGTCCTTCCTGATCGGCGTCGTCTTCGCCTATCAGGGTGCCGACCAGCTTCGTCAGTTCGGCGCCGAGGTCTTTACCGTCAACCTGCTCGGCATCTCCATCCTGCGCGAGCTGGGCGGGCTGATGGCGGCGATCATCGTCGCCGGCCGCTCCGGCTCGGCCTTCACCGCGCAGATCGGCACGATGCGCGTCAACGAGGAGATCGACGCGCTGGAGACGCTCGGCCTCAATACGGTCGAAGTCCTGGTGCTGCCGCGGCTCCTGGCGCTCATTCTCATCATGCCGCTGCTCACCTTCTACTCGAACTTCATGGGCCTCGCCGGCGGCGCCATCATGTGCTACTTCGACCTCGGCATCACCTTTCCGGCCTTCCTGCGCCAGCTCCACGGCGCGCTCATCGGCTGGACCTTCTGGGTCGGCATGATCAAGGCGCCGGTGTTCGCCTTCATCATCGGGCTGGTCGGCTGTTTCGAAGGGTTGCGGGTGGAACGCAATGCCGCCAGCGTCGGCAAGCTCACCACGCAATCCGTGGTCGAATCGATCTTCCTGGTGATCGTCGCCGATGCCGGTTTCTCCGTCCTGTTCTCGATGCTGCGCATATGAGCGACGATCAGGCCGGCCCGGCCATCCGGGTCCGGGGGCTGCTGACGCGGATCGGCGGCAAGACCCTGCACGAATATATCGATCTGGAGGTCGAGCGCGGCGAGGTCATGGGGCTGGTCGGCGGTTCCGGCACAGGCAAGTCCGTGCTCATGCGCACCATCATCGGGCTGCAGGAGCCGGCCTCCGGCCAGATCGAGGTGCTGGGCCTGGATACGGCCGAGCTGCACGGCAGCGCGCTGCGCCGGCTGCAGGCGCGCTGGGGCGTGCTGTTCCAGGACGGGGCGCTGTTCAGCGCCCAGACGGTGGCCGAGAATATCCAGGTGCCGTTGCGCGAGCACACCGACCTGCCGCAATCGCTGATGGACGAGATCGCCTCGATCAAGCTCAGCATGGTCGGCCTGCCGGCCGATACCGCGCGGAAATACCCGTCCGAGCTGTCGGGCGGCATGCGCAAGCGCGCCGGCCTCGCGCGTGCGCTGGCGCTCGATCCCGAAATCCTGTTCCTGGACGAGCCGACGGCCGGGCTCGACCCGATCTCGGCGGCGCAGTTCGACGAGCTGGTGCGCGACCTGCAGCGGAGCTTGCACCTGACCGTGCTGATGGTGACACACGATCTCGATAGCCTGCGCGCCGTCACCGACCGCATCGCGGTCCTGGTCGATCGCAAGCTCAAGGTCGGCACGCTCGCCAGCCTGTCCCAGGATCAGAACCCGTGGATCCACGAATATTTCACCGGCGTCCGTGGCCGGGCCGCGTTCGCTTCCTGAGCGCGGAAAGGGAGAAAATCATCGATGGAGACCAGGGCCAATTATATCGCGATCGGTGCGTTCGTCCTGGTCATCGCCGCGGGCTTGTTCATTTCCATGCTGTGGCTGGCAGGCGCGCAATTCCGAACCGAATACGAATATTTCGCCACCCGCTTCCAGGGGCCGGTGACCGGGCTGGGCACCGGCGCCGCCGTGCGCCTCAACGGCATCGAGATCGGCCGGGTCACCAATATCGAGTTCGATCCGACCGATCCCAAGCTCGTCCTCGTCGTTCTCCAGGTGCGCGAGGGTATCCTGCTGCACGCCGATTCGGTGGCCTCGCTCGAGACGCAGGGCCTGACCGGTGTTTCCTATGTCGAGATCAGCGGCGGCACACAGAGTTCGCCGCCGCTCGAGGCGAAGGAGGGCGAGCGCTATCGGGTGATCACCTCCAGACCCTCGAACCTGCAGGAGGTCGTGAACGGTGCGCCGGAGCTGGTGGCCAAGCTGCTTTCGATCGCCGACAAGCTCACCCAGGTGCTCAATGAGCAGAACCAGAAGGCGCTCGCCGACACGCTCGCCAATCTGCGCGACACGACCGCCGTGTTCGACCAGCGCTCCAAGGAGATCGACCAGCTCATCACCGACGGCGGCACGACCATGCACAATCTGGCGGGGGCGACCAATCAGCTGCCGGGCCTGATCGACAAGTTCGATCATGTCGCCGGGCAGATCGACGTGCTGGCCCGATCGGCCGACGAGACGGCGAAGCAGGCCGGGCGCCTCACCAACGACATCGATTCGCTGGTCGTCGGCGTGAAGCCGCAACTCCACGACCTCACCACCAACGGGTTCGAGCAACTGAACGCCCTGCTCGTCGAATCGCGCAGCCTGGTGCAGAGCCTCAACCGGGTCTCCAACGCGTTGGAACGCGACCCGTCCCGCTTCCTGTTCGGCGAGCGGCGCGAAGGATATAAACCGAAATGATCAGCTCCTTTCCGACCCGCCGGCACTTTCTCGCCGGTTCCGGTGCCGCCTGCCTGCTGACCGGCTGCAGCTCGCTCATCAGCGCGCCGCCGCCGCATCTCTATACGCTGACGCCGCCGCGCGACTTCGCGCCGGACCTGCCGACGGTCAAGCCGCAGCTCGTCATCGCCTTGCCCGATGCGGCGCAGGGTTTCGACACCGACCGGATCGCGCTCGCGCACAGCGCCACCAGCTTCGACTATTTCGCCGATTCCATCTGGGTCGACCGCGCGCCGCTGATGATCCAAGGGCTGTTGGTCGAAGCCTTCGAGAATACCGGCAAGATCCAGGCGGTCGCCCGCGACAGCAGCGATCTCCACGCCGATTACACGCTGCATAGCGATCTCAGGGATTTCGAGGCGCGCTACGAGTCTCCCGATCAGCCGCCGCTCGTTCAGGTGCGGCTGTCCGTCCGACTGGTCCGAATGCAGGACCGCCAGATCGTCGGCACCTTCGCCGCGAACGGCCAGAACAAGGCGGGCGGCAACGATCTCAATAGCATCGTCAACACCTTCAACGACACACTCTCGCCGGTTTTGCGGCAGATCGTCGAATGGAGCTTGCGCCGGCTTTGATGCAAGCCGGATAATGGGCTCGTTCGTTTCCGTTCAACCGACCGGGACTTCATTTCCCTTTGACCCGCTTATCCAGATCGGCTCCTTCGCGCCTCGACCCGCGCTCGATCTCGTCGCCGCGCATCGTCGATCCGCGCGCGCGGGCGGCCCGCGAGCTCGTCGCCATCGATGCGGCGCTGGGCGGAAGATCGATCCTGGAGCAGCTGGGCGGCGATGGCGGCTTCGCGCCCGGTGAGCATTATCCGCCCGGCGAAGTCTGGGACCCGGTCACCCACGCCCAGTATTTCTATCACGCCCATCCCGAAGGCGGTCGGTTGCCGGGCGAGGTCGGGCACTTCCATACTTTTCTCGGCCAGGGCGGCATGCCGATGGACATGTCGCCGCTGATCCTGCCCGAAATGGCCTTGGCACCGTTGACACAGGCGAGCGGGCGGGGCGATCCCGGCACGCACCGCTCGCGTCGCGACCGCGGCGTCTTCGGCCATCTGATCGGCATCAGCATGGATGGTGCCGGCCGCCCGATCTCGCTCTTCACCACCAACCGATGGGTCACGGGCGAGACCTGGTATCGGGCCGAGGATACGATCCGTATGCTGGATCTGTTCGATTTCGAGGCGGCGGAGGCGAGCCTGACCGATCGCTGGCTGGCAGCCCTCCTGCGCGTGCTCAAGCCGCGCGTTATGGCGCTGCTGCAGGCGCGCGACGCGACCGTCATGGATTGGCGCCGCCGCCGCAGCCGGCAGTTGCATGTATTCGATGATAGGCGTCTCGAAGTAACGTCGGAACTTCGGCTCGACATGGCGGCAGAGCTGTCGCCATTGCTAAATCCTTTGTGATAGTCCGACAATTCTCGGCGTTTATGCCCGAGTTTAAGGGTACCTTAACAGCTCTCGCCGACCTTCATACTGCGGTGGAGACCCGTCTTCGGCCTTTGGTCGCGGCGGCAGTCCCGTAAGGAAGCAGGGAAGCACGATGAGCGAAGGTCTGAGCAAACGGGACGTTGCAGCGCTGCTGAGCGATGTCAGCGCCCCCGAATCAGCGGCCGTTCGGCTCGGCAGCAAGGTCGCCGAAGGGACGCTCACGCCGGCCGAGCGCGTCGCCGCGGAGCAGGTGCTGCGGGTCATGCTCGACGGCGCGGCGCTCAAGATCCGGCAAATCCTCGCGGAGACGCTGAAGGAAAGCCCGTTCATGCCGCATGATGTGGCGATGATGCTGGCCAATGATGTCGATGCCGTCGCTGTTCCGGTCTTGCAATTCTCTTCCGTGCTTACCGACGAAGATTTGATCGAGATCGTGCGGGCGGGCTCGCCCGGCAAGCAGATCGCGATCGCCGGCCGGCCGGCCGTATCTCCTGCCGTCGCGGGCGAACTGCTCGATACCGGGAACAGCAGGGCGGCGGTGACGCTGGTCGGCAATCCCGGCGCCACGCTCAACGCCGATCACCTCGAAATCGCGGTCAATCGCTACGGTTCCGATCCGCGTATGGCGGAGAGCCTGCAGAAGCGGCCCGACCTGCCGATCAACGTGGCCGAGCGGCTGGTCGCGTTCACCGTCGAATCGCTGCGCGCCTATATCAGCAAGCGTACCGATCTCAGCGAGCCTGCGATCACCCAGCTCGTGCTGCAGACCCGCGAGCAAGTCACGCTCGATCTCCGTTCCGCCCATTTCCCGGCCGAGGAGGCGTTAAGTTTGGTCGAGCATCTTGCTGCGGTGAAGCGGTTGACGCCGTCGCTCATCCTGCGCGCCCTCTGCGTCGGCGATCTCAGCTTCTTCGAAGCCGCCATGGCTCAACTGGCCCAGGTGCCGGTCCACAATGCCCGGCTGCTGATCCATGATTCGGGCCATCTCGGGCTCAAATCGCTCTATGACCGTTCCAAGTTGCCGTCCAGCTATTACCCGGCCTTCAAGGTCGCGATCGATGTCGCGCATGAGACCGAGTTCGACGGGCTGCCCTATGATCGCGAGCGCTATCGGCGGACCATGATCGAGCGCATCCTGACCCAGTTCGAGGAACTGGGCGCCGACGATCTCGATTATCTGCTCGTCCGCCTCGAGGATCCGGCGCCTCAGATCGAAACCGAGCTTCAACCGGGGTAGCAGGGCGCCCGGCGGCCGAGCCCGTCGAAGGCATCGAGCAGCCTTTCCCGCCAGCCATGCACCGGGTCGTCCGTCTCCAGCAGCTCGAACCGGCTGACCGTGCGCGCCCACTGGAAGGCGCCGAACACGATGTAGTCGGCGTAGAGCGGGACGTCACCGCCCAGATAGGGTTGGGTCTTCAGCATATGGCGCAGCGGTGACAGCGACTGCCGGAACAGTGGCAGGTTGACCTCTCGATCGGCCGTTACTTCTTCGAGCGTCATGCCGAACGCCGCCTCCCGGCTTTCGCGGAAATAGGCGTGGTCCTGCTCGGCCAGCGTGCCGATGACGTCGCTCAGCACGAAACGGGCGATTGCCGCATGCAGCGTGACAGCGGTCCAGCTTGCCACGAATTGAGTCAGCGCCTGTGCCTCCGGTCCGCCGAACAGTGACGGTGCGTCCGGATAGCGTTCCTCGAGATAGTCCGCGATCCGCGCCGAATCAGAGATGGTCGTGCCCTCATGGACCAGGATCGGCACCTTGCCCTGACCGGAAAAGGCGATCGCCTCGCGGTCGGTGAAGCGCCAAGGCACGGCCTCGAAGGCGACGCCCTTGTGAGCAAGCGCCATCTTGGTGCGCCAGCAATAGGGGCTGAAGCGATGCGCCGGATCGGAACCGGCCAAATCGTAGAGCGTCGTTGCCATCCGTACCCTCGCCATTCTCTTGATCCGGCCGGAGCTAAGCATCCTTCGGACCTCACGGACCAGCAACGAAATCGAGAGGCGATCTTCGCCGGATTCATGCTGCCGGGGCTTCCGTCGGCGGTGGATGCCGCATAAGCTGCGATCCGTCTTCGTCGCTTTGGGAGCTGGGCATGCGCATGGAATTTCTGGCCAGGCTGGGTGCCGCGGCGGCCGCGGTCTCGATGCTCGGGGCCTGCGGTTTCCTGCCGCCGACCGAGACCGAGGAATTCACGGTGACGGGCGCCGTCGCCCAGCAGGCCGGCACCTTTCGCAACACCGATCCCAATATCAATGATCTAAATGCGAAGCTCGTCTGCGCCGACGGCTACGAGAAGGTCGATCAGGCGACCTTGCCGGCCGATCCGGGCAGCTTAGAGGTCTGGCGGGTGCATTGCGCGCCCTACAGCGTCTCCTTCCTGCCGGAGTTTTGAGGCGACTCAGTCCTGGAAGGACAGCAGAACCGCCGAGCCGATCAGCACGCCGAAGAAGGGCAGGCCGACGGTGATCTCGCCGAGGCCTGCGGCGACCAGGCTAGCGGAGATGGTGAGCCAACCGATAAGCTTTTGCATGATTCGACCTCGGCACGAAGGTTTCAGCCCGCCCCGTCACAACGGACCGATGCGGAAACTTATTCCGGCCGATATCGTCGAAATCTGAGATGACCCGGACCGCTTCGATAGATTTTCGTGGAGAGGCCGGCATGGCCGCGGACGCGGTCGTCGGCTCCTGTGCCGTCGCACGGCGATCTTAGGTGAGGGGTGCCGGCGGTCATTCCCGCCAGCACCGAAGTCCGAACGGCTACGCCACCACCTTGATCGTGTCCAACGCCTGGCTCCGTTCCCAGTCGATCATGTAGTCGCGGGTCTGCGGAACGGTATGGTTATTGCGGCTCAGCTGCATCTGGAACACCATCTGCCTGTCGTTGCGGAAGGCGGTCTCGTAGCCGGCCAGAAAGAACTCCCACATCCGGCAGAACCGTTCGTCATAGAGTTCGCTTGCGGCATCCCAGGAAGCCATGAAGCGGTGGCGCCATTCCCTGAGCGTATCGGCATAGTGCAGCCGCAGGATCTCGATATCGGTGACGTAGAGCCCGCTTTTCTCGACTGCGCGCATCACTTCGGAGAGGGCCGGCGAATAGCCGCCCGGGAAGATGTATTTATGGATCCAAGCGTTGGTGCTGCCGGGCGGCTCCATGCGGCCGATCGAATGGATGAGCGCCACGCCGTCCGGCTTCAGCATGGTCCGGACCTGGTCGAAGAAGCGCTGGTATTGAGGAACGCCTACATGTTCGAACATGCCGACCGAGACGATGCGGTCGTAGGTTCCGGTCTCTTGGCGATAGTCGCGCAGCTCGAACCTGACGCGGTCCGTCATGCCGCTTTTGCGGACTCGGCGTTGGGCCAGCTCGAATTGCTCGGTGGAGAGGGTGAGGCCGGTCACATCGACCTGGGCGCATTCGGCGAGATAAAGTGCCAGCCCACCCCATCCGGAACCGATATCGAGCACGCGCATGCCTGGCTCGAGCAGCAGCTTCGAGGCGATGTGCCGCTTCTTCTTGGCTTGCGCCTGCTCCAGGCTTTCCGTGCCGTCGGCGAAATAGGCGCAGGAATATTGGCGGTCGGCGTCGAGGAACAGGTCATAGAGCCGGCCGGACAGATCATAGTGATGGGCGACGTTGGCGCGCGATCGCCCGATCGGATTGAATTGGCGCAGGTAGCGCAGCGGCCAGATCAGCATCCGCCTGGCGATCTGCAGCGCCGGCTCGCTAATTCCTTCCGGCTGATAGGTGCAGATATGTAGGAACTCATAGAGAGTTCCCTGCTCGATGGTGAGACGACCATCCATATAGGCCTCGCCGACCCAGAGCGACGGGTTGAGGAGCAGCCCCCAAGCGTAACCCTTGTCGTGAATGCGAATCGTGACCTTGGGCTCGCCGCCGGGCCCGAAGCGCAGATGCGTTCCCGACGGGTCGATGATCGTCAGCTCGCCCGTTTGAATTAGCCGACTGAACAATGCCGAGATGATCATTGAAGCTCCTGAGCATAGAAGCGGCCCCCGGTATGCGGAACGGGGACGGTTGACGTTACAATGCTCAAACGCTTCTAAGGGCAAAATGTCAACGGCACGACATGCAAGTCTCGCTCGGCGATCCATAACATGATGCAGTGTGCCCATGCTGGGCGCTTCCAATGCAGTTGCTTATTCGGCCGGAATAGCCCATGGCCCTTGATCGGAGAGAGGCGATGATTCACGCATCCTGCCATTGCGGCGCCGTTCGGATGGAGATCGCCGAGGCGCCCGACCATGTGACCGATTGCAATTGCTCGATCTGCCGGCGGCTCGGCACGCTCTGGGTTTATTACCGGCCGGATCAAGTTCGCATCGTCCCTCCGGCCGGCGCTACCATTGCCTATACTCATGGCGAAGCGTCGCTGGAGTTTCATCGCTGCAAGGTATGCGGCTGCATTACTCATTGGGAGGCGGCCGACAAGGCGAAGGCGACGCGCATGGGGGTCAATGCCCGCCTGTTCGACGATCCGGCCGATCTCCGGGACGTGCCCGTCAGGAAATTCGACGGCGCCGAGAGCTGGACCTATCTCGGCTGACGCGGATCTCTGCGCGGATCTACAGCCTCCCGAGCAAGCATAGCGCTTCCGCATCGGCGTGGATGCCCGCACAGTTCTCACGGGAAATCAGGGAGGAAGCGGATGACGACGCCCATGAACGGCGCTGAGAGCTTGGTTCGTACATTGGTCGATGGCGAGGTCGATACCTGCTTCGCCAATCCGGGCACATCGGAGATGCATTTCGTTGCGGCCCTCGATCGCGTCGACGGCATGCGCTGCATTCTAGGCCTGTTCGAGGGGGTCGTGACCGGCGCCGCCGACGGCTATGCCCGCATGGCGGAGAAGCCGGCGGCGACCCTGCTGCATCTAGGCCCCGGCATGGCCAACGGCCTCGCCAACATGCACAATGCCCGCAAAGCCTCGACGCCGATGGTCAATATCGTGGGCGATCACGCCACATATCACCGCGGCTTCGATGCGCCGCTGACCTCGGATATCGAGACGGCGGCGCGGCCTTTTTCGCACTGGGTCAAGACCTCGCCCGACGCGCGCTCGATCGCCGCCGACGGTGCCGCCGCCATCGCCGCGGCGCGGACGCCGCCGGGCCAGGTGGCGACGCTGATCCTGCCGGCCGATACCGCCTGGAACGAGGCCGACGGTCCGGCCGTGGTGCCGCCGATTCCGCAACGCGCACGCATCGACGAGGCGCGCGTGGAGGAGGTGGCCGCCATCTTGCGCACCGGCGAGCCGACCCTGATCCTGTTGAGCGGCCCGGCCGTGCGCGCGGAAGCGTTGGAGATGGCCGGCCGGATCGCGGCCAAGACCGGTGCCAGCCTGTCCGCCGCCACCTTCAATCCGCGCATCGCACGCGGTGCCGGGCGCGTCGCGATCGAGCGCATTCCCTATCCGGTCGAACCGGCCCTGAAGGCGCTGGCGCGCTTCCGCCATGTCATCCTGGTCGACGCCAAGCGGCCGGTCGCCTTCTTCGCTTATCCCGACAAGCCGAGCGTGCTGGTGCCCGAGGGCGCCGAGATGCATGTGCTGACCGAACTCGGCGAGGATTCGCTCCACGCGCTCGAATGGCTGGCCGACGAGCTGGGCGCGCGCGGCACGGCGCCGGCGTTGTCGCCGCTCGATCCGCCGGCGCCCGCGACCGGCGCCATCACGCCGGAGACGCTGGCCCAGTCGATCGCGGCGCTGTTGCCGGAGCAGGCGATCGTCATCGACGAGTCGGTCTCGACCGGCCGCTCCTTCTTCCGCCCGTCGCATACCAGCCGGCCGCATGACTGGCTGCAGAATATGGGCGGCTCGATCGGGCTCGGCCTGCCGCTGGCGACCGGTGCCGCCGTCGCCTGCCCGGACCGCAAGGTGGTCTGCCTTCAGGCCGACGGCAGCGGCATGTACACGCTTCAGGCGCTGTGGACCCAGGCGCGCGAGGGGCTGGACGTGACCGTGCTGGTCTTCGCCAACCGTTCCTACGCGATCCTCAAGGGCGAACTGGTCAATGTCGGCGCGCAGAATGTCGGCCGCAAGGCGCTCGACATGTTCGATCTCGGCCGGCCCGATCTCGATTGGGTCTCGCTCGCGCGCGGCATGGGCGTGCCGGCGAGCCGCGTCGAGACGATGGACGAATTCAACCGCGCCTTCGCCGAAGGGCTGGCGACGCCGGGGCCGTATCTGGTCGAGATCCTCTGCTGAGGGGAAAACGAGGTGCCGAGCGGCGAGTCTTAAGCCTCGCCGCTTGCGTGCGCCGCCTGGACGATCTCGACCAGCTTCGCCGAGACCGCCTCGATCGAGGTTCCACGCTGCAGGATCACCGTCCGCTTGGGATCGGGTTCCCATGCGCCGGTGGCTTCGGAAGCGAAGTGCTGCCGGATCGTATAGAAGCCGCGCTCGACCGAGATGCTCCAACGCCGGGCGTCGCGATCATTGGCTAGCCAATGTTCGAGGCCGGCATGCTGGGAGAACAGCAGGCCCGCCCGGATCGCCGGGTCCGCAGGCGAGAGCACCGGCGTCCCGCGCTTGAGCACATCCTGAAATCCCTGCTTCAGCGCTTCGGCATCGTCCGCTTTCGCCGCCACGGCCGGCTCGATCAGGCGATAGGGGCCATGCGCTCCGGCCCGCGCGAAACTTGGGATATAAACGATGCCGTTGCGCAGCAGGAAGCGATGAAGGGCATCCCGGTCGAAGCTGAGACGATTGGAGGCACGCCGCACTCGCCAACTCACCGCGCCGACTGCGGCGCTCAGCCCGACGGCGAACCGGACCAGGCCGGTCTGCCTCGGCGTTATGAAGATCTCGTTCAGCTTGTCCGCCCGCGCCTCTCTGCTGCCCGGTCCCACCATGCCGATCTCGGCCGGATCGGTGCGGGTCAGATACTCGCACTCCAGCAGCAGCCGCTCCCGGTCGCGGCGGGTAATGCCGGGCCGGAGCGCCACCGTCAGCGCCTGGTTGAGCGTGGCGCTGCCGGTCAGATGCCCGACATCGTCGAAATAGCGCGTGATCTCGCCTCGAATGGCGGGCTCATCCTCCGGCTTGGCGTTGACCAGCCACTCGAGGAAATCGCCGAGCTCGTCGATGCGGTCGCCTTCGGGGAGACTGACCCAATCTTCGTCCGGATCCATCTCCTCCGCCTCCGGTCCCCGACTGGCATCGTCCTCGTCCGTGCTTCTTTCGTCTGTCATGAAAAGAGCTCCATCGATCGTAGAGTTCTTATTTTGTTCCGGTGGTTATGTCAAGGGCTAGCGGATAGTTCAGGTTGAATTCGACCAAGGGGCTATGACCCTCTTCCGCTAGGTCAAGCATCTCCCCCGGTATCGGCCGCTCCGAGAATCTCGATCATCCGCCGGCGGGCCTCGCTCGCAGCGGTTCCGCGCGACAGTTCGATCGGTTGTTACTTGTCCCGGCTGAAGCCGCCATTGGGCAAGCGCTTATAGCCGCAAATGCAAAGGGGCCTCAAGCATTCGAGGTCTTCAGACAAGGTCATAAACTCACAAAGGGGATTCCGTCGGTATGGCGAGTGTGATAAAGCGCGCGCAGCAATTACTCAGCCACGGTCAAAATCATAAACGTAACCGGGTCAAAATCATAAACGTGACCGATCGCTGCAACCTTAGGGTCAACCATGGCAATCGAAATTCCGACATCGTGGGGGATGGTTCAGCTGCCGGTCGAATGCCGATCGGATCCCGGTCGCAACAGGTTTCTAATTCTCGGTTTCCTCGTGCTGCTTGCAATGTCGACATTCGCTGCCGCGAGTCCGGATAACAAAAGCCAAATCTTTCGAATAGTGATGGGAATAGGGGCGGTCTTCTTTGGAATGCTCCTGGTGGTCGCGATCCGCGGAACTGCAACCGCCATACTGAGCGAAGACGGGATTCTTTTTCGCTTGCTCGGGAGAGAGTTCGGCTTCTTTTCATGGGCCGACATAGCGCGCATCCGTATCGAATATATGGTCGATATGGAAAATAGAGGGATAGGCTTTCGGCAGTTGACGAACCCATACCTAATCGAGCGTCTGGTTCTAGTCCAATTGCCCCGTGGACGGGGTTACCGCAAGGGATGGTATTTCAATGAAAGCGAGGATTATTTCGAAGTAGCCCGGAGTGTCATCAATTATTTCGCAAAACTCCATAATATCCCGATCGTAACCGGGCAGCGTGGCGAGAAGTCGATACAAGCTATCGAGAAAGGCGCTTATGCCTCGAAGCTTGGGGAACAGGAGTGGGGATCCGACTGATCCATCGCTCAAGCCAGCAGCAGGCGGTTCACGAACGGATCGAGCCGGTCGTCCGGTCTCGGCATCACCGGGGTGGGCGGCAAGTGGGGCGTGCGGTTGAGGTTGTATTGCGCGACCAGGATCAGCCGCGTTCCGGTCTCGGGCAGCGCGCCCTTGTGGAAGCCGAAAGTGTCGGCCAGGAACCAGGTGCCGGCGGGGCCGGTCATATGGATCTCGTTCTCGGCGCCGAAGGCGGCCCGTACCGCCTCGTCGCTCTGGGCCTTGCCGGTATCGAGGATCGGGCTCGTGTGGGAGCCTTTCATGAACACATGCGGGCCCGAACCCGCATCGACATCGGTCAGATAGACGAACAGCTTGAAGCCGCGGATCGAATCGAAGTCGCGGTGATAGCGCTGGGTGCCCTTGGCGGCCGGCCGGTCGCCGTAGGACCACCAGCATCCGATATTGTCGAGCATCGGCTTGCAGCCGAGATAGAGTTCCGCCGTCTCCAGCACGCGCGGGTCGTTGAAGATCTCCAGCACATGCGGTGCCTTGAGAGTCTGCTCGGTGCTGAAATAGCCCATATTGATGTCGAGGCTCGGCACGGCATCCCATCGGAAGTGGCCCAGATGCGGGCGAAAGGGATCGATGCAGGCTTCGGTCTGGAAATACTGCCGCATCTCGGCGATCCAGCCATCGGGCAGGCTCGGCAGCGCCGCGGTGATGCCGTCACTGTCGAGTGCTCGTTTCCACGATTTCGCCACTGCCGACGGTTGGAAATCAGGCGTCTTGGGCCGGGTGAGCGCGACCAGACGCGCGATCCGAGCCCGCGCCGCAGGCGTCGATACCAGCGGCAGCAGATCATAGGTCAGCCGGCGTCGGTCGGCCGCGACCCGGCGCAAGAAAGCCGGAACGGAGGGAATACGAGCTTGGAAACGCTCCTTGAGCGACATCGTCGATGGTCCCGATCGGACGGCCTGCCGGCCTTTGCCGCAGGCTAGCCCCAGTCCCTTTCGGAATGGTTGATTCGACCTCAGCCTATCGGGGCATCAGGCGCGTCAGCACCAGCTCCGCCGCGCCGCCCGGCGCAATATGCACGATCGCGTTCTGGCCGAAGGCTTCGGCGATCGCCACGGCGGCAGTGGCGCCGATATCGAGGACGAGCAAACCTTCTTCCGGCACCCATTCGGTCTCGTCCGGCACGCCGCGATGGGCCAGGGCGACGAGGCCGAGCGCGTCCACCGTCGCCTGCAGCCGTTCCGCCGCGGCCAGGTTCTCGGCCGGATCGCTTGCACGGCTGCCGGGATTCCAGGCGGTGATGAAGGCGGCGCCTGCGGCGCCGTGGCGGGCCAGCAGAGCGTCGAGCTCGGGCGACGCCTGGCCGATCCGCACGGCGACTTCCCGGTCGCCATCGGCGAACAGGTAGCGCGTCGCCAGATATGCATGCCGCAGATCCCGCATGAGCTCGACCGTCATTTGCTCAACATATTGTTAAATCGCAGTCCTGTAGGTTAATAGCCTCTTTCACGCCGGACCGGTCATGGACAAAGATTCGTTCATTCTGCAGACGACCCGTCCTGGACGGCTCCCGACGAAAGCCGTGTTCGTCGAAGAACGCACGGCTCGTGCCGAAACCGACAGGGCAATCGAGAGCGGCGCCTTCGAGCACGTTCTGCTGCTCGTGATGAACGGCACCGAGCGCAAAGTCCTGGTCGATATGAACATGACCGGTGGCGGCAAGGTGAAGGGGAAAGGTGCGGACAGCACCAAGCCCGGCAAGGGCAAGGGTGTGTCCGGCGCGACCAGGGTCACGACGACGCAGATCATCCATCGTTTCACCGCGTTGCTCGCCGTGGCGTTGATCGTGGGCGTGATGATCTATCTGGCGCAGCCTTACCTGAACTAGACGGTCCGGGCGCGCCAGGCGGCGAGCGCTTCGGGCGTGTCGAGATCGGTCAGCACGCCGTCATCCTCGGCCACGATCTCGACCAGATATTCCGGATAGGCGCCGAGCAGATGCTTGGCGCCGGTATCACCGCTGACTGTGGCGAGCTCGGGCAGGAAGCGGCTGCCCCAGAGCACCGGATTGCCGCGCTTGCCGTCGCGGCTCGGCACGATGATCTCGCGCCCTTCGAGCGGATTGAAGGCGGCGATGAGGCGGTCGATCAGCCGCTGGCCGATGCCGGGCATATCGGCCAGGCAGACGACGATGCCGTCCGCCTCGTCCGGCACAGCCGCAAGGCCACGCTTCAGCGAGGTCGACAGGCCCTGCGCATAGTCCGGATTTTTCACCAGCACCACCTTGCGGCCGGCGAGCCGGGCGCGCACCGAGTCGGCCTGATGACCGAGCACCACGATGACCGGGGAGGCGGCGGAAGCAAGCGCGGCATCGACCGCACGCTCGACCATGGAGGCGCCGTCGATCTCGATCAGCAGCTTGTTGCGGCCCATCCGGCTCGATTGCCCGGCCGCCAGCACGATCGCAGCGATGCGTGGGCGCGAAGGCGGCTGGGCACGGCCGATCTCGGCGCGGGGCAGGGGCCGGCTCGGGATCTCGGCCAGAAGGCCGCCGACGCCGAGACCCGCGAGCTCGGCCGGACCCACCGGCAGATCGGCGATCAGCCGCTGCAGCACCCAATCGAAGCCGTTGAGCTTGGGCGAGCGGGCGCAGCCGGGCAGGCCCAATACCGGAACCTCGCCGACATGGCCGGTCAGCATCAGATTGCCGGGATCGACCGGCATGCCGAAATATTCGATCGCCCCGCCGGCCTCGACGATGCCGGCCGGAATGACATCGCGGCGATCGACGATGGCCGAGGCGCCGGCGACCAGGACCAACTCGGCGCCCTGATCGATCATGGCGCGAATGGCGGTGCCGACCGGCTCAGGTCGGTGCTCCGTCCGAGTCTCGGCCATGAGCGTGCAACCGATCCCTTCCAGCCGCCGACGCGTGATCTCCACCGTCTTGTCGAGCACGCCGGGTTTGAGACCGGGCAGGGTGGTCTGGATGAGCGCCACCGGCCGGCCTCGGAACGGCGCCACCTTGAGCGGCCTTGCCGACGCTTCCCAGGTTCCGATCACGGCTTCCGGTGCGGCGAAGGGAATGATCTTGATCGTTGCCACCATCTGGCGCGGCGTCACCGGCGCGAACGGTTCGAGCGTCGCCACCGTCACGGATTGGTCGATCCGGTTGAGCGTGTCGATGCCGTCGCGGTCGAGCACGAGCAGCCCATGCGTCTCGGCGAAGAGATTGACCCGGCCGGTGAAGGCCTCGCCGCGCGCGATGCCGGTGCCGACCAGCGGCATGGCGGCACGGGTCGCGGCCCGGTCTTCCGGCACATCGGCGGGATCGAGCCGGGCAGCGATGATCTCGGTGATGCCGGCCGCTTCGAGCGCATCGAGATCGGCCCGGCTCAGCACGCGGCCCTTGCGGAACTGCTGGCCGGGCAGCCTCACGGCATGAGCCAGGATGGCCCCTTCGGCGTCGGCGAGAAAGGTCTGGCCGAAATTCACGCGGCCGGTCTCAACGGCGCGGCTCGGCGCAGCGTCGCCGTCACCTGCGCCATGATCGAGATCGCGATCTCGGCCGGCGTCAGGGCGCCGATGGCGAGGCCGACCGGCGCGTGAATGCGCGCGATCTGGCTCTCGCCGAAGCCGGCGGCGGTCAGCCGATCGACGCGCTTGCCATGCGTTCGGCGCGATCCCAGCGATCCGACATAGAAGGCGTCCGAGCGCAGGGCGGCATGGAGCGCCGGATCGTCGATCTTGGGATCATGGGTCAGGGTGACGATCGCCGTGCGCCGGTCGGGCTTCAAGCCTGGCAGCACTTCGTCCGGCCAGTCATTGACCATGGCCACGTCCGGGAAGCGCTCGGCGGCGGCGAAGGCGGCGCGCGGATCGATGATGGTGACGCGCCAGCCGCCGATCGCCGCCATCGGCGCCAGCGCTTGGGCAATATGGACCGCGCCGACGATAATCATGCGCAGCGGCGGGTTCGAGACTTCGACGAAGATCTTGCGGTCGGCGGCCTCGACGGTGCGGCTGGTGTCATCCGCGATGGCCTGGCGAACCTGGGCCAGCCCTTCGGCATCGAGTGCCAGATCGCCTTCGACTCGGTCGGCATCGACCAGCGACTGCGCGCCGGTCGCGAGATCGGTCGCGAGGGCCGCCGGCACGCCGTCGCGCCGCGCCGCCAGCAGCTTTTCCAGCAGCGCCAGCTTCACGACAGGCGCTCGACGAAGATCTGCACCTTGCCGCCGCAGGCGAGGCCTACGTCCCAGGCCTGCTCGTCGGTAACACCGAAATCGAGCAGCTTGGGCGATCCCGTGCGGATCACCTCCAGCGCGTTCTCGACCACGGCGCCTTCGACGCAGCCGCCCGAGACCGAGCCGACGAAGCGGCCCTGATCGTCGACCGCGAGCTTGGAGCCGACCGGGCGGGGCGAGGAGCCCCAAGTCGTGACTACGGTCGCCAGCGCCACGCCGTTGCCGGCACGCTGCCATTCGACGGCCTGACCGAGGATGCTTTCCACGTCACTCATGATGCTCTCCATTGTGCCGCCGCCTCGAGCCGACGGCCGCCCGGCCGCGCCAGCGCTTGCGTCAGATCGGCGAGGCTGTCGAGATTGTGGACCGGACGGAATTCGTCGACATGCGGCAAAATCGCTTTCATGCCCAGTGATTTTGGCTCGAACCCGTCCCAGCGCAACAGCGGATTGAGCCAGATGAGGCGGCGGCAGGATTTGTGCAGCCGCTCCATCACCGCGCCGAGCCCTTCACCACCGGCCCGGTCGAGCCCGTCCGAGATGAACAGCACAAGGGCGCCCTGGCCCAGCACCCGGCGCGACCACAACCTGTTGAAGTCGGCCAGGCAATCGCCGATGCGCGTGCCGCCCGACCAATCCTCGACCGCCTCCGTCACCCGGTCGAGCGCCACATCGACATCCTTGTGGCGCAGATAACGCGTGATGTTGGTGAGCCGCGTGCCGAAGAGGAAGGTATGGACCCGATCGCGGTCGTTGGTGACCGCATGCATGAAATGCAGGAACACGCGGCTGTAGCGGCTCATCGAGCCCGAGATGTCGCACAGGATGACCAGCGGCGGCTGGCGCGTCCGGGGCCGTCTTCGCTTCAGCCAGATCGTATCGCCGCCACTGCGCAGGCCGGCGCGCAGCGTCGCGCGCATATCGACGCGCGCACCGGCCGTGGCGGGGGCGAAGCGCCGGGTCCGCACGCTGAGGCGCGGCAGGCGCAGCTTGGCGATCTCGCGCCGCGCCAGCGCCAGCTCGTCGGTGCTCATCTGCTCGAAATCGGTCTTCTGCAGGATCTCGCGCGCCGAGAAGGTCGAGGCGGCATCGAACTCGATCTCCTCCTCGGCCGGCGCCGGCGGCGTGTCGAACTGCTCTTCCATCGCCTCGGCCAGGCGGCGAATGACCTCGACCTTCTCCTCGCCCGTATCCATCCGCGTCTGCGGCAGGACCATGGCCAGCAGCTTTTCCAGGATGCGCGGATTGCGCCAGAAGATGTGGAAGGCCTGGTCGAACAAATCGCGCTGGTCGCGCCGGTTGACGAAGACGGCGTTGAGGGCCCAGTAGAAATCGCGCCGGTTCTCGATGCCGACGGCGCGCACCGCCTCGACAGCGTCGAGCAGCTTGCCTGGCCCGACCGGCAGCCCCGCCGCGCGCAGCGTGCGCGCGAAATACATGAGGTTGGCGAGCAGCCGACCGCGTTCGGGCTGGGTTCCGTCCATCACACCAGGTTCGGCTGTGCGCCGAGCTCGGACTTGACCTGCTCCAAGAGGCGTTGGGCCTCGCTGCCCTGGAGCCGCTCGATATCGTCCTGATATTTGAGGATGACGCCCAGCGTGTCGTTGATCGCCTCCGGCGTCAGCGTCAGCGTGTCGAGCTGGATCAGCGCTTCGGCCCAATCGATGGTCTCGGCGACGCCCGGCAGCTTGAACAGATCCAGCTGGCGCAGATGCTGGACGAAGCCCACGATCTCGCGCGACAGCGCCGCATCCGTCCCCGGCGCCTTGACCTTGAGGATCTCCAGCTCGCGCGCGGCCGAGGGATAGTCGACCCAGTAATAGAAGCAGCGGCGCTTCAGCGCGTCATGGATCTCGCGCGTGCGGTTCGACGTGATGATGACGATCGGCTTCTCGGCCGCCTTGATCGTGCCGATCTCCGGAATGGTGATCTGGAAGTCCGACAGCACCTCGAGCAGATAGGCCTCGAACGGCTCGTCGGTGCGGTCGAGCTCGTCGATCAGCAGTACGGGCGCGCCGGCCGCGTCGGGTTCGAGCGCCTGCAGCAGCGGGCGCTTGATCAGGAAGCGCTCGTCGAACACGTCCTTCGCCAACTCGGCCTTGGCGTTGCCGCCGGCCTCGGAGAGGCGGATCTCGATCATCTGCCGCGCGTAGTTCCATTCATAGACGGCGGAGGCGACATCGAGGCCTTCGTAGCATTGCAGCCGGATCAGCCGCCGCCCGAGGCCAGCCGCCAGCACCTTGGCGATCTCGGTCTTGCCAGTGCCCGCCTCGCCTTCGAGGAACAGTGGCCGCCCGAGCTTGAGGGCCAGATAGATCGCGGTCGCGAGGCTGCGATCAGCGACATAGCGTTGGCCGGTAAGAAGATCGAGCGTAGCATCGACGGAGGACGGCAGAACCTGGGCAGCGGACATGCGGGACCTGGGGCGGAAAGGAATGAAGGAAAGAGTAGGGGGATCTCGCGTGAAGCGGAAGGGCTGCGAGGGCAGGGCTCGTATCTCCTCCTTCGATCGTGCCGGATGTGCGCGCGGCCGGCTCCGGGCTACACTCTTTTGCTGCGTCGCCGCTGGAGCGTTTCTCATGGTTGTCCGGCCTTGCCTGCTCGCTCTCCTGATTCTGGCTGTGCCGGCCTCCGCGCGGGCCGAGGGCGCCAAGATGCCGATGCATGAGCTGACGGCGCTTCTCGCCAAGGCGGACCGCGCACATCCGGCGCGGCTCGAAGGCGCTGATCTCAGCTATCTCGATCTGAGCGGGCTCGATTTCAAAGGGGCGGATCTGGAGGGAGCCAATCTCTACGGCGTCGATCTTTCGGACGCCGACCTTACCGGCGTTAACCTCGCCGGTGCCAATCTCGACCACAGCACCATAACCCGCACGCATTTCACCGGCGCCAATCTCAGCGGCGCCAGCCTGTTCATGGTCGCTGCCTATTCGACCCTGACGCCGCAGCCGGCCGAGGCGCCGGACTTCTCCGGCGCCGATCTGTCGCACGCCCATATCGTGGCACAGCTGAGCCGATCGGTGATGCGCGGCGCCAATCTCAGCGGCGCCCATATCGGCATGAGCCGGACCGATCGAATGCTGCGGGCTGTGCGCAGCCAGCTTTCGGGCGTCGATCTCAGCGGCGCCAAGCTCAACGGGGCGGATTTGCGCGGCGTCAGCCTCGATTTCGCCCGGCTCGCCGGAGCGGATCTTACCGATTGCCTGCTGGCCGGCACCGATCTGTCGCGGGCGGACCTCACCGGCGCGGAGCTCATGGGCGCCGACGTGACCAATGCCGATCTCGACGGCACCATCCTGCGCGGTGCCCGCGACCAGGCGACGATGAAGGGGCTCGACCAGGCGCGCGACGCCGACAAGATCGTCGGGCTGGCGCGATGAGAGGCCTTTCCGGCCTGGCGCTCGCCCTGCTGCTTGCGGGCAGTGCGGTAGCGGCTCCCGAGACCGTCGATACCGCGCTGGTACTCGCCGTCGATGTCTCGGGCTCGGTCACCTCGGCGCGCTACAAGCTGCAGATGGAGGGGCTGGCGCGCGCCTTCGAGGATCCGGGCGTCCGGGCCGCGATCCTCAATGGCGCCAGCCATTCCATGCTGGTCAGCCTGGTCGAATGGTCGGATCGGCCGACCCTGTCTATCCCCTGGAGCCTGCTCACCCGGCCCGAGGATATCGACGCCTTCGCCAAGCGCATCCGCGGCACCCAGCGTGCGAGCGGCGACTTCACCTGCATGGCGCGGGCGCTCGATTTCGTCGCCGACAAGGTGCTGCCCTTCCTGCCGGCGCCGACCCAGCACAAGGTCGTCGATGTCTCGGGCGACGGGCGGGACAATTGCAATCCGGAACGGACGACCGACGCCGTGCGCGCCGACCTCGTCGCCACCGGCGTCACCATCAACGGACTGCCGATCTTGGAGGGCGACGAGAAGGACACGCTCGCCGACTGGTATCGCCTGCATGTCATCGGTGGCGACGGCGCCTTCGAGCTACCGGCCAACGGCTTTGCTGATTTCGAGCGGGCGATGGAGCAGAAATTTCGCGAGGAGATCAGCGAAGCCGGCCGACGGGCGACGATCCGTTAAAGGACAATTCCGGATTGTTGTAATAGTGTGATATCCGGACATGATTTGCGTTTCTTCCCGCGCTCAGCCAATATGGGCTGAGGCTGAAGAGGGAGAGCAATGGCCGTGCACACGATAGGCCGCCGTCTCGCCGCGGCGATGATGGCGCTGGCCGTTTCCGCCGGCGGTGCGCAGGCCGATCCGGTGACGCTCCGGGTCGGCCATTTCCCCAACATCACGCATGTCCAGGCCTTGGTCGCCCACGGGCTGTCACGCGCCGGCAAGGGTTGGTTCGAGGAGCGGCTCGGCCCGGACGTCAAGATCGAATGGTATATCTACAATGCCGGGCCGAGCGCCATGGAGGCGATGTTCGCCCGCTCGATCGATCTGACCTATGTCGGACCGAGCCCGGCGATCAACGCCTATGCCAAGGCCGGCGGCGACGAGATTCGCATCGTCGCGGGCTCGGCCAATGGCGGGGCGGCACTGGTCGTCCAGCCGGACTCGGGCATCAAGAATCCCGCCGATCTGCGCGGCAAGCGGATGGCGACGCCGCAGCTCGGCAATACCCAGGATGTGGCGGCCCGCGCCTGGCTAACCGCCGGCGGCCTCAAGGTCACGCTGACCGGCGGCGACGTCCAGATCGTCCCGACTGAAAATCCGGACCAGCTCTCGCTATTTAAGCAAAAGCAGCTCGACGCGGTCTGGACCGTCGAGCCCTGGGTTTCGCGGCTGGAGCTCGAAGCCGGCGGCGTCATCGCTCTGGAGCAGTCTGACGCGGTCACGACCGTGCTCGTCTCCAGCGTGGCCGCGCTCGCAAAGCAGCGCGATCTCGTCAAACGCTTCGTCGCGGCCCACGCCGCCTTGACCGAATGGATCCAGGCTCATCCCGAAGAAGCGCAGAAGCTGGTGCAGGACGAGCTGGCGGCGGAGACGCGCGGTTCGATCAAGTCCGAGCTGATCGCGCACGCCTGGCCGCGAATCGTGCTGACCGCCGCCGTCTCTCGCGATACGCTGCAGCGCTTCGTCGGCCAGGCCAAGGACGCCGGTCTGCTCAAGGTGGCGCCGGATCTGTCCCGGCTGGTCGAGACGCCGTGAGTCCCTTCCGAGGCAGCGGACCCGTATGGCATGCCTGACACCGCGATCGCCTGCGACGTGACCGAGGACAGTGCCGCACCCGGCGGCGCCGTGCTCGCCGTCCAGGGCGTCTCGAAATCCTTTCCGGCGCCGGACGGCACGCTGCTGGCGCTCGACGATGTCACGCTCAATGTGGCGGCCGGCGAGTTCGTCTGCCTGGTCGGCCCGAGCGGCTGCGGCAAATCCACCCTGCTCGATATCGTTGCCGGCCTGACCATGCCCGACCGCGGCCAAGTCCTGGCCGACGGCAAGGAGGTCAAGGGGCCGGGCCGCCACCGGCTGGTGATGTTCCAGGAATCGGCACTCTTCCCCTGGCTGACCGTGCTCGGCAACGTCCTGTTCGGGCTGAAGCTGGTGCCCGGCTTGACCAAGGCGCGTCGGCTCGAGATCGCGCACGAGCATCTCCGGCTGGTCGGGCTCGAACGCTTCGCCAAATCGAACATCCACGAGCTGTCGGGCGGCATGCGCCAGCGGGTGGCTCTGGCCCGTGCGCTGGCGCCGGATCCGCCGGTGCTGCTGATGGACGAGCCGCTGTCGGCTCTCGACGCGCTGACCCGCGAGCAGCTCTACAGCGACATCCAGCGCATCTGGCAGGCGCGCCGGAAGACGATCCTGTTCGTGACCCACAATGTGCGCGAGGCGGTCTGCCTGGGCGACCGCGTGGTGCTGCTGTCGCCGAATCCGGGGCGCGTTCGCGAGGAATTCGCGATCCCGCTGCCGCGCCCGCGCGACATCAACTCCCCGGAACTCGCCTCATATGCCGCTCGAATCATGGCGGCGCTCAAGAACTACATCAAACCGGAGGGAGGGGCATGAAGCGCCTCGTCGTCGCCAGTCTGTTCTTCCTGGCCCTGCTGCTCGTCTGGCAGGGCATGGTGATGACGCGCTACTGGTCGCCCGTGCTGCTGCCCTCGCCGGAAAGCGTCGCGGACTATCTCTGGGGTGCCATTCTCGACGGCACGCTCCTGGGCGCGATCGAGGTGACGATGCGCCGGCTGCTCATCGGTTACGTCATCGGCATCGCGATCGGCCTGCCGCTCGGGCTGCTCAGCAGCTCCTTCACCTTCTTCGAGGATACGGTCGGCGTGCTGGCGCTGGGACTGCAGACCCTGCCCAGCGTGTGCTGGGTGCCGCTGGCGCTGCTCTGGTTCGGCCAGACCGAGGGGGCGATGCTGTTCGTCGTGGTGATGGGCACGGTCTGGTCGGTCTCGATCGCGACCGATACCGGCGCCCGCACCATATCGCCGGTCTTCGCGCGGGCGGCGCGTACCATGGGCTCGGAAGGCTTCCATAAATGGACGCGGGTGATCCTGCCGGCCTCGCTGCCCTTCCTGATCAGCGGCATGAAGCAGGGCTGGGCCTTTGCCTGGCGCTCGCTGATGGCGGCCGAGATCTATGTCTCGGTGCTGACCGGCTTCGGTCTCGGCCACCTGCTGCATTACGGGCGCGAGCTGAACGCGATGGACCAGGTGATCGCGGTCATGCTGGTCATCGTCGTGATCGGCCTGCTCGCCGACAAGGCGCTGTTCGCGCCCTGGGAGCGTTTCCTGCACCGCCGCTGGGGCACCGGCATGAAGCCGGCCTAGCCCCGAACGGCAGCGTCACGCGATCGCCGCGACCGCGCGCTTGGCCATCACCGTCACCAGATGCGCCCGATACTCGGCGCTCGCATGCAGGTCGGTATTGAGCCCATCGGCCGGGACCTTGAGGCCGGCGACGGCGTCGGGCGTGAAGCTCGCGGCGAGCGCCTGCTCGAACTCGGGCAGGCGGAAGACGGCGGGACCGGCGCCGGTGACCGCGACGCGTACCGTGCCGCCCTTCTTGGCGACGAACACGCCGACCACGGCGTAGCGCGAGGCCGGGTTCGGGAACTTCATGTAGGCGGCTTTGTCCGGGATCGGGAAGCTGACGGAGGTCACGATCTCGGTCAGCTCCAGGGCGGTCTCGAACATGCCGGTGAAGAAATCCTCGGCCTGGAGCGAGCGCTGGTCGGTCGTCACGGTGGCGCCCAGCGCCACCAGCGCGGAAGGATAGTCGGCCGACGGGTCGTTGTTGCAGATCGAGCCGCCGATCGTGCCGCGATGGCGTACCTGAGCATCGCCGATATCGCCGGCCAGCGCCGCCAGCGCCGGGATGGCGCCCCTGACGATGTCGGATGCCGCGACCTCGGCATGGGTGGTCATGGCGCCGATGATGATGGTGTCGCCCTCGCGCTTGATGCCCTTGAGCTCGGTGATCTTGGCGAGATCGATGAGGTCGCTCGGCTGGGCCAAACGCTGCTTCAGCGTCGGGATCAGCGTCATGCCGCCGGCGAGCAGCTTGCCGTCCTCGGCGGCGCCGATGGCGTTGACGGCATCGGTCAATGACGACGGGGCCTGGTAGTTGAAATTATACATGGTACCGGTTCCTCACTTGGCCTCAGCCATGGCGGTGGCGCCGGCCTGGACCGATTTCACGATGTTGTGGTAGCCGGTACAGCGACAGATATTGCCTTCGAGCCAGTCGCGGATCTCATGCTCGCTCGGCGTGGCGTTGGTCCGCACCAGATCGACCGCGCTCATCACCATGCCGGGCGTGCAGAAGCCGCATTGCAGGCCGTGATTGTCGCGAAAGGCCTCCTGCATCGGATGCAGCGTGCCGTTGCTGGCGAGACCTTCGATAGTGAGCACGTCGGCGCCCTCGGCCTGGATCGCCAGCATGCTGCAGCTCTTCACCGACTTGCCGTCGACATGGACGACGCAGGCGCCGCATTGGCTGGTGTCGCAACCGACATGCGTGCCGGTCAGGCCCAATTTCTCGCGTAGGAACTGTACCAGCAACGTGCGCGGCTCGACCGTCGCGGTGCGCGGCTGGCCGTTCACATTCATGGTCACGGCAATCGTCATCTTCGAATACTCCAAGAAAAGCCGGCCGAAATTCAGGACCAGAGTGTCGTTGCCGCTCGAGTTCGGGTCAAGCCGGCGAATGGCATCAGGTGAAGAACCATAAGAGGGCAGCGACGATGATCACCAGCCCGGTTATCCACACCGCCGGCGGCAGGCCGCCGCTCGCCGTCGGGGTGGGGCGCGGCGGGGCGGGCGCCGCAGCGGCGGCCTGCGGCGGAACGGCCGAGGGCTCGGGCGTCATCGACGCTGCCCCGTCGACCGCCGGTATGGGCTCCAGCTCGACGGGCGCCGCCGCCGGGGGCGGAGCGCTCTCGTTGGCCGCGACCAGGGTCGAGAAGGTGCCGAAGAAATCCTCGGCCATCTTGCGGGCGGTCCCGTCGATCAGGCGCGAGCCGATCTGGGCGAGCTTGCCGCCGACATTGGCCTGCACCGTATAGCTCAGGATCGTGTCGGCGCCGTCGGACGCCAGGCTGACCTTGGCGCCGCCCTTGGCGAAGCCGGCGGCACCGCCGCTGCCTTCGCCGGTGATGGTATAGCCGTTGGGCGGATCGAGATCGGACAGGGTCACCTTGCCGCCGAACTTGGCCTTGACCGGCCCGACCTTGGCCGTGACCTTGGCGCTGAACTCGGTGTCGGAGCTCTTGTCGATCTCGTCGCAGCCGGGAATGCATTGACGCAGGATCTCGGCGTCGTTGAGGGCCGCCCAAACCTTCTCGCGCGGGGCGGCGATCCGGTATTCGCCGGACATATCCATGATCTACCTCCTTGGGGGCTGCGGCGGCAGCGTAAGGAACGGTCGAGCTTCCGACAAGCGCGCGTTAATCTTCCTGACCGACGGCACTTTCATGCCAGTTGCGCAGCAGGAACCAGGATAAGGCCGAGAGCACGGTGTAGATGGCGACGCCGCTCAGCGAAATCAGGAACAAGGCTGCGAACATGCGAGGCACGTCGAGCCGGTAGCCGGCCTCGAGGATGCGGTAAGCGAGACCGGTTTCGCGGCCGCCGGCGCCGGCGACGAACTCGGCCACGACCGCGCCGATCAGCGACAGGCCGCCCGAGATGCGCAGCCCGGCGAGGAAATAGGGCATGGCCGAGGGCAGCCGCAGATAGCGCAAGGTCTGCCAGCGCGACGCGCCGTAGAGGCGGAAGAGGGCGGTGAGATTGCGGTCGGCGCTGTTGAGGCCGAGCGTCGTGTTGGACAGGATCGGGAAGAAGGCGACGATCCAGGCGCAGATCAGCAGCGCTGCCAGCATATTGTCGACCCAGATGATGATGAGCGGGGCCACCGCCACGATCGGCGTCACCTGCAGGATGATGGCGTAGGGCAGCAGGCTGCGCTCGACCAGACGCGACTGCGCGAAGAGGATGGCGAGCGCGCCGCCGCCCAGCGTCGCGGCGAGGAGCGCCAGCGCCGTCGTCTCCAAGGTGAAGAGCAGGGCGGGGCCGAGCACGTCCCAGTCGGTGACGAGCTTCAGCGCGATGGTGGTCGGCGCCGGCAGGATATAGGGCGGCACATCGAAGCCGATGACGGCCGCCTGCCAGCAGGCGAGCAGCGCCAGCCCCAGGCCGGCCGGCAGCAGTGCCGCGACGAGCCGGCTCATGCCGCCATCGCTCGGCCGAGTGCGCCCGAGACGGTGCTGCAGGCCTCGCCATAGGCCGGTGAAAGCCGGAAGCTCTCGTCGCGCGGATAAGGGGCCGTGATCGGCAGATCGGCCACGATCCGGCCCGGCCGGGGGCTCATCACCAGGATGCGGCTCGACAGGTAGACGCTCTCATAGACGCTATGGGTGACGAAGATGACGGTGAAGGACTGCGTCTGCCACAGGCGCAGCAAATCATCGTTGAGCTTGAGACGCGTGATCTCGTCGAGAGCGGCGAATGGCTCGTCCATGAGCAGGAGGCGCGGCCGGGTCACGAGCGCACGGGCGATCGAGACGCGCATCCGCATGCCGCCCGAAAGCTGCCGGGGAAAGGCGCGCTCGAACCCGTCGAGCCCGACCAGCGACACGACCTCCCGTGCCCGCGTCAGCGCCTCGCCGCGTGCGACGCCAGCGAGCTTCAAGGGCAGCAGCACATTGTCGATGACGCGCGCCCAGGGCATCAGCGTCGGCTCCTGAAACACGAAGCCGAGCTCGGGCCTCGCACCCTCGGACCAGCTGACCTTGCCCCGGCTCGGCTCGGACAGGCCCGCGATCAGGCGCAACGCGGTGCTCTTACCGCAGCCGGACGGTCCGAGCAGGCTGACGAACTCGCCCGCATGGATAGCGAAATCCACGGCCGAAAGCGCCTCCGTTCCGGATGCGAATCGCTTGGACACGTCGTCGAAAGTCAGGACCGGAGCAAGGCTGGGCGATGACCGCAAGCTTGTTACCTTTGGTTGAACTAAATCGAAGGCGCTACCCTGGTTGGAGGGGCCTGTCGCAGGCCGAGCGTTACCGCGGGGTGGCATGTCTCCTGCATCGATAAACATATACAATTATAGATAAATTCTCTGCGAAACAGCGTCTAAATCACGTATTTTGTATTTCCACCGGGGATCGACCGCGATAGCTTGTCGTTAACGTCGCGAGCTTGCACACATAAGCATTCCCGAAAGTAGCGTGGGATCTGATGGAACGAGCTGAATGGCTGATATGAGCTCGCCCTCGCGGCACCTGTTGAACCTTGATACTGAGGTTGTACCGACAGGCTTGGCGAGTCATCTCGAATCGTACTGGTCGAGCGTCCGACGGGACCGCCCGATGCCGGCTCGCCGCGACATCGATCCAGCGGCGTTGGCCAAGATCCTGCCCAATGTCTTCATGCTCGACGTCGTCGGGCAGCCGCCGAGGTTCCGCTGGCGGCTCGCGGGCACGCGGATCGTCGACATGATCCGGAGCGAACCGACGGGCAAATGGCTGGAGCCGGGCAATCTGGCGCCCGGCGATGCCTTTCTCGGCTTTTGTCGCATGACGGTGAGCGAGCGACGGCCGACTTGCCATATCGCGCGCTGGCACGATCTGGATGGCAGGACCAAGCCGTTGATGCGCTGCATGCTGCCGCTCTCGGACGATACCGGCCAACTGACCATGCTGATCGGCGTGATAGACTTCTCACCCGGTCAGATCGTCATGCTGCATCGGCGCGGCGCCGCCTGAACCGGCGCGCTTACTCTCTTTCCTCGAAGAAATAGCGGGCGACGAGGCGCTTTACCTCGGCGATCACGGCGTCGCGCTGGAATTGCTTCTGCCGGAAGGCGAATTCCAACAGATGGCCGCCGCCTTCGACGACGATCGCGGTCCGCATCAGCAGCGCCTCGCTGTCGCGATAGCCGAGCCGGCCGACCAGATAGGCCTTGATCGCAAGCGCCAGGTCGAAGGTGGCGACGCTGTTGGTGTCGACTGCCTTCACGTTGAGATAGCCGCCGAACCAGAGCGCCTGGAAACCCGGCTCCCGTCCCATGAAATCGACATAGAGGTCGATGAGGCCGTCGACCAGCTCCTCGCGGCTCGCCGGCTTCACCTCGATCAGATAAGTCGCGATGAGGTCGCGGAAGCGCTCGATGAAGCCCAGCAGGATCGCCTGGATCACCGCCTCGCGGTCTGGGAAGAAACGGTAGAGCGCGCCGATGGTGAGGCCGGCTGCCTCGGCGATCCGGTTGGTCGTGATCTCGTCGAGCGGCCGCTCCTCCATCAGCCGCGCGGCGGCATCCAGGATGCGGCGCACCGTCGCCTGGCTGCGACCTTGCACCGGTAGGCGCCGTGCCGCCGGTTTTGCAGCGACCCCGCTCATGCATCCGTTCCGCGAACTAAATCCATGCTTGCTTGTAGCCCGTCTCGCTCTCGGCCGAAAGATCGCGCGTCCGCCGTTGACGGCGGCCGGGCATCGGCATAACGATAATGATAATATCGATTTTGAAAAACGGACACACCGTTTCCAGGGAGGATGCATGACGACGGAGCTTCGCTACGCCCTGCCGGTCGACCAGACCAATTGGGTCGTCAACGGCCAGACTGAGACCGTTCTGCGCTGGGAGTACGAGGATGGTCGCGAATCGCTGCTGACCCTCTACGACAAGGGCAAGAAGAATCAGTGGGATGCGGCCGAACGGATCGATTGGAGCCTCGATCTCGATCCGGAAAATCCGATGCTCCTGCCCGAGCACACGATCGCCATTTTCGGCACGCCCATGTGGGACCGGCTCACGGCCAAGGAAAAGGCGAATTTCCGCCGGCACGCCCAGGCTTGGAACATCTCGCAATTCCTGCATGGCGAGCAGGGGGCGCTCATTTGCACGGCCAAGATCGTCCAGCAAGTGCCGAACATGGATTCGAAATTCTATGCCGCGACCCAGGTGATCGACGAAGCGCGCCATGTCGAGGCCTATTCGCGCCTGCTGCATGAGAAGTTCGAGCTCGCCTACCCGATCACGCCGCCCTTGAAGTCGCTGCTCAACAACGTCATCGAGGATTCGCGCTGGGATTTCACCTATCTCGGTATGCAGGTGCTGATCGAAGGGCTGGCGCTCGCCGCTTTCCACGGCATCCGCAACGATTCCCGCAATCCGCTGGCGGCTAGCGTCAATGCCTATGTCATGCAGGACGAGGCGCGGCATGTCGCCTTCGGCCGGCTCGCCCTGCGCGATTACTATCCGCAGCTGACCCAGCATGAGCGCGATATCCGCGAGGAGTTCGTGGTCGAGGGCTGCTACCACATGCGTGACCGGTTCCTCTCCGAGGAGCTGTGGGCGGCGACCGGCCTGCCGGTCGAGGAATGCATCAAGCATGTCGAGACCTCGCCCGGCATGCGCGATTTCCGCCGTATGCTGTTCAGCCGCATCGTGCCGATCGTGAAGGATATCGGGCTCTGGGGTCCTAAGGTGCAGAAGGCCTTCACCGATATGGGCGTGATGGAGTTCTCGCAGCTCGATTCCACCATGATGATGGCCCAGGACGAGCAGATCGCTCGCGAGTTCGATGCCGGCCACGGCACCTATCTCGTGCCCCTGCCCGAGATGCCGGTCGCCGGCACTGCCGACTGAGCGGACGGGGCCTTCGGGCCCCGTTTCTTCTCGCGGGATCGGAGGACGCGTCATGAAGCTTCGATTGCTTTGGCCGTTGGTGCTGCTCGGCGCGGTCCATGGCGCCTTGGCCGCCGAGCCGCGACCGGCCGCGATCTTTCCGGTCGAGCTGTTCGACACCAGCGGCGAGGGAGCGAAGCCCGGCCAGCTCGAGCGGCTGGCGTTGGCGACGCGCACGCTGACGGCAGTCCTGACCGAGAGCGGCCGGTATCGCCCGGTCGATCTCGGCCCCTTCGAAACCGAGATCGATGCCCTCGGACCGCGCTACAAATGCGACGGCTGCTGGATGGGCATCGCTCGCAAGAGCGGCGCCGAGATCGCGGTCGTGCCGGTCGTCCACAAGGTCTCGACCCTGATCTCGATCCTGGATATCTGGCTGGTCGACGTCAGTACCGGGCAATATGTCGCCCATATCAACGGCCAGCTACGCGGCGATACCGACACCGCCTATGTCCGCGCGGTCGATTTCCTGATCAAGGACCGGCTGCTCGGCCAATGAGGAAAGCACCATGAGCGACGATGATTTCGCCGGTCTGCTGCGCCGGCTCACCGCGGCGGCCGATGACGGCGACGGCGCGGCCTTCGCTGCCTGCTTCACGCCGGACGCGATCTATCACGACTACATCTATGGCGATCATCAGGGCCGGGACGAGATCGCCCATATGCTGACCGGTCTCTTTCATCGCGATGCAGGCGATTATCGCTGGGAGATGTTCGATCCGGTCTCGGACGGACGGATCGGTTACGCTTGGTCGCTGTCGAGCTTCACTTCCAAACTTCCGGAATTTGCCGGCAAACGCGTGGTGATCGACGGCATGAGCCGGTTCGTGCTCGAGGGCGGCCTGATCGCCGACTATCGCGAATCGGTCAATGGCGGCGTCGCGATGGTTCAGCTCGGCATTGCCGCCGGCCGGATCGAGCGGGTGCTGCAGCGCTGGTCAGGCGCGCTGCAAGCGGCGCCCGAGACGATCGAGTATCTCGCCCGTTCGAGGCGCCCATGACCGGCAGCCTCATGATCTACGGCGCTACCGGCTATACCGGCAAGCTGCTTGCGCGCGTCGCCAAGGAGCGCGGGTTGGCGCCGATCCTGGCCGGCCGCAGCGCCGATCGGCTGAAGCCGGTCGCCGACGCGCTGGGATTTACCTGGCGCGCCATCGATCTCGCCGACGCGGCGGCGCTCGATGCCGGCCTCGCCGATATCGATACGGTGCTCCATATCGCGGGGCCGTTCTCGCACACCTCGCGGTCCATGCTCGATGCCTGCCTGCGTACCGGCACGCATTATCTCGACATCACCGGCGAGATCGATGTGTTCGAAGCCTGCGCCGCGCGCGACGGCGAGGCGCAGGCGGCCGGGATCATGGTCATGCCCGGCGTCGGCTTCGATGTCGTGCCGACCGATTGCCTGGCCGCGCATCTGAAATCCCGGCTGCCGGACGCGACCGAGCTGACGCTCGCCCTTGGAGGGCTCGGCCATATGTCGCGCGGCACGGCCAAGACCGGGATCGAAGGAATCGCCCATGGCGTTCGCCTGCGCCGGGCCGGAAAGATCGTGGAGGGAAAAACGGCTCTCCGCCGCGAGATCGATTTCAACGAGGGTCCCAGGCGGACGGTCGCAGTCGGCTGGGGCGACGTCTCGACGGCTTTTCACTCGACCGGCATTCCCGACATCACGGTCTATTTCGAGGCGACGCCGCAGCTCGACCGCATGGCCGATCTCGGCCCGTTCGGGCGCTGGTTCCTGAGCCGTGGGCCAGTACAGAACTGGCTCAAGCGCTGGGCCGACCGCCAGCCGGAAGGGCCGAGCGAGGCGCAGCGCGCGGCCGGCAGATCCGAGATCGTGGGCGAGGTCGCGAATGCGGCGGGCGAGCGCCGGCGGGTCCGGCTGACGACGCCGGAGGGCTATAGCCTGACCGCCATGACCGGGCTCGAGATCGCCCGCCGCGTGCTGAACGGTGCCGCTGTCCCCGGGTTTCAAACGCCGTCGCGCGTGTTCGGGGCGGACTTCATTACGGAAATCGATGGCTGCGAGCGTTACGATCTGAACGCGTGAGACTGGCAATTCGGCGGCGAGCACCGATATATCGCCACCATGCTCAACCGATTGATCTACCGCCTCAGCGGCGGCCGCTTCATGAAACCGCCGCCGGTCGTGGCCGTGCTGCGGCTCGACGGCATCATCGCCGCGCGCGGCGGTGGCTTTCGCCAGCGCTCCCTGTCGCTCTCGGGGCTCGCCGACCAGATCGAGCGGGCCTTCTCGCTGCACGGGCTGGCGGCTGTGGCGCTCGCCATCAACTCGCCTGGCGGCTCGCCCGCCCAGTCGGCGCTGATCGAAAGCCGCATCCGGCAGCTCGCCGACGAGAAGAACATCCCGGTGTTGGCTTTCGCCGAGGATGTCGCGGCCTCCGGCGGCTATTGGCTGGCGCTCGCCAGCGACGAGATCTACGCGACCGAAGGTTCGATCATCGGCTCGATCGGCGTCGTCAGCGCCGGCTTCGGCTTCACCGAAGTGCTGAAGCGCTTCGGGGTCGAGCGGCGCGTCTATACCGCGGGCGAGAACAAATCCATGCTCGATCCGTTCAAGCCGGAAAATCCTGAGGATATCGAGCGGCTGAAGGCGCTGCAGCTCGATATCCATGGCAGCTTCAAGGAACTGGTGCGCCGCCGCCGCGGGGCGCGCCTCAAGGAAGATGGCGAGCTCTTCACCGGTGCCGTCTTCACCGGCAGGCAGGCTGTGGCGAACGGCCTCATCGACGGTATCGGCGATCTGCGCGGCGTGATGCGCGACCGGTTCGGCGAGGGCGTGCGGCTCAGGCTGATGGCGCCGCGCAACAGCGGCGGCTGGCTGCGCCGGCGGCTGCCCGGCCTGTCCAGCGGCTGGCAGCCGGCCGAGCTGGCGCTCGGCCTGGTCGAGGCGATCGAGGAGCGGACAATCTGGGCGCGCTTCGGCCTGTGATCCCAGGCCGCTTGACCCTGAGTGCGCCGCTGGCTAGACCGTCGCGATGCTAGCCCGTCTCCTGCTGTTCGCGTTCATCCTGTTCGTCCTGTGGCGTGCCTGGCGCTCCTTTACCATCGGTGCGCCCACCAGCCGCCGCCAGGATCGCACTCCCGGGCAAGCCGCCGGTCCAATGACCCAGGTCGAGGACATGGTTCAGTGCCCGACCTGCGGCACGTACGTCACCGCCTCGTCCCGCGCGTGCGGCCGGCCGGACTGTCCGCGCCGGCGTTGACCCTTTCGCAGGTGCAAAGTAGGGTCGCCGGCCTGGGTGGTTAGCAGAAAGTTTCGCTATGATACCGGCGCCCGATGGCCCGTCCGACAACAGCTTCCAGTCGCTGATCCTGCGGTTGCAACGGTTCTGGGCGGCCCAAGGTTGCGTGATCCTGCAGCCCTACGACACCGAGGTGGGGGCCGGTACCTTTCACCCGGCGACGACGCTGCGCGCGTTGGGGCCGGGCTATTGGCGGGCCGCCTATGTCCAGCCCTGCCGCCGGCCGACCGACGGCCGCTATGGCGACAATCCCAATAGGCTGCAGCATTACTATCAGTTCCAGGTCATCCTGAAGCCGTCGCCCGCCGACAGCCAGGAACTCTATCTGGAGAGCCTGAAGGCGCTCGGCATCGATACGACCCTGCACGATATCCGCTTCGTCGAGGATGATTGGGAAAGCCCGACGCTCGGCGCCTGGGGCTTGGGTTGGGAGTGCTGGCTCGACGGCATGGAGGTGAGCCAATTCACCTATTTCCAGCAGGTCGGCGGCCTCGAATGCGATCCGGTCTCGACCGAGCTCACCTACGGGCTCGAACGGCTGGCGACTTATATCCAGGGCGTCGAGAGCATCTACGAGCTCGACTATAACGGCGCGCCGGGCAACGCCAAGATCACCTATGGCGATGTGTTCCTGCGCAACGAGCGGGAATTCTCCGCCTATAATTTCGAGCGCGCCAACACGGAAAAGCTGTTCGAGCATTTCCGCGACGCCGAGGTGGAAAGCCGGTCGCTGCTCGATGCCGGCCTGGCGCTGCCAGCTTATGACCAGTGCCTGAAGGCGAGCCATCTGTTCAATCTGCTCGATGCGCGCGGGGTCATCAGCGTGACCGAGCGCGCGAGCTATATCGGCCGCGTGCGGGCCTTGGCGAAGGGCTGCTGCGAATCCTGGTCCGCCGGCATCCCGGCCGAGGCGTAAGCGAACCATGCCTGATTTTCTGCTCGAACTATTCTCCGAAGAGATCCCGGCTCGCATGCAGGCGCGTGCGGCCGAGGATCTGCGCCGGCTGGTCGAAACCAAGCTCGCCGCCCTCGACCTCGCCGGCAAGAAGGCGCAGAGCTTCGCCGGCCCGCGCCGGCTGACGCTGGTGATCGAGGGCCTGCCCGAGCGGCAGCCCGACCGCACGGTCGAGCTCAAGGGGCCGCGCGTCGGCGCGCCCGAGCAGGCGCTCGCGGGCTTCCTTCGCTCCGCCGGCCTGCCGTCGATCGAGGCGTGCGAGATCCGCGAGACCGAGAAGGGCAAATTCTATTTCGCGGTCAGCCATGTCGGCGGCCGTAGCATCGAGACGGCGCTGGCCGAGCTCCTGGGCGAGGTGCTCGACACTTTCCCCTGGCCGAAATCGATGCGCTGGGCCAGCCATGACGTGCGCTGGGTCCGGCCGCTGCACAATATCCTGGCCATCCTGACGCGGTCGGAAGGGACCACGATCGTGCCCTTCGCCTGGGCGCTCGACCGTACCGGCGACAAGCCCTCCGTTCTTTCGGCCAATGATGCCAGCTTCGGCCATCGGTTCCTGGCGCCGGCCCGGTTCACCGTCGCCAGCTTCGAGGATTATCGCGAGCGGCTCAGGGCGGCCAAGGTGATGCTGTCGGCCGAGGAGCGGAAGGCGCTGATCCTGGAGAAGGGCGCTCGCCTGGCCGAGGCCGAGGGATTGCGCGTCAAGCTGGATCCGGAGCTGCTCGACGAGGTCGCCGGCCTGGCCGAATGGCCGGTCGTGCGCCTGGGCCGGATCGAGCAAGGCTTCATGAGCCTGCCGCACGAGGTGCTGACCACTTCGATGCGCACGCATCAGAAATATTTCGCCTGCGAGACCGGGGAAGGTGTGGTCGCACCCTTCTTCATCGTCGTCGGCAATAACGAGACGCGCGACGGCGGCATACAGATGATCGCCGGCAACGAGCGCGTGCTGCGCGCGCGCCTGTCCGACGCGCAATTCTTCTGGAACCTCGATCGCCAGAGCACGCTCGAAAGCCGCGTCGCCAAGCTGGGCGAGCGGGTGTTCCACGCCAAGCTCGGCAGCGTGCGGGACAAGGTCACCCGCATGATCGGGCTGGTCGAGGCGCTGGTGCCCTATGTGCCGGGCGCCGACCGGTCCAATGCCGAGCGCGCGGTACTGCTGGCCAAGGCGGATCTATCGAGCGCGCTCGTCGGCGAGTTTCCCGAGCTGCAGGGCATCATGGGGCGCTACCTCGCGCTCAATGACGGCGAGAAGCCGGCGATTGCCGAGGCGGTGGCCCGTCACTACGCGCCCGCCGGCATCGCCGACGCCACGCCCGCGGCACCGCTCGATATCGTGGCGGCGCTCGCCGACAAGCTCGACACGCTCGCGGGCTTCTTCGCCATCGACGAAAAGCCGACCGGCTCCAAGGATCCGTTTGCGCTGCGCCGCGCGGCGCTGGGCGTGATCCGGATCGTCCTCGATAACGGACTGCGCCTGCCGCTGGCCGAGGTGCTGGCGGCGGCGCTGCGGCTCCACGCCATCGGCACGGAAGAGGCGCAGCAGGGCGTCGCGGCCGGATTGCTCGACTTCTTCGCCGACAGGCTCAAGGTGTTCCTGCGCGAGCAGGGCGTGCGGCACGATCTGGTCGCGGCGATCTTCGCGCTCGGCGGCGAGGACGATCTGGTCCGGCTGCTCGCGCGCGTGCGGGCCCTCCAGGGTTTCCTCGGGTCCGACGATGGCGCCAATTTGCTCACGGCCTATCGCCGGGCGTCGAGGATTGTCGGCATCGAGGAAAAAAAGGATGGTGTCGGCTATCGCGACCCGGTCGATCCGTCGCAGCTTTCCGTGCCGGAAGAGCGCATTCTAGTGGAACGGCTGGAGGCGGTCGGCCGTTCGACCGACGCGTCACTGCATGCGGAGGATTATACCGGAGCGATGGCTGAGATGGCATCATTGCGCCGCCCGGTTGACGATTTCTTCGACAAGGTGACGGTAAACTCGGATTCGCCGTCGCTGCGATCGAACCGGTTGCGGTTGCTGGCGCGGATCTGGACGGTGCTCAATCGAGTCGCTGACTTCTCGAAAATCGAGGGATAGGGCGGGACATGACGAAATGGGTCTATAGCTTCGGCGATGGCGTGGCCGAGGGCCGTGCCGACATGAAGAACCTGCTCGGCGGCAAGGGCGCCAACCTTGCCGAGATGAGCAATCTGGGGCTGCCGGTTCCGCCGGGTCTGACCATCACCACCGAGGTCTGCACCTATTTCTACGACCATGACCGGCAATATCCGGCGGATCTCAAGCCCGCCGTCGAAGCCGGCATGCACCGGATAGAGACGCTGATCGGCGCCAAGTTCGGCGATGCCGAGAACCCGCTGCTGGTCTCGGTCCGCTCCGGCGCCCGCGCCTCGATGCCGGGCATGATGGACACGGTCCTCAATCTCGGCCTCAACGACAAGACGGTCGAGGGCCTGGCCAAGCGCAGCGGCGATCCGCGCTTCGCTTATGACAGCTATCGCCGCTTCATCCAGATGTACGGCCAGGTCGTGCTCGGCGTGGAGCATCATCTGTTCGAGGAGATCCTCGAGGAGCACAAGCTCGATCGCGACTTCACGCTCGATACCGAGCTCACGGCCGATGACTGGAAGGATGTCATCCGTGGCTACAAGGATGTCGTGCAGGATCATCTGAAGGCGCCGTTCCCGCAGGACCCGGCCGAGCAGCTCTGGGGCGCCATCGGTGCCGTGTTCGGCAGCTGGATGAACCAGCGCGCGATCACCTATCGCCGCCTGCACGAGATCCCGGCGAGCTGGGGCACGGCGGTCAATGTCCAGGCGATGGTGTTCGGCAATATGGGCGATGATTGCGCTACCGGCGTCGCCTTTACCCGCAATCCCTCGACCGGCGTCAACGAGTTCTATGGCGAGTATCTGGTCAACGCCCAGGGCGAGGATGTTGTCGCCGGCATCCGCACGCCGCAGCATCTGACCGTCGCCGGCAAGACCGCCAACGGCTCCAAGCTGCCGGCGATGGAAGAGGTGATGCCCGAAGTGTTCCAGCAGCTGCTAAAGATCCGTGAGCTGCTCGAGGGCCATTACCGGGACATGCAGGATATCGAGTTCACGGTGCAGCAGAAGAAGCTGTGGATGCTGCAGACCCGCAACGGCAAGCGCACCGCGCCGGCGGCACTCAGGATCGCCGTCGATATGTGCCGCGAGAAGCTGATCGACCAGGTCGAGGCGGTGAAGCGCATCGATCCGGCCTCGCTCGACCAGCTGCTGCACCCGACCCTCGATCCCAAGGCCGAGAAGCGCGTGCTGGCCAAGGGCCTGCCGGCCTCGCCCGGCGCCGCCTCCGGCAAGGTCGTGTTCTCCGCCGAGGAGGCGGAGGCGCAGGCGGCCAAGGGTCTGAGCGTGATCCTGGTGCGCATCGAGACCAGCCCTGAGGATATCCACGGGATGCATGCCGCCAAAGGCATCCTGACCACACGCGGCGGCATGACCAGCCACGCGGCCGTGGTCGCCCGCGGCATGGGCCGCGCCTGCGTCTCGGGCGCCGGCGATCTCCGCATCGACTATGCCGCGCAGGCATTCTCGGTCATGGGCACCAGCGTCAAGGCCGGCGATATCATCACCATCAACGGCTCGACCGGCGAAGTCATCCTTGGCGAGGTGCCGACGATCCAGCCGGATCTCTCAGGCGATTTCGCCGAGCTCATGGTCTGGGCCGACGGCATCCGCGAGCTCAAGATCCGGGCCAATGCCGAGACGCCGCTCGATGCCCGCACCGCCCGGAAGTTCGGCGCCGAGGGCATCGGCCTGTGCCGGACCGAGCATATGTTCTTCGATTCCGACCGGATCATCGCCGTGCGCGAAATGATCCTTGCCGACGATACCGCTGGGCGCAGGCGCGCGCTCGACAAGCTGCTGCCGATGCAGCGCAGCGATTTCGTCGAGCTGTTCAAGATCATGCACGGGCTGCCGGTGACGATCCGCCTGCTCGATCCGCCGTTGCACGAGTTTCTGCCGAAGACCGACGAAGAATTCGCCGAGATCGCGGCCGCGACCGGCAAGGATCTGGGCCTGATCCATTATCGGGCGGCGGCGCTGCATGAGACCAATCCGATGCTGGGTCATCGCGGCTGCCGCCTAGGCATTACCTATCCCGAGATCTACGAGATGCAGGTGCGGGCGATCTTCGAGGCGATGATCGAGGTCGGGCGCGAGCAGAAGGACATGGTGAAGCCCGAGATCATGATTCCGCTCGTGGCGCTCAAGACCGAGTTCGACGTGCTGAAGACGATGGTCGACCGGATCGCCGGCGAAGTCGGCAAGGCGGCCGGACAGAAGCTCGACTATATGGTCGGCACCATGATCGAGCTGCCGCGCGCAGCCCTGATCGCCGACCAGATCGCGGAAGGCGCCGAATTCTTCAGCTTCGGCACCAACGATCTGACCCAGACGGCGTTCGGCCTGTCGCGCGACGATGCCGGCAGCTTCCTCACCAGTTATCAGCGGCAAGGCATCCTTGAGCGCGATCCGTTCGTCTCGATCGATGTCGAGGGCGTGGGCCAACTGGTCGAGATCGCAGCCGAGCGCGGCCGCAAGACGCGGCCCGACATCAAGCTTGGCATCTGCGGCGAGCATGGCGGCGATCCGGCTTCGATCCAGTTCTTCGCCTCGGTCGGGCTCGACTATGTTTCGTGCTCGCCCTATCGCGTGCCGATCGCGCGGCTGGCGGCGGCGCATGCCGCCTTGGCGGGCGAACACGCCATTGCCACGACCGCCTGAGCCGGCACCTTCCCTCGACGCCGTCCGCGCGGGCGGCAAAGCCGCGCTTGCCCGGGCGCTTGCTCTCATCGAGCAGGCGCCCGATTCGTCTTCGACCCGAGCACTGCTGAACGAGGCCTATCGGGCGCCGCTCGCCCATGTGATCGGATTGACAGGCCCGCCCGGCGTCGGCAAATCGACGCTCACCTCGTCGCTGATCGAGCGCTGGCGGGTGGCGGGCCGCACGGTCGGCATCATCGCGGTCGACCCGTCCTCACGCATTTCAGGCGGCGCCCTGCTCGGCGACCGCACGCGCCTCAGGACCAATCCGGCCGATGCCGGACTCTTCGTCCGCTCGATGGCGGCGCGCGACCGGCTGGGCGGCGTCGCCGATCTCACCGTCGCCGCGATGGTGGTGATGCGGGCGCTCTTCGACATCGTGCTGATCGAGACGGTGGGTGTCGGCCAGTCCGAGAGCGACGTCGCGACCATCGCCGACACCGTCCTGCTTTGCGTGCAGCCCGGTTCGGGGGACGGGCTGCAATTTATGAAAGCGGGGCTTCTGGAGTTGCCGCATATCATGATCGTGACCAAGACCGATATGGGCGAGACAGCCGCCCGTGCACGGTCGGACCTGACCGCCGCCCTTCATCTCGCCGGGCCGAGGCCGGACGGTTGGACGGTGCCGCTGCTCGGCGTGTCGGCGCAGAACGGAGAGGGTCTGGGAGAATTGGTCGAGGCCATCGGCCGGCACCACGCGGCGATTTCGCCCGACTTGCCCGCGTTGCGCCATAGCCAGGCCGAAGGTTGGGTGGCGGCCGCGGTCAAGGAGCGCTGGGGCACCGTCGGGTTGCGCCGGGCCGGCCCCTTGGCGTTCGAGCCCGGGGTCTCGCCGTTCGAAATGCTGATCGCGTTGGAAAGCCGATTCGAGCCATAAATCGTGCAATATGACAGCGCAGACAGCCGGTGTGCGTCAGACTTCGGGAAAGCTCGATACTGCTGCGCTCGGCAACACAGCGTTAAAGATCGTGCTACTATAGTGATATCGAATAGGGTTTTCTTGGACTGAAATGGCGCAAGGTATCTTGGCGACCGCCCGGCCAGACGCTGAGCTTTTCGAGCTGCTTGACGCAGTCGAGGCGGCCGGGTTTGCGTCATCGCAGATCGGGCTGGCGAAGACCGCGCTGGCGCTGGCGCGGCAGCAGGGCGACGACGCCGTGATCGCCCAGGCGCTGATGGCATGCGTGCGGACACATCAGGCCGCTGAACTCTGGGACAAAACCGTGGAGTTTGGGGCGGAGGTCACTCAGATCTTCGCTTCGATCGGTGAAAAGGGCGGCGAATATGTCGCACGCTTCCATACCAGCAGGGCCTATTGGATGCAGCGGCGGATGACCGAGGCCTTGGTCTGGATGGAGCGAGCCAACAGCTTGGCCGAGGAATTGGGAGCGGTCGACAGGCGGATCCGATGCCTCAATATGATCGGAATAATATTTGGGACGCTGAAAAATTATTCGGCTTGCGTGCTCAGCTTCGACCAGGCGTTGACGCTCTGCAACGACGCCAGTCTCGCCGCCGATCGTCTGTTGGTGCTCAACAACAAGGCGCAATTCCTATTGAACCGTGCGCGGGAGAGTTCGGATCCAGACCAAGTGATGCAGGACGTCGAATCTGCTCATGCCATCCTCAGTCCCGAAATCCTGGAACAGATCGCCCGTACTTGGCCGAGCTCTGAATATCAGGCGGTGGATACGCTCGGGCAGTGCTTGATTCTCCGAGGCACACCGGATCACGCCCTTTCACTGTTCGATCGTTCGATCGAAAGACTGCCGGAAAGCGATCGCTGGCAGCTCGCCCGCGGTGAGGCTCTCCTGGATCTCGGTCGGCCGCAGGAAGCGCTCGATCTCTTCAACTCCTATCTGGCGGCAAATGGCCAGACCTCGGCACCTGACATCCTAGCCCGCACCCGCCACGCCACGGTTCGAGCGCTGCGGGCGCTTGGGCGTTTCGAGGACGCTTTTAAGGAGTTCGACGAATATGAGAGGCTTTCGAAAGCAATAAATAACGAGGTTGCCGAGCAACATTCGCGACATGTCGCTGCTACGCTTCAGTTGGAAAAGAGCAAAGCCGAAACGGAAATGTACCGTCGTCTGGCAGCGGAGGCGGCCAGCTCTGCCAAATCGGAATTCCTATCCAATATGAGCCATGAGTTGCGGACGCCACTCAATGCGATCCTCGGCTTCACGGATATCATCCGAGAGGAGTTGTTCGGGCCGATAATTCCGAAATATCGGGAGTATCTTGAAGACATTCACCGAAGCGGGCAGCATCTACTCGACCTGATCAATCAATTGCTCGATATCTCCAAAGCCGAGGCTGGACGGCTGGAATTGATGGAGGAAGTCGTCGATCCGGAAGATGTTCTCGATAGTGCGATCGCTTTGGTACGAGAAGCGGCGATGTCAAAGAACATCGCCATCAAGAAGGTCGGATTCGGCAAAACTCTGATACGTGCCGACGTGCTTCGCATCAAGCAGTGCTTCATCAACCTGCTATCCAACGCCGTCACATTTACGCCGATTGGAGGACGCGTGATCGTTGCGGCCCGGATGGAATGGGGGGAGCTATGTCTGTCCGTTTCCGACACGGGGACCGGGCTGCGCCCGGAAGAGGTTCCAAAGGTATTCGAACGATTTGGGCAAGGCGGCAATACCAAGGCCGGTGCCGGCACCGGGCTGGGATTACCTCTGACAAAGCAATTGATTGAACTTCATGGCGGCAAGGCCGAATTGACGAGCGAGCTGAATGTCGGAACCACGGTAGTGCTTCGACTGCCTGCGGAGCGCGTCATTAGCCGCTGACAGAATCTTAGCCAGCCCCGATAGCGTAGCACGAGCTTCAGATCGGTGCGCCGAACGGGCTTTAGTCGTTCGGCGCCAATACGATCCAGCCAAGTATCACCGAGCCACTGCGCTTTGCGCCAGCAAGATGCTTGTTTATGTTGTCATGTCCCCGACGCGTCGGGGACAATAACGACGGACTTTAGCGCGGCAGCGGAAGAATGACGCTGTTCGTGCGGGGCTGGGTGCCAGCATTCATGAGCGGCATCGGCAAAATAACGCTGTTAATCCGCGGCAGGGGAAGGATGACGCTGTTGGGGCTGGCCTGCCCGGCGGCGAAAGCCGGGGTAGAAATGGCCGTGGCGAGAACGGCCAGCGCAAGAAACTTGTTCAACTCATCTCTCCTGATAATCTTTAACGTTGGATAGTGTTGGGCAAAAGACAGGTATCTTCGACATTTTCGTCGAATGATAAGGCCCCTATGCTGTAGTACGTGCAGTCAGTACTTACGGCTTCAAGGGCGGAGGGATGATCACTTCGTTGGCGTCAGTAGAAGTGGTGGCGGCGATGTCTTTTCCGACCATTGAGGTGGATTGAGGCATCAGCGTAGCCGAGGCAGAGCTTGCGATCAGAGCTGTGAGCGCTGTTGCGAGGATGAGCTTGCTCATTTGGTGCCCCATCAAAATTCTGAATGCATAGCGATCGTTGGATCGTTTCTCACATATGCCACGAATATCCCCATTCGTCCATGTACTGAAGGACGTGCAGCGAACGGATATTGAATGCAGCAAGGTTGAATTTTGAGCACAAATTGTTGGGAGTGTTTTGATGTATTGTGCACTGCCTTTATGGATTCGGTCCCAACCTTGGTAAGATTAACAAAAGGTTTTGATAAGGAAATTTCAGAGTAATCTCAAAATTGTTAATCATATCTCATGTAATCGGTTGGGTTGCGTGGTAAAATTTTAACTAAATTTTAATCAAACTGTACCAACCGGCGCGAACTCAGTTTGGTTAATTCTTCGTTACCGGTGTTTGATTCTTGGTTAACACGATGGAGGGGGCGGTTCAAGGGGTTCGTGGCGTGGATCGCCCCCGAGGCGCGCGTGGGGAAAAGCGCCTCACATTTTCGCGAGAGTGTCGCATTTTGGCCTCGCTCCGCGCCCCATTGCGTGGCCCAGCCAATGGAGCTCTAATGACAGCCGAAAGAGGGCCGACCGAAGTTTGGAGTTGTCATCTTGTTTCCGCGTCAACGATCCCACTGCTGCTTCCTTGCTCTGGGAGCTTGCCTTGCCATGATGGCTGCGGGCCCGAGCGCCGCGCAGACCTCACATACCGGCGCGGGTCCGGGGTCGGGGGGCGGGGGCGCTAGTCCGCCGGCCAATTCGCACGGCATCATCGCTCTGAACCCCTTCGAAGCGGCGCTCGCGCGCAAGCAGAAGGGTGATTACGCTGGTGCCATCGAGCTGCTGGAGCCCGAGGCGAAGTGGGGGCGGGGATACGAGCTGGCGCAGCAGCAGCTCGGCGAATGTTATATCGAGGCGGCGGCCAAGGAGCCGAATGCGGAGGTGGCGGAGGCTGCCCGCAAGAAGGGCTTGGGTTGGATCCTCAAGGCCGCGGATAGCGGGCAGGCGAGCGCCCAAGAGGAGCTGATCCATCTGTCGATCGAAGGCGGCGCCTTCAAGGTCGAGCCTGCCGAGGCCGGCAAATGGTACCTGATCTGGAAACACAACCCGAGTCGATATGCCGGCGGTGTGAGGGATCTCGATCCGAAGCTGGTGGATCGCCTGAAGAAAACCTTGACCGAAGCCGATTGGACGGAGGCACAGAATCGCGCCTCCGCCTGGAAGCAGAGCTAGACTACCGAATCGGGCAGCGCGAGCCAGGCAGGCGGGCGTGGCCTGACTTCCGTCTCGCCGGCCTTGAGCGGGCCAGCCGCGAGCGCATCCAGCCGAATCAGCGCGAGGGCAATGCCGTCCCGCCCCGAGCGGATCTCGCCGGCTTCGGTCTGGCCGCGCATGACGAGCGTGCCCGGTGCCGGTACCGCGCCGTCAAGCTCGACCGGCATCAGCCGCTTCTTGACCAGCCCGCGATATTTGGTGCGGGCGGTCAGCTCCTGGCCGATATAGCAGCCCTTGTCCCAAGCGACTCCGTTCAGCTCGTCGAAGCCGCTTTCGAGCAGGATCGCCTTCTCCAGTTCCAGATCCCGGGTGCCGTCCGGCACGCCGAGCCCGAGTCGCAGGCGATCCCACCCGGCCAGATCGCCTTGCGCGAGGCCGGCCCCGGCGAGAATCGGCTGAGCCGTGCCGTTCGGAGCGATAAGGCGAATGCCAAGCTCGGCCAAGCGCGGATCGGCGAAGACGATACCGCCGCCCGCCGGCTTGGCCCGACCCGCCTCGTCAAGACCGAAGGAAGCCACCGCCCCATCGCCCCAGCCGAATGCCACCTCCCAATCGGCACTGACATCCTCGATCGCGATCTTGGCGCGCAGCTTGTAGAGTCCGAGCCGGCGGCGAAGATCGGCGATCCGGGCACCCTCGCCCTCGATCAGCCAGGCGTCGCCGCGCTCTGCTATGAAGAAGTCATGGAGATATTTGCCTTGAGCGGTCAGCAGCGCCGCCCAGATCGCGCGATCTGGCGCGATCAGCCGGACATCGTTGCTGACGAGGCCCTGCAGGAAGATGCCGCGATCCTCGCCGGTGAGTTTGAGGACGCCACGGGCCGGTTCGGCGAGGGCGAATTGCTTTGCGGTCATCGATGCTTCCTGACTATCCGGACGAGTGCTGCATAGGTGGCGCCGCCCGGCTTGCTTGGCAAGCAGGCTCAGGCGACGTATAAGCCGCGCCATGTCCCTCGCCATGCCGTCCCTGGCTCCCGAACCGGCGATCCTGTTCGTCACGGCGACAAGGATCGGCGACGCCGTCCTGTCGACGGGGCTGCTCGGCCATCTGGTCGACTACTACCCGGGCGCGCGCTTCACGATCGCGTCCGGGCCGGTGGCGGCCCCGCTTTTCGCCGACGTGCCCGGCTTGGAAAAGCTGATTCCATTGGCCAAGCGCCGCTATGCGATGCATTGGCTCGATCTCTATCGTCAGGTCGCCGGGCGGCGTTGGGATCTGGTAGTCGATCTGCGCGGCTCGGCGCTCGCCTGGCTGCTGCGCAAGGGCGAGCGCCGCGTCACCGCCAAGGGCGATCCGACGCTGCATCGGGTCGTACAGTTGGCGCGCTGCTTCGAGCTGGTGCCGCCGCCGGTGCCACGGCTCTGGACCAAGGCGCGGCACGAGGCTGAGGCGGCAAGGCTGATACCCGGCGGCCCAGTGCTCGCGATCGGGCCGACGGCGAACTGGATCGGCAAGCAGTGGCGCGCGGAGCGCTTCGTCGAGCTGATCGGTCGTCTGACGGCCACTTCGTCGATCTTCGCCGGCGCTCGCGTCGCCATCTTCGCCGCGCCGCACGAGCGTGCCGCGGCGCAGCCGGTGCTGGATGCGGTGCCGGCCGACAGGCTGATCGACCTCACCAATGAGCCGGATCTGCTTACCGTTGCCGCCACCCTTCGGCGCACGACGCTCTTCATCGGCAATGATACCGGTCTCATGCATATCGCCGCCGCCGTCGGCACGCCGACACTCGGCCTGTTCGGACCGAGCCCCGCCGTCCAATATTCGCCCTGGGGCCGGCATACCGCCGTCGTCCAGACCGAGCTCTCCTACACTGAGCTTGTGACCGCGCCCGATTTCGACCATCGCCGCACAGGCACGCTGATGGATACGCTATCCGTCGATCGGGTCGAAGCGGCGGCGGCGGCTTTGTTCGCCCGCAGCCGAGTGTCCGCCGCATGACCCAGGTACCGGGCCTTTCGGCACTCGTCGTGGTTCATAACGAGGCGGCACAGCTCGCCGATTGCCTCGAGAGGCTGACGTTCGCCGTCGAGCTCGTCGTGGTGCTCGATCGCTGCACCGACGCCTCGCCCGAGATCGCGCAGCGTTTCGGCGCCCGGCTGATCGAAGGTGCCTGGGAGCGCGAGGGTGAACGGCGCAATAGCGGCATCGCCGCCTGTACCGGTCCCTGGATCCTTGAGATCGATGCCGATGAGCGCGTGTCGGCGGCACTCGCCGCCGAGATCGCCGCGGTCGTGCGCAGCTCCAGCCATGATTGGCACGAGATCCCGGTCGATAATTATATCGGCACGCGGCTCGTCCGCTTCGGCTGGGGCGCCAGCTTCGGCAAGTCGGCCTATCCGGGGCTCTTTCGCAAAGGCGCCAAGAGCTGGGGCAGCGAGCGGGTCCATCCGCGCCTGGCCTTTTCCGGCCATAAGGGGCCGGCGCTGCGCAGCCGGCTCGATCACTATGTCGACCGGAACCTGTCGGATATGATCCAGCGGCTCGACCGCTATTCGAGCGCGCGGGCGAAGGATCTACGCGAATCGGGCGATATCGGCTCCTACCGGCCCAATCTGCGCCGCATTCTGTCGCGCTTCTGGAAATGCTACGTCTCACGCCGCGGCTATCGCGAAGGTCCTTATGGCTTCATGATCGCGCTTTGCGCCGGCCTCTATCCGATTCTGAGCTATCTGAAGGCGCGGCTGGACACCGAATGAGCGCACGCCGGATCGTCATGGCGGACGATGGTGTCGTCTTCGATGGCGCGAGCCTCGAAGCCGGCCCGCTCGGCGGTGCCGAGACCTCCTTCATCGGGCTGGCCCAGGGGCTGGCGGCGCGCGGCCACGAGGTGCGCGCCTTCACGCGCGGGACGCGACGGACCGAGCATCGGGGCGTCGAATGGCTGCCGATCGCCGAAGGCACGCCCGCATCGGCGGATCTCTATATCGCCAATCGCGGCCACCGCATGCTCGATCTGGTGCCGCGCGCGGCGCGAACCGCCTTCTGGCTGCATAATCCGGCCGGCTATGTGCTGAAGCCGCGCTATCTCTTTCGCCTGTGGCGTCGCCGGCCGGTGGCGGTCACGCTCGGGCTCTTCCATGCTTCGACCTTGCCGCGCTGGGTTCCGACCGGGGGACGGCGGATCATCCCCTACGGGGTGACCGAGATCTTCCGCCAGGTGCCGGCACGCGAAGCGGCCCCGCCGCCGCGCGCCGTCTTCACCTCCAACCCGCTCCGCCGGCTCGACTGGATTCTCGACATCTGGGCTTCCGCGATTCGGCCGCGCGTGCCGGGCGCCGAGCTGCACGTCTTTTCCAGCCTCGCCACCTATGGCGGCGGGTCGGCCGAGAAGCAGGCGCTGGCGGCGCCGATCCTGGCTCAGGCCCGCGCGCTCGAAGCCCAGGGCGTGGTGCTGCGGCCGCCGGTCTCCAAGCCCGAGCTGGCGCGCGAGCTCGAATCGGCCCGGCTGTTTCTCTATGGCGGCGATCCGGGCGAGACCTTCTGCCTCGCCGCCGCCGAATCCCAGGCGGCCGGCATTCCCGGCGTGGTCTCGCGTTCGACCTGCCTGGCCGAGCGGGTGCGCGACGGCGAGACCGGCTTCGTGCTCGATGACGAGGATGCGGCGGGGTTCGCCGCGCGCGCGTCAGCACTACTGTCCGACGATGCGCTGTGGCTCGCTCAGCATCGCGCCTGCATCGGACATCAGCGCGGCCTGTCCTGGATGGAGGCGGCGGAGCCGTGGGAGCGGCTGATGGCGTGACGCGTCTGCTCCAGGCGATCGCGGGCGGGCGCCATGGTGGGGCGGAAGGCTTCTTCACACGCCTGGCGCTGGCGCTCGAACGCGACGGGCAGATGCAGCGCGTCGTGATTCGGCCGCAGCTCGAACGGGCGGACGCCCTGCGAGCCGGTGGCGTCGCGGTCAGCGAGCTGCCATTCGGCGGCTGGCTCGATTTTCGCACCGTACCGAGTCTGAAGCGGCTTTTGGCCGAATGGCAGCCAGATATCGTCCTGACCTGGATGAATCGGGCAAGCGCCCAGATGCCGCGCGGCCGCTTCGTGCGCGTGGCGCGGCTGGGCGGCTACTATGATCTGAAATATTATCGGGCCTGCGATCATCTGATCGGGAATACGCGCGATATCGTGGCCTATCTCGTCAAGCAAGGCTGGCCCGCGGACCGGGCGCATTATCTGCCCAACTTCGTCAGCGACGTGCCGGCGCCGGCCGCCGTCCGCGCTGATTTCGCCACGCCTGAAGGCGTGCCTTTGCTGCTGGCGCTCGGGCGGCTGCATTGGTCCAAGGGGTTCGACGTGCTGCTGGGCGCGCTGGCGAAATTGTCCGCCGCCCATCTCTGGATCGCCGGTTCGGGGCCGGAGCTGCGGGCGCTGAAGCATCTCGCGGTCTCGCTCGGCATCGATGACCGGGTTCGCTTTCTCGGCTGGCGAGACGATGCCGCAGCCCTCATGGCGGCCGCCGATTTGCTGGTCAGTCCGTCGCGCTACGAACCCTTGGGCAATGTCCTGCTCGAAGCGTGGGCGCATCGCCTGCCGGTCGTGGCCGCGGCGGCGCCGGGACCGTGCCAGCTCATTCGCGACGGCGAGACCGGGCTGCTGGTGCCGATCGGCGATGCCGATGCGCTTGCGCGCGGTATCGGCGGGCTGGTCGCGGCGCCCGATCGCCGTGTCGCGCTGGGGGAGGCCGGCTACGCTGCCTTCATTGCAGACTATTCCGAGGCGGTGGTGGTCCGCGCCTATCGCGACTTTTTCAGGCGGGTGGCGGCCTGATGTGCGGCATCGCCGGACTCATGACGACCGATGGCAGCACGCCGCCGCAAGCGGTGCTGGAGCGGCTGAATGATGCGCTTGCTCATCGCGGGCCGGATGGCGGGCGCCTCTATCTCAGCGGCAATGTCGGTCTGGCACACCGCCGGCTCGCCATCATCGACTTGGTGACCGGCGACCAGCCGCTGATCGAGCCGGGCGGGGCCGCGCTCATCGGCAATGGCGAGATCTACAATTACCGCGAGCTTCGCGCCAAGATGGCCGAGACCGCGTTTATCACCCAATCCGACTGCGAGGTGCCGCTGCATCTCTACCGCCAGCAGGGGCTTGGTTTTTCGCGCTATCTGCGCGGCATGTACGCGCTGGCGATCCATGATCCCGCTACGGGTCACCTCGTGCTGGCGCGCGATCCGTTCGGCATCAAACCGCTCTATTTCGTCGAGACCAAAGGCTGTTTCGCCTTCGCGTCGGAGCCCGAGGCGCTGATCAAGGCCGGGCTGGTCGAGGTCGCGATCAACCCGCAGATCCGCAACGAGCTGCTGCAGATGCAGTTCACCACGGGGCACGACACGATCTTCGCCGGCATCCGCCGCGTGCTTCCGGGAGAGACGCTGGTGATCTCGGAGGGGCGGGTAGTCGAGCGCCGGCGGCGAGAGGCCCTGCCCAGCGGCGGTCCGGCCCCGCTCGAAGCCGGCGAGGCGCTCGAGCGCCTCGATGCGGTGCTGCGGGAAACGGTGAGTCTGCATCAGCGCTCGGACGTGCCTTACGGCATGTTCCTGTCGGGCGGGATCGACAGCGCCACCCTGCTGGCGCTCATGGCCGAGCTCAACGACCGGCCGATCAAGGCCTTTACCATCGGCTTCAATGGTGGCCAGGTCTCGGACGAGCGCCCGGCGGCGCGTGCCGTCGCGCAAAGCCTCGGCGCCGAACATATCGAGATCGAGTTCAAGGAAGCCGATTTCTGGCATCTCCTGCCCGAGGTGGCGCAGGTGCTGGACGATCCGGCCGCGGATTATGCCGTTCTGCCGACCTACAAGCTTGCCGCCGCGGCGCGCGCCGAGGGGCTGAAGGTCATCCTGTCGGGCGAGGGCGGCGACGAGTTGTTCGGGGGCTATGGCCGCTATCGCAGCGTCATGCGGCCTTGGTGGGCCGGCGGCAAGCTGCTGCGCGGGCGGGGCAATTTCGACGGGCTCGGCATCCTGCGCGGCGACCTGACCGGCTGGCGGGACGGCATGGTCGCGGCCGATGCGCGGGCCGCCGGCGACGGCCGCTCGCGGCTGCAGATCGCCCAGGCGACCGATTGCACCGATTGGCTGCCCAACGATCTTCTGATCAAGCTCGATCGCTGCCTGATGGCATTCGGCGTCGAAGGCAGGACGCCGTTCCTCGATCCGGCCGTGGCCGAATTCGCCTTTCGGCTACCCGACGATCTCAAGGTGCGCGATCGTCTGGGCAAATGGCTGCTGCGCCGCTGGCTTCAGACGCGCGTGCCGGCCGCACAGGCGCTGGCGCGCAAGAAGGGTTTTACCGTGCCGGTCGGCGAATGGCTCCGGCGGCGCGGCGCGACGCTCGGTCCGCTCGTCGCGCGCCAGCCCGGGATCGAGGAAATCTGCGTGCCGGCGGCCGTGGAAAAGCTGTTCGCGACGATCGAGCATAAGAGACACGGTTTCGCCGCCTGGTCGCTGCTGTTCTATGCGCTGTGGCACCGTGCGCACGTGTTGCGCCTGCCGCCGGACCGCGATGTGTTCCAGACGCTTTCCACCACCGGATAGAGATAAGCGGGCATATTGTCGGCGAATGGCGCCCTGTCAGGGCTGAAAGCCGCCCGTCGTCCAGCTGTCATAGGTCGAAAGCTGCTGCGTCGACCGGTAGGGACCGCCCATCGGCATGCGCGCGGCTGCGCCGTGCCGGCTAAGCGCGCATAGACGGCACGAGCATTGGCATGGTCGGCGAACCCGCCGCCGGCGGCCGGATTGCTCATATAGCTGTAATTGTCGAGGAGCACGCCGAAGCCCGACATGCACGAGATGTCCTGGGAGGTGAACAGGGGTTCGATATCGGTAGCGAAGGATGCCGACATAGGCTCGCCCCTTGCACATGCAGCACCGGCCCGCACGCAATGTCTGTCGAGAAAGTTGAAGAGCGCGGCCTTGCTGCGGGTCCGCGAGGGTCGCGGGATTGGCTCGGCGGCGCCCGTCAAGGCGCCGCCGAGCTTGGGATCACTTGAAGTCGGCCTTATAGGCGCCACCAGCGAGCGGATACTGGTTGTTGGACAGTTGGCCCACATAGACGGCATTGCTGTCCCAATAATCGGCGTAAAGGTAGGAGTTGGCGGTCAGCCAAGCCGCGATCTGATTGACGAAGTAGGGATCATCGCCGGCGTTGTTGCTGCAGCAGCCCCATTCGGGCAGCGACAGGCGCTTCATATGGGCCTTGGCGAAAGTGACCTGCCATTGCAGCCCAAAAGGTTCGGTAACATACCAATTCCAGCGCGCTGCGGCCAAGGCGTCGCCGGCCGAATAGTGGCCCTCATAGACATCCATGCCGATGATGTCGACATAGGCATCGCCAGGATAGCTCTGGTCGGGCGCGAGACTGCCGGTCCCGACATTGGGGCACCATTCGAATTGGAACCGTGCGCCGGTTACGGCCTTCATCAGCTTCACGATCCGCTGATAGTAAGCGATGAAGTTCGTATTGTCCTTATACGAGGCCCAAGGTTGGAAATTACCGTTCATTTCCCAACCGATGCGAACGGTGGTCGTCGCGAAGCCTGCCGACACCAGGCTTTGAGCGATCGACGTGAACGTCGCGTCGTAGGCACCGGCGGCGCCTTTGGCCAAGGTCGAAACGCCGTCGCCCGGCAGCATCGGTATCGAGAAGGTCATGCTGACCGAGTTGCGGACGGAGGCGTAGCAACCGATCGACCATCCGGCGTCGCTCTTGAGGGCGGCCCATGTGCTCTGGTCGAAATTCTCCGTGACATGGACGGCCGGCGAGCCCAGCCAGGCATTGTAAGTGGCAAGATGAGCCACGCCGTCGCAGCCGGCGCCGGCATAGAGGCCGATCTCCGTCGCAGCGGCAGGGCGCGTCGCTAAGAAAGCAATTCCGATAAGGGAAGTGATAAGACTGGCTATGCGCATGAGAGTGTTCCTAAAGTCCTGCACCGTTCGTGCGTTAGATACTCTTGTCGCGAAATGTATTTCCAAAATGATAATTCGGGCGCGCGGGGCAAAGTTGGTCGTTTGTAAATGCTCATTAGATATATGAAAAATTGATATATTAAAATCATAAGAGAGCCCAGCTTATTGAAACGATTGGACTCTTCAAAATTGCGGTGATCACGCACGATCTTTTTAAAATACGCGAGCTTTGGGACATATTTCGGATTGGTTCCTCGCGCAACTCGACACCCTGGTGGACAGCTCAAATCATCGATGGGTTCGGTGCGAGGCCTGTATGCAGGAAGTGCTCAAAATTTCGGCAGGGAACTCCGGCAATGCCTTACGGGCCTCAAGCTCTGCGCTTCAGAGGCGCTCCGGATTCGCGCGGGCGGCCCGGTGACGCGAGAGGCTTTCATGACGCGGCATGCATCGGCCCGGAGTATTCCTATGTCCGGTCCGTTAGCGTAGTGCCGTGCAGCAGCCTGCCATGACGGGGAGTGCGGATCGGGCTTCTGATCCAAATGCGTTCACGACCGGACCAACGGTTCCACGGCAAATCGATTAAACGGCGGTCATTGCCGTCGAGCGACCTCATCCAGGATTTCATTCGACAAAGCCTCGTCGTTGACGGCGCGGGCCAGCGCGAGGGCGCCGACCATCGACGCGATCTCCCGGATGGCGTCGCCGCGCGCTGTGCGCCTGGATGGCCGGGGAAAATGCGTCGCCATCTTGTCGATGAACGTCTTGAGGTGGGTCGTGAACGATGTCTGGACGGCCGGCTCCCGGCTCGTCTCGGAAGCAAGCGAGGCCATGAGGCAGCCATTGGCGGGATGGTCGCGATGAGCGGCGGAGAGGTAGTCCGACACATACGCCGCTTTGCCCTCGTCCGTCGGCTCGGAGCGCAGCAATCCCTCTACGGTCTGCGCGGAAGCCACGGCGATAGCCTCGGCCATCAGCGCCTGCTTGGACGGGAAGTGATTATAGAACGGGCCGTGGGTCAGGCCCGTCGCCTTCATGATCTCGCTCACGCTGACATCAGAAAAGCCGCGCTCGCGGAACAACCGCGACGCTGCCTCCAGGATGCGTGTGTGTTTCTCGGCGGTCTCCGCCGCAGGATATCGCATGGTCGAATTCTCCCAACCGGTCGTGCAAACGGTGCTTGACATCAAACATTATGAGTATCATGTTTGTCAAATCCAAGCATGATGATTATCATGTTTGGTAGGTTTGATCTTCCGGCGGGGTGTCCCGCCACTCTCTTTCATCGTTCCCGCGATGCGCCCCGAGGGGCGCCGGGACCAAAAGTGGAGACGGATATGAGCGGCGCAAAAGGTAAGGCTGTCGTCACTGGCGCATCGGCCGGTATCGGCATGGTCTACGCCGACCGCCTGGCGGGTCGGGGCTATGATCTGGTCCTCGTGGCGCGGCGGGCCGATCGGCTGGCCGCCGTTGCCGAAGAGCTCAAGGCCAAGCATGGCGTCAGCGTCGAGACGGTGGTCGCGGATTTGGGCAAGGCTGCCGATCTCGACCGGGTTGCCTCGCACCTTGCCGGCGATCAGCGCGTCACGCTGCTGGTCAACAATGCGGGCACTTCGACACTGGCTCCGACGGTTCAGATCAGCAGCGCCGATCTGGATGCCATGAATAACGTCAACGTGGTGGCCCTCTCCCGCCTGACGCTGGCGGTTCTGCCGGGCTTCAAGGCGCGGGATCAGGGCACGATCATCAATATCGGGTCGATACTTGGCTTCCAGAGCTTGCCGGTCAGCAGCCTCTATAGCGGCACCAAGAGCTACGTGCTGAGCTTCACGCGCGGCCTCCAGGCGGAGCTCGCGAATAGCAAGATCGTGGTCCAGCTCGTGGTTCCGGCCGCGACGGCGACGGATTTGTGGGAGCTTTCCGGCGTGCCGCTGTCGGCGCTCAATCCGAGCACCGTCATGTCGGTCGAGGATTGCGTCGATGCGGCGCTCAGCGGTCTCGATCAGGGCGAACTGGTGACGCTGCCGTCGGTCGAGAATGCGACCGCCCTCTTGGCGGCCTATGATGCGGCGCGCAACGCCCTGCTCGGAGGGGCGCAGAGCGGCAAGCCGGCATCGCGCTACTCCCTGTCCCGCTAAGGTTCGGGTGAGGGACGCCGCGGCCGGGCGGTGGTCGGCGGCGTCCCTTCGGAATCAATCATCCCGCCCCGAGCCGCCATCCCACCTTTTCCCCGGCCTTGAACGGCCTCACGCCCCCGACCTGCGGCGCCAGCACGCCGTCGATTGTGGTTTCAGCGCGTTCGAGCGTCACCGTCCCCTCATTGAGGGGCAGCCCATAGAAGCGCGGACCGTTCAGGCTGGCGAAGGCTTCGAACCGGTGGAGCGCCCCGAGCTCGTCGAACACATCGGCATAGAGCTCCAGCGCGTTCGGCGCACAGAAGATGCCGGCGGCGCAGCATTCCGCCTCTTTGGCGTGGGTGGGGTGCGGTGCCGTGTCGGTGCCGAGGAAGAAGCGGTCGCTGCCGCCGGCGACGGCACGGCGCAGTGCCTGGCGATGTGCCTCGCGCTTGGCCACGGGCAGGCAATAGACATGCGGCCGGAGCCCGCCGGCGAAGAGTGCGTTGCGGTTGATGATGAGGTGGTGCGGCGTCACGGTCGCGGCGATGCCGGGTTCGGCGCCCGCGATATAAACGGCCGCCTCCTCGGTGGTGATGTGCTCCAGCACGATCTTCAGGCCCGGCACGCGCCGGCGCAGCGGGATGAGCACGGTATCGATGAACACGGCCTCGCGGTCGAAGATGTCGACGGCCGGATCGGTGACTTCGCCATGGATCAGCAGCGGCATGCCGATCAGCGCCATGCGCTCGAACACGGCGCCAAGCTTCTCGATGTCGGTCACGCCGTGGGCGGAGTTGGTGGTCGCCTTCGCCGGATAGAGCTTGGCCGCCGTGAAGATGCCGTCCCGGAAACCGGCTTCGATATCGGCCGGATCGGTGGCGTCGGTCAGGTAGCAGGTCATGAGCGGCGTGAAATCCATCCCGGCCGGGAGTGCCGCCAGAATGCGCTCCCGATAGGCGCTGGCGGCCGCGGCATTCGTCACCGGCGGCACCAGGTTCGGCATGATGATGGCGCGCGCGAATTGCCGGGCCGTGTAGGGCAACACCGCCTTCAGCATCTCGCCGTCGCGCAGATGGACATGCCAATCGTCGGGGCGGCGGATGGTCAGGCGCTGGATATCGGTCATAGCGGCGGCGAGGTCCGGTCTCGGGGGTAGGGCTGGGCGGCAAATTCGTGCGTTGCGTCGCCGCCGTCAACTTCCCATAGTCTGGAAAAGATTGAGGGAGAGTACCGCCATGACCGCCTGCATCGTCGGCTGGGCCCACAGCCGCTTCGGCAAGCTCGAAACCGAAACCGTCGAAAGCCTGGTCACGCGCGTCGCCGCCGATGCCATCGCCGATGCCGGGCTCGAGCCCAAGGATATCGATGCGATCTATCTCGGCACTATGAATGCCGGCTTCGTGCGCCAGGAATTTCCGGCGTCGCTGGTGCTGCAGGCCGATCCGGCCCTGCGCTTCAAGCCGGCGACGCGGGTCGAGAATGCGTGCGCCACCGGCTCCGCCGCGATCCATCAAGGCATCAACATGATCGATGCCAGGAAGGCCAGGCGCGTGTTGGTCGTCGGCGTCGAGAAGATGACCGAGGTCACCGGCCAGCAGGTCGGCGAGATCCTGATCAAGGCCTCCTACGTCAAGGAGGAGGGCGATACCCCCGCGGGCTTCGCCGGCGTGTTCGGCCGCATCGCCGAGCTTTATTTCCAGCGCTACGGCGACCAGTCGGATGCTCTCGCCCGCATCGCCGCGAAGAACCATCGGAACGGCAGCACCAACCCGCTGGCGCATGTCCAGAAGGATCTGGGCTACGAATTCTGCCGCGACGTGACCGACAAGAATCCGCTGGTGGCAGGCCCGCTGCGCCGGACCGACTGCTCGCTCGTGTCGGACGGGGCGGCGGCGCTGGTGCTGGCCGATGTCGACACCTCGCTGGCGCTCGACAAGGCGGTGGTGTTTCGTGCTGCCGAGCAGGTCAATGATTTCCTGCCCATGTCCCGGCGCGACATCATCGAGTTCGAGGGGCCGGCGTTGGCCTGGAAGCGCGCGCTCGCGGCCTCGGGCTTGACCCTCGACGATCTGAGCCTGGTCGAGACGCATGACTGCTTCACCATCGCCGAGCTCATCGAGTATGAGGCGATGGGGCTCGCGCCCAAGGGGCAGGGTGCCCGCGCCATCGCGGAAGGCTGGACCGAGAAGGACGGCAAGCTGCCGATCAACCCGTCGGGCGGGCTCAAGGCCAAGGGCCATCCGGTCGGCGCCACCGGCGTCTCGATGCATGTGCTGGGCGCCATGCAGGTGACCGGCACGGCCGGCGGCATCCAGATCGCGGATGCCAAGCTCGCCGGCATCTTCAACATGGGCGGTGCCGCAGTCGCCAACTTCGTCAGCATTCTAGAGCCGCTGCGCTGAGCATGAGCGATTTTCGCGCACTGCTGCTGACCGAGGAGGGCGGCAAACTCGCGTCCGTCATCACCACGCGGCGGATCGAGGAGCTGCCGCCGGGCGATGTCCTGGTCCGCATCCAATGGTCGACGCTCAACTACAAGGACGGGATGGTGCTGAACGGCCTCGGCCGGCTGGTGCGCACCTACCCGCATATTCCGGGCGTCGATTTTTCCGGCACGGTCGAGGAGTCATCGAGCCCGGCATGGCGCAAGGGCGACCAGGTCATCCTTACCGGCTGGCGCGTCGGCGAACAGCGCTGGGGCGGCTACGCCCAATATGCCCGCGTCCCGGCGGAATGGCTGGTCCGAGTGCCGGACGGCATGACCGCCAAGCGCGCCATGGCGATCGGCACGGCGGGCTTCACCTCGATGCTGGCGGTCATGGCGCTGGAGCGGCACGGGCTGAAGCCGGGCGACGGCAAGGTGCTGGTGACCGGGGCGGCCGGCGGCGTCGGCAGCGTCGCCATCGCCGTCCTCGCCCACCTGGGCTACGAGGTCGCGGCCTCGACCGGCCGGGCGGAAACCCACGGCTTCCTCAAGGCGCTCGGCGCGGCGGATTGCATCGATCGGGCGACGCTGGCCGCACCAGGCGGCAAGCCGCTCCAGCCCGAGCGCTGGGCCGGCGCCATCGATGCCGTCGGCGGCACGACGCTTGCCAACCTCATCTCGCAGCTCAAATACCGCGCCTCGGTCGCGGCCTGCGGTCTCGCTGGCGGCAGCGACTATCCGGCCACGGTGATCCCATTCCTGCTGCGCGGCGTCAATCTGCTCGGGATCGATTCCGTCCTGTCGCCGATCGAGGAACGGCGCGAGGCCTGGGGTCGGCTAGCTGCCGAGCTGCCGGTCGATCTCATCGACGGGCTGATCGAGACGATCCCGCTCGCTGCCCTGCCGGAGTTCGGCAAGAAGATTCTGGAGGGTCAGGTACGCGGCCGGATCGTGGTCGAGATTGACGGCTGAGATCCCGGCGCGAACGAGGCGGCGGCGGCCTCCAGCGCCGGCCGTCCGGCCGATTCAGGACGCAGTCGTGGCTGGCCCGGCCGCGGTCTCGCTCATGGGGCGGGTTCTGCTGCGCGACGCCAATCTCATCATCCTCGACAAGCCCGCGGGTTTGCCCGTCCATGGCGGCCCCAAGGCGCGGTCGAGCGTCGAAGATCTGTTGCCCAGCCTCAAATTCGGCCTGCGCCACGTGCCGGCCCCGGCCCATCGGCTCGACCAGGATACGTCGGGCTGCCTGGTACTGGCCCGGCATCCCAAGGCGCTGAGCCGGCTCGGCCGGCTGTTCACCGACGGAAAGGTGGAAAAGACCTATTGGGCGATCGTCACCGGCCCGCTACCGGGCGAGGCGGGCACGATCGACCGCGCCTTGCTGAAGCAGACCGACCGATCGGGCTGGCGCATGGTCGTCGATGAGCACAAGGGCCAGCGCGCCGTGACCCATTGGCGCCGGCTCGGCGGCACGGGGCAATTCTCCTGGCTGGAGCTCACGCTCGAAACCGGGCGCACGCATCAGATCCGCGTTCATCTGGCGGCGCTCGGCTGTCCCGTGCTCGGCGATCCCGTCTACGGCGAGGCGCGGCCGGACGGCAAGATGCACCTCCTGTCGCGGCGCCTCGCCGTGCCTTACTGGCAGGACCGTCCGCCTGTGGCGGCGACGGCCGAGCCGCCGCCGCACATGCGCATGCCGCTCACCGCCTGCGGTTGGGTCAGCTCGCCGGCGCCATCGCCTTGAACGCCGCAAGCAACGCGGTCCCATTGGGGGAACCGAGGCCGGTGCAGCCATCCCAACCGGGGCCGGCGGTATAGCCGGGGACGCCGCTGCTGGCATTGTTGCCTTGGGTGATGTCCCGCAACGCGTTCTGGTTGGCATAGAGAGTCGGATTCATGAAACCGACCCTCTGGCCGAGCTGCTGATTGAGGATCGCGATCAGCCCCGCCCATAGCGGCGCCACGCTGCTGGTGCCGCCGAACACGCCCTGCTGGCCGTCGACCAGGATGCGATAGCCGGTCGCCGGATCGGCCACGCCGGACACGTCGGGTACGCCGCGGCCGACCCGGCCGCCAGGGTTGACCGAGGGCGGCACCCGGGCGTCCGACTGCCACGAGGGCACGTCGAACACGTCGCTGACGCCGCCGCCGGTCGCGCCGCCGGTCGGCTCGTTCCACACCGTCTCGCTGCTGATGCTGGTGCCTGAGACTTGCAGCTTTGTGCCGCCGCAGGCGAGCACATGCGGGCTCGACGCCGGGAAATCGACATGCGCCTTGCCGTCACTGACGCTGTCGCCCGACCCGCTGTCGCCGGACGCGACGGTGACGGTGATACCGAGTGCCGCCGCGCTCTGGAATGCCTGATCCATGGCGTTGATGGCTTGCTGTGTCCATTGGCTCTCTGCCGAGCCCCAGCTGATCGAGATCACCGACGGCTTGTTGGTCGTGTCGTGAAGTGCCTGGCTGATGGCGTCGACGAAGCCGGCATCGGTGTTGGGCGCGAAATAGGCCGCGATCATGGCACCGGGTGCGGCGGCGCCGGCAACCTCGATATCGAGCACGACCTCTCCGTCGTCGCTGTTGGGATTGCCGACCGGCTTGTTGGTGGCATTGTCGACGCCGACGGCGATGACCTTGGGTACCGTGCCGAGCGGCTTGAAATAGGTCTCCAGGTCGGCCGTCTTGAAACCACCGCCCAGCTCGATCAGGGCGATGCATTGGCCCGAGCCATCGCCGCTCGGAAAGCCATAGAATTGCCCGACCTGCTGTCCCGTGAATCCGGCCGGCGTGGCGGGAGCGGTCGGTTTCGGCTTGTGCTGGCGATGCGCTTGCGCCTGCGGCCGGTTGTCGAGGCCGAGAAGGGCCGTGACGATGCCGTCCAGCTCCGATCCGACCGTCAGCACGCCGGCGCGGCACCGATGCGTGCCCTGATCGGTCTCGACCTGTTCCAGCTCGGCCTCGAAAGCGGCGCGGAAGGCCGAGGCGGGACCTCTCAGCTTGACCAGCCGGCGCGCAATATCGGTGCTCTGGACGGTCAGCCCATGCGCTTGGGCGTAGGCGGTCACCTTGGCGATATCGGCGGGATCGGCGCCGTGGCGCTCGACCAGCTCTTCATGGCTCAGACGGACGGTGCCGGCCTTCGGCAAAGGCGCGCGGCGGCGGACATAGAGGCTGGCCTCGATGATCTCGTTCTCAGGCAGCGGTCCCACGCGACGCCCTGTCGTCATGGGTTTTTTGTCGCTGCCGGGAATGGGTGTGCGCTGGCGCTCGGGCATGATCGTCTCCTACGAAGATCGGGCGGACGCGCCGCCGAAGGCGACGCCATACCGAATGCCAAGTATCTGGAATTCGGCGAGAAAATTCTCACGGGATCTTAGAGATGAACGCTTCCGATATTACCGGAGGTGGCGTGTCGTCGAAAGGAGATTCAGGCCGCCGCTTATGTTCTGCCCTCCGCGCGCAGTGCCTGGACGATCCGCTGGATGATCGGATCAGCCGACAGGCCCATGACGGGCCGCCGGCAGCGGGCGCGCCAATTGGCATGTTCCGTCACCGTGCCCGGCAGGTTGATCTGCACGCGCTCCAGCAAAAGATCGGCGATATTGATCACTTGGAGGGCCGTGGGGGTGCGGGCGAGGAAGCGCTGCGCCGCCTCGATCAGCTCGACCATCCTATCGTCGTCGATCATCGCCATGGTCGGGAAGTCCGGCGGCAGCAGATTCTGGTCGGCGAAGGCGGCGACCATCAGCTCGCGCTCGGTCTGACGGGCGCGATGCTCGGCGCTGTCGTCGGCCGAGAAAAGCAGACCGAGCCGGCCCCGCAGCGCGATGTCGTCGCCGTTCCACCATCCGGCGAAGCTGGGCAGATCATGCGTGCCGGAGGTCGCGAGCGCCAGCGGCGGGTAGGATTCGGGACGGCGGAACAACCCATTGTCCCAACGCTCGAATCCCAGCACCCGATAGGACAGGATGTGGGCCCCGGCCAGCGTGTCGCGGAAGCCTTCGGGCACGGTGCCCAGATCTTCGCCGATCACCGTGCAGCGGTTGCGATGGCTTTCGAGCGCGATGATGCCGAGCATGTCCTGGAACGGATAGCGGATATAGGCGCCGGTGGTGGCGGCGGCACCGGGCGGGATCCAGTAAAGCCGCGCCATGCCCATGACATGGTCGATCCGCAGGATCGCGGCATGGCGCATATTGGCCCTGAGGGCGGCGATGAAGGGCGCGTAGCCGTGCTCGGCCAGGGCTATGGGGTCGGGCGGCGTCATGCCCCAATCCTGGCCCGCAGGGGTGAAGCCGTCGGGCGGCGCACCGAAGCGGGCGCCGGCGGCATAGACGTCCTGATCGGCCCAGGCATCGGCCCCGTCCGGGCTGATCCCGACGGCGAGATCGCCATAGAGGCCGCCATCCTCGACCCGTGACGACAGGGCTGCGGCGGCCCCGCTCAATTGCCGCTCGGCATGCCATTGCAGCCAGGCATGATAACGCAGGCGCTCGCGATGCTCCTGGGCGAAGCGTTCGGCGCCGGCGGCATGTGGACTTCGGAGCTCGGCCGGCCAATCCCACCATCGCAACGGGCCTAGCTTTTCCTCGATCGCATTGAAGAGCGCGAAGCGCCGGAGCCGCTCGCCTTCCCAGGCGATGTAGCTCTCGAACTCCGCCGAGGGCGGACCTTCGGCGAAACGGCGATAGAGCGCTTCGAGAATGGCGTTCTTGCGTGCCTGGGTCTCGCTGTAATCGACATCGGCGCGCCAAGGCAGCGGCGCCGTCGACGGGTAGAAGGACGGATCGATATCGGTCACGTCGAGATGCAGCGGATTGAGATAGAGTCGGCTCGACGGCCAATAGGGGTTGGCTTGCTCCGGTTCGCGCGGAAACAGGGCATGCAGCGGGTTGAGCCCGATCACCGTGGCGCCGAGCGCTGCGGCCTCGCGCCCCAGATCGGCGAGGTCCGAGAAATCGCCGATGCCTTGGCTGCGCTCGGTCCAGAGCGAGAAGAGCGGGCTGGCGAGGCCCCAGCGGCGCTCGCCGCGTTCGAGCCAGGGCGGCAGATAGGCCGAAGGCGGCGTCACGATCAGCGGCACGCCGGCCTCCACGCCCTCCATGACCAGACGGTGATACCCTGGGGCGAGATCGGCCGGCAGCCGGATCGCACCGCCATCGGCAACGCCGGCCAGCATCTCGCCGGTTTCGAGCGCCACCGACCATTCGACCGGCCCGGTCCGCCGGAGCGGGATGGCGGCGCCGGGGCGGGTGACGATGGCCGGCGGCAGCAACCGCCGGCTTGCCTTCTCCTGCAAGGCGGCGAGCGCCTCGGCAGCGCTTTGCTCGGTCTCGGCGCCGATGCCGAGTACCGCGAGCAGCGCGCGCGCCGTCTCCGGCGTGGTCTCGCGAACGACTCCCATGGTGTCGCGGTAGTGAGGCTCGATGCCGACGGCGGCGGCGAGCCGGTCGAGTGCGGACGTTTCGGCCTTGATCATGCAACCCTCCAACGCGAGCGGTCGCATTACCGCCCACGAAGTTTACACCTGAGGAAGCCGGTCGGCCCCTTTCCTTTTATCGTTGCGGGCGACAAACTGGTTACCGTCGGCTTCGGCTGAATCTCGGCCCTACGGTATTGGAAACTCTCATGCGCCCCGTCCTTGTCATTCTCGCCGGCGGCCGCGCCAGCCGGATGGGCGGCGGCGACAAGGGCCTGCGGCCCTTCGCCGGCGGCACCATGATCGGGCGCATCCTCGAACGGCTGGACGGCCAGGCGAGCCGCATCGCGATCAATGCCAACGGCGATCCGGCGCGTCATGCCGGCTTCGGCCTGCCGGTGATCGCCGATTCCGTCTCCGGCCAGCCCGGGCCGCTCGCGGGCGTGCTCGCCGGCATGGAATGGGCGGATGCTCAGGTGCCGGAGGCCGACGATATCGTCACCGTCCCCGCCGACACGCCGTTCGTGCCGCGTGATCTGGTCGACCGGCTGCTCGCCGCCCGTCAGCGGGACGGCGCGCAGATTGCGGTCGCGGAATCGGCCGGTCAGCGTCATCCGGTCGCCGCCCTCTGGCCGCTTCGGCTGCAGGGCGAGTTGCGCCGGTCGATCACGCGCGACGGCGCGCGGCGGGTTGATCGCTGGATGGGGCTCTACCGGGTTGCTGCCGCGGAATTCGCGGCGGCGCCGGTCGATCCGTTCTTCAACGTCAATTTTCCCGAGGAGCTCGCGGAGGCGGAACGGCTCGCCCAGGCATTTCCCGACGCCTGAGCGAGCCATCCTGCTCAATTGTACTTGCGCAGCTCCATCCGGGCGATCTGGTCGCGATGAACCTCGTCCGGGCCGTCGGCCAGGCGCAGCGTCCGGGCATGGGCATAGGCGGCAGCGAGGCCGAAATCCTCGGACACGCCGCCGGCGCCATGCACCTGCAGCGCCCAGTCGATGACCTTGCACGCCATGTTGGGGGCCGCCACCTTGATCATGGCGATCTCCATGCGCGCCGCCTTGTTGCCGACCGTGTCCATCATATAGGCGGCTTTCAAGGTCAGCAGCCGCGACTGGTCGATCAGCATGCGCGATTCGGCGATGCGCTCGCGGGTGACGCCCTGTTCGGCGATGGTCTTGCCGAAGGCGACGCGCGACTTGGCGCGCCGGCACATCTTCTCCAGCGCGCGCTCGGCGACGCCGATAGTGCGCATGCAATGATGGATGCGGCCTGGCCCGAGGCGGCCCTGCGCGATCTCGAAGCCGCGGCCCTCGCCGAGGAGGATGTTGGTCGCCGGCACGCGGACATTGTCGAAGACGACCTCGCCATGGCCGTGCGGCGCATCATCGTAGCCGAACACCGGCAGCATGCGCTTTACATGCACGCCTTCGGTGTCGCGCGGCACCAAGATCATGGATTGCTGGCTGTGGCGGTCCGGATTCTCCTTATCCGTCTTGCCCATCAGGATGATGATTTTGCAGCGCGGATCGCCGATGCCCGAGGTCCACCATTTGCGGCCGTTGATGACGTACTCGTTGCCGTCGAGCTTGATCTCGGTCTCGATATTGGTGGCGTCGGACGACGCGACCGCCGGCTCGGTCATGGCGAAAGCGGAGCGGATCTTGCCGTCGAGCAGGGGGCGCAGCCATTCCTCCTTATGCTCGGGCGTGCCGTAGCGCTCCAGCACTTCCATGTTGCCGGTATCGGGTGCCGAGCAGTTGAACACTTCGGGCCCGAGCGACGAGCGGCCCATGATTTCGCACAGCGGTGCATATTCGAGGTTGGTGAGGCCGGCGCCGCGGTCGCTCTCCGGCAGGAACAGGTTCCACAGTCCGGCAGCCTTGGCCTTTTCCTTGAGCTCCTCGACCACCCGGGTCGGCTGCCAACGGTCGCCCTCGGCGATCTCGGCATGGAAGCGTGCCTCGTTCGGATAGATATGCTCGTCCATGAATGCCGTGAGGCGCGCTTGCAGCGCCTTGACCTTCGGCGAGAATTCGAAATCCATTGTTCACTCCCTAACGATCTTTCGCCCGCGCCCATCGCCGGCCTTTGCTGATGCTCTTCAGTGCGAACAAGCTAGCAGAGGGGGTGCGGCGGCCGAAAGCCCACAGCAACCCGGATCGTCGGGAAATGGATGGTTATGAAGGCGGAGCGGCCGGCGTGAATTCCGCGCAAAAGGCGTGGGCCGAAAGGTAGCGGTCATGGCGCCGGCACACCCCGTCCTCCGCCGTGACCGACGCCCAGGCCGAGCTCAAGGCGCTTAAGCCTTTGAAGGCGGCTTCGAGGTAGGCCGGGTCGTTGCGGAAATATTCGCAGCGCCGGCACGCGGGCTCGTCCGCCCTCATGGCGCCAGATTCTCCCAGTGCGAGGCGAACACCCAGGCGGAGAGGACGAGGCCCAGCACGACATTGACGGCGACGCCGGCGCTGAAGGCGAGGAACGGCTTGCTGCCCGCCTTGGCCAGCTCGCGGAAGCGCGTGGTCAGGCCGATGCTGAAGAAGCAGAAGATGAAGGCCCAGGTGCGCAGATCCTTGATCGGCGCCACCAGCGCCGGATTCACCAGCTTGTTGTAGTCGGCGAGGCCGTAGTTGCGCGCCACCCAGGTGACGAGCAGCGAGGCCAGCAGGAAGCCGATGACGAATTTCGGGAAACGCCACCAGATCTCGGCGGCCCGGGCCTTGCGGCCGAGGCCGGTTTGCTCCCAGCGCGTCGTCGCCACGATCGCCAGCACGAAGGCCCAGATGCCGATCCAGACATCGCGCCCCACGACCTTCATGAGGGTGAAGGCGAAGACCGCCTGATCGCTGCTGCCGCCGTCCTGGGCGACCATGCCGCCATAGGCCTGCGCCGCGGCGATGCCGGCGGCGTCGGCGAATTCCGAGGTGCCGATCCAGGCGCCGCCGACACCGGCGGACAGGTGCAGCCACTGCGCCGTGAAGGGCAGGAAGAAGATCATCACGATCGCCCACAGGATGACGATCGTGATCGTGATCGGTGCGTCGTCCTTCTTGGCGCCGACGGCGGCCGCGATCGCGATGGCGGCGGAGACGCCGCAGACGGCGCCGCCGACGCCCAAGGTCGCCGCCAGCCGACGGTCCAGCCCCAGGCGCTTCGCGACGAAGAAGATGACGAAGAAGGTCGCGAGCGAGACGATCGAGGCCTGCAGGATCGCGATCGGTCCGGCCCAGAGGATGAGGGTGAAGGGCAGGGTGGCGCCCAGCAGCACGATGCTGATCTTGACGTAGAACTCGACCCGGAAACCGGCATCGAGCCAGCGCGGCAGTCCCACGAGGTTCGAGAGTACCAGGCCGAGCGCCAGCGCAACCAGGGGCGGTTCGAGATCGTAATAGATCGCCCGGTCCCATTGTCCGGCCGCGAATACGATCACCGAGAAGAAATAGAGCAGCGCGAAGGAGGGCAGGAATTCCCGCGCCTTGTGGCCGAGCGCCGTCAGCGCCACCCAAAAGGCGGCGGACCAGAGGAGGAACTGCACGATGTAGCGCGACCAATTATCGGCGAAATGTCCGGCGAGCTGGGCGAAGCTGGTCCAGCGCGGCGGCGTCACCGCGACCCAGCGCCAGCTGGTGCCTTGGGAGAACAGGATCAAACCGACGATGACGATGCCGACTCCCAGCCAGATCGCCCACCAATCCTCCTTCACCCACAGCTCGCGCCAGCCGGACGCGACGGGAGCGGGACGGGCATCGCGGAAATCCGTCTCGACCTTGCTCATGATGAGGTCACCTGTTCTACGAATTCAAAGTCATATTACGATATTTAATGCGCGTGCAATCTGTCAATTATCCAAAATTAACACTGATTTAATGTGTAAATCCCATGAGATCGAGGATCTTCAGGCGGAGCGCCTGGAGAGTGGGGTCGTCGCGATGGCGCGGATAAGGGCGATCGATCTCGAGCGTCGCCTTGATCCGCGCCGGCCGGTCGCTGAACACGACGACACGGTTGGCCATGAGCAGCGCTTCCTCGACATCGTGCGTGACCATGAGGGCGGTGAAGCCCGCGCGCTGCCAGAGCCGCACCAGCTCGCCCTGCATGGTGATGCGCGTCAGTGAATCGAGCTGTCCCAGCGGCTCGTCGAGGAGCAGCAGGGCCGGGTCGTTGACGAGCGCACGCGCGAGCGCCGCCCGCTGCGCCATGCCGCCCGAAAGCTGATGCGGCAGCGCCTTGGCGAAGGCGGTGAGCCCGACCAGTCCGAGCGTCTCGTCGATACGCGCTCCGTGCGTTGCCAGTTGACCGCGCGCCTCGAGCCCGACGGCGACATTCTGCCGGACGGTTCGCCACGGATAGAGCGTCGGTGCCTGGAAGACGAGGATGCGCGACGGGTCGGGCCGACCGATCGGCACGCCGCCGGCGAGCAGCCGGCCGCCGCTCGGCCGGTCGAGCCCGGCCACCAGCCGCAGCAGAGTCGACTTGCCGCAGCCGCTCGGCCCCAAGAGGGCGACGAATTCGCCGGGCTCCACCCTGAGATCGATCCGGTCCAGGACCGGCAGCGGCGCGCCATGCAGCACGAAGCGGTGGCTGACGTTCTCGATGTCGAGATCGAGGGCGGACGGCACCGATCTCGCCTCCGCCAGCGCTACCATCTGAGCAGCCCCTTCTGCCAGCCGAGGGCCCGGTCGCGCAGGCGGAAGAGCAGGGTGACGAGGCCGGAGCAGATGAGCGCCATCACCAGCAGTGCCGCATACATGTTGGCATAGGAGGCCCAGCCCTGGGCCCATTGCAGATACCAGCCGAGTCCCGATTTGACGCCCAGCATCTCGGCCACGACCAGCACCGAGAAGGAGGCGCCCAAGCCCATGAACAGCCCGACGAAGACGTGGGGCAGGGCGGCGGGAATGGCGATGCGCTGCACCAGGAAGCGCTCGCTCGCGCCGAGCGTGCGGGCGATGTCGTAATAAACGCTGTTGACGCTGGCGATCCCGGACCAGGTCAGCACCGTGACCGGGAAGGCGGTGGCGAGCGCGATCAGGAAGATACCGGCCGACCAGCTCGACGGAAAGACGAAGAAGGCGAGCGGCAGCCAGGCCGTCGCCGGCAGAGGACCGATCAGGCGCAGGACCGGATGCACCCAATAGCCGATCCGCCGCGACCAGCCGATCGCGACGCCGGTGGTGAACCCCGCCGCGGCACCGAGCAGATAGCCGGTCGCGAGCAGCCGCAGCGAATGCAGCGCGCTGTCGCCGAGCCGCGGCCAATCGTCGATATAGACTTCGAGGAGCGCTTGCGGCGGCGTGAAAAAGGGCCGCGGCAGCCAATCGAGCTTGGCGGTCGCGATCTCCCAGAGGCTCAAGAGGATCGCCAGGGCCGCGAGCCACGGCGAAGCCCGGCGCAGCGGCTCCAGCCTCGGCCCGAGCCAGCCGCCGCCTATCGCCAATCCGGCCAGCAATATGCCCAGCCCGGCCTCGAGCCAAGCGAAGGTGTCGGTATAGTCCCAATCGTCGGTGTTGGCCCAGAAGCGGGTGATCGCGGCGGCGGCGAGCCACAGGACGCCGGCCGCGATGCTGCCCGCCGGAGATGGCGCCTCCGTGCGGTCGGGGGCGGAGAAGGCTGATACCGCCTCGTCAGCTGCTGAGGACATCGGCATAGACCTTGTCGGCGAACTTCGCCGTATCGGTGGAGGGCTTCATTACCTCGACCAGCTTCAGCTCGCCGGCATAGAGCGCGATTTCGTCGCGGAAATCGCTGCCGACCGGATGATGGTGATGGGTCTGGCTGCGCAACATGGCGGTGAGTGCGCTGACTGGCGCCTTGGAGTATTTCGCGAAGATCCGGGCCGCTTCGTCGGGATTGTCGGCCACCCACGCGCCGGCTTCGAGCAGCGCTTGGGTGATGGCTGTCGCAGTTGCGCGATCCTGCCGGATCAGACTGCCGCGTACGCCGATGATGCAGCAGACCCGCTGCTGATAGTCGCCCGACAGGTTGGTCGCCACCTCGACCAGATCGAAATTGTCGCGTAGCAGCCAGGTGTTGGGATCGCCGTCCGCGAGCGCCTGCGCCTCGCCCTTCTGGATGGCGAGACCGAGTAGGTCGGCCGGATATTGCCGCCACTCGACATCCTTGGTCGGATCCAGGCCCTGCTGCTTCAGCACGATGGAGAAGAAGTTCTTGCCGGGGCTCGCCATGTCCGAGACGGCGACGGTCTTGCCCTTGAGATCGGCGACGCTGGCGATGCCGGAATTCTTGCCGGCCAGCAGCCGCAGGCAGCCGCCATGGAGTCCGGCGGTGAGCTTCACGTCGAAGCCCTGCTCCAGCGGCTTCAGCCAGCGTAGCGCCATGCCGACGCCGGCATCGGCCTTGCCGGTGGCGATCGCCTCCAGCAGCTGGTCGGTCGAGCCGCCGAAATTGACGAGTTCCACGCTCAGCCCGTGCTTGGCGAAGATGCCCCGCTCGTCGGCGGCCGGGACCGCGACGGTGCAGATGGCGTTGGCGTTCCAGGTGAGCTTGATCGGCTTCAGCGCGCCGCCGGCGTCGGCGATCTGGACCGGGCTGGCGCAGATCGGGGCATGGGCGAGCGGATCGCTCTCAGCCAGGGCGCGCGCGCCGATGAGGCCGAAGGGGACCGTCAGCCCGACTGCGCCGGCCGCCCGGAGTAGGCCGCGGCGCGATATCGGCTGTTTTGCTGGAAAGTTCGTCATCATCCCCTCCGACAGGAAATTCACAAGCGGATCGCCATTAAACTTCATGATAGACATTTTACAATCGTTATTTATGCTGAAACAACAGTCGAAATTGACAAGGACGGATCGTCCATCGTGTCTCCAGTTTCAGCAGCCCGTGCGGGACGATTGGACCGAGCCGACGCGCTGGCGGCGGTCTTCGCCGAGACCGCTGCGGCGTATGACCGCGCAGGAAGGCTTGCCCGCGCCAATTTCGAACGGCTGCACGAGGCCGGCTTCTTGCGTTTGACCGTACCGTCGGCATTGGGCGGCGACGAGATCGGGCTGCTCGAGACGACCGAGCTGCTGGGACGGATCGCCAGGGGCGACGCTTCCACGGCGCTGGTTCTGGCGATGCATCTCATTCAGACCGCCGCCATCTCTCGATCCGACCGCTGGCCTCGGGATCTGGTCCAGCGTGTGGCTGCCGGCTCGCTGACCGGGATCACCCTCTTGAACGCGCTGCGCGTCGAGCCCGAGCTCGGCACGCCCGCCCGAGGCGGATTGCCGGCTACCACCGCGCGGCGGACCGATCACGGTTGGCTTCTGTCCGGACGAAAGATCTATTCGACCGGCAGCTCGCTCTTGAGCTGGGGCGCCGTCTGGGCGCGCACCGACGATGCTGAGCCGCGGGTGGGCATGTTCCTGGTGCCGATGACGAGCGCCGGCATCCGGATCGTTGAGACTTGGGACCATCTCGGCATGCGCGCGACCGGCAGCCACGACGTACTGTTCGAGGATGTCTTCCTGCCGGCCGATCATGCCGCGGATGTCCGTCTTCCCACGGCGTGGGGGCCGCCCGATCCGGTTCAGGCCGGCTGGAGCATTCTCGCCGTCTCGGCGATCTATGACGGCATCGCCCGCGCGGCGAGGGACTGGTTCGTCGAGCATCTGAAGGGCCGGCGGCCGAGCAATCTCGGCGCGCCGCTCGCCTCGCTGCCGCGCTTCCAGGAAGCAGTCGGCGAGATCGATGGCTGGCTGGCCGTCAACCGGCGCCTGATCGCCGGCGCCGCCGCCGAGCTCGACAGCATGCCGGCGCGCTTCTCGGCGGTCGAAGCCGGCCTGATCAAGCGCACGGTCACCGCCAACGCGATCAAGGCGGTCGAGCGCGCCCTGGAACTGTCGGGCAATCGCGGGCTCGATCGCGCCAACCCGCTCGAACGTCATTATCGCGACGTGCTGTGCAGCCGCATCCATACGCCGCAGGACGACAGCATCCTGCTCGCGGCCGGCAGGGCCGCCTTAGCTGTTTGAAGGATCGCCCGCCGCGATGAAGCCGGGGTTGAGAAAGCCGGGCTTGCCGTAACGGAAGGGCGTTCCGTCGAGGAAGCTGACCGAGCCGCCGGCCGCTTCCAGCAGCGCCTGGCCGGCCGCCGTGTCCCATTCCATGGTCGGGCGGAAGCGCGGATAGAGATCGGCGGTCCCCTCGGCCAACGCGCAGAATTTGTACGCGCTGCCCGCGATGAGTCGCCTTGCGACGCGCCGTTCGGCGAGCCAGGCTTCGAGCTCTTCATTGTCGGCGTGCGAGCGGCTGCAGATCACCGTGGCGCCTTCGGACGGGCAGGGGCGGCACTTGATCGGCCGGTGATCGCCGCTGCCGTCGCCGACGCGGGCCGTGCCGGGACCGGCGCCGGCATAGACCAACCCCTTGGCCGGCACGCCGACCACGCCCAGGATCGGCCGACCATCCTCAATCAGCCCGATATTGACCGTGAACTCGCCGTTGCGGGCGACGAACTCCTTGGTGCCATCGAGCGGGTCGACCAGCCAATAGCGTGTCGGCACCGAATCGGGCAGGCCGTTCTCCTCGGCCTGCTCCTCGGAGATGATCGGGATATCGGGGGTCGCCTCGGCCAAGCGCCGCAGGATCACCGCCTCGGCCTTTCCGTCGGCGAGGGTCACGGGCGACGCGTCGCGCTTGCGGGCGACGGCGAAATCCGAGGCGTAGACGGCGAGGATCTCCGCGCCGGCCTCGACCACCGCCCGCTCGATACGGGCGAGCAATTCCACCATCTATTCCGCCGCGGCGCGAGGCAGGGCGGACTGGAGCAGCTCCCAGATCCGGCGCGGCGTCGCCGGCATGTCGATATGCTCGATGCCATAGGGTGCCAGCGCGTCCACCAGCGCGTTGATCACGGCCGGCGGGGCGCCGATGGCACCGGCCTCGCCGGCGCCCTTGATGCCGAGCGGATTGGTCTTGCACGGCACGACGTTGAAGGAGAATTCGATCTCCGGCAGATGGTCGGCGCGCGGCATGCCGTAATCCATGAACGAGCCGGTCAGCGGCTGACCCGATTCCGGATCGTAGGCGACACCTTCGAGCAACGCCTGGCCGACGCCCTGGCCGACGCCGCCATGGACCTGGCCGGCGAGCAGGAGCGGATTGACCACCGTGCCGAAATCATCGACCACGACGTAGCGTGTGATCTGCGGCGTGCCGGTGTCGATATCGACCTCGATCTCGACCGCGTGCGTGCCGTTCGGGAAAGTGCCGGCTGGCGGCGCCCAGCGCGCGGTCTCGTCGAAGCCGGCATTCATGCCGGGCGGCACATTGCCTTGGAGACCCGCCTGCACCACGGCGGTCAAGCTCATGGTCCGGTCGGTGCCGGCGATGGCGAAGGTGCCGTCCTTGAACTCGATATCGGGCTCGGCTGCTTCCATGAGGTGGGCGGCGATCTTTCGGCCGCGCTCGATCACCTGCTCGACCGCGCGCAGCGTCGAAACACCGCCGACCGGCAGCGAGCGCGAGCCGCCGGTGCCGCGGCCGGAGCTGACGATATCGGTATCGCCCTGAACGACGGTGATGCGGTCGAGCGGTACCCCCAGCCCGTCGGCGATGATTTGGGAATAGGCGGTCTGATGGCCTTGGCCGGTCGATTGCGTGCCGATCATGAGCGTGATGGCGCCATCCGTGTCGAAGCGAATCTGGGCCATCTCGTCACTGCCGCCGCCGCATTGCTCGATATATGTCGCGATACCGAGGCCGAGCAGCTTACCGCGCCGCAGTGCCGCCTGCTTGCGCGCCGGCAGGCCGGGCTTGTCGATGACGGCGAGCGCGTCCTCCATGTTCTTGGCGAAATCGCCGCTGTCATAGACGAGGCCCAGTGCTGTGCGGAACGGCATCTCGTCCGGTCGGATGAAATTGCGCCGGCGCAGCTCCTCGGGTTCGAGACCGAGCTGGCGTGCCGCCTTGTCGACCAGGCGCTCGACGACATAGGCCGCTTCCGGTCGTCCGGCGCCGCGATAGGCGTCGACCGGTGTGGTGTTGGTGAAGACGCCCTTGACCCGGACATAGACCGATGGGGTCGAATAGACGCCGGCCAGCATGCCGGAGCCGGCGGCGGTCGGGATGAAGGTGGCGTAGTTGGAGAGATAGGCGCCGAGATTGGCAGTCGTCTCGAAGCGCCAGGCCAGGAACTTGCCGTCCTTGTCCATCGCCACCTCGGCATGGGTGACATGGTCGCGGCCCTGCGTGTCGGTAAGGAAAGCCTCGCCACGCTCGCCCGTCCATTTGACCGGCCGGCCGACCTGCTTCGCGGCCCAGATCACCAGCACATATTCGGCATAGAGGAACAGCTTCATGCCGAAGCCGCCGCCGACGTCCGGCGTCACCACTCTGAGATCGGCTTCGGCAAGGTTCAGCACCTTGCCCCCGACGATGATCTGCCGGATCGTGTGCGAGCCTTGAGTCCCGGCCCAGAGCGTGTAGCGGCCATCGGCCGGGTCGTATCGGCCCATGGCGTTGCGGGTCTCCATCGAGGCCACGGCGACGCGGTTGTTGACGAGATCGACCTTGGCGACATGCGCGGCCTTGGCGAACGCTTCCGTCGTCGCCTTGTCGTCGCCCATTTCCCAATCGAAGCATTGATTACCCGGGACGTCGTCCCAAACCAGCGGCCGGCCCGGCTCGAGCGCCTCGGCCGTGCCGGTGACGGAGGGCAGCGCCTCGTAGTCGATCTCGATCAGCTCGGCGGCGTCGCGCGCTTGTTCCAAACTCTCGGCGACGATAAAGGCGACGTAGTCGCCGACATGGCGCACACGATCGTCGACCAGACAGGGATGCGGCGGGTAGGTCGGCGAGGAGCCGTCGCGATTTTTGACCGGCGCCAGGCACGGCATCGAGCCGACGCCGTCGGCCGCCAGGTCGGCACCGGTGAAGACGCCCAGCACGCCCGGTGCTGCCTTCGCGGCCGCGACATCGAGCTTGAGAATGCGGGCGTGAGCATGGGGCGAGCGCAGCACATAGCCGTAGGTCTGGTTCGGCAGGTTGATGTCGTCGGTAAATTGCCCGGCGCCGGTGATGAAGCGCTGGTCCTCGACGCGTTTTACCGACTGACCAATTCCGAACTTAGCCATCTTGCCCCCTCGATCCCGAACGCTGCCGATCACTCCGGCTACCAGAGGATAGGGGGCGGAACCCCGGCCCGCTACCCTCTTTCCTCGCCGAGCGAGAGGAACCGATCGGGATGGATGCTGAGCGGTGCGGCCACATAACCTCGCAGGCGTGGGCTAACCAGCGTCTGGGCCACGGCCTGATCGATCGGGATGATCGGTTGATCGGCCAACATGAGCGTTTCCGCCGCCTCCAGCAGCTTCATGCGGGCCGCGGGATCGGCTTCCAGGCGGGAATGTTCCAGCAGCGAATCATATTTGGGATTGGCGTAGCCGCCGTAATTGAGCTCGGCCGCGTCCGAGCGGAGATTGGCGAGGAAGGTCCAGGGATCGGCATAGTCGGCGTACCAGACGGTCAGGGTCGACTGGAAATCATGATGGGTGATTCGCCCGTCGAGCACGCGCGGCTCGACCGTCTCCTCCTCGACCTCGACGCCCAGCGCCGCGCGCCACATCTCGATGATGGCCCGGACATAGAGCTGAGTGGTATCGATCTTGGCCGACAGCATCTGGAATTTGAGCGGCGCCGTCACGCCCGCTTCGGCGAAGAGCTTCTTCGCGGCGGCGATGCGTTCGGCCATCGGCTTGCCGGCCCAATCGGGGCGCTGCGTCGCGTAGCCGGGCATGCCGGGCGGCACGAACTCATAGGCGGGAACCTGAGCTCGGCGAACGACCTTGGCCTCGAGTACATCGCGATCGATCACCATGGAAAGCGCCCGGCGAATGCGCGGATCGGCACCGAGCGGGCCCTTCATGTTGAGGGTGAGATAGCCGGTAGCCAACAACGGCGCGCTGAGCAGCTCCGCCGGCCGTTCGCGCTGAACGCGCTGCAAATCCTGGCCGGCGACCAGCGCTACGTCGAGCTCGCCGGCTTCGTAGCGCTTGAGCGCCGCCTTGGAATCGTCGGCCAGCATGTAGTCGACCTCGGCAAGCTTGACCGACGCCGCGTCATGAAAGCGCGGATTGCGCGCGAGGTCGATCTCGCCGAGCGGCACCCAATTCTTGAGGGTGAAGGCGCCGTTGGTGACCATGTGTTCCGGCAGGGTCCATTTATCGCCCCATTTCTCGATCGCCCGGCGCGGCACCGGCATGGTGGTCTGATTGGTCATCAGCGCCAGCAGCCACGGGGTCGGGCGTGCCAGGTTGATGACGAGAGTGTGCGGATCCGGGGCCTTGACGCCGAGCTTGGTCAGATCCTTTTCCGTGCCGGCGCTGATCTCACCGGCGTTCAGGATCGGCAGCAGCGCGATGACGTATGGCGATGCCGTAGCGGGATCGAGCGCCCGCCTGAAGCTGTAGACGAAATCCTCGGCAGTGACCGGCGTCCCGTCCGACCAGGCCGCATCGCGCAGATGGAAGGTCCAGGAGAGCCCGTCGGCGCTCGTTTCCCAGTTCGTCGCCATGCCGGGGACGATCTCGTCGGTCGCGGACATGATCGTCAACCCTTCGAACAGGTCGACCGCGATACGGTACTCTTCCAACCCTTCGAATTTGTGCGGATCGAGCGAGGTCGGCTCGCCCCGCAACTGGATCCGGACCGGCGCCGGATCGGCCCAGCCGGACGACGATATGAGCAGAGCGCTCGCGAGGAGCGGGAGGAGGGCGAAGCGAAAGTGCAGGGGTCCGAGCATGGGGCGTCCCGAGGATATGTCGAGGCGGCAGGGAGCGCCGCTCATCAAGAGAGCAAGCGGCGCTCGCCTGGATCATATACCCGCTATTCTCCGGACTCGTCGATCGAAAGAAAGCGGTCGGGATGCCGGGAAAGCGGCGCATCGTCCCAACCATGCAAGCGAGGGCTGACCAAGGTCTGGTCCACCATATAGCTGAGCGGAATGATCGGTTGCTCATTCAGCATGAGCCTTTCGGCCGTTTCGAGCAGCTTCAGGCGCGTGGCCGGATCGGTTTCGATACGAGATCGATCGAGCAGCGCGTCGTATTCGGTGTTGGCATAGTTTGCGAAATTGAGGCCGGCCGCATCCGAGCGGAAGATGTTCAGAAACCCTACCGGGTCGACATAATCGGCGGTCCAGCCACTAACGGTAATCTCGAAGTCATGATGGACAAGCCGGCTGTCGACCACGCGGGGCTCGTTGATCTCCGTTTCGGTTTCGGCGCCAAGGGCCGCATGCCACATCTCGCCGATTGCCTTGGCATAGAGCTCCACGAAGTCGAGCTTGTATGCCAGCATATGGAGCTTGAGCGGCGTCGGCGCTCCGGCTTCGGCCAGCAACTTCCTGGCTTTCGCGATACGATCGGCCAGCCGCAGGTCGGCCCATTCGGGGCGTTGGAGCACATAACCGGAAAATCCAGGCGGAACAAAGGTGTAGCCTGGGGTGTTGCCGCCGCGAATGATACTGTTTTCGAGCACGTCGCGGTCTATGACCATCGCGAGCGCCCGGCGGACGCGGGGATCGGCGCCCAGGGGCCCACCCATGTTGAATACGATATAGATGCTGTCCAGCAGCGGCACGCTGCGCAGCTCCGTCGGGCGCTCGCGCCTGACGCGCGACAGATCCCGGCCCGAAACGGGAGAGGTGTCGATCTCGCCGGCTTCGTACCGCTTGAGGGTTGTCTCGGAATCGTCGGCAAGCACATGATCGACCTCGTCGACCTGGACGAGCGCGCTGTCGTGGAAATGCGGATTGCGCACGAAATCGAGTTCGCCGAGCGGCACCCACTTCTTCAGGGCGAATGGGCCGTTGGTCACCATATGCTCAGCCGAAGTCCATTGATCGCCCCATTTCTCGATCGCTTGGCGCGGCACGGGCATTGCGGTTTGATTGACCAGCAGTGCCGGAAACCAAGGTGTGGGGTGGGTGAGCGTGAAGCGCAGCGTATGCGGATCCAGCGCCCGGACCCCAAGCTTGTTCAGATCCTTCTCGCGTCCGGCGCTGATTTCATCGGCATAGGCGATCGGCGACAGCACGGAAGTATAGGGACCAGCGGTTGCCGGATCGAGCGCCCGGCGGAAGCTGTAGACAAAGTCTTCAGCGGTGACGGGCGTGCCGTCCGACCAGCTCGCGTCACGCAGATGAAAGGTCCAGACGAGACCGTCGGCGCTCGCTTCCCAACTCGTCGCCATGCCGGGCGCGACCGTGTCGGTCGCCGAATAGATAGTCAGCCCTTCAAACAGATTGAGCACGAACACGTCTTCGATAGCCTTGTGCGGGTCGAGCGAGGACGGTTCGGACAGCATGTGGACACGAACCAGCCTGGCGGCAGGCGCCGCCAGTGCGATCGAGCTCAGCAACAGGCAGGAAAGGACCACGATGAACGGCAATTTCTTTCGGATGAATGCGGGCATGGGATATCCACGGAAAGAGTTGCACAATCCAATCTGGCCAAAATCGTCGCTCAAACTTTCCGAACTCAAAGGTGCATCCCCGTCGTTCGATCGGGGTCTATCTCTCGGATAAATTGAGCGTCAGGCAGATCTACCGCTGTTCCGCCACCGACAGGAAACGGGAAGGCCGATAGCTAAGCGGTGCTTCGGCGTAGCCATGAAGGCGTGGGCTCACGAGCAGCTGAGCGACGGTAAAGTCGATCGGCAGCACTGCCTGATCTTCCAGCAGCAGCTTTTCGGCGGACTGCATCAGTCCCGAGCGCTCGGCCGGCGAGGCTGCCTCGCGCGACTGGTCGAGAAGCAGGTCGAATTTAGGGTTGTTGTAATTGCCCATGTTCAGCTCGGCGCCGTCGCGCCGGAAGTTGGCCAGGAAAGTCCAGGCATCCGGGTAATCGGCAGTCCAGCCGGCATAGGCGATCTCGAAGTCGTGACGCTCGATCCGCCCAAAATAGACGCGCGCCTCCATCGATTCCTCTTCCGCCTCGACGCCCAAGGCGGCATGCCACATCTCGAAGATTGCTCGCGTATAGAGTTGAACCGTGGCTCCCTTGGGCGACACGAGGTAAAGCTTGAGCGGCGTGGGAACATTGGCTTCTGCCAGCAGCTCTTTCGCCGTTGCGATCCGCTCCGCCATCGGCCGGTCGGCCCAGTCGGGCTTCTGCACCTCGTAGCCGGCCATGGCCGGCACGATGCTGTAGGCCGGGGGCTGGTCGAGGCGGACGACCTTGCTGTCCAGCACGTCGCGATCGATCACCATCGAAAGCGCCCGGCGCACGCGCGGATCCGCGCCGAGCGGGCCGTCCATATTGAAGACGAAATAGGTCGAGGCCAGTTGCGGATAGGCATGCACCTCATCCGGCCGCTCGCGCTTGAGCCGCGGCAGATCCTGACCGAGCACGGCGGTGACATCAAGCTCGCCGGCTTCGTAACGCTTCAGCGCCGCCGCGGTGTCGTCGGCGAGCAGGTAGTCGACTTCATCGATCTGGACTGTGGCGGCATCGTGAAAGTGCTGGTTGCGCACCAGATCGATTTCGCCCAGCGGCACCCATTGCTTCAAGGTAAAGGCGCCGTTGGTGACCATATGCTCGGGCAGGGTCCATTTATCGCCCCATTTCTCGATCGCCTGACGCGGCACCGGCATAGTGGTCTGATTGGTCATCAGCGCCAGCAGCCACGGGGTCGGCTGGGCCAAGGTAATGCGGAGCGTGTGCGCATCGAGCGCTGCGATGCCGAGCTTGGTCGGGTCCTTCTCCTGGCCCTTGCTGATTTCCTGGGCATTGAGGATCGGCATGAGCGCCAGGGTGTAAGGGCAAGCCGTCACCGGATCGAGCGCCCGGCGGAAGCTGTAGACGAAATCCTCGGCGGTCAGCGGCGCTCCATCCGACCAGGAAGCATTGCGCAGATGGAAGGTCCAGACCAGCCCGTCAGGGCTCGTATCCCAGCTCTCGGCCACTCCCGGAATGACGGTGTCCGTCGCGGAATAGGTCACGAGCCCTTCGAACAGGTCGAGGGCGATGCGATATTCCTCGGCCCCTTCGATCTTGTGCGGATCGAGAGATGCCGGTTCGTACGGCATAGGAAGATGCACCGGTGCCGGTGCTGCCCAGGTCGGGGCGGCGAGCAGCAATGCGCCCGCGAGGATAGGGAGAACGGCGATCCTGAGGGCGCGGCTCGACATGGAAGCTCGGGAACAATGGCAGAGCCGCCCTCTCTGATCCTTTCGCGTTACAGAATAAATTCGCTTCAGGAAAAGCGCGTTACGGTCGTAACCCGCTCTCCCGAGCGAAGTCTCGACTATCGCGCTTCCACGACCGAGAGGAAGCGGGAGGGATGGACGTTGATGAGCGCCGGTTCGTAGCCATGCAGGTGTGGCTTCACCAGCAAATGAGCCACGCCATAGTCGACGGGGATCACAATCTGTTCGTCGAGCAGCAACTTTTCCGCGGATTGCAGCAGTGCCGAGCGTTCGGCGGGCGATGAGGCGTTGCGCGACCGGTCGAGCAACGCGTCGAATTGGTCGTTCTTGTAGTTGACGAAATTCAACTCGCCCGCGTCGCTCAAAAAGATGGAGTGGAAGATCCAAGCATCAGGATAATCGGCGGCCCACGATGTGAAGGTGGCCTCGAAATCATGATGGTTGAGGCGATCGAAGGCGATGCGCGTCTCAACCACCTCTTCTTCCGCCTCGACGCCCAATGCCGCATGCCACATTTCGAAGATCGCGCGGGTGTAGAGCTGTTCCAGATCGTTCTTGAAGGAGAGCATATGGATCTTGAACGGCTTCGGAGCGCCGGCGTCGGCAAGGAGCTTTTGGGCCGCCGCGATCCTTTCGGCCATCGGCCGATCGCTCCAGTCGGGCTTCGGCGGGGTATAACCGGGCATATTGGGCGGCGTGAAGCTATAGGCTGGAAGCTGGTCGCTGCGCAGGACCTTGCTCTCCAGCACATCGCGATCGATCACCATGGCGAGCGCCTGCCGCACGCGCGGATCCTTGCCGAGGGGACCATCCATGTTGAAGGCGAAGTACCGCGTTCCGAGTAGCGGAAATGTGCGCAACTCGTCCGGCCGCTCGCGTTTCACTCGCGGTAGATCCTGGCCGAGCACGTCGTTGACCACATCGAGCTCGCCATTCTCATAGCGCTTCAGCGCTGCCTTGCTGTCGTCGGCGAGCATGTAGTCGACTTCGTCGATCTGGACGGAGGCGGCATCGCGGAAGCGCTCATTGCGCGCCAGATCAACCTCGCCCAGCGGTACCCATTTCTTCAGGGTGAAGGCGCCGTTGCTGACCATATGCTCAGGCAAGGTCCATTTATCGCCCCATTTCTCGATCGCCTGGCGCGGTACCGGCATGCTCGTCTGACCGGTCAGCGTCATGAGCAGCCAGGGGGTCGGCTTGGCCAGTGTGATGCGGAAGGTATGCGCGTCGAGCGCTGAGACGCCGAGCTTGGTCAGGTCCTTCTCCCGGCCGTCGCTGATCTCCTGGGCATTGAGGATCGACAGGAGGGGCAGGGTGTAGGGGCAGGCCGTCGCCGGATCGAGCGCGCGGCGAAAACTGTAGACGAAATCTTCGGCGGTCAGCGGCGCTCCGTCTGACCAGGCAGCCTCGGGGCGGAGATGGAAAGTCCAGACCAGCCCGTCGGGACTCGTTTCCCAGCTCTCGGCGACCCCCGGAATGACGGCGTCCGTCGCCGAATAGATCGTCAGCCCTTCGAACAGATCCGTCACGATGCGATATTCGAAGCCTTCGATCTTGTGTGGATCAAGCGAGGCGGGCTCGTATGGCATCTGCAGACGGACCGGTGGCTTTTGGCTGGGAACGGGCGTTGAAACGGCGGCCCAGGCCGGCAGGACGGACAAGAGCAGCGTGCCCATGAGGAACGGGACGAAGAAGGAAGGGCGCATGCGGGGCGGCATATAGGCTCTCGAATGATGGAATTCCGCCCTCTCTGAACCATTCCCGTTACGCGGTGAATTCAGGCCTTTTTAAACCTGTTACGGTTGTAACGGGCCGGCCGGAAATTCCGGCCGGCCCAAAAGAAAACGCCGCGGAGCGAGCCCCGCGGCGTTTCCTTACGCGTTACTGGACGCTGGATTTAGAAATCCATGTCGCCCATGCCGCCCATGCCGCCGCCGCCGGGCATGGCCGGGGCCTTCTTCTCCGGCTTCTCCGCGATCATCGCCTCGGTCGTGATCAGGAGGCCCGCGATCGACGCCGCATCCTGCAGCGCGATGCGGACGACCTTGGTCGGGTCGACGATGCCGGCCTTGATCAGGTCGGTGAACTCGCCCTTCTGCGCGTCGTAGCCGGTGTTCGGATCCTTGGCGTCGAGCAGCTTGCCGACGATGATCGAACCGTCAACGCCAGAATTCTCGGCGATCTGCCGGGCCGGCGCCTGCAGCGCCTTGCGGACGATGTCGATGCCGACTTTCTGGTCGTTGTTCTCGGGCTTCAGCTTGTCCAGCGCCTTGATGGCGCGAACCAGCGTGACGCCGCCGCCCGGGACGATGCCTTCCTCGACCGCGGCGCGGGTCGCGTGCATCGCGTCGTCGACGCGATCCTTGCGCTCCTTCACCTCGATCTCGGTCGCGCCGCCGACGCGGATGACCGCGACGCCGCCCGCGAGCTTGGCCAGACGCTCCTGCAGCTTCTCCTTGTCGTAGTCCGAGGTGGTTTCCTCGATCTGCGCGCGGATCTGGGCAGTGCGGGCCTCGATCGACTTCTTCGAGCCGGCGCCGTCGACGATCGTCGTCTCTTCCTTGGTGATGACGATCTTCTTGGCCTTGCCGAGCATGTCGAGCGTGACGTTCTCGAGCTTGATGCCGAGATCTTCGCTGATGAGCTGACCGTTGGTCAGGATCGCGATGTCCTCGAGCATCGCCTTGCGGCGATCACCGAAGCCCGGCGCCTTGACGGCCGCGACCTTGAGGCCGCCGCGCAGCTTGTTGACGACGAGCGTGGCGAGCGCCTCGCCCTCGACATCCTCGGCGATGATGACGAGCGGCTTGCCCGACTGCACCACGGCCTCGAGCACCGGCAGCATGGCCTGGAGGCCCGACAGCTTCTTCTCGTGGATGAGGATGTAGGGGTTCTCCAGCTCGGCGAGCATCTTCTCCGAGTTGGTGACGAAGTAGGGCGAGAGATAGCCGCGGTCGAACTGCATGCCTTCGACGACATCGAGCTCGGTCTCGAGGCTCTTGGCCTCCTCGACCGTGATCACGCCCTCATTGCCGACCCGCTCCATCGCCTGGGCGATGATGCGGCCGATCTCCGTCTCGCCATTGGCCGAAATGGTGCCGACCTGGGCGATCTCGGCGTTGGTCGAGACCTTCTTGGAGCGTGCCTTCACGTCCTTGATGACGGCTTCGACGGCGATGTCGATGCCGCGCTTCAGATCCATCGGGTTGAGGCCGGCGGCAACCGCCTTGGCACCTTCCCGGACGATCGACTGGGCGAGCACGGTCGCCGTGGTCGTGCCGTCGCCGGCCAGATCGTTGGTCTTGGTCGCGACTTCGCGGACCATCTGCGCGCCCATGTTCTCGAACTTGTCGGAAAGCTCGATTTCCTTGGCGACGGTGACGCCGTCCTTGGTGATGCGCGGCGCGCCGAACGACTTGTCGATGACGACGTTGCGGCCCTTCGGGCCCAGCGTCACGCGGACGGCGTTGGCGAGGATGTCGACGCCACGGAGCATGCGCTCGCGGGCGTCAGTCGAGAACTTGACGTCCTTGGCTGCCATTTCTGGATTTCCTTAACTTATTGGCTTCAGTGAGGCTCAGGCGGCCTTGGCCGACTTCTTGGTCACGATGACGCCGACGATGTCGGTTTCCTTCATGACCAGATATTCGACGCCGTCGATCTTGACCTCGGTGCCGGACCACTTGCCGAACAGGATGCGGTCGCCGACCTTGACGTCGAGAGCATGGACCTTGCCCTGCTCGTCACGGGCGCCGGGGCCGACGGCGACGACTTCGCCTTCCTGCGGCTTTTCCTTGGCGGTGTCGGGGATGATGATCCCACCCTTCGACTTTTCCTCCGATTCGATGCGCCGAACGACGACGCGGTCATGCAACGGACGGAACTGCATGGGTCGCTCCCTCAAACTTGATGTGTTAAAAAAAGGCCGCCGGCGGGATCGTTGTTAGCACTCCCCCTTGGCGAGTGCCAGGGAGATACGGGCACCGGGGGCCCATGTCAAGAACCCGGTCGCGAGTTTCGCGTTCGGGGTTTCCCTCATATGGGGGCTCGCGGCCGGATATGCTCTACCGTTGTTTCAAAAGATCCCGGATTTCCTCGAGCAGCACCTCGCTGCGCGGCGGCGCCGGCGGGGCGGGAGGTGCTTCTTCCTTGGGGCTGGCGAGCCGGTTGATCTGGCGGACCAGAATGAACACGGCGAAGGCCACGATCAAAAACTTGATGATGGCGTTGATGAACAGGCCATAATTGATGGTCACGTCGCCAGCCGTCTTGGCGGACGCCAGCGTATCGTGACCGCCGCCCTTGATCGTCACGAAGAAATCGGAGAAATCGATGCCGCCGATGACGAGGCCCAAGGGCGGCATTATCACGTCGTTGACGAGCGAATTGACGATGGCGGTGAAGGCGGTGCCGATGATGATGCCGACCGCCAGATCGATGACGTTGCCCCGCATCGCGAATTTTTTGAATTCGTTGAACATTCCAGGCTCCCGGTTCAAGGCCCCATCGGCTCGAAGCTTCGGCGATGTGCCGCGCACATTCAATCTTCAGATCGTGTTAAGGATGCGGGCCTTTATCTTCCGTCCCACAGATATCCCAGGGTCTGCTCATGGCTGACGATGTTGCTGTGCCGGTGGCGCCGGCGGATGTGCCTGACGAGACGGTGGAAGCGCTGCGCGTCCGCCTGATCGAGAAGCTGACTCATCATGTCGGTTGCGACCCGGACAAGGCGACGCCGCACGAATGGCTGACGGCGCTGTGCTATCTCGCGCGGGATCGCCTGTTCGACCGCTGGATCAAGATGCGGCGGCGTCTCTATGAGACCAACGTCAAGCGGGTCTATTACCTGTCGATGGAGTTCCTGATCGGCCGCGCGCTCGTCAATAGCCTGCTCGCGACCGGCGATTACGACCGTTTCCGTCAGCTTCTGGAAGAGGACGGGCAGAGCCTCGACGTGCTGAGCGAGCTCGAGCAGGATCCGGCGCTCGGCAATGGCGGCCTCGGGCGTCTCGCCGCCTGCTTCCTCGACAGCTTGGCGACGCTGCAGCTGCCGGGATTCGGTTACGGCATCCGCTACGAATTCGGCATGTTCGCCCAGCGTATCGTCGAAGGCCGCCAGACCGAGCATCCGGACAACTGGCTGCATGCCGGCTTCCCCTGGGAAGTGGCGCGTCCGGAGGTCATCTACGACGTCAAGTTCTGCGGCCGCGTCGAGCATTTCGGCGACCGCGCGGCCTGGGTCGATACCGAGAATGTCCGCGCCATGGCGTACGACACCTTCATCCCCGGCTATCGGTCGAAGGCGGTCAACACGCTCCGCCTGTGGTCGGCCAAGGCGACCCAGGATGTCGAGATGTCGCTGTTCAACCAGGGTGACTATACGCGTGCCGTCGAGGACAAGAACCGGTCGGAGAACGTCTCGCGCGTGCTCTATCCCGACGATTCCTCGCGCGCCGGCCGCGAGCTGCGGCTGCGCCAGGAATATTTCTTCTGCTCGGCCTCGCTGCAGGACATCCTCAACCGCTATTACAACACCAACGAGGATCTGGAACGCTTCGCCGACAAGGTCGCGATCCATCTGAACGACACGCATCCGGTACTGGCCGTGCCGGAGCTGATGCGGCTTCTGATCGACGAGCGCGGGCTCGATTGGGCGGCCGCCTGGGGGCTGGTCGAGCGCGTCTTCTCCTATACCAACCATACGCTGATGCCGGAGGCGCTCGAGACCTGGCCGGTCGACCTCCTGGGCTGGGTGCTGCCGCGGCACATGGAGATCGTGCTGGAGATCAATGAACGCTTTCTCGAGCGGGTTCGGCAGGATTTCCCCGGCGATCCCGACCTGCCGCGCCGCGTATCGCTGATCGACGAACATGGCGAGCGGCGCGTGCGCATGGCTTATCTGTCGGTCATGGCGAGCCACAAGGTGAACGGCGTCTCGCAACTCCATAGCCGGCTCATGCGCGACACTATCTTCGCCGATTTCGCGACCATCTATCCCGACAAATTCGTCAACAAGACCAACGGCGTGACCCCGCGTCGCTGGCTCGCTCAAGCGAACAGGCCGCTGGCGGCGCTGATCGACCAGCGCATCGGCGCCGGCTGGCGTGCCGATCTCGACCAGCTCGAGCGGTTGAAGCCGCTGGCCGAGGATGCGGAGTTCCGGACCGCTTTCCGCGCCGCCAAGGCCGAAAACAAGAAACGCCTGGCTGCCAAGATTCTGCATGAGACGGGGATCGTGGTCGATCCGGCGTCGCTCTTCGACGTGCAGATCAAGCGCATCCACGAATATAAGCGGCAACTCCTGAACCTGCTGCACATCGTCACCCGCTATCAGCGGCTGCTGGCCGATCCGTCGGGGCCGGCCGTCCCACGAACGGTGATCTTCTCGGGCAAGGCCGCGTCCGGCTATTTCATGGCCAAGCTGATCATTCATCTGATCAATTGCGTCGCCCAGCGGATCAATCACGACGACCGCATCCAGGGCCGGCTCAAGGTCGTGTTCCTGCCGAACTACAATGTCTCGGTCGCCGAGGTGGTGATCCCGGCAGCCGATCTGTCCGAGCAGATCTCGACGGCGGGAACCGAGGCGTCGGGGACAGGCAACATGAAGCTCGCCCTCAACGGCGCGCTGACGATCGGCACCGAGGACGGCGCCAATGTGGAGATCCGCGATCGGGTCGGGGCCGAGAACATCTTCATCTTCGGCAACGATGCCGAAGAGGTGCGCGCGCTGCGGGCCCGCGGCTACAATCCCGGTCAGTTCTACGAGGAGAATATCGAGCTGCGCCGGGTGCTGAACCAGATCGCGTCCAACGATTTCTGTCCGGAGGCGCCGGGCCGGTTCCAACCGATCATCGACGCGCTGCTGCGTCATGGCGACCATTACATGCTGCTCGCCGACTACGCCGCCTATGTCGAGGCGCAGGATCGTGCCGATCGGCTCTACCGTCAGCCGGACAAGTGGGCGCGTCAGGCGATCCTGAACGTCGCCGGCATGGGGCCGTTCTCGAGCGATCGGGCGATCCATGAATATGCCGAGGAAATCTGGGGCGTCGAGAAGGTCTCCCTGTGATCCTGCCGGGCCGGCCTTGGCCGCTCGGCGCGCATTGGACCGGCGAGGGCGTCAACTTCGCGCTGTTTTCGGCGAACGCCGAAGCGGTCGAGCTTTGCCTCTACGACGAGACCGGTGCGGTGGAGACGGCGCGCTGGCCGCTCGCCAGTGCCGACCAGATCTGGCGCGGCTTCCTGCCCGGTGCCGCACCGGGTCAGCGCTACGGGTACCGCGTGCATGGTCCGTTCGATCCGGCCGCCGGCCACCGTTTCAATCCGAATAAGCTGCTGCTCGATCCCTATGCCAAAGCTTGGGATCGGCCGTTTCGTCGGATCGATCAGGCGCATGGCCATCATCTGGGAGCGCCGGAGGCAGAGGCTGGTTTCGATGCGCAGGATACCGGCGCCTTCATGGTCAAGGCGATAGTCTGCGGCGATGATGGCTTCGATTGGGGGCTCGACCGCCCGCCCGCGACCGATCTTGCCGATAGCGTCATCTACGAGCTGCACGTCAAAGGCTTCACCAAGCTTCATCCCGAGGTGCCCTCGGAATTGCGCGGGACCTATCTCGGCCTCGTCGAACCGGCGCCGATCGCGCATCTCGAACGTCTGGGCGTGACGGCGGTCGAACTGCTGCCGGTGATGGGCTTCGTCGATGAGCCGCTGCTCGGACCGCGCGGCCTGGTCAATTACTGGGGCTACAATACACTGGGCTTCTTCGTGCCGGACGATCGCTATGCGGTGACCGATCCCCGGGCCGAGTTCAAGACCATGGTCAAGCGGCTGCATGCGGCCGGGATCGAGGTCATTCTCGACGTCGTCTACAATCATACCGGCGAGGGTGATCGTGCCGGCCCGATCCTGTCCTTCCGCGGCATCGACAACGCCTCCTATTACCGCCTGCGTCACGGCCATTACGAGAATCCGACCGGCACCGGCAATGCGCTCGATCTGCGCCGGCCGGCGGTGCTGCGCCTGGTCATGGATTCGCTGCGCTGGTGGATGACCGAATATCGGATCGACGGTTTTCGCTTCGATCTCGCCACCGTGCTCGCGCGCGTGCCGACGGATTTTTCCGCGGAAGCGCCATTTCTGGCCGCCCTTCGTCAAGACCCGGTCCTGGCCAGAGCCAAGCTCATCGCCGAACCTTGGGACGTGCACGGGCTCCATACCGGCGGCTTCCCGCCCGGTTGGAGCGAGTGGAACGACGGTTTCCGCGACGATGTCCGGCGCTTCTTCCTGTCGCGCACGGTCGGGCGCGGCGCGCTCGCCCATCGGCTCGCCGGATCGAGCGGCCGGTTCCATCACGGCGGGCGGACCCCGCAGGCCTCGGTGAATTTCGTCACGGCCCATGACGGCTTCACGCTCGACGATCTTGTCACCTTCGAGCAGAAACGGAACGAGGCCAATGGCGATCGCAATCGCGATGGGGCCGACAATAATCACGGCTGGAATGCCGGCATCGAAGGGCCGAGCGACGATCCTGCGATCCGCGCACGCCGTGCTGCGCTGAAGCGTGCGCTGCTTTCCGTGCTGCTGCTGAGCATGGGCGTGCCGATGCTCTCGATGGGCGACGAGCTGGGGCGCAGCCAGGCCGGCAACAACAATGCCTGGTGCCAGGACAATGAGATGAGCTGGCTCGATTGGAGCAAGGCCGATCCGAGCCTCATCGAATTCGTCGCAGCCCTGACGGCGCTGCGACGCGATCATCCGGTGCTGCGCCGAGACCGCTGGCTCGACGGCAAGGACGTGACCTGGCTCGACCGGTATGGGGCCGTGCTCGACGGCGCCGCCTGGGAAGAGGGCGACGCCGTTCTCGGCATGCGGCTCCATGCGGCGGAGGGCGAGGGGAGCGATCTCATGCTGTTCGTCAATGGTGAGCTTGAGCCGGCAGACGTGGCGCTGCCGGCGGGCGAATGGCACCTGGAGCTGGCGAGCGGCGGCGATGGAGGGCTGCTCGGCCCGTCCTCGGTTCAGGTGTTCAGCCTGGTGGGCAGTCGCTAGCCCTTGCGCCAATCCGCGGGCGCTTCACGGCGATAGCCCGCCGCGGCCGGGCCGCCCAGGGGCGCCAGCAGCTCTTCGACCAGTCCGAGTAGCTGCGCTGCATGGCCGTGACGGAAGAGGGCGCCGAAAGCATGCTCGAAACGCAGCGCCAGATCGGCATCCATCGCTTCGAGCTGCCGGGCCAGCGCCTTGCCCTTGCCGGCCCAGCGGCCGTCGGCGCGCAGCATGAGCTGAGCTAGTTCCTCATGGAGCCGCGCGGCGATTGCCATGATCTCGCTCGGCGTGCCGCCGCCGCGCAGATCGTCCGCTAAATCGGTCACGCGGTAGCGACGATCCTCGATCGCATGCAGATCGAGAGATGGCGGCCCGTGCGCCAACGCCGCTGCCGCGAGACTCTTCGCGTCGTCGATCAGGGCATTCGGCCCGCCGACTGGAATTCCCTCCGCGACCATCGTCGCGAGCGCGGCGGAACCCTCCCGCGCATCGAGATCGAAGAACCAGGCGAGGGTGCCGGCATCATGGGCGAAGAGCTCAGTGACGATGCCGTTGATCGCCGTGGTCTCGCGCCAGGCATTGTCCAGCCGGTCGAAGATGAGCACGATGTCGAGATCCGAGGTCGGCGTCGCCAGGCCGCGCACGACGGAGCCGGCGAGCAGCGCGCCGGCCTCGGGATAGCGCTCCGCGCAATAGCGCTGCGCCAGCTGCAGGGCGAGATCGAGGGAGAGCGGCAAGGACATGGCGGCTACGACTCTAGGCTGAGCGGTCGATGTCGGCAATCCCGGTCGGCGGAGGAACGGAAGCTTGGTACCAGGCTACCCTTCGGATCGCTTTCGCCACCTTTAGTTTGAGTCTCGACTCGTTGTTCGCGCAGCGGCTATCGTAGCGATTTACAACCCGGGGATGCCATGAAGAACCTTCTTGTCGCTCTATCGACCTGCTGCGCTCTATTGATCTCAGCCACATCAAGAGCAGACGACGCAATCGGAACGGGGGAGGTTCTCAGTGGCGTCATGGCGATGATGGGGTCGTCGTCAACTCTTACGAAGGCCGGCAAAGTCTATAACCTCGAAGTCGTCGTCGATATGAACGCGGCGCTCGAAAAAATCCCGATGATGCAGTCGATAGGATTTTTAAATCCAGATTTGACGCCCACGTTCTTTAAGATGAACTCGCATGCGTTCATGATGAAGATGTCGACTCTAGCCGGTGCTACCGCTATTCAATCGGCTTATGAGGATAAGGGCGTTGGAGATCTTAGCGTTAATGCTTACTATACAAATTATGATGATTTCGGGCATGAAGCTCGACATAAAATATACTCTCTCCAGTTTACAAGGGCTCTAAATGACAAGATCAATTGGGATGGGTTTGACACTTCAAAACTACCAAAAGTAGCCAAGTCATTCCGATTTGATCCACAATTCGTGGCCGACACCCAGGGTGAATAGACCGTTATCCGTAGTGACGACCCATCACGCAGGCCGGGCGCCATGACCTGCCCCGAATCGGGGAACAGGTCGCTCAGGGGCTTCAAGAGCTGTCGAGGCTCGATGGTTCTGTGATCGAGGCAATCGGCGATGCTTTGAAGGTCAGCCGTGAGGCGTCTTGCAGCGCTCTCACCCAGAGAGCTGATTGTTTGGTCGCTGGAACGTAGGCCTTTGAAAATTTGGTGGGCGCGGCAGGATTTGAACCTGCGACCCCTTGCGTGTGAAGCAAGTGCTACTACCACTGAGCTACGCGCCCGTTCCAGCGTGGTTGGGCGATATAGGCGGGCGATGGCGGGCCTGTCAAGCGCGGGGACGAAGCGGTGTGCGGGGCGTTCTCGGCTCGCAGGCGATGAGGGAGGCGAAGAAGGCGGATGCGAAGACTCTGGATGCTCGCGGCCTTCGGGCTGGGGTTGGCGGGCGGATCTTCCGCCGGCGCAGCACCGCCGGTCGAGCTCGGCTACCTCGTCACCGGCGCCGGCCTGTCGCTGATGCGCTTCGACTATGCTCTGGCGGTGTCCGACCACGATTATCGCATCGACTTCACCGCGCGCACGCTTGGAGTGGTCGATTGGTTCACGGGGCTGCGGCTCGTTTCCTCCAGCAGCGGCGCGCTCGCGGGCACCCAAGCCGCGCCCGAATGGTACGAGATGAAGGCGGACACGAAAGACGGACCGCGCCGGGTCGATATCGCCCATCTGCCGGGTGGCGAACTGCATTTCGAGGCGGTGCCGGCCACTGCCGAGCTCGATCGTAAACCGCTGACGCCGCTCGCACCCGAGAGTCTGCCAGGTACGGTCGACCCGCTCGCCGGCGTGCTCGAGGTATCGCGGCTGATCGCGAGCGGCGCCGTCTGCGACGGCCGCATTCCGATCTTCGACGGGCGCCATCGCTACGATTTCGTGCTGAGCCACGCCGGCTGGGACCAGGTGCCGCCGGAGGATGACGACGCCTACACCGGCACGGCCGAGCGCTGCACCGCTCGGATCGAGAAGCTGGGCGGCTATCCGATCGAGAAGGTGCCGGAGCCTGACCGGCCGACGACGGTCTGGATCGCCCGGCCCGGTCCCGACGAGCCGCCGGTCATGGTCGCTTTCGCCGCCGAGGGTCGCTGGGGCAAGGTGCATGGCCATCTCGTCCAGTTCCGCCACGGCGCGGTGCATCGCGAAGCCGGCAAGATCGGGTGATTTGCGAGCCGGCGGCCGACTCAATCCTTGAGCGTCGCCAGCCTGCCGTCATAGGCGATGCTCAGCAGGACCGTACGCAAGGTGGCAGCATTTTCCGCGCCGTAGATGGCCTCGAACCGATCCTGGGCCGTTTGCCACAGCCGGCGAGCCTCTTTGAAGGCTGCCAGGCCCTGATCGGTCAGCTTCACGTGGCGGCGGCGGCGATCCTCTGCCCCTTCCTGGAGCAACAGAAGCCCATCGCGCTCCAGCGGCCGCAGATTATGCCCGAGCGCCGAGCGATCCATCACCAGCGACTGCGCCAGCTCGGCCATGGTCGGCGGCTGCCGTGTCCGACGATGCAGCTCGGCCAGAATGGTGAACTGGGTCGAACGCAATCCGCAAGGCGTGAGCGCATCGTCATAGAGCTGCGTCAGACGCCGCGACGCCTTGCGCATCGCCGTGGCGCTGCAAGGGCTCTCGCCGAAATCGAGCTGTTCCTTGGCCATGTCCGTCCCTTCCTCGGGGGATGTATGCACCTGCCCCGATTCGACAAGGGCATATGCGCCATCTTTGCCCTATGCGGAAGTTCGAACGAGATCGATCAACGCCTCGAACCGATCGAGGGCGGCGGTGCATTCGATGGTCTCGACCGGGCCACGCCGGTAGCCATAGGTCATCAGCACGAAGGGCACGGCGGCTGCGGCGGCCGTGGCGGCGTCGACCTCGCTGTCGCCGATCATGAGCGCCGCGTCGAGCGGCGCGCCCATCCGTTCGACCGTGACGGTGAGCAGACGCGGATCGGGCTTGCGGTAGGGCATGGTATCGCCGCCGATCACCAGCTCGAAATAGGGAGCGAGCTTCAGCCGGTCGAGGATCAGGCGCGTCACGGCCTCGGGTTTGTTGGTGCAGACGGCCAGCCGGCATCCCGCGTTGCGCAGCGCCGCCAGCGTTTCCGGGACGCCCGGATAGGGGCGGGTCGCCTCGGCCGGTGCTTTCTCGTAATGGCCGAGGAACCGGGCGACGGCCTCGTCGAACCCGATTTCCGGGCCTGGCCGGGCCGCCAGGACCCGCTCCACCAGTTTGCCGACGCCGTCGCCGACCATCGGCCGCATCGCATCGATCGCCACCGGCGCGCGGCCGAGCTCGCTCAGCAGGCGATTTGCCGCCAAGTTGAGATCACCGATACTGTCGATCAGCGTTCCGTCGAGATCGAACACCCAAATCTGCTTCAAGCCGCTCTTCATTTTGATTCACAAATCTTGTTTGGCTAAACTTAATCAAGTGCGGCAATGATCTGGCTTGGAGCGCGGCGCCGTTGGCTTGCCGTGCCCCGACCATCACACTGGGCGATGCAAGGTGCCATGCCGCGATCTGGTCTCGCAATAATCGTTCTGGCTGCCGGCCGGGGAACGCGCATGCGTTCCGCCCTGCCCAAGGTCATGCATAAGCTGGCGGAACGGCCGATGCTCGGCCATGTGCTCGACGCTTGCCGCCGACTCGATCCGGAGCGGATCGTCGTGGTCGTCGGCTCCGACATGCCGTCGGTCGCGGCCTTCGCCGCCCCCGAGACGATCGCAGTCCAGACCGAGCAGCTTGGCACCGGTCACGCCGTGCGCGCGGCGCGGCCGTCGCTCGCCGGCGTCGACGCGGACGATATCCTGATCGTCTATGGCGATCAGCCGCTGATCACGACCGAGACGCTGGCGCGGATGGTCGAGGAGCGGCGGGACACGGGAGCGGCCGCTGTCGTGCTCGGTATGCGCGTCACCGGGGATCATGCCTATGGCCGGCTGATCAAGGATGCCGACGGCAACCTCGTCCGCATCGTCGAGCATACCGAAGCCAGTGCCGAGGAGCGGACCAATCCGCTCTGCAATTCCGGCTTCATGGCCGTCGATGGCGGGGTCCTGTTCGATCTGGTCGGACGGTTGTCACCGAACAATGCCAAGGACGAATACTACCTGACCGACATCGTCGGGCTGGCGGTCGGTGACGGCCGCGTCTGCCGCGTCGTCGAGGCGCCTGCCGAGGAGCTCGTGGGCGTCAATTCGCGCGCCGATCAGGCGGCGGCCGAGGCGATCCTGCAGCGGACCCTGCGGGCCAAAGCTATGGCGGGCGGCGCCACGCTCATCGATCCGGACACGGTTTATCTGGCGGCCGATACCGTGCTCGGCCGCGATGTCGTGATCGGCCCGTCCGTCGTGTTCGGCCCCGGCGTCGTCGTCGAGGATGGCGTCGAGATCAAGGCCTTCTGTCATATCGAAGGCACCAAGATCTGCGCGGACGCCATGATCGGCCCGTTCGCCCGGCTCAGGCCCGGCACCGAGGTCGGCGAGGCCGCCCATATCGGCAATTTCGTCGAACTCAAGAACACCAAGCTCGGCATCGGCGCCAAGGCCAACCATCTGAGCTATCTGGGCGACGCGGAGATCGGCGCCACCACCAATATCGGTGCCGGTACCATCACCTGCAATTACGACGGCTTCTTCAAGCACCGGACCGTCATCGGCGCGGGCGCCTTCATCGGCACCAACACCTCGCTGGTCGCACCGATCACGCTCGGCGACGGCGTCATGACGGCTGCCGGCAGCGTGCTCACGCGGGACGTGCCGTCGGATGCGACCGCGATCTCGCGGGCCGAGGAAGTGGTCAAACCGGGTCATGCCGCCCGGTTCCGCGACATGAAGCGGCGCGCCAAGACCGAGGCGGCGCGCCAGGCGAAGGAGTAGCATATGTGCGGCATCATCGGCACGATCGGCACCGGCAAGGCCGCCCCCCTCATTCTCGAAGGGCTGCGCCGGCTCGAATATCGCGGCTATGATTCGGCCGGCATCGCCACGCTGGTCGACGGCCGGATCGAGCGGCGCCGGGCGCAGGGCAAGCTCAACAGCCTGGCCGAACGGCTCGCCGCCGAGCCGCTGCCGGGCAATACCGGCATCGGCCACACGCGCTGGGCCACCCATGGCGCCCCGGTCGAGCGCAACGCCCATCCGCACGCGACCGAGCGCACGGCGATCGTCCATAACGGCATCATCGAGAATTTCGCCGAGCTGAAAGCCGAGCTGTCGGGGCTGGGCTACGGCTTCGAGACTGAGACCGATACCGAGGTTGTGGCGGTGCTGGTCACGCGCTTCCTCGATGGCGGGATGGAACCGCGCGAGGCGGTGGCGGCGGCGCTGAAGCGGCTGCACGGCGCCTTCGCTATCGCGCTTATCTTCTCGGGATATCCCGACCTGCTGATCTGCGCCCGTCGCGGCGCGCCCGTCGCGGTCGGTTTCGGCGATGGCGAGATGTTCGTCGGCTCCGATGCGCTGGCGCTGGCGCCGCTGACCCAGCGCATCTGCTATCTCGACGAAGGCGATTACGCCGTGCTCACGCGCGAGAGCGCCACGATCTATGACGCGGACGACAAGCCGGTCGAGCGGCCGATCAAGCTCACGGCGCTCACCGGCGCCATGATCGGCAAGGGCAACCATCGCCATTTCATGCACAAGGAGATCTACGAGCAGTCGGCCGTGGTCGGCGATACGCTGAATGCGCTGGTCAATCCCGCGACGCGCAGCGTGACGCTTCCGGACATGCCGTTCGATCTCGGCACCGTCGGCAAGGTCACGATCGTCGCTTGCGGCACTTCCTTCCATTCAGCGCTCGTCGCCAAATATTGGCTGGAGAAGCTGGCGCGGCTCTCGGTCGAGGTCGATATCGCGTCCGAATTCCGCTACCGCGCGGCCGAGATGGCGCCGGGCGGCGTGGCGCTCTTCATCTCGCAATCGGGCGAGACCGCCGACACGCTTGCGGCCCTCCGCTACGCCAAGAGCCAGGGCCAGCACATCGTCTCGCTGGTCAATCAGCCGGAAAGCTCGATGGCGCGGGAGAGCCACGCCATCCTGCAGACGATGGCCGGTCCCGAGATCGGCGTCGCCTCGACCAAGGCATTCACCGCCCAGCTCGCCGTGCTCGCCTGCTTCACGCTCGCGCTGGCGCGAGCGCGGGGTAAGATCAGCGCCGAGCAGGAGGGGGCGGTCTGCTCCCATCTGGCCGAGGTGCCCGCGCGCATCGCCGAGGTGCTGATGGACGAGGCGGCGATCGACAATCTCGCCAAGAGCCTGACCGACGCGCGCGACGTGCTCTATCTCGGGCGCGGCACCGCCTATCCGCTGGCGCTCGAAGGCGCGCTCAAGCTCAAGGAGCTGTCCTATATCCATGCCGAGGGCTATGCCGCCGGCGAGATGAAGCACGGGCCGATCGCCCTCATCGACGAGCAGATGCCGGTGATCGTGGTGGCGCCCCGCGACGAGCTGTTCGAGAAGACCCTCTCGAACGTCCAGGAGGTGATGGCGCGTGGCGGCAGGGTCATCATGATGTCGGACGCGACGGGCATCGCTTCCCTGGGCGACAAGGCCGTCGCCACCATCCGCCTGCCGGAATGCGATCCGTTCGTGGCCCCGATCCTCTACGCCATCCCGTTGCAGCTCCTGGCTTATTATGTCGCCGTCCATAAGGGTACGGATGTCGACCAACCGCGGAATTTGGCGAAGAGCGTGACGGTGGAGTAGCGCCTCGGTCTCACCGGAACACCAACCAGTACATCAGCAGGACATTGACCGCGAGCAGCGGGATCGCGGTCGGGATCTGGGCTTTGATGACGGCGTTCTGATCGGGCAGGTCGAGCAAGGCCGCCGGGACGATATTGAAATTGGCCGCCATCGGCGTCATCAGCGTGCCGCAATAGCCCGAGAACATGCCGATCGCCGCCATCGCCGCGGCGTCGCCGCCATGCTGGTGCACGATCAACGGCACGCCGATGCCGGCGGTCATCACCGGAAAGGCGGCGAAGGCGTTGCCCATCACCATGGTGAAGAGCGCCATGCCGATCGCATAGGCGGCCACGACCAGGAACCGGCTGTCGGCCGGAATGACGCCGCCGACCAGATCCGCCACGACCTTGCCGACGCCGGCCGCCGCGAAGACGGCGCCCAGCATCGCCAGACTCTGCGGCAGCACGGCCGCCCAACCGATCGAATCAAGCAGCCGGCGCGCGCCGCGCAGCGGCTGCACCGGTCCGCTGCGCGTCACCGCCATCACCACCAGGAAGGCGATGATGCAGGCGGCACCGTAGGCGGCGAGGGTGACGTTCGTCGGGTCGAGCAGGGCGAGCCCGAAGATCTTCCAATCCTTGAGGAACAGGGTCGCGATCACGGTCACGGCGGGGATCGTCAGGGCCGGCACGAACACCCAATGGCCGAGCCGGCGCGCATGGGCGTGCCGTTCCGCCTCGGGCGCGATCGGATGAATTCCGTGCCGGACGCCGCCCAGGCCCGCGATGAGCGCCATCGCCACCAGCATGGCGCCGACGATCCAGCTCGGCACCAGCCCGCCGAAGAGGAAGGTGAAGGCGAACAGGCCCCAAAAGAGGGCAGTGGTGAGGCGCCGCGGATTGGTCATGTCGACGGCGGTTAAAAGCGTGATGATGCCGAGGAAGAGGCCGACGACCACATAGATCGCATCGATCGAGATCAGCATCACGCGGCCTCCACTTGCTCGTCGGCCGCCGGCACGGTCTCGCGTTTGATCTTGCGGTCGAGCAGCAGCAGCCGGGTCGCATGGATGACGAAGGCGGCGATCGCCGTCGGAATGCCCCAAAGCGCGATATCGAGCGGTTCGAGCGCGATGCCGTTCTCGGCCAAGGTCCCCTTGATCAATAGGACGGCGCCGAAGGCGATGAAGATATCCTCGCCAAAGAACGCGCCGACATTGTCGCTCGCGGCCGCGAGCGCGCGGATGTGGAAGCGCAGCTTGTCGGGCAGCGGTGCCCGGCCACGCTCGGCGGCAGCTTCCGCCATGGGAGCGATCAGCGGCCGGACCATCTGGGCGTGGCCGCCGATGCTGATCAGGCCGAACGCGGCGCAGACCTCGCGGATGAAAAGATAGAGCAGCAGCAGCCGTCCCGCCGTCGCCTGCCGAACCCGCCCGATCAGATCCTGAGCATGCTCCTTGAGACCGAACCGCTCGAGCTGCCCGACGATCGGCAGCGTCAGGACGAACAAGGACAGATAGCGATTGCGCAGGAAGGCATCGCCCATGGTCGACAGCAGCTTGATCGGTTCCATCCCGACCGCCAGGCCCGTAACGATGCCCGCCGCCGTGACCACGAGCAGAGGATTGAAGCGAAAGGCGAAGCCGACGATCACCAGAAGCACGCCGGTCAAAGGCAGCAGCGAATGCACGATTTCCAAGAGATCCTCCAAATGAATGCGCCCGTCCTCGCCTGCGCGACGCTCGGCTCATGCACGCGTCATGCCTGGAGGAATCAAGCCAATCGCCGATCAATTCGCGGAGATCGCCGTCCGCTTCACCGACCCCGACCCCTCGATCGATATGGCCGAATGGGGCGATTGATGTATCATCGCCGCCTTCCATAGAAACTCCGGTTGATGGCGATGGTGGACGAGGCGGCGCTGGCGGCGCATTTCGACAATATTCTCGACGATGCGACGATCGCGGAATTACCCAATCACTATCGCGGCAAGGTCCGCGACAATTACGATCTGCCGGATGGGCGGCGCATTCTCATCGCGACCGACCGGTTGAGCGCGTTCGACCGGAACCTGACGGCGATTCCGTTCAAGGGCGAGGTTCTGACCCAGATCGCCCGCTATTGGTTCGATGCGACCCGCGATCTCTGCCCCAATCACGTGCTCGAATATCCCGATCCCAACGTGCTGCTCTGCCGCAAGCTCAGGATCATGCCGGTCGAGGTGGTGGTGCGCGACTATCTGGCCGGCACGACTTCGACCTCGATCCTCAAGCTCTACGAGGCCGGGCATCGCACCATCTACGGCATGCCCTTTCCGGACGGCATGCGGCCGAACGAGAAGCTGCCCCAGACCATCATCACGCCGACGACAAAGGCCTTCGACGGCGGCCATGACGAGCCGCTGACCGGCCCCGAGATCGTCTCGCGCGGCCTTCTGACGGCGTCGCAGTGGGAGGAGGTTTGCGCCCGCGCGCTGACTCTGTTCGCCCGCGGCCGCGAGATGGCGCGCGAACGCGGTCTGATCCTGGTCGATACCAAATACGAGTTCGGCTTCGACGAGGACGGCAAGATCATCCTGGCCGACGAGATCCATACGCCGGACAGCAGCCGCTACTGGTTCGCCGGCAGCTACGAGAAACGCTTCGCCGCGGGCCAGGCGCCTGAAAGCTTCGACAAGGATTTCATCCGCAGTTGGGTGGCGGCGCGCTGCGATCCCTACAAGGACCCGATCCCGCCGATCCCGCGCGAGCTCGTGCTGGCGACGGCCCGGATCTATATCGAGCTGTTCGAGACCGTCACCGGCCGGTCTTTCACGGTGCCGGACAAGCCGACACCGGTACTCGATCGTATCCGCGCCAATCTGGCGCGGTTCTTCTGATCCTCAGGCGACCAGACTGACCGGTGCGGCGGGCACCGCCACGGGAACGGCGGAGGCCGCAGCGCCGGCATCGGCCGTTTGCGCGAAGGTGGAGATCGTCACGGTGACGCTTTCCGTCACCGTCGTGCCGGTCGCGGCGCTTCCGCCCGCTTGCGGCGATTGCGCCTCTGTGAGCGCCTGCTGCGCCTTGTCGAATTCCTCCTTCGCCTTTTTGCCGGCTTCGCGGGTCTTCTGATCCGGCGAGGTTTCGAGCGAGATCAGGTTCTTCTTCAGGAACTTGTTGATCTCTCCCAAGGCCGCGGTGGCGATGTTGTAGAAGAGCGTGTCGTCGCTGGATTGCGCCCCCGACGCGGCGCCGGTGCCGGTCGCAGCGCCGCTGCCGCCGGCCGCAGTACCCAGGGCCGCGACGCTCTGCGTGGTCGTGGTGGTCTGCGTCGTGGTCGTGGATTCCGTCGTCGAACCGGTCTGCGTTCCGGCGGCGGCGCTTCCGTTCGTCGTGCCGGCCGCGGCTGCTGTATCGCCCGGCGTCGCCGCGGCGGTGCCGGCCGGCGCAGTCGAGGCGGCGGCGGTGCCCGGCGCGGCGGCGCCGCTGGCCGAGACGGCGCTCGCGCTGCTCTCCGTCACCGTGGTTTCCGTGCTGGTCTCCGCGGCGGCGGTGTCGCCCGAGCCGGCCGATGAATAGTTCTTGACCGCCGTCGCGATTTCCTTGGCGATCCTTGCCGCTTCCGTCGCGGCCTTCTTGCCGCTGCCGAGCAGTTTCAGGAAGCTCAGCTCCTTGACCGCCTGATCGAGCTGCTGCACGGCGAGCTTCTTCGGGAAAGCCTTGGCCTGGTCGTTGCCTTGCTTGATCTTGTCGAGCGCTTGCTGCCCAGGGGATTCGTCGGCTGCCGCCGTGCCGGTCGAGGCCGTGCCTTGTGTGATCGAGACGGAGATATTGACATCGACGGCCGCGCCGAACCTGTTGCCGTTGGCGTCCTGTCCGACCAGCGCTTCCTGAGTCTGGTCCTGATAGCTGATGCTCTCGCTGTTAGGCGTGAGCTGTGCCTTCAGGCTCTGGGAATGATTGTAATAGAAGGCGAGAGACGACGTTGCGTCGACCATTTTGGCGACCCCTGTTTCGGTTCAACCGTCTCTTAAACTAGCCGTCTTGTGTCAACGGTTCATTAATGCTTCTGTCGCGATCGGCATGGCTCTTCGAGTGATCAGATGGCGCAGACAGCGGACGCCGAGGCGGAACATCCAACCGGCATTTTGCCGTCGCAAGCGCTGCGCGAGCTCATCCGGCAGGGCGTGATCGGGGCATCGGCCCCGATCTCCGACGATCAGATCCAGCCGGCGAGCGTCGATCTCCGCCTGGGTTCGGTGGCGTATCGGGTGCGGGCGAGCTTCCTCCCCGGACGGAACGCAACGGTGAAGCAGCGTCTCGACAAGGTCGAGATGCACGCGATCGATCTCGATCAAGGCGCCGTGCTCGAACGGCATTGCGTCTATATCGTGCCGTTGCTCGAGACGGTGGCCCTGAAGCGGCAGCTGAGCGCCATCGCCAATCCCAAGAGTTCGACCGGACGGCTCGACGTTTTCGCCCGCCTCATCACCGACAATGGCGTCGAGTTCGATCGGGTCGAGGAGGGCTATTCAGGCCCGCTTTATGCCGAGATCAGCCCGCGCGCCTTCAGCGTGCGCGTCCATACCGGCACGCGGCTGCTGCAATTGCGCATCCGGCGCGGCGCCCCTACCGCCAGCGATTCGGCGCTGCGCAAGCTGCACGAGACGGTGGGCCTGGTCGATTCGGCGCCGGGCGAGGAGAATATCAAGGGCGGCCTCGCTTTCACCGTCGATATCCAGGGCGATCCCAAAACCGGGATCGTGGGATATCGCGCCCGCCGCCATGCCGGCCTGATCGATACCGACCTCATCAATCATTATGAGCCGCTCGATTTCTGGGAGCCGGTCCGGGCGCAGAATGGCGGCATCATCCTCGATCCGAACGATTTCTACATTCTGGCATCTCGTGAGTCGGTAATGGTCCCGCCCGACCATGCGGCCGAGATGCTGGCCTACGACACGCTCGTCGGCGAATTCCGCGTGCATTATGCCGGCTTCTTCGATCCGGGCTTCGGCGCCGCCGAGACCGGGGGCGCCGGCAGCCGCGCCGTGCTGGAAGTGCGGGCGCACGAGGTGCCGTTTCTGATCGAGGACGGACAAATCGTCGGCCGGCTCGTTTACGAGAGGCTGACGGCACTGCCCGACAAGCTCTACGGCACCGCCATCGGCTCGACCTATCAACGTCAGGGCCTGCAGCTCGGCAAGCAGTTCAAGCGCGGGACCTGATCGTCAAGGAGAATGCGACCATGCAACTGACCGATTCGATGCTCTTTCGCGAACGCTGCTTCATCGATGGCGCCTGGGTCGCTGCCGAAGGCGGCAAGACCATTGCCGTGACGGATCCCGCGACCGGCGAGACGCTCGGCACAGTACCGAATATGGGGGCGGCCGAGGCGGAGCGCGCGATCCAGGCGGCCGATCGGGCATTGCCGGCCTGGCGCGCCAAGAGCGCCAAGGAACGCGCCTCGATTCTGCGCAAATGGTTCGAGCTGATGATGGCGAACCAGGAGGATCTGGCGCGCCTCATGACGCTGGAGCAGGGCAAGCCGCTGACCGAATCGCGCGGCGAGATCGCTTATGCCGCCTCCTTCATCGAATGGTTCGCCGAGGAGGGCAAGCGCATCTACGGCGACACCATCCCGGCCGGCGGCGCCGACAAGCGCATCCTTGTGCTGAAGGAGCCGATCGGCGTCTGTGCCGCGATCACGCCCTGGAATTTCCCGGCCGCGATGATCACGCGCAAGGCGGCACCCGCTCTGGCCGCCGGTTGCACCATGGTGCTGAAGCCGGCGACGGCGACACCCTATTCGGCCTTCGCCATGGCCGAGCTGGCGGAACGCGCGGGCGTGCCCAAGGGCGTCCTCAACGTCCTCACCGGCAGCGCCAAGGAGATCGGCGGCGCGCTCACCGCGAGCCCGATCGTACGCAAGCTCACCTTCACCGGCTCGACCGAGATCGGCAAGGTGCTGCTGCGCCAGGCCGCGGACACGGTCAAGAAATGCTCGATGGAGCTGGGCGGCAACGCCCCCTTCATCGTGTTCGACGATGCCGATCTCGACGCCGCCGTCAAAGGCGCCATCGCCTCCAAGTACCGCAATGCCGGCCAGACCTGCGTCTGCGCCAACCGTATCCTGGTCCAGGACAAGGTCTATGACGCCTTCGCCCGGAAGTTCGCCGACGCGGTGGCCGGTCTCAAGGTCGGCAACGGCCTGGAGGAGGGGGTGGCGGTCGGTCCGCTGATCGATCAGGCCGCGGTCGAGAAGGTCGAGGAGCACATTGCCGACGCGCTCGGCAAGGGCGCCAAGCTCCTGCTGGGCGGCAAGCGCCACAAGCTCGGCGGCAATTTCTTCGAGCCCACGATCCTGACCGAGGTCACGGTCGAGATGGCGGCGGCGCGCGAAGAGACATTCGGGCCGATGGCGCCGCTTTTCCGGTTCAAGGACGAGGCCGAGGCGGTGCGCCTCGCCAATGACACGGAATTCGGCCTCGCCGCCTATTTCTACAGCCGCGATGTCGGCCGTATCTTCCGTGTCGCCGAAGCGCTGGAATACGGTATCGTCGGCATCAATGAAGGGATCATCTCGACCGAGGTGGCACCGTTCGGTGGCGTCAAGGAATCCGGCCTCGGGCGCGAAGGGTCGAAATACGGTATCGAGGATTTCCTCGAGATCAAATATCTCTGCCTCGGCGGCATCGATCGCTGAAGCCAATCAATCACGGGAGAAGCAACTTCATGCCGACAAGGCTCGTCCGTCCCTTGACCATCATGCTGGTGCTCGCTTCCTGCGCCAGCGGGCCGAACAACTATGCCGTGTTTTTTCCGACGGACGAGCAGAGTCTGACGCCGGAGGGGCAGAAGGTGGTTGGCCAGATCGCCGCGCAGGCCGCGTCCAGCCACGCCCGCCACGTCTCCGTCGAAGGCTATGCGGATGGGGCGACGCCGGATCGCACGGTGCTGGCCCAGGCGCGGGCCGATGCCGTCGCCCATGCGCTCGTCGATGCCGGCGTTCCCGCCGCCAATATCGACAGCCATGCCGGCCTGGCGCCCAACGATCTCACGAGCGTCACCGAGAAGAACGTCGCCGCGCGCAAGGTGCTGGTGACGCTCCTGCCGTAACGGGCTGGCATACCGATAAGAGGCTGGGCAAAACGCGGCGCTGGAACTAGTCTGCCCGGCTCTCCTGGGACGGTAGGGTCGGTTCCTGATGACGGCGTATGATTTCGATCTCTTCACCCTCGGCGCGGGTTCGGGCGGTGTCGCCGGCTCTCGGCGGGCGGCGAGCTATGGCGCGCGCGTCGGCATCGCCGAGGAGAGCCGTGTCGGCGGCACGTGCGTGCTGCGTGGGTGCGTTCCCAAGAAGCTGCTCGTCTATGGCGCCCATTTCGCCGACGATTTCGTCGATGCCGCGGGTTATGGCTGGACGATCCAGCAACCGCAATTCGACTGGCCGACGCTGATCGCCAACAAGGATCGCGAGATCGACCGGCTGAACGGCATCTATCTGAAGCTTCTGGCCGACAGCGGCGTGCAGCTGTTCGAGGGGCGGGCCAAGCTGGTCGATTCCCATACGATCGAGATCGGCGACAAGCGCGTCACCGCCGAGCGCATCCTGATCGCCACCGGCGGCCATCCGGTCGTGCCCAAAATCCCAGGCATCGAGCATGTCGTGACCTCTAACGAGGCGCTGCATCTGCCCGAGCTGCCGCGCCGGATCACCATCGTCGGCGGCGGCTATATCGCGGTCGAGTTCGCCGGCATTTTCAACTCGCTCGGCTCCGAGGTTTCGCTCGTCTGCCGCTCCGAGGAGCTGCTGAACGGCTTCGACGACGATCTGCGCGTCGGGCTGGCGCAGGAGATGCGCCATCGCGGTATCGAGATCCATACCCGCACCCAGATCATAAGCATCACCAAGGCCGAAGGCGGGTTCGATCTGCGTACGCATCTCGATCAGGTGTTCTCGACCGATCTCGTCATGTATGCGACCGGCCGCCGGCCGAACACGCATGGCATCGGTCTCGAAGCACTCGGTGTCGAGATGAACGAGGTGGGCGCCGTCGCCGTCGATGAATGGTCGATGACCGCCGTGCCCGGCATCTATGCCGTGGGCGACGCGACGGACCGGCTGAACCTGACGCCGGTCGCGATCGCCGAGAGCCGGGCGCTGGCCGAGACGTTGTTCAACAACAACCCGACCAAGTTCGACCCGGAGGGCGTGCCGACGGCGGTCTTCTCGATTCCGACGATGGCGACGGTCGGGCTCACCGAAACCCAGGCGCGCCGCGAACTCGGCGCGGTCGATATTTATCGCTCCCGCTTCCGGCCCATGAAGCATACCTTGTCGGGGCGCGAGGAACGGACCCTGATGAAGCTCGTGGTCGAGCGCGCGACCGACAAGGTCGTGGGCTGCCATATGCTCGGCACCGATGCGCCGGAAATCATCCAGGGACTGGCCGTCGCCCTTAAATGCGGAGCGACGAAGCGCCAATTCGATCAGACGGTCGGCATTCATCCGACCGCGGCCGAGGAATTCGTCACCATGCGCGACAAGGTGCCGGAACCCCAGGCCAAGGCCGCCGAATAGACGATAGGGTGACGTGATGGCACAGAGCTGGACCCCCGATAGCTGGCGCTCGCGCCCCGTGCTCCAGGCACCGGAATATGCCGATGCTCAAGCCCTCGAAGGGGTCGAGGAAATGCTACGGAATTTTCCGCCGCTGGTCTTCGCCGGCGAGGCGCGACGCCTGAAGACGGCGCTCAAGGAGGCGGCGTTCGGCCGCGCCTTCGTGCTGCAGGGCGGCGATTGCGCCGAAAGCTTCGCCGAGTTCCGCGCCAACAATATCCGCGATACCTTCCGCGTGCTGCTGCAGATGGCGGTGGTGCTGACCTTCGGCGCCGCCTGCCCGGTGGTGAAATTGGGCCGGCTTGCCGGACAGTTCGCCAAGCCGCGTTCGGCGCCGATGGAGACGATCGGCGGGGTGAGCTTGCCTTCCTACCGCGGCGACATTATCAACGGCTCGGAATTCACCGAGGCGGCCCGCCAGCCCGATCCGCAGCGCATGGTGCTGGCCTATAGCCAGTCGGCGGCGACGCTCAACCTGCTGCGCGCCTTCGCCCAGGGCGGCTATGCCGATCTGCACCAGGTGCATCTGTGGAACCAGGGCTTCGTCGCCCGTTCGCCGCAGGGCGAGCGCTATCGCGAGCTGGCCGAACGGCTGACCGAGACGCTGGATTTCATGGCCGCCTGCGGCTTCACCTCGGCGACCAGCCCGCAGATCCGCGAGACCGAGTTCTTTACCTCACACGAGGCGCTGCTGCTGCCCTACGAGCAGGCGCTGACTCGCGTCGATTCGACCAGCGGCGACTGGTACGACTGCTCGGCCCATTTCCTCTGGGTCGGCGACCGCACGCGCCAGCTCGACGGCGCCCATGTCGAGTTCCTGCGCGGCGTCAAGAACCCGATCGGCTGCAAGGCCGGACCGAGCCAGAAGCCGGACGAGCTCCTTCGCCTGATCGATGCGCTCAATCCGGAGAACGAGCCGGGCCGGCTTTCGGTCATCGCCCGGATGGGGGCGGACAAGGCCGCCGAAGCCTTGCCGCCGCTGGTCCGCGCCTTGAAGCGCGAGGGCAGGGCGGTGGTCTGGCTATGCGATCCGATGCATGGCAACACCCAGACGGCGGGCGGCTACAAGACGCGCTCGTTCGACCGGATCCTGAGCGAGGTGCGCAGCTTCTTCCAGGTCCATCAGGCCGAAGGAACGCATGCCGGCGGGGTGCATTTCGAAATGACCGGGCAGGATGTCACCGAATGCATCGGCGGCGCCCAGGCGATCACGGAATCGAGCCTCGGCGACCGCTACCATACGCATTGCGATCCGCGTCTCAATGCCAGCCAGTCGCTCGAGCTCGCCTTCCAGATCGCGGAAGAGCTGAAGCATTGGCGCCATGCCGGCCAGCAGACGGCCGCCGCGGCGGCCGTCGGGGCCTGAGCCTGATGACAAGGCAGCGATTCAGACTTTAGGTCGATTCGACCTAAAGTCATCGCGGCCTGAGCTACTCCTCGAAGCCGTAGAGCCGGGCCGGGTTCTCGACCAGGATCAGGTGGCGGAGCCGCTCGTCGGGCGCCCATTGGCCCAAGAGATCGAGAAACTCGCCATCGTTGGACATATGTCCCGGGATGGCGACGTGCGGCCAGTCCGAGCCCCAGACGAGCCGGGTCGGATCGGTATCGACGAGCGCCCGGGCGAAGGGGATCGTGTCGGCATAGGGCGGCCCCTTGACCGATGTCCGGTTGGCGCCGCTGAGCTTGACCCAGCAACGGCCGCGTTTGACCATTTCCAGCAACGCCTTGAAGCCGGGATGGTCGATGCCGGAGTCGGCCGGCATATGGCCCATGTGATCGATCACGATATCGACCGGCAGATCGCTGAGGCGCGGCGCCAGCATGGGCAGATCCCGCGCGTCGATGAGGAATTGCAGATGCCATTGCAGTGGCTCGATCCGTCGCGCCAGCGCCTCGATCTGTTCCAACGGCACGCCGCCCTTGAACAGGACATTGAGGCGAAGCCCCTTGACGCCGTTGCCGGCAAGCGTTTCCAGCGTCTCGTCATCGACATTCTGATCGACGACTGCGACGCCGCGCAGCGTGTTGCGGTGGCGCGCCAAGGCCTGCAGCATGCAGCTATTGTCGGTCCCGAACACGCTCGGCTGCACCAGCACGCCGCGGGTCAGCCCGAGCGTCGAGAGCAGCTGGCGATAGGCGCCGAGCGGTGCTTCGGGTGGGGTGTAGCTGCGGTTTTCCTGCAGCGGAAACATCGCCAGCGGCCCGATGATGTGGGCGTGGCAATCGCAGGCATTGTCGGGGATGGCGATCGACGGCGCGCGCGGATTTGGGTCGGGTCCTTGACAGGGCGGCGCTTCGTTCTCGTCCGACATGCTCATTCTCCTCAACAGGGCGACATCCAGCGGGATGCCGTTACTCCCACCCCGACTTGGCCATGACATCCTGCGCTTCCGGCGTGAAGCGGCCGAGCTTGCCGATCGCCGCCTTGTCGATCTTGAACGGGCCCAGCGCCTTCAGCACCGGCGCCGGCGACACGCCGGGCAGGATGGGAAACTCGAAATTGGCGGCGGCGAACTTCTCCTGCACGTCGGGCCGCAACAGGAATGCGAGCAGCGAGGAGGCGGCCGAGAGGTGCGGCGCCGTCTTCAGGATGCCGGCGCCGATCAGGTCGATCTGTGTGCCGCGATTGTCCTGATTGGGAAAGATTAGCCCCAGATCCGCGACCACTTCCTGCTCCGTTACCTTGTCCGACGCGGCGAAGCGTGACCAGTAGCGGGTGTTGACCACCGTCACATCGCCTTCGCCGGCGCTGATCGCCTCGAGCTGGCTGCCATCTCCGCCTTGCGGCGGCCGCGCGAAATTGGCGACGAGCCCGCGCGCCCAGGTCTCGGTATCCTCGGTTCCGTCAGCCACGATCATCGAGGCGACCAAGGCGGCATTGTAGGGGCTGCCGGCAGAGCGCACAACGATCCGGCCATGCAGCTGCGGATCGGACAGATCCTCGTAATTCCGTAGCTGGGCCGGGTCGGCGCGATCCTTGTGATAGACGATGACGCGCGCCCAGTAGGACAGGCCGATCCAATTGCCGGCCGGGTCGCGGAACTCCGGCGGCAACGAGGGCAGCGCCGGCAACGGCCGAAACAGCCCGGCCTCCGCCGTGCGTGCCAGCGTCGCCTCGCCGGCCGAGATCAGGAGATCGGCCGGGGATTTGCTGCCTTCATGCTGGAGCCGTTCGAGCAGCGGATCGAAATCATCGTCGACCAGATCGACCCGGATACCCGTTTCCTTGGTGAAGACATCGAACAGAGCCTTGTCCTCGACCTGATGCCGGTCGGAATAGACCGTGACGATCTGGCCGGCCGAGTCGGCCGCGCGGGCCGGCGGCGCGCTCAGCGCCGCCGAGACGAGGGCGGTGAGGATCAGGATCCCCCTCATCGACCGCGGCGGCTCCCAGGGCGCGATCGGATCGGCTGGGAGCAGCCAATCCGTGAATCGTGCCCTAACCGTTTGAATAGAGACGGATTCACGGCATGGATGGAGTCCGCCCATTCCGATCCGGCTCTAGCTAATACGCGCAAAACTCTCTCCCGATAGGCTCCGGCGGCTCGTCCTGCTGCATATATCGCGGTCCTCGGTCGGTGGATAGTGCGCTCGGCGCACAGGCTCTCGCACGCAAGCGCGAACCCCTGTTCCTCAAAACGTAAAAGTTGAGATAGTATGGACCGAATCTGCCTATCGAGCCCGCCGCACCTGGAGAAGATTCTTGCCGGTCACGCTGTCCACCGAGACGTTGCCGCCGCCATGCCGCTTTCTAGTCGAATATTGGGAAAGGCTAAGGGGCGCGCGCCTGCTGCCCCATCGCGCCGAAATCGATCCGCTCGACATGGTGCCGATCCTGTCTCGGCTCCATATCTTCGAGGTGCGGGCTCCCGGCGAGATCCTGTTCCGATTGACCGGGACCGACTACGTCAGGTTGTTGGGATTCGAGCCGACCGGCAAGAATCTGGTTACCCTGACACCGGCACCGCTGCGTCGGCTCCGGGCCTGGCGCACCTGGATTTTGAGCGTCCAACCCTGCGCCGCCTGGTATACGCATGCCATCGCCTTTGAAGCGGGACGGAGCGAGGTGGCTCAGAGTGTTATGTTGCCGCTCGCACCCGACCGTCCTGGAGCTCCCTATCAACTGATCGCCGTTACCGCCCTTGCGGATTTGGATCGGCGTAGGGAAGGGACGACCTTCGGTCGTGCGCTCGATTTCGCCTTTCTCGATATCGGTGCCGGGGTGCCGGAAGGGCTGGAGCCGCCAGCTGAGTGGTCGCCCATGTTGCCGGGCTGAACGGCCGACGCGCGTTGACACCGGATCGACGGGTTCCTAGGGTCTGCCCACCACGCGCTAGAAGGCTGAATCGCTGACTAGCTCATCAGGCTCTAGAGCGACCGCCTCCAACCTATTTCTGGGCAAGAATTGATCCCGACCCTGCGTTTCGCCCCGAGCCCGACCGGCCGGCTGCATCTCGGCAATCTCCGGACCGCGCTGGTCAACTGGCTCTATGCGCGTGCTCATGACGGGCGCCTGCTGCTGCGCATCGACGATACCGACCTCGAACGCTCGACCGCCGCATATGCCGCCTCGATCGAAACCGATCTCGCCTGGCTCGGCCTCGATTGGGATCTGTTCGCCCGGCAATCGGATCGCTTCGCCGAATATGCAAAGGCGGCGGATCGGCTCAAGGCGGCCGGGCGCCTCTATCCCTCCTTCGAAACACCGGAGGAGCTCGACCTCAAGCGCAAGCTCGCCCTGTCGCGCGGACGACCGCCGATCTACGACCGGGCCGCGCTCAAGCTGACGCCGGACCAGATCGCCGGCAAGCTGGCGGCGGGCGAGCAGCCGGTCTGGCGCTTCAAGCTGGAGCCGGGGCGGGTCGCCTGGGATGATCTGGTGCGTGGGCCGGTCGAGTTCCTGGCCGAGAATCTGTCCGATCCTGTCCTGGTTCGCGGCGACGGCATGGCGCTCTACACGCTTTCCTCGGTCGTCGACGATATCGATTTCGCCATTACCCACATCATCCGCGGCGAGGATCATGTCGCCAACACGGCGGTGCAGATCCAGCTGTTTCAGGCACTGGGCGGCGACCTGCCGTCCTTCGGCCATTTCAGCCTGATCGCCGATGCGTCTGGCGGCAAGCTTTCCAAACGGGCCGGGGCGCTTAGCCTTGCCGAGCTGCGGGATTCCGGGCTGGAGCCGATGGCGATCCTGAGCCTGCTGGCCAAGCTCGGCACCTCCGATCCGGTCGATATAAGGCCAGATCGGGCGACGCTGGTCGCGGAGTTCGATATCCACAAGTTCAGCCGCAATCAGCCGAAACTCGATCCCGACGAGTTCTTGCATCTCAACGCCCGGCTTCTGCATGTGACGCCCTACGAAGCGGTTGCCGACCGGCTGCCGCAGGGGGCGGGGGATGAGTTCTGGCAGGCCATCCGTGGCAATATCGGCAAGCTCGCCGAGGCGGCGGATTGGTGGCGCGTCTGCAACGGACCGATCGAGCCTCTCATCGACGATTCCGCCTTCCTCGACCAGGCCGCGGCACTGCTGCCCGAGGGACCGCTCGACGAGACGAGCTGGGGCGCCTGGACCCAGGCCGTCAAGGTCGCGACCGGGCGCAAAGGTAAGGAGCTGTTTCTGCCGCTCCGCCGCGCACTCACCGGCCTCGATCATGGACCGGAACTGGCGAGGCTCCTGCCTCTGATCGGGCGGGAGCATGCGCTGGCACGGCTGTCCGGCCGAGCGGCGTAAGGTCGAAGAAGCGCTCGGCGACTCTGCCCTTACGAGAAAAATTACTTAGATTGTCGTCTGGATGCTGGCCCGGCGACAATTCCTTCAGCATCCATGACGGGCGGGCCATAAAGCCGCCTCGTCAGCTCGCACTTCTAGGCGTCGGGGGTCTTAGCGGCGTGCGCGCCGCCGGACGAGACCCAGCGCCACGAGGCCGGCCCCCAGCAGGATGAGAGAGGCCGGCTCCGGGATCGGCAGGATACCGGTAAATCCGTAATCATGGAGCTCGCCCTGGCCGCTCCAGGAGTTGGCGAAGAGGCCGCCATCGATCTGGTTGCCGTTGGTGACGCTGGCGTTGGTCGCGAGCACCGTGCCGGCGATCTGGTCGACGAGGTTGACCGACGTTGCCTGGTAGAAATTCCAGATGATGTTGTTGGCGCCGGTCGTGCCGCTCTCATCGTTGGCGGCGAAGGTGACCGACGGGCCCGAGACGTTGAATACGACCGTCTTGGCGCCGTTCAGATTGATGTTGTAGCTGGAGATCGCGGCGAGATCGGCGGCGCTGACGTTGAACACGGCGATGCCCGCGGCGTTCGGCATCGCCTTGATCACCTCGTTGTTGGCCGGGGTCGGCAGCGCGCCGGTGGCCGCGAGGAACGACAGCGACGAGGAGAGCGAGTTCAGCGCCGTCTGGAAATCGGCGATCGTATTGGCGGGGGCGCCGAGATAGGATCCGCCGCCGTTGAAATTGACCTGAGCGCCTTTCGTGCCGGCGACATAGGCGCTGCCGCCATCGTTAAGATTGATGGAATTGCCGCTGGTGCTGCCGAACACCGTCAATGCGCCATAGCCGGTCGGCAGGCTGCTCGTCGGATTATTGTAGATTGTGGCGCCGGTGAAATTGCCGCCGAAGACAGCCGCCCCCTCGATATCCGAGCTGGTCGAGCCGTTCTTGTAAATGACCGCGTTGAAATCCTGGAGGATGGTCGCGGCACTGATCGAGGTGGCCGATGCCGAAGTGGCATCGAGGCCGGCCAGGACGAGGCCGAGCGAGAGGGCGATATGCATACGCATGTCTGAAGCCTTCAATACATCCGTCGGATAGAGCGGTTGAGGCTATTCTCGGTCTGCGCGATAAAGATGCAGTTAAAATAGCACCGGGGGTTTCGCATGCGTCCCAGGCGTCCCGCGCAAACCGCTTGTGCCGGGCGGATGCAGCGGCTAGGACAGGCCCGCTTACTCAAAACCCGGTTGGAACGATGAAGACCGCTCTCCGCATCCGCCGCTCCGAGAATTTCTCCGACTGGTATCACGAGGTCATCCGCGAGGCCGACATGGCCGAGCATTCCGGCGTGCGCGGCTGCATGGTGATCAAGCCGTGGGGCTACGCGATCTGGGAGCGGCTGCAGAAGCGGCTCGACGATCTCATCAAGGCGACCGGCCACGATAATTGCTATTTCCCGCTCTTCATTCCGCTGGAGCTGATGGAGAAGGAGGCGAGCCATGTCGAGGGCTTCGCCAAGGAGATGGCGATCGTCACCCATCACCGGCTGGTGATGAAGAACGGCCGGCTCGTGCCCGACGCACCGCTGGAATCGCCGCTGATCATCCGGCCGACCTCCGAGACCATCATCGGCGAGGCGATGGCGCGCTGGATCAAGAGCTATCGCGATCTGCCGCTTAAGCTCAACCAATGGGCCAACGTGGTGCGCTGGGAGATGCGGCCGCGGCTGTTCCTGCGCACCAGCGAGTTCCTCTGGCAGGAGGGCCACACCGCCCATGCCACGCGTGACGAGGCGGTCGAGGAAACCCGCGCCATGCTGGAGGTCTATCGTCAGGTGGTCGAGGACGATATGCGCATCCCGGTGATACCGGGCGTGAAGACGCCGCATGAGCGCTTCCCCGGCGCCGACGACACGCACACGATCGAAGCGATGATGCAGGATGGCCGCGCGCTGCAAGCCGGCACCTCACATTTCCTCGGCCAGAACTTCGCCAAAGCGGCCAACATTCAGTACCAGGACAAGGAAGGCGGCCTCAGCTTCGCCTACACCACCTCCTGGGGCGCTTCGACCCGGCTGATCGGCGCGCTGATCATGACCCATGCCGACGATGACGGGCTGCGCGTGCCGCCCAAGATGGCGCCGTCGCAGGTCGTGATCGTGCCGATCCTGCGCGACGAGGCCGGACGCGAGGAGGTCATTCGCCATGCCCAGGCGCTGGCGAGGCGGATCCAGGCGGAGAGTTTCGCCGGCGAGCCGATCCGCGTGCGCGTCGACACCCGCGACGAGAGCCCGGCCAATAAGCGCTGGGGCTGGATCAAGAAGGGCGTGCCGGTGGTGGTCGAGCTTGGGCCGCGGGATATCGCCAGCGGCAGCGTCGCCGTGACCAGGCGCGACGCGATCGGTGACCGCCGCTTGGGCGTGCCCGAAGCCGAGTTCGTGGGCGAGCTGCCGAAGCAGCTCGGCGAGATCGACGCCATCCTCCACGCCCAGGCGCTGCATTACCGCCAGAGCCTGACGATCGAAGGCATCAAGACCTACGAGGAGCTGGTCGCGCATTTCACCCAGGAGGCGGGAACCGGCTTCGTCATCGGCAAATGGTCGGGCGATCCCGACATCGAGGACCGGTTGTCGGCGATCGGCGTCACCATCCGCTGCCTGCCGCATGCCCAGTCGGGCACCACGGGCAAATGTCTGATCACCGGTGTGGATGCGACGCTCGACGCGGTGTATGCGAAGGCGTATTAGTCGGAAATTATCCAGGGCAAGGAGCGGGACGGGCATGAGACGGTTTCGGACACGCTGTTGAGCTTGTCGCTCGCTTGCCAATTTGGCTTGCCCGTGTCCCCGTCGTCCGTTCTGACCGAAGGTCCCCGCCCGTGCCCTTGACTCTCTTCAATACGCTCACTCGCCGGAAGGAAGCTTTCCAGCCGATCGATCCCGGGCGCGTCCGGCTCTATGTCTGCGGCCCGACCGTCTATAACTACGCCCATATCGGCAATGCGCGGCCGGTCATCGTGTTTGACTTGCTGTTCCGGCTGCTGCGCCAGATCTATGGCGAAGAGCACGTCGTCTATGCGCGCAACATCACCGATGTCGACGACAAGATCATCGAGGCGGCGCGCGCGAACGGCGAGACCATCCGAACGCTGACCGAACGCACGGCCGATATCTTCCGTGCCGATATGACGGCGCTCGGCAATCTCCTGCCGACGGTCGAGCCGCGGGCGACCGAGCATATCGGCCAGATGATCCGCATGATCGAGACGCTGATCGAACGCGGCAACGCCTATGCGGCCGAAGGCCATGTGCTGTTCTCGATCGCCTCCATGCCGGACTACGGCAAGCTCAGCCGCCGCTCGCTCGACGACATGATCGCCGGCGCCCGCGTCGAGGTGGCGCCTTACAAACGCGATGCCGGCGATTTCGTGCTGTGGAAGCCGTCGGACGATGCGCAGCCTGGATGGGAGAGCCCATGGGGCCGCGGCCGGCCCGGCTGGCATATCGAATGCTCGGCCATGAGCGAGACCCATCTGGGCGAGCATTTCGACATTCATGGCGGCGGCATCGATCTGATCTTCCCGCACCATGAGAACGAGCTCGCGCAATCGGTCTGCGCCCATGGCGGCCGGCCGTTCGTCAATATCTGGATGCACAACGCCTTCCTCGACCTCGAAGGCGAGAAGATGTCGAAGTCGCTCGGCAATTTTCAGATCGTCCACGATCTGCTGAAAGCCTATCCGGGCGAGGCGCTGCGCTACGCCATGCTGACGGCGCTCTACCGCGATCCGCTCGACTGGACGCTCGACCGCGTGAAGCAGGCGAAACAGTCGCTCGACCGCTTCTATAACGCGCTCCGCGCCGTGGCCGAGATCGAGCCGATTTGGCCGGACCAGATCGCCGTGCTGCCGGCGCTCGAGGACGATCTCAACACGCCGCTGGCCCAAGCCGTGCTGCACGAGCTCACTACCACGCTCAACAAGGCGGAACGGGACGGCGACCAGGCGCGCGCCAAGGGCGCTCTGCTCGCGAGCGGCCGACTGATGGGGTTCCTCACGCAGGATCCCGAGGTTTGGTTCCGCTGGCAGGGCGAGGGGACCGAGGGTTTGAGCAACGAGGAGATCGACGCGCTCATCCTCGCCCGGCGCGAGGCGCGGGCCGGACGCGACTTCGCCCGGGCCGACGAGATCCGCCAGCAGCTGACGGATGCCGGCATCTCGCTGGAAGACGGTCCGGGAGGAACGAGCTGGCGGCGCGGCTCATGACGGCGGAAGCGGGCGAGGGGCCGGCGATCATCCTGGTCGAGCCGCAGCTGGGCGAGAATATCGGTGCGGTCGCCCGCGCCATGCTCAATTGCGGCCTGACCGATCTCCGTCTGGTCAAGCCGCGCGACGGCTGGCCGTCGATCCCGGCCGAACGGGCGGCGGCCGGCGCCGATATCGTGCTGGAACGGACCGGCCTGTTCGACAGCGTCACGGAGGCGATCGCCGATCTGACCCTGGTCTATGCGACAACCGCGCGCAGCCGCGACATGATGAAGCCGGTGTTGGCGCCGACCGAGGCGGTCGAACGGCTGGTCGCAGCCGAAGGCCGCGGCGAGAAAGTCGGCGTCATGTTCGGGCGCGAACGCTCGGGTCTGACCAACGACGATTTGGCGCTGGCCGACGCCGCAGTCACTTTTCCGCTCAATCCGGACTTCACCTCGCTCAACTTGGCGCAGGCGGTGCTGCTGGTCGGCTGGGAATGGCGCAAGCTCAGCGCCGAAGCGCCGCCGGCCGAGACCATGCCGGCGATCAGTTCGCCCGCGACGCATGGCGATCTCAGCCATCTGTTCGATCATCTGGAGCGGGAGCTCGATGCCGGCGGCTTCTTCTTTCCGCCCGACAATCGCCCGATCATGGTCCGCAATCTGCGCACGCTGCTGACCCGTGCCCAGCTTACGGAGCAAGATGTCCGCACCTTCCATGGGGTCATTCGCTGCTTGGCCGAGAAGCGGAACCGCCAGACCTAACGCGGTTGTGAAGTATCCGGAAATCAACGAGTAACATCGTAATCCAATCATCGGCCCATGAGCGGTTGCGTTGACAGGCAGTCGCTTTGCGCGATAGTGCGCATCTGTGTGGGAGAAGAGAATCGATGAACGGACGGCAACTTATCATGGCGGCGATGGCCGGCCTTCTGCTATCGGCCGGTGTCGTGCGCGCCGCCGAGCCCGTCCCAGCCGAGTTGCAGCCGCCCGCCGGGCTCAAGCTGCTGTTCAAGGCCAAGGCCGATGGCGTGCAGATCTATGATGGCACGAATGACGGCGGCACGCTGAAATGGACGCTGGAGGCGCCGCTCGCCCGTCTCACCGGCGAGCATGGCAAGCTCGTCATCCATCACTATGCCGGCCCGTCCTGGGAGGCGGATGACGGCAGCAAGACCGTGCGCGACAAGGACGAGAAAGTGATCTCCACGCCGGCACCCAATGCTCAGGCCGATATTCCCTGGCTGCTGATCAAGGTTACGCCCGATCCCGCCGCCGGCGTCATGAGCAAGGTCACTTACGTTCAGCGCATCGCCACCAAGGGCGGCGTGGCACCCGCCGCGGCACCGGTCCGGCCGGATACGAAGGTCGGCATTCCCTACACCGCCACCTACGCCTTCTACGGCAAGGCCGACTGAGGAGGGCCGGGGCGATGCTCAGCGTCATTATCCCGGCCCGCAACAACGCCGCCTTCACCACACGTTGCATCGGCACGGCGCTCGCCGCCGTGGCGGTGCGCAACATACCGTGCGAGTTCGTGCTGCTCGACGACGCCTCGGCGCCGGAAGAGCGTATGCTGGATGTTTTCCACCAGCATCGCGCGAGCGCCCCCGATCACGAGTTCAAGCTGGTGCGCGCGACCGTGCACCAGCACTACTCGCGCATCTTCGCCATCGGGCTGTCGCTAGCGACGCGCGAGAACGTTTTGTTCCTCAGCAACGACATGCTGATGACGCCGAGCTTTCTGACCGCACTTCTGGGCGTCTCGGCGTTGAGCCGCGAGATCGGCATCGTCCGCGGCACCTCGGCCCATACCGACAGCCATCCCGAGCATATCGTGACCCCGCCCATGCCGATGCGGCGCTATCCCGATATCGATGCCTTCTCGCGGATGATGTTCGACTTGGCCGGGCTGGGCTTCGTCGAGGATCAGGTGCTGTCGGGTGATGCCGTGCTGATTAAGCGTGCGCTCATCGACCGGATCGGTCTGGTCGATTACCGCTATTTCGCCTATTTCGGCGATGTTGATTACGGGCTGCGCGCCCATCTCGCCGGCTTCAAGCTGGTCTGCGCCAAGGGCGCCTGGCTGCATCACGAAGGCGCCGGCTACATCAAGGCCGACATGGCGAAGGTCGGCGAAACCATGAGCGTGGCTCAGGCCCGGCGTATGCAGGTGGTGCAGAAGGCCTACGAAACCTTCCGTACCAAATGGGATCCCGCCCTGCCTCAGCGCTACGAGGATCTCAAATCGTTGCATCTCTTCGAGATGGCGCGGCGCAATGCCGATCGGGTGGCGCTCCAGGAGGGGCTGCCGATGGCGGCCACGGCAGCCCTGGAGGTCTACTGAAGCGATACGGAGATGCCCAGGCGTTCGGCCACGCGTCGGGCGGTCCGCTCGCGCTGGTCGGTGATCACCTGGACGGACCGGCGTGCTCCTTCCAGGATGGCCGGTGGTGCCGATTCGGGCGTGCCGCTGTTGAAGGGCGGCTCGGGCGCATATTGCATATAGAGCTGGATCGATTGGGCGACCTCTTCGCCGCGCAGGTCGGCCGCGACCCTGAGCGCGCCGTCGATCCCGGCCGTCACGCCGGCCGCGAACACCATATCGCCGTCCACGACCACGCGCTCATCTATCGGCGTGGCACCGAAGAAGGGCAGGAGATGCTGAGAAGCCCAATGGGTGGTCGCCCGCCGTCCCTTGAGCAGCCCGGCGGCGCCGCACAGCAGTGCTCCGGTGCAGACCGAGAAGACGCAACGGGCGCCGGCCGCCTGGGTGCGCAACCAGGCCAGCACCTCCTCGTCTTCCATGAGAGCTTCCTGGCCGAAACCGCCCGGCACATGCAGCAGGTCGAGCTGCGGCGCGTCGGCGAGAACGGCGTCCGCGGTCAGGCGCAGGCCGCGCACATCCCTGAACGGCCCGGTCGTTTTGCCGAAGATGCGGTAGGTCGAGTTCGGGATGCGCGAGAAGACCTCGAACGGGCCGGTGAGGTCGATTTGATCCAGCCCTTCGAACAGCAGCGAGCCGATCTGAAGATGGGTATCGTGCGGGATCATGCCTGGAACTCCTGGATAGGGGCCGGCGGGTCGCCGGCAAGCTGGCGGCGGAAGCGGTCGCGATAGGCGCCGGGCGGAATGCCGAGATGGCGCAAGAAGGCGCGGCGCATCGTCTCCTCGGTGCCGAAGCCGCAGGTGGCGGCAACGGCGGACAGGCCTTGCGGCGCTTCTTCCAGCTGCCGTCGGGCGGCCTCGACGCGCATCCGATCCACCATCAGCCCGGGCGGCATGCCGAGCTCGCGCGCGAACACCCGGGCGAATTGGCGCGGGCTGAACCGCATGCGATCGGCGAGCGTCTCGACCGTCAGCGGCCGGTGGAGATTGTCGGCGATCCAGGCCACGAGATCCTGCATGCTCGGCCCCAGCGCCGTCTGTGCCGCCAAGGCCGTGCTGAACTGACCCTGGCCGCCCGGGCGGCGCAGGAACATCACCAGCTCGCGGGCGATGGCGAGCGCCAGCTCATGGCCGTGATCCTCTTCCACCAGCGCCAGCGCCAGATCCATGCCGGCGGTGACGCCGGCCGAAGTCCAGATACCGCCATCCTGCACATAGATCGGATCGGGCTCGACCCGGATACGGGGATAGGTCCGGGCCAGCAGCTGGCACCAGCGCCAATGCGTGACCGCGCGCTTTCCGTCGAGCAGGCCGGTCGCGGCGAGGACGAAGGCGCCGGTACAGACAGACGCGACGCGTCGTGCCCGGCCGGCCAGCAGGCTGACCGCTGCGCGCAGATCCGGCTCGTCCGCCCGGCTTCGGGCGCCTTCGCCGCCGGCGAGGATCAGCGTGTCGAGCGGGCGATCATCGGCAATCAGATCAGGAAGGGACCGACCGGCCGACAAGGGCACGCCGCTGCTGGTGGTCCGCAGACCGCTCGGCAAGGGAACGACCGAAACCTCGATCTCGTACAGCGAGCCGGACGACAGACGAACGGCCTGGGCGAACACTTCCGCCGGTCCGGCGAGATCGAGCAGCTGCGCCGGCGCGGGCGCCAGAACGAGGACCCGTTTCGAGAGATGGTGTGGGGCGCGGGGAATGGGGAACTTGCTCATGGCGCGACGGTGACAGGTTGCGCTTATGTCAGCAATGACATAGTCCCAACTTTTTCTGCCATGTCCGTGCCAACGTCCGCTCGGATGCGGGACCCGCATTCCGCCGACGCGGTTGACATGGGCGGCGTTCGCCGTATATTCCCCCGCTTCCTTCCTGGGAAAGCGGGTCCCTGGGACCCCGCTTCTATTGCCCGAGCTTTGGGTGATGGGGGACTACCGGGACAACAATCCGGCCAACGCGCCGAAGAGAGAGATATGACCAAGCGTCTGGAATCTAAGTACAAGATCAATCGCCGTCTCGGCGTCAACCTCTGGGGCCGCGCCAAGTCGCCGCTCAATCGCCGGGAATATGGCCCGGGCCAGCATGGTCAGCGCCGCAAGAAGCCGTCCGATTACGGCACGCAGCTGATGGCCAAGCAGAAGCTCAAGGGCTATTACGGCAATATCGGTGAGCGTCAGTTCCGCCGCCTCTATGATGAGGCCGTGCGCCGCCGGGGCGATACCGGCGAGAATCTGATCGAGCTTCTGGAGCGCCGTCTGGATGCGGTGGTCTACCGCCTGAAATTCGTGACGACCGTCTTCGCCGCGCGCCAGTTCGTCAATCACGGCCATGTCACGGTCAATGGCAAGCGCGTCAACATCTCCTCCTATCAGGTCAAGGACAATGACGTGATCGAGGTGCGCGCCAAGTCCAAGCAGCTCACCGTGCTGCTCGAGGCGGTCGACGCCAAGGACCGCGACGTGCCGGGCTATCTCGAAGTCGATCACAGCGCGATGAAGGGCCGTTATATCCGTGCGCCCAAGCTCGCCGACGTGCCTTACCCGGTGATGATGGAGCCCAATCTGGTCGTCGAGTTCTACTCGCGCTGATTACGGTCCGATCTTGCCGCGACGATCGACGCCGCCCGCCTTACGGCCGGGCGGCGTTTTTCGTTTCGACCTGATATCAGCATGATATAGTCGGCTCGACAGATCCGATGCTGCTTCAGATCGCCATATTACTGCTCCTGATTCTGCTGAATGGCGTCTTCGCCATGGCGGAACTGGCCCTGATCGGCTCACGGCGAACACGGCTGCAGGCCGAAGCCGCGAGGGGCAACAAGGGTGCTATCGCAGCGATCAAGCTACTCGAGGATAGCGGGCGTTTCCTGTCGACCGTGTCGATCGGCATCTCGCTCATCGCCGTCATCGTCTCCACCGTCGGCGGGGACAGTTTCGTCGAGCCGCTCGACGAGATGCTGTCGGCGGTGCCGGTGCTCGTCCCTTATTCCCATCCGCTGGCGATCGGCATCGTCGTGGTCGGGATCAGCTTCTGCACGGTCGTGCTGGGCGAATTGGTGCCGAAGCGCATCGCCGTCGGCCATCCCGAACGGCTCTCGATCATCCTGGCACGGTTCATGACCGGCTTCGCCTGGCTGGCGACGCCGGCGGAACGTGTGCTGTCGGGGGCGAGCACGCTGGTGCTGAAGCTGCTGCCGATCTCGTCCGCGGACAAGGTGCCGGTGACGGATGACGAGATCAATCTGATGATGCGGGAAGGGGCGGCTGCGGGCGCCTTCCAGCCGGCCGAATCCACCATCGTGCAGATGGCCTTGAGGCTCGGCGACCGGCGTGTCGACGCGATCATGACGCCGCGAACCCAGGTCGAATGGCTCGATCTCGAAGATGGCTGGGACGTGAATCGCGAGAAGATCCGGACCCTCCACATCTCGCGCTTTCCCGTGGTCGAGGGCGGTCCCGAGACGGTGCTCGGCGTGCTGGAGGTCAAGGATCTGCTGGAGGCGTCGCTCGCCGGCGAGGTGCCCGATATTCGCCGCCTGATCAAGCCGCCGCATTTCGTGCCGAATACCGTGCCGGCACTGAAGCTGCTGGAGATGCTGAAGAAGACCGGCGAGCCGATGGCGCTGATCGTCGACGAATATGGCGATTTCGACGGCATCGCCACGCTGCAGGACATCCTGGAAGCGCTGGTCGGCGATATAGCCGAACCGGGCGAGTCCGACGATCAGTCTGCAGTCCGGCGCGACGACGGCTCCTGGCTGGTCGACGGGCTGTTGCCGATCGACGAGCTCAAGGACACGCTCGGCATTCCGCACCTGCCCGAGGAGGAGAGCGGCGACTTTCATACGCTGGGCGGCTTCCTCATGGCGCAGATGAAGCGCGTGCCGCGTGTTGCCGACCATATCGACGTCGATGGCTGGCGCTTCGAGATCGTGGATATGGACGGCCATCGGGTCGACCGCGTGCTGATCATGCCGCCGGAGCTCGTCGCCGCGCGCGCCAAGGCCTGATCAGTCGCTGCTATAGCGCTCCTGTCGCCAGGGGTCGCCACGCATATGGTAGCCTCGCGCTTCCCAGAAACCGGGCGCGTCCCTGTCGGTAAACCATATGTGGCGAAGCCATTTCGCCGATTTCCACAGATAGAGCTGCGGCACGATCAACCGAACCGGCCCGCCATGAGCGCGGATCAGCGGCTCGCCCTGCCAATGCGAAGCCAGCATAACGCCTTCGGCGGCGAAATCCGCGAGCGGGATATTGGTGCTGTAGCTGTCGAAGCTGCGGATACGCAGAAACTTGGCGTCGGGCAGCGGCTGGACGAGCTTCAGAAAATCGGCGCCGCTGATGCCGCCCCAGCGATTGTCATAGCGCGACCAGGCGGTGACGCAATGGATGTCCGAGACGCTTTGGGTATGCTGGAACGCCGCGAAATCCTGCCAGCCCCAATCGACCGGGTTCGCGACCAGACCGCCGACGGTCAGTCGCCAGTCGCGCTGGCTCAAATGGGGCTGGGTTCCAAGATCGAGCACCGGCCAGTCGCGCACCAGATGCTGGCCGGGCGGCAGGCGATTATGGGCCGAGGGCGCCGAGGGATCGATGAGCCGCTTGTCGCGCGCCCATTTCTCCTTTGCAGCGATCAGCTTGTCGCGATCCATGATCCGATTCCTCCATCGACCGAATGTGCGCGGCGCCCATCCGGCTTGGCGCGCCTTCCCAGGTGAGGTCGGACAACGGCCCTGACCAAAGGCTGAAGCGAGACGCGAAGAGGGGAATGATGCGACAGGACGCCGCGGAATGTCATCCCCTGCTTCGATGCCGATCCGTGCTAGAGCCGAGCGATATGCAATCCTGACGAGCGGGGATGTGCGTACACGGAGGACCGGCGGGGATGAGCGATAGGGCAAGCATTTTTCAGGTCCTCGCCTGTGTCGGGCTCTGGCTTTTCGCAACCGGATCGGTTCCGGCCTTCGGCGACGAGGCCGATAATGCCGAGCCGGGAATCCCTCTCAACGAGCAGATCCTGCAGATCCCAGGCGATCCCGCCCAACCGGTCATGCTGCAAGTGACGGTTTTCATGCCCAACGGCCCCGGGCCGTTTCCGCTAGCGGTCATGAATCACGGTGCCGATGGCAGCAGCATGCCGCCGGCCGAGCAGCCCCGCTATCGTAACACCTATGCCGCATATTATTTCCTGTCGCGGGGATATGCCGTGGCGCTGCCGATGATGCGGGGCTTCGCCGGCTCGGGTGGGCGGCTCGAATCGCATGGCTGCGACGATCTCGGCTTCGGCATCACCAACGCCAAGGATATCCGCGCCGTGATTGGCTATATGGCGAGGCAGCCCGGCATCGACGGCACGCGGGTTGTGGTTGCCGGGCAGAGTTTCGGCGGCTTCAATACGCTCGCTCTCGGCATGCTCAACATGCCGAACGTGAAGGGGCTGGTCAATTTCTCCGGCGGACTGATCGCCAGCAATTGCGCGCGCCCAGACGACAGCTTGATCGCCGCCGCCGCGACCATGGGCAGCCAGACGGCCACCCGCTCGATCTGGTTTTATGGCGACAACGACAAGCTTTTCGCAGCGTCGACCTGGCATGCCATGCATCAGCGCTATCTCGCTGCCGGCGGCAACGCCGAGTTGGTCGCCTACGGGACCTTCATGTCGAATGCCCATCAATTCCTCAGCTTTCCCGAAAGCCAGCGGATCTGGGTTCCAAAGCTGGATGCGTTTCTCACGAAGGTCGGCCTGCCGGGAAGGCCGGTCCATCCGGAATATATGCCGATGGCCGTGCCGCCGGCCACGCATTATGCCGCCGTGGAAGACACGGCGTCGGTGCCGTATTTGAAGGATCAGGGGCGGGCGCTTTATCAGCAATTCCTGGAAAAGCCGGCGCCTCGTGCGGCCGCTATCGGAGCCAACGGGACATTGGCGACCGCCAACGGCGGCTTCGATCCGCTTGCTCGGGCGTTAGCGGCCTGCGGCCGTAAAGGGGCGGAGTGCCGGCTCTATGCCGTCGATAGTGACGTGGTCTGGGCAGCACCAATGGCGTTACCGTCGCCGACCGGTTTCGCCGCCCTCTCCGATCAGAACGCCGTACCCTATTTGAGCACGAAGGGACGGGAGGGATATCTTCAGTTCCTCACGCTCAAGACGCCGCGGGCCTTCGTCATTGCCCCGGACGGAGCGTGGTACGGCACGTCACGCGGCATCGATCCGCTCGCCAGGGCGCTTGATGCATGCCGGCAAGCCCATCAGGCCTGCCAGCTCTATGCCGTCGACGAAAATGTGGTATGGCCGAAGGACTCGGCCATCCAGTAAGGACGCCGCCGTCAGTGCTGATGGCTGTGGGCGATGCCCTTCTCGTGCAGCAACTGCTCCAGCTCGCCGGTCTGGTACATCTCGCGCACGATATCGGCGCCGCCGACGAACTCGCCATTGATGTAGAGCTGCGGGACCGTCGGCCAGTTGGCGAAATCCTTGACCCCCTGACGCACCGACGGGTCGGCGAGGACATCGATGCCCTTGAACTTCACGCCCATATGGCTCAGCACCTGGACGACCATGGCGGAGAAGCCGCATTGCGGGAAGACCGGCGTGCCCTTCATGAACAGCACGACGGGGCTGGAGGAAACTTCTTCCTTGATGCGCTCGATGACGGCGGGATCGCTCATGGTTCTCAAACCTCTTGAACTCGATTTGTCATAGTAGATGGGGAGCGGCGCTCAACTGTCCAGCGCCGAGGTCTGCAGCGCCAGCGCGTGCAGCTCGCCGCCCATGCGGCCCTTGAGGGCGGCGTAGACCATCTGGTGCTGCTGGACGCGCGACTTGCCGGCGAAGGCGGCCGAGCGGACATAGGCCGCATAATGGTCGCCGTCCCCGCGCAGATCCTCGATCCGCACCTCGGCATCGGGCAGCGCTTCCTTTATCATCCGTTCGATCTGCGCAGCGTCCATGGCCATGATCGGTCTCCTAAAGCTCGCCCGCCATATAGCGGGGCAGCCATTCGCTGTTGACACGCTTGAGCTCGGCCACCGGCAGGCTGCCGAGGCCGGGTCCCGTGATCGCCGCCCCGCCGACGGTGCCGATCCGCAGCGCCGGCACGGCGGCCAGCTTGGCCGCGGCGAGGAGCGCTTGCGGGTCCTTGACGGTCACTAGGTAGCGCGCCTGATCCTCGCCGAAATAGGCGGCATGGAGGGCCAAGTCGCGCGGCAGATTCTCGATCGCCGCGCCTAGGCCGGCGGCCATCGCCATCTCGACGAGACCGACCAGCAGCCCGCCATCGCTCAGATCGTGGCACGCGGTGACGGCCCCGGCGAGGATCTGCTTGCGCACGAAATCGCCATTGGCGCGCTCGGCGGCGAGATCGACCGGCGGCGGCGCGCCATCCTCGCGCTGATGCAACTCGCGCAGGTAGAGCGAGGCGCCGAGATGGCCCTTGGTGCGGCCGATCAGGATCACCGCTTCGCCCGCTTCCTTGAGGCGGAGGTCGGTCGCCTTGGCGACATCGGCGATCAGGCCCACGCCGCCGATCGCCGGGGTCGGCAGGATGCCCTGGCCGTTGGTCTCGTTGTAGAGCGAGACATTGCCCGAGACGACCGGATAGTCGAGTGCCAGACAGGCGTCGCGCATGCCCTCGATGCAGCCGACGAACTGGCCCATGATGCGCGGCCGTTCCGGATTGCCGAAATTCATGTTGTCGGTGATGGCGAGCGGCGTGGCGCCGATCGCGGTGATGTTGCGCCAGCTCTCCGCCACCGCCTGGGCGCCGCCGCGCACCGGGTCGGCCTGGCAGTAGCGCGGCGTGCAGTCGGTGACGAGAGCCAGGCCCTTCTTCGTGCCGTGGATGCGGACGAGGGCGGCGTCGCCGGGCGGCTGCTTCACCGTGTCGCCCATGACGGTCTTGTCGTACTGGTCCCAAATCCAGGATTTGCCGGCGAGGTCGGGGCAGGCGAGCAGCGTCTTCAGCGCCGCTGCCAGATCGTCCGACTTCACCTCGGATGCCGCGATCTCCGGCTGGGCCGGCGTCGGCTCCCAGGGGCGGTCATATTGCGGGGCGGCGCTAACCAGCGGCTCGACCGGCAGGTCGGCGACGATTTCACCATGCATGGTCAGCACCAGATGCCCGGTCTCGGTGACCTTGCCGATGACGGCGAAATCGAGCTCCCACTTGTCGAAGATCCGCTTCGCCTCGGCCTCGCGGCCGGGCTTCAGGATCATCAGCATGCGTTCCTGGCTTTCCGAGAGCATGATCTCGTAGGGCGTCATGCCCGGCTCGCGGGTCGGCACCTTATCGAGGTCGAGCTCGAGCCCGAGCCCGCCCTTGCCGGCCATCTCGACCGAGGAGGAGGTGAGGCCGGCGGCACCCATATCCTGGATGGCGACGATAGCGTCGCCCGCCATCAGCTCCAGGCACGCCTCGATCAGCAGCTTCTCGGTGAAGGGATCGCCCACCTGCACGGTCGGGCGCTTAGCCTCGGCATCCTCATTGAACTCGGCCGAGGCCATGGTGGCGCCGTGGATGCCGTCGCGGCCGGTCTTGGCGCCGACATAGATCACCGGATTGCCGGGACCGGCAGCGGCCGAATAGAAGATCTTGTCGGCATCGGCCAGGCCCACGGTCATGGCGTTGACCAGGATGTTGCCGTTGTAGCTCGGATGGAAATTGGTCTCGCCGCCGACAGTGGGGATGCCGACGCAATTGCCGTAGCCGCCGATGCCCGCCACTACGCCGGCGACGAGATGCCGGGTCTTCGGGTGGTCCGGGCTGCCGAAGCGCAGCGCGTTCAGATTGGCGATCGGCCGGGCGCCCATGGTGAAGACATCGCGCAGGATGCCGCCGACACCGGTCGCCGCCCCCTGATAGGGCTCGATGAAGGAGGGGTGGTTGTGGCTTTCCATCTTGAAGATGGCGGCTTGGCCGTCGCCGATATCGATGACGCCGGCATTCTCGCCCGGCCCGCAGATAACCCTGGGGCCGGTCACGGGCAGCTTCTTCAGATGAAGCCGCGAGGATTTATAGGAGCAATGCTCGCTCCACATCACCGAGAAGATGCCGAGCTCGGTCAGGTTCGGAACCCGGCCCATGATAGTCCGGCAATTCTTGTACTCGTCCGGTGTCAGGCCGTGCTGGGCGACGACTTCGTCCGAGATTCGGGTTTCTTTGGTCAAACGAGCGCTCCGGCCAGGCTTTCGAACAATGCACGCCCGTCGGTGCCGCCGAGGAGCTCCTCGCACACCCGTTCCGGATGCGGCATGTATCCCAGCACCGTCTTGGATTTGTTGAACAGGCCCGCGATGTTGCGCAGCGAGCCGTTGGGGTTGGCTTCGGCCGTGACGTTGCCCTCGGCATCGCAATAGCGGAAGGCCACTTGGCCGGCGGCCTCGATCTCGTCGAGCGTCGCCTCGTCGGCATAATAGCAGCCGTCGGCATTGGCGACCGGCACGGTGATGACCGCGCCCGTCGCATATTTGTTGGTGAAGATCGACTGGCTGGTCTCGATCCGGGTCTGGACCGGCCGATTGATGAATTTCAGGCTCTTGTTGCGCATGAGCGCGCCCGGCAGCATGCCGGCCTCGGCGAGAACCTGAAAGCCGTTGCAGATGCCGAGCACCGGCAACCCCTTCTCGGAGCGCGCCTTCACCTCGCGCATGATCGGCGAATGCGCGGCCATGGCGCCGGCGCGCAGATAGTCGCCATAGGCGAAGCCGCCGGGCAGGATGACGAGATCGGTCGCCGGCAGCTCGGCATCGCCGTGCCAGACCATCTGGGCGGGCTTGCCGGTGACATGCTCGACCGCGACAGCGACGTCGCGATCGCAGTTGGAGCCGGGGAAAACGATGACCGCAGCCTTCATGATGCTCCTAACCGATCAGGCGAGATCGATCGAATAATTCTCGATCACGGTGTTGGCGAGCAGCCGGTCGCACATCGATTTGGCGGTCTGGCGCGCCTTGTCCGGATCGGTCTCGGCAAGATCGAGCTCGATATATTTGCCCTGACGCACTTCGTTGACCCCGGCGAAGCCGAGATTGCCGAGCGCGTGCCCGATCGCGGTGCCCTGCGGATCGAGCACGCCCTGTTTCAGCGTGACGTGAACCTTGACCTTCATCGCTCCCCACTACTGCATGAGCTTCGGACCCTTGAGGTCCGAAGGCCCGCCTTCCGGCAGGATGCCGAGCCGGCGGGCCACTTCCTGATATGCTTCCTCGACGCGGCCCAGATCCTGGCGGAAACGGTCCTTGTCCATCTTCTCGCCGGTCTTGAGATCCCACAGACGGCAGCTGTCCGGGCTGATCTCGTCGGCGACCACGATGCGCATCTCTTCATTGTTCCAGAGCCGGCCGAACTCGAGCTTGAAATCCACGAGCTTGATGCCGATGCCGAGAAACAGGCCCGACAGGAAGTCGTTGACCCTGAGCGACATGGCCATCATCTCGTCGAGATCCTGGGTATTGGCCCAACCGAAGGCGGTGATGTGCTCCTCCGAGACCATCGGGTCGTTCAACGCATCGCTCTTGTAATAATACTCGACGATCGAGCGCGGGAGCTGCGTCCCTTCCGCAAGGCCGAGGCGCTTGGCGAACGATGAAGCGGCCACGTTGCGCACCATCACCTTGATGGGGATGATCTCGACCTCTCGCACCAGCTGCTCGCGCATGTTCAGGCGGCGCACGAAATGGGTCGGCACGCCCATCTCCGCCAGCCGCGACATGACGTACTCGCTGATGCGGTTGTTGAGCACGCCCTTGCCGGTGATCGTCCCCTTCTTCTGATTGTTGAAGGCCGACGCATCGTCCTTGAAGTACTGGACGAGGGTCCCGGGTTCGGGCCCTTCGAACAGGACCTTGGCCTTGCCTTCGTAGATCTGTCTGCGACGGGACATCTTGGTCACCCGAATCAAGGGCGCGCTGTCAGCGACATCGCGAACGGTGGGTATAACGCAGGCTCAAGGTCGGAAGGAAGAGATAGTGCTAGGCGGAAGGGCCGCCCTATCATGCGTCGACCGCTGCCCAGACCGGCCCGGACTCGGTCACGCGGGCGAAAAGCCATTGCGCTCGCTTGTCGATGCCGGCTGGCGGCACGGCGATGATCGAGCTCGACAGGGTGCCGAATCCCACCGGCAGGCTGAAGCGCATCGCGCTTTCCGGGCCGAGATCGGGATCGGGCCGGTTGTCGGCGAGGAGCGCCTGCCATTCGCGCCAATCGTCCCGGTCCGGATCGGGCGGCACTGCGGCGGCGAAACGATCATGATACCGCCGGATGCGTGGGCTGGTCATGTCGTCGAGCTCGCGCGCGGTCAGCATGCTCAGCCCCTCCGGGATCGCCGTCACGACGATCCGGTCGGCGCCGCGATGGGCCAACCAGAAAGCGTCGCGATCGTCGGCGACGATGAGGTTGAACGGCCGGTAGGCCTCGGGATCGAGGGCGGCCAGCGCCTCGGCGGCATCGGCCGCGTCGGCATAGTCGAGCGCATCCAGCACCAGTTCGCCGCGCGAGCGCTTGCCTGCTGCGGGGCCGAGCGTGCCGACCCGGTTGAGAACGGCCGCGACCACCCCGTGATCATTGAGCCCGAGCCACGAGCCGCCGGCCAGCTCGTCGCGTCCGGCCCGGATTTCCGGCCGATCCGGCCAATGGCGAGCGGGCGGGAGCCAGGCGCGGTCCAGCATCTCGTCGCGATTGGCGCCGAGGATAAATGGCCATTCATGTCCGGGACGGCGCAGCAGAACGGTTGTGCACATAGGGTGGATTCCTTCGACCTACTGCCAGAATCTTTACCTGTTTCTAAGGCGGTGTAACGGCAAATGGAGCATCCGACCCTCGTTTTCACCGGTCGGCCGGGCGTTCGCACATTTCCCATGCCGGGAGCCAGTAATTTGTCCTGTGTGGAGGATCTTCGAGAAGAGCGCGACCGGTTCGTCGCGTTCGCCTTCGCTGCCGCCGATCTCCTGGTCGAGATCGAGCCGAGCGGGACCATCCGGTTCGTTTCGGGTGCGGCTCAGGCACTGTTGGATGTCACGGCGGCCGAGATGGCATGCCGCGACTTCCGCGAATTCGTCGATCCGGCCGATCTCGCCTTCTTCGAACGGCTGCTGACCAACATCGCCGACCATGGCCGGATCGAGCCGGTGGCACTCAAGCTGCGCCGTCGTGGCGGCGCGCCGTCGCGCATCATGATCGGAGGCTGCAGCTTTCCCGGACGCAAGCAAGGTTTCTTCCTATCGCTGAGCCATCTGCCGTCGGTCCCGATGGCCGACCCGGCGGCCCGCGATGCGGAGACCGGGCTCCTGACGACCGATGCCTTCGGTGAGGCGGCCCTGCGCCATGCGGCCCATGCCGACAACAGCCAGATGGTGATGCTGCAACTCGGCGGCCTGGCGGCGCTCGAAGGTGGCCTTGTCGCCGAGGCGCGCGACAAGCTGCGCGACGAGGTCGCGGCACTGCTTCGTAACGCCTCGATCGGCGGCGATATGGCGGCGCGGGTGGATCGCGAGACCTTCTCACTCGTCCAGAAACGGGGCGAGGATGTTGCCGAGCTCAGCTTCGGCCTGAAAACGGTCGCTCAATCCGCCGATCCGGACACCGAGATCTCTGTCGCGTCGGCGATCGTCAATCTCGATATGAGCGAGATTGGCGATCAGGATGCCGGCCGGGCGCTCGCCTATTGCATCAAGAACTTCGCCGAGACCAAGGGCTCGGGTTTCGGCCTGAGCTCGCTCGCCGGCGGCTTCTCCGCAATGGTCAACCAGACGATGGCGCGTGTGACCGAGATGCGCACGGTGCTGGAGCAAGGGGCCTTCAGCCTCGCCTACCAGCCGATCGTCGACCTGGCGAGCGGCAAGCTGCGCCATTTCGAGGTATTAGCGCGTTTCGCGCCGGGCCAGAGCCCGTTCGAGCTGGTCGCGTTCAGCGAACGGATCGGCTTGGCCGAGGAGCTCGATCTCGCCGTCTGCGAGAAGGCGCTCAAGGCCGCGCGTTCAGCGGTCATTCCGGAAAACATCGCGCTCAACCTGTCCGGCCGGTCGATCCTGAGCGCGAGCTTCCTGGAACGGTTGATGTCGATGATCGACGCACTGGTGCGCGAGCCGAAGCGGGTCACCTTCGAGATCACGGAATCGGCCGCCATCGAAGACCTAGATAGGGCCGATGCCGCCATCCAGGCGCTGCGAGATCGCGGCCATCCGCTTTGTCTCGACGATTTCGGCGCCGGGTTCTGTGCGTATACCTATCTGCGGCGTTTCGCCGTCGATCACATCAAGTTCGACGGCCTGTTCCTGAAGTCCGCTCTCCGCAATCCGCGCGATGCTGCTCTCGTGCGCTCCGTGGCTCAGCTCTGCCGCGAGCTGAAATGCAGCACTATCGGCGAGATGCTGGAGACGGAACCGGAGGTGCGGGCGGCCATCGCACTCGGCCTGGAGTTGGGGCAGGGATACTATTTCGGCCGCCCTGCGCCGGTGCCCCGTTACGACGGATAAATATTCGCTGCGATGCAAAAATATTCATCGCGTTGCGAAAATATTCGGCAAGGGTATTTGAAGGGAAATGGGCCGCCCGAATCCACGATCTTTACGAGTCGCGCAGAAGATGCACATCTTTGTCGGGAGTTGAGTTTTTTACAGCAACCTATGAGGTTGTGATGCGAGGCTCTTTCGCTAGGAAAACCCTGGCTACATTCTCATTTTTGAGAATGTCCCATTTTTAACCTCGTACACGAAAAATTGTTATGATCCGATCGAGCCCTCACGTTTCAGTCAGGGGGTTGATCGAAATGATAAATTTAGCTGCGCTCCGGCTCAATTCGGGTCGGAACGTGAAGGCGTCTCTGTGTCCGTTTGCGGTCATGCTGCTTTCGAGCACCGCTCTGCCGGCGCTCGCCGGTGGCGCATCCGTGACACAGTTGATGGCGCAAGCCCAGGATGCCGGTCCTGTCGCCGCCACCACTCAGCTCTCAGGCATGGTCTGGCTCAAAGGGCATCAGAGCGAGGCATTCGACGCGGCGGTGAAGAGCCGCTACGACATGAACTCGCCCTCCTACCATCGCTGGATGACGGCCGGGGAGGTGGCGAATTTCGCTCCGAGCGCGAGTGATCTCGAAACGGTCAAGGCTTCGCTCAAGGCCCAAGGGCTGAAGATCGAGCAAGTCTCCGACGATGGTGCCGTGATCAAGGTTTCCGGGTCGGCCGCGAAGATGCAGGCTGCCTTCGGTACGTCGATCCGCGTCAAGCAGGCTGCCGGCAGGAGCTTCCTCGCCGCTGTCGGGGAGCCGAAATATCAGGGCGCCCATGCCGAGCTGATCGACAGCGTCACCAGCCTCGGCCGACTCGGCATGCAGCCTTATGCGGTGCGCCAGATCGATTTCAGCACGGGCAAGGCTCGAGCCGGCGTGCCGGCCGCCACGACGCCGGATCCGCTCGCCATCTTCACCACCCAGTGTTTCTCGCCCAGTTCCACGACGTCTTTCTCGGCGTTTCTCGGCACCGGGCATTTCCTCGGCGCGTCCTATATCGGGCCACAATATCTGAAGAACGAGCCCGGCGATCCGGTCTGCGGCTACACGGCCCAGCAGGTGGCGACTCACTACGGGCTCGATACCGTCTATGCCCAGGGCTGGACCGGCAAGGGGCAGACCATTGTCCTGATCGACGCCTTCGGTTCGCCGAACATCACCAACGACGCCAATACCTTCTCGCAGGTGATGGGGCTGCCCAAGCTCAACAACAAGAATTTCGAGATCGTCTTCCCGGATGGCCAGCCGCTCACCAACGGTATCGCCAACGGCTGGGCCGATGAGATCTCGCTGGATGTCGAATGGGCGCATGCGTTGGCGCCCGATGCCAAGATCGTGCTGGTGGTGGCGCCGACCGACGATCCGGCGGAGCTCTCCTTCGCGCTCAACTATGCCGTTGCGCACAAGCTCGGCAACGTGATCTCGAACAGCTTCGGCTATCCCGAGGCGGCGTTCGGGCCGGCCGACGCCCGGATGTTCAACACCGTCATCAAGAAGGCGGCGGCGCAGGGCATCGCCGTCAATGTCGCCACCGGCGACAGCGGCGACGAAGGATTGGGGACGCCGCTCGGTGCCGCCTCGATCCCGGCCGATTCGCCCTTCGCCACCGCGGTCGGCGGCACCAGCATCGGCATTCCCGCCGACAACAAGACGGTCGAAGCGGTCTGGGGCATCACGGTGTCGGCGCTGGGCGGCGTCGGCTCGGTAGCGAACCCGCCCTTCGCCGAGGGCACGGTCCAAGGCGGCGGCGGCGGCGAGAGCGTCTATCTCGAGAAGCCATCCTATCAAAAGAGCCTGCCCGGCACGGGCCGCCAGCTGCCGGACGTGTCGGCCATCGCCGATCCGCAGACCGGTGCCATCATCGTGGCGCCCAACCAAGGCACCGGCGAGACCGAGTTCGGCGTGATCGGCGGCACGAGCCTCGCGACGCCGGTCTTCTCCGCGATCTGGGCGCTTGCGGACCAGGCGGCGGGCGAATCGCTCGGCCAGGCGGCGCCGATCATCGCCAAGATGTCCTCGGCTGCCGTGACCGACATCGTGCCGATTAGCGTCACCAAGGCCAAGGACAACCTCACCGGCACCGTCACCGAGACCCTCAACGGGGTTGCGACGGTGACGACTTACAGTGCTGCGCAGATCCTCGGGCTCGATCAAACCCAGCCGGAAGGCTTCGTCGGGACAATGTTCCAGGACCTGCTGGGCTTCGATGCCATCGGCTTCGGCGCGGACTCTTCGCTGATGACCGCCACGGGCTGGGATAACGCCACCGGCTGGGGCGTTCCCAACGGGCTCAAATTCATCAACGAAGCCAAGAAGGCGGCGAAGGGCAAGCTCAGCTAAGCCCGTCGTCGATGGCCTCTCCGCCGAGGGCGGAGAGGCCATTCATGCCCTACCATCTTTTCGGGGATTGGCCCTTCGCTTCGCGGCGAAGGGCCTTTTTGCATGGCGCAGCTTTGCCGAGAGCTTCAATGCGCCATGATCGGCGAGACGCTGGAGACCTAGGTTGAGGTAAGGGCGGCACGCGCACTCGGCCTGGAGTTGGGACAAGGGTATTTTTCGGACGGCCGGGGGGCAGTTTCCCGCTATGACGCTCAAATATTCGTCGAATTGCAAAAAGATTGGTCATAAACATTCTGCATGTAAAGAGGTCATTTTGGACTTAATCCCATCGAGTCGAGCAAAGGTCAGCAGCTTATTCGGGAGAGTTAATCTATCGATACGACTTTTACGTTTGTGGTGTTGTTAAATTTCGCTAGGAAAACCTTGGGTAGTCTTCCGTTTTTTTGGAATGTCCCAATTTTAACCCCCTTCGCGAACATTTGTTATGGTCGGCTCAATCGCTGACTTTCCTTCAGGGGGCTGATTGAAAATGCCAATTCGCGTCGCGCATCGGGCCGTTTCGGGCCGGCGCCTTCCCAACGGGCTTAAATTCATCAACACAGCAGGGAAGGCAGCGAAGGACAAGCTCGACTGAGTTTGTCCTCACCCGAGCCTCTCGGCCGCGATGGCGGAGAGAGCGCATCTGCAAATTCTTCACGGGGATTAGAATGGGAAAATATGTACTGAGCCCGTCACAGGCGGGCCGGAAGGCTCTCGCTTGTTCGTTGGCAGGCGCGCTGCTGGCCACCACTTCCTTACCGACACTCGCCGCCGGCGTGCCGGCGGCTCCGCTCATGGCCCAGGTGGAAGATCTGGGCGCGGTTGCCACCTCGGCCCAATTGACCGGCATGGTCTGGCTGAAGATGCGCAACGAGGCGCAGTTCGATGCGGCAGTGGCGAGTCGCTATGACAAGAAATCGACCCTTTATCACGTGTGGATGAAGCAGGAAGAGATCGCCAATTTCGGCCCGAGCGCCAGCGATCTCGAAATGGTCAAGGCCTCGCTCAAGGCGCAGGGCCTCAAGATCGAGCAAATCTCCGATGACGGTGCCGCGATCAAGGTCTCTGGCCCGGCCACTAAGATCCAAGCGGCCTTCGGCACCGAAATCCATGTCAAGCAGGCGGCCGGCAAGAAGTTCTTCGCCGCCGTCAGCGAGCCGAAATATCAGGGTGCTCACGCCGAGCTGGTGGACAGCGTCTCCAGCCTCGGCGGTCGAGGCATGCGGTCCTTCGCCGTGCGCCAGACCAACCTGGCGACTGGTGAGGTAGGGCTGTCGGTTTCGGCAGCAAGCACCGCCAACCCGCTAGCGCCCTTCACAAATCAGTGCTTCGGCCCGCAGGAGACGAAGAAGCTGACGGGCGAGAATGGTGAATCCGTCACCTATAAAGGCCCACAATATATCCCGGACAATTTCACGACGGCGTGCGGCTATACTGCCCAGCAGATCGTTTCCCACTACGGCCTCGATGCGGTCTACGCCAAGGGCTGGACCGGCAAGGGCCAGACGATCGTGATCGTCGACCCGTTCGGCTCGCCGAGCATTACGAACGACGCCAACGTCTTCAGCAAGGCGATGGGGCTGCCGGCGCTCAATAACAACAATTTCTCGATCGTCTTTCCCGACGGCCAACCGACCGTGCCCGACAGCTCGGCGGATGGCGAGATTTCGCTTGATGTCGAATGGGCGCATGCGATCGCCCCCGATGCCAAGATCGTGCTGGTGATTGCGCCGGCATTTGACAACGCCGAATTGGCCTTCGTGATCAATTATGCCGTCGCGCACAAGCTCGGCGACGTTATTTCGCTCAGCTTCGGCGAGCCCGAGGCGGGCGCAGGTCCGGCGGATGCACGGCAGTTCAATAACATTTTCAAGAAGGCGGCGGCACAGGGCATCGCCATCAATGCCTCGACCGGCGATAGCGGCGATTTCGGCCTGGGCACGCCGCTTGGCGCCGCCCAGATCCCAGCGGACTCGCCTTTCGCGACCGGCGTCGGCGGCACCAGCATCGATGTTCCGAGCGACACCGGGTTGGTCGAATCGGCCTGGGGCACCAATGCTACCGTCCTCGCGACCGCCCTTGCCGAGGTTCCGCCCCTGGCCGAGGGATTCCTGCAAGGAGGCGGCGGCGGCCAGAGCATCTTTCTCGAAAAGCCTGCCTTCCAGAAGAACCTGCCCGGCACCGGCCGGCAACTGCCGGACGTGTCGGCCTTGGCCGATCCGGCGACGGGCGCTATCGTCGTCATTCCTGATCCGCTCAGCGGCGAGCCGATGTTCACGGTGATCGGCGGCACCAGCCTTGCGGCGCCGATCTTCTCGGCGATTTGGGCGCTGGCCGACCAGGCCGCCGGCGAGTCGTTGGGCCAGGCGGCCCCGATCATCGCCAAGATGGCACCGGGGGCTTTGACGGATATCGTCCCGATCGTCGCGTCCAAGGCCAAGGACAACACGTCGGGCAGCATCGTGGCCACGGACCCGAGCACCGGGTTCAAGACCACCACGACCTTTGATCCGGCCCAGCTTCTGGATCTCGATCAGACCCAGCCTGAGGGCTTCGTCGGCACGCTTGCTCCGTCCGTGGGGCTGGTTGAGCTCGCCGATTTGGCCTTTGGGTCTGATTCATCCCTGATGGCCACGACCGGCTGGGACAACGCCACCGGCTGGGGCGTGCCCAACGGGCTCAAATTCATCCAAGCAGCCAAGAAGGCCGCGAAGGCCGCAGTCACCGACTGAGGCCGCTCACGCGGTCCTCCTTTGGCCCTCCGCTGCAAGGCGGAGGGCTTTTCCTTCACGCCTCGCCGAACACCCGGCGGAAGATCGTGTCGACATGTTTGGTGTGGTGCGCGTCGTCGAACAGGGCCTCGAGCGCCGCATTGTCGATATGGGCCGCGACTTCGGAGTCGCGCTTCAGCAGATCGAGGAAATTCCCTTCGCCCCGCCAGGCGGGCATCGCATTGCGCTGGACCGCAGCGTAGGCCGCCTCGCGGCTCAACCCCGCCTGGGTCAGAGCCAGCAGCACGCGCTGCGAATGGACGAGTCCGCCCAGCGAGTCGAGGTTGGCGCGCATGCGCTCGGGATAGACCACCAGCTTGTCGATCACGCCGGCGAGCCGGGCGAGCGCGAAATCGAGCGCCACGGTGGTGTCCGGCGCCAGCAGCCGCTCGACCGAGGAATGCGAGATGTCGCGTTCGTGCCAGAGCACGACGTTCTCCAGGAACGGCGTGACCGAAGCGCGCACGACGCGGGCTATGCCGCACAGATTCTCGGTCAGCACCGGATTGCGCTTGTGCGGCATCGCCGACGAGCCCTTCTGGCCCGGCGAGAAGAACTCTTCCGCCTCCCGCACCTCGGTGCGCTGCAGATGCCGGATCTCGGTCGCCAGCCGTTCGACCGAGGCGGCGATGACGCCGAGCGTCGAGAAATAGGCGGCATGCCGGTCGCGAGGGATCACCTGGGTCGAGATCGGCTCGGGCCGCAGGCCGAGCTTGGCGGCGACATACTCTTCGACGCGTGGATCGATCTGGGCGAAAGTGCCGACGGCGCCCGAGATGGCACAGGTCGCGATCTCGTCGCGCGCGGCCACGAGGCGCGCCTTGTTGCGGTCGAACTCGGCATAATAGCTCGCGAGCTTCAGCCCGAAGGTGACGGGTTCGGCATGGATGCCGTGGCTGCGGCCGACGGAGAGCGTCATCTTGTGCTCGAAGGCCCGGCGCTTCAGCACGGCGAGCAGCGCGTCGATATCGGCCAGCAGCAGATCCGACGCCTGCTTGAGCTGGACCGCGAGGCAGGTGTCGAGCACGTCGGACGAGGTCATGCCCTGATGGACGAACCGCGCCTCGGGCCCGATATTCTCGGCGAGGTTGGTGGTGAAGGCGATCACGTCATGCTTGGTTTCGCGCTCGATCTCATCGATGCGCGCTATGTCCCATTTACCCTTGGCCCAGACGGCGGCTGCGGCCTCCTTGGGGATGACGCCCAGCTCGGCCTGTGCGTCGCACGCATGCGCCTCGATCTCGAACCAGATGCGGAAACGGTTCTCGGGCGCCCAGATGGCGACCATTTCGGGACGGCTGTAGCGCGGGATCATGCTCGGAAGGCTTTCGCGGCTGATTGGATCGGATCGGCCATCGATAGCACCGCACGCCGCTCCAGGCTAACGCCAAGAGCGAAAGCCTGGGCTGTCAGCCCTTGGCAGCTGCCCGGTCGATCGCCTCGAGCCAGCGCCGAACGCGCACCGCTTCGGTCGCCCGGTCGGAGGAAGGGGTGTCGCTCTGGCTGTAAAGCACGACGGCGCTCACCCCTTCATCGGCATCGACGATCTCGACCGTGATGGTGTCGGGCGAGCCGAACAGGGCAGGGCTTTGGCGATAGGTCAGGCGCAGCCCTTCATTGGCGGTGGCGAGCAACTCGGTGCGTGGCTCGGCGTCGAGCGTGCGGCGCACGATGTCGCGCAATTTTTCGGCCGGCACCTTCCAGAGCGGCGTCAGTTCGTCAGGCTGCGCGAAACAATAATTCTGCGGGCAAGCGAGGAAATGGGCGTAGCCGCGCGGCGGTGTGAAGTCGCCGAAGCTGCCGAGCGCTGTCGGCGTAGGCTCGGGGGACGAGGCGCAGCCGGCGAGCAGCAGCAGGGCGGCGATGATGCTCCGACCCTTCGACACTTTAGCCTGCCTCGATCTTTCAATGGAAGGCGGGCTTTGTAGACGGGCATCGGGCAGACGGGCAAGGGGTTTCTCCCGCCCGCCGCGACGACTATCATGCCGGCCGGGCCGGAGCATGGAGAAGGCGATGCCGTTGGATCAGAGCGGGTGGGAGGGCGGTCGGCGCAGGGCCCGTAACGTGCTCGGTGGTCCGCTCGGCAGTTGCTCGCTCGATCCCGTGACCGGCTTCTTTCGCGATGGCTGCTGCAACACGGCCCCCGCCGATATCGGCAGCCATACCGTCTAACAAGCGGCCTGATTTGTCAATAGGTTATAGCGCTGGTGGGCGATCTGGTGAGCGCGGATTGGAGTTGCCGGCATGGAAGGCGGCAGGCCCTTCGGCGCCGTGGCGCGGGCGTTGTTGGCGCTACGCGGTGCCCCAAACGATGCCTAGATCGATCGCGTTGACGCGCTCATATTCGAGAAGCGCATCGATCAGAACGGCGAACCGCCGGCCGTCGTCATCGTCGAGCCGGGCTGCGCCACGCAGCCCGAACGCGAGCGACATCGCATCGGCGTGCTCGGCCGGGCTTTGCAAGATCAGCTCGCCATCTAGGATGACCGACACGGCGATGCTCCTGAGAGGTGGCGGCCGGCGCCGGTGTCACCCCCGTGATCCGGCGCCGGCCGAGTTGTGCGCTCCACCTCGCGGACAGAGACGCGAGGTGGAGTGCCTCAGCCTGCGCGAGGGCCTAGCAAGCGCGGGCCGAACCTCATCAAAGAGCGCGGCCCAAGCGCGCGACGTGGTAGTCGCCAGGTTGCTCCTGGCATGAGCGCGAAAACGCCTGGGCAGGGCTCAGGCGCGTTCCGCTGGCGCCGGCAGACAGCTCGGCCGCGCGAGCACGGATACGACCCGCTGCCTGCTGAGCCTCGCCGCCATCGTCCGATTTGGTGACAGGCTCGGCTGTCCGCCCGCCGCGGCGAACCTTCTGGTAAAGATCGGGCCGGGCGGCGCATGCCGCGCTGAACGCCTTGGCCGAGCTGCACCCGGTCGCCTTCGCGATTTCTCGCGCTCGCTTGTCGAGCGCATCGGCCGCGTCGTCGGCTTCGACGTCGTTCTTCTGGATCGGCGAGCTGTGCGCACGCAAGGTCGCGTACAGCTCCGGGAAGCGCGCGGCCGCACGGGCGAACCCTTGCGGCTGCGAGCAATGCTCGGCCTTGGCAATCTCGCGACCCTTCGCGACCAGGGCGCCCTCCGCGGCGCGGCCGGCATTGATCTTGTCCTCGAAATGCCGGCGCATGGCGATCAAGGCCGCGCGCTCGTCACCGTGGAGCGCTCCCGCGCCCTCGCGGCCGAAGATGCGATCGAGCCATTGCTGGATCGGCTCGGCAGTTGACGCCGGGTTGGCAGCGGCGTGTTCCAGCAGCAGCCGCAGCTCTTCGGCCTTCTGGGCATCGTCCCGCGTGTCTTCCGACGTTCCAGCGAAATCGTCGCCGTCATCGCCCATCGCCTTGCCGAACTTAGTCATGTTGCTTCCTTTCGAAAATCTGGCGATGCCGCTGAGCACGCCAGAGGCTACGGCCGAGGCGACGGCGGTTGCTGTCCGGCCGGCGGCACCGGCAGCGACGGCTCCATGCAACAGGCTCTCTGCGGCCTGGCGACCGGCAGGTGATGCAGCGGCAGCGGCGGCCCGGCGGGCAGCTTCCCGTGTCGCAGGGTGCCGCGCCGCGGCTGCGACAGCAGCGAACAACTTGGCGCGGCCGGCGGCATGGCCGAGCAGCGCACCGGCGGCTGCGCCGGCAAGGGCGCCCGTGGCAGGGTTGACGAGCCGGCCGAGCAGCGAGCGCCGGGCATCCGGGCCGGCCGAGCCGGCGCCGTCGCCGCTGACGAACCGCCCATCCGGGCCATGGTTCGGGTTGACCTTGCCGATATCGACCGGCTCGGTCGGCTGAAAGTGCGCGACGATTTCAGGCGTCAAAAATTCCGGGCCATAGGCGCAGAGGGTGGCATCCGCGCGCTTGCAGATGATCCCGGTAGGCTGTCCGGCCTCATTCCCGACAAGGATGAAGTCCTCGCCGTCGTCCCTTTTCGACAAGATGATATCGGCGCCGGGGCAGGCCGGCCTGTCGACCAGCGAAACTTCTTTGACGCGGAGACGTTTCAGCCAGGTCGCCATGATCAAGCCACCTCGCCCTTGCGGCCCGCAATCAGGTGGCCGAGGACGCGCCGCGCCGTTACGGAGATAGGCTCGGCCGCGCCGATAGCTACCCGCCGCCGCGCGCCGAAGAAAATCCCGGTGCCCGCGCTGGCATGCCAGCAAGACTGTTGCAGCAGGCCGTCACCAACGAGCCGAGCGGTCACGGGCGCCGCCCCGCCAAGGTGTTCTTTGAGCGCCCCGAGCGCCTGCGCGCTGTCAGCGCACGTCTCGATATGAACCGCGATCTGGCTCAGGAGCCCGTCGATCGCATCGGCCGCGGCGACGTACCGTTCCGCCAGCTCGCGGGCCTCGCTAAGCGCGCGATCACGACAGGTTCGGGCGAGCGACGCGTTCACGTCCGCGCGCTGCGCGCCAAGCGCTGCGAGGGCGTCCTCGATCTCGGCAACCTCGGAGCCGACCGCCGCGATTTCACCGCGGATCGCCAGAAGGCGTTTCTTCGAGGCGGGGTCGTCGGCGAGAAGCGCCGGCCCGGCCAGTTCGCGACGCTCGGCAGCGAGCGCTTGCTCGCGCTCGCGCGTCGCTCGATGCCGGGCGGCAAGACCCGCTTCGACCTGATCGAGCGCCGCGAGCTGCGCCAGCTCGGGGGCCGGCTCTGTGATCGCGGCGACGTTCGGTCTCGATCGGCGGAAGGGGAGGCTGGAGGGCATGAAAAAATCTCCTGTCGAAGCGACTTTTCGCTTGACAAGAGATAACACGTCTGAGCGGAGAATTGGGCAGATCGCTAACGCCCGCGGAAAACGCCTATCAGATCAGGGTATTAGGTAGTTGGCACGGTGCGTTCACGTGCCCCGGATCGGCGGCCCAAGCGTCAGTTTTCGTCGCGCCGCCGCTTAATCGCTTCGATCACCCGCGCCCATAACGTGGCCTTCTCGTCCAGCGGGACGATGCGCACGTTTGCCGCTGCCTGCTCGGCCACAGCGAGCGCACCGGCGCCGTACTGGTCGAGCAGCGATTGCGCGAGAGCCTCGGGGGCATCAGCCATCGGAAGATGCTATTCCCGAGCGGCGCGCCTTCCTAACGAGAATTTCGACTGACGGTTTTGCTGCGACATTCTGTCAGGCCGACCGCAATTTGAAGCCGCGCCAGCTATCGGTGTGGTCCCATTGGGCGCCGCTGAAGTCGGTCGGCGTTGGTGGCTGAGGCTCCGGCTCGACTGTCGGGATCGGCGGCAATCCATACGGCTTTGGTAGCTCGCGCAGGCGCGCTCGCGCCGAGGCAACGGCATTCCCGGCGAGCTGGAACGCGTCGCCGGGCAGAATGCCGGCGGCTTTGAGCGCGCGCGGCCCGATGCGGAGCAGCAAGGCCAGCATCGAGGCGTCGGCGGCTTCGGCAAGCTCGCGCAGGGTTGCGCCCTCTCCCGAGAGCTGACGGCGCAGGTGGGCAATCTCGTGGCGCTGGCGCGCGATCAAATCCTCGCGTTGCTCGATCTGGGCATCGCGCTCGACCAACGCGGCTTTGAGCGCGGTTGCAACGTTCGGTCCGCCGGCCGGCCCTTCGCCGCGCCTACGAGCTTCGAGCACAGCCAGCGCGGCGCGCGCCGGGCTTACGCCGGGAGCTGCCGGTGCCGGGCCTCCCGATCCCGACGCCGTGCTGATCGGCACCGCGGCTGCCGGCGCGAGAGCGGCCGGCGGAACGGTCAGCGGCGCGGGCGCGGTGGAGCGAGGCCGAGCGGGTCGCAGCCGATCGGCGATCAGCTCAGCGAAGGTCTTCAGCTCGGCCGATGCCGGCGGCGCTCCGGCAGGTGCAGCAGCAGTTGAGATGTCCGGCGCGGCGGCCTCGGGCCGGCGGGCTCGACCGGGCGGCCGGCCGCGGCGATGCTTCGCTGCCCCGATCGTCGAGCCCGCGGGGGCAGGGGCGGCATACACGAGCATGTCGTTCTCTTCGACGCCGAGTGCGGCGGCCAAGCGCCCGCGCGCGCCGGGCAACTCGCGTGCTGACGACGCGCGTTGTCGTCCATCGGTCGAATGCTCCGCGAGGTGCGCGAGCTTCGCGACCAACTCGCGCCTGCTGGCCACGTCCTTATCCTCACCGGCCGAGAGCGAGCGTTCCCGGATCTCTTTGGCGAGGCGCTTGGCTTCTGCGGCGTGCCGCTCGGCAGGTGTGGGCATGATAGGCGTCCCTTGGTCGCTTTAGCAGGGGGCAAGTCTACCACGTCCTCAGCGTGTGCCGGCCGAGCCGGGAAAATCGTCAGGGGTGACGTCTGGCCGGTCGGGCAATAAGGGCGCCGAAAAATCGAAAATAGTGAATTTTTGGGTATCGGCGATCCGAGCGAACGTCGATCGGGAATTGCGGCCGGGAGAGACCCGGCGGCCCGGAAGATGAGGGGGCGCTTGGGCGACGGGGCGATAAGACGCCACGATCGAGGTGTTTCTTCAGGCCGCACCCCCTGATCGGGAAATCGACCCCGCGCGGACGGGAAGGGGGAGGGTCTGCCCCGGCGCCGGCCCGGTCGAACAAACGGCGTCCAGCGAGCTTCCGCCGGGTTAAATCGCTCATCGAACGCGCCCACCAGCTCGACCGGGAAGCTCTAAACCCTTGCCGCTGCTGAGATCGCAGGTGTTGTCTCGGCAGCCGTGTGGGCTGTCAGCGGGATTTAGCTGGTCGCCGGAGCAGCTTTCGGCGACGCGCTGGCGGCCTGGCAGGTGGCGCCCGAAACGTGGCCGGCCCGCTTGCCGAGGATAAATCGACGATGAGCCTTTCCGGCATATCGATCACGCGTCGCGGCATTTTTCACGAGCGCTTGCGCCGATCAGCGAGAGCCCTCAGAGATGATGCGGAGCTGTCGCCGCTACGCCCACACCTGGCGGCATGACCACTTCGACCGATATGCGCGCGGCGTCATCCAGGGCTCTATGGCCAGCCTTAGTCCTGTCCACCGTTGCAGCATACCGGCACTGACGGGATGTCAGAATTTAAAGAGCTGTCCCGATTTGCTCCTGAGCGCCGCTCTATCCCAAGCGGCTCATTCTGGCCACGGGGGCTAGGGAACCCGATCGCCTCAGCGAGTAGGGTTTCCCTATATGGGGGTTGTGTCAGCGTTCCATATTGATTTCATTGACAAAAATCAAAGCGGCGTTCCGCGTTCCGTTGTGTCGGCTGTGTCAGGCGAGCATTTCAGCCAGTTTTCGGGTTTTGTCCGCCCCCGCGCGTTCTAACTATCTCGTTGTGGAACAAGGACTTATGAACGGAACGGATTTCTCTGACACAAGACGGAACGTTCCGGCATCCGCCGCCGCCGCCATGGTCGCTTATGGAAGGGCCTTGTCCGCCTCGACCAGCATGAGAATTGTTGCCGCAGTCTGGTGTAGTATGTAACTGGCTAGATACTGAGGCACTTCACTTATATCCGCCCCCTGGCCATGGGCGGCAACCTTGTTTCGCGGAGTTGGTATTCCACTCGACAGCATGTTGCGGAGAGCAGAGAAGTGCGTCTGCCAAAATTTATCCACCAAGCCATTATCGAGAATGGTTCCGACAAGCTTCGATGCCGTATCTCCAGCCGCGCAAGGCCATCCTCGTTTGTCGCAAATTATCTTCATGGTGCTCTCAAAGGACTTGGCGCAGTCTACAATGCATTCCTTGCAGTTCCCGTTTCTGTAATGCGCGTGCGCACTCAGGAATTCTTCATTCGCCCCTTTAAAAACTGGATCGCGTAACAAATTAAATGCCGGTATTACCGCCTCAGAGTGAAGTATATCCGAATCAACTCGAATAATATCTCCTGATTGATACTGATATCCGACACCATTCTCTCTAAATCGTGTGTTAAGCTCGTTGATTGCGTCATCTGGATCTATTTCGGAACGTAATGTATTACCTGATATTCCTTCTCTCGCAAAAGTATCGATTGCGCGGAATATCAATTCGATCACCGATAGTTGCCGCTCTACGGGCGATCTTGAAAGAAGATACTGCTTTATTTCATGGAATGGTTCCAAATCCGAGGAATTTACCAGCGAGAAAACGCCAAATTCACGCCGAAGAATAATAAGTATGTCATTAAATATATTTTCGATGAAATCGAATCTGGAAATTCCCTCAAAGAATTCGGTATATATTTGAACAATCTGCACTAATAGAGGGTCAGGAAGTCTAAGATATTTATAGACGTCGGACATCTCTCCTCTCAGGCGTTTTTGACGCTTTTCGTATATTTCCCAAACGGGCATTTCCGCATTCCCCGAATGTTCTATGCACTGCCCCGCACTGACCGCAACCCTAGGGACCGCTGGATGTGTGTGTTGCTCATGTCGATAGTATGCCTTTTACTACTCCTTGAGAAGTGAAACTCTCATCAACTGTCCGACACCCGGTTTACTGGCGAGGGCGCACTTGCAGCAGGACTGCCGCTGTGGACAGCCCTGCTGAAGGCTTTTGCCGGATGCCCTCAAGCTCCGTCATCTTTGAAATCGGCAGCAGCGGCCGCGGCGGGAGGTTCGCAATGGATCGTCCAAGCGCCCTTCGGGCCGGCCGCGACGCTGGCTCGCGTGCCCCATAGGACAAACGGAACCCCGTCTACTTCGACCGTGCAGCGTTCGCCAATGAGGCCGTCTGGCCTATCGAGCCAAAGCGCTCGCGCGAGGCGCTGTTTCACCGCTCGTTCGCCGATCTGGTCCTTTTTGGCGTGGCCCTTATTCAGGGCGATCGTGACACCCCTGGCCGTCTTCACGAGCGACCGCTCGGCCGAGGCACCAAGTGCGAGCTTGGCAGCGGTCAGGATTTCAGCATCTCGCTCCTGGCGCGCTTCCCGGCGCTCGGCCGTGACGGTGCTGTCCTGGACGCGCTCGACGACTGGCACAGGCTTGATGCGTGGCGACCGCTTGCCGTCCGACCCGCGTTGCCGGATCAGCACGTCGTCAACGCTCTGCGCCTCATGAGCGGCTTTCTCATTGGCGAGATAGACCTTCGAGAGCCGGAAATACCAGCTCTTGTCCTTCTCGCCCACATTCGACTTGTAGACGTAGAGCTTGAGCGCCTTCGGGCCGCCGCTCGCCGGTTTCTGTCCGATCTCCGCCGGCTCGACCGCGACGAGATGGAGGATATGACGGAACGCACTCTCGATGCCGATCGAGCCGCGCAGGCCACCCGCCTTGTTCTCATGGTGCGTGATGACCACAAGGCCGCCGATCTCCCGCGCCATGGCGTCGGTGATATCCACGAGCCCCTGCATGTCCGCGGCGTTGTTTTCGTCCAGGCCGGAGAACAGCTTCACGAAGGGATCAAGGACCAACAGCCGGCAGCCCTTCGCCTGGCAGCGCTTGACCAGCTTGTCCGCAAAGGGCGTCCGAATAATAGCGCCGCCGGCATCCTTGCGCGCGATAACGATCGCTCCGTTGTCCGGGCCGGAGAAATACAGGCTCCCGTCCGCTGCCGTTTCGGGCCGGCCATTGTGCTCCAACAGCGCCATGATCTTGCGCCGCTGATGAAGCTTGGCGTCCTCCTGAAGGGCGAGCCGAACCTTGACCCGCTCTGAAATCTCGAAGCCGAGATATTCGGCGCCGGTGGCGGCGTCGATCGCCATGGCCGTCAGCAAGGTCGATTTGCCGAGGCCCGGTCTGCCAAACAGAAGCACGGTCCCATCCGCTGGCAGGCACTCGTCAAATAGCCAAGCCGGCTGAGCAAGAGCCTCCTTCGTCCGGCTGGTCGGTCCCCATTCCTCATCATCGGGCTCGTTGCGTCCGGCCGTTTCCGATATGCGCCGGCTGACACCGCTTTCCGGCGGCAATTCCTCCGCCGCCTCGAAGTCAGCGGCGGGCGAGCGCGAGCCTTCGCCATCCTGGGCATAGGCGTAGGAGTTGGCGACCTTAGCGGCCAGTTCCTCTTGATCCCATGGCGGCGAGCATCGGCCGTTCCAATCGCCCATCATCAGCTCGACGGCGCGATGCTCCGGCACGCCCCAATTCTTCAGAAGGCATGCGAGGGAAAATGTGGTCGGCTCGCCCGTTCCGTTCGCGACGGCGGCCGGCGCGGTCTTGAGGTGGGCAATGGCTCGTTGCTCGGCCGCCTCAATGTCCCTCTCGTCCAAACTGACGGATGGCGCCGGCGGATCGAGCTGCGCGCCAGCGCGGATGCGGTCGAGCAGCCAAGTGGGGCAGGGTGCCATCGGCGTGTCATAGGGCGCGTTGGTCCAGGCATAGGCGCCTCCGTCCGCCCGCCGGCTCGGCGGCGCGACCACGTAGCCAGCCATGCCTTTGACATCGACGTTGAGGCCGAGCCGCTTGCCCGCGTTGTGGTTCGGGACATGGACGCCGGACGGGAGGGTGAAGTAGAGGTGCCGGCCGCCGGAAGCGGTGCGCGCCTCTACCGTCTTCGGCAGCGCGCCGTGCTCGGCCTCCAAGGCGGCCAGAGATTGAGCCCCGACCTTCCCGCGCCCGCAATCGACATCGATCACGATGAAGCCGACCGCTTCGGCGCCCGTCAGCACGCCGATTAGGGCGTCCGGCCATGCTCGCCACCACCGGCTGAGTTGGCTCATGTCGCTGGTCGCCAGATCGGGCCAGCCCTTGAGGTAAGGCGTCCGTTCTTTCGTCAACGGAAACAGGCGCCAACCCGCCATTGCCAGGTCAACGACTTCATCCGCCAGTGCCGGGTTTGCAATTGCGCCAGTTTGTGTTACATTAGCTGTCAACATTTGAGCACGCCCTTCAATACCGGCCGCCGGGCTTTCGCCAGCCTCGGCGGCCTTTTCGTATCTGCCGGCCGCTTGGCCGGGCTTCATGCATCAAGCCGCCCGTACCACCCGCGGGGGCGCCTTGGCGACATTCCCTAGAACGAGAATTCGGCCGTCCCCGTGGAAGTGCTGGGCGCCCTTGCGGCCATCGGGCATGCGGAAGGTCAGCTCGTCTGACGGGGTTGCGCCGCTCTTGCGGTAGAACAGCAGAGCCTTCCCGGCCGCGCTGGCGCTCACGGCCGACTTGCCCAGCTTGCGTTCCGTCGCAGCTCGCATCGGTGCGACCACCTCCGGCGGCCCCAGCAGCTCCACGGCAATGACGCCCGAAATCGATCCGAGCGGGACCGCCGTTGACGCGCCGGGCGCCTCGTCCCACCAACGATGGATCGTCACAGGATCGAGCGTCGCGGCAGCGGGCTTCAGCCCGAGAAGGAGCTTGCCGCCAGGCGAGCATGGCAAGACCGCGAAGCCAGCCTTCGCATGCTCAAGTGCGTGGGCGACGGCGGCGCCGGCCGCGGTCAGCCGCTTGACCCGACCGGGCGGGAACATGGCGACGTTGCTCATGGCTGCACCGTCTGAGCGTCGCGGGCAGCGACCCGCTCGGCCAGCCACGTCCTTATCTCGCTCACCAGATATCCGCCCTTTCTGCTGCCGAGCGGCACCTTGCGAGGAAACCGGCCGGCGGCCGTCATCCGGACAAGAGTTTCGCGCCGGAACGGAATGCCGAGCGTGCGCAACCCGTCCTCGCTGACGATGAGCGGTTCCAAGGCAATGGGATCTTGAGTGGTCATTGGAAACTCCCGATAGCGCCGCAGGGCGCCGGTTGAGGGCAACGCGCTACGCGCGCTGAGGCCTTATCGGGGTTCGATTGTCGGGCCGGCACTGCCTGGCTTCGACTGCTGACGCGGGGCCGGCTTTGCGCCGCTCTCTCCGCCATCGCGTGCAGCGCCTCTCGGTGCGCCGCTACGTTTTTCGCTGTGACCTAGATTGGTTATATCACAGATTTTGGCGGGTGTGGGTTGGGCCTATGGCGGCCAGGAGCGGGCTTCGAAGGCGCCGTTTGGGAGACCCTGCGCAGGGCGCGCGGTTGGGATGAGGTTGCCGCCGCAGAGCATACGCGGCGTTTCATCGTGCCGGCCTACGGGCGGGCCTTCCCCGAGCGCGACAAGTAAAAGCAATTTTACATACTTAGACTACGCGATAACGATGCTATTGACCGTGCCGTTAACTCGGTGTTCTCTAACTAGAGAGGAGGCACCCTATGACTAATCGCATAAGCTATGAGTGGCGGCCTGGTTTTCCCGTTGAGCAAATTTATGCACGGGACATTATGGATACCTACGGCCTTTGCGGTGCTATTTTGCGCCGGAAATATCGGCTCGTAGAGCTGCGATGCGGTCCTGACGACTATCCTATTTCGCTCGGTGATGTACTTGAAAGCGAGAACAACAGGGATATGCACCGGCGGATGACGGGTGTCGATCGCTATAAGATCGAGGATGACACCTGGACGGCGCTTCTCGACAAGCTACGTCCGCCGATCTGACAGGTCAGGGTATAAGCCGGTCAAGTCCCATAGCGCGGAAAGATCGAGAAGCGCAGCCGGCGATAAGTCGCTCACGACGAATGGTCGTCGCGAGACGCGCTCGACGCGACCGAGCCGGAGTGCGCGGCAGATCACCTTGACCCCCTGCGGCACATGCTCCGGTGGAATTCCGGCGCGGACGCGAAATTCCGCATTTGGCCGCGCTGCGAACCACTCGTAGTCATCATCATCCGGCGATAGCCGCCGCGGAGGCGCTACTGGCGCCGCTGGTGCAGGGGTCGGTTCCGGTGTCGTCTGGGCAGGGGCGGCGTCGACATGCTGCATGGGCGCCTCGCGCTGCGGTGGCGTGGCCGGTTCGTGCGTTCCCCGTAGTTCCGCCGGCACCGGGCTCGACTTCGAGGCGGCAATTTCCGCGTCGCGCGCCAACCTGCGCTGCCGCTGATCTTCGAGAATTTCGGCCCGATCGTCGATAACCGCGACCGGCTCGGGATCGAGCTGCACGGGCTCCGGCGCGGCCCTGGGTGCCGGCTTCGACGTCGGGATGGGCTCGGGGAGAGCTGGCGGCCGGCTCGCCGGCCCGGCCTTGCGGAACGCGCGCTCTTCGAACGCGACCGCCGCGCTCATCGCGTAGATTTTGCGACCGCCCGTCGCCGATATCGGCTTCAACTGGTCAATTTCATGCGGCACCCATCCTCGGGCGAGCAAGCCGTCAAACGATATTCTCGGCTCGTCGAAGACCGGCTCAAGCCGCTGTAAAGACCGCTGCTCCTTCTTGACGAGCTTTCGGGCCTCCGAAATCCGCGGCCTCATCGCTTGGTCGCCTGATCACGTTGGGCCTCGAACTCGGCCACCTGTCGGCGCGCGACGACGGCAAGCGCCTCGTGGCGCTCCGCCCGGCGCCGGGCGGCATCGATCGAGCTGCTTCTGGGCCGCCGTCCGGGCACCTGCGCTCGCGCGCTGGCGATCCGTGCCGCAGCGTCCGCCTCGCTCGCCGAAGCCCGCTCCTCAAGCCAAGCGGTGATAGACGATGCCAGCCAAAACCGTTGGCTTGTCCGGCCCGGCGTAAGCGTCAGGGCGCGAGGGAATTTCCCCTGAGCCTCAAGCGCACGAATTCGGTCGGCGCATAGGTTGATGCCGGCCGCGACCAAGTCGCCGTGATTAAACAGAAGCTTCTGCGCAGACATGGCGGCAACCCTCGGGATCTGGAATATCTGATCCCGAGTTTATCATGCTTCGGCCTCGCGTTGGTCGCACCGGCCGGCGCCTCTCACGCTGCCGGTTTGTCGCCGTCCCGATCCGTTTCGGTAAGCCGTGCCCATGGCTCTTGATTGTCCGTCAGCTTGGGAACCCCATCATCGTCATCCACGCCCGGCGAGAAACTGTCATCGCCGAATTTCTCCTTCGGCAGGTTGACCGGAGGGGTCTTCCTCACTACCTCGATAAGCTGAAGTGACCATGCGTCGAGTGCGGCTCGCCGGCCGCCGAAGCCCGGAAACTTGAGCTGGGCATAATGCTTCCGCGTTACCGTGTTGGCGGACGCATGGGCGAGGCAGCCGGCGATATCGCTCTCTGCGAAGCCCATGCGTTGCAACTGATTGCTGATCGTGCGGCGCAGATCATGCCAGCCCCAAGGCCGGATCAGCGGCCAGGGTGCACGTTTCTCCGGCCGGCTCTCCAACCTGCGCAGCTTGTTGGCCTCAAGCCGGATCTTCTCGGCCGCCTCGCCCAACTCGGACTTGGTTTGTTGGGGCGCCGACATCGCGACAATCTCGCGGGTCGGTCTCAGTTCGGCCGGGAAAACGAAGCGCTCGTGCCGCCTTGGAATGCTCCTGAAGAGCTTCACCGCGATAGGGCTCAAAGGAATAGCGTGGTCCCGCCGGCCCTTCATCCGCGAGGCCGGTATCAGAATGACCGGGCCGCCGTCGAGCCCTTCCGCGGCCGGCCCATCGCCGAAATCGTCCGACCACGTATCGAGACCGGCGGCGGCTTCTTCCTTCTCGGGGGTGGGATCAAGTTGCAGGTCGTCCCATTCCAGAGCCATAAGCTCGCCAACGCGCATCGGGAGCACGCACAGCAGCTTGACGAACTGGCGCTTGGGCTCAGGCAGCTCGTTCGCGGCGAGCCAAACGCAGCACAGCTCGGGGGCCGTCAGCGTGTGCTCACGCGCGTTTTCCTTAGCGACCAGCGGAATTCCTACAGCCGGGTTCTTGAAATCCTCCAGTTCGGTATATTGGACGCTGCCCCATTGGATCATCTGGCGCGTCGCTCGTAGTAGCCGGTTCGCGTGCCTTCCCGTGCCCCTGTCGGCTCGCTTCTTTTCGGTCGTTGCCGCCAGGCATGCTTGCGCGGCTTCCGAGATCATCGTCCGTGTCAGCGAGCGAACCGGCAGCCCAGCGCCCCAGCGCGCGAGCCCGTGGCTCCGCAAAAGCGTGCCGTCGTCATGGACGTAACGCGGGCTCAGCCCCTTCTGTGCCTGCGACCGCTCCCAAGCCACCAGAAGCTTTTCGAGGGTGAGCTGTTCCTGTTTGGCCGGCTCCTTGTTAGACGGCACGATGCCATCGTCGAGCTGATGGCGCAGCGCCGCAATCTCATTCGTGGCCTTCTTGATCGTTTTCGCTTTGAGCGTCTTCCGGTAGCGTTTTCCGTTCACGCCGATTTCGGCCAGGAACGAAATTGATCGCGGGCCGCGTCGGACGCGAAGCCCCGAAACGCCCTCCACAACATACTCAGTTCGGTCTTTGGGAAGTTGGGCGATAACGTCGTCATCCGCCTCGACCACTCGCTTTCCGGCCGCGGGCGTCTCCGGCGCCTCCGCGTCGAGAGCGCCAAGCCGTTTCCGATGATCCGCGAGATTGGAGACGTTCGAAGCTGTCTTTGACATGAAAGGGCTTGCTCCTCTGGTGGGCGTTCTGGTGGGTGCCATTTGCCAGCTTTCCGCGGTCATTCTTAGGCGCGGCGAGCAAAAAACCCAATAGAACCGCCAATTTGTAGGGTAGGGCAGGGGGCACGGTTTGTCAACTATGCAGCCATACCGTTTGCGTGGTCATGACGGCTGAATTCCTGGCCTTCAGCAAGGCAAGGGGCAACGATCTCTCGACATCAAGGCCGGAATTCGGCTTTCGCGGTTTGGTGCCCGGTGACCGCTGGTGTCTGTGTGCGCCGCGCTGGCAGGAAGCGCTGGAGGCGGGGAGCGCACCGCGCGTTGTTCTGCGCGCGACGCATGAAGGGGCGCTCGATTTCTGCGCTCTTGAAGATCTCAAGGCAAATGCAGTCGATTTGCACTAATTCAGCGATCGGGCTGCAATAAAGGCAGGGCTCCATCCCGTCAGCTGCAATGCTATAGCCCGCGAATAGCGGCGCAATAAGGCGGCGTATCCCGTTTCCGTTGCGATCGTAACGCGATTATGGGGCCGCGACATCATGCCGTAAGATCGCGCTGACAATTTCTCCCGCCATAACATGCAAGATCGTCTCGACCGTCTGTTGGGGCGAGTACTTGCCATTGGGTGTGCAGGAGGTCACATGACTTGGTATTCTCAAGAAATCGGCAAGGCGGTTCGAAGTAAGACGTCGCTTGCCGAAGAGTTTCCGTCCGTCACCAGGCTCCCTCGCCGGCCCTCGCGCGTTGAACGACTGATGGGCTGGCTGTTGCGGATCGACGCGCTGATGCAGCAGATGGCGAAGTTCGCGGCCAAGGCCTGGATGGACGGCTTCGCCGCCTATGCCGACAGCTATTACGGTCCTTGGCCGTATGATTCGAACGCCGAGCGGCCCGCGGCACCGCGCCCGTTCGCCGGACGCGCCGTTCTGGTATGGCGACGCCCGGAGGAAGCGGAAGGCGGACGCGAGCATTTTTCCCGGCGTGTGCGGCGTCCGCGGCTCTATATCGTCCAGACCGATCGTGCGACCGGCCGGTCGTCCTTCAAGCTCGCCATGGTGGCCGGGCAGGGGCTGAGGCGGCGGCGTGCCAGGCCACGGCCGGCGCTGTTATCGATCTCCTGACCGGGACCTTCGTTCTTCTCACGCCGGTTCGCATAGAACCTCGAATTTGACGAGCTTCGTCGGACCGAAATTATTGCTGATGGCGACGTCGGCGGCATCCCGCCCGCGCGCCATCAGGACCCGGCCGATCCGTGGCGCGTTGTTGCGCGGATCGAAAGTTTGCCAGCGGCCGCCGAGATAAGCTTCGAACCAGGCCGCGAAATCCATCGGGCTGAAGGGCGGCTCGAGACCGACATCGCTGATGTAGCCCGTGCAATACCGCGCCGGAATATTGAGCGCCCGGCAGAGAGCGACCGCCAGATGGGCGAAGTCGCGGCAGACGCCCTGGCGCTCGCGATAGGCTTCCCACGCGGTCTTGGTCGGGCGGGCATGAGCGTAGTCGAACTTGATGTGTCCATGGACGAAATCGCAGACGGCCTGGACGCGGTCACGGCCTGGCTTGGTTTGTCCGAAGGACTGCCAAGCGATGTCGGAGAGCAGATCGGTCTCGCAATACCGGCTGCCCAGCAGGAAGACGAGGCTGTCATCCGGCAGATCCTCAACCGGGTGCTGAAAATCCTCGGGCGGATGGGATTCGGGCTGGTCCGAAACCTCCAGCAACGCCGTCGTCGACAGGGAAATCCGGCCCTGCGGCGCCACGATCCGGCTGCAGAGATTGCCGAACCCGTCCCGATAGAGGCGGACCGGAACCTGCGGGTCCGTCACGAGCCGGTCGGGGATCAGAACGTCCTGCGCGTGGGCGTGATGCGTGTTGAGCATCAGCATCATCGGCGTCGGTTGCGGGCACTCGTAGATCAACTCGTAACCGACACGCAATTTCATTGGATCAAACCCTCTGGACGGTCATCAACGATGGACGGCATCCACTATTGATCCTCCGTGACGCTCACCTCGACCTCAAGGCCGAGAAATGAACACGGAGCACCATACCAGGTTCCCCAGAGCGGCATGGCCCGGCGATGATCCCAGGCGACGGCGACGCGGATGAGATGGCGATTGCCGACGATATTGTTGGTCGGATCGAAATCGACCCAGCCGCCGCCCGGCAGGAAGATCTGCAGCCACGCGTGGGTGGCGCCGCCGCCGCGCGTCGCGTCGTGATTGGGGACGAAGATGTAGCCGCTGACGAAGCGGGCGGCGAGGCCGAGCGAGCGCACCGCCTCCATCATCAGGACCGCGAAGTCGCGGCAGCTGCCGCTGCGGCTGCGAAGGGTGTCGCCTGGATGATTGACCCCTTTCTCGGAGCGCCGCATATATCGGAAATCGTTTCTGATCGCGAACATCATGGCGCGCAGCAGCGACATGGTGCCGGTGGTCCCGCCGGGCACGAACCGCCGAGCCCAGCTGTCGACATCCGGATCGGGGTATTGACGATGGCGGGCTTTCACCAGATCCGAGGCTTCCTCGTCGCCATAGGCGAAAGGACAGGTCGTGGCGTAAGGCTCGAGCGCATAGTCGGGCAGCGGCGCCTCGAAATGCTCGAGCGTCACCTGGCTTTCGAAGGCCAGCTCGGCGGCCTTGTCGGCGAAGGTCGCGATCGCGACGGAATTGTCGAACACATCGTGTAGCCAGTGCAGGCGTGAGGGCGCCGGCGAGATGCGTAGATCGGTCGCGACCAGGCGTAGATCGTGGCTCGCCCGCGGCCGAAACATCATCCGATGCTCGCCGAAGCCCACCGGTTCCGAATATCGATAGACGCTGGCGTGCCGGACGGTGAAGCGTTGAGAGCCGGCCACCGGCTTGAAGGTCTGCATGAAGCTGTCGGGGTCGTCCGGCATCGTTCTTTCCCTCCAGATCCACATCCGCTCGACGCCGCCCCGATATGATAGTCGGGATTCGCTGATGAGATACGAATCGATGCAGCCGATTCGAGTTTTGGTGCGGACGGGGGGAATCGAACCCCCACCTCCTTACGGAGTGCAGATTTTCTTACCACTTCGGCTTTCGCCGCCGCCGGTCGGCGTTCGTGGTCTGGACTATCCCTTCGCCTTGGCCCTCGGACTTTAGGCGCCGCCCGTCTAGTCTCTACACCTTCCCACGAAATGGGCTTGGCTCGGGATTGGCTTAGGTGACCCCTTAGCGTTCCCCGACTTTGAGCGGTTCTGCACCGAGGGTTTCCCCGCGGGCACTCCAATTGAAGTCTGCTGCGTCTACCGGTTTCGCCACGTCCGCAATCTCTGACGCGCTGTTCGTGCCACAGAGCGCCGCCGGGAGCGAGCGAGAATTTGTAATGTTTCAGCTTGGGTCGACTTCGGCCGGCTCGCCGCCCAGCCGAACGATCATCGCCGAGACAGCCTGGGCGGCTCGGTCGAGCTCCGCCGCGTCGGGGCCGCGCAGCACCAGGCTGACGCCGAATCCGCCACCCCGGCTCCAATAGGGATAGGAGCCGATATCGACGCCGGGAAAATCTACCTGGACCTCGCCCAGATCCTTGGCGATCGCCCCTTCCGACAGCTTGCAGCCGATGGTGCGCGACAGGATCTTGGCGCCGCCGACGAGGGTCAGCTTGACCGAATCGAACATGGATTGGGCGATGACCGGCACGCCGGCCATGACGAAGACGTTGCCGATGCGGAAGCCCGGAGCGGCCGAGACGGCATTGTCGATGAGGGTGGCGCCCTCCGGCACATGGGCCATGCGCAGCCGCGCCTCGTTCATCTCCATATTACCGCCCATGGCGCGATAGCGCACTTCGAGCCGCCGCTTGGCCTCGGGATCGAGCACGAGATCGACCCCGAAGGCGCGGGCTACGCATTCGGCGGTGATGTCGTCATGGGTCGGGCCGATGCCGCCGGTGGTGAAGACATAGTCGAACTTGGCGCGAACCTCGTTGACGGTCGCGATGATGGTCTCGTGCACATCCGGAATGACGCGCGCCTCGCGCAGCCGTACCCCGACTTCGTTCAACCCCTTTGCCAGATAGGCGAGGTTGGCATCCTGGGTCCGGCCGGACAGGATCTCGTTGCCGATGATGAGCAGGCAAGCCGTGACGGTCTTCGGCGTGGGGAGAGAAGCGTGTTCGGACATGGTGCCGAGCAAGTTAGGCCCGGCAGCGTACGGCTGCAACAGCCTGCTGATGGCGATGCGCTCGTCGTAGCCGCGCCGAGGACGGCCTCAATGCGCGAGATTGATCTCGATATGCACCGGCAGCTGGCCGAAATTGGGTGCGCGGCGGGCCAGGCTCTCGGCCAGATCGGCCATGGTGGCGTTGCGCGGCAGCTCGAAGATGGCCAGGTCGGAGGCGCCGTAGACGGCGAGAACGCGGTGGTCGGTCGGGCGATGAATCTGGGTCTGCATGTGGGCCTCCCTGGTTGGACGAGACGGACTATATAAGGCTTGAGTAACCGCAGCATGTTCGCCGCGTAAGGATTGGTGTTATTGTGTAACGACCTGCAACTGAGGTTGCGGGCGGAAGCAAAGGATGATGATGACAGATTTGGCCCAGCTCGATCCGAGCGCCGCCGAGGAAGCGCGGATCAAACTGCATGCGCCGGAGGATTTCGCCAGCATGCGCAAGGCCGGCAAGTTGGCGGCGGAAGTGCTGGATTTCATAACGCCCACGGTCAAGCCCGGCGTCACGACGGAGGAGCTCGACCGGCTCTGCCACGGCTTCATCCTCGATCATGGGGCGGTGCCGGCGCCGCTCAACTACCGCGGCTTCCCAAAATCGATCTGCACCTCGATCAATCATGTCGTCTGCCACGGCATTCCCGGCGAGCGGAAGCTGATGGATGGCGACATCATCAATATCGACATCACCGTCATCCTCGACGGCTGGTTCGGCGACACCAGCCGCACCTTTCTCGTCGGCGAGAAAGTGCCGCTGAAGGCGCGCCGCCTGGTCGACGTGACTTACGAGGCGATGATGCGCGGCATCGAGGTGGTGAAGCCCGGCGTCCGGCTGGGCGCCATCGGCCATGCGATCCAGAGCTTCGCGGAGGCCCAGAGATTCTCGGTCGTGCGCGATTTCTGCGGCCATGGGCTCGGCCGCGTCTTCCACTCGGCGCCGAGCGTGCTGCATTACGGCCACCCGAGCGAAGGGCCGATCCTGCGGCCGGGCATGTTCTTCACTATCGAGCCGATGATCAATACCGGCCGCTACGAGGTGAAGATCCTGGCCGATGGCTGGACCGCGGTGACCAAGGACAAGTCGCTATCGGCGCAGTTCGAGCATACGATCGGCGTCACCGAGGAGGGGTACGAGATCTTTACGCTCTCGCCTGCCGGCCATACCAAGCCGCCCTACCAGGTCTGACCCATGGGTGAGGCGGCCGACAAGCCGCATTATCACGGCCATCGGCAGCGCCTGCGCCAGCGCTTCCTTGAGGCTGGCCCGGCGGCGCTCGCCGATTACGAGTTGTTGGAGCTGATCCTGTTTCCGGCGGTGCCGCGGCAGGATACGAAGCCGCTGGCCAAAGCGCTGATCGAGCGGTTCGGCGGCTTTGCCGGCGTCGTCAATGCCGAGCCGGCCGAGCTCATGGCCATGGCCGGCATGGGCGAGACCACGACGGTGGCGGTCAAGGCGGTGCAGGCCGCCCTCCAGCGCGTGCTCAAGGCCGAGATCGTCCAGCGGCCGGTGCTCTCCTCCTGGGACCGGCTTCTGGATTATTGCCGCTCGACCATGGCGCACGCGCGCGTCGAGGAGTTCCGGCTGCTCTTTCTCGACCGCAAGAACGCGCTCATCGCCGACGAGGTGCAGCAGACCGGCACGGTCGACCATACGCCGGTCTATCCGCGCGAGGTGGTAAAGCGGGCGCTGGAGCTGGGCGCCTCGGCGCTGATCCTGGTGCACAACCATCCGAGCGGCGACCCGACGCCCTCCAAGGCCGATATCGAGATGACGCGGGACGTCATCGGCGCCGCGCGGCCGCTCGGAATCGAGGTGCACGACCATCTGATCATCGGTTCGGGCAAGCACGCCAGTCTGCGCGGACTGGGGTTGATGTGACCGAGGTCTGCGCTCTTCGGGCTCAGCGATGGGCGAGCGCAGTAATGGCGTCGTATTCGAGCTGCCTTTGGTCGTGGTCGACCATTTGAAGGTCGCGAAGGTGAGGCGCGAGATCGAAGGTAAATGCAGGTCTGGAGTCTCGTCCGAATTCAACTGATCATAGGTTAAGGTCGGTTCGTATTGCAACTAACGAATGGACCTCGCCTCCCTTATTTTGTTGAGCGGGTCAAACGGGATACAGCATCGATTTGAATATTACTTGATCGAGATAGCCTTGCGGCGCATCGTTCAGATGTCAACACTGGACGTCCGAGGGTCCGCCTAGGGTCGTGCGGCAGATTCCATCGGTAAGTTCTGGCGCGGCCGGCGCGGATCACTCTGCGCAACAAGGGGGGAGACAGCGCGATGGCACAAAAGCCCTTTCGAGAGAAAGCAGCGGGTGTTCGCCCGGCGGCGGACGATAATGGCGGTGACGATGGCGGCGACAAGGATGATTTCGAGGAAAAAGTCCTCCAAGACTTCAATCATTTCAAGGTCATCGTCGATCAGCTAAAGCAGAAGACCGAGACCGGAAAGGTCGAGAAGGACGAGGCGGCGGACAAGTTCTCGCGCGACAAGTTCAACAAGGACCAAAAAGAGCAGAAGCACGAGAAGTTCGAAAAAGAGCACAGGGACATCACCAAGGGCATCATCAAGGAGGGCGACGTCGTGCTCGACCCGACCTTCGGCGTGCTGCCCGCGGCGTCGCAGGCGGATCCGCAGCTTTTGGCGCGGATTGCGGCCTTGGAGGATGCGGTCGGCAAGCTCCTGCATTTCATCCCGGCGGAGTCACGCCCGGATCTCAGCAAAGGTGCGCTGAAGGACGAGCCCGATACCCCGCCGAAGGATAGCCCTCCAGCACCGCGACGGCGCCGCCGCTGACGTCGCGCTGCTCTTGTTCCTGGCATTCTGCCACGATTACGACGAAGCCGCTCACTGGGCTTGCGCCGAGCTGCGCGCGGAAGGGCTGGCGCTCGAGCTGATCACGGAGCGTCAGCTCGAACGGGCATGCCGCTGGGAATATCGGTTGGGCGCGGGCGGGGTCGGTCTCGTGGTGGAACTCGATGACGGCCGCGTCTTGCGTCAAGAGGGAGTACGAGGCGTTCTGAACCGCCTTATCGCCGTGCCGTCCATGTTGGTCGGCCGGGCCGAGACGGCGGATCGCGACTATGCCGAGGCGGAGCTCGGGGCCTTTTATCTGAGTTGGCTCGCGGGTCTGCCCAATGCCATCAATCCGGCCACGCCGCAGGGGATCGGCGGGGCGTGGCGGCATATCTCGGAATGGGCGGTCCTTGCCGCGCGCGCCGGCCTGGCGGTGCCCGTCTATCGGCAATCCGATCGTGATCCGCCGGAGCAGGGCTATGGCGGCTTGGCGCCGCCGGGCACGGCGATCCGCACCGTGATCGTGCTGCGCGATGCGCTCTACGGGGCGGAGGTGCCGGACGAGATCGGAGCCGCCTGCCGCAGCCTTGCCGCAGCGAGCACCACCGACCTCCTCGGCATCGATCTGTTCGAAGCGGAAGATGGCGGGCTGCGCTTCTCCCATGCCGGTCCCTGGCCGGATCTGCGGCAAGGCGGCGAGCCGCTGATCCAAGGGTTGCGGCGGGCCTTAGGCGGCGAGGCCGCATGATCCTGCTCTGCGGCATTCCGAGCGAGTTGCCGTTCCGGCTCGTCGCGGCGCGGCTCGAAGCGGCCGGCGCTCCGTTCGTCACCTTCAATCAGCGGCACGTTGCCGATTGCCGTGTCGAGATCGAGATCGCGGCGGGGGCGGTCCGGGGGATCTTCCAGATCGAAGGCGTCGATCATCCGCTCGAGGGTTTCCGGGCTGTCTATGCGCGGTTGATGGATGACCGCCATCTCCCCGAGCTGGAAGGCTTGGCCGAGGATGCGCCGGCACGCCGCCATTGCCGGGCCCTGCATGAGAGTTTGCTGCGCTGGATGGATGTGGCGCCGGGTTGCGTCGTCAATCGCGCCGCCCCCACCGCCACCAACATGTCGAAGCCGTTTCAGGCTCAGACCATCCGGCAGCAAGGCTTTCTCACGCCGGAGACCCTGATCACCGACGATCCCGAAGCGGTCCGAGCCTTCGGCGCGCAGCACGGCCGGCTGATCTTCAAATCGATCAGCGCGGTCCGCTCGATCGTGCGGACGCTGGAAGAACCGGATCTCGTCCGGCTCGACCGCATCCGTTGGTGTCCGACCCAGTTCCAGGCGTTCGTCGAGGGCACCGAGCTGCGCGTGCATGTCGTAGGCGATTTTACCTTTGCCGCCGCCGTGCGCAGCGACGCCACCGACTACCGCTATGCGCGCGAGCAGACGGGAACGCCGGCCGAACTGCGCGAGGTGGTGCTGTCGGACGAGCTGGCGGCTCGTTGTGTCGCACTCACCCGCGCGCTGGGGCTGGAATTCTCCGGCATCGACCTCAAGGTAGCGCCGGACGATTCCGTCTATTGCTTCGAGGTCAACCCGTCACCGGCTTACAGTTATTACGAGTTCGGCGCTCGGCTGCCGATCTCGGCGGGGCTTGCCCAGCGGCTGATGCAGGCTTGAGCGTCAGCCGGGCATCGGCCGCAAATGGGCGAGATGCCCCGTCTTGATCCAAAGGCGGCATCCTTCCTTACCGGCCCTGGCGGACAGCGTTGCGCCCGCCGGCAGCCGCAGCCAGGATTGTGGCTCGAAATTCTCGCCGCCTTCATCGAACATTCCTTCCAGGATCAGGATCTCGACGCCACCCGGGGCCGGCAGATGGATCTCGGCGCCGGCAGCCCAGCGTTCGAGGCGCACCTCTTCATGCGCATCCCGGAAGAGCGGCATGGTCTCGACGCCCTCCCGGCCGGATGCAGGCGTGAAATCCATCGTGCCGGTATCGAGCCGAACCTGGGTGCGGTCGTCAGGATCGAACTGCCACAGCTTGACGAAGATGGTGCAGCCCGGCGCCGACCCGGGCGTATGGCGCGAGGTCGGCGGATTGCGGATATAGGAGCCGACGGGAAAATCGCCATGCTCGTCGGAGAACACGCCGTCCAGCACCAGGAACTCCTCGCCGCCGCCATGGGTATGGGGCGAGAAGGCGGAACTCGGCGCGTAGCGTACGATCGTGGTGGCCCGGGCCACTTCCGCGCCGATCCGATCGAGCATGCGCCGATCGACCCCGGCCATCGGCGAGGCGACCCAGTCGAGGCGCGCCGCATGCACTGCGGCGCGCCGGGAGAAGTCGGCGTTCAGTTCCATGGCATCCCCTCCGGCATCACGCCGCGGCGACGCTCGGCCGGGCGGCGACGCGCGCCTTCCAGGCCAGCAGATTGATGCAGTCGGCCGGCGTCTCGAACTTCAGATAGTCGGCGAAGGCGATGCCGGCGAAGGCGGTGATATCGGCCATCGAGAAATTATCGCCCGCCAGGTAAGGCTGCTTGGCGAGCAGCCCGTCGAATTGGCGCATGCCGGCAAAGGCCCGCTCCAAATTCTTCTCGCCCCATTCGCGGTTCTGGTAGGTCTCGATCTGCGGCCCCAAGCCCGGCGTCGCGTGGTGGAAATAGGCCGTCATCGCATCGAGCAGATTTACCTCGGCCCGGCGTTGCATCATGTGGACGAGCCCACGCTCCTTCGCCGATTTGCCTGTCAGAACCGGCAGGCCGTCGAGATTGTCGAGATATTCGGTGATCGCCGTGCATTCGGAGATCACCGTACCGTCCTCGAGCTCCAGAGCCGGCACCGTGCCGGCGGGATTCTTGGCGAGGAAGCCGGGGCGCCGATGCTCGCCGCCGGGCACGTCGATGGTGACGAACTCGACCCGATCGGCCAAGCCCTTCTCGGCCAGCGCGATACGAACGCGGGCCGGGTTGGGAAAGCCTTTGAAATCATAAACCTTCACGATGGAAGCCTCTTGCTGCTTAACGAAATAGCGCGATCGGATCGAGCCGACCGCGCTCGATACATCGAATGAGAGGACCTACTCGGCGAGCAAATGCGTGCCGTGCGTGATCGCGGCTCCCGCGCGCAAGGCGGCCGCGATGAACACGGTCTCGGCCAGTTCGGTCTCGGTCACGCCGGCGGCCAGCGCTTCCTTGCGATGGATTTCCAGGCAATAGGGACATTGCGTGGTGAGCGCGACGGCCAGCGCCATCAGCTCCTTGTATTTCTTGGGAATGGCTCCCTCGGCGAGGGCGGCATCGTTGAAGGCGCTGAACCCGTCCATGGTCTTCGGCGAAAGCTTGCCCAGGCTCGACAGCTTCTTGAGATTGTTCATGTCATACATGGCTTCCTCCTATTATTGTGAGTGATGGGCGAGGCCGGCGAGCAGCCCTCCGACAGCATGTTCGAAATTCCGCGGCTGCCGCAGCGCCAGACTCATCGAAAGAGCGCCTTGCAGGGTCGCGAGCACGGTTCCCGCGTCTCGCGCCGGCACGATATCGTGGCGTAGCCGGCCGAAGCCTCCGTCCTCCGCCAGCGTCCGCTCGAGCCAGTCGAGATGAAGCGCCAGAAATTGCCGAACCGCCAGCTGCACGCGGGGCGGCAAGGCCGCGATCTCGGAGGCGAGCACGCCGCACAGGCAGCCGCGTCCGGCCTTGAGCGCCTCGCGGTAGAGGCCGGCATAGGCTTCCAGGCGGAGGAGCGGATCCGTCATCTCGACCGTGATGCCGCTCAGACGCCGGGCGAACTCGGCCATGTAGGCCTCGACGATCGCGACGCCGAGATCTTCCTTGGACGGAAAATGATGATGGATCGACGGTTTGCGGATTCCGACCGCTTCGGCGATGTCGGCATAGGAAAAGGCCGTATAGCCCCGCAGACGGGCGAAATCGATCGCGGTCTCGATCAGGATGGTGCGAGTGTCTAGGCTCATGTGATTAAGCTACCTACTAGTTGGTAGTCTGACAAGGAGGATAAGCAGGTGGATCAGCGGCGGAGATTGGCCGGTCAATTCATGGTGTTCTATATCCACTCTTTGGAGCAGCTTTCGCCGATCTATCTCGTTCCTATCTTCATTGCTGCCGTAACGTTGCCGATCATCGCCGGATGGATGCGCGGATCCTCTCGATCAACTCGGCCGCAGGGCCGCCATTCAAGATGACGCACCCCTCGAACCCTTTTCGTAAACCCCGCATCAACCAATCCAAGGGACACTGCAGCCGGCGAAGCGCGCCGCGTCGCCGTGCAACGGCAGGGTTCGGAGGATAGGGTGCAGGGCACCGAGATGCTGGAGCATTATCGCGAGCGTGTGAGAGGCACCACGATCGACGCCTCGACCCTGCTGTCGACTGACTATTTCAATCTTTTCAATGAAGTGATCATGCTGCTCGGCATGTTGCCGGACATGCCCGATATGCTCGAGGATGTCGAAGCCTGGCGATTCAAAACCTATCAGCAGCATTTCGAGACCAGCGGCCTCGCTTTCGCGCCAATCGCGATCGAGGCTTACGAGCATGTGCCGCCGGACACGCTGATGCGGTTCGAGGAGAATACGCACAAGCTGCATGTGATGATCGACGAAGCGCGGCATGTTCTGCGCGCGACCTTCGATGCCGGTCAGATGGACAGGTTTGGCGACAAGGCGCTCACCTATTCGATGGAGCTGCAATGCCTCGTCGATGTGGGCTCGGCCATCGTTCATGGCCAGGACGCCGTGCTCGATCAGAGCGCCATCGACAATCTGTTCTAAAGCTCAGCGCCGGTCGTAAGCGGCGCCGGTGAGCTGCCAGGTCTTTTCGATGATGAAATGGCGGGCGAGGAAACGGTAGAGTTCCTTCATGACCTGCTCGTTCTCGGTCGAGCGCTCGACCGGAACCCCCAGCCATTTATCGATGATCTCGTCCCAGATCATCATGCGGTGATGCAGATCGTCCCGGCTTTCGCGGATGAAGGCGATCTGCCGGTCGAGGTTGCGCAGCAGGCTGATGATCTCGCCGCACTGCGCGTCGAGCTGCTCGAAGATGCTGTTGATCTCCCCGATCGGACGGCGGATCAGCGTGTCGAGCCGCATCAGCTCTTCCTCGAGCGACCGGTCGCGCCGGTAGAGCTTGTGGAATAGCTGGATCTTCTCTTGGCATTCCTTGATCTTGGAGAAGCGCTCGCGCAGCGCCTCGATATAACTGAGCTCCCGCGCCACCTGCTCGATACGGTCGACGACGGTCTGCCGCTGGTCGCGCGGCAGGTTGAGCTTGACGGCAATCTCGCTGAAGGCCTCGTTGACGCGCGCCTTGATGGCAGGATCGTCGGCGAGCTGGATCAGCGCCAACGGATCGACCGTGACCTGCTCCTGGCCGGTGATCCATGACGAGATCTGCAGGGTCATGCGGCCCTTGGCCAGCTCGAAATGGCGCTCTTCCACCGTCCAGGACGCGGAGCCATCGAGAAGTTCGCGCGGGATCGAATCGCCCGGTCGGATGGTCTTTACATATTTGAGGCCCGCCACGACCTGATCGAGCAACTCCGCATCCGGCGTTTCCGCGAGCCCGAATTCGGTCGAGAGGGATTTGATCGGTACCACGGCGTCGAGATCCGCCAAGCGCAGCATCATCGAAGGCGTGCCGTCCACCGCCAGGGCGAAACGGGCCTCGGGTGTCCGGAAAACCGCGTGCTCGAAGACGAAATGAGTGCTTCGGTCCCGGGGTTGCGGTTCTGAAAGCAGCGCCTCGGACACCATACTTCCTGCTCAATGGGCGGCTGCGCCCGCAGCATGCCCGGTTGGGATGCGATCGACTGGTCGTTTGGAACGATCAGCTATGACCCGCACCAATCGCTCATCACGATGGCTAGATCGACTATAGGCTCCCGTTCATTACTACGAACTTAAGGTTCGTCGGCATCGATGAAAGGGTGTTCGGCCTCGATCCCGCGCGCGATGGCGGCGAGAGAGATTTGAGATCGATCAAATATAGCCAAGAAAAAGGCCCCCCGCTTCAAGAGCGAAGGGCCATTCTACTGTTATGGATCTAGGTCGTTGGGTTAAAGCGCGCTCGCTTGCGTCGACCCATGCAGGTCGCGACGAAGGGCAAGGGCGGCGTTCTCCGCCCGGATGCGCCAGGCGAGGAGTGCCAGATTCAGCACTGAATAAACGAGCGCGATCTGCCAGGCGCCGAACACCAGCGGCAGGACGGCAATCTCGCCGATGACGACCAGATAGTTGGGATGGCGGACGAAGCGATAAGGACCGCGCGCGACCAGCGGCGCACCGGGAAGCGTGATGATGCGCGTCGTCCAGAACCGGCCGAGCGTGCCGACGACCCAGACGCGCATGAGCTGCAGCACCACGAAAAGCACCAGCAGCGGAACGTTGATCGGGGCGCCGGACGGCACCAGCAACAGCATCGCCACCAGCCAGGAACCATGCAGCAGGATGAAGAGCGGGTAGTGGCCGGGGGCGATCTCGACGGCTCCCTCGGCCAGCAGCCGGCGGGTATTGCGCTGGGCGTAAGCAAGCTCCGCCAGCCTTTGAGCGGCGACCAGCAGCAGGATGATGAGGACGCTGCTCATCGGTTGTCGAGCACCAGGAAGCCGGTCGAGAAACCAGGCCCGAGCGCGGTCATCAGCATGCGCTCGCGGATGCCTTGGTCGAGCATCTTGCGCAGCACGAACATGACCGTCGCGGCCGACATGTTGCCGTAGCGTTGCAGGATCTGGCGCGCCTCGACCATGGTGCCGGCGGCGAGGCCGAACACCTCCTCCAGCGCCGCGATCACCTTGGTGCCGCCGGGATGACAGACCAGCGTGCCGATATCCGAAAGGCTTAGGCCGTTGCGCTTGAAGAAAGCGTCGGCCACTTCGCTCAGCTTGTTCTTCACCAGTGCCGGTATGTCGCGCGAGAAGATCGCCTTGAGGCCATCCGCCTCGACATCCCAGCCCATGATGCCGAGCGAATCCGGCCAGGTATGCTCGCCCGAAGCCCCGAAGGCCGGACCTTCGCCGCGGCAGGAGATGACCGCGGCGGCCGCACCGTCGCCGAAGAGGGCGGTTGCGACGATATTGCTCTTCGAGCGGTCGTCGCGCCGGAACCAGAGAGCGCACAGCTCGACCACCAGATAGAGGATGCGGGCCTCCGGCATGGCGCGCGCCATGGTCGCCGCCCGGCTGATGCCGAGCACGCCGCCTGCGCAGCCGAGGCCGAAGATCGGCAGGCGCTGCACGTCGCGGCGGAAAGGCAGCCGTTCCATCAGCAGCGCGTCGAGGCTGGGGGTGGCGACGCCGGTGGTCGAGGCGACGACGATCATGTCGATGTCTTCGGGCTTGAGCCCAGCTTGATCGAGCGCCTCGGTCGCCGCTTTCTCCAGCAGCGGCACGGCATTCTCGATATAGAGCGCGTTGCGCTCGGTCCAGCCGTGCGGCTCGGCGTACCATTCGAGCGGTACGCAGGAATAGCGTGTGTCGATGTTGGAATTATCGAACACCGGCAACAGCCGCTCGGTCTCGCGCTCGGTGCCGAAGAAGCGGCTGGCTTCGGCGCGTACCACCGATTGTTGAAGGACATAGGGTGGATTTGAGGTCGCGAGCGCGAGTAGGCGAGGCTGAGCAGTCATTCAGGGCACCGATCTCGATAAGGTTCCGGGAACAGGACGTCCAGGGCCGGTCGCCTTATTCCCCGTTCACTCTGCATGCGCTAAAATCGGCGCGCATGTCTATAGCGTCGAGAGAATCGGCCTACGGCCGATTGTGTTGGAGCTGTGGGGCCAGCTCCCTAAAGGCGAATCACCTGCCGAACGTCGATCGATCGGTCGGGGGCCTGATAGTTCCACAGACTCTTGCCGGAACCGGGCGGACGCGAGCCCGGTTCCGGCTTGCGCCCCTTACTCCGCCGGTACGGCGGGCAGATAGATTTCGCTGCCCTGCCTGCGGAAGCTCTCGGACATGTCCTCCATGCCTTGCCGGGCGATGTCGCGCACTTCCTGCGTGATCTTCATCGAGCAGAATTTCGGCCCGCACATCGAGCAAAAATGCGCGATCTTGGCACCGTCCGCCGGCAAGGTCTGATCATGATACTGCTCCGCCGTCTCCGGGTCGAGCGATAGGTTGAACTGGTCGCGCCAGCGGAATTCGAAGCGGGCGCGGCTCAGTGCATCGTCGCGCAGCTTGGCGGCCGGATGGCCCTTCGCCAGGTCGGCGGCGTGGGCCGCGATCTTGTAGGTGACGACTCCCACCTTCACGTCGTCGCGGTCGGGCAGGCCCAGATGCTCCTTGGGCGTTACGTAGCAGAGCATGGCGGTGCCGAACCAGCCGATCATGGCGGCGCCGATGCCGCTGGTGATGTGATCGTATCCGGGGGCGATGTCGGTCGTCAGCGGCCCGAGCGTATAGAACGGCGCCTCGCCGCAGACGGCGAGCTGCTTCTCCATATTGACCTTGATCTTGTGCATCGGCACGTGGCCGGGGCCTTCGATCATGACCTGGACATCGTGCTTCCAGGCGATCTGCGTCAGCTCGCCCAGCGTCTCCAGTTCGGCGAACTGGGCGGCGTCGTTGGCATCCGCGATCGAGCCGGGGCGCAGCCCGTCGCCCAGCGAGAAGGCCACGTCATAGGCGGCCATGATCTCGCAGATCTCGGCGAAATGCGTGTAGAGGAAATTCTCCTGATGGTGCGCCAGGCACCATTTCGCCAGGATCGAGCCGCCGCGCGAGACGATGCCGGTGACGCGCCGCGCCGTCAGCGGAATATAAGCGAGTCGGACGCCGGCATGGATGGTGAAGTAATCCACGCCCTGTTCGCATTGCTCGATCAGCGTGTCGCGGAAGATCTCCCAGGTCAGATCCTCGGCCTTGCCATTGACCTTCTCCAGCGCCTGATAGATCGGCACCGTGCCGATCGGCACCGGCGCGTTGCGGATGATCCATTCCCGCGTGGTGTGGATGTTGCGGCCGGTCGAGAGGTCCATGACCGTGTCGGCGCCCCAGCGCGTCGCCCACACCATCTTCTCGACCTCCTCCTCGATCGAGGAGGCGACGGCGGAATTGCCGATATTGGCGTTGATCTTCACCAGGAAGTTCCGGCCGATGATCATCGGCTCTGATTCCGGATGGTTGACGTTGTTGGGGATGATGGCGCGGCCGCGCGCGACCTCGTCGCGGACGAATTCCGGCGTCACATAGTCGGGCAGCTCGGCGCCGAAGCTCTCGCCGTCGCGCTCGATCGCTTCGCGCAGCTTGGCGCGGCCGACATTCTCGCGGATCGCGACATATTCCATCTCCGGCGTGACGATACCGGCGCGGGCATAGGCGATCTGGGTGACGATGTGCCCGGGCTTGGCCCTGAGCGGCCGGCGGCCGGCCCGCGGGAATTCGCGCATATTGCCCTGCTCGCCCGCCTTGAGGCCGTTATCCTCCGGGCGGATGGCGCGGCCGTCATAGGCTTCGACATCGCCGCGCGCCGCGATCCAGTGGGCGCGGATCGGCTTCAGCCCCGCCTCGATATCGATGATTGCGGCGGCATCGGTGTAGGGGCCCGACGGGTCGTAGACGCGCACCGGCGGCTCGCCGGCGGACGCTTCGAGATCGATCTCGCGCATCGCCACGCGGATCTCCGGGTGGTGCTCGCCGGCGATATGGATCTTGCGCGACGCCGGCAGTGGCCCGGTCGAGACGGCGAAAGGTTGGGCTGCGGTTCCTTCGGGCATAGTCGCTCTCCATGCGAGAGATCGTGACGCGAAGGAAGAGAAGGACAATCCGCGACGGCGTGGGCCCATCGCGATCCCCTCCCTACGCCGGCACGACCCGGATCAGGTTCAGCGGGTTCCCGCATCGCCCGATATGGGCCGGCGGTGTCTCAGCCCCCTAGACGAGGCTCCCCTGGGAAGGCCACAGGCTCCGCCCCCGCGCGGCCATTGTCAATGGCCGGTTTGCGTGCGACCCTCCGCGCTCATCGAATTCCGGAGGATTGGCCATGGCCAAGGGGCAGAAGCGAAGCGGTCGTGAGGCGAAGAAACCGAAGGCCGACAAGGACAAGAAAAAGCCGGCGACAGTGACAAGTGCCTTTACCGAGCCGCCGTCGAAAAAGAAGCCCGCTACTGGAGCTTAGCGGCTCTGACGGTGCAGCTTTCGCCGATCGAATCCCGGTAGAGCGATACGAGACGCAATCCCGGCAGGCTCTGGGCGGCACGCTCGAAGATCCAGCGCGCGATGATCTCGAGCGTCGGGTTTTCAAGCCCGGGGATCTCGTTCAGCGTCATGTGGTCGAGCTCGTCCCTGAGCCCGGCCAGTACTCGGTCGATCTCGGCGAAATCGGTGATCCAGCCCTTGGTCGGGTCGGGCGTGCCGGAGAGCGTCACAGCGACGCGGAAGGAATGGCCGTGCATCCGGGTGTAAGGATGGCCGGCCGGCATCTGCGGCAGGCGATGGGCCGCATCGAAGCGGAATTCCTTGGTGATCTCGATGTCGTAGGCCAAGTCAGGCGATCCCGATGATCTTGTGGGTCTGCAGCGACAGGCGCCAGCGCGGATGGGCGAGGCAATAGGCGATCGCCGCCTCGGTATTCGCGGCGCGTGTCGGCCCGTCCATGGGCTGCAGGAAGAAATTGCGGAAATCGAGCCCTTCGAAGCTCGCAGGGTCGAAGGGCGGCTGCGGATAGACCAGCTTCAGCTCGTCGCCCCTACGCGTCACCAGCTCCGATCCCGCCTTGGGGCTGACGCAGATCCAGTCGATGCCGTCGGGTGGGGCGATCGTGCCGTTGGTCTCGATCGCGACCTCGAAGCCGCGTGCATGGAGTGCCGCGATCAGCGGCGGGTCGAGCTGCAGCAGCGGCTCGCCGCCGGTGCAGACGACGTAGCGCGCACCGTCGAGTCCGCCCCACATCGCCTCGACCGCATCGGCCAGCGCCTCGGGCGTGGCAAAACGTCCGCCGCCCGGCCCGTCCATGCCGACGAAATCCGTGTCGCAGAAACGGCAAGTGGCTTGGGCGCGATCCTCCTCGCGGCCGGACCACAGATTGCAGCCGGTGAAGCGGCAGAACACGGCGGCACGCCCGGTGCGCGCGCCTTCGCCCTGCAGGGTGAGGAAGATTTCCTTGACCGAATAGCTCATATCATCCGCCGAAACCGCGCCGGACCATAATATAGTCAGGGCGCGGTTAGAACTGCGGAACCGACACGGCTCCCCTTACCGCGCGCGTTTATGCTCTGCGCAGCGCGATCTGGCGGAGATCGAGGCGGGCGGCGCGGAAGCCGGCTTCGCAATAGCTTAGATAGTAGGTCCAGCGTCGCCGGAAGCGCTCGTCGAAGCCCATCGTCTGGAGCTCGGGCCAGGCTTGCTCGAAGCGATGCCGCCAATCTTGGAGCGTGCGCGCGTAATGGCTGCCGAAGCCGGCGTCGGCGATGCAGTGGAGGCCGAAGCGGTCGGCCATGCCCTTGAGCATCGCGGGCGAGGGCAGCATGCCGCCGGGAAAGACATGCCGCTGGATGAAGTCTGCCCCGCGCCGGTAGCGGGCGAAGAGCGGGTCGGCGATGGTGATCGCCTGCAAGGCCGCAATGCCGTCCGCTTTCAGAAGCCGGACGAGAGCCGTGAAGAAGGTCGGCCAATAGGCCTCGCCGACCGATTCGATCATCTCGATCGAGGCAATGCGGTCGTAGCGCCCGTCGATATCGCGATAATCGACCAACCTGACATCGACCCGATCATCCAGCCCGGCGCGCCGGATGCGGGCGCGGGCATACTCATGCTGCGCTGGAGAGATGGTGATGGCGGTCACCCGGCAACCATGCTCGCGTGCGATGTGCTCGGCGAAGCCTCCCCAGCCGCAGCCGATCTCCAGCACATGATGCTCGGGGCGGAGTTCCAGAAGCGCCGCCAGGCGGCGATACTTGATGTTCTGCGCGGCTTCGAGATCGGTCCCTGCGTCCGGGAAGATGGCGCCCGAATAGGTCATGCCGGGGTCGAGCCAATGCTCGTAGAAACCGTTGCCGAGATCGTAATGCGCCTCGATGTTGCGCCGGGCGCCGCGGCGCGTGTTGGCCCGGCTCAAATGACCGATTCGTTCGATCAGCCGCCTGACCCGCGGCCCGAGAAAGGCACGCCAGCCGATCGCCTCCTGGGCCTGCGCGCCTAGTTCGAGCAGGGCCGATAGGTCCGGTGTCTCCCAATCGCCGTCGAGAAAGGCTTCGGCGAAACCCAGATGACCGCCCAGCAGGAAGCGCCGGCCGGCCCGGCCGGTCTTGAGAAGCAGTTCGGCGGAGCGGCCTGGCTGCAGGCCGGCGAAGCGGAAACACCGTCCGTCCGGTACGGTGACGGCGAGTTCGCCGGCCGGCAGTTTCTCGGCCAACCGCAGCAGGAGCCTCGTCGATCGAGGCAGGCCCGTGATCGAGGGGTTTTCGGGATCGGCGCTCATTCGCCCGGCTCCGCGGCGCCCCCATAGGAGACCTGCCTCTCCGGCGGCGCCGGCCGCTTGTGCAGGCGCGCGCCTTTGAGCCAAAGCCTCAAGGCCTGCCAACGGATCGCGGCCGTGACCTTGAGGGTCATCAGCGGATAGAGCAGCAGGGCTCGGACGAGGCCGCGATCGTCGAGCGGCCGGCGCATGCCGTTCAGCACCGCCTGCAGGGCCTGGCCGTCCGGCCCGTCCTGCCGAATGCCGATCATGACCCGCTCACCCGGCGGCACGATGCGGAACCGATAGCGCCCGTCGAAGGCGATGAAAGGGGAGACATAAAAATGCTTGGCACAATTCTGTTCAATCACGTCGCCCGTCCCGACGACCGGCAGCAGATAGGAGTGACGCTCGCCGAAAGTGTTGGCGACCTCGTAGAGAATGGCGGCTATCCCGCCGTCGGGCCTGTAGCAAAAGAAGATGCTGAGAGGATTGAAGACATAGCCCCAGAGCCGCGGAAAGCACAGCAGCTCGATCCGGCCGCCCACCGCATGATCGAGCCCGGCTGCGGCGAGGTGGCATTCGACCCAGGGGCGGAGTGGCGTGCCGTCGCGCGGACCGTGATCGCGATCGTGGAAGCTGACCGGACGGGAGAGGTTATGGCCGAACAGGCGGAGCCGCGCCGACAGCGCCGGTAGCGCGTCGAGATCGACTAGCAGGCTGAAGATCCGATAGGCGAAGCGATGCCGGATCGTGCCCAGGCGGCGATGCATCACGCGGCCGAAATAGAGAGCCCCCTCGGTCATGTGCTCGCCCATGGCGGGGCGCAATCCAGCGCCGCCGCGACTTTCATGGCGGAAACCAGCGCATCCTCGTGGAAGCCCCAGCCGCAATAGCTGCCGCAGAGCCATAGGCCGCCGATTCCCTGCAGATCCGGCAGACGGCGCTGGGCGGCAATGGCGGCGTGATCGAACAGCGGGTGACGGTAGATCATATCGCGATAGATCAAGGTCGAATCCGGCTCGAGCAACGGGTTGAGGCTGACGAAGACCGAGGGCGCCGTGCGCGGCAGCGCCTGCAGCCGGTTCATCCAATAGGTGACGGCGACCGCCCCCGTTCGGGCGCCGACATCTCGCCCGACATCGGCGGCATAGTTCCAGCTCGACCAGACGGCGCGGCGGCGCGGCATGAGCCGTCTGTCCCGATGCAGCACGGCACGATTCTCCTGGTAGTGAAAATGGCCGAGCAATTCTGCGTGCGGCGTGTCGTCGGTCAGAAGCGACAATGCCTGATCGGCATGACAGGCGAGCACGGCCTGGTCATGACGCGAGGCCGCACCCTCGCGGTCGATGATGGTGACGCCGGCACCGTCGGGCCGGACCGCGGCGATGGGTGTCGAGAGATGGACGACGCCTTCGAGACCGGCGGCGAGTTTTTCGACGTAGCGCCGGCTGCCGCCCGTCACCGTGCGCCAGGCCGGCCGGCCGCCGAGCTTCAGGAGGCCGTGATTGACGCAGAACCGGATGAAGCTCGCGGCCGGGAACGCCATCATCCGTTCGACCGGGCAGGACCAGATCGCAGCACCCATCGGCAGGATATGGCTGTCGATGAACAGGTCGGAATAGCGGTTCCGAGCCAGATACTCGCCGAGCGTCGATCCGTCACCACCGGCATTTTCCAGCCATAGCGGCGCCTCACGATAGAAACGGAGGACCTCGCCCAGCATATGATGGAACGAACGGCTGAAAAGGTTGCGCGGCTGACCGAACAGCCCTTTGAGGTGGCCGGCATATTCCAGCCGGCCTTGGTCGCGCGAGACGCTGAAGCTCATGCCGCTCGCCGTGGTCTCCACGCCCAGATGGGCGAAGAGGCGGGTGAGCTCGGGGTAGTTCATCTCGTTATAGACAATGAAGCCGGTGTCGACCGGCAATGCACCGGCCTCGGTCGGGACATCGATGGTATTGGCGTGGCCGCCGAGACGATCGGCAGCTTCGTAGAGCGTCACCTCGTGCCGCTGCCCCAGCAGCCAGGCGCAGCCGAGGCCGGCGACGCCCCCCCCGATGATGGCAATCTTCATTATGCTTGTAGAATCGGCGAGGCGGGCTTCATTTCCAGGGGTCCGGCAGCGCAAACATCAAAGAACTAGCTCGGACCGTCCGCCCGGCAAGCCCCGCACGAAAATTTGTTCGATGAAAGTCGTCTCGTTACTGCTTGCGGGCGGCGGCCATCCGCCCAAGCGCCTGGTGAAACCGCTGTCCAGGCGTCCAGATCGCGGCGCCGAGGATCACCGCCCAGAGCCCGAAGAACCAGCCGCTGAGCAGCAGCAGGCCACTGACCAGAATGTCGAGGAGCAGGATCCAGATGAAGAATGGGTGTCGGCGCAGCGCCGCCACGATACTCGGCAAGAAGTAGAGCAGCCCGGTCACCCAGAGCCCGATCGCCGCCTCGACGATGGCGACGCCGGGGGCCGAGTGAAGGACGGCCAGGATCGGTAGGTTCGGCAAGGCACCTTCGCCCCGGCGCGCCAAGATGAGGCCGACCAGCATCACCGGCATGATCAGGGTCCAGGCGCCGATCGCGATCAACATGCTGGTTCGGACGCTTCGCCCCGAAGCCTTGGGCTTGCGCGGCGCTTCCGCGGCCGGCTTGGTTGCCGGCTGTGCCGCCGCCGTCGGGGGCGGAGCGTCCTTTCCTTCGCGGGAAACGACCGCGCGCAGCTTGGAGAGACGCAGATCTGACATGTTCTCGGCCCCGGAGGAAACCTACTTGTACCGGGTCAGCCGTAGCACGCAGCCGTCTAAAATTTTGTAAAGATTTTAAGGGTCTTCATGTGATGGCCATCACATGAGATTCAATAAGTTACTGTGCCGATTCACCCTGAAATTCGATATGTCGAATTTCAGGGTCGGGACATTAGAGAAGCCGGGCATCCTCTGCCGATAGGGGGCGGACCAGATGCTTCGACGAGATCGAGATGGCGCGGTTGGTCCCGATGAGGTGGGCGGTGAACTCGTCGGGAAACAGCCGCCGCAAGGCCGGATCGCGGACGTCGAGGCCGCCGGCATAGGTGCCGAAAGCCGGCAGGATCGTGCGCCGCGCGTCGGCGACGAAGCACCGGCAGGTGAGCCGCCGGCCATGCACGGCGATGCTGGCCTTGGGATGATAATGGCCGCTGAGCTCGGCTCGGTCGGTAACGGCAGCGGCTTCGTGCCGCAGCAGCAGACCCTCGATCACGCACGCTTCGAGCTCGACCCGGCCGCCAAGCGCCGGGCCGGGTCTGGGATCATGATTGCCGGCGATCCACAGCCAGTCCTGGCGCGAAACGAGATCCGTCAAAGCCGCTTGGTCCGTTGGGTCGAGCCGGTCGGCGGCCTCGGCATCGTGGAAGCTGTCGCCCAGCGCCACGACCCGGTCAGGCCTGAGCCGCCGGATCAAGGCGGCCAATCGTGTGAGGGTCGCGCGCGTGTCGTAGGGCGGCAGCAGCAGCCCGTCGCGCGCGAAGCTGGTGCCCTTTTCCAGATGCAGATCGGCGACGATCAGCGTGGCGGCGTCGGGCCACCAGATGGCACCGCTCGGATCGGCGAAGAGGCGCGCGGCGCCGAGCCGGATTTCCGGGGAAGGGATGGTCGCTTGGGTCACAAGAGCTTGTTAAGCCAGCGCGCGGCGGATTTCCAGCGCCTCAATCGACGGCGGGTGCGACGCCCGCGTGGAAGGCAAAGGCCGCCTCGATATCACGCTCGATCGTGCGCCGCCGGGACAATGGCGGGATGCCGTTCCGGTCGAAGAAGCCGACCTCGGTCGTCTCAGGGCCGGGCGCCGGCTCGGCCGAATCGACGCGACGGCACAGGAAGAACAGCTTGTAGGAATCATGCATGTCCTGGACATAGGCATGCTTCGCCTTGTGTCGGACCGCGATGAGACCGGCCGGCGCCACGCGCAGCCCAGCCTCCTCCCAGACTTCCTTGACCAGGTTTTCGGCGGGCGACAGGCCGATATCGGCATAGCCGCCGGGGAGCGTCCAGAGCCCGTCGCTCTTCTCGCGCACGAGCAGGATCCGGCCGCTCTCGATGATGGCGCCGCGGACGTCGATCTTGGGCGTGGCATACCCTTTGGCGAAATCGGGCACGAGCTCGATGATCCGTTCGAGCGGCACGTCACCCAAGGCCGACAGCATCGAATGCGCGATGAGCGCCAGCTCCTGATAGCGCTCGCGGTCGAAATCGTCCCGGCAATAATTCATGCCGGTCGAGGCGATCGCCTGCAGCCGCTTGGTCCAGGCGAGCCATTGATCTTCCATTACTCTCTCCCTCGGGATGCCTCGGCGATCAACGTCTCGGCGTCGGCCAGGAGGTCGTCCTCGTTGCCATGCACCTGCTCGCGGCCGATTTCCAGCAGCACCGGCACCGCCAATGGCGAAATCCGATCGAGTCGGCGATGCGTGATCTTGCCGCTGACACGCGTCAGCATGTCGGCGAGACGCTTGATGTCGGTCAGGCCGCCGGCCGCGTCCGCCCGCGTCGCCCGCAGCAGCACATGATCGGGCTGGTGCCGGCGCAGCACGTCGTAGATGAGGTCGGTATTGAACGTGACCTGCTTGCCCGTGCGCTTCAGGCCCGGCTGGTTGCGATCGATCAGGCCGGCGATCACCGCCACATTGCGGAAGATCCGCCGGAGCATCGAGGATTCGTCCATCCAGGCTTCGAGATCGTCGCCCAGCATATCCTGGTCGAAGAGCAGATCGATCTCCTCGGGCGGCAACACACTCCAGGTGGCGATGACATAGTCGGTGGCGACGAATCCCAGTGGTCGCATGCCCATCCGCTCCATCCGCCGCGTCAGCAGCATGCCCAGCGTCTGGTGTGCGTTGCGGCCTTCGAAGCAGTAGGCGACGAGGAACCATCTGCCGCCGCGCGGGAAGCTTTCGACCAGCAGCCCTTCCGGATTGGGCAGCACCGAGCGCCAGAGCTGCAGACGGAGCCATTCATGGACGTCGGGCGGCAGCGCCTCCCATTGCTCCGGATCGGCCAGGATGGCGCGGACCCGGTCGGCGAGATATGTGGAGAGCGGCAGGCGGCCGCCGGCATAGACCGGGATCTTGGGCTCGCCGCCCGAGGTGCGCGAACATTCGATGGTCATGTCGCGGATCTGCTCGAAGCGCAGCAGCTGGCCGGCGAAGAGAAAAGTGTCGCCCGCGACCAGCGCCTGGGCGAAATACTCCTCGACCTCGCCCAGATAGCCGCCGCCGCGGACGCGGACCTTCAGCATCACCGCCTCGACGATCGTGCCGATATTCATGCGGTAGCGCCGGGCCACATCGTCGCCGACGACATGGTAGCGGCCCTCGCTGTCGCGGAAGAGCCGGTGCCAGCGATCATAGGAGCGCAGAGCATAGCCGCCGGTCTCGACGAAGCTCAGCACATCGTCGAAATCGGTGCGCGGGAGCGCGCGGTAGGGGGCAGCGTCGAGCACCTCCCGATAGATCTCGTCGGCGGTGAAAGGGGCGGCGCAGGCGAGGCAGAGCAGGTGCTGGGCCAGCACGTCGAGCCCGCCCGGCCGGGGCCGGTCGCCGTCGAGATGGCCTTCCTTGATCGCCTGGAGGGCAGCGCGGCACTCCAGCACCTCGAACCGGTTGGCCGGCGCCAAAAGTGCCTTGCTCGGCATGTCGAAGCGGTGATTGGCGCGGCCGATGCGCTGCATCAGGCGGCTGACGCCCTTGGGCGCGCCGAGCTGGATTACCAGATCGACGGCCGCCCAATCGACGCCGAGATCGAGCGAGGCGGTGGCGACGATGGCGCGCAGGCGGCCGTCCGACATGGCCTGCTCGACCTTCTCGCGCTGCTCGGTCGAGAGCGAGCCGTGATGAAGCGCGATCGGCAGATTGGCGTCATTGACCAGCCATAGCGCCTGGAACACCAGCTCGGCCTGGGCGCGGGTATTGACGAAGACGAGCGTGGTCTGGTGCGACTTGATCGCCAGATAGATCTCGGGCAGCGCATGGATGCCCATATGACCGGCCCAAGGCAGGCTCTGCTCGGACAGCATGATGTTGACGATCGGGTCCGGCGTGGGCGCACCCGCGATGCGGGCGATCTTGTCGGGATCGGGACCGAGAAAGGCGGCGAGATCGTCGGGCCAGGCGACGGTGGCGGAAAGCCCGACCTGCCGCGCGCCCGGCGCCAGCTTCGCCAGCCGCGCCAGACCCAGCGCCAGCAGATCGCCCCGCTTGGTGCCGGCAAGCGCGTGCAGCTCGTCGATCACGACGGCCTGGAGCCCGGCGAAGATGGCGGGCGAATCCGGGTAAGAGAGGAGGAGCGCCAGTGATTCCGGCGTGGTCAGCAGCAGCTGCGGCGGATCGGTACGCTGGCGCTGGCGTTCGGCTGCCTTGGTATCGCCGGTCCGAGCCTCGACCCGGATATCGAGCCCCATCTCCAGGACCGGGGCCGACAGGTTGCGCCGGATGTCGGCGGCGAGCGCCTTTAATGGCGAGATATAGAGCGTGTGCAGGCCCGGGCGCGGGTTCTCGGCGAGATCGACCAGGCTCGGCAGGAAACCTGCCAGCGTCTTGCCGCCGCCGGTGGGGGCGATGAGCAGGGCCGAGCGCCCCGCCCGCGCCGCCGCCAGCATCTCGAGCTGGTGAAGATGCGGTTGCCAGCCGCGCTGGCGGAACCAGCCGGCAAAGGGTTCGGGCAGGGAGGGGAGGGGTAGGCTGGACAGGATTGATCGCGCCGATGGGTCGGAAATGATGACGACCATTCTGCGCCTCTGGAGCTGGCCGCGCAAAGAGGGACGGCGGCCAGACCGGCCTTGCAATGTCAAGTGGACCTGCTCAAGCATTATTGTCATCGGGCGAGAAATGGACGAGCATTGTGATGGCATGGCGCGGTAGATCGAAGCGGCGCCGATCGTTCCTAATCAGTATTTAATCATCTTGTTGGAGGTATGTCCGTATGCGCCGCGCGGCGCGTCGCGCGCGATATCTGCAAAGGCGATCGGTATGACAGCAACGGTTCCGGCCTCAACTCTCGCGAAGGCGCGTTCTTGGGGCCGCTTGACGATTTCCCGTCGGCTCGGCCTGCTCGTCATCGTCGCCGTGCTGGCGGCCATGGCCGCCTTCGCGGTGCAGCTCTTCACGCTTCACAATACCTTGGTCGAGGAGCGGCAGGCGGCACTGCGCAACGAGGTGGCGACCGCCGTTTCGGTCGTTAAGCCCTACATCGACGATGCCGCTGCGGGCCGCCTGAGCGAAGCGGATGCCAAAGAGAAGGCCAAGGCGGCGCTCCGCGCGCTTCGCTACGGCAATGGCGATTATTTCTTCGCCTTCGATCACGAGGGGCAGACGCTGGTCTTGGGACCACGGCCCGATCTCGAAGGCAAGTTCCGGATCGACGAAAAGGACGCGAACGGCGTGCGCTATGTCGCCGAATTCATCAAGGCGGCCGATCAGGGCGGCGGCTACATCGCCTATAGCTTCCCGCGAGCGGGCAAGGACGTGCCTTTGCCCAAGCTCGCCTACGCGGTCGCGGTCCAGCCTTGGAATTGGGCGGTTTCGACCGGCGTCTATATCGACGATATCGACACCATCTTCGCGGCGCGCGTTCAGGAGACCGTCCTGTGGCTGGTCGGGCTGGTGGTGCTGCTCGGCCTCTGTGCCTGGCCGATCGCGCGAGGAATTACACGACCGCTGCGCGCCATCACCGGCATCATGGCACGGCTTGCCGCCGGCGATATGCAGGTCGTGGTGCCGGCCGGCCGCCAGGACGAGATCGGCGACATCGCCCGCGCCGTCGAAGTGTTCAAGGACAGCATGATCGAGGCGGAACGGCTGCGCGGGGTGCAGGCGGAACGCGAGCGCCAGGCCGAGATCGACAAGAAGCTGGTGCTGAGCCGGATGGCCGACGAGTTCGAGACCGGCGTGCTTGCCTCGCTGGACACGCTCGCCGCGGCCGCCACGGAGATGCGGGCGACCTCGCAGAGCATGTCGGTGACGGCCGAGGAGACGAGCAGCCAGGCGACGACGGTGGCGGCTGCGGCCGAAGAGGCTTCGGCCAATGTCCAGACGGTGGCGGCGGCGACCGAGGAGCTCTCTTCCTCGATTTCCGAGATCAGCCGCCAGGTTACCGATTCCGCCCGCATCGCCGGTGAGGCGGTGGGCGAGGCGAACCGCACGGACGCGACGGTGCAGAGCCTGTCGGCGGCGGCGCAGAAGATCGGCGACGTGGTGAAGCTGATCAGCGACATCGCCAGCCAGACCAATCTGCTCGCCTTGAACGCCACGATCGAGGCGGCGCGGGCGGGCGAGGCCGGCAAGGGCTTCGCCGTCGTCGCCAATGAGGTGAAGAGCCTCGCCAACCAGACCGCCAAGGCGACCGAGGAGATCTCGGCTCAGGTCGCGGCCATGCAGGAGGCGACGGGCGACACGATGAAGGCGATCCAGGGCATCGGCGGCGTCATCGGCTCGATCAACGAGATCACGACGACGATCGCCTCGGCCGTTGAGGAGCAGGGGGCGGCGACCCAGGAGATCGCCCGCAATGTTCAGGAGGCGGCGCGCGGTACCGGCGACGTCTCGACGAACATCGTCGGCGTCAACCAGGCGGCATCCGAGACCGGTGCCGCGGCGGGGCTTGTCCTATCCTCGGCCGAGGAGCTCGGCCGGCAGGCCGAGACGCTCAGGGCCGATGTCGATAAATTCCTCGCCCGCATCCGGGAGGCCTGACCGGGACTCTCAACTCGTCCGCCGGGCATCGGTCGCGGCGGACGAGCAGAAGGTCGGTTCGAGGTGTGCAGCATCGGGCAGGATATCAGTTGCCCGCAGAGTAAGCCGGCTCGGCGGTGATTTCCGCGGCGATCTGCTGGTCGGCGGGGACATAAGTCGAGCAGGCGACAGCCGAGCCCAGCACCATAGCCAGAACGAAGACGACGCGAGCGACATTGGTGGTGATGGTCATGATGACTCTCCTGAAAAAGGGGATGCAGTGCGGGGATCAGTTGCCAGCGGAGTAAGCCGGTTCGGCAGCGATTTCCGCGGCGATCTGCTGGTCGGCCGGGACATAGGTCGAGCAGGCGACTGTCGTACCCAAAACCGTGGCCAGAACGAAGAGAACCCGAGCGGCATTCAGCGTGACGTTGGTCATGATCGATCTCCTTGATGTAAGAAGTTGATAAAGGCACCAGTACGGTGGGGCGACGTTGGCTGCACTCATGAGATTTCGGTCTCTTGTTCTTGCGAGAGCGCCGGTATGTCTCCCGAATACGAGTATGATATTGGAGATCGGCCGCCAGGATCGCTTGGCGGATTCAAGCGTGCTTTGTGCCAAACCCCGCATTTCGCGCCATTACCGCGTGTCGCAGGCGGCTCGACGCGATTGCCTCCCTCTGTTCAGGCGGGTGGCGAACCGCGTATAAAGCGAGGTCTTCATGGTCGGGCCAGGTTGGATTTCTCCGCGTGGAGCCGCGTATTTGCTGGGAGAGGGCCGATGAAGAAGATCTGTATCGCTGCGGCTCTGTGCCTGCTGACGCTCTTGCCTCGATTGGCCGCGACGCAAGCTCAAGCACAACTCTACTGCTCCGGCGGCACCAAGGCCTGCTTCGCCGGCGACGAAGGCAAGGGCGGCTGCTATTCGCCCAGCGCCTCCTTTTGCACCGACGGGCGGATTTGCCCGGTCAACACCAAGGTCTGCACCAAGGGCCCCTTCGGACCGGGCGGCTGCTACAATCAGCAGACGTCGCAATGCATCAAGGGACAGGTGTTCTATACGCTGCCCTCGTCGAACGGGAAGGCGCAGTAGCCCGTGACGGCGCCGGCGGACTTGCCTGGATCCGCATAAAGAACCCGATCCGGCGTGTTATCCTGGAAGAACGCCTCGCGCTTGCCAAGATCCCGCCCACCGCTCCAGGACCCGCCATGGCGCCGCCGCATCCCGAAACCTGGATCCGCCCGACACCAGGCGGCCTTTATGTCGAGCCGGGGGATTTCTATGTCGACCCCGTGCGGCAGGCCGAGCGGGCGGTGATCACGCATGGTCACTCCGACCACGCGCGGCCAGGCAACCGGCATGTGCTGGCGACGCCTGAGACGCTGGCAATCATGCGCGCCCGGATGGGCGAGGGGGCTGGGACCTCGATGCAGTCGCTCCGCTATGGCGAGACGATCCATATCGGCGAGGTCTCGGTGCGGCTGGTGCCGGCCGGGCATGTGCTCGGCAGTGCCCAGGCGGTGCTGGAATGGCAGGGCTCGCGCATCGTCGTCTCGGGCGACTACAAGCGGCGGCCGGATCCGACCTGCGAGCCGTTCGAGCCGGTGCCGTGCGATGTCTTCGTCACCGAGGCGACCTTCGGCCTGCCCGTGTTCCGCCATCCGCCCGATGCGCACGAGATCGCACGGCTGCTGCATTCGGTCTCCCTCTATCCCGAACGCGTCCATCTGATCGGCGTCTACGGCTTGGGCAAATGCCAGCGGCTGCTCGCCCTCCTGCGTCGGCACGGCTATCACGAGCCGGTCTATCTGCATGGGGCGCTTCTCGCTATGACCGAACTCTATCGTGCTCATGGCGTCGAGTTGGGCGAGACGATCCCGGCATTGGGCGTCGACCGTGCGGCGTTCAAGGGCCGGATCCTGCTGGCGCCGCCTTCCGCGCTCAACGATCTCTGGTCGCGCAAGCTGCCCGAGCCGGTGATCGCGATGGCGTCGGGCTGGATGCGGGTCAAGCAGCGCGCCAAGGCGCGCGGGGTCGAGCTGCCATTGGTCATTTCCGACCATGCCGATTGGGACGAGCTCAATGCGACCATCGCCGATATCGCAGCCCCCGAGATTTGGGTGACGCATGGCAGCGAGGAAGCGCTCATCCGCCAGGCGACGCTCAAAGGCTACCGGGCGCGCGCCCTGTCGCTGGTGGGCTTCGAGGATGACGAGACTTGATCCGCTTCGCCGAGCTTCTCGACGGGCTCCTCTTCACACCGGCGCGTAACGGCAAGCTGCGGCTCACGCTCGATTATTTCGAGAGCGTGCCGGACCCGGAGCGCGGTTGGGCGCTTGCGGCTCTCACCGGCGAGCTGAGTTTCCGCGAGGCCAAGCCCGCGCAAATTCGCGCGCTCGCCGAAAGCCGGGTCGATGCCGAATTGTTCCGCTGGTCCTATGATTTCGTCGGCGATCTGGCCGAGACGGTGGCGCTGATCTGGCCGGAACGGCCCGGCGCCAACGACGTGCCCGGTCTGACCCAGATCGTCGAGGGTCTGGCACTGTCCAACCGCGGCAATGTCGGCGCGCTCCTGGAGCGCTGGCTCGACGCGCTCGACGCGACGGGGCGTTGGGCGCTGCTGAAGCTGGTGACGGGCGGCTTGCGCATCGGCGTCTCGGCCCGTCTCGCCAAAACGGCGCTCGCCGAATTCGGCCATGTCGGCGTCGAGGAGATCGAGGAAGTCTGGCACGGGCTGCGCGCGCCCTACGAGCCGCTCTTCGCCTGGCTCACCGGGAAGGCGTCCAGGCCCGAGACCGGCGACAAGCCGGTGTTCCTGCCGCTGATGCTGGCCAATCCGCTCGACGAGGCGGACCTGCCCGGGCTCGATCCAGGGGCCTATCTGGCCGAATGGAAGTGGGACGGCATCCGTGTTCAATTGAGTTGCAGAGGCGGAGAGAAGCGTATCTACAGCCGGACCGGCGATGAGGTGACGGGCGCCTTCCCGGATCTCGTGGCTGTCCTGCCGGACGCTGCGATCCTCGATGGCGAGCTGCTGACCGGCGGCTTCGAGGCGGTCGGCCCCTTCAACGATTTGCAGCAGCGGCTCAATCGCAAGCTCGTCAATGCCAAGCTGATGCAGCAATACCCGGCCTTCGTCCGTCTCTATGACGCGCTCTGGCTCGACGGCGAGGATTTGCGGCCTTCGGCGCTCAGCGACCGGCGGCAGCGGCTGGAGGAATGGTATCGCCGGGCGCCGCGGCCGCGCCTCGATCTCTCGCCGATCCTGCCGTTCGAAAGCTGGGGCGAGCTCGCCGAGCTGCGCGCCGGCGCGCGCGCCGCCGGCATCGAAGGGCTGATGCTGAAGCAGGCAGCGACCCCCTATCTCGCCGGGAGGCCGAAAGGGCCCTGGTTCAAATGGAAGCGTGGGGCGCTGACGCTCGATTGCGTCGTCATGTATGCCCAGCGCGGCCACGGCAAGCGCAGCTCCTTCTATTCCGACTATACTTTCGGCGCCTGGCGCGGCGAGGAGCTGGTGCCGGTCGGCAAGGCCTATTCCGGCTTCACCGACCAGGAGCTGCTGGAACTCGACCGCTGGGTCCGCCATCACACCACCAACAAATTCGGGCCGGTGCGCGAGGTCGAGCCAGGGCTGGTGCTGGAGATCGCCTTTGACAGCGTGCATCGCTCGACCCGGCACAAATCCGGCCTCGCGATGCGGTTTCCGCGTGTGCACCGCATCAGGTGGGACAAGCCCCCGGCGGAAGCGGACCGGGTCGAGACGCTCTCCGCCCTTATCGTCGAATAAGATAAGCCCTTGTTCCAGGTGGAGTTGAGGGCGGCTCGTCAAGAGGCGGAGCCATGCGCGCGACCACCCCTCGCAATGTGTGCGGCGCAGCGAAAGAGAGCTTGACCGAGAAAAGTGGAGGTGGCATTCCTTTAATGCGATTTGGAATTATTCCACTTGTAAGGAAGCTTCTCGATGCTGACAGTTGGCGACCGTTTCCCCTCTTTCGATCTCAAGGCCGTCGTGGATACGGCGTCGGACAAGGCCTTCACCCAGGTGTCGGACAAGTCCTATCCCGGCAAGTGGCTGGTCGTGTTCTTCTGGCCGAAGGACTTCACCTTCGTCTGCCCGACCGAGATCGTCGGCTTCGGCGACGTCGCCGGCGACTTCTCCGACCGTGACGCGCAGCTTCTCGGTGCCTCGATCGACAGCGAGTTCGTGCATCTGGCCTGGCGCCAGAGCCGTGAGGATCTGGGCAAGAGCCCGTTCCCCTGGCTCGCCGACATCAAGCGAGAGCTCTCGGCCGCTTGCGGCATCCTCGACGCCAACGAGGGCGTTGCCCTCCGCGCGACCTTCATCGTCGATCCGGACGGCATCATCCGCTTCTCCAGCGTCAACGACCTGTCGGTCGGCCGCAATGTGCAGGAGGTGCTGCGCGTTCTGGATGCGCTCCAGACCGACGAGCTGTGCCCGTGCAACCGCGCGGTCGGTGGCGAGACCCTGAAGGCGGCCTAATCGGCTCTTCACGGATCTAAGCGACGTCAGGCCCCGTCCGGAATTTGCCGGACGGGGCCTTCTTCCCGATGAACTCCTGAGAGGCATCCCATGTCGATCGACGCCATCAAGGCGGCACTGCCCGAATACGCCAAGGATCTGAAGCTCAATCTCGGCAGCGTGCTGAACCAGCCGGGCATGACGCCGCAGCAGCTTTGGGGCACTGCGGTCGCCTCGGCGATCGCGGCCCGCAATCCGGCGCTGCGCGACGCGATCCTCGGCGAGGCCGCGACCCATCTTTCGCCCGTGGCGCTCGACGCGGCCAAGGCCGCCGCCGCGATCATGGCGATGAACAACATCTATTACCGCTTCACCCATCTGGTGCAGGTGCCGGACTACGCCACCATGCCGGCGCGGCTGCGCATGAACGTGATGGCCAAGCCCGGCGTCGAGGCGCTCGATTTCGAGCTCTGGTCGCTCGCCGTTTCGGCCATCAATGGCTGCGGTCGTTGCCTCGAGGCGCATGAGGAAGAGATCGTCAAGAAGGGCGGCTCGCGCGAGCTGATCCAGAATGCCGTGCGCATCGCGGCGGTGATCCACGCCGTTGCCGTCACGCTCGAAGGCGAGGCCGGGGCGGTCCAGGCGACGCAAGCGGCGGCCTGATACCCGAGTTCGTTCGCGGTCCGGAACCGGCAGGGCGGCATCAGCCGCCTGCCGGTTCTGCGTTTTTGGATCGATATGTCGCGGTCGAGTGTCCCCGCGACGGGAGGCGCTTGCCGGCTCCCGGCGCTTCCAGGTATTAGTCTGCTGTCACCGATATTGATGCGGTGTCGGCGAGGTATCCATGCGGCTATTCGAGCGCGGCGCTCTCAAGGATTTGAGAGTCTTTGATAATTTTATTACGATCCCCTATGGCATTCGATTGGTCATCTACGGTGCCAACAATGTGGGTATCAATCTCTACCATACATTGAAGCAATTTCGGGGCGATATATCTATTGTCTGTTTTGTCGATTCATTTCGCGAGTTCGATCTGGATGGCGTTCCGGTTGTTAGGATCGACCACTTCGCTCGGATTGCCCCGGAGTATGACTATATTGCGATCACGCATCTCAACAGGCTCCCCGAGATTGAGTTGAATCTTGCCGCCTTTCCGCTTGAGAAACTCGCTCTGTGTTTTGCTTCTTCCTTCAACTTTTACGGTAGCCGCGGTCCTGTAAAGCTCGATGATTGGCATCGCAGGGCGGCCAGGATCCATACCGCGCTGTCGAGACCGGAAGACAAGCGGCTTTGGGGCATCCTTACGACCGGGATGATGACGGGGTCCCTGCGAGGCCTCGCCGACTATCTCGAGAGCATGCCGGTCGAGCCCTTGACCTATCTCGAGCACGGGGCGCCCGGAAAAGGCGGGGTGGTCATCGAGGGCGGCGCCTTCGACGGCGAAACCACCCTTCGGTTTGCGGACGCCGTCGGTCCGGATGGGGTCGTCTATGCGTTCGAGCCGCTCGGGCCCGACGCTCTCGCCGTGCATATCGGGACGCGGATCGATCTGGCGCCGCGGATCAGAATTCTGAAGCAGGCACTATGGTCGGAGCCTGCCGAACTGGGTTTCATCGCCGAGGCGTCGGCCAGCCGCGTGATCGTCGGCGAGCCGGCCGGAGCACAGGCGGCCGAGACCCAGACCGTGCAGGCGATCTCCGTCGATATCTTCGCACAGGAGCGGGGGCTTTCCCGCCTCGATCTAATCAAGCTCGATATCGAGGGGGCCGAACTGGCGGTCCTGCGTGGCGCCGAGACCAGTATCAAGCGGTTTCGGCCGATCATCAGCACCGCGATCTATCACGGTCCCGAGCAGTACGTGAGCGTCCCCAATTTCCTGATCGATATGCTCGAGGGGTATCAGTTCTTCCTGACCGCGCATTCCGCGGTCGGAACGGATGTCATCCTTCACTGCGTGCCGTCCGAAGCCGCCTAACCTCGGCGCGTTCGGCGGCATTCAGGAACGGACAAATTGTCCGCTCAATGTCCGTGCCGGTGAAGACAAATTGCCCGGCCGTGTCCGCTTCACGCCTGCCGACCGCAGATAAATCAAGGGAAATCGTCACAAACGAAAAGCGGCACGCCGCTTGAACCCTGTCGCTACATTCGCAACGAAGCACTGCTTCAACGGCGATAGGTATCGAGGGTGGTTACGATGAGTCACGTGCTGTTGGTCGAAGACGATCCGGTAATCCGCGCCATGGGCAGCGCGTTGTTGGAAAGTGCCGGGCATTGTGTGATCGAGGCCGAAACCGGCGCTCGGGCGCTCCTGCTTTTGCGTGAAGTGAAGTTCGACGTTCTGATCACCGATGTGTGCATGCCGGGCATGAACGGTCTGGAATTGATCCAAACAATACGGGCGGCCGGCAGCGGCATCCGCATCGTCGCTCTCTCCGGCGGCAGCCAGGTTCTGCGTTCCGCCAAGGCCTTCGGCGCCGATCTGGTTTTGCAGAAGCCGGTCGCGCCGAGCGCCTTGCTGGCGGCGCTCGAAACCGGGTCTTGAACCCGTCCGGCGATCCCCAGACGAGAGGGCGCAGCTCCGCCTGTCGTCCAATCCAAGTTAGTTTGCGCCGCCCGTGCTGCCCGCCTCGATTAGGGTGTAGGCTGTCGTCGAACCGACTCCGCAGGCGAGGCGATCACGATGACGAGAATATTGTTGGTCGAGGATGACGGTGTCATCCGCGCCATGAGCAGCCATCTCCTCCGGAATGCCGGCTACAGCGTCACCGAAGGAAAATCCGGGCTCGAAGCGCTGCGCCTGCTGAGCGCGGCGAAGTTCGATGTCCTGATCACCGATCTTTTCATGCCGGACATGGACGGCATGGAGTTGATTCAGTCGGTGCGCGCTGCGGGAAGCTCGATCCGCATCATCGCGATCTCCGGCAGCACCGGGCTGCTCGGCGACGATTTGCCGGAGCTCGCCAGAAGCATCGGCGTCGATCTGGTCATGCGGAAGCCGGTGGCGCCCGCGGCGCTGCTTACCGCGATCGGCATTGAGCCCGGTTGAGATTCGCTTCGGCCCGAGACTACGCCGGCACGGTTTGCGGAGTCTCGGCGGCGCTTAGCTCGTTGCCGGCCGCCGGGATATAAAGGGTAAAGATCGTGCCGCGGCCCGGCGTGCTGTCGACGGTAATCGCCCCCCCCCAGCTTCGCATGATGCCATAGACCACGGAAAGGCCGAGGCCGGTTCCATGGCCGAGCGGCTTGGTGGTGAAGAAGGGCTCGAAGATATGGCTCTGAACGGACGCGTCCATGCCGCAGCCATCGTCGGTCACGGACAGCGTCAGATAGGGTTTGCCCGCTTCAATGCCGAGCGTCTGCGCTTCGTCAACCGCCGGGCTCGCCGTGCCGAGAGCGACCGTCACGCTGCCATGGCCATTCATGGCATGGCCGGCATTGACGACGAGGTTGGTCAGGATCTGCGTCAGTTGCGTCTTATTGACCGCCGCCATGGTTCCGCCGGGCAGGCTTTCCACGCGCAACGCGACGCCGGGCGGCACGAGCGGGCGGATGAAGGCGAGGGCAGCGCCGATTTCGGCTGCGAGATCGAGTTGCACCAGGGCCGGCTCTTCCTTGCGCGCATAAAGAAGAATGCCGCGGACGATCTCGCGCGCTTGCCGAACGTTGATCAGCACGATCTCCAGATCCTCGCGCGACTCCACATCGTCCGCTGCCAGCCGATCGCGCACAAGCTCGGGCAGGATGAGGGCCGGTTGCAGGAGGTTGGCGATCTCGTGGGCCACGCCGCCGGCAAGCTGGCCGAGTGCCGCCAGCTTTTCCCGCTCGCGCTCGACCCGTTCCTGGTGGCGTGTCTGGGTCACGTCGCGGCGAGTGCCGACGATGCCGCCATCCTGGGTGCGCCGCTCCCGAACCTCGATCCATCGCCCGTCGGCGAGATGTTCCACGAAGCAATCGTCCTTGTCGCCGGCGGCTCGATGCCAGGCCATCCTGGCATTCACCCAGGCATCCGTATCGAGATCGCCGGTCCGATACACCCCTCTTTCGGCGGTCGTCCGGACGAATTCGTCGAAGCGCGTTCCCGGTGTCATAGGAGCGGCGTCGAGGCCGTAGAGCTTTCGGTAGGAGGTATTGCTGAGGACGATGCGATCTTGGGCGTCAAGCAGCAGGAACCCCTCGGGAATTGCTTCGATGGCATCCATCAGCCGGGCGCTGGCCCTGAGCATGCCCCCCTCTGCCGCCTGCCCGCGCGCATAAGCCTCGATCAGTGCCGCCTGCGATTCCGTCAGCCCCTCCAAGGTCCCGCGAACCAGCATGCGCAAGCCCGCGAAGATCACGACCGCCGAAACGAGGCCGATCAAGGCGATGACGGCCGAGTCGCCGTGGGGCGGCAGCCACGGCAGCGCCGCGAGCCGCCCGCAGCCCTCGACAGTGAGATAGAGGAGGGGCAGGACGACCGCGATCGCGGCGCTGACAAGAGCGGCGAGGGTTATCGCCAGGCTGGCGATGTGCCTGGACTGCTCCGCGAAGCGCCGGCCGCTTTCTCTCATTCCGCGATCCCCATTGCGCTGTTGGAAGAAGGGAGGTTGGGACGTGGCGGTTTCGACCGCCGCTACGCAGCCCGAATCTTGTCCTGGAAACCGGACACCTCGCCGCGCAACCGCTCGGTCTGCTCGCCCACCCGAACCGCCGTTGCCAGGACCAGGTTCGATCCGATGCTGGCCTCGTTCACCGAACGGTTGATGGCGGCGATGTTCTGCGTGACTTCCTGCGTGCCGTGGGCGGCCTGCTGAACATTGCGGGAAATCTCTTGGGTGGCGGCACCCTGTTCCTCCATCGCCGACGCGATCGTGGTCGAGATCTCGGACATCCGTTCGATCGTCGTGTTGATCCGTTCGATCGCCGCGACCGCATCATTGGTGGCGGCTTGCATCGCCGTGATCTGAGCACCGATTTCTTCGGTCGCCTTTGCCGTCTGGCTGGCCAGCGTCTTGACCTCCGACGCCACGACTGCGAAACCTTTGCCCGCGTCGCCGGCGCGAGACGCCTCGATCGTCGCGTTGAGCGCCAGGAGATTCGTCTGGCTGGCGATATCGCTGATCAGGCGGACGACGGCGCCGATCTTCTGCGATGCCTCGTGAAGGCTGGCGATAGCGGATCGTGTCTCGTCGCCTTCGCGGACCGCCTGGCTGGCGATCTCGCTGGACTGTGCCACCCGTCTGTTGATCTCGGCGATCGATGCCGACAATTCCTCGCTGGCGGAGGCGACGGTCTGAACGTTCGACGAAGCCTGCTCAGCCGCCGCCGCCACCGCGGTCGATCGCTGGCTGGCCTCATCGGCTCCGGCGTTCAGACTCCCCGCCGTCGCGCGCATCTCGTCGGCCGCCGATGCCAGCGCCGCGAGAGCCTGACGAGACGCTCCGTCGAACGCGTCGGTATCCCGCACAATCCGTTCGGCACGCTGCGCCTTGGCCGCCGTTTCCAGAGCCTCGTGCTCCGCGAGGCGCCGCGCCTCCCCGGCGTTGCGCTTGAACACGTCGACGGCCTTGGCCATGTCGCCGATTTCATCCGTATTCGCGGCCGCCGGGATGGCGACATCGAGGTCGCCCGCCGCCAGCGCCGCCATGGCGCCCGTCATGGCCTTGATCGGCGTCGCGATACCCCGCGCAATGACCCAGGCGATGACGAGGCCGAGCAAGGTCGCGACGGCGCCGACGGCGAGCGAGATCCGGTTGGAGGATCGCAAGTCGTTCGCGGCGGTCGTGGTCATCAGATCAGCCCTGTCCTTATAGAACTGGGCGGCTTTGTCGTTCGTCTCGGCATAGCGTTTGGCCGTGCTGGACGCATTGGCGATAGCGGCGATGAATTCCGGTGCCGTCTGCGTTGCTCCGTTCGCCTTCAACGCGTCCAGAGCCTTTGCCGCCACCTCGAATGAGCCGGCCGCCTCGGCGAAATCCTTGACCAACTGCCGGCCGGTCGGGCTGACGATATGCGTCTCGACTTCTGCATATTGCTTGTGGAATTGATCGAACGCGTCGTCCCTGGCCTTGAGGGCGCTCTTGTCGTCGGTGGCGACGAAGACCCAAGCCTGTACCCGTGCCTGCCGAACGCTCAGCAACGCGTCCTTCAGACCCTCGACGATGGCTGTCGTTCTACGCATTTCAGATACGGCCTTGTCGACTTCAGCGCTATAGATCTGGTCCATCAGGGTCATGCCGATGATCAGCGCCACGACCGCGCCGAAGCCTAGAAAGAGACGCCCCCGGATCTTCAGCTTTCCAAACATGGCCTTCTCGCTTTCAACGGATAATGCGCGTCTTATCGGCGGCAGGAACCAGGGCTTACTTGCTCGGGGCGAGGAGCTTCTCGATGGCGGCGGTCAGATCGCTCTTGTCGAACGGCTTTTCGAGATAGGCGTCGGCGGTGATGCGGGCGGTCTTGAGCGCCATGTCCGCCGAGAGGCCGGCCCCGCCGCCGGAGATGGCGATGACTCTTGGACGGTTCTGCATGCTGCCGAGGTGGCGAAGGATTTCGGTGCCGTCGAGCTCCGGCATCAGCATGTCGGTGATGACGAGATCGAAGCGCCGCTCCTTCAGCCGCTTCAGCCCTTCTGTGCCGTTTTCAGCCGCGACAACGGTGTGCCCCGCTTGTTTCAGCATGGAGCCGACTGCGCGCCGCACGCCGGCCATATCGTCGATGAGCAAGATCTCAGCCACTTTCTTCTCCTAGTTGATTCGTTTCGCGAAACTCTCCGGACTCACGCGGCCTTCCCTTGACTCAGCCGGGTCAATAGCTGACCCATATAGGTCAGATGCTCGTGGTTGAGCGGCAGCTGCAGATAGACACCGCCGTCGCTGGCTTCGACGAACCGGGCGGACAGGGGTTGCTCGATGCCGTCGATGCGCAGTTCCAGGAGCGTGCCCGGCGGAACGGTCAACGCGCCGACGAAGAGCGCATAGCCCGGTGACAGCTTGACGACGCGGCCCGGGATCTTGCGGCTGTCGATGGTGACTGTCGCCGACGCATTCAGGTCGAGGCTGCGCAATTGCTGGC